>Ga0157365_10000012_pt1 | contig 129456 bp, 135 predicted proteins | sample AttsexASBM3_FD_111478 | JGI IMG/M metagenome (GOLD analysis project Ga0157365, IMG submission 111478) | Fungus gardens microbial communities from leaf cutter ant in Ribeirão Preto, State of São Paulo, Brazil - Atta sexdens ASBM3 | ecosystem: Host-associated > Fungi > Mycelium > Unclassified ...
GGGCGCATGCCACGCAACTGATCGCCGATGTCGGGCTGGCGCGGGCGGAGAGCCTGATGAGCAGCTATCCGCACCAGCTTTCCGGCGGCATGTTGCAGCGCATCATGATTGCTATGGCGCTAAGCTGCCAGCCAAAACTGCTGATTGCCGATGAGCCAACCACGGCGCTGGATGTCACCGTGCAGGCGCAAATCCTGCGCTTACTGCGTGACCAGGCGCGGGCGCAGCAGATGGCGCTGATGCTTATCACCCATGATTTGGGCGTTATCGCGCAGATGGCGGAACACGTCGTAGTGATGTACGCCGGGCGCATCGTTGAGCAGGGTCCGACCGCCGACGTGCTGCGCCATCCGCTGCACCCTTATACCAAAGGACTCATCGCGTCGCGCCCTGTTCCGGGCGAGCGCCGACGCCGCCTCTATTCGATTCCCGGCCAGGTGCCGGATCTGGCCGAACTGCCGCCGTATTGCGCGTTCTACGATCGCTGCGAACGCGCTACGCCGCAATGCCGCGCGGGCATTCCGCCGCTTATAGGACAAACGCGGCAAGCTGCATGTATTCACACTGAGTTAGCGGAGCCGGTTGCATGAGCCAGCAATATGTCATTGAAGTTGACGGTCTGAAAAAGTACTTCCCGCTGCGCGACGGGCTGTTTGGTCAGGAAACCGGACAGCTACGCGCCGTGGATGGCGTCAGTTTTAACATTCGACCCGGCACCATTTTTGGCCTGGTGGGCGAATCCGGCAGTGGTAAAACCACCGTCGGACGCACGCTGCTGGGGCTGTATGACAAAACGGCGGGTAGCGTGAAATATCGCGGGCAAGAGCTGCAGGATCTGACGCCGAAACAGATGCGTGCGCTGCGCCCGAAAATCCAGCTGGTGTTTCAGGATCCTTACAGCTCGCTGAACCCGCGCATTCGTATTGGCGATGCGATCGGCGAAGCGATGCTGGAACACAAGCTGTGCAGCAAAGCGGAACTGCGCGACAACGTGCTGAAAGTCATGAAAATCTGTGGCCTGGCGCCGCAGCATTACAACCGCTTTCCCCATGAGTTCTCTGGCGGCCAGCGCCAGCGTATTGGCATTGCCCGCGCGCTAATCCTCAATCCGGATTTTATTATCGCCGACGAGCCCATCTCGGCGCTGGATGTCTCCATCCAGGCGCAAATCATTAATCTGTTCTCCGATCTGCGCGATGACCACGGCGTCACCTTCCTGTTTATCTCTCACGATCTGGGTGTCGTGGAACATTTGTGTGATGACGTGGCGGTGATGTATGTGGGGAAACTGGTGGAAACCGCCAGCCGCGATGCGCTGTTCAGCCAGCCGCTGCACCCTTACACCCAGGCGCTGCTGGCGGCGGTGCCGACGCTCGACCCGGAAGGCGAGCCCGTGGCCGTGGTGCAGGGGGAAATCCCCGATCCGTCGCGCCCGCCCTCCGGTTGCCGTTTCTCTTCACGCTGCCCGCAGGCAACGGAACGCTGCCGCACTGACATTCCTCAACTGCGCGAAGTGCGTCCTGGTCATCAGGTGGCGTGCCACTGGGTGGAGACAGCGCAATAAACAGGCTCCGGCACAGGCGGAAGTTTTTCAGATGCGCCTGTAAGGCTTTGTTACCCGCCGCGCCCTGACAGGCGCACAGGATCTGGCATTTGCATTAAGCTTCGTTACTGATGACCCGTTGGCGCCTGTATCGTTAAGCGCTCACTAAAGTTTGCATCTTCCGCGGGAAGCGGTTCGGGCAGGCCACCGGTAATATTTTGCCGGTAATTAGTGCTTCACTACCCCGCCCACAGACCATTACCAAACCGGATAGACATATCCGCCGCATCACTCTGGTAGTACTGTTTAAAATCCACGCCATCGCGTGGATTTTTCTTTTTATAATGTGTGACGCGAAGAGATTTTATTGGCTATGCGTTGCTGTCTGGTAAAGGAACCCTGACAGGGCTGTATTCCTTCGGCTTGCGCATCATTAATTGCATTTCCCGGTCGGTTTTTTTAACGGGCCGCACTCACCATAGCTATAAACGATATAGCCTTTACTTTCCATACAGTGTTCAACTTTAAGTGTACGCGCTACTAACTCCTGTAGCGTCTCCTCAGGAGTAGAATCACTGCGGCTCCATTTGCCATCGTCAAGGTTGACACTTTTATCCACGCCACAGTCATAAAGGTCCCGCTTACGCTGTTGATGGTCGGTATGGCCGATGGTGTCTGCTTTCTGAAAAACTTGTACATACGGCACGGTAGTGTAGTTAGACGAGTCCATATCCGCGACCACACAGCCGTTCAGTAAAAGAACAATACTTAATAGATATTGCTTCATAAATTCCCTCTTAGTGAGAAGCGGCAAAAATATGGTTCTTAAGGAAAATAATTTATATAAGCATAAATTGTCTGTACTAAATATCTATAATTATCAGCTATCTTAAAAATAAAAAGAACACCCATGTGATATATGAAACCCTCGAAAACCACAGAAACAAAGAGCCGAATCGGAAATCAACCTTGCGAAGAAAGATATTAATAAAAAAAAGCGGATGTTTATCCTCAATAGTTTCACAATGGAAATATTTACCATATATACCAAAGAGAAGAAATGACGCCCCTCCCATCAAATTAGCAAGTAGCATTAAATCATCAACTCCCCTTCTATACTCTGCAAATGCTTCAGAAAGGTAACTTAATACAAAAAAACAAAGCGAAACGTTTGCAAGGGTATCACGCTTAAAGAAAATAAAATTGAAGTAAAGAAAAGCGTCTCTGCCTGCTTTAGGGCCACCAAGCACCTTATATATAAAAATAACAAAACATACACCCCACGCAAACAAAAAGAAAAGCATCATCAGTAACGATGCATTAAGAACCATATCATTTGAAATCATAATGGTAAATTTCCTTTGAGGTATCACTATTGATATCTATTTTTTCACTATGACGAGAAGTTGACGAACCCGTAAAACCAAAACTCGGCCCGACAGAAACAGAAAAACCGAACCCATCTTTGCCAATGGACAACCCTACTGATCCGGGGCCAAATACAAGACTCGTTGAATAGCCACGACTTAAGTCACCAAATACACCGGGAGCGTATGGACCAAAATCAATACCAATCGAAGCCCCGGCTTTAACACCGAATTCTTTTGTATATCTTTGAGAAATGAAGAAGGAATAATTGTCGACTTTCATCTCACCTTTGAGGGCTGGTCCTATTCCACCTGCAATCTCAACCTTCCCATTAGTTTTAACCTTATAGGTCGGCCCCCATGAAGGCCCAATATGTGAAGCATTTATAGCAGCGTTAATTTCATCGTAGCCTTTTACTTTCTGCGCCAGGTCTACAGCCAAATAGGAATCCTGCTGTACCCGCGGTGGGATAAGGTCTCCAGGATGGAGCTGATTATTCTCAACCGTCGTCTGCCTTGCTTTCGCGGCAACCACTACTGCTTCCGAGCTGTTCCCAGCCAGTGCAACTGCCGAGCCTGATGGCGATGTTGAGAGCACTGCAACCGCATATCCTCTACGAGTTATTCATTCGGATCTTGCTGAATACTTTTCGCTCGGCAAATGGTAAGGGGCGCTGTCCAGCGTTTCACGCCTTATCTATCACCTCTTGCACGGTCGTTTTTCGCAAGCCCGGCGCTAACGGAATGGCGCTCGAAATCGGGTCAATGTCGGACCTCATCGTCATGACCATTCAGCACCTTGAGCTATACGGGGCTACATAACAGTACTGGCGATCTGTGGATGATGAAACGTGGAAACGGGCATTTTGGGTAAGCCTGACGGATAAAAAGAAAAGCACGGCGGAAGGACCGGGATCTTACGTATACTTAATTATGCTAAGCTTAATCATTCTTCTCTTCAATGCTACTCAAGATCCTTACCAGGCTTTCTATAGCTTTCAACTGATCCTCATCAGGTCCCAGCAATAAATTAATAAGTTGGTCGCTTAAAATAAAATCATATATATCTATACCTATCCAACCCTTTGACCAAAAATCAATAGCTCCAATCTTATTACACCCTTCAAATTCTACTCGCTCCAGATCGCCAAAATCACCACCAAGGAAAGAACTATATTGAAAAACGTACCCTGTTAAAGATGGCTCGATTTCTTTTTTAAAGAAAATAACATCCATAATTCAAATGATTACCTAATTTTTTATCTATAATTGAGATATTCTGATGATAGTAAATGTGGGCACAAAGAGGATTATCAGCGCCCCTAACCAGGCCTACTATTTTTTCTACAGATAAACCTTGTGATACAGAAAACGTCAATCCAGGCGTTCTGAGTTTTATTAAAATATCATTATTTTACCTGTATTATTATTATTTAACACTCCGATCCTTATCATAGTCAACCGCCCGGCCAATCTCTGTCTGTCAGAGCTTTTTTATATTGGCAGGCACCGCCAACTGTCTTTCTTTATTTCTCTTGATTGATGAGTCTAACGCTTTCCTGAAAAAATATGCTTCATTGAATCATGCTGCTTTATTGACATTTCATTTGATTGAATAATGAATCACCTTGTGATCGCTAAGCCTGGGCACCGTCTCATTATCAAAGCATTTATCGCTCACAGATGCTAACGGGTAAAAAGAAGATTCGGATAAAGTTGAGCCAATGGCTGAATACTTTCCCCCGAGCGTTTAACGGCATCGACGATGTGTCGGTGATCAGGCATGCAAATATAAACCCGGCTCAAACACCGGGATTTTTATATACTAAACACAACTAGTTATTTCAATAATGTGTTCCACTTAACTGATATTTGTGGTTTTAATCTAATTTCCATTCGCGTTACTGCGTTTGAAGAGTCTATTTTTGAATATAAATACTCCCCTTGAATTTCAGTTCTGATTTCCAAGCTATTTACTCCTTCGCTAAGATGCTGGGACATAACATTACCATTAAATTCAACAATAGTTTGTATCCATCCCTCAAGCGCAGCATAAGAAAAAATTAATTTAATTCCGTTACTGTCAGTATATGAATAACCATACCTGTGATCTAGTTCATCAGAAAAGAAGGGCGTATTTTCAAAAAATGAAAGCAACTCAATATAATCTGGCACTTTTCCAATAGAAGTCATTTTTTACCATCCTTCGATTAAGTCTAGATTTCCTTCGCAATCAGGTACCCCATCGCTTCACCGACGGCCGCGTCAGAGGCACCGCTTAGGCTCCGGTTAATTGGTAATGATGCCATAGCAAGGCGTACCGCTATCAAGGCGGTTTTTATCCGCCGTGGCGGTGCTGACGGTCCTCCGCGTTTGCTTCAGGTATGGCTACCGCCTGTGGCGTCAAAGCCACCTTTATTCAATGTGATGGAATAACCCTGTGGCAGCTGCCTTTTCGAGCGCCGAATAACGCTGGCTGGCTCTCTGTCACCCGGCGTTACTGCCAGCACCCGCGTAAGGATAACGGCTGAAAATACGATCCCGGCCGCAAAGCATCTGGCCGGGTAAAATTTATAAATCGATACAGCGACTCAATGCCAGTCTCAGCCCCGCGCCTATTTCAGCTGGAGAATTTTCGAGGGATAAAATGACTTCATCACTCCCATCACGTCCAGTGTCTCCCCAGGCTTCCAGCTTTTCATGGCGGGATGGGGATATATTCATAACGCCGTTAACGCAATGGATAGTACAGTGTTTCATGTCTTTGAAGAGGGCTTTTTTGGTCTTATAGCCATATTTCTCCCTTAACATTGCAATCCATTCAGAATAACGTCGCTTACCTTTTTCAAGGTCAAAAACTTCAACTCGCTCTTCACTTGAGGTTAATGTCCGGCTGTCAGAGAGTGCCTGTAAAATTGCTTTTCCAATAGTCTCATCATCACTCTCTGGTGATAAGAGATGGGGAGGAAAAAGAGGATCACTGGCAACCATACCCAGCCCCGAATATGTTTCTATGTTGATAAACTCTGCAGTACAGAAAATACCAACCCAGTAGTCCTGATCCTTATTTAAAGTCATTATTTCACCTGCGTCACTGTTACTTTAACACCCCGTTTCTGACCATATTCGACCGCTTGGTTAATTTCCACCCATTGGGCTTTTGTCGTACTGGCAGGAACCGCCAATTGTATTTCTTTATTGCTGATCATTGATGAGTTTAACGCTCGCCCAGAAAGAAATGCTTCGTCGAATTTTGCTGCTGCATCAATATTTCCTTTGATTGAATAATAAACCGCTTTGGGATTATTAAGCTTTGGCGCCGTCTGAGTATCAAGGGATTTAGCACTCACTGCTGTTTTAGTAACAGGGTCATAGTAATCAAACGTTCTGAAGTTTTTCGGTAATCTGGCGTCTGCCGGAAGAGTGGTGCCCACATAATCCCCCACGGCATCCCTTGCTTCATATTACCCTCCCCCCATTTTAATCCAATGGCAGAAGCAGAGACCGTGGCCATTTCCTTTTCAGGAACTATAGTACTGTTCTGCCAGGGTGGAGAATAGCTACCTGATGGCGTTACACCATCTTTATAACCCCAGTGCGTACCAGCCACGGCGCCTGCTGCGTTCAGGAAACCTTCCAGGAAGCGTCCTGCGGAATCCGCATTCGGGCCATCATTCAGGAAGGAGGCCGTTGCCTGCCCCATCTGGCTGCCGCCTGTAATGGCATCTTTTATGTTGACCACAAGCCCTGGCGCGCCTGGTAAAAAGTTTAATACAGGCTCGCCAACTCGGGCCCAGTATGCGTGCTCATTTACCACACCCAGATCGCTTACTGCGTCCTTATACAACCGTTCCTGTGGCGAAATATCTCTTGTGTAGGTTAAGGCACGCCGTGGTACTGCAACGCCGCAAGATGATCGGCACTGAAGCCGTTGCAGCCATAGGCGGCGATCACATTGCGGAACCCGGCGCACCAGAAGGTCATCGCGTCGATCAGCGCCTCGCACAGAACAACCTCGGTTGAGGCTTTCAGCGCCTCTTCGTTCCACACCCCGGCCAGCGGCGAGGGGAGATACGGGCCATAACTCAACTCCTGTAAAAACCTGTCAATAGACCTAGGGTAAAAATAACTCTGTTGCAGAGTATTCTATATTAGGGTATTGCCAACCAAGTTATTTAAAACAGAGAGTAACATCATGGCAGTGTTAACGACAGGACAGCTACAACAGGCCATGAACAACAAAGACGAACAGTTTTTTAAGCTGCTTGGCGCACGGATCGCGCAAGCCCGCAAGGAGCAACAGCTAACACAGACGCAACTGGCAGAACAGCTTGGGATTGCGCAGCAGACGATGTTGCACTATGAAGGCGGGAAGTTGAAGGTTTCAGCGGCGTTACTGCCACAGCTGGCACAGATCCTCAGCCTCTCTCTGGATGAGTTGCTCGGGCTGTCAGCCCCCCGCAGAAGCGGCAAGCGCGGCACGGCTTCACGACTGGAACAGCAGATCGAGATCATCAGCCAGCTACCACGCACAAAGCAGAAGCTGGTTTCCGAGATACTGGATAACGTGATTGGTAAAACAGAGTAGACAACAGACGCGGCACCGGGGCGCTTGCAACCCCCCCCGGCCCGCTGACCACAACCAACTACCAAGGAGTTGATTTATGGCTAAACACGATTGTAAGTCAGAACGGCGCACAACTGAAGCTCAGGAGCCACAGACCCACTACTACCGGGTGGGCTATCGGCCCAATCAGAGCCGACCTAACCCGCTGCCGCAGCTCACCATTAAAGGACGATGGCTTGAGGCGCTGGGCTTTTTCACCGGTCAGGCTGTAATTGTGACCGCCGAGCAGGGCCGACTGGTGATTGAGGCCGAGTTTAAGTTCTGAGGTGATTTAAACGACGATCCCGGCATATAAAACTGGGATCTTTTTGAGACTAAAATAAATGGATAAACAACACGCAGAAGTAAGCAAATTTTTAAGTTACGTTTTACGTCACCAACCTGAAGCCATTGGTTTAACTCTGGATCGTGAAGGATGGGCTGATATTGGTTTATTAATTATCTGTGCAACTAAAGACGGTAAACATCTTGACCAACATCTGATTAAATCGATTGTTGAAAATAGTGATAAAAAACGATTCGCGATTTCAGAAGATGGGTTGCGTATTCGAGCTGTTCAGGGACATTCCTCACAACAGGTTGGTATTGAATATCAAGAAAAAATCCCCCCTGAATTTCTATACCATGGAACTGCTACACGATTTTTACCGTCAATTAATGAACAAGGGTTAAATGCAAAATCTCGTCAATATGTTCATTTATCCGCAGATGAAGATACAGCAATTCAAGTCGGTTTACGCCATGGCAAACCAGTTGTTCTAAAAATTAAAGCCCTGAACATGTATGAACAGGGCCTTAAATTCTATCAGGCTGATAATGGCGTTTGGTTAACTAAATTCGTTCCCCCATCCTCTTTTATTCAGATGGAATAATATATTCAGAACCTAAAGTCACATTGTTAGCGAAAATTTCTATTAAGACATTTTCAGAAAGAAAAGCAATCTTATAGTGCTTTATCTGTCTTGAGCCACAAAAATGCTTGTTCCAAGCAAATGCAGCCTCAGAATTAGGGTATTCAATCAAGGCTCCTATTGATGGAGCCTTGACGCTTTTATCGTAATCTATGTTGAGTATTGATACGCCGGGAAACGCAGTACGACAAAAAGCACATACCATATCAAATCGCAACTCACGACAATGTATAGTCTGATACTCATCTTCGGTGTCATATTCGATTTTAATAATTAAATCCAACCCCTTAGATTCAATAGATACTGCATTCTCCCCATATGATGGCAACCACTCATAGGGATCCAAAATAGAAACGGCAGCTCCTGACTTCATTATTTTCTCCCGCGAGGAATATCTGAACTACCAGTTTCTGGCAGTTTATTTATTATTAATTGATCGGCAGCAAGATCATTGTAGGTTTTCCCATCCATTCCAGGTACTTTCACATTCGTTTGGTTGGTTCCGTACCAGTCAGATTTAGGTATCCCTGCACGATCTAATGCTACAGATGTTCTTGTATTAAGGATTAATCTTGTGCCATTCATTTCCACATAATCAACAGACAGTTGACTTGGTTTGATAAGGCCACTACGAATCGCATTGGCTAAGTCATCCACAGTATTTACTGGCTGGCCTGCCATTTGACTATATTTAGCTACCCCTTCGGCACTAAATGTTTCATTGGCCCTAATTTTTGACTGAGCAAAGTTAGCATTTGCGACGGAACCTTGTTCAGGAACGATGCCTCTCGCTGTTGCTTCACTGACAGGCTTCACCGTCTGCCCCGGTTTCGGTAAACTCCCCGTACTCACTGCCAGTGCGCCATACACTGCATTTGTCAACCCGTCCGCGAACGTCTTTTGCAGACTTGCCGACAGCCAGCCACACTGACCATTACAGTTGTCGATGATGTCAGCGTACCACTTTGCCGAGTCCTCATAGGCACGGCCTGCGAGATCGTCCTGAACACGCAACGCCGTGTAAGCTTTTTCGTTCAGCTCTATCTGGGTACGCATCTGCGCCAAGCAGGCAGTGTCTCCCGCATCCCAGCATGATTTCAGCTTCAGGACATTTTCTGCTGACTCCTTGGCCATATCCTTACGAACACCCTATTCACAGGATGGATTTCCGTTACAGCCTTTGAGTTGCTCGGTGAAGTCCTTCGGCCTTCCCTGACTCAGAAAGTTATTCGCAACCGTCGTCTGCCCGGCCTTCGCGGCGGTCGCTACCGCTTCCGTGCTGTTGCCGGCCAGTGCGCCTGCCAGGCCGGAGGCCAGCGTGGAGAGCGCCGCAACCGTCTGTTTCTCGGTCTCATTCAGCTGCGAAGGGGCTTTTTTGTACACTTCCTTCGCAATCAGGTACCCCATCGCTTCGCCGACGGCCCCGCCAGAGGCACCGGCCAGCGCGTTCTGTCCCTGTACCTTCGCCAGCACGGCGTTGACCACCGCGTGGGCCATTATCCTCGCCGCCGTGTTTTCCGCCGTGATGTTTTTACCGATCTCATTAGCGATATACGGCGCGGCCGCCCCTGCTAACGCGGCATTCAGGTTACCGCCTGCCAGCCCGCTGACTGCCGCAGTCGCGGCGGTGATCGCTCGCTGCACATCGCTGCCGGTGCCGGTGTTTTCGGTCACTTTTTTGTAGACGGCCGTATCGCGCAGCGCCGCCAGTTTTGCCAGGCGCTCTTTCTCCGGCAGCCCCTGAAGTGACGTGCCCGTCTGGGCTATCGCCGCTTTCAGGCCATCAAGATCGCTCTGCGTGCGCACAATATCGGCCACCTGATTACCGATATCGCTGACCATCTGCACGGTCTGCAGGCGAGTCTGCTCTTTCTCTTTGTTAAAGATCGGCGCTGCCCGGCTTTTTAAGTCTGAGCCACAGCCATTTCTATAGCCGTCTTCCTCGGTACTTTCCCCAGCCCGGCGCAGAGGCATGCCGCTCCGAAACCAGACTATGCAGGGTTACTTCATCACCACCACCCAGACCCCCCTTGAGCTGTTCGGCTGCGCCGAGGGGTTGAGCATGGTCTCCGTCAACGGGCCGAAGATGAAAAAATGACTTAAGGTCTTCCCCGGCGCGCTTAAGAGAGGCGGTCTGCCGGTGATCAAACGTGAGCGCGAAAATTTTAAGTAAGGGTAATGGCCAAAAAGGAGATCCGGGTATGGCGACCGGGATCTTTAACCTTATTTCTTATTTTCTGGATTAATATATAAGTACCTGTTATTTATATCCAAATTTAACTCATTTGCAATATTGATAACTTGATTGTATTCATCTTGTGTTATAACTACATCATAATCAGCAATATGATCACATAGTGTTTCAAACGCTAAGATACTTTCTGAGTGATCTATATACTCCAAATCAAAATCAATGATCGAAGCATCTATTCGATCTTTTAAACCTTCACCTAACATTTTAATTCTATTATTAATGCTCACCCTGTAAATCCTTTATTTCACTGGCTTCAATGTAGGGGGTACTAATCCGGCATCTGGGAATGCTGTAATAACCTTTCCATTCGCTGGTTCATATACCACCCGGACACGTACATTATTCCGAGTTTCCCATGCAACCCATCTGGACGGTCTACCGGCTTTAGTATAAAGCCCCCCGGTACCCGTTTGTGCATACCACGTGGTATCAGGAGATGTCGCTATGTCACCGACAGCATTAACGATTTTATTTGCTGGCCAAGTCGATGGAAAAATAGTTTTTCCCGGTTCCCCCATACACATATGAACATCAGATGTTAAGCTCTCACCACATAAAATATGTGGGCGCACCTCTGGCGAAAGGGTATCAACATACTTCACATTTTTAGGGGTAATACTATTCTGAGGCAATCAAATTTATTACTTGTATTTCATATTGCAATTTGCGCTACTCCATTTGCACCGTTACTCAGCCTGGTACTGATAATTAGAGGACCAGGGATGTCTCTTAGAACGCAGTAATTTACGTCCGTTGATATTTATAAAAACTCATAACCTGCAACTACACGCGAGCCTAACATTTATCGCTGCGATTAAGCCTGCTACAAATATTTTTCAATATTGGCTCAAAATCCTTTTACTTTTAATAGCTTCATTAAAACAACGCCAAAACCAGCCACACATCCTCCGAAAACACCAATTTTAGCGTAGGTGATTATTTCTACCATATTAAAATTTAACTCTCCGCCAACCATCCACAATAAAAATGCAAATAAAAAATATCCAAATAAAGACAAGAAAGTCATACCTAGCATTGAAAATGCTATAAACAAAACAGCCCAAGTTAACTTATTATTTTTTCCCATACTTCTCTTTAACCTTATTTACAACTGTTTCTGCTCCTTTTCCCGTAGTTTCAGAGGACACTGAACTACCTACATCCCCAAAGAAACCTGGGATATTACTTGGGGGCATCTCTTTTAAAATACCGAAATCACCTTTAACTTCGGTGTATGCTCTCAAAGCAGCGTTATATTTTGGATCCCAAACGCCTTTCCACCAGTTAGTACCTTTATTAGTAGCCCACGATACACTCTTACCCAATCCATACCCAAATGCCGCTCCTGTACCATTTGAAATAGCGCCAGATAAAGGATCTTTATCGTCTAAACAGTTACCTAAAGCTCCACCTGCTGCATTCCAACCAACCGTACCGAGCAGGCCATTGCCCATACTGAATACATTGACCCACCCGGCAATCGCTGCATTTGCCTGATCGATCGTTCCGTCTGCCATATAGCCAATCCCAGCATTTGCTGTGGCACCTAAACCCCACATACCTGAGCGCTTCCTGGAAGGAATGCAACACTTCCCGTAGCAAGAGCAAGACCAACTGCATCACGCTCATTTTTAGCTTTCTGGCAACTTGCTGAACCTGGGGCATCAGTACGGCTCGCCATATTAATGCCATGCTGCCGGATGAACTTCCCCTGCCCGAATTCAGTGCCATCTATAAGGTTATTCTCAACCGACGGCCGCGTCAGAGGCACCGCTTATGCTCCGGTTAATTGGTAATGATGCCATAGTAAGGCGTACCGCTATCAAAGCGGTTTTTATCCGCCGTGGCGGTGCTGCCAGTTCTCCGCGTTTGTTTCAGGTATAGCTACCGCCTGTGGCGTCAAAGCCACTTTTACTCAAGGTGATGGAATAACCCTGTGGCAGCAGCCTTTTCGAGCGCCGAATAACACTGGCTGGCTCTCTGTCATCAGGCCTTGCTGCCAGCACCCACGTAAGGACAACGGCTGAAAATACGATCCCGGCCACAAAGCATCTGGCTGGGTAAAATTTATAAATCGATACAACGACTCAATGCCAGTCTCAGCCCCGCGCCTATTTCAGTAGGTGAATTTTCAAGGGATAAAATGCGCTCTCGCCTGGCGCATCGCCGGGCTGCAGCTCCATACGCGCCTGCACGGTCGGCAGGCGCTGCATATTCTCAAGCCCCTGTTCGATATCCCGCAGGTCGAGCAGATTACCCGCGTGGGCGGGCATCGTCGGCCAGAGCCGGATATAGCGCCCGGAGTCAGACGTCAGCGCGACGTCGCGGATGCGGCCTGGCACTATGCGCAGCGTGAGTTCGCCTTCGCGCAGATCCTGCTGCGGGGCCAGCACGCGGGTCGTTACCCAGCCGTGTTCAATGATGCGGTCCTGCAGGGTGCCGATAATCATATTAATGCCCTGCACGCCCAGGCAGTGCCCCACCGCCTGGTCCGCCAGGCGCTGCAGCGGCACCCAGTGAGGCAGCGCGTCTTTGCCCGCGAGCGTCACGCGCTCGATAGTGAAGCAGGGGTTCTCATCCGGAAACTGCAGCTGTGAGGAGGACGCGGTGGCAACCGGGATACGAATATCCGGCGCTTCCGCGGCGAGCCGGGCTTCACGCGCCTTTTGCTGTTGCTGCTGATGCTGGAACTGTTCTTCCGCCTTCGGCAAAAGAGACGGGTCGCCAGGCGCCGCAATAAGGGTGACGGGAAGCGTCGCCAGCAATAATATCAGCCCGCGCCCAGGAAGCGCTTTTCCCTGCATATAAAAATCCACGTAATGAAAATAAAAGAAATATTTTAGGAATTAACCCTATTTTATCGCTCCCGTTAATTTAGTATCAATTGCCTTTATATGACGCAGTCACATAAAAGAATAAAGCGTTTAAGAGACGCAAACTCACAATATATACCGCAAATAATTTCACTTAGGCCGCCGTAAAATAATCAAAGCGGCAATGCGCATAACAGACACGCTTATTATTCGCCTGCTCACCCCCAGTTTCACTTAATAAACCTGCCGCCGGAAATAGTTATTTCTAGTGAATATCACGCCGTGGAAATAAATAACCGGTTGTTATTCTCATTAGTGTAAGCCCGGAGCCGTTACTGACATTTAAGGCTGGCGGCTGTTTCGCCGCGCAGACGCGTTTTCTCCCGGGCGACCAGATTTATGACTAAGCTCAGGTGAAAAGCGTGTACACTGCTGCGCTCTTTTACCTAAGCGCCCCGGAGGCAACAGTATGAACGAAGGCCCATTGACCGAGAAAGAGCTGCAATGGCTTGACGATATGCTGGAAAAATACGGCAGCGAGGCGTCGATTGTTGACGTCGCCGAGCTGGATGGCCTGCTGACCGCCGTGCTTTCCGGCCCGCGCAGCATTGAACCGAGCGAATGGCTGGTGGCGCTCTGGGGCGGAGAAAACCGTATTCCGCGCTGGAGCAACGAGCGTGAGATGAACCGCTTTATGTCGCTGTGCTTTCAGCATATGAATGATATCGCCGACCGCCTCGCGGAGTTCCCGGAGCAGTTTGATCCGCTGTTTGGCGTGCGCGAGACCGAAGGCCAGGAGTTCACCGTGGTGGAAGAGTGGTGCTTTGGCTATATGCGCGGCGTGGCGCTGAGCGACTGGTCATCACTGCCCGCATCTTTACAGCCCGCGCTGGATGCCATCGCCCTGCACGGCAAGGAAGAATACTTCCCGCAGCTGGAGGCGCTTTCACCCGAAGAGCTGGAAGAGCGCTTTGCGGCGATCCGCCCTGCGGCCCTGGCGCTGCACGACTACTGGATTGCCCAGCCGGACGCAATCCCGGAGCCGCAGCAGCCGCTGGTGGCCGACCAGAAACCCGGGCGCAACGATCCCTGCTTTTGCGGCAGCGGCAAAAAATATAAGCACTGCTGCCTGCACTAAATATGATGCGCCTGCGGGCGCATTACTTCAGAAGGGGCGGATCAGCGCCCCGCGTTGTTGCGCGTCAGCCTGCCGTTTTTCTCTTCGTGACGATGCCAGCTAGCCCCTCCCTTTTTAGCTCGCCGCGACATCGACGGGTTTAAACGTCATGGCTATCAGCATCAACACCACCACGCCTGCGCTCATCACCAGCCACGCGGCCGTTAAAGGGACGTGGCTGTCACGCACGAGTCCGGCAATCAGCGGCATAAGCGCGGCAATCATATACCCGCCGCCCTGCACTCTCGACAGCAGTTTGCCTGCCCCGGCAGGCGTACGCGCGTTATCAAAAGTGACAATCAGCGAGAGCGGGAACAGCGCCCCGATGCCGGTTCCCAGCAGCAACGTTGACAGTACCGGCGTCGTCCCCGGCGCAAACACGAGACACAGCAATCCTGCCAGCAGCGCCAGCAAAACCACGAGCAGCGGAAGGCGGCGGTCGGGGAAGCGATGGATCAGCGCGGAAACCGCAAACCCGGCGACCACTTCCGTTAACGTGAGCCAGGCCAGCATATAGCCGCTGCTGCGCGCGCTCCAGCCGGCCTGAATATAGAGAGGCGGCAGCCAGGCCAGCACCAGCGTATAGGCTCCGGTGCCAATCCCGAAAAACAGCAGCAGCCATCCGGTACGGGGCGTCGCGGGCGAGACCGTTTCCTGGGCGATGTTTTGCTGCGGGCGATTTCTCGCCAGCGGCAGCCACATCAGCCACGCCACCAGCGCTAACGCGCCTGCGATGGCCAGCGCAGGCTGCAGCCCCAGCCGTGAAAACAGCGGCTCGGCGCTGGCGGCGGCGAGCGCGGCACCCGCCATAATGCCGGTGCTGAATAACGACATAAACGTGCTGGCCGAGGTCGCATATCTTTTTTTAATCAGGGCAGGCATTAACGCCTGAATCATGCCGATACTGGCTCCGCCTGCCAGGGCGGTGATCATCAGCCCCGTCAGCGACGCCGTAAACCCCCGCACGATACAGGCAATGAATAAGAGAAAAAGCGCGGCCAGGATGCCGCGTACCGCTCCGGCTCTCGCCAGCAGCCACGGCCCGCTGAAGGCGGCCACGCCCATCATCGCGACCGGCAACGTCGTCAGCAGGCTAAACGCTGTGGCGGATAGCCCCACCTCGCGCTGCAGCACGGTAAACAGCGGCCCGATGGACGCCAGAATGGGGCGCAGATTCAGCCCGACCATAAACGCGATAAAAGCGAAGAGCAAAGGCGATGAGGCGATGCGTTTCACAACAGGCTCCTTATAAGTCGTGATCGCCCCGGCGCGGTGCCGCAGGCATTTATCTTAACGTTAAGATAAAATGCAAACTGGTGTAAGATGTACCGCACAACGCGACAAATTCCCACATCATCAGGGGTAGAAATGAAAGACCATGTAGATGTTGTTATCGGCCAGTGGCACCGCGCGATGCCTGAACTGGATGCGTCGTCGATGAAAATATTCGGGCGAATGCTGCGGCTCATTAAGCATCTTGGCAAAGCACGAGCCAGCGCGTTAGCGCCGTTCGGCTTTCGCGACGGCGAGTTCGACGTGCTTGCCACCCTGCGCCGCGCCGGTGAACCTTATTGCCTGTCGCCCACTCAGCTCTATACCTCGCTGCTGGTCACCTCTGGCACCATGACCCATCGCCTGAATCATCTTGAACAGCAGGGGCTCATTGCGCGCCTTACCGACCCTGACGATAAGCGCAGCACGCTGGTGAGCCTCACCGCCACGGGCCGTGAGCGTATCGAAGCGGCGCTGGTCGTTCATACCGCGACGCAGGAATCGATACTGCAACCTTTATCGGGGCCTGAACGCCAACAGCTGGAATCGCTGTTACGAACGTTATTGCTCACCTTCCCGGCGGAAACCAGAGCGGAGAACGCGTAAACCTGAAATGCCCAACGGGCAGGCGTCATATCGGCTTTTCATTGGCTGATAATGTTGCCTTGCGCTTATTCATTCCACGCAGAGAGAACAGGGAAATGCTAAAAATACTCGGTAAAAAAACGTCGATAAATGTGCGTAAAGTCCTCTGGACGTGTGAAGAGGCGGGTGTGGATTATCTGCAGGAAGATTACGGCAGCGGCTTTGCCCCGACGCAGACCGCCGCGTTTAAGGCGCTCAACCCGAATGCGCTGGTGCCGGTGCTTATCGATGAGGGGTTCGTGTTGTGGGAGTCTAATTCGATTTGTCGCTACGTGGCCCGTAAGGCTTGCCGGGACGATCTTCTCCCTGGCGAACCGCAGGCCGCGGCGAGCGTGGAACACTGGATGGACTGGCAGGCGACGGAGTTCAACAACGCGTGGCGCTATGTGTTTCCTGCGCTGGCGCGTAAAAACCCGGCGTATAACGATGAAAACGCCATCGCCCAGGGCATTATCGCCTGGAACCAGTGTATTGAAATTGTTGAACAGCAGCTGCGCGCTACCGGTGCGTGGATGACCGGAGAGACCTTTACGCTTGCCGATATTGTCATCGGGTTATCCGTTAACCGCTGGAAAATGACGCCCTTTACCCATCCTGACGTCCCCGCCATTGACGCCTGGTTTGCCAGGCTCAACCGGCGGCCCGCCTTTTTGCGCCACGGGAATAACGGAATGGTATAAGGCGCGCCGTTACGCTCTCTCCACCATGCCGACGATGGCGTCGCGCAGTTCCGCTTTCGCCGCGCTGGCGTCAATCGCGCCGATAGCGACCGCCCACGAAAGCCCTTCGGCGGCGCCGAACATCGCCCACAGCGCGGCGTCGCGCAGCGCCCCCTGCGCGCGAAACGGCGCGAACAGCGCGCGGCATTTGGCGGTAAATTCAACGGCGTACTCCTGGCGCAGTTTTTCCAGCTCCGGCGTGCCGGAAAGCGCCGCCATCACGTTTGGCATTTCACGGCCCTGCAACAGCACGCACTCGATGTACGCATCGGCGATAACCGTCGCAAGCGGCGTCAGCTCTGGCGCGGTACGCGCAATCGCCTCGTCCAGTTTGCGGGTCTGGCGCACGTCATACTCGCGATAGAGCGCCGCCAGCAGGCCGGAGCGGCTGGTGAAGTGATCGTATACCACCGGTTTGGTGACACCCGCCCGCTCCGCGAGCCTGCCAAGCGTCAGCGCCTCGGTGCCCTCCTCGCGAATAATTTCCCAGGCGACCGTCATTAATTGGGTATTGCGCTCCTCGCGGCTGAGCCGCGTGCGCGTGCGGGTATCGGACATGCGTGTTCTCCTTGACAGAATAACCTACTAAAAGTAACTTACTAATGGTAGGTTACCTTTGGTATATCAGATTACGTCCATTGCCGCCCGATGGCAACGCAGGAGGAGTGAACATGCACGCATTAATAGTGGTTTCCCATCCGTCAGCGCAATCGCTGACCCACAGTGTCGCGCACGCGCTCGCCGAAGGCGTCAGCGCCGCCGGCGCGCACCACACCGCGCAGATTGCCGACCTGACCCGCGAGGGCTTTAACCCGGTGTTTAACGAGGCCGACTACGCGGCGTTTATGCAAACCGCGCCGGTACCGCCGGACGTCGCCAAAGAACAGGCGCGCCTTGATGACGCCGACGCGCTGGTACTGGTTTACCCGGTCTACTGGTGGTCGATGCCGGGGCTGCTGAAAGGCTGGATCGATCGCGTCTTTGCCAATGGCTGGGCGTATGAAGAGCGCCCGGAGGGCGGGATCGTGAAAAAGCTGGGGCACCTGCCGGTGCATCTTGTCGGCATCGGCGGCGCGGATCGCAAAACGTACGAGAAACATGATTACCGCCAGGCGTACCACACGCAAATCGCCCACGGGATTTTTGACTTCTGCGGCGCGCCGGTGGTCAGCAATGAGATCCTCTTCCTGCCGGAGCTCAGCGCGCCCGCCGCCGCGATAGACCGCGCGCGCACGCTCGGCACGCAGATCTTTACCACTCAGGCGTAACGCGCGTTACGCCCTGAGACCGGCAGCGTCCAGTAATGCCTGCCAGAGCGCGCCGGTCTCGCCGCTGGTTTTCGCCGCCCGCTTCGCGAGCGGCTCAGGCTTACCCCACAGCCGGAACAGCACCGTGTAAACCTCATCAGACGGCATATCGTAAAGCGCCGCCGCCAGCGCGCGCAGCGTCCCGGCGTCGTCCGTCGGCGGGAGTTTTAGCTTTAGCGCGTCGGTGGCGACGCGCAGGCTCGCCACCAGCGCCGGTGCCGTCTGCGGGTTCAGCGTATAGCGCGCCATGAAGGCTTTGATAAAGCCATCCTGCACCGACTGGTGCTCGTCATCGACCAGCGCCATCGTGTCCGCCAGCAGCGGGAAATACGCCTCGCCTGCCAGCGCCAGTCCGAAAACGGCGTAGCTGCCCGGCATACAGCACTTCTCCGCTACGGCATCGGCGTACCACTCATACTGGCGCGCCGCCGCGCGCGCATAGCGTTCAAGCGCCGGGTGGCAGGCTTCATACGTCAGGGCGTTAGCGAAAAACCGGTGCGTGTCGTTGCGCGCAAGGCCCTTGATCGGCAGCCATTCCCTGACGCCAGATTTCAGCTTAAGGGCATAGCTGCGCGGAAAGTCGTGCGCCAGCAGGCGACACAGAAACGCCAGCGCCTGCGTATACGCCGCGGCGGACTCCTCGCGGATATGCACCGTCACCCGCGCCAGTACATCGTTAGCCGCACAGCTCACCTGCTCGCTCTCAAAAGTCACGACATCCTGCGCCAGCGCGCCGGTGCCGGTTTTCAGGTACGCGGCGGCCTTTTTAATGCCGAGCTGCTGCGCCAGCGTCAGGAATTGCAGCCCTCTGGATTTGCTGTATGACGGCTCAAAACGCAGGATAATCAGCGCGGTGTAGAGCAACAGCGCCGTTTCGTCTGCCGTTGGCGGCGGCGCATCGGGCCTGCGCTGATACTGACGCTCCCGCCAGGGCGTCTCCTGCACCGTAAACCAGCGCGGCAGACACTCGCGCTCCACATAATTGCTTAGCAGATACGCTATCCAGTGGCGATGTTCGGTCAGCGCGGCGCAGCCCTGGTTCAGCTGCTGGATGCGCTCGCAGTCGCGCAGCAGCGCCGGAATGTCAGGCTGCGGGTAAAGCTCGCGATTTAGCGCGTTGCCGCAATAAAAGAGCGTGGAGGTCGGATCGGTCGGCGCGTCGCCGTGGGTCAGTACGTCGCGCTGATGATCCTGCATCGCCTGGCGCAGCGCGTCGATATGCTGCGCGTCGCGCTGCGCAAACAGCGTGGCCTGCACCCGCCCTTCGCACGTGGCGAACCGCGCATCAACGTGGAAGCGCCAGGCGCGGAAGGACGTCTCGCGGCGCAGCGTATCAAGCCGCGCCCCGATAAGCGTCGTCAGCGGCGCGAGCCAGTCGGCACGCACCTCCTCGGGCGACAGCGCGCCGTGCCACCCGCCCGGGTCGTCATCAGCGTCTCCCTCGACCCTCTCCTCCAGCGTGACCCGACGCGACTCAACATTCAGCATCAGCGAATAGTCGCCCGCGCGCAGCGGATGATCGGGTGGCGCGTCGGGCGACGTAAAGCGTTCCGTGGTGTCGTCGAACCAGCGGTTAATCAGCGTGAGCGCCTGCTCGACGCGTAACGGGGCAAAAACAGACATCGCATTATCCTTTCAGACAGTTGCGAGGGTTATACGCGGCGCGCGCGTGGCGCTCAAGTGCGGGATCTGGTGGGAACAAAGAAGAGAATAAAAACAACACCCGGCGCGTCGCAGCCTGCCGCCCTGCCTGCGGGTAACGCAGGCCCAGGTCGGCCGCCGTGCAACGCCGGGCGGCAGCGCGACGCCGGGCCGTCAGGCCGCCGCGCCGCTGGTTTGTGCGGCAAGGTGCGCAGCCCACAGGCTCGCCACCCATTTTACGCCGCGCGCCGTAAAGCGCGGTTGGGAGAAGGTATGCAGGTTTTCGCCGACGCCTGAACGCAGCGTAAAGTAGCCCGCCTGCAGGTGATGGTGCTGCGGCACCAGCGTGCCGTTAGCGCGCTGCATAATGTTGCGCTCCAGCAGGAACTGGCGGAATTCCGGCTCCTTCACCTTGAGCATTTTGCACAGCTGGCGAAAGCCCAGCGACTCTTCAACCTGCACGAAACGGTCGAAGAACTCGGCTTTAGGGGCGAAGAGAGCCAGCTGCTGCTCCGCCCGCTGACGCTTTTCATACTGCTCGGCCCAGGCGCGCGCGGCGGCGGCCGGGTTGGTAAAGTCCGGCAGGCTGGCGTTGCGTTCGCGCTCCTGCCAGCGGTCGAGCATTTCGGCGGTAAACGCCGGCGAAATACGCGCGACCGTCAGCAGCGAATCGCGTTTGTTCAACAGAAATTCCTGACGCATCTCCCCGTCCCGCTCGTACAGCGAAATGCCGATAGGTTGGGACAGGCGCTGCGCCGTCTCCAGGCTTTTAACCATGCGCTTCACTTCACTGTGGGCAATACCTGTCAACGTCGCGATTTCACGGCTGCTCATTGTGACCGATTGATCCTGAGCATTAAGATTTTCCAGCGGAATCATCATAGGTTTCACCACTCATTCACTGACTCAATTACAACAACACCTGGTGCTTTGTAGAAATAGTATACAGGTACCTGGTTAAATATCCAGTAGATTTTTTAATCGGTTTTACTTAAGTGTCAGGCGTGGCGCGGGTTGCGCAAAGAGGTCTGCTATGTGTTTAAAAAACAAGCTTTTCTGTAACGCGCGCCGGTTTGCGCTCCCGTCGCGCCCATAAAAAAAGCCCGCATCGGCGGGCTTTCAGCAGAGAAAATCGGAGTTATTCGAGCCCGGCGCGGTCGAGGCCGAACGCGGCGTCCTGGCTGCCGGGTGCCATTTGTGAGACTAATTGCAGACGGTTCCAGCTATTGATGATGGCAATCGCAAAGGCGATTTCAGCAATCTCCGTTTCAGTAAAATGCTCGCGGGCCTCCTGATACAGTGCGTCGCACACCCCCGTTTTGTCGATGTGCGTCAGCGCCTCGGTTAAAGCCAGCGCCGCTTTTTCCCGCGCGCTGAAGAGCGGCGACTCGCGCCACACCGCCACATGGTGCAGGCGCAGCTCGCGCTCGCCCGCCATTCTCGCCTCTTTACAGTGCATATCGACACAGAACGCGCAGCCGTTAAGCTGCGACGCGCGAAGGTCAATCAGATGCTTGAGTGTCGGCGTCAGGCTGCTTTTTTTCAGCGCCGCACTGGCGTTCATCAGCGTGTTGACCAGCGCCGGAGCGGCCTGGTAATGGTTTACGCGCGTACTCATGGAGACTCCTTACGTCACAATAAAATGCACTCTCCTGTGGAGTGCGTCGGGATTTCCCGGCTATCTTACGGCGCTATGACATAGTAAAAAGGGTCAACAATGAGGAATCGAGGCAGGACATGAAGCCAGGCTATCGCGAGATTTACCAGCGTTACCGCCAGAACATCCATGACGGCGTACTGAAACCGGGCGACCGGGTGCCGTCTATCCGTCTGCTGGCGCAGGAGTTGCAGGTGGCGAAGAAAACCGTCGAGGCGGCGTATGCCGTGCTGGTGGGTGAAGGCTATCTGGTGAGCCGCGGGCCGCAGGGCACCTGCGTCAACCCGGCGCTGACGCCCGTGCCGCGGCTCGCCGACAACGCCCCTGCCGCCGTCCACGAGGGCGGCCCGCTCGCTTGCGAAAGCGAGGGCTATCTGCGCCCCGGCATTCCGTCGCTGGACCGCTTTCCCAACAAGAAATGGCTGCTGCTGTGCGCCCGCGCGACGCGCGCCATGCGCCCGGAAGAGATGGTCAACCCGCCGGTCGCGGGCTATGCGCCGCTGCGCGCGGCCATCGCCAGCTACCTGACGATATCGCGCGGCGTCACCTGTACCGCCGACGATATTTTCATCACCAGCGGCTATCGCGGCAACCTGCTGCTGACGCTCCAGGCGCTACTGGGCCCCGGTGAGAGCGTCGCGCTGGAGGAGCCCGGCTATTTTATGGGCCAGCGGCTGCTGAAAACCCTCGCGCCCGCGCTGCATCCGGTGCCGGTGGATGATGAAGGCATGCAGGTGGCGCATCTGCAACGCCACTGTCCGAACGCCCGGCTCGCCATCGTCACGCCGTCGCACCACAGCCCGCTTGGCGTCACGCTGTCGCTGCCGCGTAAACAGCAGCTGCTGGCCTGGGCGTCAGCGCAGAACGCGTGGATTGTCGAGGATGATTACGACGGCGAGTTTCATTACACGCGTAATGTGCTGCCGTCGCTCAAAAGCCTGGATATCGATGACCGCGTGATTTACATCGGCACCTTTAGCAAGACCATCATGCCCTCGGTGCGCATCGGGTATCTGGTGATGCCGCGCGCGGCGCGCCAGGCGTTTCTGGACAGCGGCGCGCTGCTCTGCGGCGGCCAGCCGCTTTTAATGCAGAAAATCCTCGCGGCGTTTTTAAGCGGCGGCGATTTCTATACGCACCTGAAAAAAATGCGCGCGCTCTACGCCCGGCGGCGTGAGACAGCGATCCGCGCGCTGCACGCGGTCTTTCCCGGCGTGTTTGCCACGCCGCTTGAGGATGGCGGCATGCATGTGGTGGCGTATCTCACCACGGCCACCTGCGACGAGGCGCTCGCCCGCGTCTGGCACCAGCACCAGTTGCAGGTGAGCGCCCTCTCGCCCTGGTATCTGCTGCCCGACAAACGCTACGGGTTGATCATCGGCTATACCAACCTTCGCTCATACGACGAGGCGCTGGCGCTGCTGACCCGCGCGGCCGCCGACACCCGCGCGCTACTCACCGGCGCGCGCTGAACGCGGCTATTTGCCGAGCTTCGAGAGCATCTCCGGGCGCATGAAGCGGTTGACCACCAGCATAAAGGCCACTGAAGGGAGCAGCAGGATCAGCGCCGTGATCGACGACACCTGATAGTTGCCCGACATACTGGCGTTATAGAGCAGCAGCGGCAGCGTGCTGAGATCCGGCGCGCCGACAAAAAACGCGCCGGTAAACTCATCCAGTGATTCCAGAAACACGAAAATACTGGCGGCGATAATGCCCGGCGCCGCCTGCGGCAGCACGATGCGCAGGAAGGTATACGTCGCGCTCGCGCCGAGATTGCGCGCGGCGCGGGCAAGCTGCGGGTCGACGCTGCTGAAGGCCGCCACGCTTATCCAGATGGCGTACATCATGCCGTGAACGCTGTGGACCAGCACCACGCCCGCCACCGTCCCGTTAAGCCCCCACTGATAAAAGAGCCGCGCCACGTTCATATAGACCGTGAGCCCCGGAAACGCCTGCGGGATCAAAAACAGCAGCATAAAGAAAAAGCGCAGCGGCATCGCCTTACGCGAGAGCGCGTAGCCGGCGGGCACCGCCACCACGAGGCACACCCCCACAGTGAGCAGCGCAATGGCGATACTGGTGAGCAGCGATCCCCCTACGTCGCTGTAGGGGCTGAAAACCTGCGACCAGTATTTCATTCCCCACACGTCGGGCAGCGCGTGCGGAAAGTACCAGCGCTCCGCCACGGTCCAGATAAGCAGGTTCAGCACCGGGCCGAGCAGCATCAGCAGCAGGAGCACCAGCAGCAGCGTCTGCCAGAAGAGGCCCGCGCGAAACGGCGTCAGAGTAAAGGCGCGCGTGGGCGTCAGCGCGCGGTTTTCCACTATCGGGCTCATGCGTGGGCTCCTTTCTCTTTCAGCGTATGGCGCAGGTAAAACCACGACAGCGCGGCGCAAATCAGGTACGAGATGACCCCGAGCGCGTTCGCGACGTGATAGTCGCCGTAAGAACTGACGCGAAACGCCATATCGACGGTCATCATGGTGGGCGTGCCGGTGCCTATCATCAGCGGCACCGACAGGACCGAGAGCATCGTGACGGTGGAGAGCACCAGCGCCACGCCGAGCGTCGGCATCGCCTGGGGCAGCAGCACCTGCAAGAGGATGCGCAGACGCGACGCGCCAAGGTTTTTCGCCGCCTGGATCTGCGCGGGCTCAATCGCCGCCATCGCGCCGCAGGTCAGGAGCGTGACAAACGCCATCTGCTTCCAGACAAACGTAATAATGATGCCCTTCCAGCCAAGCCACGAGACGGTCTCAAGCGGCGTCAGCAGGCCGCCCGCCACCAGCGCGTTATTCATCAGGCCGTTTTTGGCGAGAAACGTGCGCATCATCTGCGCCGTCACGATAAATGGAATGAACAGCGGCAGGCGGTAGAGCAGCCCGAACGCGCGCGCCAGCAACGGGTATGGCGAGAGCACGATGACACCGGAAAGCGTCACGGCGATAACCGCCAGCAGAATGACCGACACCAGCACAATGGCGAGCGAGAACAGAATATCCTGCGAGTAGAGGTCAATCACTTTACGAAAGTGCGCCAGGGTAAACCCTGAGGCGTCGTTGACAAACGCCGACACCAGCGAGAAGCCCAGCGGATATAAAAACAGGACGGCGGTGAGCAGCGCGGCAGGCGCCACCAGCAGGCCGTAACGAAGGGATGGTCTCATCAGGCTATTCCCGGAAAGTCACAATAACGGCGCCCGACGCGTGTCGGGCGCGCGGGATCAGTTCGACACCTGGCGCTCGTAGCCCTCTTTGATGTCGTCAAAGTACGGGGCAATCGGGAAGCTCTTGCCGTAGTTGGCAAGCGTCTGCGGCGAGATTTCGGCGAACAGTTTCTGCCAGGTCGGCGCGTCGAGCTGAGCTTTGACGTACTGCGCGTCGATGCCCGGATACCAGTTAAACTGCTTCACAATGCCCTGCGCCTGCACCTCGGGGCTTGTCGCCAGCGCGATAAAATCCTGCGCGAGCTTCGCCTGCGCCGCGTGCGCCGGCACCACGTAGTACATCGGCTGGCCCGGCATCCCCGGCGCAATCAGCGCAAGCTTCAGCGACGGCGGCACTTTGCCCTGATCTTTCCAGCTGTAGAACATATCCACCCATACCGGGCCCATGGCGATTTCGCCGCGGCTTAACATGTCGAGCGTACCGGCGTTGCCCGGCGTGAACGTCACGTTCTGGTTAAAGGCTTTGAGTTTTTCAAACGCGGGCCCCCAGCTTTTCTCGACGCTTTTGTCATAGGGCTGTGCGCCGAGACGCGCGGCGTCGGTGCCGTAGGCGTAGATCCAGCCCACCACGAAGCTCACGCCGGACATGCCGTTTTTGATGCCGTTATAGCCAAACGCCTTCGGGTTTTTCTGCGCCCATTGCACCAGTTCGTCATACGAGGCGGGCGGCGTTTTTACCAGCTCGCTGTTGTACGCCAGCGCCGTCTGGCTGAGGAACATCGGCATCACGTAGCCGTCGACATCGACGCCCAGCGCGTTGCGCGCGCTCGCCTGCGAGACCATTTTACCGGTCGGGATCTGGTCGCGGAATTTCGCCAGCAGCCCCTTTTCGACGAGCTCGCCGCCCGCTTTCTGATGGACGACCGCGACGTCGATATCCCACTGCGCCGCCCCGCTCTGCTGCTGGGCGGTCAGCTTTTCGATGATTTTATTGGAGCCCGCATCCCCTGGCCCGGTGCCGACCACCCGGATTTTTACGTCAGGGTGGCTCGCCTCGAAGCGCGGCGCGAGAAAGGTTTTAACGTAATCGACCATATTCTGATCGCCCGCCGTCGCCACGTTCAGCACCGTTTCCGCCTGCGCGCTGGCAAGCAAGCCGAACGAAAGCGCCGCGCACAGCGCGATGTGAGTTTTAGCAAACATGAAATACCCCTGACTGTGTGAGTAGAAGAGAACTAAGGCTGGTTAAAACGGTGCAGCGCGTGGGCGGACACATGCAGCGCCACGGCGGCGTTGACGGGCCAGCTCTGCGGGCTGTCCGCCTGGAGAAGATGACTGTCGACGCGCACGCTGTGGCGATACTGATGCCCCATAAACGCGCTCTGCTCAATAACGCCCGCAAGCGTCAGCCCGCCGTCCTGGGCGCGGCCGGGCGCGGCGCTTATCGCCACGTCGGCGCTGCGAAAACAGAGCGTCTCGCCCGCCTGCGCGCGAATGCGGTTGGTGGCCCCCATAAAATCGGCCACGAACGGCGTTTGCGGCTGCTGCCAGATAGCCTGCGGCGTGCCGACCTGCTCGATACGGCCCTGATTAAGCACCGCCACACGGTCGGCCATCACCAGCGCCTCTTCCTGATCGTGAGTGACGATAAGCGAGGTAAAGCCGAGCCGCTGTTGCAGGGTTTTGATTTCATGACGCACGTTCAGGCGCACGCGGGCGTCGAGGTTAGAGAGCGGCTCGTCGAGCACGAGCACATCCGGCTCCACCGCCAGCGCTCTCGCCAGCGCCACGCGCTGACGCTGCCCGCCGGACAGCGCGCTGATTTTACGGTCTTCAAAGCCGGATAAATTTACCAGCGCCAGCATCTTTTTTATTTGCGCCTGAATGTCGGCCTTCGGTAATTTACGCAGGGTTAATCCAAAGCCAATATTTTGCGCCACCGTAAAATGCGGCCATAACGCATAACTCTGGAACACCATAATAATATTGCGCTGCTCCGGCGGCAGCGCGGTGATATTTCGCCCGGCGAGAATAATCTCACCGGATTGCACAGGCAAAAATCCGCAGAGCGCGTTCAGCAGCGTGGTTTTTCCGCAGCCGGAGGGGCCGAGCAGCGCAATCATCTCTCCGCGATTGACCGATAAATCAATATGGTGCAGCACCGTATTATCGCCATAGCCCATTTTTAACTGCGTTATCTGTAAATAACTCATCGCTCTCACCTGCATTCTGGCGGCACGTTTATTTATCGGTGAACACGTGTTCATTGCGATGTAAAAAAAATGCAACGTCGCCCCGACATGATAGGCACCTACTTTGTCGCGCCTTTGTGACAATTTAATTAAGCGAGCGGGGAAAGAGGTGGGAAATGTTAATTGATGTGCTCGGCAGCGGCAGCGCGTTCGCCACGCAGCGAAATACCTCGTCAATACTGATTCAGGGCGCCGGGCAGTGGCTGGTGGATTGCGGCCCGACTATCCCGCGCGCGCTGTGGCAGCGCAAAACGGACATTAACGCCATCGATGTTATCTGGTTTACCCACATCCACCCGGATCACTGCGCCGGGCTCGCCCCGCTGCTGAACCAGTGGAAGAGTTTCGGGCGCGTGAAGCCGCTGACCATTTTTTGCGAGCCTGCCCAGCGCGCGGTGTTGCAGCAGCTGGCGCTGCTGGCGGTCTGGCCGCAGACCACGTTCTGTTTTGACATCGACTGGCAGGATATTACCCCCGAGACGGCGTGGTACGACTGGCGCATCCGCAGCGCGCCGACGCAACATGAAATCCCGTGCCGGGCGCTGCGCATTGACGCGCACGGCCTGGCGCTGTTTTACAGCGGCGACGGCCGCCCGACGCCCGAGAGTCTGGCGCTGATGGCGGGCGCGACGCTGGCGTTTCAGGAGTGCGCCTCGTGGCAGGCGCTTGACGATGACGCCTCCCACGGCGATTTCCCTTCCTGCCTGACGGTGTGCGACTGCCTGCAACTGCCCGCGCTTGGGCTTTACCACTGCTGGGAGGCGGATATCGCGGCTATCCGCGACGCCTGCGCGCGCCACCCGGCGCTGTTTCTCGTCGAAGATGGTCAGCAACACGATCTGGCGCTTATCGGGAAAGCGTTATGAAGCCGCGCCAGACGCGGGGCGCGGTCACGGCGCAGGATGTCGCGACGCGGGCGGGCGTGTCGCGCGCCGTGGTCTCCCGCGCCTTCAGCGACAGCGGCAGTATCTCGCCCGACGCCAAAGCGCGGGTGCTGGCCGCCGCCAGAGAGCTTGGGTATCAGGTCAATTTTCTGGCGCAGGGGCTCAACCGCCAGCGCAGCCAGCTTATCGGCGTGATGGTGGCGCGCATCGGCGACCCGTTTCGCAGCACGCTGCTGGAGGCGCTGATTAAGGCGATTTCGCAGCGCGGCTACCAGGCGCTGGTAACGGAAATCGCCGGCGAGGCGGAGCTTGAGGTGACGCTGCGCCGCTTTATGCAGTATCGCGTCTCGGGCGTGGTGGTGACCTCCGGCCAGCCGCCCGAGGCGATTATCGACGACTGCGTGCGCCATCAGATCCCGGTGGTCGGCATTAACCGCCCGGCGACCCATGCGCGGGTGGACACGGTCTGCTCCGACAACGCCCAGGGCGCGGCGCTTGCCGCAGCCCAGCTGTGCGACGCGGGCTGTCGCCGCTTCGGCTGGCTTAACTATCCCCACTCGACCTGGGCGGGCGTTGAGCGCGGCGCGGCGTTTCTGGCGGCGCTCGTCGCCCGTGGCGTCAGCGAGGCGCGCACCACGCTGGTAAACGCGCCGGAAGAGGGCTACCAGGGCGGCCTTGCGGCGGCGGGCAGCGCCCACGCCTCGCTGGACGGGATTTTCTGCGCTAACGCGCAGCTCGCCTGCGGGTTTCTCGACGGCATGCGGCGGCGTGGCAAAAACGCACCGCACGATTTTCATCTGATCGGGTTCGACAACACGCCGCAGACAGCATATGACGCTTATCAGCTCACCACGCTGCATCAGGATGTGGCGGCGCTTGCCGCGCGGGCGCTCGACTGTCTCGCCGACCGCGCCCGGCAGCCGCACGCGCCTGCGCGTATCGAATGGGTGCCCGTGACGCTGGTGCACCGGCAAACCTCGCCCCGGAGAATCTAAACCGGGGCTGAACCGGGGGCGAAAAACAGAAATTTCCCCTTTACGCGCCCTCGTAACGGGAATATTCGTCTAAGGTTTTCATATGGTTGATTCGCAGTGGTATGCGCTGCACCCCGTTAAGGAGAATGAATTGATGACACAAGCCGTTACGCGCCGTCCCCGGACGCTGTTTTTCGCCATTCAGGTCGCCCTCAGCGGCGCGCTGCTGGCCTTCTCCACGCTGCCCGCCAGCGCGCAGGACGCGCCAGCCGACCGCGCCGCGCCGCAGCCGCCGGATCAACTCCTCGGCCCGCTGTTTACCGACGTCCAGAGCGCGAAGCTGTTCCCCGATCAGAAAACCTTTGCCGACGCGGTGCCGAAAAGCGACCCGCTGATGATCCTGGCCGACTACCGCATGCAGCGTAACCAGTCGGGTTTTGATTTACGCCACTTCGTTGAGCTCAACTTTACCCTGCCGCAAAAAGGCGAAGCGTATGTGCCGCCTGCGGGACAGAGCCTGCGCGAGCATATCGACGGACTGTGGCCGGTGCTGACGCGCTCCACCGATTCCGCCAGCAAGTGGGACTCCCTGCTGCCGCTGCCGAAACCTTACGTGGTGCCGGGCGGACGCTTTCGCGAGGTCTATTACTGGGACACCTATTTCACCATGCTGGGCCTCGCCGAGAGCGACCACTGGGATAAAGTGCAGGATATGGTCGATAACTTCGCCCATGAGATTGACGCCTGGGGCCATATTCCGAACGGCAACCGCAGCTACTACTTAAGCCGCTCCCAGCCGCCGTTCTTCTCGTTTATGGTGGAACTGCTGGCGACCCATGAAGGCGGCGACGAGACGCTGAAAAAATATCTGCCGCAGCTGCAAAAAGAGTACGCGTACTGGATGGAAGGCAGCGACAACCTCGCGGCGGGCGATGCCCATGAGCGCGTGGTGAAGCTGAAAGACGGTGCGGTGCTGAACCGCTACTGGGACGATCGCGACGCGCCGCGTACCGAATCCTGGCTTGACGACGTGACCACCGCCAAAAACAACCCGGATCGCCCGGCAACCGAGATCTACCGCGATCTGCGCGCAGGCGCGGCGTCGGGCTGGGATTTCAGCTCGCGCTGGATGGATAACCCGCAGCAGCTCAGCTCGATTCGCACCACGACCATTCTGCCGGTGGATCTCAACGCCCTGCTGTTCCAGCTGGAGAAAACCCTGGCGCGCGCCAGCAAAGCGGCAGGCGACACCGCAGGCGCGACCCGCTATGAGTCGCTCGCCAGCCAGCGTCAGCAGGCGATGGAAACCCACCTGTGGAACGCGAAGCATGGCTGGTATGCGGATTACGATCTGAAAACCAACAAGGTGCGCGATCAGCTGACCGCCGCCGCGCTGTACCCGCTGTATGTGAAAGCGGCGGCGCAGGATCGCGCCGAGAAAGTGGCCGCCGCCACCCGCGCACAGCTGCTGAAACCGGGCGGTATTCTGACCACCACCGTCAAAACCGGCCAGCAGTGGGATGCCCCGAACGGCTGGGCGCCGCTGCAGTGGGTCGCGACCGAGGGCCTGATGAATTATGGCCAGAAAGATCTGGCGATGGACGTGACCTGGCGCTTCTTAACCAACGTGCAGCACACCTATGATCGCGAGCAGAAGCTGGTGGAGAAATATGACGTTTCCTCTACCGGCACGGGCGGCGGCGGCGGTGAATACCCGCTGCAGGACGGCTTTGGCTGGACGAACGGCGTGACGCTGAAAATGCTCGACCTGCTGTGCGGCGCGGAAAAACCGTGTGACAACGTGCCCCAGACGCGCCCTGGCAGCGCCAGCGCCGCGTCTGAGGACGGTAAAATGCTGAGCAAACCGGCGGAGCAGAACGCCCCTGCGAAAGCAGACGCCCCCGCGCCGCAGAGCGCGGCGCCGGCTGCGCCTGCCGAAGCTAACGCGCCGGCCGCGCCGACCAGCAGCGCTCCGGCTCCGGCTCCGGCACAGTAATCCGACGTCACCTGTCACTGCCCTCATTCGGGGGCAGTTTTTTTTACGCTTTGACCCGCTTCCCTGCCGTTTTTTACCGGATATATCTTCCCCGCCAATTTTGCTAGTTGAATCCATTGTTGTTAACGATAATAATTCGCATTCTTTATTACATATCGTTACGTCTCTGCGACACAGAGAACACTGGCAACCCCGAGAAGATAACAATGAAAATGGCTTTAACCCTGAAACGCTCCGCGGCGCTGTGCGCGCTGGCGCTGGCTGCGCCGCACGCGACGCTTGCTGAAGACACTATCACCGTAAGCGCCGCACCGGCGGAAACCGCCGCCTCCCCGACCGAAGGCTATACGGTGAAACGCAGCACCGGCGCGACCAAGACCGACAAGCCGCTGATCACGACCGGGCAGTCGGTATCCGTGGTGACGCGTCAGCAGATTGAAGATCAGGGGGCGCTGTCGGTTAACAGCGCGCTGAATTACACCGCAGGCGCGTTTACCGGGTTCTCCGGCGGGGCCACCCGTTATGACACCGTTTCATTGCGCGGCTTCCACGGCGGCGACGTCAATAACACGTTTTTAGACGGTCTGCGTCTGATGAGCGACGGCGGCAGCTATAACGTTTTACAGGTCGACCCGTGGTTCCTTGAGCGTATCGATGTGATTAAAGGCCCCTCTTCCGCGCTCTACGGCCAGACCATTCCCGGCGGCGTGGTGATGGAAAGCTCAAAGCGCCCGCTCTTTAGCCCGCAAGGCCATCTGCGCGCCTCGGTCGGCAATCACAATACCCGTAATACCGCCTTTGACTACACCGACGCCATCAACGACGAGTGGGCTTACCGCATCACCGGCCTGACGAAATACACCGACACGCAGTATGAAAAAACGCGTGACGAACGCTACGCGATCTCTCCGCAGCTGCTGTGGCAGCCGGACGAATCCACGTCGCTGCTGCTGCGCGCGTATCTGGAAAAAGATCCGTCCGGCGGCTATCACGGCTCGGTACCGGCAAACGGCAGCCTCGACGCCACCTCGCACGGCAAGCTCGACACGGGCTTCTCGGACGTCGAGCCGGGCAACGACGAATTCAAACGCTACCAGCAGCTCTACAGCTACGCGTTTTCGCACGACTTCAACGACACCTGGTCGTTCCGCTCGAATGGCAGCTACACCCACTCGAATCTGGATCTCAAGCAGGCTTACCAGATTGGCTGGGCCGACGCGCAGAAGAACGAGCTGACCCGCTACTACAGCGGCGAACACTCTTCACTGAACGCCTGGGCTATCGACAATCAGTTAGAGGCGCGCTTTAACACCGGCGACCTCGCGCATACCGTGGTGCTCGGCGGCGAATACCATAAATTCACCAACAATCTTTCCGACGACGCGGGCTACACCACCAATCTCAACCCGTGGACCGGCGTCTCCGGCGGCGCGGGCGGCTTCTGGTATTACGATCCGCTCGACCCGACCTTCGCCACCCGTCTGCAGGGCCTGCAACGCAAGGACATGAAGCGCGTCTATGAGCAAACCGGCGTTTATCTGCAGGATGAGATGGTCTGGAACCGCTGGCATATGGATCTTTCCGGGCGTTTCGACCACCTGGAAACCAAAAACCGCGTGATCACGCCGTCGGCGGGCACCGATACCACCGATCACCGCAAGGATGACCATTTCAGCGGTCGCGCCTCGCTGCTGTACGCGTTTGAAAATGGCCTGTCGCCGTACCTGAGCTACAGCACGGCGGTGACGCCGCAGGTGCTGACCGACGCCCGCGGCAAGCTCCTCAAGCCCACTACCAGCGAGCAGTATGAAGGCGGCCTGAAATACCAGCCGCCGGGCACGTCCGATCTCTACAGCATCGCGGTCTACGATCTGATGCAGAAAGATGTCGGCAACCGCGTCGTGGTCGGCAGCTATTTCGAACCGGCAGGCAAAGTGCATTCGCAGGGCGTGGAGCTGGAAGCGCACACGCAGCTGACGTCGCGTTTCTCCGCTATCGCCAACTACACCTGGAACCATGTGCGCTTTGAAGACGCCATCGACGGTAACAACAAGAACACGCCATACGTGACGCCGGATCAGATGGCGAACCTGTGGGGCCATTATCAGTTCGATTACGGCTTAAGCGCGGGCGCGGGCGTGCGCTACATCGGCAAACAGTGGGCGGATAACGAAAACACGCGCCGCGTGCCTTCCGTCACGCTGGTGGACGCGATGGTTAAAGCCGATCTGGGGGCGTGGAACAGCGCGCTGAAAGGCGCGTTTGTTCAGGTGAACGCGACTAACCTGACCGGGCGCGACTACGTGGCGGGCTGCTACGGCACCGGTTACTGCTACTGGGGCGCGGAGCGCAGCGTGACCGCGACGATTGGCTACGATTTCTGACATAAAAAAAACGGCCCCGCGGGGCCGTTCTTATATACACGTCTGCGGCCCTGACGGGCCGATTGGTTAATCCCTGCGCAGCAGGCGGAAGACCAGCAGCACCACAATCGCGCCGACGACCGCCACCAGGAAGCTTGGCAGGTTAAAACCGGTCACGCTGCCGCCGATACCGAAGAAGGTCGCCAGCCAGCCGCCGACCACGGCGCCCACAATCCCCAGCACGCAGGTCAGAATAAAGCCGCCGCCGTCACGGCCCGGCATAATCAGCTTGGCGATAATGCCCGCGATAAGTCCAAATACAATCCAGGCTAAAATACCCATAGTCTCCACCCTCTTGGTTAAGTGTCTCTTAATGGCTTGCCGCAAGGCGCGGTAAACCGAAGTGGTTCAAGTATAGGTAATAAATAAAGATTCTTCCGGTAAGCTCGGATTATCCTCATACTGAAATAAAAAAATTTTAGGATAAATCTTAAGTTTCAGGCACGTGGGCCGATAACCGTCCACATCTCTCTGTCAGTCTTTTAAGGAATCACGCGACGTGAGCAATTACAGTGAGCAGTTTCTGAAGCAAAACCCGCTGGCCGTACTGGGGATTTTGCGCGATTTGCAAAAAAGCCAGGCGCCGATCCGCCTTTCGTGGGGCGGCTGGCAATTTATCAGCCGTATTCTTGAGGCGTCGCCGGACCAGCTGGTGCTGGATTTCGGCAGCCAGACCAGCGAAAACGAGGCTGTGCAAAAAGCCAAAAATATCCAGTTCAGCGCCGAAGCCCAGGGCGCGAAGGTGGAGTTTAATCTGCCTGCGCTGAACGCCGGTGAGTATCAGAATCTGCCCGCCTTTGTCGCCCCGCTGCCGGAGGCCGTCTGGTTTGTGCAACGCCGCGAACATTTTCGCATCAGCGCGCCGGTGCAGCCGCTGTTCTACTGTCTCGCGCGGATGCCGGACGGCACGCTGTTTCGCGGGCGTCTGCAGGATCTGTCGCTTGGCGGCATGGGGACGCTGCTGGAAGGCGCGATGCCGGAAGGTCTGGAGGCAGGCATGCAGTTCTCGCCGCTGGAGATTGACCTGCTGGAGTGGGGAAAATTTCGCTTCGACGCGCAGTTGCTGAGTGTCAGCGAGCGCAAAGTGGTGGACAGTAAAAATGAGACCATCGCCACGCCGCGCCTGAGCTTTCGCTTCTTAAACCTTAGCCCGGCGACGGAGCGCGAGCTCCAGCGCATTATCTTCGCGCTGGAGCGTATCGCCCGGGAAAAAGCCAGCCGGGTGCGCTAATCACATGGCGTTCATCGCCTGCTGAACTTTCCAGATATAACGCGGGGCCTGGGGCGCCGGATGATGTTTCGCGACATGGTCGACAAACTCATCCGGGCTCAGGTCGTTAATCTTTTCGATAGCCGTTTTGCGATCCGACGAGAACGTGCGCAGCAGCGCGCCCGCGCCATTCACATAAGAGACCACCAGCGCATACTGCATGGTTTGCGGCTCTTCAATCCCCTTCAGCACGCCGTGTTCCATAATGCTCAGGTACGCGGTGCCAAGCGAAATATTACGCTCCGGGTTTTTCAGCTCGCTGGACGACGGCTGGCCGCTCCAGCCCATATAACGGTAGACTTCGCGCCCGGCGGTGGAGGCTTTAATCTGCATCAGCCCGACGGCGTTGGATTTGCTCACAAGCGTCGGGTTGCCGCCCGATTCCACGGCGATAATCGCGGTCACCAGGCGCGGGCTGACGCCCCAGGCCTCGCCCGCTTTTTCGGTGATCGGCATCCACTGCATTGCGCGTTTTACCGGCACCTCAGGGTTCCAGGGCGGGTTTTTATAATCCGGCGTGGAAGAACACCCGGCGAGAAACACCACTAACCACATTAACCATCTCAATTTCACGCAACTTTCCTTTCGATATCAGTGCAAAACGAGGCATCGACCCCGGACGCAGCGCAGGCGTGCGGGTGACAACCGCTAAGGTTAGCGGCATGATAGCGGTTTCGCCTGGTATGTCAGCAAGGATTTGTTATGGCTCATCTTCATCTCATCGCCCCGTCCGGTTATTGCATCAATCAGGAGGCCGCCTGGCGCGGCGTCAGCCGTCTCGAAGACGCCGGATTACCGGTTGCGAATCAGCAGGTTATTACCCGCCGGATGCAGCGTTTCGCCGGGCGCGACGACGAGCGTCTGGGCGATTTGCAGGCCTTAAGCGCGTTGTCTGAAAATGACGTTATCGTGATGCCGGTGCGCGGCGGCTACGGCATGACTCGCCTGCTGGAAAACTTTGATCCGGCGCCGCTGATTGCGCGCCAGAAAGAAAACCCGCTGCTGATTTGCGGCCACAGCGATTTCACGGCGTTACAGATGCTTCTGCTGGCGCGCGGCAACACCCTCACCTTCAGCGGCCCGATGCTGGCCGGGAATTTCGGCGCGCCCGAGATGAACGCGTTTACGTGGCGTCACTTCTGGCAGGCGCTCACCGAGCCCGAGTATACGATAGCGTGGCACAGCGACGGCGCGCCCTGCGCGGCGGAGGGTACCGTCTGGGGCGGCAATCTGGCGATGCTGGCGTCCATTACCGGCACGCCGTGGATGCCGCAGATTGACGGCGGAATTCTGGTGGTGGAAGACATTAACGAGCACCCGTTCCGCGTCGAGCGTATGCTGCTGCAACTGCACGCCGCCGGTATTCTGGCGCGGCAGAAGGCGCTGATTCTGGGCAGCTTCACCGCGGCGGCAAGCAATGACTACGACGACGGGTATTCGCTGGCGAGCGTCGCCGCCCTTCTGCGCGAGCGCCTTGCTATTCCGGTGCTGACCGGCCTTGCGTTCGGCCATGAACAGGAAACCGTCACGCTGCCGCTCGGCGCGCGCGGCGAGCTACGCCATGACGGCGAACGCGCGCAGCTGCGCCTGAGCGGTCATCCGGTACTCTCTTCGCAAGCCGCCGCGCGGTTTACGCAGGGTCTGTGATGTAAATGCGCCCGTGAGTCGTGCGGCGGCAAGGGGCGCAAAGCGGGTTATTTATCCGGGAGCGGATATCGCAACGCGATGTCCGGCGCATCCGTGAGCGGCCTGCCGGAGCGAGCCATCAGGTACCCGGCAATCTCTTCCGCGCTGAGCTCAACATTGGCCATTTCCGCATCTTCAAACCAGCTGTCGGGCCAGAAAATCAGATCCGACGGGTTGCCGACAAAATTACGCTCCAGCAAGGAAATCGCGAAGTCTTGTTCGGATGCATTCCCCTCGCACTCGCAGATAAAGGTAATGATCTGAATGAGTTCGGGCCACGTAAAGTCCGGGTAGAACTTCTCCTGATTAAAGGCCATGCGGGTAAAATTGATGGCGCTTGTCCAGGAAGGAAAGTCTCTGAAATCAGAAAAAGAACAGGGCTGCACAACCTGCCGGTTCCATTCGGCCATCAGGGTCACAAGCCCTGGGTCATCCTGATTGGCACCTTCCTCTATTCTGGAAAGAATGCTTTGCGCATGCTTTGCCAGTTCATCAATTTTTTTCCTGCTAACTTTGGTCGGTCTCATCCTTTCCGGCAGTGGCATTTTTTTAATCCTTGAAAATTAAATCACCGAATTCACGCGTTAAAAATAATACGTCTGGCAAAGAGGCGGTACTACCATAATCCGCCTGTCTGCGCCCCGGCTTTCAGGCGGCGCGCAAAGACCGACGCCAGCGCACCCCTGACAGGTCATTTCTCCACCCTGCCGCCTCGCTTGCGTTATTTTCTGCCGCAGCTTTGCAGCTCCAATGGCACAACCTGCTGGCATAAACCGACGATGCACTATACTGACCTTTACGGTTTTTGTTTCCCGTGAGGCTGCACGCGGGAATGATCTGACCTCAACCTTACCCATGACCCGCAGGAGAACAACATGCAAAAGCGTAACACCCTGAAAGGGCTGCTCGCCGTATCGGCAGTCGCCGCGATGTTCAGTACTCTTGGCGTGCAAGCCCAGACGCCGACGACCGCCGCGCAGAATGGCGCCGCAGCACAGACCGAATCGGGGGCAAAGCTCAGTGCTGGCGATGAAAAAGCGTTGAAGGACATGGCGCAGGCCAACATCAATGAAGTCGCCGCCGCTAAAATTGCGCTGAGCAAAGCTGAGAGCAGCGACGTGAAAGCCTATGCGCAGAAGATGGTTGACGACCATGGCAGCGCGCTGACGAAAGTGGAGGCGGTCGCGAAACAAAAAGGCGTGACGCTGCCGACCGAGCCGGACGCCAAACACAAAGCGATGGCCGAGAAGCTTGAAAAGCAGAGCGGCAATGCCTTTGACAAAGCGTATATGGAAAACGCCGGCACCAAAGATCACAAAATGGTGCTCTCGAAACTCCAGAGTGACGCGACGAAAATCAAAGACCCGGATGTCAAAGCGCTGGCCGATGCGCACACGCCGGTCGTGGAGCAGCATCTGAAAGCCGCCGAAGAGATGAAGAAGTAAGGCGCGCTTAACACGATCACCCTCACATCCGCCTTTAACTAACCGCATTGCCCGACACAGTAGCGTCGGGCAACACAAGATCAGCGGATCAGGCACTCGCCCCTTCGATCAAGACAAACGTGCCGGTCGCCGCGCCGGAGCGCATCGTTCTCGCGGCCTGATAGGCCGGGCTATGGTAGAAGCGCCGGGCGTCGTCAAACGACGCGAATTCAAAAATCACATGCTTCTCATGCGCCTCGCCTTCCAGGTTCTCATACTGCCCTGACCAGGCAACGACGGTCGGGTTAAATTCCTGCATGGCTTTGGCGGCGGCGTCGGCATAGTGCGCATAGGCAGCCGGATCGGTGATGGTCACGTGAGCGACCAGATAACCTTTGTTCATTCTCTTTTCCTTCCTGTGTCATTGATAGATTTAGCGCAGGCGTATCTGCGCGCCTGAACCGCGTTGTTGCGTCTGTTACTGCGCGCCGGCCGGGGCCGGATAGCGCATGGCCTCCTGGCGTTCAATCATCCATGCCGGGTAATGCGGGGGCAGCGCGCTTATCGCATCGAGGTGCGCCAGCTCGTCGGCGGTGAGCGTGATGTCAACCGCGCCCAGATTCTCGGTGAGCTGATCGAGCCGTTTTGCGCCGATAATGACGCTGGTGACCGCCGGGCGGGCCAGCAGCCAGGCGATGGCAATCTGGCTGACCGATACCGAACGGGCTTCGGCAATCGCACGCATGGCCGCCACGCAGTGCCAGGCGTGGTCGCGGTCAACGGGTGGAAAATCAAAGTGGGTGCGGCGCGCATCGTGGCTCGCCTCAGAGGCATCCGGCCCGAATTTACCGGACAGCAATCCGCCCGCCAGCGGCGACCAGACGAGCAGCCCCAGGTGTTCCTCGCTGACCAGCGGCACCAGTTCACGCTCAATATCGCGGCTGGCGATGGAGTAATAGGCCTGTAGCGTCTCAACGCGCGTCGCATGCAGCGCTTCGCTGAGGCCCAGCGCCTTACCGAGCCTGCCTGCCGCCCAGTTAGAGACGCCCACATAGCGCACCAGGCCCTGACGGGTCAGGTCGTCGAGCGCGCGCAGCGTCTCCTCGACCGGCGTGACGCTGTCGCTCGCGTGGATCTGGTACAGATCGATATAGTCGACCTGCAACCGCTCCAGGCTGCGCTGCACGGAGTCCATAATGTGCCCGCGCGACGCGCCCCGGTCGTTCGGCCCTTTGCCCATCACACCGCCCGTTTTGGTCGCGAGAACGATGTCGCTGCGCGCCACGCCAGTCTCCCGGAGCGCGTTGCCCGTCATCCGCTCCGACTGGCCGAACGCGTAAATATCGGCGGTATCGATAAAGTTGACGCCGCCTTCGAGCGCCTTCGCGATCAGCTGATTAGCCTCTTCCTGCGCGACCGCGCCGATGGAGGACCACATGCCCGCCTGGGCGCCGCCGCCGAGCGTCATCGTGCCGAGGCACAGTTCAGAGACGAACATGCCTGTGCGGCCAAGCTGTTTATATTTCACAGAACGCCCCCTTCTGGCATGAGCGCCGGGCGGCCCGGCATGACGGGCGTCCGGGTGGAGTGAAGGGTATTAAGGAGATGCGTCATGTTGTCTGCCTTCCTGAAAGTATGCGGGTTACGCGGTGTGAAGGCAGTCTATTAAGTATTAATATGGGTATAAATAACCGTAAAATGAACACACTGTTACTTTCGGGATGAACAATGAAAAACCTTGAGCCGCTGTTTATCTTTGCGCGCGTGGCGGAAATGAAGAGCTTTACGCAGGCGGCGGAGAGCCTCGGGATCCAGAAAGGCCGCGCCTCGGTGGTGGTGCGCGAGCTCGAACAACAGATTGGCGCAACGCTTCTGACCCGCACGACGCGAACCGTGCAGCTCACCGAAGAAGGGCGCGCGTTTTATGCCCGCGCGCGCGACCTGCTGTCAGATGCCGAGGAACTGACCTCGATGTTCTCTCACAGCACGACATCCCTGCGCGGACGTTTACGGGTCGATATGCCTGCGGTGCTCGCCGAAAACGTGGTGATCCCTGCCCTGCCGCGCCTGCTCGACGCCCATCCCGAACTTGAGCTGGAACTCTCCTGCACCGACCGCCGGGTGGACCTTATCCAGGAAGGATTCGACTGTGTCGTGCGCCTGGGGCCCATCGTTGACGAAACGCTGGTGGCGAGGCCGCTGGGCAAATTACGCATGATCAATGCCGCAAGCCCGGACTATCTGGCGCGCGTTGGCGTGCCGCAGACCCCTGACGATCTGATCCGCCAGGGGCACCGGATGGTGCACTACATGCCAAGCTTTAGCGCCAGACCTGACGGATGGGAGTATCTGACTGAAGACGGTTACCAGTCGCTGATGCTGCCGGGCGCGGTCAGGGTTAACAGCGTCCAGGCGTACCATAACGCGGGGATCGCGGGGTTAGGCTTAATTCAGGGCGGCTACTCCACCCTCGCGCCGTGGATGGCGCGCGGCGCGCTGGTTGAAGTGCTTCCCGGTTTTCGCCCCGCGCCGCTGGATGCGTCATTCGTCATCGCGCACCGGCGAAATTTGTCGCCGCGCGTCCGGGCCTTTATGGCCTGGATTGAAGACGTGTTACAGCCGTACTTCGACTGACGCGCACCGACGGGATCGGACGCCTGACGCGGCGCGCCGCCCTGATGCCGCCGTTACCCGGCTGAAACCGCAGGAAAAGTATATTCACCATGCTAATTAAACCGATTGATTCATAATTAATATGTTAAGTTTTTAAAAAACCCATCAGCAGAGGAGAGCGCGCACGTTGGACGCCGGGACGATAATTAGTTTGTTTATTCTGGGTTCGGTACTGGTCACCTGCAGTATCCTGTTAAGTTCATTTTCGTCGCGTCTTGGTATCCCCATTCTGGTGATTTTCCTGGCCATCGGCATGCTGGCGGGCGTCGATGGCGTAGGCGGCATTCCGTTCGACAACTACCCCTTAGCGTATCTCATCAGTAACCTGGCGCTGGCCGTCATTCTGCTTGATGGCGGGATGCGCACCCAGGCGAGCTCGTTTAAGGTCGCGCTGGGGCCCGCGCTGTCGCTCGCGACCGTCGGGGTGCTCATTACCTCGGGGCTGACCGGCATGGCCGCCGCGTGGCTGTTTAACCTGAATATCATGGAAGGGCTGCTGATTGGCGCGATTGTCGGCTCGACCGACGCCGCGGCGGTCTTCTCGCTGCTCGGCGGCAAAGGGCTTAACGAGCGCGTCAGCTCCACGCTTGAGATTGAATCCGGCAGTAACGATCCGATGGCGGTGTTTCTCACCATCACGCTGATTGCCATGATCCAGGAACATCAGACGGCCCTGAGCTGGATGTTCCTGGTGCATATTATTCAGCAGTTCGGGCTCGGGATTATCATCGGCCTCGGCGGCGGCTGGCTGCTGCTGAAGATGATCAACCGCATTCCGCTGCCGACCGGGCTCTATCCGCTGCTGGCGCTGAGCGGCGGGATCATGGTCTTCTCGGTTACGACCGCGCTCGACGGCAGCGGCATTCTGGCGGTTTATCTCTGCGGCTTTGTGCTCGGCAATAAGCCGATTCGCAACCGCTACGGCATTCAGCAAACCTTCGACGGCCTTGCCTGGCTTGCGCAAATCGGCATGTTCCTGGTGCTGGGCCTGCTGGTGACGCCGTCGCACCTGCTACCTATCGCGGTGCCTGCGCTGCTGCTGTCGCTGTGGATGATTTTTATCGCCCGCCCGCTCTCCATCTTTACCGGGCTGCTGCCGTTTCGCGGGTTTACGCTGCGCGAGCGCGTGTTTATCAGTTGGGTGGGACTTCGCGGCGCGGTGCCGATTATCCTTGCGGTCTTCCCGATGATGGCGGGCCTTGAGCGCGCCAACCTGTTCTTCGACGTGGCGTTTTTCGTGGTGCTGGTGTCGCTGCTCTTCCAGGGCACGACGCTTGGCTGGGCCGCGAAAAAGGCCAAAGTGGTGGTGCCGGAGGTGGGCCGCCCGCAGTCGCGCGTGGGGCTTGATATTCACCCGGAAAACCCGTGGGAGCAGTTTGTTTATCAGCTGAGCGCCGATAAATGGTGCGTCGGCGCGGCGCTGCGCGACCTGCATATGCCGAAAGAGACGCGCATCGCGGCGCTGTTTCGTGAAAACCAGCTGATGCACCCGACCGGCAGCACGCGCCTGCGCGAAGGCGACGTGCTGTGCGTGATTGGCCGCGAGCGCGACCTGCCAGCGCTTGGCAAGCTTTTCAGCCAGTCGCCGCCGGTGGCGCTCGACCAGCGTTTCTTCGGCGATTTTATCCTCGAAGCGGAAGCGAAATTCGCCGACGTGGCGTTTATCTACGGGCTGGACGATCGGGCGGCGGTGGATAAAGAGCGCACCATCGGCGAAGTGATACAGACGCTGATTGGCGCGGCCCCCGTGGTGGGCGACCAGGTGGATTTCGCCGGGATGACGTGGACGGTGGCGGAGAAAGAGAACAACCAGATCCGCCGCATTGGCCTGAAAGTGGCGGAAGACGACGACGAGTAAGCGTGTCGCGCCATCAGGCTTACGTAAAAAGGGAAACCCGCGGGTTTCCCTTTTTTGGCCTGACGTGGCGCGTTTAGCGTGTGGTGACCGGCACGCGCGGGGCCAGCGCGCACATCAGCTCATACCCCACCGTGCCGCTCGCCGCAGCGACGTCGTCGATTTTAATCTCATTCCCCCACAGCTCCACCGGGCTGCCGATGCCCGCCTGCGGACACGGCGTGAGATCCACCGCCAGCATATCCATCGACACCGTGCCGACCGTACCGGTCCGCACGCCATCCACCAGCACCGGCGTGCCGTCCGGCGCGTGGCGCGGGTAGCCGTCGGCGTAACCGCCCGCGACAATCCCGATGCGCTGTTCGCGCGCCGCCCGATAGCGGCTGCCGTAGCCGACCGTATCCCCCGCCTTCAGCGTCTGCACGCCGATAATCTCGCTTTTCAGCGTCATCACCGGTTGCAATCCGCTGGTGGCGATGTCGCGCCACTGGCCGCTCGGCGACGCGCCATAGAGCACGATGCCGGGGCGTACCCAGTCGAAATGCGCCTGCGGATGCCAGAGCGCCGCGGCGGAGTTGGAGAGCGATCGCGGCGCGTCAATGCCTTCCGCCGCCTGGTTGATGCGCACCATCGGCTCGTCGATGCCGTCCGGGCGGTCGGCGTCGGCAAAGTGCGCCATCAGGGTTATCTGCCCGACGTTCGCAATCGCCTTCAGCTGCTGATAAATGCTGTGCACCCGCTCCGGCGCGAAGCCCAGGCGGTTCATGCCGCTGTTGATTTTAAGATAGACATCGAGCGGCGCGTTGAGCTTCGCGCCGGCGAGCGCCTTTAACTGCCAGTTGCTGTGCACGCTGGTGGTGAGGCGATATTTATCCAGCAGCGCCAGTTCGTCGGCGTGAAAAAAGCCTTCCAGCATCAGGATGGGACCCTTCCAGCCGCGCTCGCGTAGCAAAATGGCCTCTTCGAGATTAAGCATCGCGAAGCCGTCGGTCGCGCCAAGCGCCGACCAGACGCGGTCAAGCCCGTGACCATAAGCATTCGCTTTGACCACAGACCAGACGCGCGAACGGGGCGCGGCCCGGCGCACCACTTCCAGATTATGACGCAGAGCCTGCAAATCCAGGCTCGCCTGTATCGGACGAGACATGCGGGTTCCTTCTCAGGGATGCGCGCCGTGCAGGCGGTGCGAAGAGGACGGCGTAAAGCCGGGCGCGTAGCGGGCCACCGAGAGATCCTCAAACGGAATGGCGGGCGTGCGACCGGAGATAATATCGCTCAACAGCTGGCCGGAGCCGCAGGCCATCGTCCAGCCGAGCGTGCCGTGGCCGGTGTTAAGCCACAGGTTTTTAAAGCCGGTGCGCCCTACGACCGGCGTACCGTCCGGCGTCATCGGGCGCAGGCCGGTCCAGAATTTCGCCTGTTCGATATGGCCGCCGCGCGGGTAGAGGTCGCGCACGACCATCTCCAGCGTCTCCTGACGCGGTTTCAGCAGCTCGGTATTAAAGCCGACGATCTCCGCCATGCCGCCGACGCGGATGCGGTTATCAAAACGCGTAATGGCGATTTTGTAGGTTTCATCGAGCACGGTGGAGACCGGCGCGCCGGTTTCGTCGGCAATCGGGATGGTAAGCGAGTAGCCTTTCAGCGGGTAGACCGGAATATCGACGATGCCTTTGAGCATGGCGGTAGAGTAAGAGCCGAACGCCATCACATAGCCGTCCGCTTTGATAACTTCATCGCCGCACTTCACGCCGTAAATGCGCTGGCCCTCCGAGAGCAGACGGTCCACCGGCGTGTTGTAGCGAAACACGACGCCCGCCTCTTCGGCCATCTGCGCAAGGCGCGTGGTAAAGAGCTGGCAGTCGCCGGTTTCGTCATTCGGCAGTTGCAGCCCGCCGGTGAGCTTATGCGCGACCTCGGCCAGCGCCGGTTCGACCTGCGCCAGCTCGGCGGCTTTCAGCAGCCGGAACGGCACGCCTTCGCTCTGGAGCACCGCGATATCGCGCGAGGCGTTTTCATACTGCTGCTCGGTGCGAAAGAGTTGCAGCGTGCCGCCCTGACGGCCTTCGTACTGAATGCCGGTGGATTCGCGCAGCGCTTTTAAGCAGTCGCGGCTGTATTCCGCAAGACGCACCATGCGTCCTTTGTTCTGCATGTAGTGGCGGGTGTCGCAGTTGCGCAGCATCTGCCACATCCACTTCAGCTGGAAGTGCGTGCCGTCCAGGCTTATCGCCAGCGGCGCGTGGCGCTGGAACATCCATTTAATGGCCTTCAGCGGCACGCCGGGCGCGGCCCAGGGCGCCGCGTAGCCGGGCGAGATTTGCCCCGCGTTGGCGGCGCTGGTTTCCAGCGCCGGGCCCGGCTCGCGATCGATAACCGTTACTTCGTGCCCCGCCTGGCGTAAATACCAGGCGCTGGCGACCCCGACTACCCCACTCCCCAGCACGACTACATGCATGTCCTCTTCCTTCTCAGGCTAAAGAATAATTAACTGATTACAAATTGATAACCCAGAAGAAAATATTATTCAACATATGGCTTTTTTATGGTGAGCCGACTCACATCTTTCCCCGCCACACCGGGGATGACGCTTTCAGGATCTCCTGCTTCCCTTCCCTGCCCGGCAAAATAAAATTCTGCGACACCCGGCATTTACCGATAGTCGGGCTCAGGAAATCGCGCAGAAAAAATTTTTGCCGTGGCGCTGATAAGGCGGGGGTGATCTATGCTTGAAATTAAGGCTCTCCCCGGATGAGAGCCGCTAACAATGAGGGCGCGCTGATGGCTACCGTAACTGATTCCCAGAAAAAGGATACCCAACGTCTGAGCGACGGGCCGGACTGGACGTTTGAATTACTGGACGTTTATCTCGCCGAGATCGACCGCGTGGCGAAACTCTACCGGCTGGACACTTACCCGCACCAGATTGAGATAATCACTTCCGAGCAGATGATGGACGCCTACTCAAGCGTCGGGATGCCGATTAACTACCCGCACTGGTCGTTCGGCAAAAAATTCATCGAGACTGAGCGGCTCTATAAGCACGGCCAGCAAGGGCTCGCCTACGAGATTGTGATTAACTCCAACCCGTGCATCGCGTATCTGATGGAAGAGAACACTATCACCATGCAGGCGCTGGTGATGGCGCACGCCTGTTACGGCCACAACTCGTTTTTCAAGAATAACTATCTGTTTCGCAGCTGGACCGACGCCAGCTCGATTGTCGATTACCTGATTTTCGCCCGCCATTACATCACCCAGTGCGAAGAGCGCTACGGCGTCGATGAGGTCGAGAAGCTGCTGGACTCCTGCCACGCGCTGATGAATTACGGCGTCGACCGCTATAAACGCCCGCAGAAGATCTCGTTACAGGAGGAGAAAGCGCGTCAGAAAAGCCGCGAGGAGTATCTGCAAAGCCAGGTGAATATGCTGTGGCGCACGCTGCCGCGCCGCGAGGAGGAAAAAACCGTCGAGGCGCATCATCGCTTCCCGGAGGAGCCGCAGGAGAACCTGCTCTATTTCATGGAGAAGAACGCCCCGCTGCTGGAGCCGTGGCAGCGCGAGATCCTGCGCATCGTGCGTAAGGTAAGCCAGTATTTCTACCCGCAGAAGCAGACGCAGGTAATGAACGAAGGCTGGGCGACGTTCTGGCACTACACCATCCTCAATCATCTCTATGATGAAGGGAAAGTGACCGAGCGCTTTATGCTGGAGTTTCTGCACAGCCACACCAACGTGGTGTTCCAGCCGCCCTATAACAGCCAGTGGTACAGCGGCATTAACCCGTATGCGCTGGGCTTCGCCATGTTCCAGGACATTAAACGCATCTGTCAGAACCCGACCGAGGAAGACCGCTACTGGTTCCCGGATATCGCGGGATCCGACTGGCTGGAGACGCTGCATTTCGCGATGCGCGATTTCAAAGACGAGAGCTTTATCAGCCAGTTCCTGTCGCCGAAAGTGATGCGCGATTTCCGTCTCTTCACGGTGCTGGATGACGATCGCAACAATTACCTGGAGATTGCGGCCATTCATAACGAAGAGGGCTACCGGGCGATTCGCAACGAGCTGTCGGCCCAGTACAACCTCAGTAACCTGGAGCCTAACATCCAGGTGTGGAACGTTAACCTGCGCGGCGACCGCGCGCTGACGCTTCGTTACATCCCGCAAAACCGCGCGCCGCTTGATAAAGGCCGCCGCGAGGTGCTCAAGCATGTGCACCGGCTGTGGGGCTTTGACGTGCTGCTGGAGCAGCAGAACGAAGACGGCAGCATTGAGCTGCTGGAGCGCTGCCCGCCGCGTATCAATACGCTGTAAGCGGCTTGAGTGAAAACGAAAAAGGCTTCCCGAAGGAAGCCTTTTTTCTGTCTGTCGTGCTTAGCGGGTGTGCATCGCCAGATCGCCCGGCAGATTTTTCTGCATCCGGTGCCAGATCTCGCCACTCTCGCGCCCGTAGGTACGCACGACGTCGTAGACCTGATCGTACTGCCCTTCGCGAGAGAGCGTGCCAAGCTTATGGTAAAAGCCCAGCGCCAGGCTGCGCGCTTCCGGGTTGGAGAAATAGTGGCGGCCGATGCGGGTGTAGAGCCCTTTCATGCCGTTGAGGATCAGCCCGTAAATCGGGTTGCCGGAGGCGAACGCCAGACCGCGGAAAATGTTGTAGTCGAGATCGGCGAACGCGTCCGCGTGATCTTCCACTTCATCCGCCGTGGCGAGCACTTCACGCGCGCGCTCCGGGTGCATACGCAGCGCGGTGCGAATAAAAATCGTCGCGATGTTGGTACGCACGGAGAGCAGGTTGTCGATAAGCTGCGGCACGCTTTCGTGGTCGAGACGCGCCAGGGTTTCGAGGATATTGAGGCCCGAGGTTTCCCAGAAGTTGTTTACTTTGGTCGGCTTGCCGTGCTGGATAGTCAGCCAGCCATCGCGCGCCAGGCGCTGCAACACTTCACGCAGGGTGGTGCGCGTCACGCCAATCAGTTCAGAGAGTTCGCGTTCAGCAGGCAGAATGGATCCCGCCGGGAAGCGGTTATTCCAGATGCTTTCAATAATGTACTCTTCCGCGAAACCCGCCGGGCTCTGCGCCTTAATCACCATAATGAGCTTTCCAATACACCTAAGATGCAAAATTCACTCATCATACCAGACGCGCCGGAGCGCAGATAGCATGACGAAAAGTAAAAAAAGGGATCGGGGTTCGGTTTCTGGCCTTCCCCGCCGCCCCGCCACACGCGCCTGCGGCTTGATTGCCGCCCCGCTGCCGGGTACCCTGACATGTTAACGAAAAATAACCGTAAAGGATCATGGCATGGAAATTTCATATGGCCGGGCGTTGTATCGTAACTTTTTAGGACAATCTCCGGACTGGTACAAGCTTTGTTTACTTGGCTTTTTGATTCTGAATCCTCTCGTGTTCTGGGTAAGCCCCTTCGCGGCGGGCTGGCTGCTGGTGATTGAGTTTATCTTCACGCTGGCGATGGCGCTCAAATGTTACCCCCTGCTGCCGGGCGGCCTGCTGGCGGTGGAAGCGCTGTTTATCGGCATGACCAGCGCCGAACACGTGCGCGAAGAAGTGGCGAATAACCTCGCCGTGGTGCTGCTGCTGATCTTCATGGTCGCAGGCATTTATTTTATGAAGCAGTTGCTGCTGCTGATTTTCACCCGCCTGCTGCTGGGCATTCGCTCCAAAACCCTGCTCTCGCTGGCCTTCTGCTTTGCGGCGGCGTTTCTCTCCGCCTTCCTCGACGCGCTGACCGTGGTCGCGGTGGTGATAAGCGTGGCGGTCGGTTTTTACGGCATTTACCATCGCGTCGCGTCGAACCATGAAGAGGGGCAAGAGCTGGTGGATGACGCGCAGCTCGACGACGAACGCCGCGCCACGCTTGAGCGTTTTCGCGCGTTTCTGCGCAGCCTGATGATGCATGCGGGCGTCGGCACCGCGCTTGGCGGCGTGATGACGATGGTTGGCGAACCGCAAAACCTGATTATCGCGCACGCGGCAGGCTGGGGCTTCGGCGACTTCCTGCTGCGCGTGGCGCCGGTGAGCGTGCCGGTGTTTATCTGCGGCATCATTACCTGCATTCTGGTCGAAAAAACCAAATCCTTCGGGTATGGCGAACCGCTGCCGGAGCCGGTCCGTCAGATCCTGCGCGAATATGACGACAAGAGCCGCCAGAAACGCACCCGTCAGGACACCGTTAAGCTGGTGATTCAGGCGCTGATCGGCGTCTGGCTGATCACCGCGCTGGCGCTGCACCTGGCGGAAGTGGGCCTGATTGGCCTTTCCGTGATTATTCTCGCGAGCGCGCTGTGCGGCGTGACCGATGAGCACGCGATCGGCAAAGCCTTTACCGAAGCGCTGCCCTTTACCGCCCTGCTGACCGTCTTCTTTGCGGTTGTGGCGGTGATTATCGACCAGCATCTGTTCGCGCCGATTATCGCCTACGTGCTGGAAGCCTCGCCGCATAACCAGCTGTCGCTGTTCTATCTCTTCAACGGTCTGCTGTCGTCGATTTCCGATAACGTGTTTGTCGGCACGGTCTATATCAATGAAGCGAAAAGCGCGCTGCAACAGGGCGTTATCGACGCTAAACAATTTGAGATGCTGGCGGTGGCGATTAATACCGGCACCAACCTGCCGTCGGTCGCCACGCCGAACGGCCAGGCGGCGTTTCTGTTCCTGCTGACCTCTGCGCTCGCGCCGCTTATCCGTCTCTCTTATGGCCGCATGGTCTGGATGGCGCTGCCGTATACGATAGTGCTGACGCTGGTGGGCCTCGCCTGCGTACATTATACGCTGGTGCCGTTTACCCAGTGGCTGCTGGAGAGCGGCTGGGTCAGTACGCCCGCCGTGACGGCGCTGCTGCATTAAGATTTACCGGGCCGTTCGCGGCCCGTTTTTTATTCACCGGCGCCGGATTAATGCGTTATTTTTGATGTCGCTAGTGGCGTCCAAAAGGAATTCGTTTACACTGCCGGTTCAACGCAGATTGCAGAGATAATCATTATGTTGCGATATTTAAACCAGTGTTCACGTGGGCGCGGCGCATGGCTGTTGCTGGCGCTCACCGCTTTCGCGCTGGAAATGGTGGCGCTGTGGTTCCAGCATGTCATGATGCTGAAACCCTGCGTGTTGTGTATTTATGAACGTTGCGCGCTGTTTGGCGTGATGGGCGCAGGGCTGGTGGGAGCCATTGCACCGAAAACCCCGTTACGCTTTGTGGCGATGGGTATCTGGATCTACAGCGCCTGGAAGGGCCTGATGCTCTCCTGGGAGCACACGATGATTCAGCTGCACCCGTCGCCGTTCGTGACCTGCGATTTCGCAGCCCGTTTTCCGGGCTGGCTGCCGCTCGACAAGTGGCTGCCGCAGGTGTTTGTCGCCAGCGGCGACTGCTCCGAGCGCCAGTGGTCCTTCCTGACGCTGGAGATGCCGCAATGGCTGGTCGGCATTTTCGCCGCCTACCTGCTGGTCGCGCTGCTGGTGCTACTGGCCCAGGCGTTTAAACCGAAAAAACGCGATCTCTTCGGCCGCTACTGAGGCTTTACATCAGCCGCACACCACGCCCACCGCGCGCTGCCCGGTGGGCGTTTTTGTTTCTGCTTACGGATTGCCGCTACCGCCTGGCTTGTTTCGCCGCGCCCTGCCTATACTTAAACGGTGACTCACTAACGACAGGAGGACGTATGCGTAATTACCCACTCAACGTCGAAAAAGACGATCCGAATGAAGCACCGGAATCGGGCGATAAAAGACCGAGTCCTAACCAGAAGTAATCAGAAGGTCGCTCAGGCGGCCTTTTTTATACGTTTTATTACAAACTGATGTATTAATACACAGATTTAACTTTACGTATCTTTACTGTGAAAACAAAGGTTTAACCATTACTACAATAGAGACTGGCTATTGGTTCAATCACTATAAAAAGGTGAATTGTATCAAGACGGGAGATGTGTTATTTGTGTGGTCAGATGATTTTGCTAAGCCCTTTTTCCGCCCTATGAACCCACTGATCCTTCGTACCGACGTGAGTATTAAAGCCATCCTTGCGCCTTCCGGCACATTGCGCGGCGTATCGCTTATTCGCCAGCCTGGCGATGAAGCCTGGATGACGATTATCGCGCAGCCGTGCGACCATCTTCAGGAACAAATTGCGCGTTTTTTATCCCTCAACGACGATGAGCAAAATACGCTCCGCCAGTTTCTTGACCAATTCCCCGATGCGTAATTACTGTTTATTTACGCTCAATAAATCAAACTGCAATTATTCAGCCATCCTTAAGAAATATCTGAGCAATGAATGAGCGAATAATCTGATTTTTCCAAAAGCCAGATGCAGCGCAATAAACACGGGCTATACTCCCCCCTGTGTCACAAACAAGCCCGGAGTATTGTATGGAGATTTCAAGCAGAACTGCGGTTTTACTTAACCTGTTCGCCTTTGCTGGTCTACTCCTTTCCTTATCCGTCAGGTTTGGCTGGCTCTGACAGGCGCGCCGCGCCTCGCAACCGCTTTCAAACCCTTTTAAGCGCGGTGTACCCTCCGCCCTTGCGGCGAAAAAATACGCAGCGCGTTCGTTTCGGATAAAAAAAGCCGCTATTGAAGAGCGGCTTTTTTATTGGCTGTTTATTTAACGCGGCTTATATCTGTTAGCGCCGCCATAATGGCAGGCTTAAGATTATTCTGCCCAATCCGGTTTGTTTAAAATATGGTCTTGCCAGTCGCGAACGACGGATTCTTTCACGGCAATATGGCGCACCGAAATACGTTCGGCATGCATGGCAGCTTTGGAGCCGGCGCGCAGCGGGTGCCACAGCGGCAGGTCTTTGCCTTCGGCCAGCAGACGATACGCGCAGGTCGGCGGCAGCCATTCAAAGGTCGGCAGATTATCGCGCGTCAGCTTGATGCAGTCAGGCTCATACTCGAAGCGGCGCTCATAGTTGCGGCACTGGCAGGTTTTGATGTTCAGCTGACGGCAGGCGACGTTGGTGAAGTAGATTTCATCGGTGTCTTCGTCCATCAGCTTATGCAGGCAGCACTGACCGCACCCGTCGCAGAGGGATTCCCACTCGGCGTCGCTCATCTCATCCAGGGTTTTACGCTGCCAGAAAGGCGTTTCGGTCATAACAGTGTCCGCACATCAAAAATTAAGCTGCACCTTATAAACACTCTGGCCGTCGGATGCAAGTCTTGCCGCCCCACGGGCGGCATCTTTACAGAACGCGGGTGTTAAGCGTGTGGTCGCCAACGCGGATTTCCAGCGCGTCGCCGCTGTTAAGCGGGCCGACGCCCTCCGGCGTGCCGGTCAGGATGACATCGCCCGCGCGCAGCGTGAAAAAGCGGCTCATGTACGCGATAAGCGGCACTATTTTATGGATCATATCCGCGGTGTTGCCGCTCTGGCGCACTTCGCCGTTAATATGCAGGCTGAGCGGCGTATTTTGCGGGTCGCCGGAAAACTCGCCAGCCGGGATAAAACCGGAGATCGGGCAGGCGTTATCGAACGCTTTCGCTTTTTCCCACGGCTGCCCGGCTTTTTTCAGGTTGCTCTGCACGTCGCGAAGCGTGAGATCGAGCGCGACGCCGTAGCCTGCGATGGCCTGCGCGACGTGCTCTTCGCTCGCCTGGCGCAGCGTTGCGCCAATCAGCACCGCCAGCTCCACCTCATGATGCACCGAGCCGAGCCCTTGCGGCAGCGCCAGCGGCTGGCGCAGATCGCACAGCGCCGTCTCAGGTTTGATAAACAGCACCGGCTCCTGCGGCGTCGCGCTGCCCATCTCCTGAATATGCTTCGCATAGTTGCTGCCCACGCAGACTACTTTACTGACCGGGTAATCGAGCAGTTCGCCTTGCCAGTGATGATGTTGGTACATAGCTTTCCTCGGCTTTTTATGATGGTAAGAGAGTACCTAACTATTCGTCCCGGCCGCGCGAAAAGTCAAACCGCTGACGCGCGCAAAAAAAAAGCGCCGCAGAAAACGGCGCGTCAGACTATTTTTTACCGAGCGATTCGAGGTGCTGTTTTAACAAATTTTCCGGCGGCGGCGGCATTTGTAAATAATAGCCCTGCTCTTTGAGCGCCTGTTTCACTTTTTCAAGACTGGCGTTGGCTAATTGTTTACGACCGTCCAGCGGTAGCATCATGGTCATAATTGGCTGACCAAATCCCGCCAGCAATTCTTCCGGCACACGCGAAAAATCGTCTTCTTTTTCAACATAAAGATAAGTTTGTTCGCGGCGCGCGCTTCGATAGATCACACAAAACATGTTTTTACTCTAAATTAGCCAGATGGTTACTTGCCTGAATATAAGGCTGACTATAACATGCCTGATGTGCTTCGGAATATCATCCCACTGCGGTGGGGATTTAAACTGAATTGAGTAAGGCCAGGATGTCAAACACGCCCATCGAGCTAAAAGGCAGTAGTTTCACCTTATCAGTGGTTCATTTGCATGATGCTCACCCCGAGGTTATTCGCAAAGCGCTTGAAGAAAAAATTGCTCAGGCGCCGGCCTTTCTCAAAAATGCGCCGGTGGTGGTGAATGTCGCGGGGCTCGACGGGACGATAAACTGGCAGCAGCTGCATCAGACGTTTGTCGACAGCGGGCTGCATCTGGTCGGTATCAGCGGCTGTCAGGATGACGCGCTGAAGGCGGAAATCTCTCGCGCAGGGCTCGCCCTGCTGACGGAGGGAAAGGCCAGCGCGCCGCGCGCCGCACGGCCTGCTGAAGCACCCGTCGCGCCGCCAGCGCCTGCGCCTCGTACGCGTTTAATCGATCTGCCGGTGCGCTCTGGCCAGCGGATCTACGCGCCGGACGCCGATCTGGTCGTCACAAGCCACGTCAGCGCGGGCGCGGAGCTTATCGCCGACGGCAATATTCACGTCTACGGCACCATGCGCGGGCGTGCGCTCGCAGGCGCCAGCGGCGATAAAGCAGCACAAATCTTTTCAACAAATCTCGCGGCGGAACTCGTTTCCATCGCCGGGGTTTACTGGCTGAGCGATCAAATCCCGGCCGAGTTTTACAACAAAGCGGCACGCCTGCGTCTGGCCGACGGCGCGCTGACGGTTCAACCATTAAATTAAGCCCTTTTAACAAGGAATTCCTTTATGGCACGCATTATTGTAGTTACATCAGGTAAAGGGGGCGTTGGCAAAACCACCTCCAGCGCGGCCATCGCTACGGGTCTGGCCCAGAAGGGAAAGAAGACCGTAGTTATCGATTTCGATATCGGCCTGCGTAACCTTGATCTTATCATGGGTTGCGAACGCCGTGTCGTATACGATTTCGTCAACGTCATTCAGGGCGATGCTACGCTGAATCAGGCGTTAATCCGCGATAAACGCACCGAGAGCCTTTACATCCTGCCTGCGTCGCAGACGCGCGACAAAGACGCCCTGACCCGCGAAGGCGTGGAAAAAGTGCTCGATGAGCTTAAGAAGATGGAGTTCGACTTTATCGTCTGCGACTCCCCTGCCGGCATCGAAACCGGCGCGCTGATGGCGCTCTATTTTGCTGACGAAGCCATCATTACCACCAACCCGGAAGTCTCCTCCGTTCGCGACTCTGACCGTATCCTGGGCATCCTGGCTTCCAAATCGCGCCGCGCCGAAAACGGCGAGAGCCCGATTAAAGAGCACCTGCTGCTGACCCGCTACAACCCGGGCCGCGTCAGCAAGGGCGACATGCTCAGCATGGAAGATGTGCTGGAGATCCTGCGTATTCCTCTGGTCGGCGTTATCCCGGAAGATCAGTCCGTGCTGCGCGCCTCCAACCAGGGCGAGCCGGTCATCCTGGATGGCACATCCGATGCAGGCAAAGCCTACGCCGATACCGTTGATCGCCTGATGGGAGAAGAACGTCCTTTCCGCTTCATTGAAGAAGAGAAGAAAGGTTTCCTCAAACGCCTGTTCGGAGGATAAGTTATGGCATTACTCGACTTTTTTCTCTCCAGAAAAAAGAACACCGCCAGTATCGCCAAAGAGCGCTTACAAATTATTGTTGCCGAGCGTCGTCGTAGCGACGCCGAACCCCATTATTTACCGCAGCTGAAGCGGGATATTCTGGAAGTGATTTGCAAATACGTTCAGATTGATCCGGAAATGGTTACGGTTCAGCTGGAACAAAAAGGCGACGATATTTCGATTCTGGAACTTAACGTCACGCTCCCCGAAGCGGAAGAGACAAAATAACGCGAAAAAATACCCCGGCATGCCGGGGTATTTTTTTAACGAATCCACTGTATATATTCTCAGTGGCGATTCACTTCCCTGTAAATAATTACAGGGGCGTCATTAATATTGCTGCAACAGCGTTTTTAATGATTCGCCTAATAACTCGCCGCGCCAGCCGCTGATTAATTCCGGCAGCTGATTTTGCGGTTTCAGTTTCCAGTGCCAGTTCAGCAGCTGGTTAATCTGACGGCGCGACGCCATCAGCTCGGCGCTGATCCCCTCCTTCTGGCTCGTCTCCTGCACCAGCGCTTTGATCGCTTTAAACACATTGCGATAGCCCGGCATGTCGACAAGGTTCGCCAGCGGCGACGGCAGCGCGTCTTCCGACAGCGCCTGGGCTTCGGCGACCAGCGCGATCAGCGTCTTGCCGTGAAAGCGGATCTCGCTGCCCGACAGCCCCAGCCCGTCGAGTTCGCCAAGCGAGCCCGGCATATGGCGCGCCACTTTCCACAGATGCTCTTCACGCACCACGAAATTCACCGCCATATCGCGCTCGCGCGCTTTACGCAGACGCCAGCCCGCCAGCAGCTTCAGGCACGCCAGCTGGCGCGGACGCAGCTGCCAGGCGTTAGTGATTTCACGATACGCCTCATCGGGATCCAGCACCTCACCGCGACGCTGCGTCATCAGGCGGCACTCGTTGAGCGCAGCCGTCAGCCAGCCCGCGTCGCGCACCTGCTCCATCAGCTTGTGGGCGATAGGCAGCAGATACCAGACGTCCGCCGCCGCGTAGTCGCACTGGCGCTCCGTCAGCGGGCGCGCCAGCCAGTCGGTGCGGGATTCACTTTTATCCAGCACCACGCCGGTGTGGTGCTCCACAAGCGTCGCAAAACCGCAGGAGAGCGGATGGCCGACAAACGAGGCCACCACCTGGGTGTCGATAAACGGATCCGGCATCATGCCGAAGGCGTTCTGGAACACTTCCAGATCTTCGCTGCCTGCATGAAGGAATTTGGTCACGTTCTGATCCTGCAACAGCGCCTGAAACGGGGCCCAGTCGGTGATGGTCAGCGGATCGATAAGGGCGACGTTTTCGCCGTCGTAAAGCTGGATGAGCCCCAGCTGCGGGTAATAAGTGCGGGTACGGACAAATTCGGTGTCCAGCGCCAGAGCGCGCTGCGTGCGTGCGGTTTCGCACAGCGCCGCCAGCGCGTCATTGGTGGTAATCATCTGGTAATTCAAATCGCTCTCTCTTTGTCTGCGCCCATAAAAAACGCCGGTAGAACCGGCGTCAGGGCGACGTGATTGCAGCTCAGGCGGTATTGTCACCTGCCCGGCGCGCTTCGTCACGTAGTTCTCGTCGTAAAATTTTCCCGACGTTGGATTTTGGCAGCTCGGCGCGAAACTCCACCTGTTTCGGTACCTTATAACCGGTCAGATGGCGGCGGCAGAAGGTGATCAGCGCCTCTTCGGTAAGCGACGCCTCTTTCTTCACCACGAAGATTTTCACCAGCTCTCCGCTGGCTTCAGACGGAATGCCCACGGCCGCCACTTCCTGGACGCCGCTGTGCTGCATCACCACATCTTCGATTTCGTTCGGATAGACGTTAAAACCGGAAACCAGAATCATATCTTTTTTGCGATCGACGATGCGCAGGAAGCCCTCTTCGTCCATCACCGCGACATCGCCGCTGCGCAGCCAGCCGTCCTGCAGGATCTCATCGGTGGCGTCCGGGCGCTGCCAGTAGCCGAGCATCACCTGCGGGCCTTTGATGCACAGCTCGCCAGGCTCGCCGGGCGCGACTTCGTTGCCGTCATCGTCAATCAGCTTCACTTCGGTGGACGGCACCGGCAGGCCGATGCTGCCGCTGTGGTAGTCGATATCGTGCGGGTTAACGCTCACCAGCGGCGAGCACTCGGTCAGGCCGTAGCCCTCCAGCAGAAACTGGCCGGTGAGTTTTTCCCAGCGTTCCGCCACGGCCTGATGCACCGGCATCCCACCGCCCGCCGAGAGGTGCAGCGAGGAGAAATCGAGCTTGTGGAAGTCTTTGTTATTCAGCAGCGCGTTAAACAGCGTGTTCACGCCGGTCATCGCGGTGAACGGGTATTTACCGAGCTCTTTCACCAGTCCCGGAATATCGCGCGGGTTGGTGATAAGCACGTTCTGGCCGCCCAGCTCGATAAACAGCAGGCAGTTCATGGTCAGCGCGAAAATGTGGTACAGCGGCAGCGCGGTTATCACCAGTTCTTTGCCGCGATGCAGCAGCGGCCCGTAGGTGCCGAGCACCTGCTCCAGGTTGGCGAGCATATTGCGGTGGGTCAGCATCGCGCCTTTGGCCACGCCCGTCGTGCCGCCGGTATATTGCAGGAACGCCAGATCGTCCGGCGTCACTTCCGGCTTGATGTACTGCATCCGGTAGCCGTTATGCAGCGCGCGGCGAAATGAAATGGCGTCCGGCAGGTGATATTTCGGCACCAGGCGCTTGACGTACTTCACCACGAAGTTCACCAGCGTGCCTTTGGCGGTGGAGAGCTGATCGCCCATGCGCGTCAGGATAACGTGCTTAACCTGGGTTTTATCGACCACTTTTTCCAGGGTGTGCGCGAAGTTGGAGACGATGACGATGGCGCTGGCGCCGCTGTCGTTCAGCTGATGCTCCAGCTCACGCGGCGTGTAAAGCGGGTTGACGTTTACGACAATCATACCGGCGCGCAGAATGCCGAACAGCGCGACCGGGTATTGCAGGAGGTTGGGCATCATCAGCGCGACGCGGTCGCCTTTTTGCAGGCCCAGCCCCTGCTGCAGCCAGGCGGCAAACGCGCGGCTGCGCTCTTCCAGCTTGCGGAAGGTCATCACCTCGCCCATGTTGGTAAAGGCGGGCTGATCGGCGAAGCGTGTGCAGGATTGCTCAAACAGATCCACCAGGGAGTGATAACGGTCCGGGTTTATCTGCGCCGGAACGTCCGCCGGATAACGGTTAAGCCAAACCTTCTTCAATGCGTCACCTCTGAATATATTATTCGTCGTCATCACAACCCCAAAACAATAAACACGGCGTTAACATAATATTAACTCATTGTACCAGTTTATTAATTCACCGGGTTTAAGGTTGCGAAGCGCGTCACTAATTATTTTTGTTATGCCGATAAAAACAACAAACAGCGGACCAGCCGCTGTTTGTTTTATTCACTTAATCAATACGTTACTCAGTGACTACGGTCTGTACCTGAGCGGGCCCGGGATTATACCAGCCCCACGGGCCATAGCCATACCCCCAGCCGGAACGCGGCGGGCCCCACATCCACGGATCGATGGGCTGCGGCGGCATCACGACCTGCTGCGTCACGCGCCAGCGCTTGAAGCCGTTCACCTGCATCACCATAAATTTATACGGGCTGGCGCCGACTTTGCCGTCTGCCGTGCCGGTAATGGGCCCGACCACCGTCACCAGTTGATTACGGAAATCGACCGGGTCGAGAAAACCGCCGACGTCTGCGTAAATGCGCCCGCGCGACGGCTGGCCGAGCAGCGGACGGGCGACGCTGTCGAGCGGCAAGGTGGCGATCTCCAGCCGGGTTTTGCCCTGCTGATTATCGACATTCACCACGCGCCCGCCGAAGCGCGCCTCCTGGCCGACGTAGAGCTGCGGCGCGTTCATCACGCGCACCAGATCCTGCTGCGGCGTCGGGCTGGTGCCTTTAATCGCGTCAGGCACGCTGACGCAGCCGCTCAGCAGCAACGCGCCAAGCGCCAGAATTGTGCTGCGCATCATTGATTGTTGACCCACCATAAGCGACTCCTTAAACCCGCCCGCGGCTCGCGTCGGGGTGTTATTCCCGGCCTGGCAATTTTTTCCACGCGACGTCGTTGCGCAGATAGACCGGTTCTGCATGTTCGACCGCAACAACGCGCTGTTGTTCGAACAGCCCGCACGCCAGCGGCAACATATCTTCCGCGGCAGGCAGCGTGACCTGGCCGTCAGTGAGCGTAAGCCCGCTCTCGCTCGCCAGAGCCGGCCACGCCTGCCAGCCGGTGCCGACGGTCGCCCATGCGCCGCTGAGCGTTTTCAGGCGTTCAGCCACCGCCTGCGGCTTGAGTACCGCTTCGGTCTCTTCACCGTGCCAGACGCCCTGCGCATCGCGCTGGTATTCTGCCCAGTAGACTTCGCCCATGCGGGCGTCGATGGCCGCCAGCACGCGGGTTGCGCCGCAGACGCGCCATGCGCCCTGGGCCATTGTCATCAGCGTCGAGACGCCGACCATCGGCAGTTCAGCGCCGAGCGCCAGCCCCTGCGCGATGCCAATGCCGATTCGCACGCCGGTGAAACTGCCCGGCCCGCGGCCAAAGGCCAGCGCGTCCATTGACGTCAGCGCAACGCCGCTGGCCGTGAGGATCTCACTGACCATCGGCAGAATACGCTGGGTGTGCTCGCGCGGGCAGAGTTCAAACAGGGCGGAGGTTTTACCGTTGTCCCACAGGGCGACAGAACAGGCCTCGGTGGCGGTATCAATAGCCAGAATTCGCATGGATCAATAACACTCTTACGCGTCGTGGTAGTTCAAAAAGGGGCGCATCTTATCACAGTCTGGCATAAATTACTGCCGCGCGGCGTCGGTGAGAAACCGCGCCGCCTCGCCGATGTCGCGGGTGCGCGGGGTCGGCGGCAGGCTTTTGAGGAACACCGCGCCGTAAGGGCGCATCACCAGACGGTTGTCGCAAATCACCAGCACGCCGCGGTCGTCCACGTCGCGAATAAGACGCCCGACGCCCTGCTTAAGCGTGATCACCGCCTCCGGCAGCTGCACTTCGTCAAAGGGATCGCCGCCGCGCAGGCGACAATCTTCCATGCGCGCTTTCAGCAGCGGATCGTCCGGCGAGGTAAACGGCAGCTTGTCGATAATCACCAGCGACAGCGCGTCGCCGCGCACGTCCACCCCTTCCCAGAAGCTGCTGGTCGCCACCAGCAGGGCGTTGCCCGCGCTGATAAACTGCTCCAGCAGCTGGCTTTTGCTGGTTTCGCCCTGCAGCAGCACCGGCAGCGTCATGGTGGCGCGAAAATGCTCGGCCAGCTCGCGCATCATGGCGTGCGAGGTACAGAGCATAAAACAGCGCCCCTGGTTGGCCTCGATAAGCGGCTGGAGCATGCGCGCCAGCGCCCTGCCCGCCTGCGGCTGGTTGGTTTGCGGCAGGCCGCGCGGCACGCAGAGCAGCGCCTGGCGGGCGTAATCGAAGGGGCTTGGCAGCAGCAGCGTCTGCGCCTCGTGAATGCCGAGCCGCTCCGTGAAGTGATGCAGCTCGTCGTTAACCGAGAGCGTCGCCGACGTGAAAATCCAGCTGCCGCCCTTTTCGGCAATCACATCCTGGAATTTATCCGCCACGGTCAGCGGCGTCAGCGCCAGCGTAAAGTGGCGCGAGTTGCACTCATACCAGTAACTGTAGCCGGGCTGATTAATCTCTTTTAAGCGCTTGAGACGCGCGCGGTAGAGCGTGGCGCGCTCAAAGGCGGCGTCCAGCAGCGCCGAGCGGCCCAGCGAGAGCTTCGCCACGTCGTAACAGAGCTCCAGCGCGTCGTCGAGCAGCAGCAGCGCGCGGCTGATGGAGGCGTCCGCCAGCAGCTCGCGCAGGTTGCCGCGAAAGCCGGGGTCGCCCAGTTGCAGACGAAAATCCTGGGTGCTTTGCGCCAGCCGGTCAGCGCATTTTTGCAGCTGCTGCGTATCTTTCACCTCGGTGCGATACGCGATGATGATATCTTTGGCAAGATCCAGCAGCTGGCGGCTTGAGAGCGACTGGCCGAAATACTGGCTGGCGATATCCGGCAGCTGGTGGGCTTCATCGAAAATAATGACGTCCGCCTCCGGGATAAGCTCCGCAAAGCCGCTCTCTTTCACCACCATGTCGGCGAGAAACAGGTGATGGTTCACCACCACCACATCCGCATCCATCGCTTTTTTACGCGCTTTCACCACGAAGCAGTCTTTATAGAGCGGGCAGTCGCTGCCGAGGCAGTTATCGTTGGTGCTGGTGACGAGCGGCCAGACGGGGGCGTCTTCGGCCACGCGCCCGCAGGTGCTGATATCGCCATCGATGGTTTCGTTGGCCCAGCCGCGCAGCTGGATAACGTCGCTTAAGGTTTGTACCGGGAGGTCGCCGCCCGCCAGCGCCTGCTGTTCAAGACGCTCCAGGCAGAGGTAGTTGGAGCGCCCTTTTAACAGCGCCAGGCGGCCTTTGAACTCGAGCGCTTTGGCGACGGTCGGCAGATCGCGGCTGTAGAGCTGGTCCTGCAACGCCTTCGAGCCGGTAGAGACGATCACTTTCTTACCGGCGCGCAGCGCAGGCGCCAGATACGCGTAGGTTTTCCCGGTGCCGGTGCCCGCTTCCACCACCAGCGGCTTTGCCGCCTCAATGGCGGCGGTGACCGCCTGCGCCATCTGGCGCTGCGGCTCGCGCGGTTTAAAACCCGGTATCGCTTTGGCTAGCTGGCCATCTGCTGCAAAATCGTCCGTCACACTTCCCCCTGGTTAAATTGCCAGTGATTATGTCAGGGAGGCGGCACTTTAGCCAGCCGAAGAGATGACGCGCGGCGCACAATATGGCAGGCTTGCAGGCGGCTGAATACAACAGGAAAAGGAACAGCGATGACAATCACGCGTATCGATCCCGCAGACCGTTGGTCTGACGCGGTGATCCACAACCAGACGATTTACTACACCGGCGTACCGGAAAACCTGGACGGCGACGCTTATGAGCAAACCGCGAATACGCTCGCGCAAATCGACACGCTGTTAACCGCCCAGGGCAGCGACAAATCGCGCATTCTCGACGCCACGATTTTCCTCGCCGACGGCGATGACTTCGCGCTGATGAACAAAGCGTGGGATGAATGGGTTGTGGCAGGCTCCGCCCCGGTACGCTGCACCGTGCAGGCCCGCCTGATGAACCCGCGTTATAAAGTAGAAATCAAAATTATCGCAGCGGTATAACACTCTGCCGCCGCCCTCTACCGGCGGCGGTCTTCTGTGGGTTTCGCGCCCATCCGCGTTAAATGTCGCCGCTGCAACCGCAGCAGATCCCGCACTGACAATACCCGATACGCCAGGCCGTGCGCGCCCGCCACCTCGCCGATAATCTCGCTCAGCGCCGTAAAATGGCGGTGGCTCCAGTCAGGAAACAGATGGTGTGTTAAGTGCAGGTTCAGCCCGCCGAGCCAGTAGCCCAGCAGCCGTGGCCGCGCGCCCCAGTCAAAGGTCGTGGCGAACGCGTGGTGATACGGGCTCGGCGGCATCGCGCCCCTGGCAGGCGTCGGATAAAAATGCCCTTTCGCCCAGTGAGTGCCGATAAGCAGCGACACAAACAGCGCCGAAACCAGCATCTGGCTTGCCAGATACACGGCCAGTACGGTGATGAACGAGAGCTTTCCGGCCATGAACAGCGCCGGAACGCCGAGCGCCAGGAGAAAATGCGCGCCTTTCAGCAGCAGAAACAGCCCCGCGCCGCCCGCGCCCTGATGGGGCAAATGGCGCGTGAAGGGCGTGTTGCCGAGCCGGTCGCGCCAGTCCATCCACCAGGCGTACCACGGAAAAGTGAGCGCCGCGACCAGCGGCCAGTAGAGATGCTGATAGCGCATGACAGGCTTCCAGCGCTGAAACGGCGTCTGGCACAGCACGCCGTTCTCGTCGATATCCGGGTCATAGCCCTGAATATTGGTGTACGGGTGATGAAACTGTACGTGCCGCACCTGCCAGCTGTCGGCATCGAGGCCGAGCGGCAGGCTGATAACGCGTCCAAGCCAGGCGTTCGCCGCCCCGGAGCGGCAAAACGCGTTGTGGCTGGCGTCGTGCAGCACGTTGACCACCAGCATCATGGCGAAAAAGATAAAGCCGAAATAGCAGAGCGCGTAGCCGGCAAGGCCCGACTGCGTAAGGCACAGCAGATAACACGCCGCAGCCCCCAGCGCGAGGAGCGCGAGCTTGAACCACATTCCCCGGTCGGCGAACCGGTGATCGCACCGCTCTGCCAGATAGCGCTGACAGGCTGAGCGAAACGCCTTATGCAGCGCCCGGTCGCGCCCTGCCGCGCGCGGCGGCGAGTTATGCGGCATGCGCACGCCCCATCTGGCGCAGAAACGCGCGCTGGGCGGCCCGCAACTCGTCATAGCGGATACAGCGGTACGGCAGCCCGTGCTCCGCCGCCAGCTCGCCGATAATTCGCGCGAGCGCCGGGTAATGCCGATGGTGCCAGCCAGGAAACAGATGGTGCGTCAGATGATAGTTCAGCCCGCCGGTCAGCATCTCCTGCCAGCGCTGAGGCGTGTGCCAGTCGCAGGCGGTCATAAAGTTATGGTAATACCAGCCGTGCGCCATAACCGGGTTCTCACCCGCCGGCGCCTGATAAAACGCCGCATCGGCCCAGTGCGTGCCCAACAGCAGAAACACCACCATCAGCGAGGTGCACATCTGCACCACCAGATAGAGGCCGAGCACCAGCCCGCCGTCATGCCCCATCAGCAGCGGCAGGCCCAGCATCAGCGTCAGGTGGCCGAGCTTGCTGAAAATAAACGCCGCCCAGCCCGCTGCGCCCGGCAGCAGTCGCTCCGCGCGCAGCGGCGTGCGCCCGAGCCTGTCGGCCCAGTCAAACACCACGCCTATCCAGCTCAGGGATAACGCCGCCACCAGCGGCCAGTAAATATGCTGCCAACGCATCCAGCCGCGCCAGCGCTGAAACGGCGTCTGGCGGAAAATCCCGTTTTCTTCGGTATCCAGATCGTAGCGTTCGATATTGGCGTAGCGGTGATGAAAGCTGACGTGGCGCACGCGCCAGTAGACCGGTTCAATGCCCGTGGAGAGCGTCACCGCGCGGCTGATAACGGCGTTCAGCACGCGGCTGCGGACAAACGTGTGGTGCGAGGCGTCGTGGTTAACGTCGATATTCAGCCACATCATCAGCACGGCAAACGCCACATAGCCCGCCATAAACGCCAGCGGCTGCGAGGCGCGCAGCGCCAGGCTGTAAGAGGCGATGGCCGCGAGCAGGATCAGCACCGCTTTGCTTATCGCCCGTCGGTTGGCGAAACGATGGTCGCCGCGCGCGTGCAGATAACCATACGCCCGCCGCTGCAGCGCCCGATGAAACGCGCCTTCCTGCGCCGTGCCGAAACGCAGCGGGGTCAGTGTCTTAACCATGACGCAGCGCCCTCGTTTTCACCCCGCCCATCAGCAAGACCAGCAGGCCGTGGAGCGCCAGCAAAGGCAGGCTTACCTGCCAGAGAAGCCCCTGCCAGCCAAAAGCGTAGAGACACAGCAGCGGCATCAGGCACGTGACCGTCGCCCAGCCGACGCGGCTCCCGCGCCGTCCGTCGCTGAGTAGCCCGAGCATGACCGACGCGGCCACCAGCAGCACAAACAGCGCCATCTGTTCCCTGCCGATATCCTCGTAGCCGTAACCGTAACGCTGGATATACCCGATAACCGGGATAAACAGCAGCAGCGTGCCGCTGACGATAACCTGCGGCGCGGGGCCCTGCCTTGCGGCAGGCGGCGGCAGGCGCAGGCCGAGCAGGCGGGCAAACGGCGCGTTGCTCTCACGCAGCGGGTTCGCGGAGGCAATATAGCCCTTCACGCCGTAGTGATGCTCGCCGCGCGCGGGCGGCTGGTGAGTAAACGATCCAAACAGCTTATCCCACAGGATCAAGGTGCCGCCGTAGTTGCTGTTGGCAAAGCGGCGCTCGCGCAGGTGATGCACCCGATGATGTGACGGTGTCACAAATAGCCGTTCCAGGAAGCCAAGTCGCCCGGTAAACGCGTTATGGTTAAAAAACTGGACGGTATAGTGGAGGATGGAAACCGCCAGAAACACCGACAGCGGCACGCCCGCCACCGCCAGCAGCAGAAAAAACGGGATCGAGGTGAGCGATGAGTACCAGGAGTTTCGCACGCCCAGCGACAGATTATAGTGTTCGCCGTGATGATGAACGCTGTGTACCGCCCAGAGCAGCGGCCACTGGTGATGCAGACGATGCAGCCAGTAAAAACCGAAATCCCAGGCGATAAACGCGAATGCCCAGACCACCGCCGCAGGCAGGCCGTCAAAGAGATCCATGCTCGCGGTGCGCGATACCAGGCCATAGCAGAGCACTTCGAGACCGCGAAACAGCCACAGCATCATCTGCCCGGAGTTGACGTTAAACACCACGTCCCGCCAGTCAACGGCCTCTTTGCCGCGCCATTTCACCAGCAGCGCCTCGCCAAAAACCAGCGCCAGCATCACCACGATGGGCAGCGTTAATTCATTCATGGCGCAATGCCTCCTGGGTCACTCGCCGGGCCGTCATTTTCACGGCCAGCGCTCCTGCCAGCAGGGCAAGCGCCGTTCCCCCGACCAGATCGATAAAGAGATGCCGACGCAGCTGCAATATGGAGACCGCAATGGCCGCCCCCCAGATAGCCGCGCCCAGCGTGTATTGCCACTGCCCGCGTCGGCTGATGCCCCAGACCATCAGCAGGGTCAGCGCCATGTGCAGCGACGGGAAACAGTTCTGCGACGAATCCACCGCCAGCAGCAGGCGCAGCAGGTCGACGCTCACGCCCTCGCCGCTGACCGCCGGATAATCCATCGTGCTCGGCCAGGCGAGGTAGATAACGCCTGCGAACAGCGCCGCCAGCTGGGTCGCGCGCATCAGGCATTTCACCTGCGACAGCGGCGTCAGCCAGTAGCCCAGCGGAATGAGGATAAAAAACGACAGATAGAGCCAAATGGCGGAGGGCGAGAAATCGAGGAGCGTATCGACCCACAGCGGCGGCAGCTTATACCCGGCACGCTGTAACACGTCGGTGGTGGAATAGACCACGCCGACGCTTCCCCAGCCTAACAGCAGCGCCTTCAGGCGGCAATACGTTTCGTTCATACCGTCTCCCTGACGCGCAGAATGCGCCGCCGTTTCGCGCCCGGCGTCGCGGGCGGCAGGCTCGCGTGATGCGTCCAGCGCAGAAGCTCGCACGCCACGCCCTGCTGTTCAAACAGCGCCGTCAGGGCCGCCTGCGCCGCCGCCCGCTGCGCGTCGTCCGCCTGCGCGATAAGCGTGAGGTGCGCTTCGCCGTGCTGGATAAGCCGGAAATCCGCCGTCAGGGGCAGCACGCGCGCCAGCGCCCGGTTGCAGAGATCGCCGAAGATAACGCGCTGGCCGCCCGTCCCGTCCGGCAGCAGCAGCTGGTCGTCCTGACGCCCTTCAATGTGCGCCAGCGCCTGCGACGGATCGCCGCACGGGCACGGCGCGTCGCGCGCCACCAGGATATCGTCCAGCCGGTAGCGCACAATGGGCTGCGTAGTGCGGGTGAAGTCGGTGATCACCGGTATAAAGCGACGATCGTCAAGCCACGCTTTTTCCACCACGATAAACGCCTCATTCAGGTGCAATACGCCATGCGAGCAGGTGGCGGCGAGAAACCCTTCGGTCGCCTGATAAACTTCACCGACCGCCGGGAACACTTGTGCCAGCAGCGCGCGGTCCTGCGGATCGAGCACTTCGGCGACCGAAATGACTTTTTTGGGCGCCACGTTCAGCTCGCCTGACTGCACCGCCAGCGCGAGCGCGCGCAGCACCTGCGCAGGCGCCACGATAATCGACGGCGCGTCGGCCTCAAGGCGTGTCAGCAGCGTGTCGAAGGGTTCAAAGAGATCGTAAAACGCAAGGCTCAGCCAGCGGCTGTTGACGCTCTGATAAAGGTTATTGTCGGCGCGCAAAAACAGCGCCACCCGCTCGCCCGCGAACAGGCCATCGGGCAGCATTTTGGCGAGCATCGCCCCGGCCCACAGCGACTGCTCTTCGGGGCTGACGGCAAAAATACCGCGCCGTCCCGATGTGCCGCTCGACAGCCCCACGCTGTAGCGGCCCACTGTCGGGGCAAAATTTCTGTCGTTCTCGCTTTGCAGCGCGCACGCCATGACCGCGTCCGCCTTCAGCCCGGCGGTGTTCATTTCGTCGAAATGGGTCATCATCAGCGCTTTGTCCATGGTCGGCCATTCGCTGAACGGCAGCGTGCTGTAGCGCCGAAACCACGGGCTTTTCGCCAGCACGCGCGAGGCAAAGCGCCGTAACTGTTGCTGCTGGTGACGCGCCAGCGCCTCGCGGCTGCGAAACCGCATGCGTCGCACGCGGAAATAGTGCCAGAGCATCGCAAGCTTATTCACAGGTCGCCCTCGTGCGAGAGGCGAATTTCCGCGCCGCCGCGCTGCCAGAGCTGATGCAGTAAATCAAGTGTGCGCGTGGCCGCCGCCGGATCGGCAATCACCAGATTCGCAAGCCGGGAGGGGCCGCGCTGTTCGCGATAGCTGACCGGCGACCAGGCCGCGTCGGCGGCCAGCAACACCCAGCCCTCGTCGGTCAGCACGAACGCGCCGATATGTCCAGCGGCGTGGCCCGGCAGCGGCACCAGCATGATCTCGCCGTTGCTTTCCGGCAGTAAATACGCGTTCTCAAACGGCGCGAGCGCGGCGGGCAGCGCCACGCGCTCAAAGCCCTCGATAAAGGCGACGGCGCTCTCGAAGTTTTCAGGGATAAGCCCCGGCACGAACGCCTGGCGCAGCGCGGCAAACCCACGCAGCGTGCGGGTCTGCGCCCAGCCTTCGCCGGAGCAGATAAACCGGCCGTTCGCGAAATCGCGCAGCCCCGCGATATGGTCGGCGTGAAAATGCGAGAGGATCAGCGCGTCGATATCCTCCGGGCGATACCCGGCGGCGGCGAGCTGGCGCACCAGCGACTGCTCCGGCGAAAAATAGACCGGCGTGACGCGCCCATAAATCTGGTAGATCCCGCGGCGGGTGTGGTCGTCAAACCAGGAAGCGTACCCGGTATCCCACAGCCAGCGTTTACCGCCCGCCTCAATAAGGCTCGCGCGGGCGGGGAATTTACAGACCCGCAGCCCCGCGCCCTTGAGCGCGATACAGCCTAAATGGGTGCAGTAGCCAGTTTCAAATGTGGTGATGGTGGCCATTTCAGCGTCTCCTTGCGCGCAGCCATGCGCCGGTCAGGCGCACGCCGTCCTCGAGCGAGACCGGCGGGCGATAGCCAAGACGGGTTATTGCCTTGTCCTGATTAAGCGTCATATCAAAACTGACGGTGCCTGCACTGTAGCGCGTCAGGCGCGGCTCCTCACCGGTGAGGCGTCCGCGCAGCTCCATGCCCTGCGCGACGAGCGCAAGCAGCGGCCAGGGCACCGACGCCACCCGATACTGCAGCTGAAGCTCGTCGCGCAAGAGGTGGTCGAGCATCGTTATCAGCCGCTGCGGCTGTTGATTGGTGATGTTAAACGCCTCGCCGGACGTCAGCCCTGGCTGGCGCGTCGCAAGTTGCATCGCGTGCACGACGTTGCCGACCCAGGTGAGATCCAGCAGCGCCTCGCCGCCGCGCGGCAGACGCAGCACGCCGCGATCGGCCTCCAGCTGGCGCAGCAGGCGCGGGATAATCACCCGGTCATGCGGGCCGAACAGCCCGCGCGGGCGCAGAATAACAAAGGTGACGTGCGGGAAACGCTGCGCGGCGTCGGTGATGACCTGCTCGGCGGCATACTTACTGCTGGCGTAATGGCAGGCGAAACGGGCCGCCCGGTAGCGTTCATCCACATTGTGATGATGACGGAAATCGAAATAGATAGCGGGCGTGGAGATATGGATAAAGCGCGTGACGCCTGCGCGCGCCGCCGCGTGGGCAAGGCGCTCCGTCGCGGAGACGTTGACCGCGTGAAACGCCTGCGCGCTGCCCCAGGGCGAGGATTTCGCCGCGCAGTGCCATACCACGTCGCAGCCGCGCAGCAGCGCGTCAACGCAGGCGTCATCGGCCTGCGCAAGCTCCAGCGGCACGAACTCCGCGCCCTGCGTGGCAAGCGCTGCGCCCGCTTTCGCGTCACGCCCGGTGGCGCGCACCGCGCACCCTTGCGCCAGCAGCGCCTCGACCGCATTGCGCCCAAGCCCGCTGGTCGCGCCCGTCACCAGATATTTCATGGCAGCAGCACCATACCGGCGAGCGTTAAGCCTGCGGCGGTGCCGATAAGCATCACCGGCCCGCCTGGATTCACGCGACCGGTGGTAAACGCCTCGTGCAGCGCGGTAGGCACCGACGCGGCGACCTGGTTGCCGTGCAGACGGTAGATATCCACCAGCACCTCCGGCTTAACCTTCAGGCGCTTGCGCATATGTTCCAGCGACAGATGGCTCGCCTGGTGGGGCACAACGGTCGCAATGTCATTCAGCGTCAGTCCGGCGGCATCCAGCAGCCGCTGCCAGAAGCCGTCTATCAGCGCCGAGGCCTGGCGGAACAGCGCTTTGCCCTGCATATGGAACAGAAAATCGCTCTCGTCCATCCCGGCGCGGGGGTTTTTGCGCGTCCCGCCCGCACGGATTTCACACAGCTCGCTGCCCTGCGGATAGGTTTCTGATTTCATCGCCAGGATCCCGGCGCGCCCGTCGCCCGCCTCAACAATCGCGCAGGCCGCGCCGTCGCCGAAAATCAGCGATGACTCTTCATGCTGCCAGTCGATGCCGCGCGAGGCGATATCCGCCGCCACAATGGCGATGCGGCGATAGCTGCCGCCCGTCAGCAGCGCCGAGGCTACCTGCATCGCGGTAATAAAGCTCACGCAACTGCTGTTGACATCAAACCCCGCCGTGCCCGCCGGTAAGCCTGCCGCTTTCATCACATGCACCGCCGAACAGGGCAGCGCCTGAACGGCAATAGCCGAGGCGGAGATGAGCAGATCGATGGAAGCCAGAGGGATAGCATAGCGGGCGCAGGCATCGTGGAGCGCGGCGGCGGCGAGCGCCGCCTGGCTGGCGTCGTGAGTGGCGTGGTGGCGATGCAGAATGCCGGAGCGGCGTTCAACATAGCCCGCAGGCTTGCCGAGGCGGCGGTCGAGTTCGTCCGAGGTGATTATCTGTTCGGGAAGCGCCTTACCGGTCGCGATGATCCTGAGCCGTAAGGCTGGCGGGGCGTGAGGTGTGAATACCATGAGGCGCGGTCCCTGAGCTGAACGTCCCCGCGGGCGGGGACGTGATTTGAAATGGTGTCTGGCGTTGTTGTCAGTGGCGCGACGATATCACGTCAGCAGGGACAAACAAATATCGCGGCGCTTGCCAGAAATGGTGGGCTTACTGGTCTTCGTCGTCTTCATCGTCGAAACGCGCGACAATGCGATCGCCCTTGTGCGTGGCGCGAATTTCCTGCGCCACCTGCGCGATGGCCTCGCCGCTGCTCATGCCCTGTGACATCAGCTCCTGAATACGTTCGACCGCTTGCTGTTGTTGTTCATGGGTGAGAGAAGGTAAACCTGCAAACATCGCTGACTCCTGTTACATTGCTGAGTTCAATTATTTCATGCCGCGCGAGCCAGCGCCAGACGCCGCCCGCGCACTGTTTATCTGTCGTCCTGATGAATACAAACCTGATTATCTGCCGTCCTGATGAATACGAACCTGACTCCTGAACTGATCTCCCTGCCCTGGCGCGCCGATGCGCTGCAAGACATTTTCAGCGCGTTGCACCACCGCCCCTGGGCGATGCTGCTGCATTCGGGGTTTGCCGACCATCCGCATAACCGCTTTGATATTCTGGTGGCCGAGCCGCGCGTCACGCTCACCACGCGGGGGGCGCTCACTATGACGCAAGACGCGCACGGTTGCCAGCAAAGCGAAGAAGACCCGCTGCGTCTGTTGCAGGCGGCGCTGGCGCGGTTCGCGTTCGCTCCGCGCCCGGACGCCGATTTGCCGTTTCAGGGCGGCGCGCTGGGGCTGTTCGGGTACGATCTCGGACGGCGCTTCGAACGGCTGCCCGTAAAGGCCGCCGCCGATGTCAACGCGCCGGATATGGCGGTCGGCATTTATGACTGGGCGCTGATAGCCGACCACCAGCGTCAGCGGCTCACTCTGCTGTGCTATGGCGACGCGCGCGCCCGTCTCGCCTGGCTTGAGGCGCAGCAGCCCGTAAAGACCGCGCCTTTTCGTTTAACCACGCCCTGGCGCTCGAACATGACGCGCGAGCAATATGGCGAGAAGTTCCGCCAGGTGCAGGCATATCTGCGCAGCGGCGATTGCTACCAGGTGAACCTGGCGCAGCGCTTTAGCGCCGCGTATGAAGGCGACGAATGGCAGGCGTTTTTAACGCTCAACGCCGCTAACCGCGCCCCGTTCAGCGCCTTTTTACGCCTGCCGGACCAGGCGATATTAAGCCTGTCGCCGGAGCGGTTTATCCGACTGCATGACGGTCATATCGAGACGCGGCCGATTAAAGGCACGCTCCCGCGCCTTCGCGATCCGCAGGAAGACGCGAAACAGGCCGCGCGGCTGTCGCAGTCGCCGAAAGATCGCGCTGAAAACCTGATGATTGTCGATCTGTTGCGTAACGACATTGGCCGCGTGGCGACGCCCGGCAGCGTGAAGGTGCCCGAGCTGTTCGTGGTCGAGCCGTTCCCGGCGGTGCACCATCTGGTGAGCACGATAACCGCGACGCTGCCTTCGCCGCTGCACGCGACCGACCTGCTGCGCGCCAGTTTCCCCGGCGGCTCGATAACCGGCGCGCCGAAGGTGCGGGCAATGGAAATCATCGAAGAACTGGAGCCGCAGCGGCGCAACGTCTGGTGCGGCAGCGTTGGCTACCTCAGCTTTTGCGGCGCGATGGACACCAGCATCACCATTCGCACGCTGACGGCTGAAAGCGGCATGCTGTACTGCTCCGCCGGCGGCGGCATCGTGGCGGACAGCGAGGAAGCGGCGGAATATCAGGAAACTTTTGATAAAGTTAACCGTATCCTGCACGCATTAGAGAGGTAGACATGGAAAACAGCCCGCTGACGCTCGACCGGTTTTTATCGCGTTTTCAGCTGCTGCGCCCGCAGACAACCCGCCATAGTCTGAATCAGCGTCAGGCGGCGGTGCTGGTGCCGGTGGTCCGCCGCCCGGAGCCGGGTCTGCTGCTGACGCAGCGCGCCGCGACGCTGCGAAAACACGCGGGCCAGGTGGCCTTTCCCGGCGGCGCGGTGGATAACACCGACGCGTCACTGATTGCCGCGGCGCTGCGCGAGGCCCAGGAGGAAGTGGCTATCCCGCCGGAATCGGTCGAGGTGATAGGCGTGCTGCCGCCGGTAGACAGCGTGACCGGTTTTCAGGTAACGCCGGTGGTCGGGATTATCCCGCCGGATCTGCCTTATCACGCCAGCGAAGAGGAAGTGGCGGCGGTGTTTGAGATGCCGCTCGCTGAGGCGCTGCGGCTCGGGCGTTATCACCCGCTCGACATTCACCGGCGCGGCAACAGCCATCGCGTCTGGCTCTCCTGGTATGAGCACTATTTTGTCTGGGGGATGACCGCAGGCATTATTCGTGAGCTGGCGCTACAAATCGGCCATAAGCCCTGACTATTATTAAGGGTGAAAAGTGCGATCTGCAGCACTTTATTAGGCGGCCTTGCCGTATCCATTAGTATAATTCATGTGAATAGTTAACTGCGCAGCACAATAACCTCTTACACTATGCGCTGTTTTCACACCGTCATCTGCAGGGCAGATGACTCTGTCAGGAGTTACCACGTGATTAGTATATTCGACATGTTTAAGGTGGGCATTGGTCCCTCCTCTTCCCATACCGTAGGGCCGATGAAGGCCGGGAAGCAGTTCGTCGATGACCTGGTCGAAAAAGGATTATTGCAGGACGTCACCCGCGTCGCGGTGGACGTCTACGGCTCGCTCTCATTGACCGGCAAAGGCCACCATACCGATATCGCGATTATTATGGGTCTGGCTGGCAATGAACCCGCCACGGTGGATATCGATGCCATACCGGCGTTTATCCGGGATGTGGAAACGCGCGGCCGTCTGCTGCTTGCTCAGGGTAGCCACGAAGTGGATTTCCCGAAAGATAACGGCATGCGTTTTCAGAGCGACAACCTGCCGCTGCATGAGAACGGGATGACCATCCACGCCTACAGCGGCGACAAAGAAATCTACAGCAAAACCTATTACTCCATCGGCGGCGGTTTTATCGTCGACGAAGAACATTTCGGCAAAACCGCCAGCAATGAAGTGAACGTGCCGTATCCGTTCCACTCCGCCAAAGAGCTGCTGGCGCACTGCAAAGAAACCGGCCTGTCGCTCTCCGGCCTCGTGATAAAAAACGAGCTGGCGCTGCACAGTAAAAAAGAGATTGAAGACTATTTCGCGGATGTCTGGCAGACCATGCGCGCCTGTATCGATCGCGGGATGAACACCGAAGGCGTGTTGCCTGGGCCGCTGCGCGTGCCGCGTCGCGCCTCGGCGCTGCGCCGTCTGCTGGTGGCGAGCGATAAGCTCTCCAGCGATCCGATGAACGTGGTGGACTGGGTTAACATGTTCGCGCTCGCCGTGAACGAAGAGAACGCCGCGGGTGGTCGCGTGGTGACGGCGCCGACCAACGGCGCCTGCGGCATCGTCCCGGCGGTGCTGGCCTATTACGATCACTTTATCGAGTCGGTAAGCCCCGATATTTACATCCGCTATTTCCTGGCGTCGGGCGCTATCGGCACGCTGTATAAGATGAACGCCTCTATCTCCGGCGCCGAAGTGGGCTGCCAGGGCGAGGTGGGCGTCGCCTGTTCGATGGCGGCGGCGGGTCTTGCTGAACTGCTGGGCGCAAGCCCGGAACAGGTGTGCGTGGCCGCGGAAATCGGCATGGAGCATAACCTGGGGCTGACCTGCGACCCGGTCGCGGGCCAGGTACAGGTGCCGTGCATCGAGCGTAACGCGATTGCCTCGGTGAAGGCGATCAACGCCTCGCGCATGGCGATGCGCCGCACCAGCGAGCCGCGCGTCTCGCTCGACAAGGTTATCGAGACCATGTACGAAACCGGCAAGGATATGAACGCCAAATACCGTGAAACTTCACGCGGCGGCCTTGCCATCAAAGTTCAGTGTGATTAACACCTCACAGCGCCGCGCTTGCGGCGCTTTTTTTATCACCGTCCGCCTTTTATTCCTCCCGTCGCGTCAACCCCCACTACACTCTTAACATTCAGCCTTTTATTACTCAGCTGAGCCTGAGAGATGAAGCCTATGCAAAAAGCGCAGCGTATTATTCGGGCTTACCGCCGTCGGCGGTTGATCCTCTGTGTCGTCCTCGCCCTGCTGGCGTTGATTCTGACGCTGGGCATACGCTATTTCTCTGACCGCAAACAGTATCAGCGCGACACCACGCGCTACGCCGCGCATGCGGTTGAGACGCTCGACGAACTGCTGGTGCCGCTGGACGCCGCGCGCGCCGCGCTGCTGCCGCTGGTCGGGATGCCGTGCCAGCAGGTGCATCGCCAGCTGCGCGAGATGGCGGCGAGCCTGCAGACGGTGCGCTCCATCGCGCTTATCAATGACGGTACGCTCTACTGCTCCAGCATTTTCGGCGAGCGCAACGTGCCAGTTCACCAGTTGCAGCCGCATCTGCCCGCCCCCACGCCGCTGATGCGCCTCTCGCGCGACCGCTCGCTGCTCAAAGGCAGCCCGGTGCTGATCGTCTGGACGCCCGCCATTGATAACGGCACGTCAGGCGTGTTGCAGTCGGTGAATATCGAGTTTATCTCAGGCCTGCTGCTTAACCCGGATCCACCGGGCATCGAACACGTGCTGTTCGACGTGGCGGGCTCGCATCTGGAATATGGGCGCGGCCTCGTGGAGGCGCTGCCCACCGGCGATAACCTGACGCGCTATGAGAAATCCTCCAGCCGCTACCCGTTCTCAGTAACGCTGTATGGCCCGTCGCCGGGCGCGCTGGCGCTGAAAAACCTGCCGAGCCAGCTGCCGCTCGCGGTATTGTTAAGCCTGCTGATTGGCTACATCGCCTGGCTTGCGACCGCCCGGCGCATGAGCTTTTCCTGGGAGATCAATCTTGGCATCGCCAACAATGAGTTTGAGGTTTACTGCCAGCCGCTGGTGAGCGGCAAAACCGGCGAATGCACGGGCGTGGAGCTGCTCCTGCGCTGGAATAACCCACGCCTGGGGCCCATCGCGCCGGATGTGTTTATTCCCCTTGCCGAGCAGCTCAGGCTGATTAACGCGCTGACGCGTTATGTGCTGATTAAAACGGTCGAACAGCGCCACTTTTTCCCGGCCTCCGCCGATTTCCACATCGGGGTGAATATCGCCGCCAGCCACTTTCATCAGGGCGTGATCATTGACGATCTGAAGCGCTACTGGTATCCGTCCCGCCCGGTGCAGCCGCTGTTTCTGGAGCTGACCGAGCGCGACGCGCTGCCCGAAGTGGACTACCGCGTGGCGCACGATCTGCGCCAGCTCGGCGTGAAGCTTGCGATCGACGATTTCGGCACCGGCCAGAGCTCGCTCTCGTATCTGGAAACGTTGAGCCCTGACGTGCTTAAAATGGATAAACGCTTTACGGCGGCCATCGGCACCGATGCCGTGAACTCGACCGTGACGGACATTATTATCGCGATGGCAAGACGGCTGAAGATTGAACTGGTGGCGGAAGGCGTGGAAACCGAAGAGCAGGCCGCGTATTTGTGCCGCCTCGGCGTGCCGGTGTTGCAGGGGTATTTATTCGCGCATCCGATGCCGCTTGAGGCGTTGCCGCAGTGGCTGGAGCAACGGCGCGCCCATCCGGGCACGCCGTTCTGGCGCCGACGCTTGCCGGCACCGATGATTTAACGGTTATTCTTCTTCGTCGTCGTGCAGCGGCGCGTCTTTTACCACGCGCACCAGATCGATGCGGTAGTCATTCGCCTCAACGATGGTGATACGCAGCGGCGGCATCGCCAGTTCGTCGCCCACGCGCGGGATCTGCCCGTTAATGGCGATAACCAGGCCAGCCACCGTCGCGATATCTTCTTCGTCACTGACTAACGACGGGAGATCCAGCGTCTGCTGCAATGCGTGCAGGTCGGTTGAGCCTTTCACCAGCCAGCCGTCGCCGTCGTGGATGATTTCCGGCGTTTCATCGGCGTCCGGGAATTCGCCCGCGATGGCCTCCAGCACGTCCAGCGGCGTGACCAGGCCCTGCACCACGCCAAACTCGTTGTTGACGATAACAAAGCTGCCCCGCGCGCGACGCAGCACGCCCAGCAGGTTGATCGGATCCAGCGTCTCCGGCACCACGATGACCGGCGTCGCCGAGGCGATGGCCGCGACGTCGACACCCTCTTCCAGCGCCACCAGCAGCTCTTTGGCGCGCACCACGCCGATGATTTCATCGAGCTCGCCGCGACACACCGGGAACAGGCTGTGCGGCGATGACAGTAACTGCTCGCGGATTTCATCGACGCTGCGGCTGGCGTCCACCCAGCTGATTTCGCCGCGCGGCGTCATGATGCTGCGTAGCGAACGAGAAGCCAGCGTCAGTACGCCGTTAATCATATAGCGCTCTTCTTCGGCAAATGCTTCGGCGTGCACCGGCACCACGGCGTGATGTTCGGTTTCGCTGACCGGCGCCGGACGACGACGGTTGCCCATCAGGCGCAGGATAGCTTCAGCGGTACGCGCGCGCAGCGGCAGGTTCGACTGATGCTTAAGGAAGTTGCGGCGCGCCACCTGGTTGAAAAACTCGATGATGATAGAAAAACCAATGGCCGCGTAGAGGTAGCCCTTCGGAATATGGAAACCGAATCCTTCCGCCACCAGGCTCAGACCAATCATCAGCAGGAAGCTCAGGCAGAGCACCACCACTGTCGGATGCGCGTTAACAAAGTTCGTCAACGGTTTCGAGGCGAGCAGCATCACGCCCATCGCAATCACTACCGCGGCCATCATCACCGGCAGATGGTTGACCATACCGACCGCCGTTATCACCGCATCCAGCGAGAAGACGGCATCAAGCACCACAATCTGCAATACCACGACCCAGAAGCTGGCGTAGCCTTTGCCGTGGCTGTCGTTATGCTGACGGTTTTCCAGACGTTCATGCAGCTCGGTTGTGGCCTTAAACAGCAGGAACAGCCCCCCAAGAAGCATAATCAAATCACGGCCGGAGAAGCTCAGGTCCCAGACGCTGAACAGCGGACGGGTGAGCGTCACCATCCAGGAGATCAGCGACAGCAAACCTAAGCGCATCACCAGCGCCAGGGATAAACCAATCAAACGCGCTTTATCGCGCTGCTTCGGCGGCAGTTTATCCGCGAGAATGGCGATAAAGACGAGGTTGTCGATGCCGAGCACGATCTCCAGCACGACCAGCGTTAATAAGCCGACCCAGATGGAGGGGTCCATTAAGAATTCCATAACAGGCTCCTGCGCAAGGAATGACTAAACGGCACCCCAACGGTGTTGGGCGCTTTGATAGGGTTTATCAGTGAGTTAAGGCGAAAGCCTTGTGATATGGCGGCTGATGAAAGCCTGGAAAAGAAAAGACGTCGGTGACGGTCCATACGGTGGGCTGCTGCCCGCTACTCCTGTGAATTAATCGGAAATCTACCTTAACAAAGGGTTGTAGCATTTGGCAAAGATTTACCAGAATTTGCAATCGCCATGACACAAAATGCGCGCATATTTTTCCGCGTGCGCCGAATGCCTTGTTTTGCTAACGAAATTACGGAGCTTCATCACAAACATTATTTTTTCGCGTTCTAAAATAATTCGTGTTTGGGTTCTGAATGCTTACAAATCCTTATCTGAATCGATTCGATAAGCGAATCATTGTTAGCGGTGCCTGTAGGGGTACTGACGATAACCACGGAGGTAGCAAGTGACCATTGCTATTGTCATAGGCACGCATGGCTGGGCGGCTGAACAACTGCTTAAAACAGCGGAAATGCTGTTAGGCGAGCAGGAAAATGTTGGCTGGATCGATTTCGTGCCCGGCGAAAATGCGGAAACCTTGATCGAAAAATACCACGCACAGCTCGAAAAACTGGACACCAGCAAAGGCGTCATCTTTCTGGTCGATACCTGGGGCGGCAGCCCGTTCAACGCGGCAAGCCGCATTGTCGTGGACCAGCCCAACCATGAAGTCGTCGCCGGGGTAAATATCCCGATGCTCGTCGAAACCTTAATGGCGCGCGATGACGACCCGACGTTCGATGAGCTGGTAGCGCTTGCGGTGGAAACCGGCCGCGAAGGCGTCAAAGCGCTGAAAGCTAAACCCGTAGTAAAAGCCGCACCCGCAGCCCCTGCCCAGAAAGCGGCGGCACCGGCAAAACCGATGGGCCCGAAAGATTATATGATCATCGGCCTCGCCCGTATCGATGACCGTTTAATTCACGGCCAGGTGGCAACCCGCTGGACCAAAGAGACCAACGTCACGCGCATTATTGTCGTGAGCGATGAAGTCGCCGCTGACAACGTGCGTAAAACGCTGCTCACGCAGGTCGCCCCGCCGGGCGTGACCGCGCACGTGGTGGATGTGGCCAAAATGATCCGCGTCTACAACAACCCAAAATACGCGGGCGAGCGCGTGATGTTGCTGTTCACCAACCCGACCGACGTCGAGCGTGTTGTGGAAGGCGGCGTTAACATCACCTCCGTGAATATCGGCGGGATGGCGTATCGGCAGGGCAAAACGCAGGTGAACAACGCCGTCTCCGTCGATGAGAAAGATATCGAGGCCTTTAAGAAACTCAACGCGCGCGGCATTGAGCTGGAAGTGCGTAAAGTCTCAAACGATCCCCGACTGAAAATGATGGATTTAATCAGCAAAGCAGCGCATTGACGGCTTTGCACGGTTAACAATTACTCAGTTTTTACACGTCAGTTTGATATCACAGGAGAAGTACAATGGAGATTACCACTCTTCAGATTGTGCTGGTGTTCATCGTCGCCTGTATCGCCGGTATGGAATCGGTGCTTGATGAATTTCAGTTTCACCGTCCGCTGGTGGCCTGTACCCTGGTCGGGGCCGTGCTGGGCGATATGAAAACCGGCATTATCATCGGCGGTACGCTGGAGATGATAGCGCTCGGCTGGATGAATATCGGGGCCGCCGTGGCGCCTGACGCCGCGCTCGCGTCGATCATTTCCACCATTCTGGTTATCGCCGGGCATCAGAGCATCGGCGCCGGTATTGCGCTTGCCATTCCGCTGGCGGCGGCAGGCCAGGTGCTGACCATCATCGTGCGTACCATTACCGTCGGCTTCCAGCACGCGGCGGATAAGGCGGCCGAGAACGGCAACCTCACCGCGCTCTCCTGGATCCACGTCTCGTCTCTGTTCTTACAGGCGATGCGTATCGCGATCCCGGCGGTTATCGTGGCGATTTCTGTCGGCACCAGCGAAGTCCAGCAGATGCTGAGCGCCATCCCGCAAGTGGTAACCGGCGGCCTGAATATCGCAGGCGGCATGATCGTGGTGGTAGGTTACGCGATGGTCATCAACATGATGCGCGCGGGCTACCTGATGCCGTTCTTCTATCTTGGCTTCGTGACCGCGGCCTTTACCGATTTCAACCTCGTGGCGCTGGGCGTGATTGGCACCGTTATGGCGGTGCTCTATATCCAGCTGAGCCCGAAATATAACCGCTCGGCAGCGGCTCCCGCGCAGTCTGCAGGCGCGAACGATCTTGATAACGAACTGGATTAACAGGTGAGCGACATGGTTGATATGACTAAAACAACGGGTGAGAAAAAGCTGACCCCGGGCGATGTGCGCGGCGTATTTATTCGCTCTAACCTCTTCCAGGGATCGTGGAACTTTGAACGTATGCAGGCGCTCGGCTTCTGCTTCTCAATGATCCCGGCGATTCGTCGCCTTTATCCTGAGAATAATGAAGCGCGTCGCCAGGCGATTAAGCGCCATCTGGAGTTTTTCAACACCCATCCGTATGTCGCGGCGCCGGTGCTCGGCGTGACGCTGGCGATGGAAGAGCAGCGCGCGAACGGCGCGGCCATCGACGACGGCGCGATTAACGGCATTAAAGTGGGGCTGATGGGGCCGCTCGCAGGCGTCGGCGACCCGATTTTCTGGGGTACGGTGCGTCCGGTGTTCGCGGCGCTCGGCGCGGGTATCGCGATGAGCGGCAGCCTGCTCGGCCCGCTGCTGTTCTTTGTGCTGTTTAACCTGGTGCGCCTCGCCACCCGCTACTATGGCGTGGCTTATGGCTATCGCAAAGGCGTCGATATCGTGAAGGATATGGGCGGCGGCTTCCTGCAAAAACTGACCGAGGGGGCGTCCATTCTCGGCCTGTTTGTCATGGGGGCGCTGGTTAATAAGTGGACGCACGTGAATATCCCGCTGGTCGTATCGCGCATCACCGACCAGACGGGCGCCCAAAAAGTCACCACGGTGCAGACCATTCTGGACCAGCTGATGCCGGGCCTGGTGCCGCTGCTGCTGACGTTCGCCTGTATGTGGTTACTGCGTAAAAAAGTGAATCCGCTGTGGATAATCGTCGGGTTCTTCGTGATTGGTATCGCCGGTTACGCGGTCGGCCTGCTCGGCCAGTAACGGCGCAGTGTGTTCGCCGGGGGCCGATGGCTCCCGGCTTTTTTATTTCAGGGAGACGGCATGACGCTGACGGACGGGGTTCTTGTCACTTTTATTATCGCGCTGCTGGGCTGGGCCATTTACGACCAGTGGGGCATGGAACGGCGTCACGGCAAGACGCTGCTGCGGGTGGCGCTGCTGCGACGCGGTCGCGTTGACGGTCTCATCTTCACCGGCCTGGTCGCCATCCTGCTCTGGCAGAACGTGACGACGCATGGCGCGCCGCTCACCACCTGGCTGCTGTGCGCGCTGGGGCTGGTGGCTATTTATCTCTTCTGGATCCGCGAGCCGCAAATACGCTTTAAGCGTGAAGGCTTTTTCTTTGGCGCGGGCTGGGTGAAATATAACCATATTAAGACAATGAATTTATCCGAAGATGGCGTGCTGGTAGTCCAATTACCGAAGCTGCGTTTACTCGTGCGGGTAAAGAATATTGACGACCTGGAGAAGATTTACCAGTTTATGCTTAATAATCAATAAACTAAAAATATAGCACAGGCTATTTTTACGCGTAAAAAATAACCGCACTTATAGCCCGTGCTATATTCCCCACGGTTTCCTTGCTTTAATTCTTAACAAGTTCTTCACGTCCTGCCGTTAATCGAAAACCATTCTCATTTATAACCAAAAGCGTATTCCCCGATTATTGTCTTTGCCGTCTGGAATATGGTAAGGTTGCGCCCGTCATTGGGGAGTAGCCAATTTTCGTACAGGAAATGTACGCGTCAACATACTCGTTGCAAAACGTGGCGCGTACGGACTGAAGCCCTTTCAGTCAGGCGAGACCATTGCACGCTGCTGCTGTTTACTGGGGGCGGTTGGCGTGTATATGGAGATCCCGGTCAGGACCTGTGTATGAATCTTTCCGCAACCCTGCTTCTCGCTTTCGGCATGTCGATGGACGCTTTCGCGGCTTCTATTGGCAAAGGCGCCACGCTGCATAAACCCAAATTTTCCGACGCCCTGCGCACGGGTCTGATCTTCGGCGTTATCGAAGCCATTACGCCGCTGGTCGGCTGGCTGCTGGGGCTGCTGGCTACGCAGTTTGTACTGACCTGGAACCACTGGATTGCGTTTGTGCTGCTGGTGTTCCTCGGCGGGCGAATGATCCTCGAAGGCGTGCGCGGCGGCGGCGATGACGAGCCGGAAAAAATCCGCCGCCATAACTTCTGGCTGCTGGTCACGACCGCGTTCGCCACCAGTCTTGATGCGATGGCGGTCGGCGTCGGCCTCGCCTTTCTTCAGGTGGATATCCTCAAAACCGCGCTCGCTATCGGCTGCGCGACGCTGATCATGTCCACGCTTGGCATGATGATTGGCCGCTTCATTGGCCCGCTGCTTGGCAAACGGGCGGAGATTCTGGGCGGCGTCGTGCTGATTGGCATCGGCTGCCAGATCCTCTGGAGCCATTTCGCGGGTTAAGCGTCGCGCCGCCACACGCGCAGGCAAAAATCGGTTTCGCAGGTAAATGATGTCTCTTCCCGCAGCGTCTGCCACACCTCGGGGCGGGCGCGCCAGGCAAACGGCGTCATCTGCAGTAGCGTCGTCGCCTCTTCGCCATTGAGGCACATTTCATAACCCAATGCCTCTTCGCCTGCGAGCGTAAAGCCCGGCAGCGCTTCCTGATTCGGCGCATGCAATCGCACCTCATCATAAATAAGCCCTTTCAGCTGAACTAAATGTCGCGGGCCTGGCGTGACGGTCAGTACCACCGCGCCGGGTTTCACCACACGCGCCAGCTCCTGGGCTTTGCAGGGCGCGTAGATACGCACCACCGCGTCGAAAAAGGCATCGGGGAACGGCAGACGATGGCTTGATGCCACACAGAAGGCGATGTCGGCATAACGCTTCGCGGCCGCGCGAATCGCGCTTCGCGACACATCAAGCCCCCAGCTGTGCCCGCTGCGGGCGGTGGTCAGCGCCGCAAACGCGTGGGTGTAGTACCCTTCTCCGCAGCCGATATCGAGTAGCGTCGCGCCGTGCTCAGGCAGGGTTGCAGCCAGCATCCGGGCAGCGGCGTCTCGCAGCGGCGCGTAGTGCCCGGCGTCAAGAAATGCGCGACGAGCCTGCATCATTTCACTACTGTCGCCTGGATCGCGCGATCGTTTGTGCTGAACCGGCAGCAGATTAACGTACCCTTCCTTCGCGATATCAAACTGGTGATGACTGGCGCAGCGAAAGCTTTTGGCTTGCGCCTGCAGCGGCAAATGGCAAAGGGGGCAGAGAAAAGACATGACGACTCCGAAACAGCGCAAAGCGCGAAGTGTAGCGTGATTCGGCAGACGGGGAAACGCTGGCGCGCGTTATCGACGAAAAAGCCCCGCCATAGGCGAGGCTTTAAAATAGCTGGCCGGTGAAACAAGGCACCGGGTCAGTTTAAGTGCGATTAGATAGCAACTACGTTAACAGCTGCCGGACCTTTCTGACCGTCCTGAATCTCGAACTCAACGTTCTGGCCTTCAGCCAGAGTTTTGAAGCCATTACCCTGGATGGCAGAGAAGTGTACGAACACATCTTTGCTGCCGTCAGCCGGAGTAATGAAACCAAAACCTTTAGATTCGTTGAACCACTTAACTTGACCTTTAATCTTTGCCATTTTGCAAATTCCTTCAATTGTTTTGTTCGCCCGCAGGCGCTGACTTAGATAAAACAGAGACATTACTGCTTGAGGCACTGAAATAAGGTTCGGCAGAGAAGCGGTATTCAACGACAACGTGTTTACTCAGGACTTCTTTACTGAAAATGCCACACATAAACAGAACTGTACCTCGTTTAACCCAAAACTTGTTATCACATACAACGTAAACAATGGCAAGCCATTTTTATACGCTGCACGATCTGTCGCACAGATTCCTCAACAGATCGCTATGTGCCTGACAATAAAGCACAGAAGAGGCAAACGAAGCCCTGCAAAAGGGGTTTCGCCGCCCGGCTCCGGCATCTTGCCTGAATGCACTTTTTAAACGTAGCTCAATAACTTCAGTTCGTCCAGGCGACACGAGAGCGCGCAAGTAGTCATTTACCGCCCTGTTATTATTTTTGCAAAAGCTTATTCATTAATGTCGTTAAACTCCATTTTAACGAGGCTTTATTACAGCCTGAGGGCAGTAAACAATGTACAAATCAAAAAAGTTTGTACAAGCAATTTACTTTCTGCACCAAAATAATGACAGTTTAATGAAATTGCCTCAAAAAGAGGCACGCGGAATAAGACAATCTGATTAATAAATGGGCCAGACAGAATTAAATTTAACCAGCCCGATATATTCTTGCTTAACGTTTATTTGCACTCAGGGATAAATATTGCCCAATACGGCGCGGCGCGAACGTTTCTGCTTTTTCGTTACGTTCAGCAAGTGCGCTTAGCAGCTCCTGCGGTGGCGTATCCAGAGATTCATCCGCCAGTTCGAAAACGCCCCAGTGAATGGGAATGGCAAGCGGCCTGCCCACATGCTGCCAGAGTTCGACGGCGTGCTGCGGATCCATGTGATGCGGCGCCATAAACCAGCGCGGCGCATAGGCGCCAATGGGAATGGCCGCGCCGGTGAGCGGCCCCAGACGGCGCGGGATCTCCAGCAGTTCCGGCGTATACCCGCTGTCACCGCTAAACCAGAAGCGCTGCGAAGCGCTTTCTGTTACCCAGCCGCACCAAAGCGATCGGTTTCGGTCCCACGGCGTGCGCATGCTCCAGTGCTGCGCGGGAACGGCGGTGATTTGCAGCCCTTCCCAGGCTTTGCTTTCCCACCAGTCAAGCTCCGTCACGTTCGTGATGCCGCGCTTCGTAAACCATCCTTTCAGGCCCAGCGGCACAAAGTACGCCGCGTCAGGAAAGCGTTTTGCCAGCCGCCGTATCGTGCTGTTGTCCAGATGATCGTAGTGATTGTGCGAAATCAGCACCGCGTCGAGGCGCGGAAGGCCGGCAAGCTCAAGCGGCAGCGGCGTTTTGCGGGCAGGACCATAAAAGCTGACGGGCGAGGCGCGGCGCGAGAAAAGCGGATCGGTGAGCAGATAACGGCCATTAAGGCGAATCAACAGCGTGGCGTGGCCAAGCCACCAGACGCCGTCGTCCTCGCCGTCAATAACGGCGGGTTGCCACCACTGGCGGATGAACGTCTCGTAACCGTCCGCAGGCGGACGAGGCAGCCCCTGAGCTTTACGTTCATCCTGCCAGCGGCGCAAATCGCCGGGCTGATGCCCGACGTCGTGCGTGTTGCAGAAGCCGTCAGGACGGTGATGCGCTTTAGTGGGATCGTACCAGGGATTTTTCCAGACCATGCCCATCACCTCGCTGGCGTTGGCAATTAACGTTCAGCCACCAGGCGGACAAAACCGTCGTCGTCATCCTGAGTGGCGGCGGGTGCGGCGGCCGGCGTCTCGTCCTGCGGCTCATTCGCGTCGCAGAGGCGACGCAGCAGCGCCGTTTGCCGTTTTTCCTGCTCAAGCAGCGCTTCGAGCAGAGCCACCTGTTGACTGGCGCGAACGCTCGCGCGGTTGATAAAGAACCAGGCCACCAGCGCCACAACGACGCCCACCAGAGAAATCGCCAGGGAGGCGAAATTTAATGCACCAGAATTTACAATGTCATTCATGCTAACCACCTCAAAGTAACGCGCTATCTTACCACCGTCGCGGCGTGAGGCGTTACCAGGGGATGAACTTATTGATGGTGCAAATGCCGCTGAAAAACTGAACGTCCTGATCGCACATCACGTTGATAGTCTGCGTCCACAGCAATAAACAGGCCACCAGCACGGCCAGCAAAATAGCCCATCTCAATTTTTTCACTACGTTCTCCGTTACGGCATTTACGGGGCCAAATTATCACGGAAACCTTAAACCAAATATCACTGTAACGTTAAGTCACGCGATCCGGAATCCTCTCCTTGCGACGAGTCGGCTCGCCCGGCAGGCTGTACGCCTGAACGTGAACAAACGGAGCCGTTATGCGTTATTTGATTCGTATCGCCGCGCTGCTGGTCGTCGCCTGGGGCGCACTGCTTTTCAGCGGCTATGGCATCTTAATTGGCAGCCATGAGAACGCCGCAGGGTTAGGGTTACAGTGCCGTTATCTGACCGCAAGACAGGTGGTCAACGCGCAGTTTATCCACTCTGACAGCGGGCTTATCGGTATGACCGCCTGCCCGGTGCTGCGTAAAAGCGAAACCGTGGTCGACAACGGCTAACTCGCAGCCCAGTAAAAAGCCGCAGGCGAGCTGCGGCTTTTTCAACAGAACAGCTGGCGTCAGAACGGGTAGCTGTTGTAACCCATCTGCTCGGAGATTTTCCGCGCGGCGGTATGCAGGATTTCCACATACTCGTGCAGGCGCTCTTCCGAGAAACGCAGCGTCGGGAACGAGATACTGAGCCCTGCGATCACCACGCCAAAGCGGTCGAACACCGGCACCGCGATGCAGCGCAGCCCTTCTTCCTGCTCTTCGTTATCTTCGCCATAACCGTGCTCGCGGACCTGGTCCAGCACCGGCAGCAGCGCGTCAGTGGAGATAATCGTGCGATCGGTGCTGCGCTTATACTCAACGCCTTCAAGGATCTGGCGAACCTCGTCGCGGTCACGCCAGGCCAGCAGCACTTTACCGATAGCCGTGCTGTACAGCGGATTGCGGCGGCCGATGCGCGAATACATGCGCAGGTTATACATGGAATCAATTTTATGGATGTAGACAATGCTGTCTTCATCCAGCGCGCCCAGGTGAATGGTTTCTTTCGTCAGCCGCGACAGCTCGCGCATCTGAATGTCCGCGCTGCGGATAAGATCGACATTCTGTAACGCGCGCGCGCCCAGCTCAAAGAGCTTGAGGGTCAGCGAATATTTTTCCGACTCCCCTTCCTGTGCGACATAGCCCAGGGATTTCATGGTCTGCAAAAAGCGGTAAACGGTGCTTTTCGACATCATGACGCGCTGCGACAATTCGGTGATACCAATTTCCCGCTCTTCACCCAACGCCTGCAAAATACCAAAGACCTTGAGCACCGAAGAGACGGAGTCAGGCTGTTTATCTAATTCTGCGATTGCCATTGATCACCTCGATCGCATTTGTTTTATAAAAATCAGAACCGGTTTTTATTATAAATTCGGGGCGTCGGCACCGCAATGAATCTGTGCCCGAGGGTGATAAATCTGCGACATTAAGCCTGATTATGCAGGAAGGATATATCGTCGGCGGCAGATCAACGACTTAGAACGTGCAGGCGTGCAGTGAATGACGCCGCCGAGGCATAAAAAAGCGTGCCCGCAGGCACGCTTTTTGATTCACAGGTGCGATTACTTGAGATATTCACCGCTACGCAGCGCTTCGATACGCTTATCCAGCGGCGGGTGCGTCAGGAACAGCTCGCTCAACGATTTCGATTTGCCGTTGATGCAGAACGCCATCATGCTGCTCGCCTCCTGCGGCTCATAGCTGGTTTTAAGGCGCTGGAGCGCGGCAATCATTTTCTCGCGGCCCACGAGTTTCGCAGAGCCCGCGTCGGCGTGGAATTCACGATAGCGCGAGAACCACATGGTGATGATGCTCGCCAGAATACCGAACACCAGTTCCAGCACGGTGGCGACCGCAAAGTAGATAAGCGGGTTGCCGTTGCTCTCTTCGCCCTCGTCGCGATTGCCGAGAAATCCTGCCGCGACCTGCGCGATGATGCGCGAGATAAAGATAACAAAAGTGTTCACCACGCCCTGAATCAGGGTCATGGTCACCATGTCGCCGTTGGCGATATGGCTAATTTCATGCGCGATAACCGCTTCCGCCTCATCGCGGCTCATGTTCTGCAACAACCCGGTGCTCACGGCCACCAGCGACGCATCACGGCGCGCGCCGGTGGCAAACGCGTTGATATCCGGCGCGTGATAAATCGCCACCTGCGGCATCGCGATGCCCGCCTGGCGCGACTGCTGCGCCACGGTATCCATCAGCCAGCGTTCGGTCTCGTTACGCGGCGCTTCGATAACCTCGCCGCCTACCGATTTCAGCGCCATCCATTTGGACATCAGCAGCGAAACGATCGAGCCGCCGAAGCCAAACAGCAGCGCCATGATCAGAAGGCCCGTCACGCTGCTTGACTGGATCCCTGTCAGGCTGAGCACCAGACCGAACACCACCATGACGGCCAGGTTAGTCAACAGGAAAAGCGCAATTCGCATCATAATTTTCTTTTTACCTCGGTTTAACAATACGCCTTATGCGATTACACACATCGTAGGGGCGCGCACGCCGTTTTCAAGCGTCAAAGGCTGGCAAGTCTCTAAAAATACGAAACTTTACATTTTGTAGCATTTCGCTGACGGGGGATAACACGGCACTAAAAAAACCGGCGCATCATCTGCGCCGGTTGGGGAGTTTTACTTCGTCGCCGCTGCGGGCGGCGTCGTATTCTCTTTGGTCATATTCGCGAGGTCGAGAGCGATATGAACCGTTTCATCAAGATACGGATCGGGCTCCTGATAATCCTTCGGCAGATCCTCGAGCTTCGCCAGCGGCGGTTTACCGGCGCGTTTCAGGCGATCGTTAATGCGCGCCAGTCGGGTTGCGTCATCTTCACGGTTCTCTTTTTCACGCTGCGCCAGATTAAGCGAAACGATATTGCGCTTATCTTTCATCGCGTTGAAACGAGCAATGTCCTTGATGATGTACTGGAACTCCGGATCTTTGGCGATGCGGTCGTTATGGTCTTTCAGCAACTGCGGGCCAAGCGGCTTCAGATCGCCCGATTTATCATACGTGGCGGCATTGATGCTGTCCCACGGCAGCGCGTTATCCTCGAATTTCTCCCCGGTTTCGGTCGCTTCATTGCCGGTCGGCATGATGATGTCCGGCGTTACCCCTTTACGCTGGGTACTGCCGCCATTAACGCGGTAGAATTTCTGGATGGTGTACTGCACGGAACCCAGCGCTGGCCATTCCGGGCGCAGCATCTGATCGTAAATGCGGTTCAGCGAACGGTACTGCTGCACGGTGCCTTTCCCGAAGGTCGGCTCGCCGACAATCAGCGCACGGCCATAATCCTGCATTGCGGCGGCGAAAATTTCCGATGCCGAGGCGCTGAAACGATCAACCATCACCACCAGCGGGCCTTTATAATAGACCACGCCGTCGGTGTCGCGATCTTCACGCACCTTGCCGTTGTTATCACGCACCTGCACCACCGGGCCGGACGGAATAAACAGACCGGAGAGCGACACCGCCTCGGTCAGCGCCCCGCCGCCGTTGGAGCGCAGGTCGATAATCACGCCGCTGACGTTCTGTTTCTCCAGTTTCTGGAGCTGCACTTTCACGTCATCGGTGAGACCAACGTAGAAGCCAGGAATATCCAGCACGCCGATTTTTTCTTTACCGACATTTTTCACGGACATCTTCACGGCGCGGTCTTCAAGACGAATACGCTCGCGCGTCAGCGTGATAATGCGGGTTTTGGTCCCTTTACCGGCAGGCAGGATCTCAAGGCGCACTTTGCTGCCCTTCGGTCCTTTGATCAGCGCTACGACATCATCAAGACGCCAGCCGATCACATCCTGCATCTGCTGGCCGACCTGACCGACGCCGACAATGCGATCGCCAACGCTTATCGCCTTGCTTTTCGCTGCCGGGCCGCCTGCGACCATGGAGTTGATCACGGTGTAATCGTCATCCATCTGCAGTACGGCGCCGATGCCCTCAAGCGAGAGGCTCATTTCGGTGTTGAACTGCTCGGTGCTGCGCGGGGAGAGATAATTGGTATGCGGGTCAATCTCGTGCGCGAAGGCGGTCATCGCCAGCGAGAACACGTCTTCGCTGTTGGTTTGCGCCAGGCGACGGATAGCGAATTTGTAACGCTTGGTCAGCGTTTCGCGAATTTCCGCATCGGTTTTACCGGTCAGCTTCAGGCTCAGCTCGTCATATTTGACTTTGCCATCCCACAGCTTGTTCAGCTCCGCTTCGCTGGCAGGCCAGGGCGCCTTGCTGCGATCGATATCAAACGTATCGTTGCCGGTAAAATCCATAGGTCTTTCCAGCACTTTCAGCGCGTACTGATAACGCTCAAAACGGCGCTGCTGTGCCAGATTATAGAGATCGTAAAACACATCGAGCTTGCCGCTGCGCAGTTCGTCGCCGATCTGGCCCTTTTTCTTCGCAAACTGCTCAACGTCACCCGCCAGCAGCACATTGTGGCTGTAGTCGAGGAGGTTGAGGTAGCGATCGAAGATTTTGGCGGAGAAGGCTTCGTTAAGATCGAACTGGCGGTAGTGAGAGCGGGTGAACCGGGAGGTCACACGCTCGCTTACGGTGGCATGCTGCGGTTCTTCTTTAAGAACCGGGATCTGGTCAGGACGGGTAATGTCATCCACGGCCAACGCCTGGCCCGCCATCAGCAGCAGGCCGGCGACGGCGGTAAGCTTAAAAAAAGTGTTCATGCCCTGGTTGACCTCCGTTTCAGAACAATAAATGTTCTGCGCGTACAATCATCGACATACCAGAAGTCAGCTGTACACGGACGCCATCTTTGGTAATTTCCTGCACGGTGGCGTCCATCGCGTTGTTGCCTGCTTTCACCTTGATAGCCTGGCCGACGCTGAGCGCCGTAATGTCAGACACCGGGGTGTGACGCTCTTCGCGCGCAGGGCGCGGCGTTTTGGCGGCGGCGGGTTTGGCCGGACGCGGTTTACGCTCGGCGTTTTCCTTACGACGCGGCGCAGGACGCGGCTTGCGTTCACGACGCTCTGCGCCGTTCTCTTCGCCTTCAGCGCCCGCTGCTTCGCGTTTTTTGGCCTGCTGCTCGGCGCGCTGCGCCTGAACGCGGGCTTTCGCTTCTTCAAGCTGCTTGCGGGCGTGCTCTACGTGCTGCTCTTCCAGAACGCCGCACGGGTTGCCGTCGAGGTCGACACGCGTCGCGCCCGCTTTGATACCGTAAAGGTAGCGCCAGCTCGACGTATAAAGACGTAATGCGGAACGCAGTTGCGTTTTGCTGAGGTTCATTTCGCCCTCAACGCGCTCCACCAGATCCTGAAAAATGCCGATCTTCAGAGGACGCGCTTCGCCTTCAGCACTGAAACACTGCGGAAAACGTTCGGCCAGAAAGGCGATAACTTCTTTACTGCTATTCAACTTAGGTTGATTTTCCATGAAATTTCCTGATTACAACGGATGTTGCCAACAAGCCGCAGGCATGAACAGGCGTCATTATAATGACGCCATCGGTAAATGCCACGTTATCCGTTGCTTATCATGCGACTGGCGCAAAGAATTTTTTAAAGTCGGTACCCGCGATAACGGCTTCAAGCTGCTCCACCAGGGTACGCAGGCCTTGTTCGTCATCGGCATCGAAGCGGTTAAAGACGGTGCTGTCGATATCCAGCACGCCGAAAACCTGACCGTTGGCGCGCAGCGGCAGTACGATTTCGGCATTGCTGGACGCGTCGCAGGCGATATGACCGTCAAACGCGTGCACATCATCCACGCGCTGCACCTCGCCGGTGGCGACCGCGGTGCCGCACACGCCGCGACCGTACGGAATACGCACGCAGGCGATTTTGCCCTGGAACGGCCCGAGCACCAGCGTTTTGTCTTCCAGCAGGTAGAAACCTGCCCAGTTCACGCCATCAAGACGTTCGAACAGTAACGCGCTGGTATTCGCGAGCGTCGCCAGAAAACTGGTTTCCCCTGCCATGAGGGACTGAAAATCGCGATTGAGTTCCGCGTAAAATTGTGTTTTGTTCATTAATCCGATCGCTTTGTTGTCTTACTGACTTTGCCAGCCTACTAAAATAAGCATTAAATGCGCTCATGCTCAAGATTAATCATTTCATGAGTTACGATAACAGAATCATATAAAATAATGCTTCGCACATGGCACTCAAAACCCAACAGCTTTCTCCTGGCAAAAAACTGACCATTCACGCCATCGGCGAGCCATTGCCGGTGGCACATTATCAGCGTTGTCCGCAATGCGATATCCTTTTTATGCTGCCGGTGGTCAAGTCCAACCAGACGGCGCACTGCCCGCGCTGCGATGCGAAAATCCGCGACGGGCGCGACTGGTCGCTCACCCGGCTGGCGGCGATGGCGATAACCATGCTGCTGTTAATGCCATTTGCGTACAGCGAGCCGCTGCTGCGCCTCTACCTGCTCGGCACGCGTATTGACGCCAATCTCTTCCAGGGTATCTGGCAGATGACGCGCCAGGGCGACACGATCACCGCCGCGATGGTGCTGTTTTGCGCGGTCGGCGCGCCCGCCACGCTGGTGGCCGCTATCGCCTATCTCTGGTTTGGCAATATTCTCGGCATGAATCTGCGGCCCGTGCTTTTGATGCTGGAGCGGCTGCGCGAATGGGTGATGCTCGACATCTATCTGGTGGGCATTGGCGTTGCGTCTATCAAGGTGCGCGAATACGCCTGGCTTGAGCCGGGCATCGGGCTGCTGGCGTTTGTCGCGCTGGTGGTGCTGAGCGTCATGACGCTTATCCACCTGAATGTGGAGCAACTCTGGGAGCGCTTCTATCCGCAGCGCCCCGCCACGCGCTACCACGAGGATCTGCGCGTCTGCCTCGGTTGCCACTACACCGGCGTGCCGGATAAACGTGGTCGCTGTTCGCGCTGTCATATTCCGCTGCGCCGCCGACGCCGTCAGAGCCTGCAAAAATGCTGGGCGGCGCTGATTGCCTCGATGGTGTTTCTGCTGCCCGCCAACCTGTTGCCTATTTCGATTATCTATATTAACGGCGCGCGCCAGGAAGATACGATCATGTCAGGCATCGTCTCGCTGGCGCAGAGCAATATTCTGGTAGCGGGCGTAGTGTTTATCGCCAGTATTCTGGTGCCCTTTACCAAAGTGCTGGTGCTGCTGACGCTGCTGGTGAGCATTCATTTCAAATGCCAGCAGGGACTGCGCGCCCGCGTTCTGATGCTGCGACTGGTCGCCTGGATTGGCCGCTGGTCGATGCTCGACCTGTTTGTGATTTCTCTTACGATGTCGCTGGTCAATCGCGATCAGCTGTTGTCGTTTGTCATGGGGCCGGCTGCGTTTTATTTCGGCGCAGCGGTGATTTTGACTATTCTTGCTGTTGAATGGCTGGACAGCCGCTTACTTTGGGACGCACATGAGTCAGGAAACGCCCGCTTCACAGACTGAAGCGCGAATTAAAACAAAACGTCGCATCTCTCCGTTCTGGTTACTGCCCGTTATCGCTTTGCTGATTGCGGGCTGGCTAATCTGGAGCACGTATGAAGAGCGAGGCACCACCGTCACTATCGATTTCATGTCCGCCGACGGCATCGTCGCCGGACGCACGCCAGTGCGCTATCAGGGCGTCGAGGTCGGCACCGTTCAGGATATTCGCCTGAGCGATGACCTCAATAAAATCGAAGTCACGGTCAGCATTAAAAGCGATATGAAAGACGCCCTGCGCGACCAGACGCAGTTCTGGCTGGTGACGCCGAAAGCGTCGCTCGCCGGTGTGTCGGGGCTGGACGCGCTGGTTGGCGGCAACTACATCGGCATGATGCCGGGCGAAGGCGAGCCGCGCGACCACTTCCGCGCGCTCGATACCCAGCCGAAATACCGGCTCAACACCGGCGAGCTGATGATTCATCTGCACGCGCCGGATCTCGGCTCGCTCAACAGCGGCTCGCTGGTCTATTACCGCAAAATTCCGGTCGGACGGGTCTATGACTACTCGATCAACACCGACAAACAGGGCGTGACCATCGACGTGATTATCGAGCGGCGCTTTACCAATCTGGTGAAAAAAGGCAGCCGCTTCTGGAACGTCTCGGGCGTGAAAACCAATATCGGGCTGAGCGGCGCCAAAGTGGAGCTGGAGAGCCTGGCGGCGCTGGTTAACGGGGCTATCGCCTTTGACTCGCCCGCGGATTCCGCGCACGCCGACCAGAACGACACGTTCGGGTTGTATGAAGATCTCGCCCACAGCCAGCGCGGCGTCCTGGTCAAACTCGATTTACCCGGCGGTCAGGGGCTGAAGGAGAACTCCACGCCGCTGATGTATCAGGGCCTCGAAGTGGGCACGCTCACTAAGCTCAATCTCAACCCCGGCGGCGCGGTCACCGGTGAGCTGACCGTCGACCCGAGCGTCGTCAATCTGCTGCGCGACGGGACGCGCATTGAGATGCACAGCCCGAAACTCTCTCTCAATAACCCGGAAATCAGCACGCTGCTGACCGGCAGCACGCTGGAGCTGGTGCCGGGCGAAGGCCAGCCGCGTAGCCATTTTGTGGTGCTGCCGGATGACAAAACCCCGCTGCAAAAGCCGGGCGTGCTGACCCTGACGCTGCATGCGCCGGAGAGCTACGGCATTGACGCCGGGCAGCCGGTTATCCTGCACGGCATCCAGATAGGCCAGGTGCTGGAGCGCTCGCTGAATGCCAAAGGCGTCAGCTTTTCCGTCGCTATCGATCCGCAATATCGCGCGCTGGTGAAAGGCGACAGCAAATTCGTGGTCAACAGCCGCGTGGATGTCAAAGTGGGCCTTGACGGCGTCGAGTTCCTGGGCGCCAGCGCCAGCGAATGGGTCAGCGGCGGCATCCGCGTGCTGCCGGGCGATAAGGGCGAGATGAAAGATGACTATCCGCTCTACGCCAATCTGGAAAAGGCGGTAGAGAACAGCCTGAGCGATATGCCGACCACGACGCTGACCCTTACCGCAGAGAGCCTGCCGGATGTTCAGGCCGGGTCGGTCGTGCTGTATCGTAAGTTTGAAGTGGGCGAGATCATCACCGTGCGTCCGCGCGCCAACGCGTTTGACATCGAAGTGCATATCAAACCGGAATACCGCAAGCTGCTGACCCCGAACAGCGTGTTCTGGGCCGAGGGCGGCGCGAAAGTGCAGCTGAACGGCAGCGGGCTGACGGTACAGGCCTCGCCGCTTTCACGCGCGCTGAAAGGGGCTATCAGCTTTGATAACCTCAATGGCGCAGGCGCAGGGCTTGGCGAAAAAGACAAGCGCACGCTCTATCCGTCGGAAACCGCCGCCCGCGCCGTGGGTAGCCAGATCACCCTGCACGCGTTTGACGCCGGGAAAATCGCGGCGGGTATGCCGATTCGCTATCTCGGTATCAACATCGGCCAGATTGAGTCGCTGAAGCTTATCACCGAGCGCAACGAGGTTCAGGCGACGGCGGTGCTCTACCCCGAATACGTCAACACCTTCGCGCGCGCCGGTTCGCGCTTCTCGGTCGTGACGCCGCAGATCTCCGCCGCCGGCGTCGAAAACCTCGACACGATTCTGCAGCCCTATATCAACGTCGAGCCGGGCCGCGGTCCGGGCCGCCGGAGTTTCGAGTTGCAGGAAGCGACCATCACCGACTCCCGCTATCTCGACGGGCTGAGCATCGTGGTGGAAGCGCCGGAAGCCGGTTCTCTGAATATCGGTACGCCGGTCCTGTTCCGCGGCATTGAAGTGGGTACGGTCACCGGGATGTCGCTCGGCAGCCTTTCTGATCGCGTCATGGTGTCGATGCGCATCAGCAAACGCTATCAGCATCTGGTGCGGGAAAACTCGGTGTTCTGGCTCGCCTCCGGCTACAGCCTGAACTTCGGCCTGGTGGGCGGCGTGGTGAAAACCGGCACGTTTAACCAGTTCATTCGCGGCGGCATCGCGTTCGCCACGCCGCCGCAGACGCCGATAGCCCCCAAAGCGCAGGCCGGTAAGCACTTCCTGTTGCAGGACAGCGAGCCGAAAGAGTGGCGCCAGTGGGGCACCGCCCTTCCCCGTTAACATCAGCGCCCCGGTGTCACGCCGGGGCGTTTATGCTACACTTCGCGCCCTCTTTTTCTGCCCGCTGAGGTGAGCTGTGGCGCAATTCGGTTCTGTCTGCCTTCCTGAGGCTTTTCTTGATGTTATGCGAGAGGCGATGCCCGCAGGGCTTGCGATGGACGATTTCATCGCCGCCTGTCAGCGTCCGCTGCGCCGCAGTATTCGCGTCAACACGCTGAAAATCAGCGTCGAAGCCTTTCTCGCACAGGTTGAGTCTTATGGCTGGCAGCTGACCCCCGTGCCGTGGTGCGCCGAAGGTTTCTGGATAGCGCGCGACGACGAGGCGCTGCCGCTCGGCAGCACCGCCGAACACTTAAGCGGCCTGTTTTATATTCAGGAGGCAAGCTCCATGCTGCCGGTGACGGCGCTTTTTGCCGACGGCAACGCGCCCGAGCGGGTGATGGACGTCGCCGCCGCGCCGGGCTCGAAAACCACCCAGATCGCCGCGCTGATGCAAAACCAGGGCTTTATTCTCGCCAACGAATATTCCGCCAGCCGGGTCAAAGTGCTGCACGCCAATATCAGCCGCTGCGGCATCCGCAACGTCGGCCTCACCCACTTCGACGGCCGCGTTTTCGGCGCCGCGCTCCCTGAACAGTTCGACGCCATTCTGCTGGACGCGCCCTGCTCCGGCGAAGGCGTGGTGCGAAAAGACCCGGATGCGCTACGCAACTGGTCGGTACAGAGTAATCAGGAGATTGCCGCCACCCAGCGCGAGCTTATCGACAGCGCCTTCCATGCGCTCGCGCCCGGCGGCACGCTGGTCTATTCCACCTGCACGCTGAACCAGGAAGAAAACCAGCAGACGGTGCGCTGGCTGCTGGCGCGCTATCCGCAGGCGGTGGAGACGCTCTCGCTTGAGGGGCTATTCCCCGGCGCGCAAGCGGCGCTGACCGAAGAAGGCTTTCTGCACGTCTTTCCGCAGATTTACGACTGCGAAGGCTTTTTTGTCGCGCGGCTGCGTAAAACCGCCCCGGTCGCGCCGCTGCCTGCGCCAACGTATAAAGTCGGCGCCTTCCCGTTTGCCCCGATGAAAACCCGCGAAGCGCAGGCGGTCACGGCCGCGGCAGGCAAGGTGGGCCTGGCGTGGGACGACACGCTGACCCTGTGGCAGCGTGATAAAGAGATCTGGCTGTTCCCACAGGCCTTCACGCCGTTTATCGGCAAGGTGCGATTCTCACGCACTGGCGTTCGGCTGGCTGAGGTCCATAATAAAGGGTACCGCTGGCAGCATGAGGCCGTTGTGGCGCTGGCCGGCAGCGATAACCCGCTCGCGTTTGAGCTCACCGCCGAAGAGGCGCAGGAGTGGTATCGCGGTCGCGATGTCTGGCCGCAGACGCCGCCGGACTCTGACGACGTCATCGTCACGTTCCAGCATCAGCCGCTGGGGCTTGCGAAAAAAGTCGGCAGCCGACTCAAGAACAGTTATCCGCGTGAACTGGTACGCGATGGGGTACTGTTTAGCGCGCCGTTATAAGGCGTGCAAAAAATCACCGCGGGTTTTTGGCATTTTTTGCGCTTTTGACTACGCTAAAAGGTGGGGCCTGACTGGTCATACCACCTGTGTACTGTCTGAGGGAGAGCGTTATGTCAAAAACCAGCGTAAAAATCGGTACTTTCGAGATTGATGATGCAGAGCTGCACGGCAACGCGCCCGGCGAGCGCAAGCTGAGCATTCCCTGCAAATCAGACCCGGATCTGTGCATGCAGCTTGATGCCTGGGATGCCGAAACCAGTATTCCGGCCGTGCTCAACGGCGAACACTCCGTGCTATACCGCGAACATTACGACCAGCAAGCTGATGCCTGGATCATGCGCCTTGCCTGATTCAAAAAGAACCCGTCGCTGAAGGCGGGTTATTTATTAAGAACCTTCGGTTTTCCCTTCCCGCCTGCTTCCCCTACACTTATAACAAACGTTGTCACGCAGAGGACGCCATGTTCGCGCTGGTTTTATTTGTTTGTTATCTGGATGGCGGTTGCGATGACATCGTCGTGGATGTGTACAATTCTGAACAGCAGTGCCTGAAAGCGATGGACGAGCAGAGGATGCGTCACGGCGGCTGCTACCCGGTAGAAGATTTTATCGACGGTTTCTGGCGTCCGGCGCAGGAGTACAGCGATTTTTAATCACTGCACCCGAATCAGCGTCAACGGGTTGCCGAAGACGGCCCCGGTATCGATGTAATGCAGATTACCGCTGATGAGCGGCTCGCGAAGCGGCGTGTGGCCGAAATAAAACGCGTCCGCGCCGTCGATACGCTCCTCCCCTCCCGCCTGCACGCGGCTGACCCGCGCCCGGCTCCAGACCACCGCATGCGCATCCAGCGGCTGCTGCCACGCATAGCGCGACGCCGGATAATCCGCGTGCGCGACCACCAGCGTGCGTGCGCCGCTGCGCACTTCAATCACCAGCGGTAGCTCACGCGCCCGCGCCAGCTGCGCGTTCACTTCACGCTGCGCGCCCTCGTCGAGCGCAAAATACCACTGACCGCCGTTCATCGCCCACAACGCGCCATCGCCGGTTTCGAGCGCCTCCAGCGCCAGCGCTTCGTGATTGCCGCGCACCGCGAAAAACCAGCGCTTACCGATAAGCCGCAGACAGCCCGGACTGTCGGGGCCGCGATCGATGAGATCGCCTACGGAAATCAGCGCATCGACGCGCGGGTCGAACCGCTGCGCCTTTAGCGCGCTCACCAGCAGCGCCAGGCAGCCATGTACATCGCCCACGATAAAGATGTGCCGCCACGCCGCGCCGTCGATTCGCTGATACATCGCCTGCTCCTCTGTGTATCAGGCAAGTATAGCGCTGCATCCAGCGGCGTTTACCCGTTGCAACGCCTTCCCCGCGTCAGCGCCTGACCCGGCAGCCGCGTCAGGCCCAATAAGAATGTTGTAACTAAACAGGCGTTGCAAGAGGTTTAACGCATTAATATGGGTCGGGATGCTTATTCTGCTAAGGATGTTCTATGCTTAAGGTAAGCAACGTCGGGAGGTGCCTGTGACCCTATTTACTCACGAAGCTATCGTCAGTTTTATCGGCTGTGTTATCGCGGCCATCTTTATGGTTTGGTTTTTCAGCCGCAAACACGACAAATAGCCGAAACGCGCCTGGCCGGTTTACCACAGCCCCAGCACGGAAGCGGCACCGGCCATTTCACGCAGCGCATCAAGCGTCAGGAGCAGGCCAAATACATAGATAAAAGGATTCATCGGGATTAACTCCTTGTTTTCCTTCTTCCAATATAACCCACTCCTTAGCCTGCTACCGGTTCGTTTACACAAATCCACCAGAATTGGTGGGAAAGTCGCCACCACTTTTTGCGCTCCGCAGACAGGAGCATGCGCCGCGCGTGAGGCTTTTAACACTGGCGATAAAAAAGCCTGGACGTTTATACCGCAGCCTGTGTTATGGTTGAGGCAGAAAGGTAAAGCGGAAGTTATGGATAGACGCGCTGCCCTTTCTCAGGATAAAAAAAGACCGAACACGATTCCTGTATTCGGTCCAGGGAAATGGCTCTTGGGATAGAGCCGTGCGCTAAAAGTTGGCATTAATGCAGGCTCAGTCGCCTTGCCATTTAAGAATAGATGACGACAGCAGCTTTTCCAGTCCGCGCCGAAAGTTGCGGTAAAAAGCGCCTGACACGTCAATAAAAAAGAAAAACCGCAGCGTTTCTTGCCGAACGCTGCGGTTTTTTTATGCCAGGCGGGAAATCAGCAGAGTTTTTGCGCACGCTCGATAAACGGCGCGAGGCTCATCTTCTGGCCCGGATGCGCCGGGTCGTCAACCTGGATAACCGAAATCGGCTGCCCCGTCACTTTGCCCTGCGCCAGCTGTTTTTCCGCAATATCATTCAGCGGATATTGCATTAGCGTGCTCGGGTTAATGGCAAACAGCGCGTCGCCCGGACGGCAGGCGAGCATCACTTCTTCACGGTTGAATGCCCATTTGTCTTTGCCGATTTCATAGCGGCTGACCGTAATAATCTGCGGCGCGGCGAGGGCCATGCCGGAACAGGAGAGCATCAGCAGCGCAAGCAGCGATTTCTTCATTTTTTTCTCACCAGTTAAAAAGGTTCCCAGGTGGCGAAGAGGCTGACGCTTATCAGCACCAGCGCCCCGAGCGCCACTTCCAGTTTTGTCATCAGGATAAAACGGCGTTGCGCCGTCGCCTGACGTGAAAATTTCGGCACCAGCATATACCGGTTAACCAGGGCTATCGCCACCATCAGCGTCACCAGCGCGATTTTAAACGCCAGCATCCGCACATAGCCGCTGCCCGCAGGCCACGCGGTGCCGAGGATAAGCACGCTATTCACGACGCCCGTCGCGATAACGCCCGCCACCGCGAGATGCCCGTAGCGCGAAAAGCGCATCATGGCGGTAATGGCGTCGGCGCGCCATGCGGCGTCTTTCGCCACAGACATCAGCCGCAACAGCGGCCAGAGACCGCCGAACCACCAGGCCGCGCACAGCACATGCAGCGCGTAGCAGAGCCGCTGTAGCCCGCCGGTCAGCCCTTCGTGCATCGCGCCGTGTCCGACGCCTGCAAGCAGCGCCAGCTGCGCGCAGAACGCCGCGAGCAGCAGCCCACCGCGCCGCGGCAGCAAAAACGCGCACGGCAGCGTTACCAGCGCGAGGACAATCTGCCACAGCCAGACGGCGCCAAAGCGGGTCGATAACATCGCCTGCCAGATGGCCGGGCGCAGGCTATCCGCCGGGCCATCGCCCATCAGCCCCGCCTGCACCGCGAAAATCGCGATGGCGCTGAACGCCGCCATGACCGCCGTAACCCGCCACAGGCCGCGCAGGCGCGGCGCTAACGCTTGTCCGAGCGCGCCCGGCGTCAGCAGCGCGGTGTAAAGCGCCCCACCCGCGCCGAGCATCAGCGCCGCGACTTGCGTAAAGCGCAGCGCCACATAACTCCATTCCAGCACGGCGTTACTTCACGCTAAAGCGGTAGCTGCCTTTGGTTTTATGGCCGTCCACCGACACCACATGCCACTGGACCTGGTATTCACCACTCGCCAGCGGTGCGGCAAGCGGCGCGACCAGCTGTTTATCGTCGTTCGGCGCGCGTTTGACCGCGCCGGTTTTCAGCGTTTTGCCCCCAGGGCCGGTCAGCGTCACGCCGCTGAATGCCGGTTCGATGCCTTCGGAAAAGGTTAACGTCAGCGCCTCGGGTGACGTGGCGACGGTCGCGTTCGCGGCGGGCTGTTGCTGTTTAAGGTGAGCATGCGCCCAGACGCCAGGCGCGGTCATGACGGCGGCGACAAGCGCCAGCGCACGGCAAAAACGTGCGGGGAACAGTGCCATATGAATCATTCCTTTTTATTATAAATCAGGCGCAAGAATACCCTTGCGCTGATGGCAAGTCGAGCCGCGAGGGCACTTCCCGCCACATAAGACTTGTCATCCGGCGCGCGGCGCAGTACCTTCACGGCGATTAACAGGAGCACACCATGAACCAGAACCTTGCCCAACTTCCGCAGGAAGAGATGGATAAAGTGAACGTCGATCTGGCGGCCTCCGGCGTGGCTTTTAAAGAGCGCTACAATATGCCGGTCATCGCCGAAGCCGTTGAGCGCGAACAGCCTGCCCATTTGCGCGACTGGTTTCGCGAGCGCCTGATAGCGCATCGCCTCGCGTCGGTGAACCTCTCTCGCCTGCCCTACGAGCCGAAAGTGAAATAATCCTCTTTCTGCCTCGCCCGCCGCGCCTGCGCGGTCGCACGGCGGGCGTCCGTTTTCCCTTCCGGCGGAGCGTCTATGCTACGAATTATTGATACCGAAACCTGCGGACTGCAGGGCGGCGTGGTCGAAGTGGCGTCGGTCGATATTATCGACGGCGCCATCGTGAACCCAATGAGCGATCTGGTGCGCCCGGACCGCCCTATCAGCCATCAGGCGATGGCGATACACAAAATTACCGAGGCGATGGTCGCGGATAAGCCCTATATCGAGGACGTGATTCCGCGCTACCACGGCAGCCCGTGGTATGTGGCGCATAACGCGAGCTTCGATCGCAAAGTGTTGCCCGAAATGCCAGGCGAGTGGATTTGCACCGTCAAGCTGGCGCGCCGCCTGTGGCCGGGTATCCGCTACAGCAATATGGGGCTCTATAAATCGCTGAAGTTGCAGGTGGAGACGCCGCCGGGGCTGCACCACCACCGCGCGCTGTTTGACTGCTATATCACTGCGGCGCTGCTGCTGGAGATAATGAAAGTGTCCGGCTGGACACCCGAAGAGATGGTCAACATTACCGGTCGCCCGCAGCTTATCGCCACGCTGCCGTTCGGCAAATACCGCGGCGAGCCGGTGGCGGACATCGCCGGGCGCGATCCGGGCTATCTGCGCTGGATGCTCAATAACGTCAAGCAACTCAACCCCGATCTGCGCCTGACGTTAAAGCACTATCTGGATAACGATTAATCCGCCAGCTGGTCCGGCGGCAGCGTGCCCTGGGCCAGCCCAATCAGAAAAGCGTACTCCATCGCCACCCCTTCATACGACTTGAAGCGCCCTGATTTCCCGCCGTGCCCCGAATCCATATCGGTACAGAGCAGCAGCAGGTTGTTGTCGGTTTTCAGCTCGCGCAGCTTCGCCACCCATTTCGCAGGCTCCCAGTACTGCACCTGGGAGTCGTGCAGACCGGTCGTCACCAGCAGATGCGGATAACGCTGCGCGCTCACCTGGTCGTAGGGGCTGTAGCTTTTCATATAGTGATAGTAAGTCTCATCCGCCGGGTTGCCCCACTCTTCGAACTCACCCGTCGTGAGCGGGATCGATTCATCGAGCATTGTGGTGACGACATCGACAAACGGTACCTGGGCGATGACGCCGCGAAACAGCTCAGGACGCTCGTTAATCGCCGTGCCCATGAGCATGCCGCCCGCGCTGCCGCCCATGCCGAAGAGATAATCCGGGTCGCCGTAGCCCTGCGCCAGCAGCGCGTCGCAGACGTCCAGATAATCGTTAAACGTGTTTTTCTTCTTAAGGAACTTCCCTTCTTCGTACCACTGCTGGCCGAGCTCGCCGCCGCCGCGCACGTGGGCAATAGCGTAGACAAAACCGCGATCGAGCAGGCTTAAGCGGCTGGCGCTGAAATCGGCGTCGATACAGGTGCCGTAGGAGCCATAGCCGTAGACCAGCAGCGGATTTTTCCCTTTGCGGAAATGGTCTTTATGCCAGACGAGCGACACCGGCACCTCGACGCCGTCGCGCGCCGTGATCCACACATGTTCGCTTTGATAATTGCTGGCATCAAAGCCCGCCACTTCGGTCTGCTTCAGCACCCGGCGCTCGCCGGTTTCCATATTCAGCTCAAACAGCGTATCCGGCATGGTCATTGACGAATAGCCGTAGCGCAGCTTGCAGGTTTCCGGCTCCGGGTTATAGGCGACCCAGGTGACATACGCCGGATCGTCGAAGGCGATGCCGAGCGATTCGTGGGTGCTGCGGTTGATTTGCCGCAGGCTGGTGAGGCCGCGCTGGCGCTCCTCCACTACCAGCCAGTCGGCGAAGAGCGTAAAGCCCTCCAGCATGATGTGCTCGCGCGCCGGAATAATCTCTTCCCAGCGCGCCTCATCGCGCACGCGGCTGCGATAGAGCCCGAAGTTTTTACCGGCGCGGTTGGAGCGGATATAAAACATGTGCTGGAAGTGGTCGACGCTGTACTCGTGATCCTTACGGCGCGGCAAAAAGCTCAGCGGCGGCGCGTCGGGCAGGTCGGCGTCCACCAGCAGCACTTCCGTGGTCGTGGCGCTGCCGAGGAAAATCAGAATGAAATTCTGCGAGGTGGTTTTATAGAGGCTGACGTAGAACGTTTCGTCTTTCTCTTCATACACCAGCTCATCCTGGTCTGCGGCGGTATCGAGCGTATGACGCCAGATCTGATACGGCAGCAGCGTCACCGGATGTTTGCGCACGTAATAGAGCGTGCGGGAGTCGTTCGCCCAGACAAAACTCGCCGAGACGTTCTCCAGCACCTCCGGGTACCACTGGCCGGTTTCGAGATTACAAAAGCGCAGCCCGTACTGGCGACGCGACAGAAAGTCTTCCGCCACCGCCATCACGCGGTTGTCCGGCGCAATGTCCATCCCACCCAGCGTATAGAACTCGCTGTGGGCGGCGCGTTTGTTGCCATCGAGCAGCACATCCCATTCTTCCCATTCGCTATGGATCACCGACTGACGCTGGTAGATGGCGTATTCGCAGCCGGTTTCATAGATCTGCCGGTAGCGATAACCGTTTTTGATGTACGGCGCCGAGACGTCGCGCGGCGGAATACGGCTGACCATCTCCGAGAGCAGCCGCTCTTCCAGCGCGCTTTGCGTAGACATTACGCGTCGCCCGTAGTCATTTTCCTGGTGCAGATAATCCAGTACTTCCGGCTGCGAGCGCGTATCGTCGCGCAGCCAGTAGTAGTTGTCGATGCGGGTATCGCCATGCTGCGTGATGGCGTAAGGGATCGGTTTCGCTTTCGGTGGCATGTCGCTGTTCTTTTTGTTTAACACACTGTAAGGGTGGCAAAACCCGCGCGCGTTGCAAGCGAAACATGCCTTTTTATCGCATTATCTGCTTATCCCGGCAGCGCTTTTTTCTCCTGCTGGATGTCGCGCTCGATCTCTTCTCGCACCTCCTGCGGGATTTTCAGGGCGTCGCCGAGCGCCTGCAGATAGCTGCGCTCCATAAAATGGTCGACATCAATGGCCGCACAGCTCAGGAAATAGAGCTCCAGCGCCTCTTCTTCGTTTTTCACGTCGGCGGCGAGACGCATCGGGTCGAGCGGCTGGTTAATAGCCTGCTCCACCAGCACGCGGCCTTGCTCCTCAATACCCGCGTCGCGCAGCTGGCTTTCAATCGCCGCGCGCTCGCGATCGTCGATATGCCCGTCGCTTTTCGCGGCGAACACCAGCGCGAGAACTAACCGCTCCGCGCGCCTGTCGAGCGGGGTCTGCTGCTGGCCATACTGCGGCTCATCCTGGTGCGCCGCGCGAATTTTGTCCTTGTACTTATTCCACAGCACCGTGCCGGCCACGGCACCGCCGCCCACCAGCAGCGCGCCGCCGCCATATTTCGCCAGCAGCTTGCGTGAAGATTTGCTTGCGACCAGCAGCCCGGCCAGGCCGCCGAGCGCGCCGGGAGAAAGGAGTTTGCTTAGCCCTTTCGAGCGCAGCGCGTCCTGAATCCCCGACGGGCCGGATGACGTTCCCGCGCCGCTTTGCCCCAGCATTGACTGAAGCTGTGTTAACCAGTTGCTCATAATATTCCTCTGCGCTGATGAGTGATCACCCAAGCGTAAGCGAGTGGACGTCAAGATGTGTCGGGAATGGCAAGGAAGGGAAAAGACGCGGCCCGCTTATCGCGGGCCGCAGAGACTTAATGCTGGTAGTGCGCTTCACCGGCGGCGCAGTCGACCCTCACCTGATAATGGATATCGGCGTTTTTACCGCGCACGGTGAGCGGTACGGTCCATTTGTCGTCTTTACCGGTGATGTCTTTGGTGTTGATCCAGGCGACCGGATCGGCCTGGCCCAGCGTTTTCTGGTCGTCGGCCCACTTGACGATGCGGTTTTGCAGATAGTCGCGCTTGACGCTCGCGGCAATGCCTTCCGCCGTCATACCTTCGCATTTCGGGAACGGGACTTTGCGCGGATCGTCTGCATGCGCCGTCGTCGCGGCGGCAAGTAAGGCAAAAGAAATCAGGGCTCCTGCTGTTTTTTTCATCGTGCTTCTCCGAAGACGGGTGATGAAAAAAGCCTGGTACAAAAACAGCGAAGCGCAAGGGGACCCTACAAAATCAAGGGATAAGAGTGAGGGGATTTTAGCGTGAGTAAGATAAAGGTTGAGGACAGCAAACAGCAAACAGCAAACAGCAAACAGCAAACAGCAAACAGCAAACAGCGCAGGATATGCCGCCGATTTACCCGCAACGCTGGCGTGCGCTCACCCCTGCTGAGGAATGCGCCGCACTGACGCCAGCACCCCGTGCGCCAGACACCGCACCGCTGCCTCAGTGAAGGGCAGCGGCACAGCACAGGGGAAAATCAGGCCGCTTTGGTGCGTTTGCGCGCGCTGTGCAGCGCGACGGCGCCCTCTTCGCCTTCAGCCGCGTCTTCCTGAGCAGGCTGTGGCGCATCGTCGGTCTGCTCGCTCGTTTCCTGCGGCAGACGACCGGTGCGCACGATAGTGCTGAGGTTGTCTTTCTGTTCCGCCATCCACAGCGCCAGCTGTTCAACCTGACCTTCCGCAAAACCGACAGGCGCCTGCCCCAGCCAGCCTTCCAGGGCTTCGGCTAAATCGAGCATTTTGTCCCAGGCGTCGGCTTCCTTCTTACTGGCAAATGACATTTTTTCCACACCCTCACGGATTACGACGTATTTGATTTCTACCGCCATGATGCAACTCCCGTTACTGTATTTATATACAGTATAACCCTGTCAGAAATGAAATGCAAACGGCGTGCGCTGCGCAAAGCAAACGTTTTCGTATATACTGCGGCGAGAATTTCACACAGCAGGAAAGCAGCTATGGCTATGTTAGGAACCGCTCTGCGCCCGTCAGCAACCCGCGTGATGCTGCTCGGTTCAGGGGAACTGGGAAAAGAAGTCGCTATTGAGTGCCAGCGTCTGGGCATTGAAGTGATTGCGGTTGACCGCTACGCCGATGCGCCCGCCATGCAGGTGGCGCACCGCAGTCACGTTATCAACATGCTCGACGGCACGGCGCTGAAAAATTTAGTGGCGCAGGAGATGCCGGATTTTATCGTGCCGGAAATCGAAGCGATCGCCACCGACATGCTCGTCGAGCTTGAGCAGCAGGGCCAGCGCGTGGTGCCGACCGCCCGCGCCGCGCGCCTGACCATGAACCGCGAGGGCATTCGTCGGCTCGCGGCGGAAGAACTCGGCCTGCCGACCTCCGCCTACCGCTTCGCCGATAACGAAACGCAGTTTCGCGAGGCGGTGGACCAGATTGGCCTGCCCTGCATCGTTAAACCGGTGATGAGCTCCTCCGGCAAAGGCCAGAGCTTTATCCGCAGCGCCGATGCGCTGGATGCAGCCTGGCACTACGCCCAGCAGGGCGGCCGCGCAGGCGCGGGCAAAGTCATTGTCGAAGGTGTTGTGAAGTTTGATTTTGAAATCACGCTGCTTACCGTCAGCGCCGTGGACGGCGTCCATTTTTGCGCGCCCATCGGTCATCGTCAGGAAGATGGCGACTACCGCGAGTCCTAGCAGCCGCAGCAGATGAGCGACACGGCGCTCGCGCGCGCTCATGAGATTGCGCGGAAGGTGGTCGAGGCGCTCGGCGGCTACGGTCTGTTCGGCGTGGAGCTGTTTGTCTGCGGCGACGAAGTGGTATTCAGCGAAGTGTCGCCGCGCCCGCACGATACCGGCATGGTGACGCTTATCTCGCAGGATCTCTCTGAATTCGCGCTGCACGTGCGCGCGTTTCTCGGCCTGCCGGTAGGCGGCATTCGCCAGTATGGTCCGGCGGCGTCAGCGGTGATCCTGCCGACGCTTACCAGCGATGACGTGAAATTTGGCGCGCTGTCCGGCGCGCTCGGCGCGGGGTTGCAGCTGCGTCTGTTCGGGAAGCCGGAGATTGACGGCTCACGCCGCCTCGGCGTGGCGCTCGCCACCGGCGAGACGATTGACGACGCCGTCGCGCGCGCTACCGCCTCTGCCGCGAGTGTGACGGTGAAAGGCTAAAAAAAACGCGCCGCCCTCTCAGGCGGCGCGCTTGTATTCGCTTGCGCGAAAACTTACTGCGCGCCTTCTACGGCTTCGCGCGCCAGTTTTGTGATGCGATCCCAGTCGCCCGCTTCCATCGCATCTGCCGGCACCAGCCAGGAGCCGCCGATGCACAGCACGCTTTTCAGCGCCAGGTAGTCACGGTAGTTGGCAGGCGAAATGCCGCCGGTCGGGCAGAAACGCACCTGGGAGAACGGGCCTGCGATGGCCTGCAACGCTTTGGTGCCGCCGTTGGCTTCCGCCGGGAAAAATTTGAATTCTTTCAGGCCGTAATCCATGCCCAGCATCAGCTCAGAGACGGTGCTGATGCCCGGGATCAGCGGGATAGTGCCTTCGGTCGCGGCTTTCAGCAGCGGCTCGGTAAGGCCAGGGCTGATAGCGAACTGCGCGCCCGCGTCGGTAACCTCTTTAAGCTGCTGCGCGTTCAGCACGGTGCCCGCGCCGATAATGGCTTCCGGCACTTCTTTGGCAATCGCGCGGATAGCGTCCATCGCACACGCGGTGCGCAGCGTCACTTCCAGCACGCGAACGCCGCCTGCCAGCAGCGCCTTCGCCATCGGGACCGCGTGCTCCAGCTTGTTAATCACAATCACCGGCACGACCGGACCGCTTTTCAGGATCTGCTCGGCACTCGTTTTCCAGTTTTTCATCTGTGGATCTCTCCCGCCATTTTAAAGAGGGTATGGTGCGCGCCTGCGCACCTGATAGTTAAAAATCGATGCAGGTCGCGCCCTGCTCCGCCCCGGACAGTTTTTCACGCAGCGCGCCGAACAGCTCGCGCCCCGTTCCCACGCGCTGGGCGCTGAGATCCGGGTGGTACGGCTCGCGGCGCGCCAGCTCGGCGTCATCCACCAGCAGCGTCAGTTCGCCGGTCTGGCCGTTAACGCGGATGATATCGCCGTCGCGCACTTTCGCGAGCAGACCGCCGTCGTAAGCCTCAGGCGTCACGTGGATGGCCGAAGGCACTTTCCCCGACGCGCCGGAAAGGCGACCGTCCGTGACCAATGCAATTTTGAAACAGCGGTCCAATAATACACCAAGCGGCGGCATAAGTTTATGTAATTCTGGCATCCCGTTCGCTTTTGGCCCCTGATGGCGCACCACCACGACGCAGTCGCGATCCAGCAGCCCGGCTTCAAAGGCAGGCAGGACGTCATGCTGGCTCTCAAACACCACGGCAGGCGCTTCCACCACTTGGTTTTCCACCGGCACGGCGGAGGTTTTCATCACCGCGCGGCCGAGGTTGCCGCTCAGCACTTTGGTGCCGCCGTGCTGCGAGAACGGTTTATCAAGCGTGGCGATAATCGCGTCATCAAGCGAGGCCTGCGCCCCGTCGCGCCAGGCGAGTTCGCCATTGTCGAGCCACGGCTCCTGGGTGTAGCGCGCAAGGCCAAAGCCCGCCACGGTGTTGACATCCTCATGCAGCAGGCCGCCTTTCAGCAGCTCGCGCATCAGCACCGGCACGCCGCCAGCGGCCCGGAAGTGGTTGATATCCGCCGGGCCGTTCGGGTAGAGACGCGCCAGCAGCGGCACCGCCTCGGAGAGCTCGGAGAAGTCGTCCCAGTTAATGATAATGCCCGCCGCGCGCGCCATCGCCACCAGATGCATGGTGTGGTTCGTGGAGCCGCCGGTCGCGAGCAGCGCCACGATGCCGTTAACCACCACTTTTTCATCCACCAGTTTGCCAAGCGGCATCCACTCGTTGCCGTTGCCGGTCAGGCGCGTCACCTGACGCGCGGCGGCGGCGGTCAGCGCCTGACGCAGCGGCGCGTCCGGGTGGACAAACGAGGAGCCCGGCAGCTGCATCCCCATAAATTCAATCACCATCTGGTTGGTGTTGGCGGTGCCGTAGAAGGTACAGGTGCCCGGTTCATGATAAGAGGCCGCCTCGGATTCCAGCAGCGCCGTGCGATCCACTTTGCCTTCGGCGTAGAGCTGGCGAATGCGCACTTTCTCTTTATTCGGCAGGCCGCTCGACATCGGGCCGGACGGGATAAACACGGCGGGCAGATGCCCGAACGAGAGCGCCGCCATCACCAGCCCCGGCACGATTTTATCGCACACGCCGAGATAGAGCGCGCCGTCGAACATATTGTGCGAGAGCCCCACTGCCGCCGACATCGCGATAACTTCGCGGCTCAGCAGCGACAGCTCCATGCCGTCCTGCCCCTGCGTTACGCCGTCGCACATCGCCGGTACGCCGCCCGCCACCTGCGCCACGGCGCCGACGCTGTGCAGCGCCTCGCGGATCTGTTGCGGGTAGTTTTCGTAAGGCTGGTGCGCGGAGAGCATGTCGTTATAGGAAGTAATAATGCCGATATTGTTACGCAGCAGGCTTTTCAGCGCCGCTTTGTCATCCGGCTGACAGGCAGCGAAACCGTGGGCCAGGTTACCGCAGGCGAGGCTTGCGCGATGGACGGTCTGGCTTTTCGCCTGGTCGATGCGCGCCAGGTAGGCTTCACGCGTGGCGCGGGAGCGTTCGGTGATGCGTTGTGTTACCCGTAACAATTTAGGATGCATAAAAATTCCTCTCTGGTATCTGCTGAGGCCGCCCGTTTTGCGTTGCGCAACACCGCAGGGTTTTCACGTACACGCGCCAGCCGCGCCTCTCAGGAGCAAAATCGCTTCAGGCAGTGTAATGAAAAAAGCCCCGCTGGTGAATCCAGACGGGGCTTGAAAATGGAATTTTTTACACAACAACTGTTCCGGATCATGTTACCGGTAAAGTAACGGCGCTCCGACGCAGGGGATTACTCGAATTCGCTCCAGGAACGGCCATCGCGGGTGATCATCGCCACGGACGCGACAGGCCCCCAGGTACCCGCCTGATACGGCTTCGGCGCATCGTTATCCGCCGCCCACGCTTCGGTGATGGAATCGACCCATTTCCAGGCTTCTTCCACTTCATCGCGACGCACAAACAGCGCCTGGATGCCGCGCATGGTTTCCAGCAGCAGGCGCTCGTAAGCGTCCGCCAGATGGCTTTCGTTGAAGGTTTCGGAGTAGCTCAGATCCAGCTTGGTGGTTTGCAGATTATGCTTGTGATCAAGGCCCGGCACTTTGTTCAGCACCTGGATATCCACGCCCTCGTCCGGCTGCAGGCGGATGGTCAGCTTGTTCTGCGGCAGCTCCTGCCAGGACTCTTTAAACAGGTTGAGTTCCGGGGTTTTGAAATAGACCACGACTTCAGAACACTTGGCCGGCAGACGTTTGCCGGTACGCAGGTAGAACGGCACGCCCGCCCAGCGCCAGTTATCGATATCAACACGGATAGCGACAAACGTTTCGGTATGGCTGGTTTTGTTCGCGCCCTCTTCTTCCAGATAGCCCGGCACTTTTTTGCCCTGGGCGAAACCGGCAGTGTACTGGCCGCGCACCGTCTTCTCACGCACGTTGGTGCGATCGATGCGGCGCAGGGATTTCAGCACTTTTACTTTTTCATCGCGGATGCTGTCGGCGGTCAGATCGGACGGCGGCGACATCGCTATCATGCAGAGGACTTGCAGCAGGTGGTTCTGGATCATGTCGCGCATCTGGCCCGCCTGATCGAAATACCCCCAGCGGCCTTCGATGCCCACCTCTTCGGCCACGGTGATTTCCACGTGGTCGATAGTGCGGTTGTCCCAGTTATTGACGAACAGGGAGTTGGCAAAGCGCAGCGCCAGCAGGTTCAGCACCGTCTCTTTACCGAGATAGTGGTCGATACGATAAACTTGGCACTCTTCGAAATATTTACCGACCTGGTCGTTGATTTCGCGGGAGGTTTCAAGCGACGTGCCGAGCGGTTTTTCCATCACCACGCGCGCCGGTTTGGCGTTGAGCTTCGCCGCGCCCAGCCCGTCGCAGATGGCGCCGAAGGTGCTTGGCGGCATCGCGAAGTAATTGATAGTGACGCGGTTTTTTTGATCGAGCATTTTGCCAAGACGGGTAAACGCCGAAGTATCGTTCACGTCGAGATTACAGAAATCGAGACGGCCGCTTAACGTTTCCCACAGGGTTTCGTCGATTTTCTCTTTCATGAAGGTTTCAAGCGCTTCACGAACGACGCTGGTATAGGCTTTTTTATCCCAGTCCGCACGGCCCACCCCCAGAATACGGGTGTCAGGGTGGATTTGCCCCGCTTTTTCGAGCTGATAAAGGGAAGGCAACAGTTTTCGGCGCGCCAGATCGCCTTTGGCGCCGAAAATTACCAGGTCGCACGCCTGCGCTGTTTGCGTTACCGCCATGTCTTTCTCCTCGTTTCGCAATCCCTTCAGGGACAGGTCATCATTGTAATTTTCTTACACTGCACTCTACTGCTTTTACGTCTTTCAGGATACTCCTGTGCATCTGGCGCCGGTCACTAACGCGCCATTTGCCGCGTTTATCGCTGACAAACCGGGCGGTTGCGCGCGACTGGCGCTTTTTCCGCCACGGCTCTCATAACAAAATCAGACAGCGATCATGTTATGAAAAAAAACAACAACATTGTCTGTCAGCGCGGGCACGTGCCGTGACTATCAGGAGTATATTCTTGATAAAACTAATCGTTGTTTCCCAATCGTGTGAAATGACTTTCTCTGCGGGTTACATGTTAGCAATGAACATGCTGGAAAAGATCCAGTCGCAACTGGAACATCTGAGTAAATCTGAACGTAAAGTCGCCGAAGTGATCCTTGAATCCCCTTCACAGGCGATTCACTCCAGTATCGCGACGCTCGCAAGCGAGGCGGGCGTGAGCGAGCCGACCGTCAATCGTTTCTGCCGCAGCCTCGATACCAAAGGCTTTCCTGATTTTAAACTGCATCTCGCCCAGAGTCTCGCCAACGGCACGCCATATGTGAATCGCAATGTCGATGAAGATGACAGCGTCGAAGCCTATACCAGCAAAATTTTCGAGTCGGCGATGGCGAGCCTCGATCACGTTCGTCAGTCGCTTGATATGGCGACGGTGAACCGCGCGGTGGATATGCTCACCCAGGCGAAGAAAATCGCGTTTTTCGGCCTGGGATCGTCAGCGGCCGTGGCGCATGACGCGATGAATAAGTTTTTTCGCTTTAACGTGCCGGTGGTCTATTCCGAAGATATCGTCGTGCAGCGCATGAGCTGCATGAACGGCGGCCCTGATGACGTGGTGGTGCTGATTTCCCACACCGGGCGCACCAAAAGCCTCGTTGAGCTGGCGCGGCTCGCCCGTGACAACGACGCGCTGGTGCTCGCCATCACCTCGCGCGGGTCGCCGCTCGCCCGCGAGGCGAGCCTCGCGCTGCTGCTGGACGTGCCGGAAGATACCGACATCTATATGCCGATGGTGTCGCGGCTCGCCCAGCTGACCGTGATCGACGTGCTGGCGACCGGCTTTACGCTGCGCCGCGGCGCAAAATTCCGGGATAACTTGAAGCGAGTCAAAGAAGCGCTTAAGGAATCGCGTTTTGATAAGAGCTTGCTGATCTCTGACGACCAGTAAGCATATTGATAACAAAGTTGTAACTTATAAAGCCATTCGGTTATGGTTTGTGTCTCTTTCGAAACAGGCCACCGCGCCGAATTTTTGTTCACGCAACACCAAAGTTGTTTCAGTCAACGGAGTAATACATGTCCAGACGGCTTCGCAGAACCAAAATCGTTACCACGTTAGGCCCGGCTACCGACCGCGATAATAACCTGGAAAAAATCATCGCCGCCGGCGCGAACGTTGTACGCATGAACTTCTCGCACGGGACGCCGGAAGATCACCAGCTTCGCGCGGATAAAGTTCGCGAGATAGCGGCCAGACTGGGACGTCACGTCGCTATCCTTGGCGACCTTCAGGGGCCGAAGATCCGCGTCTCTACCTTTAAAGAAGGCAAAGTTTTCTTAAACATCGGCGATAAATTCCTGCTGGACGCCAATCTTGGCAAAGGCGAAGGCGATAAAGAAAAAGTCGGTATCGACTATAAAGGCCTGCCGGCGGACGTAGTGCCAGGCGACATCCTGCTGTTGGATGATGGCCGCGTGCAGCTGAAAGTGCTGGACGTTCAGGGCATGAAAGTGTTCACCGAAGTAACCGTGGGCGGCCCGCTTTCCAACAACAAAGGCATTAACAAGCTGGGCGGCGGTCTCTCTGCGGAAGCGCTGACCGAAAAAGACAAAGCGGACATCATCACCGCGGCGAAAATCGGCGTGGATTATCTGGCCGTCTCCTTCCCACGCTGCGGCGAAGATCTTAACTACGCTCGCCGCCTGGCGCGCGACGCGGGTTGCGACGCGAAAATCTGCGCCAAAGTCGAGCGCGCCGAAGCAGTATGCAGCAATGAAGCGATGGATGACATCATTCTGGCGTCTGACGTCGTGATGGTGGCGCGCGGCGATCTGGGCGTTGAAATCGGCGATCCGGAGCTGGTAGGCATCCAGAAAACCCTGATTCGTCGTGCCCGTAAGCTGAATCGTGCCGTCATCACCGCGACCCAGATGATGGAGTCGATGATTACCAACCCGATGCCGACCCGTGCGGAAGTCATGGACGTGGCGAACGCCGTGCTGGACGGCACCGACGCCGTGATGCTTTCCGCTGAAACGGCGGCGGGCCAGTACCCGGCGGAAACCGTTTCTGCGATGGCGCGCGTGTGCCTCGGCGCGGAGAAGATCCCGAGCATTAACGTCTCCAAACACCGTCTGGACGTCGAGTTTGATAACGTCGAAGAAGCGATCGCGATGTCGGCAATGTATGCCGCCAACCACCTGAAAGGCGTCAGCGCGATTATCACCATGACCGAATCAGGCCGCACCGCGCTGATGACGTCCCGTATCAGCTCTGGTCTGCCGATTTTCGCGATGTCCCGCCACGAGCGCACCCTGAACCTCACCGCGCTCTATCGCGGCGTGACGCCGGTCTATTTCGACAGCGCCAACGACGGTGTGGCGGCGGCGCAGGATGCGGTGAATCTGCTGCGCGACAAAGGCTATCTGGTGACCGGCGATCTGGTTATCGTCACCCAGGGCGACATGATGGGCACCACCGGCAGCACCAACACCACCCGCGTGCTGACCGTCGACTAAGCGCATAAAAAAGGGGCCTGCGCCCCTTTGAGTGAAAAGATAAGCCGCTCGCCACGAGCGGCTTTTTATTTGGGGTAAATATCTTTGCGGCGATACGGCTCGGTTTCGCCTTCTTTGCGCGTTTTCAGAAGCTTCAGGATCCAGGCGTATTGCTCCGGATGCGGACCGACAAAATGCTCCACTTCTTCGTTCATGCGGCGCGCCAGCGTCACGTCATCGGCGTCCATCAGATCATCCATCGGCGGGCGGACCAGCACATCGAGACGATGCGTTTTGCCGTCATAAACCGGGAAAAGCGGGATCACGCGCGCGCGACAGACTTTCATCAGACGCCCAACTGCCGGCAGCGTCGCTTTATAGGTCGCGAAGAAATCGACAAACTCGCTCTGCTCCGGGCCGTGATCTTCATCCGGCAGGTAATAGCCCCAGTGGCCGTCGCGTACCGACTTGATAAACGGTTTAATGCCGTCCTGGCGGGCATGCAGACGGCCGCCGAAGCGCAGGCGCACTTTATTCCAGACATAATCCAGCAGCCGGTTGCCCTGATGATGGAACATCGCCGCGACGTGAACGCCGCGCGAGGCCAGCAGCATCGCCGGAATATCCACGCCCCAGCCGTGCGGCACCAGCAGGATCACGCTCTCTTTGCTCTCCAGCATCTCATTAATGATGGACTCGTCGTGCCAGTCGACGCGGTTCAGCACTTTTTCCGGCCCGCGCAGGGCGAGCTCGGCCATAAAAACCATCGACTGCGGCGCGGTCGCGAACATGTTGTCAATAATGGTTTCGCGCTGCGCCTCGGAGAGTTCCGGGAAGCAGTAGAACAGGTTGATGCGCGCGCGGCGGCGGGCGCTTTTGCCAAACCGCCCCGCCAGACGGCCGATTTTACCGAGCAGCGGATCGCGAAAGGATGGCGGCGTCAGCGCCAGCGCGGCGCAGGCGCCAATCCCCAGCCAGGATCCCCAGTAGCGGGGATGCAGAAAAGCGCGCTCGAATTCAGGAATGTATTCGCTGTTTGTTTTTTTAGTTTCCATGACGGTTCTCGGGCCAGAGCCAGGTTTTCAAAAGAGAAAATAATGAAGGAGTTTAGCGGCGGGAAGGCCGCCAGACAAAATAAAAAGCCGGCGCGCGAAGGCACCGGCTGTTAATTGCCGTGCTTTTAATCAAGCGTCAGCTGCGGAACCACTTCTTTGACCTGCGCGAGGTAGTCGCGGCGATCCGAACCGGCCAGGCCCTCGGAGCGCGGCAGTTTGGCGGTCAGCGGGTTAACGGCCTGCTGGTTAATCCAGATTTCATAGTGCAGGTGCGGGCCGGTGGAGCGCCCGGTGTTGCCGGAAAGCGCGATGCGATCGCCGCGTTTCACTTTCTGACCCGGTTTGACCAGCAGTTTTTTCAGGTGCATGTAGCGGGTGGTGTACGTGCGTCCGTGGCGGATAGCGACATAATAGCCCGCCGCCCCGCTACGCTTCGCCATCACCACTTCGCCATCGCCCACCGCCAGCACCGGGGTGCCCTGCGGCATCGCGAAATCAACGCCTTTGTGCGGCGCGACGCGCCCGGTCACCGGGTTAAGACGACGCGGGTTGAAGTTAGAGGAGACGCGGAACTGACGCGACGTCGGGAAACGCATAAAGCCTTTGGCAAGCCCGGAGCCGTTGCGGTCGTAGAATTTGCCGTCTTCCGCGCGGATAGCGTAATAATCTTTACCGGACGAGCGCAGACGCACGCCGAGCAACTGGCTCTGCTCGCGCTTGCCGTCGAGCATTTCGCGCGACATCAGCACCGAGAACTCGTCGCCTTTCTTGAGCTTGCGGAAATCCATCTGCCACTGCATCGCTTTGATGACGGCGCTGATTTCAGCACTGGTAAGCCCGGCTTCTTTGGCGCTGGCGACGAAGCTGCCGCCGACGGTGCCTTTAATCACATTATTGACCCAGTCCCCCTGCTGTACCTCGCTGCTCATTTTAAAGCCGCCGGCAGGCGTGCGGTCGTAGGTGCGGGTTTCGCGGCGCGACATCTCCCAGGTCAGGCGCTGTAATTCGCCGCTGTCGGTGAGCGTCCAGGAGATCTGCTGGCCGATTTTCAGGTTACGCAGGTCTTTATCGACCGACGCGAGCTGGCTGATATCCCCCATGTCGATACCGTACTGATTCAGCACGCTGCTTAAGGTATCGCCGGTTGAGACTACATACTCATGCACCCCGGCTTCGCCAGCGGTTTTATCGTCAAGCTCATCCTGCGGGATTTCTTCGTCATCTTCCGGCGCGGCCTGATCGATAGGCTCGCTCGCCTCAGGCAGCAGAGAACGGATTTCGCTCTTGCGCAGTTCGATGTTTTTAACGATAGGGGCTGATTCAGCGTCGGGGTGGTAAATGTACGGCCGCCAGACGGCGACCGCGAGTGTGAGAACTGTAAGAGACCCCAGCATAACGCGATGGGGTCGTGGCAGGTTGTTAAATGCCAGGGCGACAGAGCGGGCTATCTGTTGCACGTATCCACTTCCTCGTTAATCTCCTTTCAGGCAGCTGGCATATTGGTTAGATAACTGAGTCAGGAACTGCATGTAGCTGTCCTTACCCAGGCTGATGGCCGTTCCCAGCGGGTCGAGTGTTCCCATTCGAACTTTCGTACCCCTGGCAACGGCTTCAATCACCGCTGGCCTGAACTGTGGTTCAGCAAAAACGCACTCGGCTTTATGCTCAACCAACTGTGTTCTTATTTCATGTAAACGCTGCGCACCGGGCTGGATTTCGGGATTCACGGTAAAATGGCCGAGCGATGTCAGGCCGTAATGTTTTTCGTAATAGCCGTAGGCGTCATGAAAAACGAAGTATCCTTTCCCTTTCAGCGGTGCCAGCTCGTTCGCCACCTGTTTGTCTGTCCGGGCCAGTTCGGCCTCGAAGCGCTGGAGGTTGGCGTCCAGTTTGGCTTTGCTTTGCGGCATAAGTTCCACTAATTTTTCGTGGATTGCAACCGCCGAGGCCCGGGCGATTTCCGGCGACAGCCAGATGTGCATGTTATAATCGCCATGATGGTGATGTTCGTCACTTTCTGCGCCGTGATGCGCGTGTTCGTCATGATCGTCGTCGTCATCATCGACGCCTTTCATGAGCAGCGGTTTCACGGAAGCGAGCCCGGCCAGCGCCAGATTTTTTTGCGGCGGCAGCGCGTTGACGGACTTATCCATAAAGGCTTCCATATCCGGGCCTATCCAGACCACTAAATCCGCTTTCTGTAAGCGTTTAACATCGGATGGACGCAGCGCGTAGTCGTGTTCCGACGCGCCGTCCGGCAGCAGTACTTCGGTTGGCGTGACGCCATCAGCGATAGCGGCAGCGATAAAGCCTACCGGCTTAAGCGAAGCGACCACGGCGGCCTGTGCTGAGGTGGTTGCGCCACCCAGGATTGCGGCACCAAGTGCAGCGCAAAGAAGCGTATTTTTATGTAACATAATGCGACTTATCATCGTTATGAATGTTGGAAGTGTGATATTATAACATTCGATAACTTCTGCAATAACAAAATTGCCATGACTAATCTTGTATCGCTTCAGAACGTCAGCGTCTCCTTCGGGCAACGCCGCGTTTTATCTGACATTTCTTTAACGCTCACGGGTGGACGGATCCTGACGCTGCTCGGCCCGAACGGCGCCGGAAAATCGACGCTCGTCAGGGTGGTTCTTGGGCTGGTAGCACCCGATGAAGGGGTTATCAAGCGTGAACGCAGCCTGCGCATCGGCTATGTGCCGCAAAAACTGCACCTCGACGCCACGCTGCCGCTGACGGTGAGCCGCTTTCTGCGCCTGCGCCCCGGCACCCGTAAGGCAGATATTCTGCCCGCGCTGAAACGCGTACAGGCCGGCCATCTTATTGAAGCGCCGATGCAGAAGCTCTCCGGCGGTGAAGCCCAGCGCGTTTTACTGGCGCGCGCCCTGCTCAACCAGCCGCAGCTATTAGTGCTGGACGAGCCGACCCAGGGTGTGGATGTGAACGGCCAGGTGGCGCTGTATGACTTAATCAATCAGTTGCGCCATGAACTCAACTGCGGCGTGCTGATGGTTTCGCACGATCTGCATCTGGTGATGGCCAAAACCGATGAAGTGCTGTGCCTGAATCATCACATCTGCTGCTCCGGCGCGCCGGAAGTGGTCTCCACCCACCCGGAATTTATCTCTATGTTTGGCCCGCGCGGCGCAGAACAGCTCGGGATCTACCGTCATCACCATAACCACCGTCACGATTTGCAGGGACGGATTATTCTGCGCAAGGGAAATGGCTCGTTATGATTGAACTTCTGCTTCCCGGCTGGCTGGCCGGTATGCTGCTGGCCTGCGCCGCAGGCCCGCTGGGCTCGTTCGTGGTCTGGCGTCGGATGTCCTATTTTGGCGATACGCTGGCGCACGCTTCGCTGCTGGGCGTCGCGTTTGGGTTGCTGCTGGACGTCAACCCGTTTTATGCGGTGATCGTCGTGACCCTGCTGCTGGCGGGCGGTCTGGTATGGCTTGAGAAACGCCCGCATCTCGCTATCGACACGCTGCTCGGCATTATGGCGCACAGCGCCCTGTCGCTGGGTCTGGTGGTGGTGAGCCTGATGGGCAATATCCGCGTCGATCTAATGGCGTATCTGTTTGGCGATCTGCTGGCGGTCACGCCTGTCGACCTGCTCTCGGTAGGGCTTGGCGTGGTGGTGGTGCTCGGTGTGCTGTTCTGGCAATGGCGCAATTTACTGTCGATGACCATCAGCCCGGACCTCGCCTTTGTCGACGGCGTGCGCTTACAGCGCGTCAAGATCCTGCTGATGATGGTGACGGCGCTGACTATCGGCGTGGCGATGAAATTCGTCGGCGCGCTGATTATTACCTCACTGCTGATAATCCCGGCGGCGACCGCCCGCCGCTTTGCCCGCACCCCGGAGCAGATGGCCGGTGTCGCGGTGGCGCTTGGCATGGTGGCGGTGACCGGCGGCCTGACTTTCTCCGCCTTTTACGACACGCCCGCCGGGCCGTCGGTGGTGCTGTGCGCGGCGCTGCTGTTTATTCTCAGCATGACGAAACGCCCGCCCGCGTAACCCTTCTTGCGCCGCATGGCGTCAGACAACAAAAAAGCGCCCGCGGGCGCTTTTTTTATTGAGCAGGTTCAGGGCATCTGCGGCGGCGTGATGCCGAAATGGCTCCAGGCGCGCGTGGTCGCCATACGTCCGCGCGGCGTGCGCTGCAAAAAACCCTGCTGGATGAGAAACGGCTCCAGCACGTCTTCGATAGTTTCACGCTCTTCGCCGATGGCCGCCGCCAGGTTGTCGAGCCCCACCGGGCCGCCGAAGAATTTATCGATAACCGTCAGCAGCAGTTTGCGGTCCATATAGTCAAAGCCTTCGGCATCGACATTCAGCATATCCAGCGCCTGGGAGGCCACATGCTGATTGATGATGCCGTCGTGACGCACCTCGGCGAAATCGCGCACCCGGCGCAGCAGGCGGTTGGCGATACGCGGCGTGCCGCGCGAGCGCTTCGCCACTTCAAACGACGCCTCATCATCCATCTCAAGGCCCATATGTCGCGCGCTACGGCTGACGATATGCTGCAGATCCGCCACCTGATAAAACTCCAGGCGCTGCACGATACCGAAGCGGTCGCGCAGCGGCGAAGTGAGCGAGCCCGCGCGCGTGGTGGCGCCAATCAGGGTAAACGGCGGCAAATCGATTTTGATTGAGCGCGCCGCCGGACCTTCGCCAATCATGATATCGAGCTGATAATCTTCCATCGCCGGGTAGAGGACTTCTTCCACAACCGGCGAGAGACGGTGAATTTCATCGATAAACAGGACGTCGTGCGGCTCAAGGTTGGTGAGCATCGCCGCCAGATCGCCCGCCTTTTCCAGCACCGGCCCGGAAGTGGTGCGCAGATTTACGCCCATCTCATTGGCGACGATATTGGCGAGCGTAGTTTTCCCAAGCCCCGGCGGGCCGAAAATCAGCAGATGATCGAGCGCGTCGCCACGCAGCTTCGCCGCCTGGATAAAGATTTCCATCTGGGAACGCACCTGCGGCTGGCCGATATACTCTTCGAGTAATTTTGGGCGAATGGCGCGATCGGCCACCTCTTCCGCCACGATACTGCCCGGCGCCACCAGGCGGTCTGCTTCAATCATCCTCTACCTCACAATGCCGCGCGCAGCGCTTCGCGAATTAGCATTTCGCTGCTCGCATCCGCCTTCGCGACTTTACTGACCATACGGCTGGCTTCCTGAGGTTTATAACCCAGCGACACCAGCGCGGCAACGGCTTCCGCCTCGGCATCGTCCACCACCGGGCTTGCCGGCGACGTCAGCACCAGATCCGCCGCTGGCGTGAAGAGATCGCCATGCAGACCTTTAAAGCGGTCTTTCATCTCGACCACCAGACGCTCGGCGGTTTTTTTACCGATACCGGGTAGCTTCACCAGCGCCGCGGGCTCTTCACGCTCCACGGCGTTAACAAACTGCTGCGCCGACATACCGGAAAGAATAGCCAGCGCCAGCTTCGGCCCGACGCCGTTGACTTTAATCAGCTCGCGAAACAGCGTGCGCTCTTGTTTATTGTTAAAGCCAAACAGCAACTGCGCGTCTTCACGCACCACAAAATGGGTGAACACCACCGCTTCTTTGCCGGTTTCCGGCAATTCATAAAAGCAGGTCATCGGCATATGGATTTCATAACCGACGCCGCCCGTCTCCAGTAACACCAGCGGGGGCTGTTTTTCCAGTACGATGCCTCTGAGTCTGCCTATCACGTTGCGCTCCTGCGTGGGGCTTAAGAAAGTTGCTGGTTATAATATAAAAAAAGCTGGACAGATATCCAGTCAAGAAATCGCCGCAGCGAAGAGGATGTGCGTGTTGCGAGACGCCTCGCAAAGGAACGGTAAATCCGTTTACCGTTAACGCAGACGACCGCGCGCCAGATTGAGACGCGATTCGCTGACCTGCGCCGCATTCTGGCTGACGTGGCAATGAGTGATGGCGATAGCCAGCGCATCCGCCGCGTCCGCCTGGGGGTTCGCGGAGAGCTTCAGCAGCGTGCGCACCATGTGCTGCACCTGGCTTTTCTCGGCGCTGCCGATGCCGACCACCGTTTGCTTCACCTGACGCGCCGCGTACTCAAACACCGGCAGGTCGTGGTTTACCGCCGCGACAATCGCCGCGCCGCGCGCCTGGCCGAGTTTCAGCGCCGAATCGGCGTTTTTCGCCATGAACACCTGTTCAATGGCGAAATAGTCAGGATGAAACTGGGTGATGATTTCACTGACGCCCGCGTAGATAAGCTTGAGCCGCGAAGGCAGATCGGTGACGCTGGTGCGAATACAGCCGCTGCCGAGATAAGTAAGCTGCCGCCCGGTCTGGCGGATGACGCCATAACCGGTGACGCGTGAGCCGGGGTCAATCCCGAGGATAATCGACATCACGCGCCTCCCGTGGATGGTGTAGCCACGCTCATCAGAGCGTCGCCGCCACCTCGTCAGAGATCTCGCCGTTGTGGTAAACCTCCTGCACATCGTCGCAGTCTTCGAGCATGTCGATAAGACGCAGCAGTTTCGGCGCGGTTTCCGCGTCCATGTCCGCTTTGGTGGACGGGATCATGGACACTTCAGCGTTATCTGCTTTCAGGCCAGCGGCTTCCAGCGCGTCGCGCACGGCGCCCATCTCTTCCCAGGCGGTGTAGACGTCGATTGCGCCGTCGTCATAGGTCACCACATCTTCCGCGCCCGCTTCCAGCGCCGCTTCCATGATGGTGTCTTCATCACCCGCTTCAAAAGAGATAACCCCTTTCTTGCTGAACAGGTAAGCGACGGAGCCGTCGGTGCCGAGGTTGCCGCCGCACTTGCTGAACGCGTGACGCACTTCGGCAACGGTACGGTTGCGGTTGTCAGAGAGGCACTCGACCATCACCGCGGTGCCGCCAGGGCCGTAACCTTCATAAATGATGGTTTCCATGTTCGCGTCTTCGTCGCCGCCCACGCCGCGCGCGATAGCACGGTTTAAGGTGTCACGCGTCATGTTGTTGGAGAGCGCTTTATCGATAGCCGCGCGCAGACGCGGGTTGGAGCCCGCATCACCGCCGCCGAGGCGCGCTGCCGTTACCAGCTCGCGAATAATTTTAGTGAAGATTTTACCGCGCTTGGCATCCTGTGCCGCTTTGCGGTGTTTGGTGTTGGCCCATTTACTATGACCTGCCATAAAAATATCTCCAGAAAGCGCGCCTTCTCAGGCCGCGTTAATAACAAATTCTTCAATCGCCTGCCGGTTGCTCCAGGACTTGGTGAGCGCCGCCGCATCGGCGGCGTCAACCCAGCGGTAGGCCAGGTGTTCGGTAAACACGATCTCCCGCTCCGTCGGCAAGGCCAGACAGAACCAGGACTCGGTGTTCCGCATCACCCCCGGCGCATAGCGATGACGTAAATGACTAAAAATTTCAAACTCCACCGTGCGCTGACAGTCCATCAAGGTCAGTTGCTCGCGGGCAACGTCAATAGAGACCTCTTCCTTTACTTCACGCGCGGCGGCCTGCGGCGCGGTTTCTCCGTCTTCCAGGCTGCCGGTCACCGACTGCCAGAAATCAGGATCGTCACGCCGCTGCAACATCAGCACCCGTTTCGTGTCGGCGGCGTAAATCACCACCAGCACGGAAACGGGACGCTTATAGTGCATTTATTCGTTCTCCACAGACGCATTCGCGTCTTTAGATTCTTTCTTCACCACCGCGATGCCCAGCTCGCCAAGCGCGGTCGGGTTCGCAAAGCTCGGCGCTTCGGTCATCAGACACGCCGCGGCGGTGGTTTTCGGGAAGGCGATAACGTCACGGATGTTATCGGTGCCGGTCAGCAGCATGGTCAGACGGTCAAGACCGAACGCCAGGCCCGCGTGCGGCGGCGTACCGAATTTCAGCGCGTCCAGCAGGAAGCCGAATTTCTCGCGCTGCTCGTGTTCGTTGATGCCGAGAATGCCAAACACGGTCTGCTGCATGTCGCCACGGTGGATACGCACCGAGCCGCCGCCCACTTCGTAGCCGTTGATAACCATATCGTAGGCGTTCGCTACGGCCTCTTCCGGCGCGGCTTTCAGCTCGTCGGCGGTCATGTCTTTCGGGGCCGTAAAAGGATGGTGCATCGCGCTCAGTCCGCCTTCGCCGTCGTCTTCAAACATCGGGAAGTCGATAACCCACAGCGGCGCCCATTTGGTTTCGTCGGTGAGGCTCAGATCTTTACCGAGCTTGAGGCGCAGCGCGCCCAGCGCGTCGGCGACCACTTTCTTGTTATCGGCGCCGAAGAAAATCATGTCGCCATCCTGCGCGCCGGTGCGCTCGAGGATAGATTCCACGATCTCCGCGTTCAGGAATTTAGCGACCGGGCTGTTGATGCCGTCAAGACCGTTCGCGCGCTCGTTGACTTTGATGTACGCCAGGCCTTTCGCGCCGTAAATTTTGACGAAATTGCCGTAGTCGTCAATCTGCTTGCGGCTGAGCTGAGCGCCGCCCGGTACGCGCAGCGCGGCAACGCGGCCTTTCGGATCGTTGGCCGGGCCAGCGAATACCGCGAACTCGACGTTTTTCAGGAGGTCAGCGACATCCACCAGCTCCATCGGATTGCGCAGATCCGGTTTGTCAGAGCCGTAACGACGCTCGGCTTCGGCGAAGGTCATAATCGGGAACTGGCCCAGATCGACGCCCTTCACGTCCAGCCACAGCTTACGAATCAGATCTTCCATCACTTCACGCACCTGCGGCGCGGTCATGAAGGAGGTCTCGACGTCGATCTGGGTGAATTCAGGCTGACGGTCGGCGCGTAAGTCTTCGTCGCGGAAGCATTTAACAATCTGATAGTAGCGATCGAAGCCGGACATCATCAGCAGCTGTTTGAACAGCTGCGGGGACTGCGGCAGCGCGTAGAACTTGCCTTTGTGCACGCGGGACGGCACCAGGTAGTCGCGCGCGCCTTCCGGCGTGGCTTTGGTCAGCATCGGGGTTTCGATGTCGAGGAAGCCGTGGTCATCCATAAAGCGACGCACGAAGCTGGTGATTTTCGCGCGGGTTTTCAGGCGCTGCGCCATATCCGGGCGACGCAGGTCGAGATAGCGGTACTTCAGACGCGCTTCTTCGCTGTTGACCTGGTTGGAGTCGAGCGGCAGCGGCTCGGCGCGGTTAATGATGTTCAGCTCGGTGGCGAACACTTCCACTTCGCCGGTCGCCATATCGCGGTTGACGTTTTTCTCGTCGCGGGCGCGCACGGTGCCGGTGATTTGAATACAGAACTCATTACGCAGTTCAGAGGCGAGGCCGAAGGCGTCGGCGCGATCCGGGTCGAAGAACACCTGAACAATGCCTTCACGATCGCGCATGTCGATAAAAATCAGACTGCCGAGATCGCGACGACGATTGACCCAACCACACAGAGTCACTTGCTGTCCGACGTGGGACAGATTGAGCTGCCCGCAATATTCTGTACGCATGAGATATCCCTTAATTTAGCCGCAGGCCGTTTGTCGCCTGCCCTGCAGGCACCACTGTCGCAGCTTTGGCTGAATGTCACTACTGGATGAAAAAAGGGGGCTATTATACTGGAAATTCCGCGCCGCGATAAGCCCGAAGCCGTGCGCCCGCGCGATTGCTGCGCGTAAATTGGCGCTTCTCACAAAATTTAACAAAAATAGACAACCGTGCTGCGCGCCACGCCAGTAAGGTACTCATCCAAAACACGCTTTTAAGGGGAGTCTCTATGTTAACGCTCAATCCCGCCGCCACCGCGCTGGTGGTTATCGATTTACAGGAAGGCATCCTGCCCTTTGCGGGCGGTCCGCACCGCGCTGAAGACGTCGTCGCGCGCGCCGCACGTCTGGCCGAAAAATGCCGCGCCGTCGGCGCGCCGGTCGTGATGGTGCGCGTGGGCTGGTCGAAAGATTTCGCCGAAGCGCTCAAGCAACCGGTGGATTCGCCCATCGCCGGGCAAACGCTGCCTGAAGAGTGGTGGCACTATCCGGTGGCGCTCGGCAAACGCGACACCGATATTGAAGTGACGAAACGCCAGTGGGGCGCCTTCTACGGCACCGATCTGGAGCTACAATTACGTCGTCGCGGCATCACCACCATCATTCTGTGCGGCATCTCCACCAATATTGGCGTGGAATCCACCGCGCGTAACGCCTGGGAGATGGGCTTTGAACTGGTCATCGCCGAAGACGCCTGCTCCGCCGCCGACGCCGAACAGCACGACGGCAGCATGACGCACATTTTCCCGCGCCTCGGGCGGGTTCGTTCCACAGAGGAGATCCTCGCAGCCCTATGATTTATCTCGGTCTGCCGCAGTGGTCGCACCCGCGATGGGTGCGGCTTGGCATTACATCGCTTGAAGATTACGCCCGCTATTTTAACTGTGTGGAAGGCAATACCACGCTCTACGCGCTGCCGAAGGTGGAGATTGTCGGGCGCTGGCATGCGCAGACCCACGATGATTTCCGCTTCTGTTTTAAATTTCCGGCGACCATTTCGCATAACGCCGCGCTGCGCCACTGTGAGGATTTGACCGCCGAATTTTTCGCCCGCATGGCGCCGCTCGACGCCCGCATCGGCCAGTACTGGCTGCAGTTGCCCGCCGCGTTCGGCCCGCGCGATCTGCCTGCGCTCTGGGCGTTTCTTGACGCCCTGCCCCGCGAGTTCACGTACGGCGTGGAGGTCCGCCACCCCGATTTCTTCGCTAAAGGCGAGGCGGAGCTGGCGCTTAATCGTGGGCTTATCGCGCGCGGCGTTAATCGCGTGATGCTCGACAGCCGCCCGGTGCATGCCGCCAGGCCGAACAGCCCGGCGGTTATCGACGCCCAGCGCAAAAAGCCCAAAGTGCCGGTTCACGCGCTGGTCACGGCGCAGCATCCGATGGTGCGGTTTATCGGCAGCGACGATATGGCGCAAAATGCCGATTTCTTTACGGTGTGGCTCGCCAAACTCGCGCTGTGGCAGCAGACCACAACGCCGTATCTCTTTTTACACACGCCGGACATCGAACACGCGCCGGAGCTGGTGCATACGCTCTGGCCCCGGCTTCGCGAGGCGCTGCCGACCCTGGGCGACGAGCCCGCCATCCCGCATCAGGACACCCTCTTTTAGAGCAGCGACAACAGGCACGCGCCACGCTATCATAAAGGCGCCATTAACAGCGTTAAACGGAGTTTCTATGGTAAGCGCGCTTTATGCGGTTCTGGGTGCGTTGTTGTTGATGAAGTTCTCTTTCGATGTGGTTCGCCTGCGCATGCAGTATCGCGTCGCGTATGGCGATGGCGGTTTCAGCGAGCTGCAAAGCGCTATCCGCATTCACGGCAACGCGGTGGAGTATCTGCCCATCGGCCTGTTGCTGCTGCTGTTTATGGAGATGAACGGCGCGCAAAACTGGATGCTCCACGTCTGCGGTTTGCTGCTGCTGGCCGGGCGACTGATGCATTATTACGGCTTCCATCACCGGCTGATGCGCTGGCGGCGCAGCGGCATGAGCGCCACCTATATCGCGCTGCTGCTGATGGTGCTGGCTAACATCTGGTATATGCCCTGGGAGTTGGTTTTCTCCTTCCATTAGCGCAAAATACGCCCCTTTCGTTTTCCCCAGGATTTACGCTATGTCTAATCGCGACACGCTGTTCTCCGCGCCTATCGCCCGTCTGGGCGACTGGACTTTCGATGAGCGGGTGGCTGAAGTCTTCCCCGATATGATCCAGCGTTCCGTGCCGGGCTATTCCAATATCATCGCTATGATTGGCATGCTGGCGGAGCGCTTTGTTCAGCCCGCAAGCCAGGTTTACGATCTCGGCTGTTCGCTTGGCGCGGCCACGCTCTCGGTGCGCCGCAACGTGCGTCACGACGGCTGTAAAATTATCGCGGTGGACAATTCGCCCGCCATGGTGGAGCGCTGCCGTCGCCATATCGACGCCTTTAAAGCGCAAACGCCGGTCGAGGTGATTGAAGACGATATCCGCAATATCACCATCGAGAACGCCTCTATGGTGGTGCTCAACTTCACGCTCCAGTTCCTGAACCCGGACGACCGCCAGCTGCTGCTCAATAAAATCTATGAGGGGCTTAACCCCGGTGGCGCGCTGGTGCTCTCGGAAAAATTCAGCTTTGAAGACAGCGAGGTCGGCGAGCTGCTGTTCAACATGCATCACGACTTCAAGCGCGCCAACGGCTACAGCGAGCTGGAAATCAGCCAGAAGCGCAGCATGCTGGAAAACGTGATGCTGACTGACTCCGTGGAAACCCATAAGGCGCGTCTGCGTCAGGCCGGTTTTGAGCACAGCGAACTCTGGTTCCAGTGCTTTAACTTTGGCTCGCTGGTGGCGCTGAAAGCCGGGAGCGCGGCATGATCGATTTCGGTAAGTTTTATCAGCAGATAGCCTGCGGCCCGCTCGCTCACTGGCTCGAAACGCTCCCCGCCCAGGTCGCCGCCTGGCAGCGCGACGCCCTGCACGGCCAGTTTAAGCAGTGGAAAAATTCGCTCGATAATCTCCCGGCGCTGGTGCCGGATCGGCTTGACCTGCTGCACAGCGTCAGCGCGCAGAGCGATACGCCGCTCAGCGACGGCCAGCGTAAGCGCATTGAGCAGCTGCTGCGCACGCTGATGCCGTGGCGCAAAGGGCCGTTCTCGCTCTATGGCATCGATATCGACACCGAATGGCGCTCCGATCTCAAGTGGGACCGCGTGCTGCCGCATATCACGCCGCTTGCCGGCCGCACTATTCTCGATGTGGGCTGCGGCAGCGGCTATCACCTCTGGCGCATGGTCGGCGCGGGCGCGCAGCTCGCGGTCGGCATCGACCCGACGCAGCTGTTCCTGTGCCAGTTTGAGGCGGTGCGCAAGCTGCTGGGCGGCGATAACCGGGCGCACGTGCTGCCGCTCGGCATTGAACAGATGCCCGCGCTGAACGCGTTCGACACGGTGTTTTCCATGGGCGTGCTCTATCACCGCCGCTCGCCGCTGGAGCATCTCTGGCAGCTTAAAGATCAGTTGGTGAACGAGGGCGAGCTGGTGCTGGAAACGCTGGTGGTGGAAGGCGACGAGAATACCGTGCTGGTGCCCGGCGAGCGCTACGCGCAGATGCGTAACGTCTACTTTATTCCGTCTGCGCCGGCCCTAAAAAACTGGCTGGAGAAGTGCGGTTTTGTGGATGTGCGCATTGCGGATTACTCAGTCACCACCGTGGAAGAGCAGCGCCGCACCGCCTGGATGCAGACGGAGTCGCTGGCCGATTTCCTCGACCCTCAGGATGCCACGAAAACCCGCGAAGGCTACCCCGCCCCGCTGCGCGCCGTCCTGGTCGCGCGCAAGCCGTGATAACGTCTCCCGCCCACAACGAGCGGGAGCATAGCGGTTATTTCGGAATACGCAGCACCTGGCCCGGATAGATTTTTTCCGGGCTGGTCAGCATCGGCTTATTGGCCTCGAAGATTTTCGGTTACTGATTCGCATCGCCATACACGTCTTTTGAAATCGCGCTCAGCGTGTCGCCTTTTTTCACCGTGTAATACTGGCTTTCCGGCGCGGGGCTTGCCACCGCCACGTTATCGGCAACATGGCCGATGCCCGCGATGTTCCCCACCGCCACCAGGATTTTCTCTTTGGCTTCCTGGCTTAACCCCTCGCCGGTGACGGTCGCTTTGCCGTCATCGACCTGCACCTGGACTTTATCGGCGTCCGGGATGCCGGTTTTCTTGAGGTGTTCCTGCACTTTGGCGTTCTGCGCGGCGGCATCGTCATGCCCGGAGACGCTGTCCCAGATTTTCTCGCCCGCTTCTTTGACAAAATTAAGTAAGCCCATCATTCCTCCTCAAAAAAAATTCACCTGAGAAGTCTGGCAAAGAAACGGCGAAATAAACCAGGCGGCAGCGTGCCGGTTGCGTTAAAAGCGAACAGCCTGACGAAAAAACCGCGGCCACACGCGCCTAAAAAAAGCCCGGCAATGCCGGGCAGTTGTCTGCTGTTGGGCGCTATTTTGATGCGCAGCGTGCGTACCACTCATGGTTTACCCGCTCGCTGCACGCCTGCGGATCGTTGAGATTACGGCACAGCGGCGGCACCGCAGGCGGCGTGTCGCAGGTGGCCTGCGAAGCATCGGCGTCTGGACGCGTCGCCTCGCCCTGGTAAACCGTCGACGGCGTTTTTGGCGTATCCGGCGTCGTCTGCGCCGCTCCCGGCAGCAGCGCGCGCACGCCGGTGATAATGGCGAAGAACAGCAGCGCCAGCAGCACGTTTTTGGTCATGCCCGTGCGTTTCGGGGCCGGTTTTTTGCGAAAGCGTTGCAACGCGCCGGCGTAGCGCCAGAGATCGGTCCAGGCGAGCAGCAGCGTCACTACGACAAAGATCCCCAGCGCGAGCCTGCCGCAGACCAGCGCGATAACGAGGCTCACGACGCAGAACGGAATGACATGCGCCAGCAGCCGCCAGCGTTTGCGCCGTGGCGAGTAGATAAACCGCGGCAGCAGTCGTTCGCTCAGCGCCGTGTCGGTGCCTGACAGTGACCGGGTGAAGCCTGACCACAGCGCCAGCGGCACCGCGCCCACCACCATCGCCACCACCGGTGCCACCAGCACGCGCAGCACCACGCCGAGCGGGGTTATCGTACCGTCATAAATCGCCGGCAGCATCCAGCCGAACGTTGCCATCATCAGTCCGATAAACCAGAGGCCGCGCAGCATCGGCACGTTGGTGTTGGTGAGCTTCGCAGACGTCTGCTCCCAGGCGTGGATATCCGCGCCCGCAAAGCGCGGGATGAGCGCCGGATGACC
>Ga0157365_10000013_pt1 | contig 126794 bp, 125 predicted proteins | sample AttsexASBM3_FD_111478 | JGI IMG/M metagenome (GOLD analysis project Ga0157365, IMG submission 111478) | Fungus gardens microbial communities from leaf cutter ant in Ribeirão Preto, State of São Paulo, Brazil - Atta sexdens ASBM3 | ecosystem: Host-associated > Fungi > Mycelium > Unclassified ...
TGCAAAATGAGAATAAAGCGAGTCGACCGAAAGCCCCAACAGGGCACAGCCCAAGGCTTCGAAACGCGGATAAGCCTTGGCAAACGCTGCAAATTCGCTGGTGCAGACCGGCGTGAAGTCGGCCGGATGAGAGAAAAACACCAGCCAGCGCCCCCGGAACGCCGACAGTCGCAGTTCGCCCTGCGTCGTGCGTGCCAGAAAGTCCGGTGCCTCGTCCCCCAGATGCAGGGGGCGGGCGTAGTCGATGCCATCGTTCATGATCGCGCTGTTCCCACGACGCTTTATTTGACGCAATCCACGCCCTGATATACAAAATCAATGTAATCCTGAAAGTGACAGCAGAGCAACCTATGCCTCACCCCGCCAAGGATCTTGCGATTCAGCAGACCACGCGCCGGATTCAAGACGCGACGGAAGCGCCATCGCTGCGCCCATCTGTCGAGACGATGTTCGACGAAGCAACCTTCACGGCAACTCACATCGTCTACGACCCCCAGACCCGGGCCGCCGCGATCATCGATTCCGTTCTGGATTACGACGCGGCAGCCGGCCGCACGACTTACGCCACCGCGACGCACGTCGCCGAGTATGTCCGGGCCAATGATCTGCACGTCGAATGGCAGCTTGAGACCCACGTGCATGCAGACCACCTGTCGGCGGCACCGTGGCTGCAGCGCGAAGTGGGCGGCAAGATCGGGATCGGCGCCGAGATCGTCCGCGTGCAGGACTGTTTCGGCAAGATCTTCAACGCCGGGACCGAGTTCGCACGCGATGGATCGCAGTTCGACCGACTGTTCCGCGATGGGGACACCTTTGCACTGGGTGGACTTTCGGTGACGTGCCTGCACGTACCGGGCCACACCCCTGCGGACATGGCCTATGTCATCGGGGACGCCGTGTTCGTCGGCGACACCCTGTTCATGCCGGATTACGGTACCGCGCGGGCGGACTTTCCCGGCGGCAGTTCGGCACAGCTTTTTCGCTCGATCCGCCGACTGATGCGTTTACCGGACGAGACGCGCGTTTTCCTCTGTCACGATTACAAGGCCCCCGGCCGCGACGGTTTTGCCTGGGAAACCACGATCGGCGCGCAGCGGACGAACAATGTTCACGCCCATACCGGTGTGGACGAAGCCAGTTTCGTTGCCATGCGGGACGCGCGCGACGCCACATTGCGTCTGCCCGCACTCATCATGCCGTCCGTACAGATCAATATGCGCGCAGGTCGCATCCCCCCCGCCGAAGATAACGGCACCTCCTATATCAAGATTCCGATCAATGCTCTCTAAACTCCGCACCATGCTGGGGCTCGCCCCGCAGACAAGTCCCGGGTCCGACACACACGCCACCTTCCCCAGCCGCGCGGTATCCCCCGACTTTGCGGTCTGCCCGCAAATCCGGCCCGAAGATGTGCCGCATATCACCGCTGCGGGCTTTCGCACGGTCATCTGCGTCCGCCCCGACAATGAAGAAGCCGGCCAACCCCCGCGCGAGGCGATCGCTGCAGCCTGCACACAGGCGGGCCTGGACTTTGCCTATGTTCCGGTTCCCGGCGGTGGATCTGGCGATGCAGTGTTGATGCGCGCCACACTCGATAGTCACCCCAGCCCGGTTCTGGCCTATTGCCGGTCCGGTGCGCGGGCCGTGCATCTGTGGCAGGCCGCAACAGCCCTGAACGGGTCTCCGGACGCGCAATGACCCTCTCGGCCACCTCGCTTCTGGCCGCCCTGCCCGCCGATCCAGCCCTGACGGTCCTGAGCGGAGCGCTGGTCGGGCTGGTGCTCGGACTGGTGGGCGGCGGGGGATCGATCCTGTCCGTGCCGTTGATGGTCTATGTCGTGGGCATCCGGGATGCCCATGTGGCGATCGGCACCAGTGCGCTGGCCGTGGGCCTGAACGCACTGGTCAGCCTCAGCGGGCATGCCCGCGCGGGTACGGTAAAGTGGCGGTGTGCCGTCGTGTTCGGCGTCTGCGGCATGATCGGCGCGCTGGTCGGGTCGACACTGGGGCGCGCCGTGAACGGGCAGCGCCTGCTGGCGGCTTTCGCCCTGTTGATGGTGGCGGTCGGCATCATGATGCTGCGCGGGCGTCGCAATCTCGGCAATCCCGGTGCGGCCTGCAACCGCGATAATGTGGGAAAAGTGTGCATCTGCGCGTTGGGGACCGGCGTGCTGTCGGGTTTCTTTGGCATCGGCGGCGGGTTCCTGATCGTACCCGGCCTGGTGGCATGCACGGGCATGCCGATCCTGAATGCCGTCGGCACATCGCTGTTCGTCGTCGCTGTATTGGGGCTGACCACGGCCTCGTCCTACGCTGCCAGCGGACTGGTGGACTGGCCGGTGGCGGTGCTGTTCATCGCCGGTGGTGCAATTGGCAGTATTCTGGGCCTCCGGGGTGGCAAGGCACTCGCCGCCCAGCGTGGGCTACTGACCACGTTGTTTGCCTGCATGATCTTCGTCGTTGCCGGGTATGTACTGTATCGCGCGCTATAATCTGCGAGCGTGACCTTCGGCGCATAGTGCCCATCCCAGCAGAGACCCGATACGGGCGCACCGTGCGGACTTAATAAACAGAGCGGCAGGACGAGACAGACGCACAAGGTACAGCAGGCGGCGCGTGCGGTGCGCCAACACCCACGTACGCCTTGCCGATCGACAGTCCGTCGAAACGCATGAAACCCGCCAACTCAACTTTTTCAGTCGCTGCGTGCGCGCCGAATCCGCGCCGCAAAAGAAGCATGTGAAGACAGAAAAAGAGCAAAAAACCACCACTGGATCGATACAATCGCGCTAATCCTATCGTTACGTAAGGATATTGATACCACTTCTTGCTCAAAGTATTATTTTAGACACCAGCGACAAAGATCGTCTCGCGTATTTTCATGCTGCGACGCCCGGCGGAGCCGAGTTATTCGTTTGACATTTCTTCACGCACAGCACATCCGACTGTTAGCAATTTTGACACATTCCCGGCGTTCCGTGTGCGCCGCGTACTACAGATCATTATAATCGTTCATCTTCAGGAGACAGGTGCAATGGCCATCTGCAAGACCGTCCCGAGGCGTCGATAAGCATGCCGATACCCGCAGTACATATCCACAATGAAGCAAGCGCGGTTGTTCGCGTGCTGCAGATCGTGCGTGCGCACTGCTTTTCGTATTTCAAATCGCCGCGTCTGAACGTCTCGTCGGCCGCGCCTGCAACGAAAGGACGCTGACGATCCGAAGCTTCCTTCAACCTGGCCAGGTGTGGACACCGACGCTGACCAATGATCCTGCACGCAAAATCGTGGACCTGCCCGATGGTCTGGTGGCGTGCGACGAGGTCGAGCCTCCGGCGCAAACGGACAGTCCCGGCAGCTATCTGCTGGGTCGGGCCCAGTTCCGCAAGTGGATGCGCCGCACCGGCGCCGTGCTGACCGAACGCGCCGTGCGGACGCCCCCACTGTCTCTCGCGCTGGCGCAGAAAGTCGCGGTTCTGCGGAAAGCCCATGGCATGACGCAGAAACAACTGGCCGACGCCATGGGCATCCCCCGGTCGTCCATCGCGTTCATGGAGACCGGACGGACGATCTCCATCCAGAAATATGTCCCGCTGCTTGCCGACATCTTTGGTGTACCCGCAGAGCTGTTTCTGACCGGCATGGCGGAGCAGGATACCGCGATGCTGCTGACGCAGGACGAACACGAGTTCATTACCCAATATCGCCGCCTTCCGGCAGAACTCAAGATCACAGTGACCAAGGCCGTCGACAAGGCGCATGAACGCATGCGTCGCCGCGACGTCGCAGCGTAACCCCGACCGGGCACCCCGTTGCGGTGCCGCGCGCGTTCCCGGCAGACATTTTCGAAGTCGCCTCACACATCTCGGAGCACCAGATTGGACCGCGTTGCGCGGAGGGCGCTCACTGCGTTTTAAGGCGCCGGACTCCCGATGGTGCGGGCATTGGCTCGCTACGTGTGGATCGGGAGATGAGATGGGGAGGTTCTTCCACGCCGACTGAGGCCATAGCACTGCCGTCCTTGGGGCGACGCTCGGTCAAGCATACCGCGTGCCACACATTCGCAAGCCATAGCGCACGGTGCCGCTGCCAATGTGCATCCTGAGCAGTATTTGCACGACGATCGTCGCCCCCAAGCCAACTCCGGGATTCCTCTTTCTCACTCGGAGGTCGATCCGATCGGTCGCAGAGTACTGTCGGCAACCGCGAGCGTGCATAAACGAAAAGATCGGCGCGAGTTTTTTTCGGTCTTCCGTTTACATCCCTGACCGCGCAGCCTCTGACGGCAAACTCTCGCCATCATCACACTCGATCACGCTCTTTGCATCCGAGCCCTTTACGCCGTAGCTATTGATGAAAGTCTGACTACATGTAGCCAGTCAGAGCATCGTTGGCCTGCCGGCTACGGCTACCAACCCTCACTCTTCAGAATCCCCTCACTTCGATCACGCGAAGCATAGAATTTACGTGATTCAAGGCCATGACGAGGCCTCCGCACCATGTGCGAAAAAATTTGCGTCCATTGCAAATATTATTCGACGTCTCTCACAAACAGCTTTATTCCACGGCGCTCTAGTGGGACAACACGAAAATTTCTTTGGTATTCCAAGAATATATTCGACTAGCGCGCCGGATTCCTAAGATTCAAATATCGCTCTAAAACGTGAAGACCTGTTTGTGTATCTCTAACGCTCGAACTGACATGTTTTTTTGCAGACACATCTGATCCATTGAACGTATCACGCGTTCTCACACCGCCGCGACTACGTTTTCTAATATTCACGGTCAATTTTCGTTTTCAGGCTTCAATAATGTCTGAAATTTTTAAGAATCACAACAAATACAAGATAATATCTTAGAGAAATTCCTTTCAAATAATATAATTATTATTTCCAATATTCAAAAAATCACAACCAAAGATCCAATGCGGCACGTTACAACTGTCAATAAGCATTCGACCCGATCATATGCCTCTCGATACGGTTACTCCCAAGATTCCGCCCTGTATTCCAGAGTTCGTCAAAAAATCATGCATATATTTTCTTTTTTCACACATCTGAAATATAGAATTTAATTTCGATATCGATCTGATGAAAAAAATTTTAATCGTTTTTGAAAGCGCGAATGATGCTTGACATATTTTGCCACCAGAGAATCCACCATAAATTGGCCGAAAATTTCGTTTCGGAACAACAGATCGACAAAAAATAACATATTCAACTTCGTAATGCTGAGTTACGTTTCTCCCTCAAGCAGCTTTATGCTGAGCGAGGAACCCGCGCATGACGCACTCTCCCGTCCACGAGTTACTCCCGCTTACGGTCGCCCAGAGAGGCTTGTGGTTCACGCGACTTGTCGCTCCACGAGGCTCCAACCTCAATATTGCCGAAGCGATTCACCTGCCGGGTGCCATTAATGAAGGCTGCTTCCTGCGGGCCTTGCACCATGTCGGACACGAGGCTGAAACCCTGTGCGCTCATATCGTAGAAGTGCAAAGCGAACCTCGGCATCGTATTATTGCAGATTTAAAACACGATTTTCTCAGCCTTGACTTCACTCAGAACAAAAATCCCGAGGCCGCCGCACAGGACTGGATGTATCGACGGGTTCGCGCACCCGTCGATCTGCAAAAAGATCAACTCTGGCAGAATGCCTTATTGAAACTTGGCGCCGAATCCTACATCTGGTTCCACTGCTGCCACCATGTCGTGCTGGACGGCTATTCCGGCGGCATGATCGCCGCACGTGTCGCGGCCGTTTACACCGCAATGCTTGCTGGAACAGACCCTGCCCCCTCCCCGTTCCTGCCACTTCGCACTCTTCTCGAACAGGAAGCAGCTTATCGCGCATCCGACCGTCATCAGATCGATCGTGCTCACTGGCTCGACTACCTGCGTGATATCCCCGAGCCCGCCTCCCTCTCGCTGCGCCCTCATAAAGCGCCAACGGGCGAGTGCGGAGGTGCCATCACGCGGTCCGTCACCCTCCCGGCGGATCGCGTGGCGGCCCTGACGGCGCTCGGCCGCTCCCATGATGTGACACTTCCCCAAACATTGACGGCATTTCTTGCAGGTTACCTTTTCCGCGTCACGGGGGAAGCCGACCTGGTCCTCGGGATGCCGGTCAGTGCGCGGGCCAATCGTGCCCTGCGCCAGACACCAGGCATGGTTGCAAACGCTGTGGTGCTGCGTTTCACCTTTGCAAACGACACCACACTTGCCGATCTGATGCTCCAGTCCCGGCGCGCCATGCGTGGAGCCCTCAGACATCAACAGTTCCGTTACGAAGACCTACGCCGAGACCTCGGCTTTTTCGATCTGAACCGCCAGATTTCACGCACGGGCGTAAACATCGAACCCTTTGACTACAAATTGTCCTTTGGTGACGTGACCGCCCGCAACGCCAACCTCAGCAACGGCGCGATGGAAGATCTGACGATCTTCGTGTTCGACCGGCAGGATGGCAAGGGGCTCAGCATCCAGTGCGATGCCAACCCTGCACTCTATACTTATGACGAGCTTGACGCACATCTGGCGCGCATCGTGCGGCTGGTCGACGACATGCTGGTGAACCCGGAACTGCCTGTCGTTTCGCACAGCATCCTGTCTCCTGATGACCTGATGCGCCAGAAACTGCGCTCCACCGAGACGCAGCGTCACTGGCCGGAAGTCCATGCCGCAGAGTTGCTTCGCACCGCGCTCTCGGCAAACAGGGACGCGACCGCCATCATCGACCGCGCGGGCAGCATCAGCAACGGCGCCATGCTCGCCCAGATGGAGGCCCTTTCCGGCACGCTGACGGCGGCCGGCATCGGGCCGGGGTCTCTCGTGGCCGTCGCCCTGCCGCGCGACCGCCGCATGATTCTGGCAATTGCAGCCATCGCAGCGAGCGGTGCTGCATGGTTGCCGATCGACACGAACGGCCCGTTCGCCAGAGCCCGGATGATCCTTGACGACGCTATGCCGTCCCTCGTGATTGTTCCTGATGAAGAACGGTCTTTCTGGGCGGCCGGACGTGCCACTCTTATCCTCTCCGACAACGGTGCACCCGAAAACCATATCCACCTGGCGCCGCTTGAAACATTGCCCACAGCGACGGTGCCTGCAGGCACTGCCTATGTGACCTACACCTCCGGCACGACAGGCCGGCCCAAGGGCGTGATCGTTCCCCATACCGCGCTGGGCAATCTGCTGCTGTCGATGCAGGAAATTCTCGGTTTCGACAGACGGGAGCGTATCCTTGCCGTCACGACCATCACCTTTGACATTGCGGTGCTGGAACTTCTGCTCCCGCTCGTCGCGGGCGGGTCGATCGTCGTCGCGGCGTATGAGGACGTGCGCGATCCACGCTATCTGGCTGCGCTGATCCGGGCCAACGCCGTCACCGCAATGCAGGCCACGCCCACCCTGTGGCAGGCCATTCTCAGTGCGGCGGAAGGGGAGGCCCTGCGCGGCCTGAAGCTGCTGACTGGCGGCGAACCCCTTGTCGCGCACGTCGCTCAACGCCTGTTCCGTCTCGGGCGTGACGTTTTCAATCTGTATGGCCCGACAGAGACAACAATCTGGTCCACGGCCCACTGCCTGACTGCAGACGATCTCGATAACCCGCCCGTCGGTATGCCGATTGCCAATACCGAGTTGTTCATTGTCGATGGTCAGGGACGCCCGCTGCCGGATGGCGTGGTCGGCGAACTGATGATCGGCGGCAGCGGCGTTGCAACGGGTTATCTCAACCGCCCCGAACTGACGCACGAACGCTTCGTCACGGCCCCTGACGGTATTGGCGGGCAGACGGCCTACCGCACCGGCGACCGCGCCGCACGGGACGAGAACGGCATGATCTGGCTGTTCGGCCGTGCCGACGACCAGGTCAAGATCAAGGGCGTGCGGATCGAACTTGGCGAAGTCGAAACCGCCCTGCTTGCGCTTGAGGATGTCAGACAGGTCGCTGTTCTGGTGGAGAAGGAAAAAGCGACAGGCGCACCCTCTCTGGCCGCGTTCCTCGTGCCGAGCGATGGTGCGACGAAACTCGATCCTGCCGAAATCCGCCGCACCCTCATGGCAACGCTGCCGCCGCAGATGATCCCCGCGCGCATCACCGTGATCGACGCCCTGCCGCGCACCAGCAGCGGCAAACTCGACCGCGCGGCACTTCTGGCGATCGAGCCGGAACCCGTCGCGCAGCAGCCGTCGCAATATGCGCGCACCCCGTCGGAGCGTATGCTGGCCGACCTGTGGGCGTCGCTGCTGAACGTCGAGGATGTCGACATCAACGCCAATTTCTTCGATCTGGGGGGCGACAGCCTCATGGTCGTTCAGATGGTGTCGGCACTGGCGGAACAGGGACACGATCTGCCGATCGGCCATGTCTTCGCTGTCCCGACCATTGCCTCCCTCGCCCCGTATTTTGCAGACGACGCCGTCACGAACGATCCGCTGGCGACCATGCTGCCCATCCGCCAGACCGGCGACAAAGCCCCCTTCTTCTGCATTCACCCTGTGATCGGGCTGGGATGGAGTTTCAACGCGCTGGCAGCCCTGCTGCCTGCAGAACACCCGGTCTATGCCTTGCAGAACGCGGGCCTGATTCTCGGGGACACGCCGCCGACCAGCCTGGAAGCCCTGATCGATCTGTACGTGCAGGAAATCCGCGATATCCAGCCATCGGGACCGTATCATCTGATCGGCTGGTCCATGGGTGGCGTCATCGCACACGGGATCGCCGCACGCCTGCTCGACGAGAATGAGGCGATCGCCACACTGGCGCTGCTGGACTCCTATCCGGTTCGGGAACTGCCAGTTGGTGCGCGGAACGATGCCGCAGCGATGGTCGAAGCGGCCATGAACTTCCTGCACCTGACCCCCGATGACGACGCCCCTGCCCCGACATCGCTGGACGATGTTGCCGACCTGCTGCTGGAGACAGTGGACATGTCACAACTGCCGCCGTCCATCGGCGGGGACGCCGGCATGCTGCTGGCACTGGCGGAGAAATTCCGACGCGTGACGTTGTATAATTTCGAACTGCTGCAGAATTTCCGTCCCGGCAGGATTGATATCGACATGCTGTTCCTGCGCGCCAGTTTCAGAAGCGGCAGCGGTGCAGATGCCCTCATCATGGATCAGGCCGACGTGTGGGAACGCTTTACCAGCGGCACGGTGACGGTGCAGAATATTGCCTGCCGCCATCAGGACATGCTGCAACCCGACCATATCGAGACAGTCGCAGCCCACCTGAATGCCTATGTGACCAGGGGCGTGCGCGTGCGCGCGAAAGACTTCGCCCGATCTCGGGCCTTGCCCTTTCTTCAGGAGCATCAAGAGCTTTCCACCGATCGCCACCACTAAGGGCACGCCATGAAAATCGTTATTTTTACCATCGGCACGCAGGGCGACGCCCGACCCTTCGTCGGTTTCGGACAACGCCTGCAATCGCAGGGGCATGAGGTCGTGATCGCCACGGCCGAACGTCACGAGGCGCTGATCGTCGGCGGTGGCCTGAAACACGCAGCCATCCGCTCGGACTTCGCCGACATGATGGCGCGCGAACATGCAGCCATGGATGCGGGCAACCAGATCAGGCTCGGGCGGCAGATGGCGCAGGCCCTGTGTGAATGGATGCCCACTTGGGTTGCGCAGGGCATGGAGGCCACGCAGGACGCGGATCTGATCATGGGGTCGGGGTCTGGCACCGCCCTCGGCGGCTCTCTGGCGGAAAAGCGGGGTATCCCGTTCGCACAGACCCAGTTCATGCCGCTCACGCCATCGCGCAGCATTCCGCCACTGTGGCCGTCGCCCAGATTCAAGCTGCCCGGGGCCCTCAATCTCGCGCTGACCCACACCACCCGCACGCTGGTCTGGCGGCTGCTCTCTGCCCCGACAGCCATCATGCGACAGGAACTGGGGCTGAAGCCCTTTCCTTGGCATGGCCCCTGGTCGCCACGTGTCGCATTCGCGGAGCGGCGTTACCTGCTTTATGCATTCAGCAAATATCTGCAACCGCAGCCCACGGACTGGCCGTCCGAGACCATCGCCGTGACCGGCAACTGGTTTTACGATCAGGCCAAAGACTGGAACCCGCCCGCCGCTCTGGAACAGTTCCTGCAAAGCGGGCCCAAGCCGATCTATGTCGGGTTCGGCAGCATGTTGTCCGGCGATCCGAAAGCATTCACGCGCACAGTTCTGGAGGGCATCCGCCAGTCCGGGCAACGGGCCATCGTGGCGACCGGCTGGGGCGCGCTGGACCGGGAAGCCGAAAGCGCGCAGGACAATGTCCTGTTCATTGACGGTGCCCCGCACGACTGGCTGTTCCCGCGCGTGGCGATGGCCGTGCATCACGGCGGTGCCGGGACCGTTGCGGCTGCCGCACGCGCCGGGCTGGCGCAGGTGATAATCCCCTTCGTCGCCGATCAGTTTTTCTGGAGCTGGCGCCTCAAGACAATCGGCGTCAGCCCCGTGATGCTGAACCGCAAGACGCTGACACCCACCAGCCTTGCCACAGCCATCCAGCAGGCTCTAACCTCCAACACCGCAACGGTCGCGGCACGCCTTGCCCCCCTTATCGAAGCGGAAAACGGAATTGATACGGCCATCGCTCAACTGCATCGCTGGGGCCTGCTGCATGATGGCCCCGGCCCGGTGACGCTCCCGCCAGATCCGACGGGTCACGCTGCGCCACTGGAAGCCGTGATCTGATGGACGATGTCTCCGCCCGGACACCGCAAGCCACCATCAGCGCGCACGATGTCGTCAAACACTTCGGCAAAAAACGCGTGGTCGATCAACTCAGCTTCGACGTGATGCCAGGCGAAACCTTTGCCTTTCTCGGCCCGAACGGGGCAGGCAAGACCACAACCATCAAGATGCTCACCACACTGCTGCCGGTCGATAGCGGCCAGATCGTGATCGACGGTTTCGATCTGGCACGGCACCCGATGGAGGCCCGGCGTCGTTTCGGCGTGGTGTTTCAGGACTGCACACTCGATAACGGCATGACCGTGCATGAAAATCTCTCGATGCACTGCGCCTTTTACCACATCCCGCGCAAGGAACGCCCCGCCCGCATTGCCGAGGCGCTGGAACTGTTCGATCTCGCCGACCGGCGCAAGGACATCGTCAACAGCCTGTCGGGCGGCCTGAAGCGCCGGATCGAAATCGCGCGCGCGCTACTGCACCGGCCGCCGCTGATTTTCCTCGACGAGCCGACACTGGGGCTGGACCCGAAGAGCCGCCGGGTGCTGTGGGACCATCTGCAAACGCTACAGACCACGCTGGGTACGACGATTTTCCTGACCACGCATTATCTCGACGAAGTCGAACGCTTTGCCCGCAGCGTGGCCGTGATCGACAAGGGCCGGATCATCGCGCAAGGCTCGGTCGAGGCCGTGATCCGTCAGACGGACCAGAAGACACTGGAAGATTCGTTCATCAAGCTGACGGAAAAACCCGCGTGGTCCGACGATCCGATCACTCTGGAAACCATCCTCGACCACTGAAACCCCGACGATCGCACATAGCGGGAGCCACCCTTTGGACGTCATTTATTGCCTCTGGTCCCGCCAGATCAAAACCTTCGTGCGAGCACGCGGCCGGGTCATTTCCACCCTGATCCAGCCGTTCCTGTTTCTCGTGGCGCTTGGACTGGGGTTTGCCCCGGTCTTCAAGCGCGCGGGCGAAGGCAATTATTTCGAATTCCTGGCACCGGGCGTGATCGGTGCCGGTATCCTGTTCAATGCCGTCTTTTCAGGGTCCGACCTGCTGTGGGACCGGCAGTTCGGCTTCATCAAGGAAACGCTGGTCGCCCCCGTGCCCCGCTCCCAGATCCTGATCGGGCGCGCGCTCGGGGTAACGACCGTGGCCCTGTTGCAGGCCATTCTGGTCGGCGCGATCTGCGCGATCGTCGGCTTCCATTACCCCGGCCTGCCGCATGTCGGCGTTGCCGTGGTGTTTGCGGCGCTGGTCGCGTTCCTGTTTTCGCTGCTGGGCTCCATCATGGGCTCTGTCCTGACAGACACGCAGAGCTTTTCACAGATCGTGAATTTTATCGTCAGCCCGATCTTCTATCTCTCGGGTGCCGTCTTCCCACTTCAGGGCCAGAGCACGATCATTCGCACCCTGGCCTTCTGCAATCCGTTAACCTACGGCATCGACGGCATGCGTGGCGCGCTGACGGGGCAGCACGTGATCGATCCCGTGACGTGCTTCGCTGTGCTGATTGTCCTGAGCGCGATCGCCCTCGGCGCGGCCACGGTCGCCTTTTCCCGCATCAGACCGTGATCGGTCGCCTCCGGCTCAGCCCTTGAAGCCGCCCAGCTTGCACAGATAGGCCCAATGCTCGGCCGAGACCGGCACGACCGACAGGCGCGACTGCCGCACCAGCGCCAGATCGGCAAGGTTCGGGTCGGCCTTGATGGTGGAAAGCGTGATCGGCTTGGGCATCGGGCCGACCGCCTTCACATCGACGCACACCCAGTCCCCGCGCTCCCCCGCTTCGACCGTGGGATCGAGATAGGCTTCACGCACGATCTCGACCACGCCGACGATCTCTCGCCCGATATTGGAGTGATAGAAAAACGCCCGGTCGCCCTGTTTCATGGTGGCAAGGTTCCGCTTGGCCTCGTGACTCCGCACGCCGGTCCACGGCTCGACCCCGTTTTCGACCTGCTGCGCCCAGGAGAACGCATCCGGCTCTGACTTGATCAGCCAATAACTGCGACCACTCATCCGACCAGCGCCCCGTCGCGGAAGCGGATGATATGCTCCCGGATCACGACGCTCTCGAACAGGCCCGCCTGGGCATAGGGATCGGCTGCGGCGAACGTCGCAGCAGCCTCACGGTCCGGGGCCTCGACAATCAGCAGCGACCCACATGGCACACCGTCTGGCGACATCATCGGCCCGGCATGCACGACCTGCGCCACGACGTCGGTCAGATAGGCAAGATGCCGATCCCGTGTGGCCTGACGGAGTGCGAGGGCATCGGGCTTATCGGTGCAGATGATCGTGAATAACATTTAACTACCAACCTCACGGAACAGGGTGTCAGGACACGTCCGGGTGATGGAATACGTGCCAAGTTGCACATGATAGTGTAGGAAGTCGCGCCAGACGACCCCGCCTGCCGCACCGGCTGGGGTGGTTTTCGCTTGTCCGCGCCGGAGTCCTCGTTTTTTGAGTGCCACCCAGACCCTCGCCGCCCGCACCGGCAGCCTGCTTCACCGCTTTGCGAACCCGGGACGGTTCCTGAGGCTCGGCGCGCGCCTGCAACCCTGGCTGACCTGGCCTGCCCTGATCCTGACCGCCTGCGGGGTGATCTGGGGGCTGTTCTTCTCCCCCGCCGACTGGCAGCAGGGCGACTCGGTGCGGATCATGTACGTGCATGTGCCTGCCGCGTGGCTCGCGTCATCTGGCTATATGGCACTTGCGGTCTGTTCGGTGCTGTCGCTCGTCTGGCGTCACCCGCTGGCCGATCTGGCGGCGGTGGAAATCGGTCCGGTCGGAGCGGCCATTACCGCAGTCTGCCTTGCCACCGGCTCCCTCTGGGGCAAGCCGATGTGGGGCACGTGGTGGGTGTGGGACGCACGCCTGACATCGGTGCTGGTGCTGTTCTTCCTGTATTTGGGGCATATCGCGCTGATCCGCGCGTTCGACGAACCGCAGCGCGGCTATCGCGCGGCGGCCATCCTCGCACTGGCGGGGGCGGTCGATCTGCCGATCATCAAATTCTCCGTCCAGTGGTGGAACACCCTGCACCAGCCAGACTCGATCACCCTGACCGGCGCGCCGACCATGTCGATGACCATGCTCTGGCCGCTGCTGATCTGCACGCTGGGCTTTACCTTCGGGTTTGCCGCCATAGTGGTGGCCCGCCTGCGCGCCAGCGTGATGGAAAGCCGGGCCCGCGCACTGCTGTCGTCGCGTCGTGGCGGAGCCGCCGCATGACCCACCTGCCGTTCATTACCGCCGCTTATGGCCTGACCGGGCTGCTGGCCATCTATTTCGCCGTGGGCTCCATGCTGCGTCTGCGACAGGCCCGCGCGCGCCTCGCCGCCATCGAAACCACCAGCGGGAGAGACCGCCGATGACCCGCAAATCCCGCCGCATGTGGCTTGTCGCCAGTTGCGTTCTGGGGCTTGGGGCCGCGACCGGACTGACGCTGAATGCGTTCTCGTCCAACATCGTGTTTTTCATGGCCCCGTCGCAGGTGCACGCGCATCCGCCGGGCGCCGACCAGACCATTCGCCTCGGCGGGATGGTGGTCGCGGGCTCGCTTACGCGCGAGCATGACGGCGAAACCCCGGTCGCAAGCTTCGACGTAACCGACGGACAGGCCGCCGTGCGCGTCCGTTATGCCGGTATCCTGCCCGACCTGTTCCGGGAGGGGCAGAGCGTGGTGGCCGTGGGCACCGTGGCCAAAGGCGGCGTGTTCACAGCCTCCGAAGTGCTGGCCAAGCACGACGAGACCTACATGCCCAAGGAAGTGGCCGAAGCCCTGAAGAAATCAGGCAAGTGGGACCCGAAATATGGCAAGGCCCCCGATGCTGCGAGTTGGGACACGATGACAGTGCGGGACGCCAAGCGCGATCTCGCGCAGGGCCAGAAGGGCTAAGGGCTTATGTTGGGACCGGAACTCGGCAATTTCGCGCTGGCGCTGGCCTGCTGCATCGCGGGCGCTCAGGCCATCGTGCCGATGATCGGCGCGCACCGGCGCGACGTCCGTATGATGGCGATGGCACCGGCCTTTGCCATCGGTCAGTTCATCGCGCTCGGCGTTTCGTTCATCTGCCTGGTCAATGCGGCCGTCACCAACGATTTCTCGGTCCAGAACGTGGCCGACAACAGCGCGGTCGCCAAGCCGCTGCTCTATAAGATCACCGGCGTGTGGGGCAATCACGAAGGCTCGGTGCTGCTGTGGGCGCTGATCCTCGGGCTCTGCGGGGCGGCTGTCGCCGGGTTCGGGCGCAACCTGCCCTCCGCCCTGCGCGCGCGCGTGATCGCCGTGCTGGGTGGTGTGTCGGCCGGGTTCCAGCTGTTCTGCCTGCTGACATCCAATCCGTTTGCCCGTGTGTGGCCCGCGCCGATGGATGGTTCGGGCATGAACCCGCTGCTGCAGGACCCCGGCCTCGCGTTCCATCCGCCCATTCTCTACACCGGGTATGTCGGCTTTGCGGTGCCATTTGCCTTCGCGATTGCTGCCCTGATCGAAGGGCGTGTCGACGCTGCATGGGGCCGCTGGGTGCGTCCGTGGGCGGTCGCCGCATGGGCGTTCCTGACGTGTGGCATCGCGCTGGGGTCTTGGTGGTCGTATTACGTGCTAGGCTGGGGCGGTTACTGGTTCTGGGACCCGGTGGAAAATGCGTCGCTCATCCCATGGTTGACCGGCACCGCACTGGTGCATTCCGCCATCGTCGTGGAAAAGCGCGAGGCCCTGAAGATCTGGACGGTGCTGCTGGCGATCGGCACGTTTTCGTTTTCGTTGTCCGGCACATTTCTGGTGCGCTCGGGCATCCTCAACTCCGTGCATGCGTTTGCCAACGACCCCGCGCGCGGCGTGTTCATCCTTGGCCTGCTTGCGCTGGTGATCGGCGGATCGCTGGCCCTATTCGCCCTGCGCGCGCCCCTGCTGACCTCCGGCGGGTTGTTTGCCCCGGTGTCGCGCGAGGGGTTGCTGGTTCTCAATAATATCCTGCTGTGCTCGATCTGCGCGGTTGTGGTGACGGGCACGATGTACCCGCCGTTCGCAGGCCTGTTCGGCAAGGCGATCTCGGTCGGCAAGCCGTTCTTCGATGCGACCGCCGCACCGTTGGCCATTCCGCTCTTTGCGTTCATGGCCATCGGACCGATGATGCCGTGGAAACGCGCGGCCCTCTGGCCGGTCATGCGCCGCCTGTGGTGGGTAGCGATTGCCACGCTGATCGCCTTTGCGGTCGCGACCTATGGCATGTCGGGCCTGCTGCCGATCCTGGCCAGCGGTTTCGCCGTGTGGGTTATTGGTTCGAGCATTGCCGACATTGCCGGTCGCATCGGCATGTTCCGCCAGTCCCCCCTCCGCAGCCTGTCGCGCGCGCGCTTCCTGCCGCGCGCAGCGTTCGGTGCGGCCCTGGCCCATGCCGGGGCGGGCATCAGCGTGCTGGGGCTGGCGGCGATGTCGCAGGCGCAGCATCGGATCATCGACGTACCCGTCGGCACGACGGAGCATCTGGCCGGGTATGACTGGACGCTGATCAACGTCCACCCCACGACCGGCCCAAATTACAGTGCCGAAGTCGCCATTATCGAGGTCCGCCACAACGGCCATCTGGTGACCACCCTGCGCCCCTCGCGCCGTGATTTTGCAAGCCAGCACCAGACCACGTCCGAAGTATCGATCCACACCAATCTGATGTCCGACCTGTATGGCGTGCTGGGCGACCGTCACGGCAGCGGCGCACAGACAACCTATGTGCTGCGCCTGCATTACAATCCGCTTGCGCCGTGGATGTGGCTCGGCGGGTTGGTGATGGCCATCGGCGGGGTGTTGTCGCTGTCCGATCGCCGTGTGCGGGTCGGTGCGCCGCGCCGGGCCCGCGCCGCTGCGGGCGTGGTGGCATGACGACTTCCATCACGCGACGCCGCGCGCTGATGGCAGCGCCTTTGGCCGGGGCGGCCGCGCTGGGCGTCGGCTTCTGGAAGATGCTGGGCGGGATGAACACCGGATCGTTCGACCCGCACGACATTCACGTGCCGGTGCTGAACCGCCCGGTGCCGAACTTCACCCTGCCCGCGCAGGCCCCGGGCCAGACCTTCACCGATGCAGACCTGCGTGACCTGCGCGCGCCCGTGCTGGTGAATTTCTTCGCGTCCTGGTGCATTCCGTGCGTGGCAGAGATGCCCAACCTTGTCGAACTGGGAAAGCAGGTGCCGATCTGGGGCATCGCCTACAAAGACAAGCCCGCCAATGCTGCCGGATTTCTGGCCCGCGCCGGCAACCCCTACAGCCGCATCGCCAGTGACGAAGACGGGCTGGCGGCACTCGACTGGGGCATTTCCGGCGTGCCGGAGACCTTTGTCATCGGGCCGGGCGGCATCATCCGCTGGCACAACGCCGCCCCGCTTTCCGCAGACCTGATCCAGCACACACTGCTGCCATTGGTGGCGAGCCTGAAGTCATGAAGCTGCGTCGCCTTGCACTCGTTGTCATGCTGCTCGCCTTGCCCGGGCTTGCCTTCGCTGTCGACGACCCTGCCGAAATGCTGCCCAACCCGCAGCAGGAAGCCCGGGCCGAGGCCATCGGCGCGCAGTTGCGGTGTCTGGTTTGCCAGAACGAATCCATCGAAGCCTCGGGTGCGGAACTGGCGCGCGACCTTCGCCACGTGGTCCGGCAGCATGTCGCCGCGGGTGAAACCAACCGGCAGATCATGGACTGGATGGTTGCGCGTTATGGCAACTTCATTCGCCTGAAGCCCCCGTTCAATCGGGCGACCCTGCTGCTGTGGGGCGCGCCGGTCCTCGCGCTGATCGCGGGCCTGACGGCGGCCTTTATCGCTATGCGCCGCAAGGCGGCGGGTCCGGCACCCCTGACTGACATCGAACGCGCCCGCCTTGCCGAACTGACGCGCCGGAATTGAGAACCTTATGATCTGGATCGGTATCTGCCTGCTTGTCGTGCTGGCGCTCGCCCCGGCTGCGTTCGTGGTGCTGCGTGCCCGCACTGCCCGCAACGAACGCGACTCTGCGCTGGCCCTGCACCGCGCCCAGCTCGATGAACTGGATCGCGATCTGGCGTCAGGGCTGATTGTGCCGGCGGAGCACGTAACGGCACAGCTGGAGGTGCAGCGCCGTCTTCTGGCTGCGGACGCTGCACTGGATGAGCAGGCTTCGCTGGGGCGACGCAGGATCGGTGCATGGCTGGCCATCGGGCTGGTCCCGCTCGCGGCCGTCGCGCTGTATCTGACCGAAGGGCACCCGATGTTGCCCGCTCAGCCTCTCGCACCGCGCCTTGCGGCGCTGCACAAGGATGACACCCGCACCGACGACCTGCTGGCCAGGCTACGCGCAGGACTGGCACGCATGGAGCCGGGCGACCCGAACCTTGTACAGGGCTATCTCTTGCTGGGTCAGGCAGAAGCGGCGCGCGAACATTACGCCGCAGCTGCAAAGGCCTGGCGCATGGCGCTCGACCAGAACTTCGATCCTGAACTGGCGGCCCGGATTGCAGAAGCGCAAACCCGTGCCGATGGTCGTGTCAGCCCTGACAGCGCCGATCTGTTCCGGCGTGCGCTGGATGCTGCCCCGAAGGACGCACAATGGCGGATGGCCGCCGAACAACGTATTGCAGAATCGGAACACGGCCAATGAGCATCCAACCCCCCGCCACATCGGTCAAACCGTGCCCGGTCTGCGGTGCGGTCCTGCGCGGCACTGCGGATTCATGCGATCACTGCGGGGCAGTCCGGGAGTTCGGACCGACGAAAATCGAAGTCGCACGCACTGTTCTGATCGGCGGGATTGCGGCACCGGCCATCACTGCCATCCTGCGTCCGTCGGTCGTGCTGCTCGCGATTATGACGGTCGTGGGATTGGTCGCCGGGTTTTACGTTGCCTACTCACGGCACGCCGTCGACCGCTGGTCGGCGCCGCGACGCTAGACCACGTCGCCAGAGCGCGACGTCCGGCCGTGCCTCGCGCTTCGCTTTGATGACCGCGTTGTAAACCTGTTCGATTCTGGCTGCTGCCTCCGGCAGACGAAAGCTGTCCAGATCCCACGTAACACGTGACGCACCATGCAGGCGACGCAATCCCGCAGCCATTGCATCAACGTCGCACGGCGGCACCAGTGCGGCAGAGCCCGCACCCAGAATATCCGGAACGCCGCCGGCATCCGTTGCCAGCACCGGCAGTCCGTTCGCCATTGCTTCCAGCAGCACCAACCCGAACGGCTCCCGGTGTGAAGGCAGCACGAAGGCGTCCAGCCCCGCAAGATCCTGCGGCAGGCATCGCGAGTATCCAGGGAACACCACCCGCTGCCCGGCTCTAAGCCGCAAGGGCTCGCGCATCGGCCCATCACCGAAAATCACGAGGCGCGCGCCGGGAATATCGGCCTGCTCGAAGGCTCGGATCAGCAGATCGAACCCCTTATGCGGCACCAACCGCCCCGCCGCACCGAACACGAACGCCCCGGGCTCGACGCCCCATTGCGCGCGCAGTGCCTGTCGGTGATCGGCGCATCCGCCCTGTGCACAGGTCCAGTTGTGAACGACCTGCGCCCGCTCCGCAGCCACACCGGCAAGCTCTTCCTGTTGCCATCTGGCAATGCAGATCAGCCCGTCATGGGCGCCATATACGCGTCCGGAAAAGCGATTGTGCAGCGTCGCAACCATCGGGACTCCGCCCAACGGCAGAACGCGCGCCCGCATACTGGCCTTGCCCAGATGGGTGTGCAGCACGTCCGGCGCGAACCGCCGCACAGCGTCCATCAACGCCACACCATATCCGGCGCGCCCGGCGCGTATCATCGTCACGGCTGGCGACAGGACATCTGCAATGTCCGTGCCCGTCAGCGTATCACGGCTGGTGCGGCGGATTAGCACCGCGACCTGATGGTCCCGGCTCTGCTGTGCTGCCAACTCGGCGACATAGCGTTCCGAACCCGCGAAGGCCGTCGTGGATATGGCATGCAGGATTTTCATGCACAGGCCGTTCGGTACGATGGGTTGTGGTCAGGCAATCTCTGCTTGCCTTGATGGCAGCTCCCGTGACTACCATCACGCCATGAGCGACGCAGAAAAACCGGCCGCCCCCCGCACCGAAGCCTCGACCCCGGCCGAGCAGAGTATTCCGCCAAAGCCGGTCGAGATCGGTGGTCCAAGCGGGCCGGAGCCCACGCGTTATGGCGATTGGGAACGCAAGGGCCGCTGCGTCGATTTCTGATCGCGCCTATGCCTCGCCCCGCAAGGCGGCAAGTCGCACCGATGACTTCGCGCGCTTGACCCCCGGCGGCCGGGGCGAACAGGAAATCAGATAGGTGCCCAGCACGTAGGCCAGATTGCCCAGAAAATTGAACCACATCGCAACCTCGAAACCCGGTGGGGCCGTCAGGCTCTGCCACAGGGAATAGAGCGCGAACGGAATCGACAGCGGCCGCATGCCCGCCAGCATCACGCGCAACGGGTTCATGTGACCCCGGCCGATCATCGGACGCACGCGGTTGATGCCAACGAAGAACGCCAGTCCCACGGCCCACGTCAGGACGTTGAACATGGCATCGCCCAAGCCCATGTGGCCGATCACGATCATCGCCCCGATCGAGACCGCCGACAGCAGCAGCGCCCCCAGCTGGAAGCTCATGCCCACGTCGATCGCAGACAGCCGTTCCGGCAGACGGTCCGCAAATGGCTGGAACACCTGATCCAGCAGCCATGCGTCGAACTGGTTGACCCGCTCGCCCAAGTTCATGCGGCCCTCCTGTGGCGAAACCCTGTATCGCCTCGCCGTGTCGCATCACTGGCCCCCGACGTCAAACATGGAAGAAGGCATTGCGGACCGCATCAGGATACGGCCCGACCATTCCGGCAAACGTGGTGTTGGTCAAAGAGACAACGCTCAATGCCAGCGCGGGATCGACAAACCAGCTGTGGCCATACGCACCGCCCCATGAAAAGCTGCCGGGTGACAACGGGTTACGAGCAGCTTCCGGGTCCAGCAGGACCGACGCACCCAGACTGAAACCGCGCCCTTCACGCCCCGGCTGCGCCGCCATATCGCCGGTCGCGTTGACACCAAACAGCGCCGCGTCCTGTGCGGGGAGAAGATCATCCCGTCCGACACGCAGCGCCTCCAGAAAGGTCAGATATTCGCGCGCAGTGCCGACCATGCCTGCGCCGCCCGAAGGATAGGACGCCGGATCCAGCACCCGATCCGGTGCAAAGACGACTTCCGTCATCCTGCCACCCGGAAGCGGTGTGCGCAGCGTGTGCCGCGCGCCCATGCGAACACGACCGTCGGCATAGGCAGGCACCAACTCGTCACCCGCCGCAACGGTAAAGCCCGTGTGCCGCCAGCCGAGCGGCTTGCCGATCAGTTCCGCGACAATCTGGCCCAGATCCATGCCACCGGCCTGCTCCAGCACGCCGCCCAGCACATCGGTCGAAAGCGAATACTGCCAGTGGGTTCCCGGCTCGAACAGCAATGCACAGGACCCGAGGCGTGCAAGATTTTCGGCCACTCCAAGGCCCGGCGCGTCCAGTCCATCGGAGACACCCGCAGCGGCGTAGGGGTTTTCGTCAGTCGGAAAGCTGAAGCCATAGCTCAGCCCCGATGTGTGTGTCAGCAGATGCCAGACCGTGATGACCGGAACCCGGCCATCCTTCAACGCCGGTCGAAAGTTCGGCAAAAAAGCCGTCACCGGCGTGTCGAGCGACAGCAGCCCCCGACGCACCAGAATCAGTGCGACCGCGCTGACGACCGTCTTGGTCATTGATGCCAGGCGAAATACCGGATCGGCAGGCATCGGGCGATCGGCCTCGAGATCCATAAGCCCCGCGACGTGATCGACGATCACCGTGCCACGATGCGCCGCGAGCACGTGCGCGCCGACGATTCGGCCACGCGCCACCGCCGTGTCCATCACCGCCTTCACACGTGCTGCCGCACCATCAGGATCGAAGTCCGCCACCGCATGTCCCCTTCCGGTCTGACTCTGCCCGTTTTCTTATACGCATAAAATGGCAGGACGATGCGGGGTTACTCTTGGAAACACGCGCCGTCATGCAGGCCGGGCGCGGTGTACGTGACAGAGTCTTTATGCGCGACGGGGTTCTGTTTGTCCGCATTTTGGTCATCATGGAGACTATTGCCCCGTTCACCAGCGGGCGACCTTGCCGGAGTGACCCCGACCATGTTCCTGCGCCGCACAGCCTATGCCCTGTCGGTGGCCCTTATGGGCTCCACGTTGCTGTCTTCCGCGCCGTCTTCTGCACGGGCCGCCGACGCGACCCCGCCCAAGGCCCCGCTGAACAAACCGATTGCCGACACGCCCGTGCGCGCGACACTGGCCAACGGCCTGCGCGTGATCATTGTCCGGGACCGTCTGGCCCCAGTGGTGACGACGGAGCTGAATTACCTCACCGGCTCGGCCGAGGCTCCGGCGGGCTTTCCGGGTACGGCACATGCGCTGGAACACATGATGTTCCGTGGCAGCGCCGGTCTGGACCGCGATCAGCTTTCTTCGATCGGCGCACAGCTGGGCGGCGACTACAACGCCGACACGACCGAGAACGTCACGCAGTATTTCTATACCGCACCATCCGCCGATCTGGACGTGCTGCTGCATATCGAGGCGCTGCGTATGGGCGGCCTGCTGCTGAAGCAGGACGACTGGGACAAGGAGCGCGGCGCGATCGAGCAGGAAGTGTCGCGCGATCTGTCCAGCCCGGCCTATCGCTACGTCTCGCAGCTTCAGTCGATCCTGTTCGCCAATACGCCTTATGCCCACGACGCGCTTGGCACCCGTCCGTCCTTCGACAAGACTGACGCCAAGTTGCTGCAGGATTTCTATCGCAAATGGTACGCGCCCAATAACGCGATCCTGGTCATTACCGGCAACGTCGAACCACAGGCAGCGCTGGCGCAGGTTCATGCGGCCTTTGACGCCATCCCGCGCCGTGACGTTCCCGAACCGGCCGAAATCAAGCCCGGTCCGTTGACATCGCAGACGCTGAACCTGTCCACCGACTACCCGGTCGGGCTGGTGACGCTGGCCTATCGCATGCCTGGCCTGCGGGCCGAGGATTTTGCGGTTTCGGACATCCTTTCGGACGTGCTGTCCAGTCATCGCGGCGCACTTTACCAGTTGGTCCCGCAAGGCAAGGCGCTGTTCGCGGGGTTTGAGCCGGTGTCCAAGGCCCTCGCCGGGTTCGGGATCGCCGTCGGCGCGTTCCCGACAGGTCAAGACCCGGCCCCGTTGATTGCGCAGATGAAGGCGCTGATGGCCGACATCCGGGCCCACGGCGTCCCTGCGGATCTGGTCGAAGCCGCCAAGCGCAAGGAAATCGCGCAGATCGGGTTCGCCGCCAATTCGATCAGCGGGCTGGCCGCAAACTGGTCGCAGGCCGTTGCCCTGATGGGGCTGGAATCCCCGGACGCGCTGGCCGAGGCCTATGCCAGGGTGACGCCGGAAGCGGTCAACGCGATGGCCCAGCGGCTTCTTGACCCGTCAGAAAGCATCACCGCGATCCTGACGCCCGACAAATCGGGCAAGCCCACCGCCGGCAAGGGCTTTGGCGGCAGCGAGTCCTTCGCCACCGCCGCCAACAAACCGGTGGCACTGCCCGATTGGGCGGAGCGCGCGCTGGCGCGTCTGGAATTGCCGCCTGCTTCGGCAAAGCCCGACGTGTCGGTTTTGCCCAATGGTCTGCGCCTGATCGTCGTGCCCTCGCACGTGAGCCACACGGTTCTGGTGTCCGGTAAGATCCGCCAGAGCAGCGACCTGCAGGAACCGCAGGGCAAGGAGGGCGTCTCGACCCTGACGGACGGGCTGTTCAGCTACGGCACCCATCACCACGACCGACTCGGGTTCGAGAAAGCGCTGGACGACATCGCGGCCCAGGAAAGCGCTGGTGCGAGCTTCACACTGTCCGTCCTGTCGCGGCAATTCGATCATGGCATGGCGCTGCTTGCCGAGAACGAACTTCAGCCCGCCTTCCCGGATGACGCCCTGAAAGTGCTGCGTCAGGAGCAGGCGCAGTCGCAGGCTGGCGAACTGACCTCCCCTGATTATCAATACGGTCTGGCCGTGCTGAAAGCCCTGAACCCGCCACACGATCCGTCCCTGCGGGAGGCAACCCCGCGATCGATCATGGGTCTGACACCCGCTGACGTGCGGCAGTATTATCAGGCGAACTACCGCCCGGACCTGACGACCATCGTTGTGGCTGGCGACGTGACCCCTGCCGAAGCACGCGCCGTCGTCAGCCGTTATTTTGGCGGCTGGAAAGCCGAGGGACCGACCCCCAACGTCGACCTGCCCGCACGTCCGGACAGCCGCATGTCGGCTGCCCGTGTATCAGATTCCGGCACCGTGCAGGACGAGGTGCTGCTGGCCGAGAGTGCTGGCCTGACGGCTGCGGACCCGGACCATTTCCTGCTGCAACTTGGCAATGAAATTCTCGGCGGTGGATTCTCGGCGCGACTGTATCAGGATCTGCGCGTCAGGACAGGCTATGTTTACAGCGTGCAGAGCCGCTTCTCCTGGTCGCGCAATCGTGGTGGCTACAGCATCTCGTTCGGCGCAGACCCGGACAAGGTTGACAAGGCCCGTCAGGCCGCCTTGCAGGATATCGAAACCATGCAGAAGACCCCGGTTTCCGACACTGAACTTGCGATGGCCAAGGCGTCCCTGCTGCGCGGCCAACCGCTACGCCGCGCCAGCCTGGCTGCCGTTGCCAACGAATATCAGACGTTGGTGAATCTGGGGCTGCCGCTTGATACACCGGAGATCGCGGCGCGCGCTTATTATGGCGCGACGCCGGCGCGCATCCAGCAGGCCTTTGCGAAATGGATGCGTCCAGCGGACATGGCAACAGTGATCAAGGGACCAGCCTCCGGGGGCTAAGGCGGGGCTGAAGCTCCCAACCTTCACTGCCGCGTCAGGGGCGCGGCGGCCAGCGCAACGTGGGCTCCGAACGCCTGCGGTCAGCGTCGCGCGGGTCTTCTGTCCTGCGCTCCGGCGCGGGCCGTTCGCCGCGGCTCATCGGGGCATATTCGCCCGCCAGAGGACCGGCCGTCCGATAAGCAGGTGGTGTCGGCGCATAGGCCGCGGCATCTTCACCGTAGGGTTCGGCCCGCGGCTGATGTCTGAAATGCGCGGGTTGCGCTGTTGTTGGCGCAGAAGGTGTCGGCGCGAACCCCTCATGCGGTGCCTCGCGCTGGGCGGGATAGTAAAGGCCGCTGCCGGATCGGTTGCTGGCATTGGTTTCATCCCAGGCCGGTGTCGGAGCGGGTGCGGGAGGCTCCTGCTCCGCGCGGCGCACCGGCGTGGCACCCCAAGCATAGGCGGGATCGCCGGGATGATCGTCGCGGCGCGGCGGCTCAAAATGAGTCGGACGCGCGGCCGGCGCGGCAAAGCCGCGTGACGGTTCCTGCACCGGTTCACGGTGGGGTTCCGCGCTGCGGCCCGACACTGTGACGTCCGAACCAGGCGCGGGGAAAAAGGTCGTGCGCTGTTCCACAGGCGCAAGACGCCCCGAGATCACGCGTAATTCGGCCTGCATCTCGCCCAGCAGAAGCTCAACCTCTGCAAGGCGCCCTTTGAGGCCGAAGACCGCAAACGGCATCAGCAAAAACGATACACACACAATGAAGGCCACCAGCAGCAGTGCGAGTTGCAGCCACCAAGGCACCCAGTCCGGAAAAAGGAATGGCATCATATTCCGAGTCCAAAGCGTAGAGCAGACAGCCCTGACATAGGGCGCTCAGAATCGCTCCTTATCAGGACAGGGTGGCTGCCGTCGAAATATTCTCGTGCCCGCGCGTCAGACCGGCGCGCCCAGACCGCCACCAGCGCTGCCCGGGACCCGAAAAACACCGCCCCGCCGATACTGTCCCGCGGCGTCATATCCGTCCTGCCGACCAGGCAGAGTGATCAGCAGCGTGACGATCTCCTTGTGCGTTTCGATCGCGGCTCCCAGCAGGCTGCGATTCAACAGCGCATGATCCAGCACCTCACGAACATGCGCGCTGAACGCCTGGGCCTCGTCGGGGTTGGTTGCGGCAAATTCGCCCTCCACCGCTGCAACCAGGGTGCGCTTGCGGGGCAACAGCGCGGCAACGCCATGCACATCCCCCTGCATCAGCAGTGCGTTTTCCTGCTGTAGGAGCTGTCCGAGCGCGTCGATCTGTGCTCGGACAGAGGATGGTGGATGGTGGGCGGTCATCGGGTTTTCTCCTGCATGGTGAGCATCTGGCGATACAGACTGTCCGCAAGGCCCAGCCCCCCGGCCCGTTCCATCTCCTTGGACATCTCATCGATCAGCATCGGCTTGAAACTCTGCTCCCCGGCACCGCCGTCGAATTCACTGTCCGAAGTGTCGACGGTCGAAAACATCGGCTGGATCATCTGGTCGATGGTCATGGCCTCGAAATCCGTTGCGGCCTTCCATGCGGTGGCGTCGCGCGACGAGTCCGGATCGTTCAACAGGGGCACGGTGGCACTGACGGCCGCCATATGAAGTTTCATCGGACCTCCAGATCGGCCTGAAGCGCGCCATCAGCCTTGATGGATTGAAGGATGCTGATCATGTCGCGCGGCCCCACACCCAACGCGTTCATGCCACGCACCAGATCCCGCAGCGTGGCACCGGATGGCAGCACGCCAAGCCGTTTTTTGGCTCCCGTATCCACGTTGATGCTGGTGCGCGGCACGACCGCCGTCGTCCCGCCAGACAGCGGGCCGGGTTGAGAGACCTGCGGGGTTTCTGTCACCTGAATCGTCAGATTGCCCTGCGCGATCGCAACGGTGCTGATCCGCACGTTATCGCCCATTACGATGGTGCCGCTGGCCTCGTCCACCACGACCTTCGCCGGGCTGTCGGGGGTGATGTACAGATCGCCCACCTCCGCCAGCGATGCGACCGGATCGCGCCCCTGAAAGTCGACCTCGACCGTGCGGGGATCCAGCACATGTGCGCTCCCGGTGCCCAGCCTGCGCACAATGGCCTCGGCAATGCGGCTGGCGGTTGTAAAATCCGGGTTTCGCAGGCTGATATTGATGCTGGTGCGGTTCCCGAGATTGACCGGCACTTCTCGCTCGACAATGGCGCCGTTGGCGATATGACCGCTGGTCGGCACGTTGCGGGTTATCGTTGCTGCAGCACCGGTTGCGGCGAACGCATTGGTGACCAGCGAACCCTGCGCTACGGCGTATACCTCCCCGTCCGCAGCCATCAGGGGCGTCACCAGAAGCGTCCCGCCCGTCAGGGAACTGGCGTCGCCAGCGGCGGAGACTGTCACGTCAATACGACTGCCGCCATGTGAGAATGCCGGAAGATCAGCCGTGACCATCACTGCCGCAACATCGTGGGTCTGAAGCTGCGTCTCCTGCGCGCGGATATTCACGCCCAGACGGTTCAACATGCTGATCAGCGTCTCACGCGTGAAGATGGTGTTGGTCAGCCGGTCCCCTGTCCCGGTCAGGCCGACGACCAGGCCGTATCCGATCAACTGGTTGCTGCGGACCCCTTCCATGTCTGTGATGTCCTTGATCCGGACTTCCGCCGCGCGTGCGGCAGTCCCCGCCATAAGCGCGAGAAACAGGGTCAGGCTTGCCAAGGTAAGGGTCAGGGCGCGGGGCATGCATCTCTTGGAAAATCATCGTTCGGTCCGATGAACCATGCCGCCGAATTACAAATATTTTCTGAACGCGGTCCCGTTTCTCCGAAAATTTATGCGGGACGGCCGCCACCGATTCGGACGCGTTTCCGCCGAATACCGCACACAATGTTATCTTTGACAGACCACAGATCGCCATACCTACGATATTCTGCTTGGCGCGCTTTCGGGCGAAGGGTATATCCGCGGCGTCAAACCTTGGCAGACCGGGTCGCTGCCGCAAGAGGACCGATGCTCATGATTACGTTGCCCCCGGATTATAGACCATCTGACGACGAAGAATTCATGAACCCCCTTCAGGTGGAATATTTCCGCCAGAAGCTGCTTCGCTGGCGCGCGGACCTGCTGCGGGAAGCCGACGATACACTGGCCAGCCTGTCCGAAGGCGGCATTCATGAAGCCGACATTACCGATCGCGCCTCGGTCGAGACCGACAGGGCGCTGGAGCTTCGCACCCGTGACCGCGCCCGCAAGCTGATTGCGAAGATCGGTCTTGCCCTGCAGCGGATCGAGAACGGGTCCTATGGATTCTGCGAGGAAACCGGCGATCCGATCGGTCTGAAGCGGCTGGAGGCACGTCCGATCGCAACCCTGTCGATCGAGGCGCAGGAGCGTCACGAACGCATGGAACGTATTCACCGCGACGACTGACAATCTGCGTTTTTTCGCCTGTCAGGTGATTTTTTTTCGCCTGAGTTACGTGAGGGTCTTGCCTGACCGGCCCCGAGTGGATAGGAAGCCCCTCACGTCAGTGCTGCTGTAGCTCAGTGGTAGAGCACTCCCTTGGTAAGGGAGAGGTCGACAGTTCAATCCTGTCCAGCAGCACCATGATTTTCCCGGATATCCGCACGGCAGTCGTTAGAATTTTATGGTTCAGGTGAACCAGAAATGCGACTCTCTATGTTCGTGACGCACCGAAGACAGCTAGAGCCACCCCGTTCCAACGCAGCCCGCTGGCGACATCGTTGACCTTCAACTCGGCACAGTTCTCGCGGTCCCTGTATATATGGCCGTGAAGTGGCGACCGTCGCTCATTGCCAAAGAGCATCGTTCAGTATGTTCCGGTAGAAAAAGCCACCGGCCATACCGTCCGGCGCTAAGCGAATACGATGCGCCCCTCGCATACATCGCGTCACAGAAGAAAGCGCACCGCGTAAGCCGAATCCCGCGACCTCGCGGAACGACCGTAACCTGCGCCCCTCCGGTTAGTCTGAACCGCCTGATTGAAGGCAGACCAAACGCCTTGTCAGACACAGTCGGCGTTACAGCCGATTCTCCAGCCGCAGCATGAACCAAACAGCACTGCACAGCAGCGAACTCGTCTCGTCTGCCACCCTGCAGCTTCGAGTGGAACGTCCGTCCATGCGGCGCGCGAAATGTCGCCCGGTGTCGGCACCGTGAAGGAACTTCAACCGATCCCCACGCCTTCATTCCTCGTATTATAGGTCGGGAGGCAGTTCGATGGTCAGCATGATTGAAGGTCTGGTCGTGATGTTCGCAATGGTGGCTTCCGCAACGTTCCTCGGATGCCGTGGCTAGTCTGTAACGATCGGCGAAACTTTTTGCATCTTCCCACGATTACTCTTGGCACTCTGTGGCTAGGGGACTGGGACATGCCGTTTTGGCTGGATTGCGTGATCGTTACGCTCATTATGGGAAGCTCAGTTGTGGTGCTGAGCCTGAGACGCTGACGCGGTCTAAGGCTGGCGCAAAAAGCCGGTGTGGCATCACTTGGGGGTCGCGACAGTACGAGATCGCTCCGCTCTGACACCAGAAATGTCGGACTGCTTCGTCTGACCCGCGCTGTCTCCGGCATCCGATGCCGCGGCGGGCTATTCACCGCACCGAAATAAGTCTAAGCCACCTGTTATGGTGAGCGGTAGATACAGTGCATCGACATGGGTGGCCTTCTGGCCACTGGTGCTGATTGCCCTGATGATGCGGCTGGCGATCGGCAGCGTTGCCGTGCCTGAGAACAGCCTGCACGACCCGATCACCCAGATCGCACAACTCTCGGTCCTGTGCGACACGCCGGCGTCTGGCGGCCAGACGCATCATCACCCGACCGACTTCGGTGCCGATACCCTGCTGCTGGGTGACGTGTTGGCCGCGCATACGCTGGACACCCTGGGCGTTCATTTTGCGCTGCTGATCCTGGCACTCGTGACGACCTGCTGGTTCTTCCCGCCCATCTGCGGGCCGCCGTTGCGCCGTGCGTCAAGCCTGTATGCCCAAGGGCCGCCACACATCATCTGAAAATCCCTCCGCCCCTCCCGCGCATCGCGCCGGAGGCCCGTGTCGTTTTTTCAGGTGCATCCCCTCATGCCCCGTATCGTGACTGCGCCTTTGCTTGGCGCTTCGGTCAGCGCCTTGGCGCTTGCCATCTGTTTTCCCGCCTCCGCCCAATCCGATACCAGCACCACGGTCGCGCAATCGCACCTTCTTCCCGAACGTGTCACCGTCAACGGCAATGCCCAAGGCTCCGCCACCACGCGACCAACTGGCGAGACAACCTACAGCGCCGAGCGCACCACCTTCGCCCAGCAGATCGCGCAAAGCGTGGCCGACATGGTTGCGACCATTCCGGGCGTAACGGTCATGCAGGGTAACGGCCCGCGCGACACCGTCGTGTCGGTGCGCGGTTCGGGGGCACGCCAATCGTATGGTCTGAAAAATCTTCAGGTTACCGAAGACGGATTCCCAGTGACCCAGTCCGACGGGTCCGCCCGGTCGGATCTGATCGATCCCCACGCGTATGAGGGGATCGACGTGTTCCAGGGGCCTGCCTCTACGCTGTATGGCAATTATGCCATCAACGGCGCGATCAATTTCAGAACCCGCGCAGGGGCTTCGGTCAACGGGCTGGAACTCGGCTCCGATTTCGGCAGCTTCGACACCTTTAATAATTACATGACCTTTGGCGCAGGCAATCGGGTGTACGACCTGATGGTGTTTGCCAGCGATGTGCGGAGCAACGGCTTCATCGCCAACAGTCAGTACGCGACATCGACAGAAAACATGCGCTTGCGAGTCAATCTGTTGCCGACCGACCGACTGGTTCTGAAATTCATCAACAACGTCACCGATACGGCACTTCCGATCCGCCTGTCACTGGCGCAGTTCCGTGACAACCCCTATCAGGTCGGTTGCGGCCACGCCGCATCGGCGGCGGCTGGTTGCGCTTCGGTCAACCTTTATACCAACGGGGCTTACGGCACACAGCAGGCCACCAGCGCGCAAGATGCGGGCCTCGGGCGGTTCGACCGGCGGACAGTGGTTGGCCTGCGCTGGGAACACGACTTCGGATCGCACACCGTCTGGCGCACGCAGTTCACCTACGACCAGCGGCATATCGATCAGCCGGCTTCGATGACATCCTTCGTCGGCCCGTTCAATTCGTATAACGTGCAGACCGATCTGACCAACCGTGCCCGTCTGGTCGGTGGTCCATTAACCAGTTTTGTCGGTGCCAGCTGGGATTACATGGATTACGGCTATCAGGTTTATAATCTGACGCCCGCGGGCGGTGCGACACGCGGCGCCCTGAATTCCACGTCCTATGGCCATCAAGCCAATCTGGGCCTGCGATTTCAGGAGGACTGGCAGTTCGCACCGCTTTGGCATGCTGTCATCGGTCTGGGTGGCACATATTCGGATATCGGTGCGGTTGAGACGCTCTATACACAGGCCGCCTCGGGCACGAGCCTGCGTGACGTGACGGCCAACCGGAATTTCTTCAATCTCGCGCCCGAAGCCTCGCTGGTTTACGCGCCTTCGAAGGACTGGACCGTCCACACTAGGGTCGGGACGGCCTATGCCACCCCCGGCTATTCGAGCTTTTTTGTCACGCCGCAGGGCCAATACGGCAACAACACAAACCTGAAGAGTGAGACCAGCCTCGGCTTCGATCTTGGCACCGAATGGCACCCCTCCCCCGCGATCAATGTGCAGGTCACCGGATTTTACGAGTTCTATCGCAACGAGCTTGTCAGCCAGTCGGCTGGCGTGAATACACCGGCTGGTTCATACACGTTCAACGCGCCCGCGTCCCAGCATCGGGGTGTCGAAATCGGTGCCGACTGGCAGCCGTTTGAAAACGCCCTGCCGGGCGCGAAACTCAATCTGTCGTATACCTATGACAACCAGATCTACACCCGATACACCGAAACCCTGTCCAACAGCACGGTGTCACGCAGCTTTTCACGTAAAGGCAATCTGATCCCCGGTGTAACACCGAACTTCCTTGATGCACGCGTCCTGTATGACCAGCCTGACGGTGCGGTGCAGGGCCTGGGGGGTTTTGTCGAAGTGCAGTGGCGCAGCGATTTCTTCATCGACAACGCCAATCTGGTCAAAGCCCCCGGCTACGAAATGCTCAATCTCGAAATCCATTACGATCCACCCGCGCGCGCAGGATGGGCGCACAGGCTGCATACCTATTTCGAAATTCAGAACCTGACCGACAAGATTTACGCAGCCGGCGCAACCAACATCAGCGACAGCCTGACAGCAACCGGTCAGCAGGCTGGCGCCGCCACGCTGCTGAACAGCACGGGCTCGATCTATGCTGGCACACCACGCGCCTTTTTCGGCGGCGTCCGCATCAAACTCTGAGGAATCACCCACAATGTGCGCAGCCCTGAAGTCGCTCTGGCCGGATTATCGCACCGTATGGCGCTGGCATTTTTTCGCAGGCCTGTTTTGCCTGCCCTTCGTGGTGCTGCTGTGCGTCACGGGCTCGATCTATCTGTTCAAGCCACAGATCGATGACTGGATCGACTGGCGTTACGACCATCTGGCACCAATATCGCAGCCCGCAACTGCCCGGCATGAGGTGCAGGCGGCACTGGCCGCCATGCCGGGCAGTAAGTTTCTGGCCTATGAAATGCCGCGCGGTCCCACCAGCGCGGCACGGGTAATCGTCGATCATCACGGGGATGCGGTCCGTCTCTATGTCGATCCCGGGACGCTGAAAATCCTCAAACGTGTTTCCGAGGATAACCGTTTCGAGCGTCTTGTTTTCCGGCTGCATGGGCAGTTGCTGATCGGCAATCCGGGCTCGGTCATCATGGAGATGGTCGCTTCGTGGACGATCGTGCTGATCGTCACCGGATTGTATCTATGGTGGCCACGTGGCGCACGTGGCGCAGGCGGCGTGGTTTATCCGCGCGTGGCCACCAGAGGGCGGACGCGCTGGCGCGATCTTCACGCCGTCTGCGGCCTGTGGGTGTCGTGTTTTCTGGTGCTGTTTCTGGCGTCCGGGCTGCCGTGGTCGTTCATTTGGGGACACACGCTGTCGGAAGTTGAAACCGTGGTCGGACGCGTCACGAGCGTGAAAGACTGGGAGATCGGGGCGGTGCCTGCCCGCTCCGTCGTGGCGGGTCGAATGGTGGCGATGCCGGGCATGGATATGGGCCAAACCGGCATGGCAGATGCCGATGGTCTCGATGGTCTGGATGCGGTCGTGGCAACCGCCGCACGCCTGCGCTATCCCGCGCCGGTCCTGATCACGCCCCCTGCATCAGGGGGCCGCACGTGGCGTGTTCGGTCCGACACCCAGGATCGTCCCCTGCGTATCAGCGCTCAGGTCGATCGGGACGGCATGGTGCAGTCCGTGGACAATTTTGCAGCCAAGGGCGTGATCGACCGCGCCATCGGCTACGGCGTGGCAGCGCATGAGGGACATCTGTTCGGATGGGCCAATCAGGTGCTGAACCTGCTTGTGGCAACCGGCCTGACGATCATGAGCATCGCCGCGATCATTATGTGGGTCCGCCGAAAGCCGCCCGGCCAGTTCGGGGCTCCCCCGAAAACCCTGCCCTCCGGGCGCATCGGCGCAGGGGCCATCGCTGTCATGATCGTGCTCGGCGTGGTGTTGCCGGAACTCGGTGCATCCCTGGTTTTTCTGGTTCTGGCAACGACCATCGGGCGCAAATTCGCCCGCTAGACGTCGATTACCCGAGCGCCATCAGGGTGCGAAGGCGCGTCGCGACCTCATGCGCGCTGGTGTCGACCGGAAGCAGCGAGACCAGCCTGTTGCGACCGTCCATCAGATACAGGACGGAACTATGATCCATGAGGTAGTCGCCCGGCCCCATGTGATGCGCGTTGTGCGCCATGTGGGCAGACACATCGAACTCGTCGAGAACGGTCTTGATCTGCCCGGCATCACCCGTCAGCCCGACGATCCGGTCTGAAAAATGACCGACATAATCGCCCACCACTGTGGGAGTGTCGCGCTTTGGATCGACCGTGATGAACATCGGCACCACCCGATCCCCCAGCGCCCCCATGTCCTTGAGTGCATCGGAAACCGTCGCCAGCGTCAGCGGGCAGACGTCAATGCAGTGGGTATAGCCGAAATATATCAGCGTGTAGTGCCCCTGAAACTTGTCCTGCGTGACGGTGTGCCCCTGTGCATCCGTGAGTTGATACGGACCGCCCGGGCTTTGATGCTGGTTCAGCACCAGATGCCGGAACAGTCCGGCCCCGACCAGCAGACTTGCCAGCACACCCGTCAGCACAAACCATGGCCGACGCGTTCCGGAGGGCGCGCGCGGCTGCTGAAGTGCGGATTTTCCCCGACCTGTCCGTTTCATCGTTCCTCCCCGCTGGGCGTGCCTGACCTTCGCGGCACTCTAGCATAACCCGCGCGACCGTGCGTGGGTGGACGTGCCAGCTACACACTCGAACGTCTCCTTTCCGGAGTGTTTCCGTCGGTAAGCCCGTGTTTAATGTCTCGAACCTTTGCACGTCCGCGTGCGGTGAACCTCCGGCACCCTCCATCAGCCCTTGCAGTGCGTCGCGCCGAGGCTGTATATACTCGGGTGGAGTATCCGATTTATCTGGAGCCAGCGGTGCCGCACTCACCTGAAGACAAGAAGCGCGCGGTAACGCGGGTGAAGCGAGTTCGCGGGCAACTCGACGCCCTGCAGCTCGCGCTGGAGGACGGCGCCGATTGTGGCCCTGTGCTGCAGCAACTTGCTGCCATACGCGGAGCCGTGAATGGTCTGATGTCCAGTATTCTGGAAAGCCACCTGCGTGAAGAACTGTCGCAGGTATCTGCCGGGCCCGGTATTCCGGACAAATCGATCGAAGATGTCGTGGCGCTGGTGCGGTCCTATCTGCGCTGAGTTTCGCAAATGCTGCCCCTGAATTCCGAAATCCCCCACTATTTTCCCAAGGAGCCCCATCATGGACGTCAGAGCCGCCATCGCCTTCGAGGCCGGAAAAAATCTGGAAATCGACACCGTTCAGCTTGAGGGCCCCCGCGAGGGCGAGGTTCTGGTGGAAATCAAGGCGACCGGCCTGTGTCACACTGACAAATACACGCTGTCCGGTGCCGACCCGGAAGGGCTTTTCCCCGCCATTCTCGGCCATGAAGGGGCCGGTGTGGTGGTCGAGGTCGGCGCAGGCGTCAAGCACCTGAAGCCCGGCGATCATGTGATCCCGCTCTATACCCCCGAATGTCGCGAATGTAAGTCCTGCCTGTCGCGCAAGACCAACCTGTGCACCTCCATCCGCGCCACGCAGGGCAAAGGCCTGATGCCGGACGGCACGTCGCGCTTTTCCTACAAGGGCAAGCCGGTCCTGCATTACATGGGCTGCTCGACCTTTGCGAACTACACCGTGTTGCCGGAGATCGCACTTGCAAAAATCCGCCCCGATGCACCGTTCGACAAGGTCTGTTATATAGGGTGCGGCGTGACCACCGGCATTGGAGCGGTCCTGTTCACCGCAAAAGTCGAGACAGGATCGACGGTTGTCGTGTTTGGTCTGGGCGGGATCGGGCTGAATGTGATCCAGGGTGCGCGCATGGTTGGCGCGGACATGATCGTGGGTGTCGACATCAACCCGGATCGTGAGGCAATTGCGCGCACGTTCGGCATGACCCATTTCGTCAACCCGAAGGATCTCGGCCCCAATGGGGACGTGGTGGGCCATATCGTCGAACTGACCGGCGGTGGCGCGGATTATTCGTTCGAGTGCGTGGGCAACCCCACCCTGATGCGTCAGGCACTGGAATGTTCGCATCGGGGCTGGGGCACGTCGACCATCATCGGGGTCGCCTCTGCCGGGCAGGAAATCAGCACGCGCCCGTTCCAGCTGGTCACGGGGCGTCGCTGGATCGGATCAGCGTTCGGTGGCGCGCGCGGACGCACCGACGTTCCGAAAATCGTCGACTGGTACATGGACGGCAAGATCGACATCGACAGTCTGATTACCCACAAGCTGCCACTGGAACGCATTAACGAAGGGTTCGATCTGATGACCCGTGGCGAGAGCATCCGCACAGTGGTGGAGTTCTGATCATGACGATCGAAACCCGGTCGGAAAGCCGTGCTTTTGGCGGAACCGCTGGCTTTTACAGCTTTCACTCCGCCGAACTGGGGCTCAAGACAAATGTCGGCGTGTTCGTGCCGGAAGGCGCATCGCAGAGCAATCCGGCACCGGTCGTCTACTGCCTGGCCGGGCTGACCTGCACGGAGGAGACGTTTTTCTTCAAGGCCAATGCGGTGCGCTTCGCGGCGCGCCACGGTCTTGCGCTTGTCGCCCCGGACACCTCTCCGCGCGGGGCCGAAGCGCCGGGCGAGGACGACAGCTATGATCTGGGCACCGGTGCCGGATTTTATCTGGATGCGACGCAGGAACCGTGGGCCCGTCATTATCGCATGGGCACGTTTCTCGGGCGCGAATTGCCCAACGTGATTGAGGCCGCCTTCCCGCTGGATGGCAACCGGCGTGGCATCATGGGCCATTCGATGGGCGGCCACGGTGCACTGGTGCATGGGCTGAGGGCACCGAACTTCTGGCGCTCCATTTCCGCATTCGCTCCGATCGCGAACCCCGCCGCGGTGCCGTGGGGCGGAAAGGCGTTCACGACCTATCTTGGTAGCGACGAAAGCCTATGGACCGGATGGGACGCGACAGAGCTTCTGCGCGGTGGCCACACCCATCCCGCACCGATCCTGATTGATCAGGGTCTGGATGATCAGTTCCTGACGCGCGAGCTTTCGTCGGAGGCGTTTTTGGCCGCCGCGAAGACGGCCGGCCAGAACATCCATTTTCATGAGCGGGAAGGGTATGACCATTCCTACTGGTTCATTCAGTCCTTTATCGACAATCACCTCGATCATCACGCCCGTATTCTGAAATCCTGATGCCAGAGATGCACACGCTGGAGGCGTTGCGTCGTGGCGATCTCGCAGGTGCACGCAGTTTGACGCTGCGCTGCGGCCTGACCGAGTTTCCGCGCGAAATCCTCGATCTGGCCGACACGCTGGAGGTGCTCGATCTCAGCGGCAACGCGCTGACATCGCTACCTGACGATATCGGGCGGCTGAAAAAACTGCGTGTCCTTTTCTGCTCGGGCAACGGGTTTCGCCACCTTCCGGTCGGTCTGGGTGCCTGCCCGGCACTGAGCCAGATCGGTGCCCGCGCCACGGGCTTGCGCGAAATACCTGCGGAAGCGGTGCCGCCCGCCCTGCGCTGGCTGACCGTTACCGACAACCAGTTGGAGACGGTGCCGAAAACACTGGGAGAGCGCCCGGCGTTACAGAAACTGCTGTTGTCGGGCAATCGTTTACGAATCCTGCCCGACAGCCTTGCCAGCGCGCGCCAGTTGGAACTCATGCGTCTGTCGGCCAATAATTTTGAGAAATTGCCATCCTGGATCGCGGAGTTGCCGGGACTTGCGTGGCTGGCATGGGCCGGCAATCCCTTGGATGCCTACCCGCACGACGACCACACGCCGGGTATCGACTGGTCCACCTTACAGGTCGGCGGACTCCTCGGCGAAGGAGCATCGGGGGAAGTCCGCAGGGCTGTATGGCACCAGCCGGACGGCATTTCGCGCGATGTGGCGCTCAAACTTTTCAAAGGTGCCATGACCAGCGACGGTCTGCCAGATCGCGAGATGGCGGCAGCACTGGCAGCGGGCGCGCATCCCCATCTGATCGGCGCGCTGGGGCGACTGGTCGGCCATCCGCAGGCGGCGGAGGCGTTGGTCATGCCGCTGGTGCCACATCACTGGCAACCACTCGCGCAGCCCCCCAGCCTTCAGTCCTGCACCCGCGACGTCTACGATCCTGCCGCGCGGTTTTCGCTGCCTGTCGCAGTACGGGTTGCGCGCGGTATCGGAAACGCCGCCGCGCATTTACATGAATCCGGAATGCTGCACGGCGATCTGTACGCGCACAACACGCTGTGGGACGGTACTGGCGGGCAGGCCGCGCTGAGCGATTTCGGGGCGGCCTCCTTCTTTCCGGCCACCGCGGACCAGGCGGCGTTGCGGCGGATCGAGGTGCGGGCGTGGGGATTGCTGCTGGGGGAACTTCTGGACCGTTGCACGGCTGGGGCGGCGGAACTGGCACCCTACCGCGTGATCCAGCAGGCGTGCGTCGATGCCGATATCCGGGCGCGCCCGTCACTGGTCGAGGCAATCGCCGCGCTGGGTCTTTGACGGCACATCCCGAAAAAAGGATGCGCCGTCTCGGGAATCAGTGACGGTCGAACGTCGCCGGGTCGGGACCAAGGCGCCCGTCGGTCGTATTCAGCCCGTTGATCGCCGACATATCAGACGCATCCAGCGCGAAATCGAACACGTCGATGTTCTGCTTCAGACGATCGGGATTGGCCGACTTCGGAATGACGATCAGGCCGTTTTCCAGATGCCACCGGATCACGACCTGCGCCGGGGTCTTGCCGTATTTCCCGGCGATCGCCTGCAGTGCCGGATCGGACAACAGCGCCCCGCCCTGCCCCAGCGGGCTCCAGGACTCGGTGCGAATACCCAGACGGTCATGCACACCGCGTGCGTCGAGTTGCTGGAAGGTCGGGTGCAGTTCGATCTGGTTGAGCACCGGGGTCACGCCGGTTTCGGCAATGATCCGCTCCAGATGATCGGGGCAGAAATTCGAAACACCGATCGACTTGATCCGCCCTTCGTCACGCAGGGCGACGAGTGCCTTCCACGTGTCGACATACTTGTCGACCATCGGCAGGGGCCAGTGGATCAGATACAGATCCAGCACATCGCGCCGCAGCTTTTTCATGCTGACATCGAACGCCCGCAGCGTGGTGTCATAGCCTTGTTCGGCATTCCACAGCTTCGTGGTTACGTAAATGTCGGGGTGGTCGGCCAGAGCCTCGCCCACGCCCTCTTCATTGCCGTAGATCGCCGCCGTGTCGACTGCAAGATACCCCGCCTCGACCGCATGCCGCACGATCGTCGCGGTCTCGTCGGCCGGGGTCTGCCAGACACCCAGGCCCAGTTGCGGGATCTTCGCGCCGTCATTCAGCGTGATCCAGGATTGTTTGATCGTCATCATATTGTCTCCGGTCTGTCTGACCGCCCTGCACCGAACCGCGCAGGGCGTGCGGTCCGAGACCACAACAGCACAGAGGGGTAGCTGTTCCCGGACGACAAGCGTTTAGCAGCTATTTCAAAATACGGCCGCATGCGGAAGCGACGCTTGGCCGCCCCGCCCGTATCGCCCTCATTCTGAACGATAACGCTCCAGCCAGTGTGCGTAGGGAGCGGGCAGCACCCACGAGGGTCGGTCGATCCCCAGTGCCAGTGCCGCGTGATAGGGCCAGTGCGGATTGGCCAGCAGCGAGCGCCCAATCATCGCCAGATCGACCTGTTCGGTGGCGATCATGCGATCAACAATGTCCGGTCGGCTGGCGTACCAGCTGGTTGCCACGGGCAGGCCCGTCGCCTCGCGCATGCGCTGCGCTGTCGGCGCCATGAAGCCCGCACCCCAGGGGATCTTTGCGTCCGGCGTGTTGAAGCCCATCGACACATCAAGGAAGTCCAGCCCTTCCGCCTTCATCGTGCGGGTCAGGCCAATAGACTCCTCGATCTTTTCCTCGTCACGGCCATCGAATTCGATCACGCCGACGCGTGCTGAAAGCGGCAGATGCTCGGGCCACACTTTTCTGACGGCCTGCAGCGTCTCGATCATGAAGCGCCCGCGATTCACGGCCGAGCCACCGTATTCATCGTCACGCTTGTTCGCGTAGTCGGAGAAAAAGCTCTGCGCGAGATAGCCGTGGGCAAAATGCAGCATCAGCCACTCGAACCCGGCATCGCGCACACGGATCGCGGCGTCCACGAAATCCTGCTGCACGCGCTTGATGTCGGCAACCGTCATGGCCGTGGGAACACGAGGCAAACCAGCGCCGAATGCCACAGCAGACGGGCCGATGGGCTGCCAGCCGCGCGGATCGGTTTCGGCTATGTGGTCGTCACCTTCCCACGGGCGGTTTGCACTGGCCTTGCGGCCGGCATGAGCAATCTGGATACCGGGGACTGCGCCCGCCGTTTTAATAGCCTGAACGATGGGACGCAGCGCCTCGACCCGGTCGTCGCTCCAGATGCCGACATCGGCGGGGGTGATGCGCCCTTCGGGTGCGACTGCTGCAGCTTCGACCACCACAAGACCCGCGCCACCACGTGCCAGTGCGTCGTAATGCGTCCTGTGCCAGTCGCCGACAAACCCGTCTGTGGCCATGTACTGGCACATGGGGGACACTGCTATACGATTGCGAAGCGACACCCCTTTGAGGGTATATCCGGTAAACAATGACGACATCACGATCAGCCTTCTGACAGTTCGGAGCACCGGTCCGGGCGTCGGGTTCTGGCCCTGCCGCGGATAGTTCCATATTTTTCGAACAAAGCGAAGATGGGAAGGCTGCATCGTTCTGACAAGAGGCGATGTGCGATCTTCATCTCGGAGTGTTGAACGACGCTGATGGCGTGCGGGATCGCTGCCAGAGCGCCCGCACGTGCACACTTGGCGCGTCCGTTACGACATGCTGGCCGCAGCGCGATGGGCCGACGCAGCGTCGTCCTGAGATGTCATATCGACCTACATGGTTTTTCGATTTATTTTATTTACTTAGCAAATATATAGGCTATGCCTTGTTTACGCCACGATTGGGCGCGCAGACGGCCGGTCTTTTCAGTATTATCACTTTATTGTGATCGTAAAAAATTGCGTGTCCTGCCAGTTTTCGGGCCTGCCAAAACGCCCCCTAACCGTGGCGCGACAACAATGTGACCGAATAACATGCGTCGGTGGATGCGACCGTCGTGAAAAGCGCCGCGCACCTAGCCTCCGGTGGCAGTTCATTGGTATCTTTCGGACGCAACGCGCCCCATCCGCACAACCGACGATCGGAGGCTGTGCGAAGGAGTTGGGGCCAATAAAGGATGAGGTCGCCATGTCCATCGAACGCATGAAAGCGCAAATTCTCAACAAACCGGGCTTTATCGCCGCGCTCGATCAGAGCGGTGGATCGACCCCGAAGGCGCTGGCTCACTACGGCATTCCCGAAGACGCCTACAGCGGCGACGAGGAAATGTTCAAGCTGATGCACGAGATGCGCTCGCGGATCATCACCGCCCCTTCGTTCAACGGCGAAAAGGTGATCGCAGCAATCCTGTTCGAACGCACGATGGATGGTCTGATCGGTGACAAGGCCGTCCCGTCCTATCTGTGGGAAGATCGCGGCATCGTTCCGTTCCTGAAGGTCGACAAGGGCCTTGAGAGCGAAGAAAACGGCGTCAGCCTGATGAAGCCGATCCCCGGCCTCGATACCCTGCTGGCGCGGGCTGCCAAGCTTGGCATCTACGGCACCAAGGAGCGTTCGGTCATCAACCTGCCGAACCGTGACGGCATCGCCGCCATCGTTAAGCAGCAGTACGACCTGGCAGCGCAGATCGCCGCCCACGGCCTCGTGCCGATCATGGAGCCGGAAGTTCTGGTCAAGAGCCCAGACAAGGCTGGTGCGGAAGCCATCCTGCTTGAAGAACTGACCAAGGGTCTCGACGCGCTGCCGGGCAACTACCCGATCATGCTGAAGGTCACGATCCCCGAGCAGGCCGACCTGTATGCGGGCCTGATGAAGCATTCGCGCATGGAGCGCGTCGTCGCCCTTTCCGGTGGCTATTCGCTCGACACGGCGTGTGAGCGTCTGAAGCTGAACCACGGCATGATCGCAAGCTTCTCGCGCGCGCTGCTGGACGGACTGCGCGTCTCGATGTCCGACGCCGAACTCGACGGTGTGATCGCCAGCACCGTTGACGAAATCTACGACGCGTCCGTCAACAAGGCCTGACGCACGACAGGGACGGAGGGCGCAAAGGCCTTCCGGCCCGTCTGCCGCGGTAAACCCGGGCCACCCCCGATCACCGCGCGCAGGGCCGACACCTCACGGAGAGTCTGGCCCCACCGCACCCTTCATGCAAAACTCCCGGACCGAATGCGGCGCATTGCCCGCCGTGCGATCTTGCGAGGTCGGGCTGGCTGAACGCTCGCTCACAGTGATCCGCGCTTCGGACCGCTTTAACCCGGACATTGCAACGTCGACTTCCTACCGACACAAACGTGTCAGTGTCTCGAACACGTGCCCACTGCACGCGCCGTGCCGAGACATTACACCGTCGGGCGATCATTCCCCGCCCGAGTGCCGCGCCGCATCCAGCCGATCAGCGCAATCGTCGCAAAAGCTCCGGCACTCATCAACAACTCTCGTCTTGCGCCACCTTGAAGCGCCATGTCCGCCAGTACCAGCGCAATAGCCGCCACGACACCCCAGGACAGGTAAGGAAAGCCCCACATCGCAAAGGCTGGCCGCACGGAAGCATCCTCCATCGCCCGTCGCAGCCTGATCTGCGCAAGGGCTGCCAGCATATAATCGAACAGCGCGAGCGTTCCGGCACAACTCAGTACGATCAAATAGACCATATCTGGCGAAGCAAGCGCCGACCCGACAATCGCGACACACGCCAGAACAGTCAGACCCACCGCCGCCCCCGGGACGTGACGCGCATTGGTGCGCGCCAGCGCACGCGGCGCATCGCCGGCCCCGCCCAGTTCCACCAGAACGCGGGATGCCACATACAATGAAGAATTCAGGCATGATGCCACGGCCACAAACACCACAACCGTCATCGCCTGATCGGCATGCGCCAGACCCAGATGCGCCAGTACCAGCGCAAACGGCGACTGGCCCACGACCACGCTCTGCCACGGCACGATGCACAGGATCATGAACAGCGACAGAACGTAGAACGCAGCCACCCGCACCACGATGCTGCGCGCGGCATAGGTCACGCTGCGGACAGGATCGATCGACTCCGCCGCTGCCACCGTCGAAATCTCGAACCCCACCAGTGTCTGCACCAGCGTCGGCACGATCGCGATGGCCGCCAGTCCGCCGCGCGGCACAAAGCCCCCCTGTGCGAAAAGATAGGACAGGTGCGCGCGCACCGGGTGAAACACCCCGCAGAACGCCAGCACACCCACCGCGATGAACCCGATAATGGCCGCCAGCTTCACAAGCGACATCACCCCCTCCGCCTGGGCATAGGCCCGCGCCGAAATCAGGTTTGCGGCACCCGCCCCGCCCAGCAAGAGGACATCCCCAGCCACAATCGGCAGCCCGAAGAGCGCGTGCAGCAACAACGCCCCGGCAATCACTTCCGATGCGGCCGTAACCGTCCACGACAACCAGTATGTCCAGCCAATCACGAAGCCCGCTTCAGCCCCGAGTCCCAGCCGCACATGGCCAACGAACGAACCGACCCGCGGGGATGCGACGCTCATTTCCCCCAGCATCCGCATCAGCAGGATCACCAGCACCGAAACCGCGACATAGGACACCAGCACCACCGGCCCGGTCCGCTGGATAATCGCCGAAGACCCGACGAACAGACCCGCACCGATCACGCCCCCAACGGAAATCAGTCCGACCAGACGCGGGGTCAGCGTGTGCGCCAGCGTCGATATGCCACTGTTGGCGCTGGTGGTGCTGTCGATGCGGGGTGTCAGATCGTCGGGCACAGGCGGCGGCTCTCCTGAGGAGCCCTGCCGCACGCGCACGGAAGGGCGATGCGCCACAGGTGGCACAATTCGAACCGAAGCCGCAATGACCGTGCCCCGAACCCTGTTTCCGCTTGCACCGCCGGGGCGACTGCGCGAAACGACAGGCGACCCGTGGCGTGGTCCGTGGCTGGTGTGCAGCACCCGTGCCCGACGCGCTGCAACAGGACGGAGCTGCCGCCATGACCACCCCACCCGACGACACCCAGGACGCAGCGCCCGACGCAGCCGCCGAGGACCGCAGCCATGCCGGGTTTCACCCCGCAGCCTTTACCCGCGCCGACGATGCCCCGGATGAGGAATTCTACGCCAGCCGCCCGCGCCAGCCGGACACACTGCTGGACATGGGCGCGCGCAGCGCGGTAACGGCGCTTTACAAGACATCCCTGCCTGAAGAAGGGGTGATCCTTGATCTGATAGCCGGGGAAGCGAGCCATCTGCCCAAGGATGTGGTGTTCGACCGTGTAGTTGGCGTGGGTGTCAATCCCGTCAGCCTCGCCGCCAACGACCAACTTGACGAAGCTGTCATCCACGATCTGAACGCCGATCCGGGCCTGCCCTTTGCCGACGCCAGCTTCGATGCGGTGTGCCTGTGCGACGGTCTGGCCTATCTGACGCAGCCTGTGACGGTGCTGCGCGATGTTGCGCGCGTCCTGCGGCCCGGCGCGCCGCTGGTCGTGACTTTCAGCAGCAAGTGCGAGACCCGCAAGGCCGTGGCCATGTGGCAGGCGCTGGAGGACCCCGACCGCCAGCGTCTGGTCGGCATCCTTATGGAACGCGCGGGCTTCACGATGCTCGACACGGGTGAGGTGACACCGCCGGAAGACCTCCCTGCCTGGCAGGACACAGTCTATGCGGTGATCGGGCGGACACCGACTGCTGGATAAGTCCCGCGGGTTGGTAGTACAGGTTCCTTCCTGATCGGGGGCGCCGGCATTCGGGTGTTCCGGCAGGACGATCGCGCGGTTACCGGATCGACCGAACCTGACATGCAGTCCGACGCACCGGGCCGTGGACGCGATGGGGTCTTGCCAAGACTGCCGGAGCCTGTGGGGTGAACAAGAGGTTCACGCACAGGCACGAATGTTCATGTTCACTTATATACAAATCCAGTTTCGGCAATCAGGACGATCTGGACGGGACAACTGTAGAACGGACGATATCGGCTGACTGGGGTTGGCCCGATGCGCTTCGGTGACTCGGCATGCGCAGTATGGTTTAAAGTCACTTCACCGATGCACCGAGGACCATTTGCATGCCCGGCCGCCTTGCACGACTGCGGCACCCGATGACCGATATCATCGTGGAAATCCTGATCAATTTCGTGCTGCCGCTGATCATTTACGATCGCGTCGCGCCACATCAGGGCGACACGGTGGCTCTGCTGGCGTCCTCTGCCCCGCCGATCCTGTGGTCGATTGCGGAATTGCTGCGTCATCGTCGCGTCGATGCGCTGTCACTTATGGTCGTGGCGGGGATCGGACTATCGCTGCTGGCGATGCTGGGCGGCGGTTCGGCCAAATTCCTGCAACTGCGGGAAAACCTTGTCTCGGTTATTATCGGCGCGGCGTTTCTTGGCTCCGTGGCGATCGGTCGTCCGCTGATCTACCAGCTTGCACGTGCAGGTCTGTCCCGAAAGTCGCCCGAGGCTGTTTCAGAGTTCGAGGCCTTGCGCGAGAACGCACGTTTTCGTCGCGTCATGACGCTGATGACACTGGTCTGGGGCACGGGGCTGGTCGCATCCGCTCTGCTGGCCTGCATTCTTGTGTATACACTAAGTATTCATGATTATCTGATTGTCAGCCCCTTCTTGAATTATGGGACGATGGGAGCGTTGACTCTCTGGACATTCTGGTATCGACGCCGGGTGCAGCGGCAGAGCTGAGGTCGCTACAGGCGTCATTTTTCACGATTAAAAGCATGTCGGATCACAAGCACAGACAAGTATCCGTGCGCCCTCTACATGCCGCGACGAAACAAAGCGAAGACCAACACGACGTCTGGTTCGTATCCGGTATACCGCGCGAACATACAAATGCTTGTTGAAACCACGTCAAATGACATATCATTGTCTTCCAGCAGTCAGGTCCCAATCTCGCTCCGATGCACGACACAGTTACCTTTCCCTACGTCGTCCAGCACGACCGCCTCAGCACGCTGGTCGATTACGGGATTCTCGATACCCCCTCTGAGGACGCCTTCGACGAAGTCGTCAGCGTTGCAGCCGCACTTTGCGACACGCCATTGGCACTCATCAGTTTCGTCACTGATGAACGGCAGTGGTTCAAGGCTGCCGTTGGCCTTCAAGATCGTGAAATGCCGATGAACCGCGCCATATGCACGCTGGTCGTCGAGGGACGGGCACCGCTGGTGATCAATGACCTGTCCCGAGACATCCGTACGTGCACCAACCCGTCGGTGCTGGGCCCTCCGTCCGTCCGGTTTTATGCGGGCTATCCGATCGTTGCGAGTAACGGACATGTGCTCGGGTCTCTGTGCGCGCTCGATACGCAGGCGCGACCACAGGGGCTGAGCGAGACCCGACTGAATGCTCTGGGCGCACTTGCCGGGCAGGTCGGCCGCCTGCTGGAACTGCGGCGCGCGACACAGTTTCTGCCGCCCGATTCCGTACGCGCAGCAACCGAACAGGCTGTCCCGAGCATCCCCGCCAACCCAACGGCACACGTCGGCACGTTCGAGCGGAATCTGACGACAGACATCGTTCAGGCATCTCCCGAATTCTGCCAGATTTTTGGACTGCCTGTTGCCCCGAGTTATCCCTTCGACATCATGATGTCGCAGGTCCTGTCTGACGACCTGCCCGTCGTTGACGAAGCGTATAACGAGCGCGATCCACAGACCCGTGCGGAGTATCGCATCGTCCGCCACCATGACGGAGCGATACGATGGATAACGCGCAACTGCACCTTCCTGAATGACGAGAACGGCGTGCCAACCCGCATGGTCGGCGCCGTGGAAGATGTGACGGTAGGAAAATATGCGCAGGCCCGCCTGAAGGCGATGGTCGAACTGGGCGCGCGCCTTCGCCATGCGGCCACGGCGGCAGACGCGCAGGGCCATGCCGTGCAACTTGTCGGATGCGCGCTTCAGGCGTCGCGCGTGGGTTACGCGCGCATCGACCCGAACGGTCAGACGCTGAGCATAGACCGGGACTGGACGGCACCCGGCATTGCATCCCTGAACGGCGAACACAGCACACTCGAATTGCCGCAGACTCACGAGCAGATGCGAAAGCAGACGATACTGGCGGTCTCGTCGGTGGGGGCCGGGGGATTTGATGGCGATGCCGCGGCGTATCGCGCGTTGCAGGTCGAAGCATTCGTGAAAATCCCTTTGCAGGTCAACGGCGCGCTGGTTGGCGTCCTGTTCGTCCATCAGGATCGTCCGCGCATCTGGAACGATGACGAGTTGACGTTCATTCAGGCCGTGGCAGACCGGGTTCAGGCCTCGGTCTCGGTGTTCGAGGAACTGGAACGCCGCCAGATCGCGACAGACGAACTCGGCCATCGCCTGAAGAACACGCTGACCGTGGTGCAGGCCCTGGCACGCCAGAGTCTTCGGAGCGTGCGCGAGCGCGAGAGCGTGCAGGCGTTCGAACGTCGGATCGTGGCGCTGAGCGCTGGCCACGACATCCTGTTGCAACGTGGCTGGTCAGGTGGCCACCTGCGCGCACTCGCGACACAGGTGGTCGATCGTGCCGGGTGCGCGGACCGCGCGGACATCTCGGGTCCAGACATCGAGATCAACGCCGCCGCGACGCTGTCCCTGTCGCTCGTGCTGCATGAGTTGACGACCAACGCGTTGAAATACGGCGCGCTTTCGAACGCGCGGGGCCGCGTCAGCTTCACATGGAATCTGCAGGACGGCCCGACTACGCGCCTTGTGAAACTGGTCTGGAGCGAGACTGACGGGCCCGCGGTCGAGCCGCCGACGCGCGTGGGACTGGGTTCAGGTCTGATCAATGCCGGGCTTGGCGGTTCCAGCCGCAGCGACATCAGCTATTACGAAAGCGGGCTGATCGTGACCTTCCTAGTCAATTTCAACGAGATTTCGTGATCTGTTCTGACAAGACGAAAGCTGTCACGATCTTGGTCGTCGATGACCAGACGCTGCTGCGGACATTAACCGCAGCCATTCTGCGCGATGCCAATATCACGGTGTTCGAGGCATGCAACGCAAGCGACGCGCTGCACGTGCTTCAGACAACACCCGATATAGACATTCTTTTTTCAGATATCGAAATGCCCGGCACAATGAATGGCGTGGCGTTGGCCGAACATGTGCATCTTGGATGGCCCACGATTAAGATCGTGCTGACATCTGCCGCGATCTGCTTTGCGGGACAGAGCATTCCGGGTGACGGCGAATTTCTTGCGAAACCCTTCACCCACGACGCGCTGCTGCACGCCGTGCTTGGAACATCACCCACTGTTCCTGCCTGATAAGGGCGACCGTGTCCGGAGTGCCGCCAAACGACACGCCGGACACAGGAGACTCAGCGACGCAGGACGCGACCGGCAACCGCATCCAGACGCTCCAGAAGTTCCGGATCGCGTGCGTCGGGTGCGGTGATCAGCGCATATTCCAACGCACGATCGCAGCCCGCAGGGCACAGGCCACGCGGCTTGCCGAGTTGCGGGATCATGGCCTTGACCAGCGCCTTGGCATTCGTGGCGTTGGAGGTCATGACCTTGATCACCGCATCGACCGTCACGCTGTCATGGTCGGGATGCCAGCAATCGTAGTCCGTCACCATCGCGACCGTGGCGTAGCAAATCTCCGCCTCACGCGCGAGCTTGGCTTCGGGCATGTTCGTCATGCCGATCACCGAACAGCCCCACTGACGATAGAGATTGCTCTCTGCCTTCGTCGAGAATTGCGGCCCCTCCATCACCAGATACGTCCCGCCCCGCACGATATCGAGCCCCAGCGCGCGCCCTTCGGCTTCAGCCACGTCACCGATACGCGGGCAGACCGGGTCGGCCACCGACACATGAGCCACGCATCCAGTGTCGAAAAAGCTCTTTTCACGCGCGAAGGACCGATCGATGAACTGGTCCACGATCACGAAATGACCCGGCGGCAGTTCTTCCTTCAGCGATCCGACAGCCGAGAGGGAGAGAATGTCCGTCACGCCCGACAACTTCAGCGCGGCGATGTTCGCACGGTAATTCAGACGCGACGGCGGGATCGGATGGCCGCGGCCATGACGCGGCAGGAACACGCACTTCACACCGTCAAGACGACCGAACAGCAACTGGTCGGACGGCGCACCCCACGGGGTTTCGACCGTCCGCCATTCCTTGTCTGTCAGCCCGTCAATGTCATACAGGCCGGAGCCGCCGATAACGCCGATCACCGGCTCGATTGATGTGGGTTCAGTGGACATCGGACCAGACCTTACGCTTGAGAAGAACCGTCAGAACAAACAGGAACACCAGATAGAGCGCAATGCGCACTCCGATATGGTGTCGCTCTGCCAGATGCGGGTATGCAGACCACGCGAGGAAGTTCGTCACATCCTCGGCTTCCTGTTGCAAGGTCGCGTCGGTGCCATCGGCGAATTTAACCTGATGGTCACGCAGCGGCTGCGGCATCGCTGTCTGGCGACCGTTGAAGAACGGGTTATACGCATGGCCTGGCGGTAGCGCGAAACCGTTCGGGGCATCGGTGTAGCCGGTCAGAATGGCGTAAATCCGGTTCGGACCGCCATTGATCGTCATCGCCAGACGAGACTGATCCGGCGGTGCGACCCCGGAATTGGCCAGCTTCGCGGCCTGCACGCTCGCGAACGGGCTGAGGAAATGATCGTCCGGTGTGGCGGCCCGCATCGTCGGCTTGCCGCTGTCGTCGAGGCCGCCGGGCACCTTGTGCGACGCTGCGATCTTGCGGATCTGATCCTCTGTCAGGCCGATGCCCGCCAGATCGCCATAGGTCACGTCCTGCATCCCGTGGCAGGCCGCGCAGACATTGGCATAAACCGCATACCCCCGCTGGACGCTGGCCATGTCGAAATGACCCAGCGCGCCCTCGAACGTCCAGTGGTGCGGCGGGATCGGCAGACGGCTGGTGTCATCGTCAGCGCGCGCGGCCGTGCATAGGCCAAGGGCCGCGATTGCCGGGATCAGGAAACGCATGGTCATGGCGTGCCCTCCACGCCGGGCGGCAAACGACGCTCTCGTCGGGACGAATACGGCATCACCACAAGGAAATGCGCGTAATATGCCAGCGTCGCAACGCGCCCCAGAATCATCCACACGCCCTGGGCATGGTGCTTGCCAACCGCGCCCAACAACGCAAACGCCACCACCAGCATCAGCATGCCCAGACGATAGACCGGGCGATACCGTGCGGACTTGACCGGCGACGTGTCGAGCCAGGGTGCCAGAAACAACAGCAGGATCGCCCCGACAGACACGACGAGACCGCCGAATTTAGAGGGAACCGACTGCAGGATTCCATAGAACGGCAAGAAGTACCATTCCGGCTCGATATCCCCGGGTGTCTGCAGCGGGTTAGCGGGCAGGTAGTTATCGGGCTCGGCCACGATCATCGGGAAGAAGAATACCAGCACGGCGAACAGCAGCACGAACAGCGCCAGACCCACAGCGTCCTTGGACGAATAATATGGATGGAACGGCACTGTTACCGGCGGCGGCTCGACACCCTTCGGGTTGCCCGAACCCGAGACATGCAGGACCGCCACGTGCAGAACAACAACGCCAAGCACGGCAAACGCCATGAAGAAATGCAGGATGAACAGCCGGTGCAGTGAGACATCGCCCGGGGCGTCCCCGCCCTGCAGGAAGTGCTCCAGCCAGTCGCCGATGCCCGGCACCGCGCCGACGGCTTTGCCCACGACATCCGCGCCCCAATAGGACATCTGCCCCCATGGCAGCACATAGCCCGCAAACGCGGTCAGCATCACCATGCACAGCAGCACAAGCCCGGTCAGCCACAGCAATTCGCGCGGCTGCTTGTAGGATCCGTAATACAGCCCGCGAAACAGATGAATATACAGCGCGGCCATGAACAGGCTGGCACCCGTCATGTGGATGGACCGCAGCAGCCAGCCGCTGGGCACCTGCCGGTCGATCGCCTCGACCGAGGCGAAAGCGCCGGCGGCGGTCGGGGTGTAATGCAGCGCCAGGAAAATGCCGGTTGCCAGCATCACAACCAGCACCACCGTCAGGATGGCGCCGAAATTCCACAACCAGTTCAGGTTCGCCGGCATGCGGTAGGTGACATATTCCTCACGAAAGCCGGTGATCACCGGCAGCCGACGGTCGATCCAGCCCGCGACCCCGGTATAGGTCACGTCTCGCCTGGGTTCCTGCACAATCTCTCTCCTGTGGCGCCAGCCGCCCGCTCTTTCTTACTGTCGCAACCCGCATCGTCGCGCACGCGCCGCCTGTCTAGCCGATTCTTTCGGATAGGGTAATGTCTTGCAATAAGGATGACCCGGAACGGGCACACATCGCCTCTTCCTTCTTATGCCGGACCGAAAGACCACCCCGCCATGACCCAGCCCGTTGACCGCGCTCCCGTCCCTCATGACAGCCTGCGTCAGGACGCGCGCCAGTGGTTCGAATCCCTGCGTGACCAGATCTGTGCCGCATTCGAAGCGATCGAGGACGAAGCGGCTGCCGCCGGCAGCCCTGTGCTTCGCACCGAAAGCCCCGGCCGGTTCGAGCGCACGCCGTGGACGCGCGACGCCAACCCCGACGGCACGCCCGGCGGTGGCGGCGTGATCGGTCTGATGCGAGGACGCGTGTTTGAAAAGGTCGGGGTCAACGTCTCGACTGTCGAGGGGGAGTTCAGCCCGGAATTCCGCGCCTCCATCCCCGGGGCGGAGACCGATCCGCACTTTTTTGCCACCGGCATTAGTCTGGTCGCCCACATGGCCAACCCGCTGGTGCCCGCCGTGCATTTCAACACGCGCATGATCGTCACCACGCAGGGCTGGTTCGGCGGTGGCGGCGACATTACGCCGATGTTCCCGACATCGGACGAGGCGGCGGTCGACGCGGCTGATTTCCACGAAGCCTTCCAGCGTGCGTGCGATGCCCATGATCCCGCGTACTACACACGGTTCAAGGAATGGTGTGACCGCTATTTCTTCCTGCCACATCGCAACGAGCCGCGGGGCCTTGGGGGAATTTTCTACGATCGTCTCGATACCGGCGACATGCAGGCCGACTTCGCCTTTACCCGCGATGTCGGGAGCGCCTTTCTGGCCGCCTACCCCGCGCTGGTGCGCCGACGGATGATGCAGCCCTGGACGCCGGAGCAGCGCGAGGCACAGTTGATCCGTCGGGGCCGGTATGTCGAATTCAACCTGATCCACGACCGGGGAACGCTGTTCGGCCTCAAGACCGGCGGCAATACGGAGGCGATCCTCATGAGCCTGCCGCCTGAGGCACGCTGGCCCTGAGACCCGGTCCCGGTGTCCCGACATCCGGTGCTTTGCTGCCGCAGGCAGGCGGAAATCAGGCGGTCGCCATCGGCATGCCGGTGGGGGCTATCGAGGCGTCAACGGGGCGCAAGGCGGGCTTGTCTCGCGGGGATGGACGAATGGGGCTCCCGCTGACGGATATATTTTGCTACAAACGCGCCGTATTTGGGACATCGGGTCCCGTTTATGTGGAGTCTCGCGCGAAAGGGTGCAGCCTGTTGCTTATTGATCGTCATCATGCCGACTGAAATTCCTGACCGGCCCCGATCACCCTTTTCACGCCGTTCCCTCCTCGGCCTCGCAATCGGTGGCACCGCCGCCGGACTGGTGTCGCGTCCTGGCAGCGTCTGGGCGCGGGACCGCCAGCCGGGGATCATGCCCCAGGCCTCCACATCGATTTCCGCACCGGCCATCATTGCCGGGGGTGGCCGTGGCAGCCTTGCCGCCCAGTGGGCCGAGGCGATGTCCGGCCCACTGGGCCAAGCCCTGAACGCACAGCAGGCACCCGACGTCACAACAAGCAGCGGACGTGACGGCGTGACCGCCGCCAATCTGTTCGACGCCACAATCTCGCCGGACGGCAATACGGCTCTCGTTGTGCCGGGCACCGCCATGCTGGCCTCTCTGGCGGGCGATATGCGGGTGCATTTCGATTACAGCCGCTGGATTCCACTGCTGGTGGGGCAATCCCGAACACTGGTGATCGGTCGGGTCGATCTGCATCGCACGCTTCGCAATCTGCTGCGCGACCGCCCCGTGCGGGTGGCTGTGTCCAGCGCCACGGGCATCGAACTGCCGACGCTGCTCGCTATGACACTGCTGGGGGTCCGCCCGATCCCGGTTAGCGGCTTCGCCACGCCCCAGTCCGCGATCGAAGCACTTTCGACCAACGCCGTAGACGTGATCCAGGTCCCGAGTGCCGCTGTGTCCGACGCGCAACTTGCCCAGATCACGCGGGCCGGCGGTGCCGTGCTGTTCAGTCTTGAAAATTCCGCCAATACGGCTGCCGCGGACACGACCACGCCGGACTTCCCGAATTTTTACGCGCAATTGCACAAACGCCCGGCCAACAAGCCGCTGGTCGACGGTTTGCGCGCCATTTCCATCGCGGCGTCGACAAACGCCGCACTGGTCCTGCCGATGCTGACCGCGCCGGGCATGATCGCAGAATGGCGCTATGCCACCAATGCCGCGAGCACTGTCCTGACCGCCGATGCCACGCGCAGCGCGATCACGCTGTTCACCGGCTCGGACTGCACGCGCGCCTATGCCGACACAAATCCGGACCTTACGGCGCAGCTGGCGCTGAAACGCTGGATCGCATTGCGTCAGGCCGACTGGCGGGTCGGCTGAACCGATCGTGCTGCGCAGAGACTGCCGGACCTTTTGCGAACAGGCAGAATGCTCTAGCGTCGCGGCACAGTTCATGATCGTGCGTGACCCCTATGATCGATAATTTCCAGTTCGGTCGCCTGACCGTTATCGGCGACCTTCTTCTTGATCGCTATGTGTCGGGTTCGGTCGATCGTATTTCCCCCGAAGCGCCGGTGCCGGTCCTTCTGCACGCGCGCCAGCACGAGGTGCCGGGTGGGGCGGCCAACGTCGCGCTGAACGCCGCAGCCCTAGGGTGCTCGGTCAGGCTGATCGGCGTGGTGGGCGATGATGAGGCCGCGAAATCCCTCCGCACGGCTATCGCCCCGTGGGGCGGGGTCGATTGCAGCGGCATGGTGACCGACGACAGTTGGACCACTATTACCAAGACCCGGGTGCTCAGCGGTCGGCAGCAGATCATTCGCATCGACGAAGAAAATCTCACACCCTTTGCGGAGCCAACGAACCAGCGCGTGATCGACGCCGCGCTGGAAGCTATTGCCGTGTCCGACGTGCTGATCTGTTCGGACTACGCCAAGGGCGTTCTGAACGACGCCGTTCTGTCAGCCGTCATCGCCGCGGGGCGCGCACGCGGCATCCCCGTGATTGTCGATCCCAAACGGCGCACGTTCGAGGCCTATCGTGGTGCCACCCTCGTCACCCCGAACCGCAGCGAACTGGCGACCGCGACCGGACTGAGACCGAAAACCGACGCCGAGTTCGAGCACGCCGCCGCGCACGCATCCGAACAGTTCGGGGGTGACGTGCTGGTCACGCGTTCGGAGGACGGGATGTCATTGTGGCGCCGGGACGCGCCGCCGACCCATGCCAGCAGCCGCAAGTCCGAAGTGTTCGATGTTTCGGGTGCGGGCGATACCGTGGTCGCAACCGTTGGCGCGGTCTTGTCGGCAGGGCAGTCGCTGGAAACGGCAGTTGTCATTGCGTCGGTCGCGGCGGCCATTTCTGTATCCAAACTCGGCACTGCCACGGTGTCACGCGCGGAACTGAATCGCGATCTGATGGGCGAAATCGACGATGCGGGCGCTCTGGTTTCCATCGGAAAAGCTGCCGAGATTGCCGAGAACTGGCGCCGTCACGGCGCGAGCGTCGTGTTCACCAATGGCTGCTTCGATCTGGTTCATCCCGGGCACATCGCCTTGATTCAGGCCGCAGCACGTCAGGGAGACAAACTGATCGTGGCCCTGAATACCGACGCTTCTGTCTCGCGCCTCAAGGGACCGACACGGCCAATTCAGGACGAACAGGCCCGCGCAACCGTGATCGGGGCGCTTCGCGCGGTCGATCTGGTCGTCCTGTTCGACGAAGACACCCCACTGGAAGCCATTACGGCGATCCGCCCGGATGTCCTCGTCAAAGGTTCAGATTACACCGAGGATCAGGTGGTGGGCGGCGACGTCGTCAAACAGGGCGGGGGGCGCGTGGCGCTGGTCGATCTTGTCCCCGATCGTTCCACCACCGCGCTGGTCCACAAGGCCGGCGATCCGAACGCCCTGCGACGCGGACCGCACCACAGCGCCTGACCTTATCGCTGCTTGAGTTCGACCACGTTGTCGTCCTCGATATCGCCGCCACGTGTGCCGACGGCATCGAGCAGTTCGGCCACGCGGCGGGCAAGCTGTTCGCGGTTGAACGGCTTGCCAATCAGGTTCACGCCTTCGTCCAGACGCCCGTGATGCACAATCGAGTTTTCAGTATAGCCCGACATATAGAGTACCGGCACCTCGGGTCGCATGCCCGACAGCCGCTCGGCCAGATCGCGCCCGCGTAACGCACCCGGCAACACGACATCGGTCAGTAGCAGATCGATCTCCGACACCTGCGCGCCCAGCACGCGCAGACCGTCCTCTCCAGTGGCAGCTTCCAGAACGCGATAGCCAAAATCGCGCAGGATTTCGACTGTGATCTGCCGGACGTCCTCTTCGTCTTCCACCACCAGAATGGTGGCCGAACCGCGTGCGAGAATCAGTGGCTCGCCCGTCGGCGCCGCAACGACCTGCGTCACGTTGGCCGCGCGCGGCAGGTAGATGCGCACGGTCGTGCCCTCGCCCACTTCGGAATAGATTTTGACGTGACCGCCGGACTGCTTGACGAAGCCGAACACCATCGCCAGCCCCAGACCGGTGCCCCGTCCCTCCGCCTTGGTGGTGAAAAACGGCTCGAACACGCGGGCCTGAATCTCGGGCGTCATGCCGTGACCGGTATCGGACACCGCGACCATCGCGTAATCGCCGCTGATAACTTCGGAGTGACGCGCCGCGTAGTCGTTATCCAGCACCACATTGGCGGTCTCGATTGTCAGGCGACCGCCGCCCGGCATCGCGTCCCGGGCATTGAGTGCCAGATTCAGAACCGCGTTTTCAAGCTGTGCCCCGTCCGCCATGGCGGGCCACAAACCGGCCCGATCCACGTAACGCACGTCGATATGTTCGCCCAGCGTGCGGCTGAGCAACGGGATCAGGTCCGGCAGTCCAACGGAAAGATCGATCGGTTTGGGGGACAGCGGCTGCTTTCGGGCGAAGGCCAGCAGATGCTGGGTCAGAGTCGCGCCGCGCTGCGCTGCCCACGCCGCGCGCTCCATCTTTTCCTGCAGCTTCGGCTGTTCATCCAGACGGGATCGCACCAGCGCGATATTGCCCAGAATGACTGTTAGCAGATTATTGAAATCGTGCGCGATGCCGCCGGTCAACTGGCCGATGGCCTGCATCTTCTGCGACTCACGCAGCACGCCTTCGGCCTGTGCGCGCTTGGTCATATCGCTGATGGTCAGGACAAAACCGCCGTCGGCCACCGGCGAACGACGGATTTCAATCTGCTGGCCATTGGTGCGCGTGCGCTCGAACGTCACCACTTCGTTGCGGCGCGAACGTTTGACCCGCAACTGCTCGTCGGTTTCCAGAAGATCGCCCTCGGTTTCGGCCAGAAACTCGACGATTGCCATGTATGGAATGCCCTCGCGCGCCAGCGCTTTTGGCAGACCCAGCAGATCCTGAAATCCGACATTCCAGTTCAACAGGGTGAATTCGGCTGAAAACACGCCGACCCCCTGCGTCAGGCTATCGAGTGTCGAACGCAGTTGCAGGGCCACGGCGCGCTGTTCGGTGGCGTGGTTTGTGGATTGCGCCCAGGCCGTGTTGAGCATGCGCGCGGCCCACACGAGTGCCAGGGCAGAAAATCCAAGCGCGCCCAGTGTGATCCAGCGCACCCACATGGCGTGGCGCCCGGCCGCGATCTGCCGTTGCGACAGCAGATCGCTTTCGTAAAGCGTCATGTCATGCAGTGTCGACAGGATCTGCTGGCGGTAGTCCTGGCCCTTGTCCGTGTCGACAATCGCGCGGGCCGCGTCGAAGCCTGCGACGCGTCGGACGGCAATTGTCTCCGCCAGTTCGGCCAGTTTGCGCTGCAGGATCGGATCGATGGCGCTGATGCGTTTCTGCTCCAGCGGGTCGCTTGCCGTCAGGCGCTGCAACTGCCCGGCATACTGCGTGACATGCGCGAGGGACTGGTTATACGGAGCAAGATAGGCATCGCGTCCGGTCAGCAGGAACCCGCGCTGACCGGTCTCCGCCTCTTGCAGCGCAATCGACAGGTCCTTGATGGTCAGAAGCACGTCATTGGTGTGCTGTGACCATTCCCGCGCCCGGCGGGAGTCGTTCATGCCCGTCCAGATGAAGCCACTTACGATCGCCATGGCGGCCATCAGAACGACCAGAACCGTGACGTTCGCACGGGCAACGAGGTGTCTTGTCATTCGATTACAGCCAGACAGCAACAGGGGCAGGATATACGGCGGAATATCTCTCTTCGCACATTCAGCCCACCGTGACGAGGCATTCCCCCTTGTGATTGGTAACGAGGCCGATTCAGTGTATCACGGCCACAGTACGCGCCTGACGACAACACTGCCCGCATTGCCGGGGCGCGGTGTTGTGGCCGATGCGCCCAGAACAAGAACGCGGAACAGGAGCGCGGGTCGATGATGGAACACTTTGTCGACAATCCGGAGGCCGTGGCCTGCAAGACGGTCCTCGTGATCGAGGACGAGTGGACCATTCGCATGCTGATCGCGGACGTGATCGACGAACTCGGCCATGTGTTCGAGGAAGCTGCGAACAGCGATGCCGGTCTTGCCGTTTTGCGCTCCGACACGCGGATTGACCTGCTGATCACCGACATTGGCCTGCCCGGCTCGGTCGACGGGCGGCAGGTGGTCGAGGAGGCCCGCCGTCTCCGTCCGGGCCTGAAGGTGTTGTTCATCACGGGCTATGCAAGTTCCACCCTGTTCGAACGCAGCACACTGGATGACGGGATGTATGTATTGCCCAAGCCGTTCGATATCGAAATGCTGTCCGAACAGATCAGCAGCCTTCTGACCTGAGCGCCTGCGGGGTCGCACCGGGCTTTATTCTTTCTCACCCAAGCAGGCTGCCCCCCGGAAGCGCACCGGTTATGTCGTGTGGCCATCTATCGCGATGATGTGCATCGAGGCTATTTTGCCCGGCATCGACGATGTCCAATCCGGCGACGCGAGGGGTTTTTAGCCATGACCGATCAGGAATTGTTGTTGCGCCGTGATCTGGCCGCTGCTTATCGGCTGATCGCCCATTTCGGGATGAGCGACCTGGTGTATACGCATCTGTCCGTCCGCCTGCCGGGGGATGCGAACCGCTTTCTGGTCAATCCTTACGGGTTTCTGTTCGAAGAAGTGACTGCCAGTTCACTGGTTGAGGTCGACGCCGACGGCCTGCCGGCACAGCCGACAACTCATGCGGTCAATCCGGCGGGCTTTGTGATTCATTCCGCCATTCATCGCAAACGCCACGACGCGGTGTGCGTCATGCACACCCATACCCACGCGGGCATGGTGGTTGCAGCGCAGAAGAACGGGATTCTGCCGCTGAACCAGATCAACATGGAATTTACGAAATCCGTTGCCGTCCATCCTTACGAAGGCATTGCTGCGGACGATAATCTGAGCGAGCGGGACAGGCTGGTCGCCAATCTTGGCGACGCCCCGGCGATGATCCTGCAAAATCACGGACTGCTGACGGTTGGCGCGACCGTCGCGGAGGCATTTTACCGGATGTACTATCTCGATCAGTCATGCCGGATACAGATCGCGGCACAGGCCACTGGTGCCGACCTGACGATGCCGTCGCCAGAGTCTGTCGAACGTGCGCACCAGCAATATGTGTCCGAGCAGGATCGCGGCGGGCTGGTCTGGTCCGCACTGGTCCGGAAGCTCGACCGGGAGCAGCCGGACTATCGGAACTGAGCTGAGATTTTTGAAAGTTCGGGTTTGAAAACTCCCCCGACGGAAGCGCCTTCAAACCCGATTACAATGATCCGACCGCTGGACGCGATCGTGGTCAGATGATCCATCCGATCGCTTCGCCGCCGTCTTTTCGCAACAGCTTGATCCGCTCCATCTGTGACAGGCTTGCGACCATCAGGATGAAGTCGTTGTAGGACACACGAAATGCCGGGCTGGACAGGCAGGTCATAAGGTCGGCCATGTCCGTAACGCGGTTGGGCGAGGTCGAGCCCTCGAACGTTGCATCCGGAATGGGCTCCAGCGTCACCGCTTCCCAACCCGATGCGTCATCGCGTGTGCATTCGACCCGGCCGCCATTATCGTTCGGGGCGAAGCAGATGTATTTCTTGTTGACCGGCGAGCGCAGGCACGATTTTCCCGGAATGATCGAGTCTTCAAGTGTGAACTTATAAGCCCACAGCTTGCGGGAATCTTCGTCGATGTGGAAATGAACATTCCAGATCGACCCAGCCATCTCGACGAAAAGATAAACGATGTCCTCGTCATCTTCGTAGATTACGCCTTTGACTTCAAACGGGTGGTGGCCGCCCTGCCAGTTCTGCACGACTTTGCCTTCGAGACCGTTCAGGACAAGCGTCGCATTGTCTGCCGTCCGGATACGGACGATCTGCGCCTTGACGGGATTGGCGGTGAAATGGCTGTCTTCCCGACGGAAGCTGGCGATGAAAGCGGCGACGCATGCCTCCTTCACCTTTTGCAGGTTCTGATTGGCCTTCTGTATCAGAACCGGATTTTCAGCGTGGTGAAGATCGTTGCGATTGAAGTGATCCCAGTACACCGTCGAGTTATGCAGATCGGCGCCCAGTCGACGCCGAATACGTTCAACGTAATTCTCCATCGACCGGCAGATATAGTGATTGACGCATGCTCCGCGCCACTCGACCTCTTTGCAGGACTCGTCCCATTTCACCGGCTGTCCCAGTGAGTCGACATATTTTTCGTCTTCGACGAGGAACTTATGCGGGCTGATGTAGTGGTATAAAACCTTGTCCGGACGGACGAAGCTTTTCACCAGGGTATTGTCGCCCAGATCACGGGTCGAGTGGTGGTTATACGCCTCGTAGACCGGCAGTTTGGTGCGAAGGACACGGGTCGAGCTGCCATAAATCCGCCAGCTCAGGGCAAGCGCATTCGCATCCGGGAACTGTCCCAGATAGTCCCCGATGGACTGGTGATGCTCAAGCGAGACATATTCATCCGAATCGAGCAGGGCGATCCAGTCGTACGTCCCCGCTGCGCGCTTGCACGCATCGAAATAAGCGTCGCGCTGGCGCCAGTAGAAATTCGTCTCCGGGCTGTCGCCGATCCGGATCAGCGAGATATCAAAGACCCGTGCGGCACGTTCGACAACCTCATAGGTGCCGTCGGTCGAGTTGTCGTCATAGATGAACAGACGATCTACGCCGATCGCGAAGTGCCAGGCGATCCAGCTCGCAATGTCATACACTTCATTCTTCACAAAGAGGGCAACGGCTGTCTTCACGCTCTCACTCGCTTTCTGCATTATCTCGATCACGCAGCTTTTCCGGAGCTTATCGCATCGGCCATAGTCCGTCTACTCGCAACAAATCATCACAAGTCTTTGACTTTTATATAAATATTTTTGTAGGCAGAGCGGAAAAATGCCCGACTTCGCGGTGTTTTGCCGGCCTTAGTGCGACCGCTGCATCCGGGTTTGCCAAGATTGCCTAACTGACAGCCTGGCGGCCGTCATCGCGAATCAGCGCATCCCGGTAGGCGCGCATCGCATCCACCTTGCCCTCGATCGTGCGGCCGAAAAAATGCACCAGGCCGGCGCGTGATGACACATCGTACTCGCTGCCCGGTATGTAGCCATAGCGAACGTAGCGCGAGATGGCCGCCTTATCGATGCCTGCGCGCGAGAAGCCCACATAGTTCAGGACTTCCTGGTCCACCCAGCGATTGAAATTGCGGCCGTAGACATGGCCCACGTTGGCGATCGTGTGCCGGATCTGCGCGATCAGGTCGAGGTGACGATGAAGTTGTGCGAAACCGATCGTCCCGCCATTTGCGCCGTGGGCAAAACGTGCATTCTTCATGTCCAGTTCCACCAGCGTGCCGCCCACCGACGGGGACTGCCCGATAGGAGAAAAGGACTCGATCGGCGCGCAGACGGCCTCTGAAACCAGAATATCCACCAGCATCTGTTCGATCGGGCGATCGAGCATGATGTCCGGATCGAGATACAGCAAAGGCTGGTATGCGCGGGCGTCGTTCCAGAGGATGATATCGTATTTCGATGCTACGTATCCGACAAAATCAGTCGGATACAATGCCTGGACGCTGACGCCTGAGGCAGGCCGCATAGACAGGTTGCTCTCGATTTCTTCGGCCGTCCGATCGGAGAGCACGTGAATCTTGCCGGTGTATTGTCCCCACTTCATCAACGAATCGATGGACAGGTAAAGCTGCTGCATCACGAAATCAGAGCGGAACGAGGTGTAGAAGACCATCGGGTTGAACAGATAGATCTTCTCGTCTTTCCATCCATCGCGGAACATCAGGAACGACCGCCCTTGGTCCAGCGCGGCGTCCAGAGGCTGGAACCGCAGATCGAAAATTGCGTCGCCCAGCCGCAGCGCATACCCCTCGCCAAGGGTTATGCTATCCCGGCGCACAAGTGTGTGCGTGCTTCTGATCGCCCAGTCATGGGCATGGATATGAGCAAGGGCCGCAATCGTCTCGTTGCTGATCGGCAGGAAGCTCTCCCATCCGGCAACATTCGGGCGGCTGATGCTGAATGCTGATCGAGAGCTGCCTGGGTTACGCACCGCTGAAAGATACGCTCCGTCGCGGCTGAACGCGACCGTTCGAGCAGCTACGTCATACAGCAGATCCATCCCGGCGAACGGACCCGAGTCGATCCGCATCGTGCGCGTCGGCTCGCTGCGATAGAGGAAATCCGTAGCGATCTCGCCACGCAGCGCTTCAAGCGGCAGTTCGAGCAACGGCGTACCCTGGAGCGCTTCGGCGAGTGTTACGTCTGTGAGGCTCCCATCATTCGACAGGGAAAGAAATGTCCCGTGATAGGTCATCACATACATGGAGCGGCGGCCCTAACTCGTTGAAACAGCCTGCGGCATGGCAGTCCGATTTACCGTGCGTTAATTCTGCCGTAGGCGCAAGGAGACGCGTGGCGGCTGCGTCACGATATGCGTAGGAAGTTTTCAGTGGGTGCGAACCGGACCCGCAAGAACCTTGAATGCATGGGACATCGCAGTCGGGATGCTGTTATTCGACGGCAAAACTCCTGCAGGCCTTGCAAAACCGGATGGGTTCCACTCGTGCGGCGCCTCGCGACGACCCGCGGTTCAAATCATATAAAAAATATCTTGAGACAACATTGGGCAATGTAAAGTATTTCGTTAGCTAAATGATTGTATTTTTTTAATTGTCATGTGGTCACCCTTAGCATTAGACGCTGTTTTCTTCTGAAAACAGGTAGCGCCACGGCGAAGGATATCACGTGCCGTCAGATGCAATCAGCACCCGAGCAAACGACCGTCAGATTCTGGTCGGATCCACACACATCACAGTTTCGGCAGAGCCGACCGTGACATGCGAAGCGGCGCGAGTCACATCGTTGTGTATCCAGTTCACGCTCCGCGCACCAGAGGCCGGATTTGCACGCGGGTGCCGTCTGGAACTGGCCATCGAGGCACCGACCGTCTGCGTTGTTGCGGTATCACTTCAGGGCGAGACACTCGCCCGTGTGCCGCTGCGGACCGAAGCGTGCCTGAGCATTACGCTACCGGAGGCCGCACTCGATACGACGCAGCTGATATTTGATGTCGCGTTTGTCGATGTGCCGACCGAAGTCGATGCGGCGCGATGCCAGGTGGCCGCCATTGGTCTGTTGCCGTTTGAGCCGACGATGCAGCGCGCGCCCAGTCTGGGCATCAGCCTTGACGATTTCCGCACCGAACGCCCTGACTCGCTGTCCGATCGCGATCTGATGCTTCGTTTTGCCAGTCTTGGCGATAATTGCGAGTTGGGGATCGCCCAACGCCAGCTTGAGATCGACCCGCTCGATCTGATGCGCTTTTCGTCCGTGCCGTTGCGCTGGATCCTGTTTGCGCTGGACGATCGCTACGCCCGTATCGACGTGCCTGAACTGAATGAACTGACAGAAGATGCGGTCTCCAACCCGATCCCGCATTGGTATGCATATCAGTCGCTCTATCGTATTCCCTATGCAACGGGGATAGCGGTGCACCAGCAGACTCATGCCGGTATCCACCGGGACACGGTGCGGCGCTTCCAGTTCATGTCCAAGAAGTTTCTCAAGGAACTTGAGACGGGAAAGCGTATTTTCCTGTTTCGGCGGGACTTTCCGATCGCAGACGAAGAACTGGCGGCGGCTGCGGTGCGCTTCCGCCGTTTTGGGGGCTCCTATCTCGTGGCGATGCAGGAAGCCGATGCAGCGCATCCCGCCGGAACGGTAGAGAGCGTCTTTCCTGGCGTTCTGCGCGCCTATATCGACAAATTCGCCGATGCGCGGTGCGTGGTGGAAACGGTCGACACACCCAAGTGGGTGTCCCTGTGCCGCGCCATTTATCAGCAGATCTGGACCGAAGACCTTGCCCGTCGCGTGGTCACCGACCTGCCTTCGGACTTCAACCCCAGCCTCTATCTGGACCTGAATAGCGACGTAGCGGCTGCCGCATTCGACGCGCGGATGCATTATCTGATTTTCGGACAACTTGAAGGTCGGCGATACAAGCTGTCTGCCTGAACGGACTGCCTGGCGCGGGACGTGTGACGCTTTTACAAAGCGGCATGCCCTGCCCCGACGAGTGCGTGTCAGGGGCCAGCCTTTACAGTGAAAATCTTGGCACCTGACACGACGCAGTATTGGTCACGTGATTGCAGGCGTCGGGCTTATTGCGGGCACAAGCGGCGCTCGACAAGTCCGCAGATGATATGCGCCGCGGTGATGTGAAGTTGCTGTATGATGGGTGTCCACGAAGACGGCACACACAGGGCATGATCGGCGTGGGTCGCCACACCGTCCAGTCCGCAGAACGCCACGGTCGTCAGGCCGAGGCGCTGTGCCTCGTCCAGAGCGCGCACGATGTTGGGCGAACGTCCTGAGGTGGTGATGCCCACGAACACGTCTCCCGGGCGTCCGAGTGCTGCGACCTGACGCGAGAATACGTGATCGTATCCATAGTCGTTGCTGATCGCCGTCATGCCCGAGGTATCGGTCGTCAAAGCCAGCGCGGCGAGCGGCCTGCGGTCATACATCAGGCGCGCGGTGAATTCGCCGGCGATATGCTGCGCGTCCGCCGCGCTGCCGCCGTTGCCCGCGATCATGAGTTTGCCGCCAGCATCAAGCGATGCGGAAATCCGGTCCGCAATGTCGACCATCATGTTCAGGCACGCTGCGTCGTCGCGAAACGCCGCCATGCCCTCCGCCGAGCGTGTCAGGAAATCTGTCGTGAATGCACGCTCTGCCTGGTCGTCACGGGGAAAGGAAGTCAGCATGATGGAGGTATCTTTTCTGTTTCAGGCACGGGGCGCAGAGCCGATCGTCTAACAATGGGGCGGCGTTACGGGAGGGGCAACACCCTTAAGGTTGCATCGCCCGACGATGGACAGCCTGCGCTGCCATCTCCAGCTTCGTCTGGTTTCGTCCACCGGACCCGGATACCGCTCCGGACATCAAACGCCAACATGACCTGCACACCGGTATCGCCCTTTCGACCGCCCTGCCGGGCAAGACACTCCCTCTACAAGGTGCAGGGCAGTCCCGCCAACCTCCCCCGGTTACGGGCCGCCTGTTTTTCACCGACGTTCATCGCCATAAGGGGTGCCCCCAATCCGGCCTTGCACACGAAAAGGTGCTTCACACCCCTTTTGAGCGACAGGGCGGTGATCCATTGGGCCTGCATCTGGGACATTCCGCGCGAGAATGGCCGCAAGGACGCCATACGAATAGTGTCGCAAGTGAGAGAGCAACCCGCCGGGTCCTTCGCGCCGGGCGACGCACGCTCCGTTCAGCGCACTGAGCGTCACCTGTCTCGGACAGGAGCCGGGTCGATCGGTTCCCGCCCCATCTTCGCACAGACGTCGGTCTGCGATTGTCGTGTGGTTGCATTATTCCGGGCAGCAATCTCGCGATCCATGCAGTGTCCGGCGGAATCGCGAAACAGATAGCGTTGCACACTGTTTTGTTGTCCGGATGGCAGGACGGTCGCGTGCAGCATGTCGATCGTGCCCTGTGCCGTGGCATCGTCGCTTTCCTCTACCGATGTCCGGACTGGCGGCTGTCCGGCCGTCTGCACCGTCTCCTCACGCAAGAGTGCCTGATGCACCGTCATTTCGCGGCGCGACAGATTGCCCATGGCCTCTTCGCGAACCGAATGAACATCGAGCGTGTAGGTGCCAGCGTGCTGCGTATGACGTGCGGGGGCATGCGCCGGGTGACTGTCGCTCTGGTCGAGGGTTTGCGTGACCTGAGCGACCCGCTCCGACAAGGGGCCGCTTCGCTGCACAGAGAAGGTTTTGGTATTGGTGAAATGACCCGACTGGCTCACACGATTGACGGTTCTTCCCTCCGGCATATCGAGATACCCCTCAACGGCGTACTCGTCACCGGTGCGGGTTTCGAGAGCCCCGTTGCCATCGGTGTCCAGACGATCCGCGACGACCGGCGTGATCGTAGTCGGTACCGTGTCATGCGTGAGGGCCCCGCTTAACGCGGCGTTCTTTGGGTCCCGATACACCAACAGAGCCGCGGCTACCGAAAAATACTGATTGGCATTGAGGACATGCAGCGTCACGACGTGCTGATGCCCGTCGTCGAGCACACCGGCAAACGGTGTCAGATCCATCCGGTAGGGTTTGAAATTCAGGGTCTCGATCCCCGGTGTCGGACGCCACAGGGACGGTAGCAGCCCCCCGGTGTAGATCCACGGAAAGACCGGTGCCAGTCCGGCGGCCTTTCCGTCTATGCTGACGGCGACCTCCCGAAATGCGCCGTTGCCGCATGCTTTGGGGCGTTTCGGCGCCCCGTGATAGCCACGCTTCATGGCAAAAGCCGCGGTCCTGTCGACCGCATTGTCCGGCAGACACATATACCAGAATTCATCATGAAACTGGCTCTGTGCGACGATATCGAGATAGGCACGCGCGATGTTTCTCGGCAGCGTCAGAACCCTCTGGAGGCTTTCATGCTGGTCATGCAGATCGGTCGACGCGTTGCGGCCATCCGAAATGGCGTAGATCTGATCGGGTGCGGACGCAGGGCTGTCGGACGTTGACACGGGATAAAATAACAGACGCGCGGTTTCGTGGATCACACTGGCCCGCTTTTCATCCAGCCAGTTATTGACCAGCGCGGCACCAACACCCGGGCGACGGAACAGATCGGCGTATTCCGTCAGATCACGCTCGACATGCCACGACGGACCAAACTCGGGCGACGGTTCCTCGGTCGTGCCGTAATACAGGGCGACACCGCCAAGCCAGATCGATGCTGTTCGGTCATACTGATGCCCTGCATCGACCGAAAAATCCGCCTCAAGCACGATTTTGGCCCAAGGTCCGGCGCAGGCGTCCGGCGGGGTATAGGCAAAGGGGCGCGGGATGGCGTCCATGCGGGTGTTTTCGCCGCGATCCCCGAAATCGAGGCGGGAAAACAATGGCACCACGCAGGGCGTGGTGGCCGGACGTTCAACCGGGGGCGCCGCAATCGCGACATTCCGCGCGTCGGCGTGTGCGGCCCGGAGCGACAGCAGGCCGACGAGCGCGAGCACGATGCCCGAAGCGACACACGCGTAACAGCTTCGGGGCATTCTCGATCTCCTTGTCGGGTGGCCGTCGCACGGGCGCAGCACAGAGCAAAACCCGCAGGAACGATATGAAATCGTAATGTGATGGGGAGAGCTTTAATAACGCGAGCTAAATTAAGGACTTTCACAGTGGCCTTGATCGTCCGCGGCCGCTCCGCGCCGGGCCGAGGACACTCCCTGTCCCGCACCGTCACGCGATCATGACGAGGTGCCCCCTTTCGCGCGGCCCCATAAGCGTTAACGATAGCTGCGTTGACCAACACGATCTTACGGATGGCACCATGCTTCCCACACGGACCTTTTCGGCTCTCCTGTTCGACATGGATGGCACCTTGCTGGACAGCATTGCTGTCGCGAACCGCGTCTGGACGCTGTGGGCGCAAAGCCACGGACTGGACCCGGCGGCCGTTTTGCACACGATGCACGGCGTTCGCGCGATTGAAACGGTGCGGCGGTGGGCCCCTGCCGGGGTGGACGCCGATCACGAGGCTGCTGCCGTCACACTGTCCGAGATGAATGACGTTGACGGAATCTTGCCGATTGGCGGGATTCTGGAATTTCTGGCGTCCCTGCCCGCCGACCGCTGGGCTATCGTAACATCCGCGCCGCGCGTTCTGGCCCTGCGACGGCTTGAGGCTGCGGGAATCGTGCCGCCTGCCATTCTGGTGTCCGCCGACGATGTTTCGCACGGCAAGCCGGCGCCGGACTGCTTTTTGCTGGCGGCGGAGAAACTCGGGGTTGCAGCACAGGATTGCGTGGTGTTCGAAGACGCACCCGCCGGGATCAAGGCAGGTGAAGCCGCGGGCGCAACGGTGATCGTGATCGGGGCCACGCACGCCACGCCGATGGAGACCCCACACCCGGTCATCCCGCACTATGCCGATCTGCGGGCCGAGATCATGCCCGATGGGACACTTGGCCTTTCGTCAATCGCCTAAGCGGATTGCCTGAGCGCGCTCAGGCATAGGCATATGGACCGCCGCGTGACAAAGCGGCGGCATAAGCGGGGCGGGCGTGAATCCGGTCGAGCCACGCAAGGATGTGCGGATATGTCGCATCCAGCCCCCCACGGCTGCGCGCCGCTTCGAGCGGGAAGCTCATGATTACGTCAGCGGCGGTGAACTCATCCCCCGCGAACCACGGTCGCTGCGTCAGTTCGTCATTCAACCATTGCAAATGCGTGGCAAACATCCGCAGCAGTGGCTTGCGGGCAGGCAGTCCCAGAAGGCCCAGCCGCTTGACCAGCAAGAGACCGAACAGGGGCGGCATCATCGATCCCTCCGCATAATGCAGGAACTGTCGCCACAGGATCGGGTTCGCGCCGGGTCCCAGAGCGCCATCCTGCCGGGCTGTCAGATATTCGATGATCGCACCAGTTTCGATCAGAACATGACCATCAACTTCCACCACCGGCGATTTGCCCAGGGGGTGGACCTGCCTGAGCGCTGGCGGCGCGAGCATCGTCTTGGGATCCCGGGCGTAGCGCCGGACGCAGTATTCGAGGTCGAGTTCCTCCAGCAGCCACAGGATGCGCTGGGACCGGCTGTTCTCCAGATGATGAACGATAATCATGCGTGTTGGCTCCGAGTGTTTGGCAACGGATCAGACCGTGCCGTGTCGACAGACAACGTGCAGGGGTGGCGAAAGGCGCATCGACTTTCGCGTCGCCATCGCTGTTCCGTGCCGGTTGGCTGTTCGCGTGGGGGTTCGGCTGCCAGGCCCGCGAAAAATCACGCTCGTTGGCTGACCAAGATCTTTTTCAGATCAAGTTGATTCCACCACCAGACGGTATCGATCCCGGCAATCAGGTTTCGTCCGGCAATGGGGATAGCAACGCGATCTAGGCGCTCACCGGTAGAGGCAATTCGGATGCGACCGGATCACACACGGCGCGGAACCGTGCTGTGCTGGGGTCGCACACATAGTGCCTGCTCAGACGCGATGCCGAACGTGCCAGTTCATCGACTGCGGCAATGATGTAATCGGTTTTGAGATCGTCATTCAGGGCGGAGAGATTCAGGCGTGTCCAACCGGGTTTCGCCAGTTCGTCCCCGCCGAGAATGGCAGTCTGTAATTCCCCCGATTCACCTGGATCAATGCCCAACAGGCGATGAGCGTAAGGGCCAGCGCACGCGCAACCGCCACGCGCCTGCACACCGTATGCATCTGACAGCATCCGCGTGAAAAGCTGCTGGTGGATGTAGCCGCCATTAGCCGTGTCGCGAACGCGGAACGAGAAAATCGGCAGAGCCGACGCATCAGCCTGACCCAGCACTTCAATGCTGGCGTTATGCTGCCAGACAGACACGGCACGCGCGCGCAACGCCGCGTGACGTTCGGTCATAAAAGTCGTCCCGATGGCGTCCTTGATGGCAAAACACAGGGCGGCACGAATGTCACCGACCACATTGGGCGTCCCGGCCTCTTCCCGCGCGACGATCGACGGGGAATAGACATGCCCCCAGGGCGAAACAAAACGCACGGTGCCTCCGCCGGAGCATGTCGGCTTTGTGACCCGAACCGCGGACTGCAAGACGACCAGCACGCCGGACGCCCCCGGCCCACCGGGAAATTTGTGGGGTGACACAACAACAGCGTCAATCTCGTCCGGTGCGCCTGCATTCATGGCGATCGGCAAATACGGGCCGCCACCAGCGTAATCCCAGACCGCGCGTGCGCCATGCCGCTTGAGCATCGCTGTTGTTGCACGAACGTCGGCGACGATACCGGTCACGTTCGATGCGGCCGAGAAGGCGCCAATCGTCAGCAAGCTGGGATCGCGGTGCATCAAGATATGTTCCAGAATCTCCAGATCGGGACCGCCATTCGGACCCTCTGAAATCTCCATGATATCGGCGCCGGATTCCCGCCACGGCAGAATGTTCGAATGGTGTTCGTAGGGGCCGATCAGCACCAGCGGTCTGCGGCCCGCGGCCGCTTCCTCGGACACGCCGAGCAGATGAACCAGTCGGTTGATCCCTGCCGTCGCGCCCGAACCGCAGAAGATCGTCGCATGACGCGTGTCCGCACCACAACTCCCGGCAACCAGCATCCGGGCAGCATTGCGGAGGCGGGTGATGTAACCGCCGCAGAAAGATGCCTCGGTATGACTGTTGGCGTAGTAGGGAAGCACCTGTTCGGTAACGAAATTTTCGGCCATGCGAAGCGCACGACCCGAGGCGACATAATCAGCATACACCAGTTTTTGGGGGCCGAACGGCCCTTCGATCTCGATGCCCTCTCCGATCAGATCGGAGCGAAGATGTGCGATCAGGTCATCGCGTTTGAGAGCTGCTGCGAAGTCGGAAAGAGGACCGGTCACCTGATGCTCCGTGTGCTGTCGGGATCCGTGCAAAGGTGACACAAACGGAGGCGACGAAAACACTCATTATCTGCTTTAAAACAGCCTTATTGTGGTCATATGATCGGGTTTATGACACATCTTGATAGTTTTGATCGCCACATACTGCGTGTTCTTCAGCAGGACGCCACCCTGTCGCAGCGCGAACTTGCCGATAGAGTGGGACTTTCCCAGAATGCATGCTGGCGCCGCCTGACCCGCCTGCGGGAGGATGGGGTAATTGCCGGACAGACTCTGCGCGTCGATCCGCAGATGCTGGGTTTGGGACTCACAGTGTTCACACTGGTCAGGACACGCCATCATTCGCGCGAGTGGCTGAAGACGTTTCGTGCGGCCGTTGTGGCCATCCCCAACGTTGTGGATTTCTTCAGAATTGCTGGCGATTACGATTACATGCTGAAAATCGTGGCCGAAGACATGAACGCCTTCGACCGTGTCTATCAGCGCCTGACCGAGCAGGTCGAACTCGATACCGTCACGTCCTACATCACGATGGAACCGATCGCCAATAATCGTGACTTGCCGGTGTGACGGTCGGAGCTTTCAATACGTTAACCCGAGATGACCACGCAAGGTCGAGGTCGTATAGGCGCGACGCATCAGGCCGCGACGCTGCAACTCTGGCACCACGAGTGCTACGAAATCGTCAACGCCTTCGGGGATGGTGGCCGGCATAAGGTTGAACCCGTCGGCCGCTCCCGTCGCGAAACGCTCTTCCATCAGATCGACAATGTCCGCAGGGCTGCCGCACGCGAACAGGTGGCCTCGGGCCCCTGCGGCAAAGCGCGTCAACTGCCGCAGCGTCATGTTACCATCGCGCGTCGCGTCCTGAAGAAGCGCCAGCTGCGAGGTACCGAAATTCGTCGTCAGGTTCTCAGGCAACGGCTGATCGAAATCGTAAGCCCGCAGATCAATGTCCGGCCCGAGCAGCCCCTGAAGAAACGCAAGACCCAGTTCGGGATCCACTCGGTCCTGCAATCTGTCATATTTATCTTCGGCCTCCGCACGTGTGGGCGCGGTGACGGCCAGCAGGCCCGGCATGATCTTCAGGCTGTCGGGAGCACGTCCATAGGCCGGCATGCGCCCCTTCAGATCGGTATAGAATTCACGGCCACGTTCGATACTGCCCTGCACGGCATAGACCATGTCCGCGGTGCGTGCAGCAAGTTCGCGCCCCGGCGCGGAGCCACCAGCCTGCACCATCACCGGCATGTCCTGAGGCGAGCGTGCAACGTTCAGCGGACCGCGTACCTGGAAGTGCGGGCCCGTGTGGTCGAGATACCGCATCTTTTCAACATCGAGGTAAACACCGGAGTTCCGATCCACAGGGAATGCGTCCGCATCCCAGCTGTTCCACAACCCCCTGACCACATCAGCAAACTCGGCTGCGCGCGCGTAGCGATCACTGTGTGGCGGCATTCCCGGATGATTGAAGTTTCGCGCCTCGCTCTCGCTCACACCTGTGACGAGATTGCACCCCACGCGACCGCCGCTCAGATGATCGAGCGACAGTACGCGCCGGGCAACGTGGTAAGGCTGATCGTAAGTGGTGTTCTGGGTGATGACGATGCCGATATGCGTTGTGGAAACCGCGAGCGCCGCCGCGGTGGTCGAGGGTTCGAGGAACGTCGCGCGATCTGTTCTCGCCAGCAACGTCCGCGAACTGTCCGGTGTCGCTGCGGAATCCGCCAGAAACACGACGTCGAACAATCCGCGTTCGGCGGTCTGGGCGACGCGCAGGATATCAGCAAATGGCTTTGCTGGCGCGGGTGCGGTAGCCGGATCGCGCCAGGATGCTGCGTGATGGCCCGTGTTGAGCAGGAACAGGCCGAGATGAAGCTGTCGTGTCATGAGAGTGCCTCAGCTGGTGTCTGTGTCAGGCGGGTTGTTTGTCGAGATCAACGGCATAAGTCGCGATGTCCGGTGCGCTCGTCAGGACTTTTCGCTCCGTCAAAAACCGCGCGAACGAAGTGTATTTTTCCGCATCAAGGGCCGCCGGATCGGCAGGAAAATACGGAGTGGTGTAGGTCCACGCACGATGGTTCAGGTCGTTATCGAGGTCCGGATACGCCTTGAGGAACAGCCCCCAGGCTTCGGCAGGATGCTGCCTAATATACGCGGTGCCTTCCTTGACAGCATCAAGAAGGCGCTCGAAGCGCGGCTCTCTGGCGCGCTCCTTTTGGACGATATAAATCAGAGCGTCGGATTTCGGAACACCATACGCTTCAAAGTCGAACATGAGTGGGGTTTGCCCCTTGTCTTCAATCTCGAAAGCTTCAAAATTCTTGAGGATTGTCACCGCGTCGACGCGTGCCGTGAGCAGCGAGGTTGTCAAAGCGGTACCAACATTCACGAGGTTAACATCGCCGATGGAAAATCCGGCTGTCCGAAACATCTTGTCAATGCAGGCCAGTACCACGTCGCCACCGACTTCGTTATATCCGATACGCTTGCCCTTCAGATCGGACAGTTTCTCGACACCCCGACCTTTGATCGCGCACAGCGCCGACAGAGAGCGGTCTTCAAGCGCTCCGATACGTGCCAGAGGCAGCCCTCCCAGAACTTCACGATAGAGCGTTGCCTGATAGCTGACGGCCATATCCGCATGCCCGGCGGCGATCAATCTGGGCGGCATGGTGGGGTCGGCAGGTTGCACGAGTGTCACCGCCAGACCTCGGCGTGCAAAAGCTCCGATTTGCTCGGCTATGATTAACGGAGCGTGGTTCGGATTGACGAACCAGTCCAGCAGAACAGACACGCTCTCAGAACCGGCCAGCGCGGCACCGGGCAGCATGCAAGCTGCCGAGGTTGCGGCAAGAAACTGACGACGACGCATGCTCATCTCTCCCTCACAAGAGCCGCGTCAATTTTGGTCGCGACATCATGTAATTTACGATTCAGATCCGGTGCGCTCACCGTGACACCGCGTTCGACAATGGACCGGAACGCGGGGTATAGCGGGGCTGCGTGTATAATCTGTTCATCGTGAAATGCAGCTTCCGTTGCTGGTAACAAGTAGCGTGGATTTGAGCCCGGCGGAGGAATGAGCAGCGCACGATATGCTGGCAGCGACGTGGCGTAGTAAATGAAATTCCGCGCGTCCTGCAGAGACTGACCGTGCACCTTTCTGTCGATCGCGAAGAAATCGACCCACACTATCGGCTTCACCTGTCCATCGGCAAATGGAAACGGCGCGACGTGAATTTCACTCGGCTGAACGCAGTGATCTTCAATGCGGCAACCTTGTGTGGATTCATCGAGAGCGGCACGTGTCAGTTCGGAATACCCCACAAAGGCACCCCCGACACCACGCGAGAATTGCCGCGCATAGAAGCCGGTGATCTCCGCATAGGCCGGGTTTCGCCCGAGACCTGATGGCTCCGCGGCCAAAATGCGTTTCAAGCGCACTACGATGGTCGGATCAGGCGTCGCCGTCAGGTGTTGCAGCGCCGCCTGGTTGCCGTCGCTCGAAGCAATCAGGGCAGAAAGATAGAGTTCGCCAAGTTGGCCGGTATCACGCATGTCGAGCAGTAAGCCGCCGGATGATCGCAGCGTACTGATAACGGTCTCAAGAGAGGGTCCGTCGCCTAAAATTCCCGTCGAGGCGCGGTAGACAAGAAAATCCGTGCACATCCACTGAGGCGCGCCCCAGACTGTCCCGTCTCGGGTTGCCGCAGTCATAGCAACCTTAGTGAATGCGTCGAGCCCCTCGGTGGCCAGGGGTTGCAGACGATGGCGTTCGATAAAATCTTGCAAAAAGATCGAATCGATCTCGTGCACGTCGGCGTCCTCATAGAGAACACCCTTATCTTTGGGATCCGGACTGTAGTAATGCGCGTTTAGAGAGATATCGACGACCACGTCCGGATGAAGATGCTCAAAACCCTGTTTTAGGGTCAAAGCTGCTGCCGATGCATCGGGAATGAAAGGATACAACGAAACATGCAGAACACGTCGGGTCTCGGCCTCGCTGACGTGTACGCCAAGACAGAGATAGATCAGGCTTCCAAGCGCGAAGACGCGTGAGCAATTCATGAGGAAACGCCCCTTGTCCGATCCTCGTGCGCTCGGCCTGCCTCGATCACGTGAAGACGCATGGCGTGATAGGCCGCCTCGGGTTCACGCCTTACAATGGCTTGGACGATCGCGTAATGCTCCATGTGTGACTGCTCGATCCGCCGTCGTTCACTGATGAACTCCACGCGCGTATAGGGCAGTGTTCGAATTCGCATTCCCACGATCCCGCCGTAGAGAATGTCGTTATGAGCGCCCTCGTGCACCAATTGATGCAGAAGGGAATTCGCCTTGTCAAACTGCGCGGCAGTGCCTTGCTCGACGATTGTCCGCATCTCGTCGTGCAGATCGGTCAGGCGCTGGCGTTGTTCGTCGGTCATCCGCAACGCGGCAAACCGCGCCGCAGCTCCCTCAAGTTCAGCGACCACTTCGAGAAGATTACTGAAGTGCTCTGCACTGCGCTCCGTCACAAATACGCCATTGCGATGGCGCATCTCCACAATTCCGAGCGCAGCCAGTTGACGTAACGCCTCGCGCACCGGAGTACGTGATACATCGTACCGACGCGCAAGGTCCTCCTCCTCCAGCTTCATGCCCGAAACGAAATTGTTCTTAGAAATATCCGTCGCGATTTTCTGCTGAATGATACTGGCCAATGTCGGTTTCGTTCGGGCACGCCGCGTTTGTTTCGGATCGGAAAACTCCAATCCGTTCGAGGCGCGATTCGTGCCACGTTTGGGTATCGTCATCACAGGCGCGCCACGATTGCCTTCAATTCTGTATAATGCTCGATCGCCGGATAGCCGCTTGCCCGCCCCCAGCCTGACTGCTTGTAGCCGCCCATTGGAAATGCCGGATCGAAGAAGTTGTGCGTGTTGATACAGACATTACCGGATTTTATCCGTGCCGCCACACGGTGCGCCGCCTTAAGATTTTGCGTCCATATGCTGGCGTGCAGTCCGTAGATACTGTCATTGGCATAATGAACGGCTTTTTCGAGATCGTCTGCCTTGAAAGGCACCGCACATAGCACCGGACCAAACACCTCTTCGCGATAAATCGACATCTCGGGCGTTGTGTCCACGACCACGGTGGGTTGCACGAAGTAGCCCTCGTTGCCGTGACGCCCCCCGCCCGTTAGGTAGCGGGCACCGTCCGCGCGCCCCGCATCGAGATAGGACATGACGCGATCTCTTTGCGTCTGAGACACCAGCGGTCCAAGCTGCGTGTCCGCGCTTAATCCATGACCGACGCGCATGGATTCTGCAATACTGCTGACTCCGTCCACAACACGATCAAATACACGCTCGTCCACGAACAGACGGGATCCCGCAGTGCAGACCTGGCCACTGCTAAAGAAAATGGCGCCGGCAACTCCGGGTATCGTGATGTCCAGATCGGCATCTGCCAGAACCACAGACGGGGATTTGCCACCTAACTCCAGAAACACCCGCTTGAAATTTGCCGTCGCCGCCTGAACGATCAGACGTCCGACCTCGGTTGAGCCGGTAAATGAGATTGCATCAACGTCCACGTGCTCCGCCAGTGCTGCGCCTGCCTCCTCACCAAGGCCTGTGACGATATTGACGACGCCGGGTGGAAAGCCTGCTTCCTGTATCAGTTCGCCAAGCCGAAGGGTGGTAAGGGACGTCTGCTCGGCGGGCTTGATAATCACGGTACAGCCCGCGGCCAGAGCCGGCGCGATCCGCCATACGGCAAGTTCCAGCGGGTAATTCCACGGAACGATCACCGCTACAACGCCGATCGGCTCACGCACCGAATAGGCATGAAACTCACCCGGCGTCCCGAGAGAGATTGACTCTCCGTTGATCTTGGTTGCCCAACCCGACATATATTCGAGCATGGTGATTGAACCCGGGATATCGACCAGACGACATTCATAAATTGGCCGCCCTGTATCGAGAGATTCCAACTGTGCCAGTTCTTCAGCCACATCTGCGATCTTCGTGGCCAGGCGGTTCATCAGCCTGCTGCGGTCATATCCCGTCATCCGTGACCACGGTCCGTGCTGAAGCGCATCACGAGCCGCTCGGACAGATAAATCGATGTCGCTATGGTTCGATTTCGGAATCTTTCCGACTACCGATCCTGTTCCGGGATCAATAACGTCCAGTGTTTCCCCGGAAAGAGCCTCCTGCCACGTCTGGCCGATCAGATTACGATGCTTGCGTGCCACGAAGGCAGCTGCGTTCGCGCCCAGCATGCTGGCGAGTATATCGGCCATCAGGATATTTCTCCGAGGGTGAAATCGGCGGGGTGAAGAAAACGCTTTAGAACATTGGCAGAAATGGCCGCGACATTATTGTCGTATCCACCATGGGACAGGCTACCCGCCCAGGCGATGGAGCCCGTTGAAAACACGGCACCACCCGCTGCGGTCTCGTAAAATACCATGTCCGCATAGATCGGATTGGCACGCTCTGCACCCAGACAGTTAATCGGCAACATATCCAGCGATGTCAGATAATTGGCCGTGTGATTTTCCGATCGCGCCAGAATCAGCGCGTGCGGCGGCGTTCCCTCTTCGAAATTCGCACGGTCAAGTTCAATCCCTGCGGCACCGCCCCCGATCAAACCGAAATCCCCGATGATCTCATCACGCACACCGTCGAAAATAAAGGCGGCGCGGGATGGGTTGCTATCCGGCATCCGGCGAAAATAGCTGCACACATCGAAACCTTGTCCAATAAAGCCAACGCCCACTGCCTGCTGCGGTGGTCGACCGATTCGGCGCCACAACCCACCGTATTCGCCCGTAAATGCATGGTAATTTTCACCGGGTAACGTTCCGCTATCGCCACGACGCACCTCGATCGCGCCGTTGCCGGACGGGTGATAGGCTATCCGCCAATACAGGCCGTTTCCGCCCATATACATTGTTCGGCCACCTGAGGCCTGATATGCGTCAAGTGCGTCGCGCATACGCGTCGACCAGTATTCAGGATGCGTGCCTGTCATCAGGCAGACAGCACCTTCGAGCGCAGACTCGCCCTCACGGTCCAGATCCTCATCCGTCACGCAATCGAATGCGATCCCTTCATGCTCCAGCCATGCGAGAAGATGCGTGTCAGCGTTGAGTTGCCACAGCCCTGACCCGGTACCACCGCCCAGCCACGATTGCATTTTCGGTCGCATGTTCAGGATCGGTCGCAAACGCGTACTGTAAGAGACAGCCGAACCGTCGCTATGTGCGTCATAGAGCGAATTGCCGAGTTCGCGGTGTTCGGCGACATATAATTCATTCGGACTGAGCACGGGCACATGGTCGTGCACTCGCTCCGCCTGCGGAAGGTCGATCGCCATGTGTTCATTCGCATAAGCCAGATAACTAGCCGTCGGCACCAGAAAGATCAGTCCGTTGCGCGGTGCTTGCGCTGCGGGCCTTACGACAAACGGGATGTGATCTTCATCGACCCCATCACGCAAACGCGCGGCATATACGCCGCTTCGAAGGTTCGCGGGTAGCTGCCACACGAAATCCGTCTCCCAGTGGGCGTCGAGCAGATCGTCATCATGGAGATGAATTGCACCATAATGCGCCGGATTCTGAGACCACGAGCGGACCGACCCGTCCCATGCCGCACCTGTCATGCCACGTGACGGCAATTGCCATGTCGCTCCGTGGTTTTCACATCCGGAAACATCTTGAATCGTATCGGTATCGATACTGACTGAAAAATCCCATTTCCCGACTGGGAGCGCGTCAATGTGGGGCGACGCGGTCAATACAGGTGCTTCGACTTTTCCGTTCAGAAACCCCTCGAATCCTCCACTCCGGCTGGGCCGCGCACCGACGACGAACGGTGCCTCAATGTCGGAGAGAGATCCCACCCCCACCGTTGCTTCAATTGCTCCAGCCTCGGATACGGCAAAATGTGACTGGATCGGTGACTGCTGCAAAGACGCCCTGCCATTTGCCGCGTCAAACGTGACCTGAAGACGATACCAGTGACGCTCGCGCATTGGCACATCAAGACGCAACCATCCCTTGCCGCCCAGACCGTCAGCCAAATACAGCGCAGCACAACCATCCTGCGCGATTGACACCTGAAAGCCCGCGCCACGCACTTGGTCCCAGAGACTTGCGATAACCTGATCCGACTTCTTGGGAGTCGTGGGCCAGAGCGTAATTTCGAAGTACAAACTATCGAGACGTAGCGCGGAATTTGCCGGCACAACGATGCAGGATCCGGCCTTCACAGCCTGATACCGACCTTGCACTGTCCAGTGCGCGTCCGTTACTTCCATTTCCTGATACCCGGGACCAGCGGGGTTGGTATCACCATTAATCAATCGAACGATCTGGGCCTGATAGGGGGATTCGGTCGCCTGACTGACCTTGAAAGCAATCGTCTCCCCTGCTCGCACGCTGAGTTTATCGCTATATCCTGTCATCGTCTTTGTCATTTAAGCATCTCCTCATCGAGCGAGACACCCGTTTCAGCCATCCAGCGCGCCTTGAAAATCGCTCTCTCAGCATCCTCGATCGATGTAAAAATGCGGTTGTCGGCTATAGTCGGGGCGACGCCGCGTTCCCCCGACAAGCGACCGATAACCCAGGAGCGGTGAGGCTCAACGCAGATCAGACAGTATTTTCCCGCAATCGGACCAGCACGCAGCACACTCAGAACGGCATCGAGTTCGGGTGAGTGATGCCTGATGGGTGAGGCAAAAAACTCCCTTACCGGCGCGAGGTTGTCCGGATCAAGGCGTGCGGGCGGCGATTTACGCTCGCTCATGTCAGAACGCTTGCTTGGCGGTAAACATCATCGCCAATCCCGCAGAAAGATAATAGCTTGGTGCGCTCCCGCTGATTGATGTGCCGAATTTTCCGACGATATCGTGCGCCGCGATAGTTGGCGACGCTACACCTGACAGGTAATTGCTTCCCATATTGATGAAATTCAACTGCATGACGGTCCGACTACGAAGACCAAATTTCGGCAGGCGATATCCGATTGAAAGGTCAGGCGTCACATAAGACGGAATGCGCTCGTCGTTCATGAATGTCGTATATTGCTTGCCCACATATTTCAGATTGAACTGACCGAAGAATGTGCCGTCGTCGTAATTCAGTCCGATTGCTGCCTGAAATTCTGGACTGCGGATGGCGGTCTTGCCTGTGGTTCGCGCGTAATCGGTGCCATCCTGAATATCATTATCGATGGTTGCATGGAGATATTCCATGGACCCATAAGCGCTGATGTGATGCCACGGCCGCGTCCCTAGCTCGACATCCATCCCGCGAGATGTCTGACCACCCGCATTGATCGACAGGTTTTCCTGCCCGGTCGTGCCACCGATCGTCGAAATCTGACGGTTTGTGAAGTTGTAATTGAAGAAGCTGATCGAACCCATGAATTTCTCACCCTGATACCGATAGCCGAGGGTTTCCGAAATCGCGAATTCAGGCTTCAGATTCGTGTTGGCTGAATAGGTCTGCGATCCCTGATAATACTGATTAAAAAACGTCTGCTCCGAGGGCGTGCGAAAATCCGTACTCGCGCTCGCAAAGAGCATGTTTTCATGATTGATCGTGTAGCGTACGCCGAACCGAGGCAGCGGTTCATTATTGTAGATGTTCGCATTATACTGGGTGCCAGGCACCTGATTGACGCCAGCGCGCTGGACCATCGCGTATTTGAAACCAGCCTGAATACTAAGACGGTCATTCATCAGCTTGAGCGTGTCCGCAAGAAACAACTCATTGGTCTGCGTTATAACGGAATCGGAATTCGACAACAGAAGCTGCCCCGCATATGGTCCTGACGTCAGGCGCAGTTTCTGGGCAGTATTGTCGGCCCAGATATCCGCAGGCGATCCGTTAGCACTCAATGCGCTATAAGATTGAACATCGGATTCGTCGGAATAATCATACCAATTTCCGAGAACCACACTGTTGATCCCTTGTGTCCACGTCAACTTACTGACGATTCCCGCCCGGTACTGTGTGTCTTCGAAATTAGCCATGACAGAGCCGCCGGTGGCTTCGTAATTGGGAATGGATGTCGAATAAGGACCGGCGGCACCCTGAAACACCGCGTTGGGATCTGCAAGAACGTCTTCATACGGACCGTTGCCATAGCCGTATTGGAAGTAGGGCGTGGTATTCAGCGTCAGATGATCGGAGAGTGTCAGTCGAGTTGGAATTGCTGTGTAGACAATTCGAAATGTACCAACATAATCTTTCCAATAATTGTATCCACCCGGTGTGAACGCGTGATCGTAATTATTCTCCGGGGCCTGCGCGCCATACTGATTGTAGCTATCGAGCGTTGGGCGGTAATACGAAGGGGTGACCCCGTCATGCCACTCACCGCTCCAGGCTATACGGTTTCCGTCACCCCATTCCTTGACAGCCTTGAAATCAACATGCTGGCGCTTGACCCGTCCGTCTCCGCGCCACTGGTCCGACGCCGTGTGGGAGTATGAGACGAAAACCCGGATGCCGGTATTGCCGATCAGGCCCGTGTCGATACGGATGAATTCGCGATTGGTATTGTAAGACCCGTAAGATGCATCGACGCTGCCTCCGAAATGAACCGAAGGGTCGAGCATCGTGACCTTCATCAGCCCACCGGCCTCCGAAATCACCGGGCTGTCCAGATCAGCAGTCCCGGGTGCGAGAGACACCTCGTCTATATTTTCAGAATCGATAAACTGACTTGGATAGGCAGTATAATATCCAATATCATTAAGCGGCATACCTTCGAGGGTATATCCAAGCTCGTCCTGGCCCAGTCCGTGAATATTGATACTGGATTGCGTCGAAAGACCGAAAGGATCTGCCGTCTGCGTCATCACGCCGGGCATCAACGCGACATACTGGAAAGCATTCTGCACCGGGGACTGCGTGCTGATATAAGCCTGCGAAACCGTGCTGACGGCCTTGTCATCCGTCTGGCGCTTGATCAGACCTGCGCCGGCCGCGCGTCGATGCGCGCCCTCGACCACAATGTCTTCGGCCGTAGTCCGGGACGGAGCCGGGATTGCAGCGGGGGCCGTGCTCGAAGCGGTGGCCTGTTGCGCCAGCGCGGCGGGCGCACAAACGAACAATGTTCCCAAGGCAGTGCTCGCCAACAGCACCAGAGAGGCGGATCTGACAACGGGCATCGGGATTCCTTCGGTTCAGTCGGCGATAATGGGATGAGATGAGAGTTCAGGAGACGAGTTTCGGTGGATGCGCAACGCTACGCTCGGGGTATGCCAGACCCAGATGGTCTCGCAAGGTCCGGCCGGAATATTCGGTGCGAAACAACCCCCGACGCCGCAGTTCCGGGACGACAAGCGTGCAGAAATCGTCCAAGCCGCCGGGCAACGTCGCGGGCATGATATTGAAGCCGTCCGCTGCCCGACCCTCGAACCGCTCCTGCATCTGGTCTGCAATCTGGCTGGCTGTGCCACGCACCGCCCAATGCCCGTAACCACCAGCCGCTACGTCCTGCGCAAGTTCGCGCAGCGAAAGATTGCGGGTCTGGGCTATCCTGACCATCGTCTTCAGATGGGTCGTGCCAGCATTTGTTGTCAGCCCAGTGGGCACCGGACCGTCAGGATCGTACGCCGAAAGGTCGGCACCGCCGAGGGTCGCGCCCAGAAAGGCCATCGCCATCCGTTCATCGACCAGATCGCGCAACTCACCGTACTTGTCTTCCGCCTCCTGCTCGCTTCTACCAACAATTGTATAAATTCCCGGCATGATCTTCAACGTATCGGGATCGCGCCCGTATTTCGGCATACGCGACTTGAGATCCGCGTAGAAGTCGCGACCGGCTTCAAAATCCGCCTGCACCGCATACACCATCTCTGCAGTTTCAGCGGCGAGATCCTTGCCGGCGTCTGATCCTCCTGCCTGCACCATCACCGGGCGCCCTTGGGGTGAGCGTGGAACGCACATGGGACCCGCACAGGTAAAATGCTCCCCCACGTGGTCCAGAGCCTGTACGCCAGACGTCTCAAAAAATCGCCCGCTGTCCTTGTCCATTACAAAGGCGTCTTCGTCCCAACTGTCCCAGAGTTTCAGGACAACCTGGCCGAACTCCTTCGCGCGGGCATACCGATCTGCGTGAAGCATCGGGGCTGCGCGGAAATTCACTGCTTCGCGCGGATTGACCCCGGTGACCATGTTCCAGGCCACGCGACCACCGCTCAAATGATCAAGCGACAGATAGCGCCGGGCAACGTAATAGGGCTGATCGTAACTTGTGGAAGATGTGGAAACGAGACCGATCCGGTCAGTAACGACTGCAAGTGCAGGCAACAGGGTCATGGGATCAAAAAATGTCGCACGATCCGTGCGGCTCATGGATTCGATGTCGACGTTCGAGATGGCGGCGCCATCGTACAGAAACAGCGCATCGAGTTTCGCCCGCTCACATGTCTGTGCCAGATCCGCCCAATATCCAAAATTTGTGCCGTTTTCCAGCGGCACGTCCGGGTGCCGCCAACTGGCAACATGATGGCCCGTTGCCATGAGGAAAGCACACAGATGCATCTGACGCGTCATACTTCACCATCACTGCTCAGGAGCCGACCGCTATGGTGCGATCACATTGGACTCTATGTATACACATGAGATGGGAATCGCGAATCATTTGTTTCTGATTCGATATATTTAATGTGACATGGAAACGAACTTATTCACCTAAAATAGCAATAATTCGTATTATTGTGCCGATATACCGCAGTTCATCTCTGAAAAAATAGACGAAGCTCGCCCGCTGACATTGCGCCTACCTGCATCTAAAATCGAACAGACACCGCATCATGTATACACGAGACACTAGCCAGCGTAGTCCATGGTCAAAACGATTCGTCCCAGAGCGCGCCCTTCCTCCACGGCGCGCAAGCCGGTTTCAAACGATTCAAGCGGCAGGGTGTAATCAATGAACGGCGTGATGAGGCCACGTTCAACCATATCGACAGCTTCATACAGGTCCTGGAGAGTTGAGCCCACGGATCCCAGAACGCGCGCCTCTCTCACGATCAATTCGACCGGATGTATCTGCAAATCTTGCGCTGTATAGCCGACAAGCACGACGCGTCCGCGGCGACGCAGCATACCTATCGAGCTACGCATCGTCGCCGTTGTGCCAACCAACTCGAACACAACGTCAGCCCCGTTGTCAGTGATGTGAAGGACACGCTCAACGACGTCCGAACCATCAGCAGCATCGATAATTTCATCGGCACCCAGCTTCCTAGCCAGCGCCAGCCGCTCTGCCCCCAGAGCCACTGCTATAACGCGCGCACCACACGCTTTTGCATATTGCAATAATGCCTGTCCGACGCCGCCAGCACCATGAATGACCACCCACTCGCCGGCCTTCACATCTGCGATGCGCCCGGCATGCACCGCCGTAGATCCCGCACACCCAAGCGGTGCCAGAGTAGAGAGCGGAATTGTCTGAGGCGCGGGAACGCAGTTTCGGGCTCGGACAACCACGTAATCGGCGTAACCGCCGTCTGTGGTAAAGCCTGGTTGTGCTAGCGGTGCGGGGCACAACTGCTCATCACCTGCGCGACAATAAACACAGTCTCCACAACCTTCATAATAGTAAACAACAACCGGGCTTCCGACGTGATCTTCGGAGACCCCGGAACCCACCTTGTCTATTATCCCGGCTATTTCGTGACCGACCGTAAAGTCCCGAGACCCAAGGTCCAGCAGTCCGTCACGCAAGTGCAGTTCAGTCCGACATATCCCGCACGCAGCGACCCGAACGCGCGCCTGTCCCGGGCCTGGTTGCGGGATGGAGACCGCACGGAGCGCGAAACTTTGCTTGGGCTCAAGAAAGCGTACAGCCCGCATTGTATTCGCAGTATCGTTCACGCCTGCAACCCCTGCATCTTCAACGCTGTGCGGCCGGCATTCCAGAACGCCGCCTCAAGCCTGACCGCCTCTCTGAACTGCTGTAGAAGCACAGGATACCGACGCCCTCCGCCGAGTTTCGCGGAAAGTTCCTCGAGCCCCGTCAGGCCGTTTCGAACCAGCCCGATATACTCATCACTCGCGTAGGTTTCGATCCAGTCGCGATAGGGATTATGTTCAAGATCTGTTGCCGGGTCATGAAGCAGCCGCAGCCCGATTTCACCATATCCGGCGAGACAAGCCGATAGTGTGACAGTCAAGTCCAGAACGTCACCGCACATTCCTCGATCGAGAATATAACGGCTGTAGGCCAATGTTTCGAGGGTTTCCGGCGTTGAATCCAACGTAGCGGAATCGATACCCACCTTTTCCAGAACACGCCTGTGCAGTGACATCTCACCGTTCAGTAAGCCGTGAACAATCGTGGCCGCACTCGCCATATGACGTATCTCGGAGCTCTTATAAAGCAGTAGTGCATAGGCACGCGTGTAATGCACAAGATAGAAATAGTCCTGCACCATCCACGCATTAAACTCGTCACGTGGCAGAGACCCGTCAGCAATGGATGCCACGAAATCATGCTCAACATACGTTTTCCATTCCGCTGCGGCGTCACGGCGCAAATTGCCGTAGATCGTATTGGAAGCAAAAGACATATCTCGGTCGAAGTCGAACATGTGCATCAACTCTGGCAATGGTCCAGGAACGGCAACAGCGCGGCCATGAATGCTTCCGGCTGCTCGAGATATGGACAATGATTGCTTCCCTCGATGACGACGAGTTCAGGCCCACCGAGAGCCTCCTGACAGGCGTGACCCACTGAAAGTGGAACCGCCTTGTCAAGCGCACCCCAGAGCAACAGCATCCGATCCGTCGGAAAAAGCGGCAAGAGCTTCGACGCGACATAATCATGCGCGATACCGGACGTCAGGTAATCCCCCAACCGAGATAGCGCACCGAGAACACCGGGTGCACTATTCATCCGCCATTCTTCCTCGATCAGCGCCTCCGTTACCAGCGTCGGGTCCTGAAGCACGAAACTCAGCTTTCCGGCGAACTGTTCCCGCGCCTGAGCACGTACGTTTCTACTGATGGTCTCAGCGACACCTTGTTCGATCGGAACAATTCCAAGCGCCCCAACCAGGCCAAGCCCGCTGACCCGCGCAGGTGCCTTGCAGGCTGCCGTGGCGACAATATGGGCACCGAGCGACGTCCCGATCAGCACCGCACTTTCGATATTCAGCGTGTCCATCACGGCAAGTGCGTGCTCCGCCAACGCCGGCACTGTCGAAGGTGCCTCGACTTCCTTGCTGGCGAAACCATGTCCGGGCAGGTCATACGTGATGGCGCGATATCCGGCGTCTGCAAGACGCTCAACCGTGCCGCGCCACCGATCACACCGCGCGCCCAAACCATGAACCAGCAGCACGACCGGCCCGCTCCCCGCTTCAATCACGCGTGTTGAACCACTTCCAACCGCCAACGGATAGGTAATCGTTTGCATCAAACAGTCCTCAGAGGATGGGAGGGCGACGAACGGCGGCAATTGCTTCGATTTCAAGCAAGGTGCCGTTGCCGATCAGTCCAGAAACCTGAACCAGAGTGCTGGCGGGCCGATGATTGGCAAAGACCCGCTTGCGCGACTCATTGATCGCGGCACGATGCGAGAGATCCAGTACAAAAATCGTCACTTTGGCCACATCGTCGACACTGCTTCCGACCGTCGCAAGGATCTTGTTCATCGTAGCAAAGATATGATCTGCCTGCGCCGTTACGTCATCGCGCCCGACGAGTTCACCGTTTTCATCAAGCGCAAGAAGCCCCGATATGAAAAGCTGATCGCCCGTGATCGTTGCATCGGCATAATGCGAAGCCGGGGGTGCCAGGCCGGGCACCTTCACTTCGAAAACGCTGTGTGTTGCGGGCGTGCGCATCAGATCGGTGTCGCAAGCAGGGTCGGAATGGCACCAGTATCGACCACCACGGTCAATTTCCGGAACGCGAGACGCCCCTCATGTTCAACGAGCTCGAAATTGTAACGCCCCACGCTAAAGAGGCGCGAATCACCCTCTATCGTCGACTGAAACAGGGAGTAGGGCGCGCTACCGACCAGCGGCATTTCCGACTCGATCCGAATCAGTCCGATGAGGTGGCAATCGCGGTGCAGATTATAAATATTGGCTTCACGCAGGGACATGACGCGATCACGGATCATGTTCTTGCTGTCACAGAGGATCAGTGACAGGGGAAGATTCTGCTCCACATTCTCGCGACTGACGATTTCGTAATGGCCGTCCTCGACAAACAGATCGACCCATGCCTCGAGATTATCTTCATCAATCAGTCGACCGTAGGTCTCGAGCAGGTTATAAACCCGCATCAGGACGCCGGGCATCTCGACCGCACTCATTGTGCGTCCTCCAGGACCGGTGCGGGGATGCCCGGCGTAATTCCCATCAGACGACAATAGTGCATCCAGAAGCCACGCATCGGCACGTCGCTGATCAGATTTTCCTGATCCTTTATCGGCCCTTTTCCGCCGAATTCCACAACGGAATGTTCCATCGTATCGCGCACGATTGCACGATGGACCAGTTCGACTGCCTCACCATCCTCCATCGACACCAATCCGGCTGGACCGGCGAGATTGGCTTTACGCAAACGGTGTCGGGCCATGAAATCGTCGTCGTCCTCGAACCCGAAGAAGGTGGAGACAATATCGAACTCATCCGCCGAGCGCGTGCGTATCTGCCTTACTGCCAGCGTGTTTCCGATCTGCTGAAACGCTGCACCTGGGAAGATAGACGATATGGCCAACGTCGTGTCGTCCGGAAACTCCTGATGGTATCGCAACAGTGATGGATCGCGCAGCTTGATGTCCATGTCCCCACGGCCGGTATCGCCGTATCCGGGATCCTTTTTGTCTGCGTCTCCCTCAATGCGCCCTCCCTGTGCCGCCCATGAGAGATTATGCTTACCGTCCTCGTCCATTTTGGCGCCTCCGGTTCCGCTCAGGCGTGCGATACCGAAGGTGATCTGGAACATATGCAGTAATCCTCCATGGTTTGGATCACGCAAATTATCCGTATATAGCTTCCAGTTCCCGAATATTCTCTGCCTTTGGTAGCCAAGCACGCGCACTGGTTTGTGAAAAAGCCGAGTGATCTGATGCACAAATAGCGGCCCAAGAAACGCCTCAAGAGTAGGCGCTTCGTCGGAGAAGGTCCCGAAGATAACACCATTCAGGGACTGTACCTTAAGACGTTGAAGTGCATGACAGGACTTATCGAAGTCGGCAGGCAGACCGCCTTTACCCTTGACGCCCTTTTGAAACGGCACCCCTACCAGATTCCCCGTAAGATCAAAACTCCACTGGTGATAACAGCAGGTATGAACCTTGGTATTCCCGTGCAGATTACGCTGCACGATGGAGCCACGATGCGAACAGCGATTGACCATCGCATGCAGGCTACCATCTCGGGCCCTGTTGACGATCACCGGCGTATCGCCAACTGCCACGAGGCGAAAATCGCCATTATTGGAAATTTCCGCCTCAAGGGCGAGATAGTTCCAAACAGGACCACGAAAAATAAGCTGCTGTTCGAGAGCATAAATCTCCGCGTCGCGATACATCCCATAAGGGATGCGGCTGCAGTCTGCTTCAGGAAAAGCGTAGGTCGCTCCTCCGGCTCCCTGGATGGTGGCGCTCATATGAATTCCTCCGGCAACTCATGCGTTAGTGCCTCTGGCGGCACGGCGGTATCTTCAGGCGTGCGCTTTGAAATCGAAGCGCGTGTATAGGTGCGATTCCACATCCCTTGCGAGTTTTCGCATGGATGGCGCGGAATTTCGACGGGCATGACAGGCAGCGTAACCTTCTGCCCGTTCATCCACACTTCAAGGATACGTTCCCGTTCCTCAAGCTGGGTGATGTCTGTCAGCGGGTTTCCGTCGAACACCAGAAAGTCCGCAATCTTCCCTCGGTCGAGACTATCGAAATCTCGCCCCCCACGCAGCACGCGCCGGTTGCGATGCGTGGCAATCTGCAAGGCCTCTGCAGCATCTATGCCTAGATAGCGCATCATCACCGGCAGTTCGCGCGCACAAAATTCTCCATACGGTGTGACTGCAAATCCTGTTTCAGAGCCGATCAGAAACGGGATCCCGGCCTCGTGCGCGCGCCGCAGGGAGACGGACGCGTCCGCGAGTTCACGCCGCTGCACGTTCGGCCACCAGTCATATGACGGATCGTCAGGTTGCGCGTATTCGATATTGTTGACCAACAACATCAGAGACGGACATATCGAGCACCCCTCCCCCAGCGCAGCTCTGATCCCCTCATCGCTGATCCGCGATGCGTGATACAGTATGTCGACCCCTGCCCGTGCCGCATAGAGCGCGCCCTCCGCGCCGCGAACATGCACGGCAACCTTCCGCCCCAGCCGGCGTGCCTCTCGCACCATCGCAGTTGTCTCATCCTGCGTGAAGGCCGCATACAGACCGCCGCTATTGCCGCCCTGTATTCCATCCATCGCAATCTTGATGATATCTACGGTATTTTTCGTCTGTTCTCGGATTGCTTCAATGGCACTCGGCAGATCCTTTACGAGTCGTCCTGTGCTGGAACTCGGGCAACCGATCCAGGTCGGGTAGTAATCATACAGACCCTGACGCGTCGTAATCGCTGGCCCCGCCGTCGTGACACGCGGCCCGGCAAACATTCCGACATACAAGGCGTCGCGTAAAGCTGAACTGACCATGCCAGACGTGGCCGGGTCCAACAATGCGGTGTAACCCGCCGCCAACATGCGCTGCGCACCCGCCAAGGCGCGGATCGCACGATATTCCAGACACGGGTAGAGATCGACCTCCTCTTCGCTGCGTGCATTGCCGTAGGCAAGATGCGTGTGCAAATCCGAAAGACCTGGCATCACGAAACGTGTCGAATGATCGATCACCACGTCACCCTCCGCCGTCGGCGGGACCGCCTCAATCGGCAGAATTTCCGTGATGCGGCCGTTTTCCATGACAAGCGCCTGTTTCTCGCGCGCCGTCGCTTCGGTCCCTGTAAACAGGGCACCGCAGAGCAGTATGGTTCTCATGACGTGGTCACCTTGTCGGCAAGAATATCCAATATCGCGCGGACCTCGCTCGGTCGTTCCGATATGACGTTGTGTCCGCACCCGCCGAACAGGCAGAAATCCGCATCCGGCAGTCGCGGCATAAGCGAGAGTGTGCCGGTAACCGGACAGGCCCGATCCAGACGACCGTGAACTATGGTCGCAGGAATGGTGATGCGCTCTACTGCGCTCCCATCCGGCACGACTTCATTAAGACACTTTTCGGGATCGGAAAGCATGTTCTCGAAATAGGTCCGATATTCCTGGTCAGCAAAAATCGCCAGTCTGCGCTCTACAACAGCGGGATCTGGCTCCCGCGCGGGGCCGGTCATCGGACGCATCGCCGCCGCAAGAGCGCCCGCATCCGTCGGGACAGACCAGAAGGACGCAAGTTCTGGCGTTACCACAACCTCTGCCGGTGCCCCTATGGCAATCACACCGGGTAAGTCATGACGTCGCGCTGCGGTGCGTAACGCCAGTGCACCTCCGACTGAATTTCCGACCAACAGCGGCAAGCGGCCGTGCAATGTCCGAACCTGCTCGATCGAGGCTTCGATTTGCTCCATCCAGAATCCGACGTCAAAGAATGGCGGCTCCGGGAGGCACTCAGAGTCGCCAAACCCGGCAAGATCGATCAGATGAGGCGCATATCGATCTGAAAGACGATCAATCAGCAGCCCGAAATTGGTCATCCCGTTCGTTCCCGGTCCGATGCCGTGAACCATCAGGAGCGGCACGACGCCAGATCGCATCCTGTGCGCCACGCGGACCCCACGGACCACCAGAGAAAGATCATCCCAGCCGGAATACACGCTCATTGTGCGGTCTCCGTATTGACCGCGATCGCCTCGACCGCAGGAGCAGTGCCAATCAGACCCCGCGCCTGCATGAAGGTGCCAAAACGCTGGTATCGAGGTATATCCAGTTCCCCGGGATTTTTCGCAAAATACGGCAATGTTGCGAGCCATTCCGTATGGACCAGAGGCGTATCCTCCGCGGGGTAGTCCGCAGCAAAATCCTTCCATGCCTGTTCGGGATGCTCACGCAGCCACGCCGTCGCATCGCGCACCGCCGCCACGAAACGCGGCAGCCGACCGTCATGAATGGCGGATTTTCGTGTCACGTAAATGAGTTCGTCGTAGGCGGGAACTCCGTAGTCCTCCGGAAAGAAGGAAACGGCCTGCGCACCATGCACCGCGACTTCGTGAATCTCCTTGTTCCGGTAAGCACTGATGGTTCCATCAACGCTATGCCCGAGCAAGGCACTCACAATCTGGAAATTGACATTGACCAACTGGACGTCCTGCGGCTTCAGCCCGGCAGATGCCAGCATCGTCCGGGCCAGCACCTCCTCAACCCCGCCCACGGCATACCCCAGCTTCCGCCCCCTCATGTCCGCAAGCCTGCGCACCGGCCCTTTGCTCAGCACGATGATGGAATCTAGCGGCTGACTCACCAAGGAACCAAAGCGCATCAGCGGAACGCCCTGCGCAACCAACATATAAAGTTGTGGCTGGTAGGAAATCGCCACATCCACACGTCCGACCGCAGCCAGCATCGGCGGCGTTGCCGCGTCACTCGGCGCGATCAGGTTCACGTCCAGACCGTGGCGGTTGAAAAAACCCTCGTGCTTCGCGACAAAAAGCGGCGCTTCGTCAGGATTCGGTAGCCAATCGAGCACGACACTCAACGTGTCCGCAGCCGTCGCGGTGCCTGACGTCCCCAGAAGGGGCAAGAGAAGCAGGAGAGCCGCGATCCGCATTACGGCGTGACACTTGTGTCAGGCGCCCAGTAGAGAAGGCGCTTCAACACACGATCCACCAGCACCCAGAGAAGGATAGCCATCAGCGCCAGCACAAAAAGTGCCGCAAACATCACGTCGGTTTCAATCCGCGCATTGGCGTTGAGCATGACATACCCCAACCCCGTTGACGCCCCGACCCACTCCCCGACCACCGCACCGATCGGTGCAATCGCCGTGGCGACACGCAGACCCGATCCGAAAGCAGGCATTGCCGCAGGCAACCGCACATGACGCATCATCGCCACGGGTGACGCGTTCATTGTCCGTGCGAGATCGAGCCATCCAAGTTCGGTCCGCCGCAAGCCATCTGAAAAAGCTGCCGTCACGGGAAAGAAAATCACAAGGATTGCCATCACGACTTTCGACGCGATGCCAAACCCGAACCACAACACCAAAAGCGGTGCCAACGCAAAGACGGGAATGGCCTGACTGACCAACAACAACGGCATCAGCCATCGCTGCAACAGCGGCGAAAACACCATGCCCAACGCACACAAAGAACCCAGCACTGTTCCGAAAAACAGCCCGAGCACAGTCTCCGTCAGGGTGGTCCCGGCACTCCACATCAGCGTCTGCCGCTGCTTCCACAGCGCGACGGCCACCGATTGCGGCTCGGGCAGCAAATACGACGGCACGCCGCTGGCGCGTGTCGCGATCAGCCAAATGACAAGCAACCCTAAAAGGGTCACGATCGGCCGCACAAAAAAGGAGACACGCTGGTTCATTTCGGCTCCAGATCTGTCAACACGCGCATCAGGCGTCCCTGCGTATGCAGCAACTCTTCATCATCCGGCGCCCTGGGCGTCGGCCCCTTGATCGTTATGGGCGGCCCGAGTTGCGCAGGATGCCCGGACAGCACCACCAGATGATGACCGAGCCTGCATGCCTCCAGCGGATCATGCGTGATCAAAAGGGCCGTGCGACCCTGCAGAAGTTCAGCAGCAAGATCCTGAACCCGGGCGCGCGTGAACGTGTCCAGCGCCGAAAACGGCTCGTCCATCAGCACGATCGGACGATCTTCGTACAAGGTGCGCGCAATGGCGACACGCTGGCGCATCCCACCCGACAATTGCGACGGGAGCGACTTTGCACGTCCATCCAGTCCAACGCGATCCAGCAAGGTCATCGCCCGCTCATGATCCCGTGTCTCGCCACGCAGACGCGACCCCAACATCACATTTTCAAGAACGTTCAACCACGGGTAGAGCAAATCCTGCTGCCCCATATAGGCCACGCGATGATGAAGTGGTTGCCCGTCTCCGGCGACGACACTGCCCTCGGTCGGTTTGGACAGGCCCGCGACAATCTTCAGCAGGCTGGATTTTCCGACACCGCTGGTTCCCAACAGAACGACAAACTCACCGCCCCCGACCTCAAGACTCAGGTTCTCGAAAATCGTGCGCGCACCGTAACGCAGGGCAAGATTGCGTATACTCAGACCAGGCGGCACACCATGTTTCATCACAGGGACATCGGCCACGTGCGTGGACACATCAACCGGATCGGGACGTCTCGTGAGACTTGGTGCATCAATCAAGGTCATGAACCCAATTCATCGTATATATACCCCGTCTGTGTATACACTATCGATCAGTCCGGAACCGAAATGCAAGCACGATCGGATGTTTCTTTTTCATAATTATTTTAGTTATGTTTTACAGTATGATAGCGAAAATTTTTGCAAGTTTATCTTTCTATTTTGGCCTCATTACGGCTATTTCGAGTAAGCCGAAGAAATCCAGATTCACCTTCATAGCACCATTTTTCATCAATCCATGTATACATGGACGTGTCACTCAGAGGAGATCAAGACCATGTTAAATCGTCGCCAATTCGTGGCCGGCGGGACGGGATCGGTTCTGGCCCTTGGTATGCAACGTGCCACCGCCGCTGACAAAACCCGTATCACCGTGATCCTGGACTGGCTGCTGAACCCCAATCATGCAGGCCTGTTTGCGGCACAACACGGCGGCGCGTTCGACCGTGCTGGTCTGGATGTGCGCCTGATTGCACCGTCCGATCCGGACTCTCCCACGCGACTTGTCGCTGCAGGTCAGGCCGATCTGGCCCTCAGCTACGGCTCCCAGATCAACATGATAACGGCCGCAGGGCTGCCGGTGGTGCGGGTTGCGACCTTGATCGGCCAGCCATTGAACACGATCATGGCGACAGGCAATATCCGCACGCTTGCAGATCTTAAAGGGAAGACCATTGGATATTCTGTGGCAGGCGTCGAAGAGGCCGTGCTGTCAGCGATGATGGCAACAGCCGGACTCCAGACCGGCGATTTTTCGACGATCAAGGTCAACTATAACATGATCCCGGCCCTGATTTCACACCGGCTGGACGCGGCAACCGGGGCCTATCGCAATGCCGAACTGATCCAGGCCCGTCAGATGGGTCTGACTCCGACCGTGTTCCTGCCCGAAGAGCACGGCATTCCCCTCTATGACGAATTGCTGCTCGTCGCGCGGCGCGATCGCCTCACCGACCCTGCCCTTCCACGCTTTATCAAGGCGCTCGCCGAAGGTGTGGCGCTGGCACGTGCAAACCCCGAGGGACTGTGGAGCAGCTTTGCTGCAGCCAACACGGATCTGGACACACCCTATAATCACCTGTCCTGGCAGGCGACCGTTCCCCTGCTGGCACAGAACCCGGGATATCTCGATCGCACACGCTATCAGGCGTTCGCTGATTTCTGCGTCGCCCACTCCATCGTCACGCAGAAGCAGTCACTCGAAGCCTATGCGGTGCAACTTGTCTCATGAGGATCGTCAGAGGCGATGCAGACAAGACCCGACATTCATACGCGGCGCGGCTATCCAAGCCCTGATGCGATGCATCCCTCGACACTGAACCGCCTGAACCGCAGGGCACTCAGCCCGACACGTCCTCGCAAGCGGGATCGATCGGCCCGGGACGCCCTGCGGGAATGAAGCGCGATCAGCCCCGCTTGCGGGGACGCGTCAGGCCACCGCGCACATCCGCTATCGTCGGAAGCAACTGAAGCATGCCCTTGAGTTGCCCCCCACTGTGGACCGGCGGTTGCTCGGCAGGCGCTTCGCCCGTGCCATCGACTACCTTTCGTGCATCACCGATAAGCGTGAGGATGTAAGAACGGTCGGCCTCAATGGAGCTGCCACCGCTTTCATGATTGGTAACCGTCTTTCCTTCGCTCAAGGCGACGGAGACCGCCGTAGCCCAGATCAGTGCTTCGCGGGTCGCAGGAGTGGTCAGCTTCATGGGGTTCATCCTCTGGCACGGAGCGTGAAAGCGCGGGGCAGCTTCCTACGTCCCAAAGCGCGCGAATGGTGGCTCATGAAACAACAAGAGTCGATGGTCAGCACCGTGAAGTTATTCCGAAGCCGACCGCAGACACGACGCAGAAAGAGCACCTGCTTTCGACGGGCCAGCAGCAAGCTTGGGGAAGGTCGACGCCTATTTTGCGATTATTTGGCGGAGAGGGTGTAACGCAGACAGGTCTATCAGGGTGTTTCCCACTGCTCTACAACCAGCTACAATCTGCGAATGTTCTTCGCCCGTTCTTCTCTCGTTATTTCAGGCTGTATCTGCCTAGCAAGCGTTTTAAGAGGGGTAGCCGCGGGAGCCAAAAGGTTATGAGTCGACTTGCGCCGAACCGTCTTTCTGCCCTCCAGGTGAAGAACCTCAAGGACGGAGAACTCTGCGACGGCGGGGGGCTTTGGGTCATCGCACGGGGCTCGTCCAAAAGCTGGGCCTTCCGATTCACCAGCCCGATCACGGGCAAGCGTCGGGAGATGGGGCTCGGGCCTCTCTATACTATTACGCTCGCCGCCGCCCGGATGATCGCCACCGAGGCACGGATCATGGTCAGCCAGCTTCGAGACCCGATTGAGGAGCGCAAGACCGAGGCCGCCGCCCTCAAGCGAGAAGCCGGGCTGTCATTCCAGCAAGTGGCCGAGCTTTACATCACCGAGCAGACACCAGGATGGCGCGATCCGCGTGCGGGTGACACGTGGCGCCAGTCGCTCTCGCTGAATGTCTTTCCGATTTTTGGCGATGCGCCGGTTGCCAGTATCTCGACCGCCGAAGTGCTCGCGGCCCTACGGCCGATCTGGGCGACCAAGACGGAAACGGCCACCCGTGTGCGTGGACGCATCGAACGCATCCTCGACTATGCGACGTCGCAGGGCTGGCGTAAGGGCGAGAACCCTGCACGCTGGCGTGGTCACCTGGCATCGATCCTACCCAAGCCGTCGGCGGTCGCGAAGGTGCAGCACCATCCGGCCGTCGAGCGACAGGACATTGCCCGGGTGATGGCGGCCTTGGCCAGCGCTGGGGGAGTCGCATCCCAGGCCGTGCGCTTCACCTGCCTGACCGCGGCGCGCTCTGGCGAGGTACGTGGTGCTGTGTGGTCGGAGATCGACCTGAGCGCCAAGACCTGGACAGTGCCCGGACACAGGATGAAGGCGGGACGGGAGCACCGCATACCGCTCTCGAAAAGTGCGCTCGCAGTGCTGGAGGCCGTGAAGCCCCTTCGCGACCCACGCGCTGGTGACTGGGTATTTCCCGGCCAGAAGCGGGGCAACGCGCTGTCAGATGTCGGGATGTCGAAGGCCCTGCACGTCGCGGCCGGCACCAAGGGCGTAACCGTCCATGGCATGCGATCGACGTTCCGCGACTGGGCGGCCGAGGAAACCGACTACCCTCGCGATGTTGCAGAGATGGCCTTGGCGCATGTGATCGGTGACAAGGTAGAGGCTGCATATCGGCGCGGGGACTTGTTCGAGAAGCGCCGGCAGATGATGGATGAATGGTCGCGGGTTACAGAAGGGAAAACGATACAGTCGTCTAAGGCTGCGTAAAGAGTGACCCTACCGACCCTACGTCCTCTTCATCAGCGGAAGGGGCACCGCCCTCCTCCTCCCACTCATCGTGATCATCATCCTTTGGAAGCGGCGGCTCTTCTTGCGGCAGCTTCGGATCCACTGATGCAGGAGTGCCTAACGGCACCTGCCCCATGGGCGGGAATAGGGATGGAGACTGACGCATATCACCCTCCAGGACGATGATGGCGGGGCACTAAGGAGATAGGCGTCTTTGGATTCTTGGCGTAGTCGAATGCAATAATGTTGTTCGACCTCTCGGGCGCCCGGCTTTCAAAAATGCTCTCTGGGCGACGGCCTTCTTGGCCAATCTGACGATCAGCGACGTTAGACGGCATCTTGATTGGATTTTTTGGGATGAGTGTGAGCATTTTGGCCTCCTGGGCTAAACACCAACATGGCTATCCACCTCGTCCATTGTAAGAGCGCCTGCGTTGCATCACCGGAACGTGCTATCTGGCTGTGTGTGTTGCAAGCCAAAGGACGACGCGCCTCTTCACTGCATCACCCAGCGCTTCGACGTCAGCCGCGCGACCCAATACCGGCTCATTGGCCGGGGAGAGATCGAGGCAGTGAAGGTGGGATCAGCGACAAGGCTCGTGACCCGGTCGGTGAAGGGGTATTTTGAGGGGTTGCCGAGGCTGCCGTCGAATTAAATCTCGTAAAGCTAATTTGAACGAAGATACAACTAGATCTGGCTAGATACGCTGAGAACCCAGTGGTCGTTCCGCCATTGACAATTTGCAACGAACCATTTCAGCATCAATTTTTCTATTGTCGAGAGAGTTATGCCGAAATCGCTCACTGTACGCTTTTACCAGGTAGGGAAACTTTCTAAAGAAGGCCCCTCGCTTAGAGATTGCTTATTCAAAATTTTCAACGCTGGCCCAGCCAACGAGCGAGAGCTGGAACTTGGGGATGGCTATCGATGCAGACTAGAACGCTTGATGGAGAAGAATGGACTAGTCTGGGGAGATATGACCCGCATTCGGAAGACAGATTTCCCATCAGAGGTGGAAGAAACAGGCACTAGAGAGCTACAGGTAAACAATCCTCTCGGGAACAGTATTGTGTTTTGTTTCAGGGCAGATTTGTCGCTACTAGCAATACAATACGACGTTAATGTTCTTTCACCTGGGCGCGTGTTTGCGTATATTGAACAGGTGTTGAAACGACCTCTTTTCAGAATAACGCCCAAACTAGATGGAGATGCCATTCGTAGGTTTTTGGACAACCCTGTTCGAAAAGTCCAACTTCGGCTTGCACCTTCACACGATCTTTCGGCCTTTGATGATGCTACATTACCAACTGCTCGTGCCGTAAGCCAAATGTCAAAAGCGTATGAAGCGCCATCGATCAAAATCGAAATGAGCATGGGGCACGAAAAGGGCCATCTTGGTGAGGCCGCAAAAAAAATGGTTCGGGGCTTTCTAGAAATATTCGAAAGCGACGATCCTTCGCTGAGCGTCAAAGGAATCAAAGTCAAGAGTCAGCCTATAGATGGCGAACGAGCTGAAGATATCAACCTAATCGATCAAATACTATCAACAAAGAGATTGATAAATACAGAAAGCAATAATCCTGATTTTATTTTTGATCTGTGCAGTCAACAAATCATACAAATTATAAGAGATTATGATAAATAAATTACTCCTTTTTATTGAGAAACGCGGCCCCCTAGCCTTTTCCATAGGCTTATTTTGCCTACTCGTTGTATACTCACGTGAAATTTCTCCAATGTTTGCCGAAGGTCACTGGAAAGTAGACGCACTGTATAGCTCGATCTTTGGATGGTCCTCAGTACAGGTTGGCTTCGCATTCGGAGTGTATGGATTTGTTGCTAGCAAAACTGACGGATTCACACATGCGATTAAAAATACAGTCGCAATGGCGAGATTTTTGAAGTATCTCAAGAGCGCAAATATTCTGGGGTTCGCTCTCACCATTGCATCTTTACCGCTGATGGTGGTGAACCCCGATATTAGCACGCCCTTTTCTAAGGCCTACGTGATCACCAGCATTTGGTTTTCGGTGTTTGCCTGGGCTTTTTTAACATTTCTCAGAATCGCCCTGACATTTGGAAAAATCGTCGCAGTGAAAGATCAGGAACCGTTTTTTGGCGCTTAATTAGGTTGGCCATTAAGAAGCAGCATTGCCAAGCTTTCAAAGGCAATGTGTGTTTTTATTCTAGAATATCCAGCGTTACACCTTCGAACCGTAAAGTTGCAGTCTCTCTCATGCCACTGGATGTTACGGTCAGAGAGCCTACACGCCACATATCCGAACCGATAACCGAACGACCATTCCCTAGGTCCAGCGCAACCTCAGCTGCGACAGAGTCGATCTCAGCGCAGTTCACTTGAGGTGGAATTACAACTGTTGCAGCTATAACCGCCGCGCTTGGCCTACCTCCAACATTGGGCTCCTGCCAATATGGTTGCCCTATGATCTCTAGTTCCAGATAATTGATTTTGAGAAACGGCATACATGAGCTCCTTCTGAATATTATGTTTGGTTCGGACAAGCCAGGGTTAGTCTAAAGGGCATGTTCGATAACAGCTCGCTCGTGCCTTAGTAGACAATTGAGAAGACGAATGGTTTCAGTCGAACTTGCAATCAACGTACTATGACTTTCCTGAATATTAACCCAATATGCAGCAATATCTAATTCACAACGCCTGCGAATTTCCCTTGTTGATGGCGTATCGAGCCGTGCCACTTCCTTATCAGAATCCTCGTACCTTTCGATAAGACTATTGTTCAGTCTAAAGCTATCAATAATTCCACAGGCAAGTGTGTAGGTTCTGATCAAACTCTCTCGAACTACATCATCCTGTATAGCGCCTATGGCGTCGACACTGTTTTTATATATTGGAAAGTAATCCATGCTAACTGGAAAAACGTGTTTTGGCGGAGCTTGACCCTCTCTGAAGCTAGTCACCACAGCGCCCATCGTAGCCATATAGCGCTGCTGAACAATCTCCAATTCTGATTTTATGGCATGGATTGTTTTAATGAATGATTGCCGTTCAGATTTTTCGGCGTTCAAACCATCCTGCTGAGATTGCTGCGTTGCGAGCGAGCGGTCGTGCTTGCCCTGCAACGCAGTACCCAGGATTGTCGCTCCACCACCGATCAGAGCACCGATTAAACCCCAAAAAGTTTCTGATTTAGGCTCTATCGCATTCCATAATGAATAAGGAACTAAAACTACCAGGCCCAACAACCCTGCGGCAAAGGCTAATGCTGCGCATAATCGCTGTTCAAGCGAAAGTCTTAGAATAATACGAGATACCTGCCTAATCACTTCCTCAACCTAACCCCCGCCCCACCGCCATTCTCCGGCACGAACTCGACGCCCGCGGATTCCAGGGCGGTGCGGATGGCTGTGAGGGTGGCGGCGCGGGGCGATCCGTCAGCAAGCTCAATGCGGGCGATTGTCCGTTTTGGAAGGCCGGAGGCTTCAGCAAGCCGGTCCTGAGTCCAACCAATCAATGCCCGACCCGCACGGACCTGCGCTGGTAAAATAGCATCATTGATGACATTTTGGCTTGCGTTCATAGATTGATGGTGTCATCCCTGATGACATCCCGCAAGGGGTAAAGCGGCCAGACGCGGAGCTTGGACCCTCCAACATCTGGCCTGACCTCAACTGCTCGTCTCAGGAGCTGTCATGGCTGAACACGCCCATAGCGTACGGGCACCCGCCTGTACAACCCCCAATCGCGCGCCAAATCGTTGGCAGGACGCGATTTCCTCATTTCTTGGCGCCTCACTGTTCCTGCTGGCCATCGCCTGCATGCTGCACGCGGAGCGTCTGGTGGAAGGTGTGCGATGAGCGCGCTGCAAGCCGTCATCTCGTTCGTGCGCCCACGCCGACCGATCTCGCCCCTCTGCCTGCACCGGGTGGACGGAATGGCGATGTATCCCGAGTTTCGACAAGGCGATGCGGTCCTGTATCGGTCAGATCTCGACCGCTTCCAGTATGACGCCTGCTATGTCGTCAATCATGCCGGGGGTTCAGCAGTCTATCGCGCGCAGGCGGTGGGTGGCGGCATGATCCAGATGATGCTCGACAAATACCCAGGATCGCCGCAGCGCGTCACTAGCGACGTGTTCAACGATATCTGCCTTGGGCTGATCGTCGGCAAGCTGAACGTCCTGGACGATCGCTACATCGATCTATGGGGCACGGGGGCACGCCAATGAACCGCGTCCGCCCCTTCGCTGTGTCAGCCATCGGCGCTGACCGGCGCTCCGTTCTGTTCGACCCTGCAGGCTGGCCGGGCGCACAAGGCCATAACAAAAGCCTCCTGGAAACACGCCGCTGGCGACATGCTTGGGATATTGCCTGGCGTCGTCCGGCACGAAACACTGACGAACTGTTAACCCGGGCAAAGATGTTGCTCGCTGACGAAATCATCATGGATGACAGCGCTGAAGTTCTGCGCCTGGTCCGCGACGTGATTGCTGTCTTGGGGCGGGGAAAACGACCGTGATCACTGATCTTGTGTGCCCGCGCCTAAAAACATCTGGAAGTTTCTGGCGACTTTTTCGCTTGCACGCTTCGGAAAACGATGGCACAAAACACTTGCGCCCTAGGTGTGTCCATTTTTTGGCACCGTGCTCGCCTTTAATAACCCGGCAAGTGACAGCGCATTTTTCTACATTGTTTCGCCTACTCGGTCTGCTGGTAGCACCATGCCCAGCGGTTGCATCACCGTGCCTTCACCCACAACCAATCGCACGCCTACCCCAACAGGATCTGCACCACGCAGACCCTGCGACAAGTCGTGTCCAAAACGGGAAATTTCAAATGCAGAAAATCGAATTTGATACGATCAAGAGCGTGATGGAGCGCTACAATATCAGCCGCGCGACGCTGTATCGCCTCATCGGCCGTGGAGAAATCGAAGCCGTTAAAGTGGGGGCGGCTACGCGCATCAAGATGTCGTCTGTCGAAGAGTATTTCGCGAACCTGCCACGGGCCACCACGCTAATCGTCTGAAAAAGAAAATCGCCAGCCCGCGTTAGCGGACCAGCGACCCCAACAAACTCTCACTCAACACAACCTCGGCAGGTCTGTGCATAGAGAGTTTCCGGGGCGTCTGTCCAGCCAAATCGGGATAGCCTCATAGGAAATCACCAATGCCAAGCTTGAAAAAGCGTGGACGCTCGAAGTGCGCCCGCATGAGACCACCTGTACCCCGACTGATCCTGCTGGCCGATGCGCGGTCGCCTGATGGCGAGCCCCGTGCAGGCTTGCTGATGCCTGGCGCACGTTTGCCGGTCATCTATCCGTCGATCGCGGCTGCCAGTGCGGCCTTGCATGCAGGGGGTGCAGTATGAGCACACCCATCATTGCTGCGTATAAGCAGTTGATCGACCAGATCGAGAACCACGGCTATTGGGCCGATCAGGAAGATAATTGCGGGGTCGTCGTCACCCTTCGTGACGCCATTCGGGATGTCGAGGAGTTCTTGCTGACCGGAGACCCTGAAGCAATCGGCCGCGCTGTCCGCGACTCAACCTATCTTCTGACCTGCTCTGATATCCACGGGGAATGGCATAATCAGGCGGCATACGTCGAAGCTCGTGAAGCACTGATGAAAGCACGAAAGGTCGCAAGCCGTCGCACTTGCCGCAATGGGGAGACGCGCTCATGAGCACACCGCTTTATCGCACCGCCAATGCGGTGCCTGGTGCTGTGGCTGATCCGGCGACGCTGGCCACCGAGGCCGTCCGCTGCCTCTGGGTACGCCGGATCGAGACTCGCTATCTTCCGACGGTGATTTTCAAGGACGGCACCGATTGTCCGCTCGCCTGCCAGATGGACGAGATTGCGGCGCGCCAGTTCTGCCAGCGGGTCAGCGCGGTCCATGACTGGCCGGTGATGGATCATCGCCCGAAGGATCTCGGCCGGCACGTTACAGCCGAGCAAAGCTGGGCGCGTATTCCTCCCGAATTCAAGACAGAGATCAATGGCGAGACCTGCGTCAGCATGCGCGGAACAGGTTATATGCTCGCTGACACATGCAGGGAGTTCGGGCTTCCTCTCGGTGTAGCTATTCACCGCGTGACCGAGCGCATCGGCAGCTTCATCGCCGCAATGGTGGATCAGGGCGTGATGACCGAGCAAGCCGGGCGTGAGAGCGCCAAGGAAGCCAGCGAAGGGGCCTTTGCCCGCCTGCAGGAAATCTATCCCGGCGAGGACGGCAACACGAACCCGTTCGGCGAAACTCCTGAAAGGCTGGGCGTCATGCTCGCGGATTATCACGCAAGCCTCGGTAGCGATGACAGTCGCTTTCAGCATGGGCTTGGGATGGCCATGACGGCGGCCGATGAGGTCTGGAAGGGAGAAGGCGTACGCAAGGACGTGGTGGATGCACGCACCATGCTGGCCGTTGATGCCGCCATCCGCCACTGGTTCCGCCTGACAGGGCGCGCGGTTTCTATGGGAGGCCACGCATGAGCGCCACCCTCAAGCAGCCGTACGATAGCCCGATTGCGCAAGAGGCCGCACGTCTCACGACCAAGGGGCTGACCGTGGTCCCGTGTCTGGAGGACAAGCGCCCGACCTGCAAGTGGTCGGAGCTCGCCGCGAAGAATCCAACGGATGCACTTCGGCTCTGGCGCCTCTATCCCGGCCCGCTGATCGGTGTAGTCACGGGTGCGGCGTCAAATCTCGCTGTGCTCGACGTCGACCTCGATAAGGGCGGTGATGAATGGCACGCCGAACACGCACACCGTCTAGTAGGCTTCCGGATGCACCAGAGCCGATCGGTTGGTGCGCATTATCTCTTCCAGCATCGGGAGGGCATGCGGAACAGCGCCAGCCGTATCTCACCCGGCATCGATATCCGCGCCGAGGGCGGCTACATCATCTGGTGGCCCGCTGCCGGGTTCCAGGTGCACAACAACATCCGCCCGGGGCCCATGCCCGCGTGGCTGGTGGAAATGGCGATGCCTGCGCCGCCCCCCAAGGCTGATCTCGCGAAGATCGACAACGGCCTGAAGGACGCGGACCGCTACATCACCGCCGCCGTGCGCGGCGCTGTCGCCAACGTCGCCTCCGCCCCGTCAGGACGCCGCAATGACACCCTGAACGCCGAGACCTATGCGCTGGCCCGCTTCGTTCAGGACGGACACCTGAGCGTGTCCCAGATCGCGGAGTGCATGGCGGCAGCGGGCATCCAGGCAGGCCTCACGCAGCATGAGATTGAACGCACGGTCGCCTCGGCAATCCGGGCAAGGTTGGGTGTGAATTGAGTGAAGCGGTCGAAAAAGTCGTGAAGGACGCCTATGGCATCGCTCAGCGCGCCAAGTCGCAACACTCGTGGCTCGGCCAGTTGGAACTCGACAGCCAGGCCGAACCACGCGGCAATCTGGCCAATGCGATGATCGCACTGCGCGAGGCACCCGAGTTGCGCGGTCTGTTTGCCTACGATGAGATGATGGCGGCACCCATCCTCACAGGACACGTCCCGAAAACGGTCATTGAACACGAGGAATGGCCTTTCCGGCGTCGGCCACTGCGGGACGCCGACGTCTCCGCCGTGCAAGAGTGGATTCAGCGCAACGGGATCGACAAGATTTCGAAAGACACCACGCATCAGGCAGTCGACCTGCGTGCGACCGAGCGTGCTTTCCACCCTGTCCGTCAGTGGTTGGGGATGTTGGACTGGGACGAAACCCCGCGGCTCGACACGTGGCTGAATGTCTACTTGGGAGCGGACGACACACCCTACACACGCGGGATCGGAGCGATGTTCCTGATCGCCATGGTGGCGCGCGTCATGGAGCCCGGGTGCAAGGCCGATTACATGATGATCCTCGAAGGCAAGCAGGGGCTCCGCAAATCGACTGCCTGCGCCATCCTGGGTGGTCAGTGGTTCAGTGACAACCTCCCCGACATTCGATCGGCAGGAAAGGACGTGCCGCAGCACATCAACGGCAAGTGGCTGATCGAAGTCGCTGAGATGTCAGCTCTCGACAAGTCGGAAGCCGCTGCTCTGAAAGCGTTCATCACCCGATCGGTCGAGCGCTACCGGCCCAGCTTCGGCCGCAAGGAAGTCATCCAGCCCCGTCAATGCGTATTCGTCGGCACGACCAACAAGGAAGCCTACCTCCGTGACGAGACCGGCGGTCGTCGCTTCTGGCCGGTCAAGGTCAACAAGATCGACACCGATGCTCTGGTGCGGGACAGGGATCAGCTATTTGCCGAAGCGTATTGCTGCTTCCTGGGCGGCATCCAGTGGTGGCCGGATCAGAAGTTCGAGGCAGAGCACATCGCCCCGGAGCAGGAAGCACGGTACGAGGCTGATGCTTGGGAGGAGGCTATCGGTGGCTACCTGCGGGGGGTATCCCGGACAACGGTGCTCGACGTCGCACGGAACGCTCTGCACATCGATACTCCAAAGCTCGGGACAGCAGATCAGCGTCGGATCTCTGCAATCCTCGAGCGCTTGAGGTGGGAACGGGGTGCGCGCGGGAATAAAGGCGAAAGGTTTTGGTCGCTGATTGCGTCAAGATAGGTGCTGCTCGACGAAGCGGGCAACTTCGTCGATCATGGAAGTCACGTCCTCGGCTCTGTATTCGTCGACTTTTCCATGAGCGGCAGAATTGCGGACAGCAGCCAAGGCGGTTACTCGCTTTTGAACGAGTGAATTATATATTCCCGCTTTTACTAGATCAGCGTTCAGTTTATCAAGCTTGTCCTGCTTCCCTTGCGCGATTTGATGGTTATCGCAAATCTTGCGTATGGTCGTTTCTAGGACAGTGCCCGCAATGACTGCTGCTGCTGCGTTGTAGCCTGCGCGTTGAAGTTCGGTAGCTTGCTCTAATTCACTATCAAATACTTCAGCTTGCACGAGTGTCTTCGCACTGGTCAACATGCCAGAGTTAAAGTCATCTTGGGCTGCAAGCAATATAGCTCGTACCGATTTGAAGTTATCAAAACTTCCTGAGTGGGCAGTTCCCATAGATTGCCGAAAAGAAGCTACATGGATCGAATCTGCTCCACAACACGAGCTTAAAAGTTGCTCTACCTTCACCGACCAGCCTTTTAATAACTCCGATTTTACGTCGTAAACTTCTGAATGCCTGAACCACGGAGATAGAAACTTCGAATCCTCGACGCTCTCTGCCTCTTCGATGAGTGTAACAAATCGATCTCTATACCGATTGACCACGCTAACAATCTCCACTGACGCACTGACGCACCTGACGCACTTCTCTTATACAGGGGTTTGTGGAATTGTATCGCTATACCGCTCTATAGAAACATGCGTCAGTATGTGTCAGTGCGTCAGTTTTCACCGCCGACGATAATCTGCGCCAAATCGACGCAAAAGGGTCCGCAGAATGAGCGGGGCCTAAGGATTGGTTAGACCCACGCCCGAAAAAATATCCAGCAGCCCGGAGCGATTTCCAACAAAAAACCCCCGAGGCTGACACATCAGCACCCGGGGGCATTGGTAATTATCAGGAGATCACCGCCCCCTTTTTACGACGCCCTGCTGGTGAGTACAAGAACTTTCGACATCAGCGTATCTGTCTCAAAAGGCTTGCCCTACTGAGACGTCTCAGACACCCCCAAAATGTGCTTCAAATGAATTAGTATTTGACTTTTGAGACACGACTGACGAGGGTTCTAAGACCTTTTGGAACATCTGGACGGGTCGCCATGAAGATCGGTTACGCACGCACAAGCACCATCGAACAGGATGCCGGACTGGACGCCCAGGTGCGGGATCTGCACGCGGCGGGATGCGAGCAGGTCTATGCTGAGAAGATCAGCGGCACGAAGGTGGGCCGTCCGAAACTGCAGGCTGCCCTCGACCATCTCCGTAAGGGAGATACCCTCATCATTACCAAGCCCGACCGCATGGCACGCTCTACGGCAGACCTGCTGGCCTTCGTGGATCGGGTGAAAGCCAAGGGTGCAGCGCTGGTTATCCTGTCCATGGGTGGCCAGACGCTCGATACCGGCAACCCCACGTCGAAGCTGATGCTCACGATGCTGGCAGCCGTTGCGGAGTTCGAGCGAGAACTGATGCTGGAGCGACAGCGTGAGGGCATTGCCAAGGCGCAGAGCGAGGGCCGGTACAAGGGCAGGCCACCCAGCGCCACGACCCGGGCAGCCGAAGTGCTGGCCCTCAAGGCGGAGGGCATCGGCCCGGTCGAGATCGCCAAGCGCCTCGGTATCTCCCGTGCGTCGGTCTATCGGTGCCTGGATGCCCAGACCGAGGCCGTCTGAGCGAAAATAATTGCGATGCACCCTGATAGACACTGACACAGACAGACACGCACAGAGAAAGCATAGACGATATAAACCCTGATATTATCTATTGAATTCCAAAATACAGGCGCGATACAGATGACTTATGCGCCGCATACGCCCCTTTTCCCGCCCCGAAACACTGATGAAACTGGACGGACGCTCGCGCCATGCGCGCGTGCTCAAAAAGGTCCGTGCTGACCTGATCGCACACATCGGTGGCAACCCGACCGTCACCCAACTGTCCCTGATCGAGCGCGCCGCCTGGAGCACGCTGCACATGGCGCTGATGGACGATCGGATGCTGCATGACGGGGCACTCGACGAACGCGCGGCGCGCCAATACCTGGCCTGGTCGAACACGCATGCTCGGATCATGAAGTCGCTGGGCCTTGATGGCGTGCAGGCAGAACCAGAGAGCCTGACCGCCTACCTATCGCGACGCACAGCATGAACGTCATCGACACAATGCGGGACGAGGCGCTGTTCGCCAGTCACTTCAAAGGCGATAGCTGGCTGCCCTGGATTGTGTTCCTGTCGGCCCTGTTCGCCCTGCCGATGGATGATGAGGCGTTGGCCACCTATCGCCATCACACGGGACGCACAGACATCCCGGCAGCCGCTTTCAAGGAGGCTGCTCTCATATGCGGCCGACGTGGTGGCAAGTCCCGCGTGCTGGCGCTGATTGCGACCTTTCTCGCAGCCTTTAAGGATTATGCGCCCTACCTCGCCCCAGGTGAGGTAGCGACCGTGGCCGTCATCGCGTCAGACCGTCGCCAGGCCCGCACCATCTTCCGGTACATCTCGGGTGCGCTGCATTCCGTGCCCATGCTGGAGCGGCTGATCAAGGACGAGACGGCAGAAGCCATCACTCTGACGAACCGCGTGGTCATTGAGATCGCGACCGCCAGCTTTCGCGTGACCCGCGGTTACACATTCGCCGCCGTCCTGGCAGACGAAACCGCGTTCTGGCGTGCAGACGAGAGCGCGAACCCGGATGAGGAAATCATCAAGGCTATCCGTCCGGGTCTGAGCACGATCCCCGGTGCCATGCTCCTGTTGGCGTCGTCACCCTATGCAAAGCGGGGCATTCTCTACAAGACGTTCCGCCGTCACTACGGGGTCGACGGTGCGCGCGTGTTGGTGTGGCGTGGTTCCAGCCAGGAGATGAATCCCAAGCTCGATCCTGCGATTGTGCAGGAAGCTTACGATGACGACCCGTCCGCGGCGTCCGCTGAATACGGTGCGGAGTTCCGTGACGATCTGGCGTCGTTCGTGCCGCGCGAGGTCATTGAGGGATGCACGATCTCGGGACGGTTCGAACTGCCTTATGTGTCGGGCACGCGCTACTCGGCCTTTGTCGACCCGTCAGGCGGCAGCAATGACAGCATGACCCTGGCGATCAGCCATCAGGAGGGCGACCTGATGATCCTCGACCTGGTACGCGAAACCAAAGCACCATTCAGCCCGAAAGCCGTGGTCGCGGAGTTCTGTGACACCCTGCGCGGATACAAAATCCGAGAGGTCACGGGAGATCGTTACGCCGGGGAATGGCCGCGTGAGCAGTTCCGTGAACACGGGATGCAATACAATCTGTCAGAGAAGGTGCGCTCGGATCTCTACCGGGATCTCCTGCCAATGCTGAATTCCGGGAAAGTCGAACTCCTCGACCACGCCAAGATGGCGACACAGTTCTGTAACCTTGAGCGCCGGACTGCCCGAAGTGGGAAGGACTCCATCGATCACGCGCCCGGCGGCCACGATGACATCGCCAACGCCGTGGCCGGCGCGCTGCTGATGCAGCCCCGACGCCGCGTTCCGGTTTTTACCAGAGAGGACATCGCGAGAATCTAATGGCCATTACACGTGCCACCCTTCGCAATGCGATCCTTGCCTTTGACCGCGGGCCGTCCGTTCGCCGGTTCGACAAGGATGGCCATCTGTTTGTCGACAGCTGCGTGCTCTCGGCGGCAAATGTCTGCGAGTATTACGGTCGGGAAATCCCCAATGGGGAGAAGCTGGGATACGAGCCAAACCGGCTCTATAGCCTGTATCGCGATCCGGAGTCCCTGAAGCGGGCAGCTTCGACCCTTAATGGCAAGCCGATCCTGATCGATCATCAGGCGATCAGTGCCGATAACCATCCGCACGAGCAAGTGGTCGGGTCTGTCGGATCAGATGTTTCCTTTGTAGGGACCAGACTGAAGGGATCACTCAGCTTCTGGGCGCCCGAGGCGATTGACGCGGTGAAATCCGGACGGATGCGCTCGGTGTCAGCAGGTTATCGCTTTCGCGTCATCCCCGAGCGCGGATCGATCGGCGGCGTTGCGTACGATGGCCGCCAGATCGTCGAAAGCTTCAACCATCTCGCATTGGTTTCGGCGCCCCGTGTGGCCGAGGCCGTGATCGGAGACAGCATGCCGAAATTCCGAAAGCTCGCTCGTGACGGCGTGATCGTGGGCGGTCGCCCCGATCCAGAGCCGGGCAGGATCATTCAGAAACCCCGTCCCATTACATTCAAGGATACCAAAATGGCAGAAGATGACCGTCCCTCCGTGCAGCTTGTGAACCTGCTGCGTGACCGCGCAAGGGAACTTGCAGACGACACCGTCACAGAAGGAAGCACGATGTCGTTTTTGCAGCAGATTGATGCCTTCCTCGGAAGCAAAGAGGACGGTGAGCAGCCTGAGGTCGGCGGTGACACCCGCGCGCACCGTGGCAACAGTGCCGCCGGGATCTATGACCGCTTCCCCGACCTCCGCAAGATCAAGGTGTCCGGCTGATGAGCAGCAAGAACGCACGGGCGGAACTGGCCGGGATTATCTCGGCCCTCCCCAAACTCGAAGCCAACCTCGTCATTCTGAAGAATGCCTGGGGAAGCAATAGTGATCGCGAAGATGCGATCACACAGCAGATCACCGAAGCACGGGAAGCGCTGGATTACGCACGTCGCGTGTCGGCTGCCAACCAGGTCGATGCCCTATTGGGTAAGGTGACGGACGCCGGTGTCTCGGTGTCCGATGCCGAGAATGCCATTGAGAGTGCCGAGGACGAACTGTTTCAGGTTCAGACGCTTCAGAACGAAATCAAAAGCCGTATCGAGCAGACGGAATTTGATCTGTCTGTGCAGACGGGGAAGATCAAGTCCTCCGTCGGTCGGGTTCTACTGACCAGCGGACTTGTCGCGCGCCACATGGAAACGATCGAGCGCGCTGAAGCGGATTTACTGCAGTCCCATCAGGCCATGCGCTTCCTGATCGATCGGGGCTATCTGACGTTCGCGGAACTGTCTGAGCACGAATGGTCGAAGAAGGTGCATCGGCACCGCACCTCCCCCGGTGCGTGGCAGGAATCTCTGACGACGAAGCTGCACGGTTTCGAGACCGACACCCAGTTACCTGCATTGGTGACGAGTCTCGAGCGCGACGCAGAGGTCACCGTGCCGGGCGAAATCAAAGCGAGGGGGAAATAATGGCACTTAAACGGATTGGCGGCGGACGGCCGCTGCAAGAAACCCTGCGCCAGTATGCGAAGAAATTCGAGGATGCTGGCACGCTCCGCGTCGGGTTTCTTGAAAATGGAAATGTTGAAGCTGACGGCACGCCAGTCGCGGCTGTGGCTGCCTATAACGAGTTTGTTACTAGGACGACTCCCTCTCGCCCGTTCTTCCGCGACGCCATCGCGGAAAACACTGGCAAGTGGGCAGCGGCCGTCGCTCATGGCATTCAGGAAGGCAGGTCGGGTACCGATATCCTCTCCGGCGTTGGCGAAGTGATGATTGGCGACATTAAGGAATCGATCGAGACGCTGAACGATCCGCCCCTCGCACCCACGACTGTGGAAAGGAAAGGGTTCGACAAGCCTCTCATCGAAACTTGGACGATGCGCGACAACGTGAAAGCATCAGTGATCGGCAAGGACGAGACGTGAAGCCCACCCTCGCTCTTGACCCCGGCGTGTCCTACCTCGGCTGGTGCCGGAGCGATGGCCAGTCGGGGACGATGCTGTTCAAGCCCTACCAGGACCGCGGCGAGGCGCTGTGCGGGTTCCAGAACTGGCTCGGCAACCAGATGGCCGACGGGATCAGCCTGCTGGCCATCGAGCGCCCGGGCTTCCGGATGAACGCGCGCGATGCAGATTTCGTCTACGGCGTCGTCTGGGCTGCCCATTCCATCGCCTTCCGCTTCGACGTGCCGCGGAGGGAGATGCGGGCGGACAGTGTTCGCAAGGCACTCATCGGACGGGCACGCCGGCTCAAGGGCGAGAGCGATCGGGCGTTCGACGCGGTCATTCGAGAGGCTGTTCGGGAGCGCGGGTTCAGCCCTAAGAGTGAGCACGCCGTGGACGCTGCGGCCCTGCTTTGCGCGGTCTCAGGGGGGGGAGAATCGTCTCCCGGTGCATCAGAATATGCCCGGCCAACGCTTTTCTCATGATGAGCTCTAAGTAGAGCAACAGTCGGGAGACTTTCTCTAAGTGACTGTTTTAACTGTCTATTTTGCGATTATTTGGCGGAGAGGGTGGGATTCGAACCCACGGTGAGCTTGCACCCACAACGGTTTTCGAGACGGAAAACAACCGTTGGAAGACCCCCAACCATTCCATCAATATACTGATATTAAACGAATTAAATTGGGCGCTCTCGGGCGTCATGGGGCAATTTCGGGCAACGATTGCCACAAATTGCCACAAAAAATGCCCTAATCAAAAGGGCATATTTAGGGTGTGATGTCACCGTGCATTAAAATTATTTAATCGGGCCTTATCGGGCAAACAGATTGTAACAAGGGCAAATTTGGGCTACATTTGTTCTGTCGACAAGCCGAGAATTGGGCATCTCGTGCGGGATGGATAGCGGCTGCTGCAGCGCTTAATCTGCAAGCTTGGGACTCGGTCTCGCTGGCCGCCGAATGGGTCAACAGGCACCCCGCCGCAGGGGTGTGGTCAGCGATGATAATCTTCCGCATGCCCGGCGGGAGGAACGAGCTTGCTAGGTCCGGTTTACCGGGCGGCCTAGTAGATAAGGTCTCCCGCACTTCTCTTTATGGGAGAAGTGCGCCATGTCGCCCTCACCTGTACCCGTGCTCATTACCGAAGCTCAGGCCGCCGAGCGTCTGGGGCTGTCCCGTGACCTCCTCTACCGAATCCGCAAGGCGAGCCCCCGTCACGCAGGAACCACCCTGCCCGACGCCCCGACGCACATCGTTATCGGTCGGATGGCCCTATATCGGCCCGAAGACTTGACAGCGTGGGCAGAACGCCTTGCGTCCAGCGGACACCCCGCGCGGGTTTCGCGTCGTCGTGGTCGTCCAACCAAAGCCGAGCAGATTGCGCGCCGTGACCTCCTGCAAGCGGAGGCGGCGTGATGCGTCTCGTCTACGATTCAGGCCGCAGCACCTGGTGTGCCGAAACTAAGTTCACAGAACGCGCCGCTCCGAAACAGGCGGGTTTCAAGTGGTCGAGCGCGTTGCAACGCTGGGAGACGGCTGACCCATCCGTTGCCAACAATCTGCTTGGAAATAGTTGCTATTGTGACCGGGAGACCAGAGAGTTGCTCGACGCAGCCTTGGCCCGGCATCAGGCATTTGTCAGAGAGGCCGAGGCACAGAGAGCACAGCGCGTAATCGAAAGCCGGGCCTTAGACGCCGAGATTACGGTGCCGTGCGGCCAGGGGCTAGAGTGGTTACCATACCAGCGAGCCGGGATTGCATTTGCCCTGAGCCAGGGACGCCGCAACGTATTGCTGGCCGACGATATGGGCTTGGGTAAAACCGCCCAAGCTATTGGCGTCATCAATGGCGACCCTGCATTGCATCGCATTTTGATTATCTGCCCTGCTTCGCTGACCAGAAATTGGCAAAGAGAGATTGGTAGGTTCGGTAACTTTGGAGGCCGCAATCTCACCGTAGGGTTTGCAACATCCAAGACCATTCCTGAGACCGCAATCGTTATCGCGACATACGACCTGTTTAGCCGGGACAACCCTGCTCAGGCCCGGCTGCGCAACATGCCGTGGGACATGCTCATTCTTGATGAGGCCCACTATGTGAAAAATCGCCAGTCCAAAAGAACAATGCGCATCCTCGGCGGCGGAGGTCGCCGCGATAAGATTGCGGGCATCGTGGCAGCGCGTAGGCTGTATCTTACTGGCACGCCTATCATGAATCGCCCTATCGAACTGTGGCCCCTGGCTCACTCGCTCGCACCTGAGCTATTTCCAAATTTCATGCAGTTCGCTCGACAATATTGCAACGCTCGGCAGACGAAATTCGGGTGGGAGATGGGCGGGGCGTCGAATCTCGACGAGCTTCAAAAGCAGTTGCGGTCCAGCATCATGATTAGACGTTTGAAATCCGAGGTTCTGAAGGAGTTACCGGCTAAAATCCGCCAGGTCATCGAATTGCCCGCTGATACTACTTTGACCCGCAGAGCGCTTGAAGCTGAACGGAAGGCGGCTGGTATTGCTTCTTCTGCAAAGAGGAGACTGGCGCAAACAAAACGACATCTGGAGGCCGCTCTAGCCACGCTGACGGGTAATGAACGAGAGAGGTTGGCCGCCCAATTCGAAGAGCAGATTTCGCAGCTTAGTCTGGGCGTCAACGTCGCGTTCACCGAGATTTCCAAGGTTCGGCATGACACAGCCTTAGCAAAGGTGCCGATGGTGATTGATGCTGCCAGGGACGCTGTAGAAGCCACTGGCAAGGTTCTCCTGTTCGCGCATCATGCTGATGTCGTTTCCTCCCTGGTAGAGGGACTGAATGACCTCGGGGTCGTGAGTATTACAGGCAGCACAACGGCAGAGCGTCGCCTAGCAATCGTAGATAAATTCCAGACAAACCCCGAAATCCGAGTGTTCGTCGGTAATATTCAAGCTGCCGGTGTAGGTATCACCCTCACAGCATCCAGCCATGTGATTTTTGCCGAACTGGACTGGACGCCATCTGCGATTTCACAGGCTGAAGACCGGGCGCATAGACTTGGGCAGGACAATGCCGTTCTCGTCCAACACGTGGTGCTCCAAGACAGCCTCGACATGAAGATGGCGCAAAAGCTCATCGCCAAACAACAGGTCATCAAGGACGCCCTTAACGTTGAGGACGGTCAGGACGGTCAGGACGGTCAGGACGGTCAGGACGGTCAGGACGAAGACTGGCTGGATGACGACGAGGAATAAACACCCCACCGATGCACGATTTCCGTGAAATCCTGCATCGGGTGTCACTACCCTATGTAAAAGACCCGCCCCACCGAGCCCTTGCAGGGGCAACGACGTGAGCGGGTCATAACGCGACGGATTGGGAAATAATATTGCCTTTATTGGCACGTTTTCAAGCTCAATCCGCCTGTTGCGGTGGATTTGATATGGCCACGCCAGCTTTAACACTAACGTCATTAGATGACGCCCATGAACCGCGCCTTATGCCACGCGCAGGGGGCCTAACGTGGTCCCTGAACTGGCTTGAGGGCGACAAGCTTCATCAACGCATGTATCGCGCTGATGAGATGACCACAATCATCGACAATGCACAGGGACGCTCTGATACTTATCAGTCTCAGGCTTTCTTTGCCCGAGGACGACGACTTGCTGACCGCGCGGCAGCTTTCACACATGCGTGGATTGATTGTGATATCTACAAGTCACCTGTTCATCTCGACCCAGGCACAAATGGCAGCACCATCATCGCCTTCTGCCATCAGCAAGATATCCCACCTCCATCCCTCATTATCGACAGCGGACGCGGTGTTTACCTGAAATGGCTGTTTACCGGAATCATCCCCGGCAAGGCCGCACCGAAGCTTGTCCGGGTGAATAAAGAGCTAGTCAAGAAGTTTAAGGCTTGGTGCTCTGACCCGGCAGCGGTTGACGCGGCCCGTATCCTGCGGGTGGTTGGCAGCATCAACAGTAAATCCGGCAGACCTGTTCGTATCATTGCAGACACCGGGCATCGCTATGATTTCGACAGCCTGTCAGACGCGGTGCTGCCAATGACCAAGGCAGCCCTTGCCGCTGCACGAGAAACATTGGCGGCCAAGGCAGTAGCCAGCTCAGCAGAACGGGAAAAGTTGGTCAGCATTTCTCGGGAACGCGCCCGACGCGATGGCGACTGCGCCCCGAACAAGAAATCTCCGCGCTCGTGGCAATGGGCGGTGATTGATGACCTACGAACACTGGCTCGCATCCGTTGGGGTGGCATGGTGCCAGAAGGCCATCGGAGCATCTTCGGCCACATCGGCGCTTCGATGCTCGGCCATATCTATGAGACGCAACCGGACAGGCTCTGGGCCGAAATTCAGACATTTGCAGCCCTACTCCTTCCGGCTGGATATCGTCAGAAAGACCTTCAGGCCCACAGTAGCACCCTCCTGAAGCGCATTGAGAAAGGTGATGGCAGTTACCGCTATAAAGCCGCGACAATCATCGACAAGCTCGACATTCAGGATGCCGAGATGGACGAACTGAAAGTCCTCATCTCATCTGAAGAAAAGGCATACCGTCGAAATCGCGCACGCAGACAGGGAGGCCGCTCTGACCGTCCCAACGGCACCACAGGGCATGACCGGAGAGGGTGGCGTGTTGAGGTCGCAGCAGGGTCAGCGGAGCTTGAGAAACCTTGGGAGCACCAGGGCATATCCCGCGCAACCTGGTATCGCCACAAAGCCGCCGGGACAGTAAAAAAGCTGCCGAAATCGAAGCGGACAGTATCGAACCGCACGCGCCTGATGGTGATGGGGCGGGCGCACGATAAAGCAGCCTTCCGGGAATTCACCTCTCATCAGAGGTCGCATTGGCAGGACAGGATAAGGGAGGCCGAGGCTCAGGGCTGGGGCAGCGATGCACTCGGAAATCTCGAAATGGCAATGAGAGCCGACCTTGCGCGGTCTATCGAATATTATCGGGCTGGCGAGGAAGGCCGGGCGGTCCAGCGCCGGAAGTCGTCCCGGAAGGGTGTGAAAGCGCCTGCGTTCGTCATCGACCAGAACCCGCCGCCGAGCCCCGAGGAAATCCGAGAGCACCAGGAACAAATCGAGGACATGGAGGCCATATTGGCCGCTTGGGCAGCATAAAAATGAGACACGGTGGGACGCTTATATAATTAGCTATGCTCTGGCCTGGGGCGTCCGTTCTTTTCGTCGTCATCCCGTTGCCAGCGGCACAACCGGCGGGCAGAGTCGTCCCCAGTTTCTGTCCTGAAGGTCACGGTGTGCATGTCCGCTCTTTCCACGCTCCTAACCACCTATCGCAACATGTCAGTTACGGAGCGCGAGAAGGGCACATATTTCGAGAAGCTCATCGTCTGCTATCTCAGGACAGAGCCAAGCTATGCGGACCTGTATGATGCGGTCTGGACATACCAGGAATGGGCGCAAGAAACCGGCCACTCGGCCAAGGACACAGGCATCGACCTGGTGGCACGAACACAGGGCACGGGTGAGTATCACGCCATCCAGTGCAAGTTCTACGCACCTGACCACCGTATCAGCAAGAAAGACATCGACAGTTTCTTCACGGCGTCGGGGAAGAAGCACTTTGCCAGACGAATTATCGTTGCCACGACCAACCATTGGACGGACAACGCCGCAGATTCACTTGTCGACCAGTATCCCGAGGTCACCAAGATTGACCTTCACGACCTCGAAACCAGCCTGATAGACTGGTCCCGGTATCAGCCGGATACGTCCCCCGTTCTGCGTGACCGGAAGACCCCGCGTGAGCACCAGGACACCGCCATTCGGAAGACCATCAAGGAGTTCGAATCTCATAACCGTGGTCGTCTCATCATGGCGTGCGGAACGGGCAAGACTTTTACCAGCTTGAAGATTGCTGAAGCGCAGGTGGGTGTTGGTGGACGCGTTTTGTTTCTTGTTCCCAGCCTGTCCCTCCTGTCCCAGACCCTTACGGAATGGACGCAGGAGAGCCATGTCCCACTCCATAGCTTCGCCGTGTGCTCTGACAGCGACGTGGGTAAGAAACAAGCGAAGAATGATGACGAGGTAAAGGTCAACATCCACGAACTTCGATACCCGGCCACCACCAACCCGGCTCGACTGGCGACGGAGTATGAGAAGCGCCATGACGCCGCACATATGACCGTGGTGTTCTCCACTTACCATTCCATCGACGTTATCAGTCAGGCACAGCAGGACCACGGCTTCCCGGCCTTTGACTTGATTATTTGCGATGAGGCCCATCGGACAACCGGTGTCACCTTCGGCGGTGAGGCCAACGACAGCGCTTTCGTCAGGGTCCATAACCAGGACTATCTGAACGGCACGCGACGCCTTTACATGACCGCCACACCCAAGATTTATGCCGATGTCGCACGGGAAAAGGCAGAGGCCGAAGGGGCCAATGTCTATGGCATGGACAGAGCCGACATTTACGGCCCCGAGTTCCACGTTATCACCTTCTCCGAGGCGGTCCGGCGCGGCTTGCTGGTCGATTACAAAGTCATCGTTCTTGCCGTGGACGAAGGAACGGTCAGCCGGTCTGTTCAGAAATTGCTCGATGACCCGGACAACGGACTGACTGTCTCAGACGCGTCAAAAATTGTCGGATGCTGGAAGGCTCTGGCCAAGGTCGATATGTCACAGGATGGGGTCGAAGACCCTGAGCCGATGAAACGGGCCGTGGCGTTCTGCCAGGTCATCTCACCCGATTATAAGGGAAAGGCCCACAAGGTCAGTTCCATCCAGATTGCCGACATGTTCCAGCAGGTGGTCGAGGAGTATCAGGCTCAGGACGGTATCGAACCAGAAGCGCGTCTGACCTGCGAGGCAGCGCATGTCGATGGCGGGATGAATGCCAGCGAAAAAGAAGCCAAACTGACCTGGCTGAAAGCCGAGACGCCTCAAAACACCTGCCGGGTCCTGTCGAATGTCCGTTGTCTGTCGGAAGGCGTAGACGTTCCTGCTCTGGATGCTGTGCTGTTCCTCACGCCCCGAAGTTCCCAGGTCGATGTCGTCCAGTCAGTCGGACGTGTGATGAGAACCGCTCCGGGTAAGAAGCGGGGATACGTAGTCCTGCCTGTTGTCATCCCGGCGGGGGTACCTCCCGAAGAATCTCTCAACAATAACCTGCATTACAAGGTGGTCTGGCAGGTACTTCAGGCGTTGCGTTCGCATGATGACCGGTTCGACAGCATGGTCAACAAGATGGACCTGCAAGCCAAGCCCGATACGTCGCGGATGGAAGTTATCGCTGTTACGAAGAAAATTACCAAGAAGACGATGGCCCTGACGACGGGCACCGCGCAGAAGGCACATTCCTCTTACAAGCTCGGCAAACAGAGCGTGACTGCTCAAAACGATGAGAACCAGAACACGCTTCAATTTGAAGTCGGGGAAATCGAACGGGCTATTTACGCCAAAATCGTCAAGAAGGTCGGCAATCGTCATCACTGGGAAGACTGGGCTGGTGACATTGCCAAGATTGCTCAGACCCACATCACGCGCATCACGACCATCCTCGACAACCCGGGTAATGACCAGGCACGAGAAGCGTTCAAGCACTTCAGCGCAGATTTGCGCTCGGAACTGAACGACTCAATCAACGACGCGGAAATCATCGAGATGCTGGCCCAGCACCTCATCACGCGTCCCATCTTTGAGGCGCTGTTTTCCGGCCACAACTTCGTCGCCGACAATCCGATGTCCAAGGCCATGCAAACCGTCCTGGATGCTCTGGAGCAGCACAGCCTGCATAAGGAAACGGACAGGCTGGAGGAGTTTTACCGGAGTGTCCGGGAGCGCGCCTCGGGTATCGATACCGCCTATGGTCGCCAGAAGGTCATCAAGGAGCTTTACGATAGCTTCTTCCAGCAAGCCTTCCCGCGCCTGAAGGAAAGACTGGGCATCGTCTACACCCCGCTGGAAGTCGTGGATTTCATCATTCATTCCATCAACGATGTGCTTCAGGACGAGTTCGGCCAGACCCTGGGTAGCAAGGGGGTGCATATCCTCGACCCATTCACCGGCACGGGCACCTTTATCACCCGGCTCCTGCAAAGTGGTCTGATTACGAAGGAACAGCTTCTCCACAAGTTCAGACACGAGCTACACGCCAACGAAATTGTGCTCCTGGCCTACTATATCGCGTCCATCAACATCGAAGCAGCGTACTCTGACCTTATGGACGGGACGTACGAACCCTTCGAAGGCATCTGCCTGACTGACACGTTCCGACTGAGTGAACCGCACGACCTTGTGGGCTTCACGCTGGCCGACAACAACAAACGTATCAAGAGACAGAAAAAGCTTGATATCCGCGTCATCATGGGAAATCCGCCCTATTCTGTCGGACAGGAAAGCGGCAACGACAACAATCAGAATGTGTCCTACCCGGCTCTGGATGCCCGTATAGCCGAGACATATGCCGCACGCTCATCGGCCACGAACAAGCGTGCTCTTTATGACAGCTATATCCGGGCCATCCGGTGGGCCTCGGACCGGATTGGAAACTGTGGCGTTCTGGGATTCGTCACCAATGCTGGCTTCCTGGATGCCAACACTGCCGATGGCCTTCGCCAGTGTCTGGCCGAGGAATTCTCGTCCATCCACGTGTTCCATCTTCGGGGAAATCAGAGAACGTCAGGCGAGACCTCTCGCAAGGAAGGCGGCAAGATTTTCGATGCCGGAAGCCGCGCTCCAATTGCCATATCCATCCTGGTCAAGAACCCGAATGCGAAGGACCAGGGCCGCATCCTGTTTCATGACATCGGGGATTACCTGAGCCGTGAGGACAAGCTGAAGCGCATCGAAGCCTTGGCCAGCGTGAACGGCCTGACAGATGCCGGACTGTGGCAGACCATCACCCCTGACGCGCATGGTGACTGGCTGCGGCAACGGGACAACAGTTTCGGGCAGTTCATCGCTATCGGTAGCAAGGATAAGGATGCTGAGCCAGCCTTGTTCTCACTATTTTCGCGTGGCGTAGAAACAGCAAGAGACGCATGGTGCTTCAATTCATCCAGGCATTCTCTTGAAAAAAATATCGCATCCATGATAGCGACATATGAGTCGGAGAGAAAGCGCTTCAATGGAGCATTCCCGAAGCTCGACCGCAAGGAGCGGGAGAAGGAACTGGACGCCTTTGTCACGTCAGACCCCACACAAATTAGTTGGTCACGGTCTTTAAAACATGATTTTTCGAAAGATATTCCCCTATCCTTCGATAGAAAGCGGATAACCCTTTCTGTATATCGACCGTTCCTTAAGCAATATCTCTATTTTGATAGGAACATAAACAACTACGTAAACCAGATACCGCGCCTGTTTCCTGATGCAGCGGCGGAGAATTTGGTCATTGTTACCTCAGGGACAGGTGGTCGGTCTGCGTTCACCTGCAATATGGTCAATCATGTGCCCAGCCTTCATATGGCTGACATAGACGGCTCCCAGTGTTTTCCCCTCTACCTCTACGAAGAGGCCATCTTAGCAGGGCCAGCCAATGACGACTTGTTTGTTCAATCCAAGGCACCGACGCGTAGAGACGCCATCACCGACGAAGGGCTGAAGCACTTCCAGGAAGCCTACCTAAGGCAGGACATCAGCAAGGAGGGCCTGTTCTATTACGTTTACGGGCTCCTGCACTCTGCTGAGTATCGCGAGCGCTATGCGGACACCTTGCGTAAGGAGCTTCCCCGTATCCCACGGGTAAAGACCTATGAAGCTTTCCAAGCTTTTTCGGACGCTGGTCGTAAGCTGGGGGAGATGCACGTCCATTTCGACAGCCAACCCATCTATGAGAGCGTCAAGGTGGACACCGGCAAGACGGCTCTGTCGGCAGAGGACTACCGCGTCACCCAGATGAAGTATGGCAAAGGTAAAGATAAAACCACCCTGCACTACAATGACCGCATCACCATTACCGGTATCCCGCTCGATGCCTATGACTATGTGGTCAACGGCAAGGCCGCACTGGACTGGGTTGTCGAGCGTCAATGCGTGAAGACGGACAAGGCCAGCGGCATCGTCAACGACGCCAATGACTGGGCCATCGAGACGATGGACAACCCACGTTACCCGCTAGAACTCTTCCTGCGGGTCATCACTATCAGCCTGGAGACGATGAAGATTGTGCGGGGGCTTCCACCGCTAATTACTGCTGACTGACCTGAACATAAGCTTTTGTCGTTCAGCTAGCCGCCCTTGTTGAGTGCTATTTTAAGGATGCGGTCTTTCAAGCAGGCTGAATTACCGCATCCTTCAGGTCGTCGCACCTTTACGGCTTGCGCCACTTGTCCGGAGACCCGTTCTCTGTATGTCGTACGCGTTCAACAAGCACATGGCCGCCATTTGCATGGTTTTTGGCCCAGTCAATGCCTTCCCCCTGGGTGGGAGTCACGACACTTGCTCTCTCTGAGTTCGGACGGCGTACCGCATAATCACCCTGCGGGCGACGTTCGACAAAGAGGTCATCCTTCTTCGTCATAATATTGTTCCTACCGCTATATGTTGTGCCTATTATCCTAGGTAGAGGCAACATATTGGATTATCGGCGCGAGGTGCAACCAGAATCGTCAAGCTTGAGCGGTAGGAGGCAAAGCCGGAAGCGGCCAATTTCTTCTCGTTTAGGTCTAGCCCATTGAGTGAATGGTCGTACGCCTCTCTCCCAATCGTCGGCGGGCACGAGAACCAGTACAATCCGTGTCCTCCACCCCTGCCACCGGAACCATCAGTGCTGGAGCTATCGCGCTGGGTGCGGGTGCCGTTGCTCACCTTGGGGGATAACCGGCAGAACGGCTTAATTGCTGACAGATGTTGTCTTGGTTTGAGACGCCACTTTCGTCAGACTACGACAGGCGAAAGTGGACGGTGCCCTGCCAATACCTCCGAGAATCCCCACAATCGTAGGGTCGGGCGTATAGCAGAGGCTCCAGACTTTGCCTTCTCCCGGCTGGCGGATATGGGCAATAAATGGCATCTGGTAAGCTGCAAAATCGTGCTGGAGATTGATGTCTCCATCCAAGTCTGGGACCTTTAGCTTGCAGGCCTCCAGCAGCCCGGCGGGAGCCAGATAATGTCCATATGCGCCATTTGCCCTTGCCGCTCTCAGACAATCGACGTCCGCAATGGTCGGGTCATCGCCCAGGTGCGAACTCCTGAATGTGGAACACGCTGTCAGTCCTACAACTAAGCAACATGCAGCAAGTCTCGCAAACATACGATGAACTCCTGTGACAGTGCTAATAACATGGCTAGTGAGTATTCAGTTTCAATTCACAATTTATAAAAACTATTTCATGCTACGGAAAAATGTTCCAGCATAATCTAAGGCGGATAACAGGAGATATTCAGTGATAACGACCATCACCGCGTTTCGTATGGCCTCTCCGCTCACCCGTGACGAAGCTAAGGCCATATTCCTCAGCACAGCACCAACGTATCAATCGGTGCCAGGTCTCATCCGAAAAACATACCTGCTCTCAGATGACGGCCTCACTGCGGGCGGTGTCTATCTCTGGAAAACTCGAGCAGATGCGGAGGCTCTATACACAAATGAGTGGCGGGCGTTCGTTCGAGAAAAATACCAGACAGAGCCGTCTCTGACGTACTTCGAGAGCCCTGTCATTGTTGACAACGAGGCTGGGGAAATCCAGTCGGATTGAGAGCATCTTATCCGACCGACCGCTTTCTCATCTTAGTGTCGTTCAGCGCTGTTTTTGCTCTGCGCGCCAATACAACCACGAAAGGCCAACTGAAAAGAGAGCCGTCCCAAGGATACAAACCGCTCTGAAATGAGACCCAGCGGGCACGCCAAACATTCCAAACCCAGCCGCAGCCAACAGTATCCCGGCCAGAATAAATATTGGCCCTGCCGCGCGATGGGTTCGGTCCCAGACACGCGGGTCTGCCTTTGTCCACGGCGTCCGAATACCTACCAGAGCGTTAGGTCGGATTTTTCCAAGTCCGTTACCGACCACAATCAGGAAGCCACCCATCAGGACATCAATGAGTGAGGCCATAGCAATCTTGATTCCGAGAGCTTGCTCAATTGAGGCGATGGCTATTATGCCAAGCATCGAGGTCAACGTAATCCACGCGGTATCATAGAGTGCTACAGAGGCCTGAAAGCCTTCAGATGAGCGTATGACGGACGGAGCAGCGTACATTAACGCCCATAATCCGAGTTGAAGTCCGACCCAGATTACCAGTCCTTTCGGGGGAGACACAAAGTTGTCGGGTATCCACCCCTGAGAGAAATGGACGGGTATGAGGGCATTCGACGGCGCTACACACAGGATGACCGAACCGATGGCTGCGGTCGTCAGAATCAGTAAGAAGGAGACGAGGGGGCCGTATCTGTCGTGCATCGTTCTGCTTCCTTCCCAAGACGCATGGAAGATGCAAGCCGTAGCCATGCGTCTTCCAGAACGGAGAGTTTCAGATGGTAGATGAGGCTGGAACCCACGCGCTCGCGATGTACCAGATTGGCAGATAGAAGAACCGCCAAATGACCTGACAAGGTGGGCTTTGCCAGAGAGAAATGCTCAGCGATTTCGCCTGCGGACATTTGCTTGTCACGCAACATCTCCAAGATGGCGCGGCGGGTTGGGTCAGCTAGGGCTTTGAACACGTCACTCATATTTCGTCATTTAGCGAAATACCGACGTTAGGGCAACTCAAATCGACTCAACCGGCGTCCTTAATCAAACCGAGTTAGATACTGATTATGTGTTCTGAGCTTAAGACCTCTCTGAAGGCGCAGTAAAATTAAAATAGCAATGGCGTAAACAACAAAGCGCGGAGCGCTGCCTTCTGGGCCTGCTATACCTCCCGTCAACCAGGCCTGCCCAGTCACTGAGGTATGCAGGGCAGCTCCCTTAAATAGGAAGCTGCTATTCGGCACACCGTAGATAGCACTCTCGAAAAAATCCCAAGCTGAGTGGAAACCAATCGAAAACGCAAGAGTGCCGGTCAACCGTATGGCCAGACACTCGAAAACGGCCCCTTCAAAAATTCCAGCGGCTCCTGCAATCGTGTCCCCCTCCAGATAATGGCCCAGCGCGAAAAAGGTTGATGTGACAATAGTCGCAGCCCAAAAGCCAATAGCATCCCTTAGTGCTCGTAGGGCGTAGCCACGCGTTGCAAATTCCTCTGCAAAGCCAACAAGGGCAAACGTGCCAAGCAAACCAAGCTGCCCGTAAAGGAGTTCTGTTCCGGATTGGGCCACGGGAGCTAAATGTAAGTTCCCTGACAGCATCAAGAAGCCAACAACCAAGCTGAGCATGATTGTGCCTGACAACGCACCGATTAGAAGCCGTATAAGCGAAGGTTTGCCATCTGAAAGATTGGTCCGAAATTGCAGGCGGCTCTGAAAGCTGAAACGAGCGTCCTGTCTCTCCGACGAAATCATTACGGCAGATGCTACTGAAGCCACGACCAACATAACAAGTTCCGACAGTGCAATGAGCGGCGTAGAAAGGTAGTGGGTGACGACGTTGTGTGAAAAGCCGAATTTTGCGTGTGCCACAGTCAAGACGAAGCCAGTCAGTAATGGGAACAGAAACTGTATGCAGGCCAGAACAAATAGCCCACGAGCCAACATCAGCCCTCTCTGTGTCAATTGAGTCATGGTACGGTGCCCTCTTTAACTCCGTCGCCTAGCAGGACGGGTATCGTCGCGTATCTGCCCATCGAGTAATAGGAAAAGCGCAATTTTTTCGTTACCGGTTTGAAACGCGCGAGGTACGTTTTTTCCACATGCAAAAAACAAGAAAAATCGACATCGCAAACCATAAATATTCGTTCAGGTAAAAACATCCACAACTGTATGCGTAAACCATTTCTTTTTTGCACCCGCTTTCCACTACAATGGAAGACAGGGAAAAATCGTATGCAAAACCCTGTGTTCAAAAGTAAAAGGGGTTTTGTTGCTGTGAGATACGGATACGCACGAGTCAGCACGTCAAAACAATCTATCGACAGTCAGTTGCCAGACCTAACCGCGCAGGGTGTCCGCCCGTCAGATGTGTTCTCAGACGAAGGTGTGTCGGGGAGCACGCGCGCGCTCGACCGCCCAGGCTTTGCCAGGATGGTCGCCGGTTTGACGGCAGGTGACGAAATCATTGTAACAAAGATAGACCGCCTTGGACGTTCGACGTCAGATGTTCTTCACACGCTCGACCATCTCGATGGTTTGGGGGTTGAGGTGTTGGTTATCCAACTCGGAGGACGAATCTCCGGCCCCCTCGGACGCCTTCTCAGGACGGTCCTTGCAGCAGTCGGGGAGTTCGAGCGTGACCTTATCATCGACCGTGTCAATGCGGGCATTGAAAACGCAAGGCGTCACGGTACCCGTTCGGGCAAAGCTATCGGGCGTCCTAAGAAATCGGGTCGGGCTGTAGACCTCGCGCTCAAGCTCATACAGGACGGACATAGCCACCGGGATGCCGCGCAGATTGCCCGCGTGTCACCGTCTACCATCACCCGAGCACGCCAGCGTGACGGTATCAGACCGCAAGCGGCTAACGGTCAGATTGACCTTGAGGCTGCTATCGTGAAGGCGAGAAAGGCAGCGTAGAAGCCAACTCCTACAGACCAAGACCGCCCCAGTAGGAGTTGGTTCATGCGTGGATAGCATTTACTTTCCGAACAGTGTCTATAAGCGACATTGTTCCTAGAAAAAGGTATCCGACTGACTTTGCTTCACCGACTGTCATGTGCACGAGCATGTGACCGCATACGATGAAGAACAATCCGCTCAGGCCGAACGCCATACTGAGCAAATATAATTTTCTCCCTGCGGTCTTAGGAACGACAGTCTGCCGCTTTCCAAGCCATAGCAGCGCAACACACATCAGCAAAACAGGGAAGTCGGCATGAGGTATATGAGCAATATCAAGCGCCGCAATCGCAACGCATGTCGTCGCGACCAGTAAGTCAGGCCAGATTATCTTCATGATATCGGACGGAGACGCCATGACATTACCTCCCGCGTGGCTGACTGTTGCTTCGTTACCCACGATTACCACATATCCACAGACTGTCTCCTTAAAAGCGGCTTATGAGGGCCGCTTTCTTCCACCAGTCTATGGATATGCTCCGGCTCCGCCTACGGTCGCTATGGCGACTGGAAATCGTGGATAACGCTACAGCCTTGCGGGAATCTCGCGGCCATCAACTGTGATACCCACACCCACGACACCCGCATCATCAGCAGCACCCACGCACGACAACGTACACACAAAAACGAGAAGTTCGACGGTATCACGCTCGATACGTCCAGCGGCAGCGTAAGCAGCGTTCGCCCGCGCAAGAAACACCGCGGCGGTGGGATAAAGCCGCCCGAGAAGCCCGTCGCGCTCCAACGCGAATACCGATATTGCAATCGCATCGAGCGAGATATCGTCAACAACGAGATTTTCGACGCCGGAAATCCTGCCGTCAGACCATATCACGTCGCCGCTGGTTCTGTGGTTTCGCGTAAGGAAATTGGCGACGAATTCGGGCTCTTTGCATGCAGCAATAAATTCCATCGTATTCATATGACGTATCCATCATCATCGGCAGGCGCACACGACAGAGCACATGACATCGCAAGGCACCGCAGATGCAGAGGCGTTCCGGGCGCAATCGTTTCTAAGTCAACGCCGTCGATATAAGCGACGCCTAGCTGCTCTGCGACGACAAGCGCGGCATCAGCATTCTCGCACAGCAGCCCATCGGCGCGCAGGGCTATCATCGTTGCTACGACTGAATCGAGATTAGTGCCATCAACAACGAAATCGATTGTCGAGCTGATACGACAGTCCGTAACGTTGATGCAGTCGCACGAGATATCCGCATCCTCAATCGCAGCAATCCACGCCGCCCGTGCGTCGGGGTCGCTCGACATGGTTGCAATAAATTCCATCGTATCCATCAGACATACCCCTCTGATTTCAAGAACCGCGTCATTTCGCGCGCGTTTTCTGCGCCTGCGGCCACAGCAGTGTAGTGCTGTGTTAATTTGCGCGCCCTCTCCGCAATCTCGGCCTGCTCGACATCAATTGAGACGCACGCGTGACATGTTGCCGCAGCAAGGAACCTGTATCCCTCATCCCACATTTTCGCGCCCTTGCCCTTGAAACAGCCCTCAGCCCGGCCCAGTGCAGTCAACGCGGCAGTTGGCAGCGAGCGCGGCATTGTTTTGCGACGCAACAACAGCAGCGCAACTGCGTCATCGAGCGGCACATCGTTCACAACGAATCCGTGCGTGCTCTCTAACCCGTCCACAAAACCAGCAGTGCCGGTAGCGATTTTCATGTTGTCGCTGTAAATGTCAGACAGCCACGCTTCCCGTGCGTGCCGGTCTGCGTGCATTTCCGTAATCCAGAGCGCAGTTGCTCGCTTCATCAGACCAGCCCTCCCGCCAGAGCTTCACCCGTCAGCCACATTTTGACCGCCCGCAGCCTGTGAGCGCTGGCGTCCAACGCGGCACACTTGCGGTCCAGATAGTCCGCCAGGCGCACTCGGAAATCCTGGCTCGCTTGGCCCCGGAGATACGCGCGCCGGATGAGGTGCAGTGAGATTCCAGAATCACGAGCCAATCCCGTGAGATTCACCGACGAGAACGATGTAAGCATAATTTCGTGCAAAACAGATTTCATGCAGCCTCCCATATGTGTTTGAAAAATATGGGAATTATACTGCACGCATACGATATTCGTATGAGAAATCGAACGGGAATCGTGAAGGAAAATACGGTCATCGTGGGGGTATCATACCGTCATGATGACCGTATGAGCACGGCAGGTCGGGACCATGCCCGCCCGCCGCGCCCAGGGGTGACGGAGCGCATCGGCTAGGGCCTCGGCTCCGCCCCAGCGCCATCACACCCCTTTCTCGACAGCCCCGCCAGCTTTGCCCGCCACCGCACCGCCGCTCGTGGTCTCGCCATTCCCGGCATCAGGCTTGCCAGTTTTTCCGCGCCCAAGACCATGACCCGCAGCGCCCATGCGTCCGACTAGACCACCCACGAAATGGGACGGGTTTTCAGATTGTGCCTGGCCGATTGTCCAGCCGAGCAATTTCGCCGCCAAGTCCGGGCCAGCCGTCATTAACCGCAGCGACAGCGTTGCCAACCGCCACATGAGCCAGCCCTGAATCACGAGCATCACGACCGCGCCTATCAGCCCGGCACCTGAATCCGCTGTGGCCGACATCATCGCTACGGCAAACGACCTTGATACGAGCCACGCCCCGGCTTGCA
>Ga0157365_10000014_pt1 | contig 122703 bp, 138 predicted proteins | sample AttsexASBM3_FD_111478 | JGI IMG/M metagenome (GOLD analysis project Ga0157365, IMG submission 111478) | Fungus gardens microbial communities from leaf cutter ant in Ribeirão Preto, State of São Paulo, Brazil - Atta sexdens ASBM3 | ecosystem: Host-associated > Fungi > Mycelium > Unclassified ...
CAGGTTTTCCAGCTTGCCCGGTGCACGACGGCGTTCGATCACACCGTCATCCAGCGTCGCGATCCCGGCGGAATCATAGCCGCGATATTCCAGCCGACGCAGGGCCTCAAGAATCAGCGGGGCTGCGTCCCTGCCGCCGACAACACCGCAAATGCCGCACATCAGCCCTGTTCCTTCTTTTTCTTGTCCTTGAGCTCAGTCCGGAAAGTCGTGGCGCGCCCTTCAAGCGTGCTTTGTCGCGCCCTTCCGAACGCCATGGCCTCAGCCGGAACATCGGCCGTAATCACGCTGCCTGCCGTCACCAGTGCGCGATCCCCGATCGAGACCGGCGCGACGAGGATCGAATTGGACCCGACGAAAACGTCCTCACCAATCTGGGTGCGGTGCTTGAACACGCCATCGTAATTGCAGGTGATCGTCCCGGCCCCGACATTGGTGCGCGCGCCGACGGAAGCATCCCCGATATAGGTCAGGTGGTTGGCTTTCGCGCCCTCACCCAGCTCGGCATTCTTCACTTCGACGAAATTGCCGACATGCGCGTTCGCCCCGATTTTCGCACCGGGTCGCAGCCGGGCATAGGGGCCGATCAGCGCACCCTCACCCACCGTGCAGCCTTCAAGGTGACTGAACGCCTTGATCTCCGCGAACGCGCCAATGCGCACACCCGGTCCGAACACGACGTTCGGATGGACGATCACGTCCGGTGCGATCAGTGTATCGGCGCTGAAAAATACTGTCTCGGGCGCAACCAGTGTGACGCCCGCATCCATCGCCGCGGCACGCAGGCGGGTCTGGATTGTCGCCTCGGCCTGGGCCAACTCCGCGCGCGAGTTGATCCCGCGCAGTTCGGACTCCGGTGCCTCGACCGCCCGCACAGCAGCACCTGCCGCGTTGGCGATGCTCACCACATCGGTCAGGTAGAACTCACCCGCTGCATTGTCTGAACCGACCTGTTGCAACCAGCGCCCGAAATCCTGCGCATCCGCACACAACACACCGGCGTTGCAAAGGCCGATCGCGCGCTGCGCGTCCGTCGCGTCCTTGAACTCGACAATTTCGCTCACCAGTCCGTTTGCTTCGATCACCCGGCCATAGCGCGCGGGGTCCTGAGGACGCATGGCCAGCAGCGCCAGCCCGGTATCGTCGGCACGCCGCGCCAGCAAGCGTTGCAGCGTCTCCGGCGTGACAAGGGGATTGTCCGCATACAGGACGGCCACATCGCCGTCCCCGAAATGCGGCATGGCCTGCAGGGCCGCGTGTGCAGTCCCCTTGCGTTCGTGCTGCACCACCACCGTGTGGGGGGCCGCAAGAGCCGCAAGCTCGGGCATGTCCGGCCCGATCACCACCACCAGACGATCGAACACCGACGCCGCGCTGGCAATCAGATGCGCGAGCATTGGCCGCCCGGCGATCGGGTGGATGGCCTTGGGCAGGCTGGAGCGCATGCGGGTGCCGAGCCCCGCAGCCAGGAGAATCGCGGTCGCGGGTCGCGGGCGGGCAGAATCGTGCGAAGCAGAAGGAACTGTCATGATCCTCAGCGGGTAGCGGGCAGCCGGGATGCCTGTCAAACACTGTGCCGTTGCCAGACGATCACATAGGATTACGATATAATGCGTATGGATTGAAAAGGACGTCCGATGAGCCACCCTTCACAGCCCGCGCGCCTCGCGGTTTTTGATCTCGACGGCACGCTGCTCGACAGTTTGCCGGACCTTGCCGCCGCATCGGCACGACTTTTACGCTCCTACGATCTGGGCACAGTCCCGCCCGAAGCGGTGCGAAGCATGGTGGGAGACGGCGCTGGCGTGCTCGTCACGCGTCTTCTGGCCTATGCCGGGGATGCCGCAAACGGCGTCGATCTGGCCGAGGCCACACGCCGTTACATCGCTGATTATACACCGCGATCCCTGGAAGAGACGCGCCTGTTCCCCGGCACGGAAGACGCACTGGACGCACTGAGGGGGGCTGGCTGGAAACTCGCTGTCTGCACGAACAAACCCGTGGCAGCAGCCCGCCATATCCTCGAAGGTATGGGGATCGCCCCGTTGTTCGTCTCGATTGTCGGCGGGGACAGCTACCCCACGCGCAAACCCGATGCCGGGCCGCTGCTCGGCGCGATCGAACAGGCGCAGACGACCCCCGCACGCACCGTCATGGTGGGGGACCATCACAACGATGTGCTCTGTGCCAGCGGGTGCGACGCTCTGTCGATCTTTGCACGCTGGGGCTATGGCCGTCCCGAGATGGAAGCCGGTTCATCGGCTGCCTGCGCGTCGATCACCGACGTGCCCGATCTGGCCAATACGCTGATCGCTGCCTGACACCGATCCGGCAGACGTTCCTGATGCCGGTGGAGTCGCATCAGGCGTGGCTGGGCGCGCCATCGAGCAAGACGGTCAGGTGGCCGAGCTTCGGGTGGTTCAACTCGATCCGAACGGCCACAAGCCCGTACCCGGGTATATTCTGAAACCATACGGAACCTGGCTGCGGCTTGCGCATCTGGGCTTCGTGATGGCTGAATCGCATAAACCCCGCCACCTGCTGCCCCACGAAATCGCAGCGAATAGCCGACCCCGTATAGCTCAACCGGGAGTCATCTGGCAGCGCCTGATTACCAGCACTCGTCGAATTCATGTCAATAAGACGCAGACCGTCAAAAATCTTGACGCCACCGTCACATTTCTCGGTCCGATCCAGCGTCCCGAGCAGCAGCATCATCGCGCCGACAGTGTCGATCGCATTCGCACGGTCGTTCACCTCGACAGGAACCCGGTCGGTTTCCGGCGGGGTCAAATCCTTCACAACCGGCGAAATGCCCTCGTAACGGATATCCAGTGTCCGCTCTTTCCCGCGCGAATAGCCGTTACTTTTGAAAAACTCCGGCCTGACCGCGCTGCCGTCGAAACGACCCTGCCCGTCACTCTCGATCTTCATCTTGAGCAACATCGCCCAGATGCCATCGGTCTGAAGGCTGGTCCGGACGTCGTAGCCGTCCTGACTCAAGGCATAGTCAGCATGAACATCGACTACGTGAAAGCCGTGGACATAGACGGCATAACGAAGGTGGACCGGCCCATCGGGAAATGTTGCGGCCTGAGCGGCCATAACAGGTTGGGCGGCAGCGAAAACGACTGCCAGCCCAACGCCGTAAACAAGCTTCAATCGCATGAAGACCTCGCGCTTCCCAAAAGGCATGACGTCCTCAGACGTCCAGGTTCGCAACCTTGAGCGCATTGCCAACGATGAAGTCACGCCGCGGCTCAACCACGTCGCCCATCAGGGTAGAAAAGACCTGAGCAGCACTCTCGACATCGCCGACCTTCACCTGAAGCAGTGTGCGGGTCGCGGGGTCGAGAGTCGTATTCCACAACTGCTCGTCATTCATCTCGCCCAGACCTTTGAAGCGGTTGATCGCCAGACCACGTCGTCCCTGCGCCAACACCTTCTCAAACAGCGAGACCGGCCCGGCAATGTCATGAATATGCGCGTCGAACGCAATTCGTGCCGGGCTTTCGAAATCACGCACCAGCCATTCGCCATAACTCGTGAGGCGGCGCGCTTCCGCACTGCGCAGGGTCGTCGGGTCAATGCGATAGACTTCGCCAACACCGCGAACATTGCGCAGAAGTTCAAGACCGTCCTGGCTGGCGGAGACCTTCCATCCGCGCTCGTTCGGCAACGACGCGGCGTCCAGACGCGCCTGGAACGCCTGCACATGCGTCTGAGCCGTCGCGACATCCGCAGTCAGGATACCCGCAATCGCCGCCTGCTCGATAATCCAGGTAGGGGCCCGCGAATTCAGCGCATTGACCGCCCGCGCCGCCTCCCGAACCGGCCCCATGGAGGCCCCGAGTTCCGCACCGGAGGTCACACGACCATCGGCATAGGTCAGCGTCGCATTCGCCAGCGCCTTGTCCAACAGATACTGCTCAAGTGCAGCATCGTCTTTCAGATACCGCTCCTCATTGCCGCGCTTGGCCCGATAGAGCGGCGGCTGCGCGATATACAGATACCCCTTCTCGATCAGTTCCGGCATCTGGCGGAAGAAGAACGTCAGCAGCAGCGTGCGGATATGCGACCCATCCACGTCGGCGTCGGTCATGATGACGATGCGATGATAGCGCAGCTTGTCGATCGAAAAACCGCCGTGCTCGACCGCGCCGTGCCCGATGCCGGTCCCGAGCGCGGTAATCAGCGTACCGATCATCTCCGAACCCAGCATCCGGTCGAAACGCGCGCGCTCGACGTTCAGGATCTTGCCGCGCAGCGGAAGGATGGCCTGGAATTTGCGATCACGTCCCTGCTTCGCCGTCCCGCCGGCCGAGTCACCCTCGACGATGAACAGTTCGGACTTCGCAGGATCACGTTCCTGACAATCCGACAGCTTGCCCGGAAGCGACGACACGTCCAGCACGCCCTTGCGGCGCGTCAGTTCGCGTGCACGGCGCGCTGCCTCACGCGCGGCTGCCGCGTCCATCACCTTGCTGATGATCAGCTTGGCTTCCTTGGGATGCGTCTCGAACCAGTGCGCCAGAAGATCTGACACAGCAGCATGCACCACGGGCTGAACTTCAGACGAAACGAGCTTGTCCTTCGTCTGGGACGAGAATTTCGGATCCGGCACCTTGACCGACAGCACGGCCGTCAGGCCTTCACGCATGTCCTCGCCAACCAGGTCCTTGTTGTCTTTTTTTCCCATTCCATCTGCATATTTCCCGACAACACGTGTCAGGGCCTGACGGAAACCGGCCAGATGCGACCCGCCGTCGCGCTGGGGAATGTTGTTGGTGAAGCACAGCATCGTCTCATGGAACGAGTCGTTCCAGGTCAAAGCGAACTCCACCTTGATGCCGCTGTCGGCGTTCTCCAGCATCCCCGACAGTGCGGGCGACACGACCGGGGTCTTGCTGCGATCGAGCCAGTCGACGAAGGCAAGAAGACCGCCTTCGTAAAAGAAATCTTCCTGCTGAACCGTCGCATGCCGCTCGTCACGCAACGTGATCCGCAAACCGGAATTCAGGAACGCGAGTTCACGCATCCGGCGCTCGAGAATTGCGAACTCGAACTCCACCTTCGTGAAGGTCGCAGCACTTGGCTTGAACGTCACCTGCGTGCCGCGCGGCTCGTCACTCGGCCCCACGACGATCAGCGGCGCGTCGCGCTCGCCGTGCTGGAAGCGGATCATGTGCTCCAGCCCGTTGCGCCAAATCCGCACTTCCATCCATTCCGACAGTGCGTTCACCACCGCCGCTCCCACGCCGTGCAGACCGCCCGAAACCTTGTAGGAGTTCTGGTTGAACTTGCCGCCCGCATGCAGCTTGGTCAGCACGACTTCCGCCGCGCTGATGCCCTCTTCCTCATGCATGTCGGTGGGAATGCCGCGGCCGTCATCGCGCACGGTCACCGATCCATCGCCATTCAGAGTCAGGGTGCAACTGGAGGCAAACCCAGCCTGGGCTTCATCCACCGCATTATCGATGATTTCAAACGCCATGTGATGCAGGCCGGAGCCATCGTCCGTATCGCCGATATACATGCCCGGACGTTTGCGAACGGCGTCCAGTCCCTTGAGAACACTGATCGAAGACGCCCCATAATCGGCATCGTCCTGCGGCATAGAGAGGGCGAGATCGGAGGTGGCCGCTTTTTTCGGATCGGACATGCCGGATGGATACTCCAAGTGAACGGGGCCGCGCAGAACGCGGGAAAGGCTTAAAGGCTGAGTATAGCCCGATACGTCCGAACAGGCCAGATTTGACGGGGATCTATTCGCGTCCTGCCGTATCGGCGAATGCACCATGGTCCAGCCTGTGGAATGCAGCCACGTCCTCAAGCCCCGAAAACTGTCCTGCGTCGGTACCGGTCAGAAAAACAGGACTGTCACAGCGCCTGACTGCCCGCACCAACGCCTCCCGCCGTGGAAGGTCGAGATGCACCAGAGGCTCATCCAGCAGCAGCACCGGCATCTGCCCGCGTACCGCCGCCATCACCTGGGCATGGGCAAAAATCGTGCCGAGCAGCATCGCCTTCTGCTGCCCCGTGCTGGACTGGGAAGCTGGCCGTCCGGACATGCGCTCCGTAAACAGCACGTCAGCCCGGTGAGGTCCCATGCTGGTCGCACCGCGCGCCGCGTCGCTGACGCGCGAAACACGCCATGCCTCCCGCAGCCGATCCTCAACCATCAGGGCCGGATCGCGCTCCATATCCTGCGCCACAGAGCACCGCATCGCGAGCACCGTTTCGGGAAACCCTTCCCCGACGCCATCGTGGGCATTCAACGCACGCACCACCGTCAGTCGCGCCGCCGTCATCGCCACCGCATGGCGCGCCATCGAATGCTCGATCGCCGACAGCCACGCGTCCTCGAACCGCCCTTGCGTCAACAGCCGGTTGCGCTCACTCAACGAACGTTCAAATGCTGCCAGTTCCCGCGCATGATGCGGTTCCACCGCCAGAACCAGTCGGTCCAGAAACCGTCGTCGCCCAGAACTGCTTTCCTGAAACAAACGGTCCATCTGTGGAGTGAGCCACACGCAGGCCAGATGCTCGGCCACTTCGTTGCGGTTGCGCGCGATGGCTCCATCCAGACGGAACTGCCGCTGCACGGACTGTGCCTGAGCCACCACGCCCGTGCCGATCTCGACCGAAACACCGTCATTGGACAGCCGCACCGCGACCCCCCAGCCCCGTGTGCCGTGACGCGGCAGTTCGGCCAACGGCGCACCACGCAGACCCCGGCCGGGCACCAGAAGCGATATGGCTTCCAGCAGGTTTGTCTTTCCCGACCCGTTCTCGCCATGCAGCACGACGAGAGGGGATTCAGGGTGCCACACGAACTGGCGGTAATTCCGGAAATCGGTCAGCGCCAGCCGGTCAAATCGAATCAAGACAGGCTGGCTCGACTAAAGCGCTGCACGCCGAGGCGGCACGGTGGCCACCATTCGGCGCGCCAGCACGTCAGACCCGCATCGGCATGAGGACGTAGAGCGCGCTTGGCATGTCCACGTCCCGCACAACGGTCGGCGCTGCACTGTCGGAGAACGCGAACTCCACATCCTTCTCGATCTGATCGGTGATGTCGTTCAGATAACGCGCCTGAAACCCGATCTCGATCGGCGGCGCGTCATAGGTCACACGACCGTCGTCCAGTTCCTCGGTCGCCATACCCTGATCGGGGCTGGAGGCAGAAAGCGTCAGCAGGTTCTTTTCCACCGACATCTTCACCGGGCGGTTCCGTTCCTGGCTGATTGCCGCAACACGCGCAACCGCATCAGAAAAATCTTTTTTCCCGACGCGCAGGATACGGTCATTATTGCGCGGAATCACCCGCTCATATTCGGGGAACGTCCCGTCGATCAGCTTGGACGTCAGCATCACCGCGCCCGCTGTGAACTGAATGCGCGTGTCCGACAACGCAACCTCGATGTCGGGTGCGCCCTCGTCCAGCAGCTTGCGAACTTCGGCGACGGTCTTGCGCGGCACAATCACGCCGGGCATCCCCGAAGCACCCGCAGGCAACTCTGCTTCAACCCGCGCAAGGCGGTGCCCGTCAGTCGCAACAGCACGCAACGTCGCCCCGCCCTCGCCTTCGGCAGCGTGCAGGTAAATGCCGTTCAGGTAATACCGGGTTTCCTCGGTCGAAATCGCGAAGCGCGTCCGATCGATCAGACCGCGCAAAACGGCCGCGGGGATCGAAAACCGGTTGGGCAGATCGCCCGCAACCATCGACGGAAAATCGTCGACCGGCAGGACATTGAGGTTCGTTGCATAACGCCCGGCCCGCAGCGCCAGCGGCGAATCGCCACCGGGATGGTCGAGTTCCACCTCTGCTCCGTCCGGCAGCTTCCGGACGATCTCATACAACACCGACGCCGGCGCCGTGGTCGAACCGTCGCGAATGCCGGTCGCAGCGACCGTTTCGACCACCGCAATTTCCATATCGGTGGCCGTTAGGGTCAGCGTACCGTTGGAAACCTTAAGCAATACATTGGCAAGAATGGGGATCGTGTTGCGCTTCTCCGCAACACTCTGGATATGCGCGAGCGCCCTGATCAACGTGGCGCGTTCGGCCTTGAGCTTCATCTGTCCTCGATCCCCCGCGCCCGGTCAAAAGTGCCGGGCAGATTCTAACGTGGCGATTCTAGCAACCCCCGCCGGGTTTTCAACCACTCAGCCGCGCTTTCAAATGTTCCACCCCTGAATCGGTGGCAAAGACCGCCGCAACTCAGCTCTCGAGCATACGACGCAGCAGTTCCACATCCTCGGCGAACGCGTTGTCGCGCTCCATCAGTTCGGTCACGCGAGAGACCGCATGCATGACCGTGGTATGGTCGCGGTTGCCGAACTTGCGCCCGATCTCCGGCAGAGAGCGGCTCGTCAACTGTTTGGACAGATACATCGCAACCTGCCGCGGCCGCGCCACAGCCCGCGCGCGCCGGGCCGACGACATATCCGTCAGGCGAATATTCCAGTGCTCGGACACTTTGCGCTGGATTTCCTCGATGGTCACGCGGCGGTCATGCGCCTTGAGGATGTCATGCAGCACGTCCTGCGTGGCTTCCAGCGTCACCGGACGACCGAACAGGTTCGCATGCGCGATCAGGCGATTCAGCGCGCCCTCAAGCTCACGCACATTGGTCGTGATCTTGTGCGCCAGAAATTCCAGCACCTTGGCAGGAACCGGCACGCCGGAGGCCAACGCCTTGGCTTCGAGGATCGAGATCCGCAACTCGAAGGTCGTTGCGTGAATATCGGCCACCATGCCGCAGCCCAGGCGCGTCCGAAGCCGGTCTTCAAGCCCGGACAGGTCCGACGGCGACTTGTCCGCCGATACCACGATCTGACGCCCCGCATCGACCAGTGCATTGAACGTGTGGAAGAATTCTTCCTGGGTATTGTCCTTGCCGATCAGGAACTGAAGATCGTCGATCATCAGCACGTCGACGGAGCGCAACTGCTCCTTGAACTGCATCGTCGACTGCGAGCGGATCGCCGCAATAAAGCGATACATAAACTTCTCGGCCGACATATAGGCGACCGAGACCTTGCCTTCCCGCACCAACTCCGATCCGATTGCGTGCATCAGATGCGTCTTGCCCAGACCGACGCCCCCATAAAGGAACAGCGGGTTGAAGCCGACGCTGGACGGCTTTTCTGCCACGCGACGGGCACAGGCATAGGCGAATTCGTTCGGCTTGCCGACGATGAAGCTGTCGAAGGTATAACGTGGGTCCAAGGGAGCCGCGAGGTCGTTGCGAGCTTCCACGATCGACGGGGCCGCAACCTCCACCGGTGAAACCGCAAGTTCGGACACGGTTGCAACCGAAGCACCCGGTGCCAAAGCACCGGCGCGAGACACCTGCAATTCCACCCGCCGTATTGCAGGGATTTCAGACCCCCACAAATTGCTCAGACGATCGCCGTACTGACCCCTCACCCAGTCCCGCAGGAAGCGGGTCGGCAGCATCAGCGTAATCTCGTCCCCATCCACCGGACCCAGCGTGATCTGCTTGAGCCAGGTGCGGTACTCGACCTCACCCACCTCGGTCTGGAGGCGCGAGCAGATGCGCGCCCAGTGCATTTCGAGGATTTCCATCGGAAAGTCTGATTCAAGCGCGCCGTGATCAGGTTGAACACTTCCGGTCATCGCTCGCCCACATTAATCGAAGACATGCGCCCCCCAAAAAGTATTGCCCGGACTTTGCCGGTCCCATTACCAGAAACGCAGCCCCGCACCTCACGACAGGCACGCCTCTCCCATGACCGGAACACAGGGTGTCCGACCGGAAAGCGGCCACATATGGCGGATTGGCACAAGATTTGCTGCGAAGTTGAAAGCTGAAACTAGATCAGCAGTGCCTGAGAGGCAACGGAAATCTCCGCTTGAGAAATCCATCCGATTCGGCTTAGCTGGCGGCGACAGCATTTTGCACAAAAAGTTCCTGAAAAGTGCTCGGCTATCACATTCTTTCAACAAAAAAGCCGGAAAACCGCTCGCGCGGAAATTCCAGCTTTTTGTCTTTAAGCACTTTTACTTGCTTACACCGATTATTTACTTGTTAACCAAGCCAACTTTCGGTGCGACAAGTCCCTTGCGGGAGCTCAGGCGGTTGCCAGAGCCTTAATGCGCGAGGAAAGGCGCGAGATCTTGCGCGAAACCGTGTTCGCGTGAATGACGCCCTTGCCCGAAGCGCGCTGCATTTCCGGCTGAGCAGCACGCAGGGCGGCGGCTGCCTCGTCCTTGTTGCCGGCGGAGATGGCCAGCTCGACCTTCTTGATGAAGGTACGCATACGCGAAACGCGCGCCGTGTTGCGCTCGTTGCGGACTGCGTTCTGTCGAATGCGCTTACGCGCTGATGCGGTGTTCGCCATGGGTCTCTATATCAGTTGCACAAATGTGAGCGGCGTGCGCCACACGTTCGTGCGGACAGCCAAGTAAGGAGCGCGGTTTAATCCAGCCGGACGCCGCGCGTCAAGCACCGATCGCATTGTGCCCGCTCATCAGTGTGTTGGCGGCTGCAATACGGGACAGAAAAAGGTCGATCGACCGGATTGCACGATCCGTACCACACCGGGACAATCGCAGCTTTCGGCCTTGTGATCTCCGCAGGGCTGCCCCTCCCGGCCATAGACGCGCCAGGCGTGCTGGAAATACCCCAGTTCGCCGTCGGGCTGAACGTAGTCGCGCAGACTCGATCCGCCGGCCGCGATCGCATCGGACAGAACATCCTTGCAGGCCTGCACCAGCGCCTTGACCTTCGCGCGGGAAATTGTCCCCACGCTCGCGGCCGGATGGATGCGTGCCCGATACAGCGCCTCACATACATAGATATTGCCAAGCCCTGCGATCAGCTTCTGATCCAGCAGAGCCGCTTTGACCGGGGTCCGCCGCCCCTTGAACGCAGCCGCCAGAAAACCCGGTGTGAAATCGTCGCCCAGAGGTTCCACCCCCATCGTGGCCAGCAGGCGATGCTCGTCCTCCCGCGCTGTCTCGATCAGGTCGAGCGCGCCGAAACGCCGCGGGTCCACCAGACCCATCCGGCAGCCATCATGGGTTTCGATCACCACATGCTCATGCGCGACGGGAGGCTCGTTCTGCCCGCGCATGCCCAGCATGACGCGCCCGGACATGCCCAGATGGAGCAGAACGCTCCATCCGCCGCTCAGGCGCATCAGGATATATTTGCCCCGACGGGCGAACGCCTCGATCCGGCGCGCGGGCAGAACGTCCAGCATCTGCGGTGGAATCGGCCAGCGCAGATCCGCACGCCGCAACGCGACGGAGGCAATGATGTGACCTTCGAGACGCACCCGCATCCCGCGCATCACGGTTTCGACTTCAGGGAGTTCCGGCATGATCGTAAATCAGGTTATACCTTCGGACCATGAGCGACAATGCCACTGTGCCCCCTTCCGATTCTTCCTTCTCCTCGGGTGCCGAAACGACGGATTTCGGCTATCGCGAGGTCCCTCTGGGCGAGAAAAAGCCGCTGGTCCGAGCGGTGTTCGACAGCGTAGCCAACCGTTACGACATCATGAATGACGTGATGTCGCTGGGCATCCACCGCGCGTGGAAGAAGATTTTCGTCAACAGCCTCAGCCCGTCGCGCGACCTGCGTCTGCTCGACCTGGCGGGGGGCACTGGCGACATCACCTTTGGCTGGCTCAAGAGTGGTGGCGGTCCGGCCATCCTGTCGGACATCAACGAATCCATGCTCTCGGTCGGACGTAATCGCGCCATCGAACGTGGCTACACCCACGATATCGACTTCACCGTGATCGACGCAGAAGCTATCCCGCTGCCCGACCGGTCGGTTGATCGTGTGTCCATCGCATTCGGCCTGCGGAACTGCACAAACAAGCTCGCCGTCATCAAGGAGGCCCGCCGCGTGCTGCGTCCCGGCGGGAAGTTCATGTGCCTCGAATTCTCCCACGTGCAGGTCGCGGCCCTTGCCCCGGTTTACGACACATGGTCGTTCAAGGTTCTCCCGCGCATGGGTGCCGCAATCGCTGGCGACCGCGAGTCGTATCAGTATCTGGCCGAAAGCATCCGCACCTTCCCCGATCAGGAAACGCTGGCCGACATGTTCCGCGAAGCGGGTCTGGAGCGCGTGTCCTATCGCAATCTGTCCGCTGGGATTGCGGCCATACACTCCGGCTGGCGCATCTGAGCATGAACGGGGCCGCGTCCCTTGCCGACAGACGGGTGCTGCTGATCGTCGGCGGCGGGATCGCGGCTTACAAAAGCCTCGAACTCATTCGTTTGCTGACAGGGCGCGGCATTTCCGTGCAGTGCGTTCTGACCGATGCCGGATCGCGCTTCGTGACCCCGCTCTCGCTTCAGGCGCTCAGCGGTGCGGCCGTGCACACGGACCTGTTCTCACTCTCGCTTGAGAGTGAGATGGGGCATATCGCCCTGTCACGTGCCGCCGATCTGCTTGTGGTCTGCCCGGCAACCGCCGATCTGATGTCCGCAATGGCTACCGGACGGGCGCACGACCTTGCCACGACACTGCTGCTGGCGACCGACAAGCCAGTGCTGATCGCGCCTGCCATGAATGTGCGGATGTGGGAACACGCCGCCACACAGGCCAACCTTGCAACGCTGATGGAGCGCGGGATTCACGTTGTCGGGCCGGAAGAAGGCGTGATGGCGTGTAACGAATTCGGCTTCGGCCGCCTGTCCGAGCCACCGGCGATCACCGCGCGAATCGTCGATCTGCTCGCCCCCTCGCCACGCCCTCTGGCCGGCCAGCGCGTGCTGGTCACCGCCGGACCAACGCGCGAGCCCATCGATCCCGTGCGCTATATTGCCAACCATTCTTCCGGCCGTCAGGGCTACGCCATCGCCGAAGCCCTGCGGGATTTGGGCGCGCGCGTCACGCTGGTCAGTGGACCGACGAACCTGCCGTCCCCGCCCGGCATCGAGACACGACGCATCGAAACAGGGCGAGAGATGCTGGCCGCTTGCCTCGATACCCTGCCGGTCGATGCCGCCGTCTGTGCTGCCGCCGTGGCCGACTGGCACGTCGCCGCCCAGCCTTCGAAAATCAAGAAGCAGGCGGGCGAGACGGCGCCGAAGCTGACGCTGGAAGAAAACCCGGACATCCTGGCAACACTCTCCGCTCCGGGACCGCAGCGTCCGCGACTGGTGGTGGGGTTTGCCGCCGAGACCGACAGGGTTCTTGAGCACGCTCAGGCCAAGCGCGCACGCAAGGGCTGTGACTGGATCGTTGCCAACGACGTCTCGCCGGGAACCGGCATCATGGGGGGCGCGGAAAACGAGGTGACCCTCATCACTGCCGACGGGGCCGCGACATGGCCCCGCGCCGCCAAGACGGATGTCGCAACCCGTCTCGCCGCGCGCATCGCCGATGTGTTAAGTAAGTCCTAGATTTCCTTTACCCCTTCAGACCGGATTTTCGATGACCGCGCCGAGCCAGCCTGTTCGTGTCACCCGCCTGCCTCACGCCGAGGGCCTGTCGCTGCCCACCTATGCCACGCAAGGCGCGGCGGGCATGGACCTTCTGGCCGCCGTGACCCAGCCCATGACGATAGAGCCGGGAGCACGCGCGCTGGTGCCAACCGGCCTGTGCGTGGCGCTGCCCTCGGGGCACGAACTTCAGATACGCCCCCGCTCTGGCCTTGCGGTAAAGAACGGCATCGTCCTGCCGAACGCTCCCGGCACAATCGACGAGGATTACCGCGGCGAAGTCGGCGTCATCATCATGAATCTCGGGGATGCGCCGTTTGTGGTGGAACGTGGCATGCGGATCGCACAGGCCGTTCTGGCCCCGGTTTTGCGCGCCGTCTGGCACGAGGTTGACAGCCTGGACCAGACCGCACGCGGGGCTGGCGGCTTCGGCAGTACTGGCACCTCAACCGACACCGCAATCTGAACGCGCCCGAAACCAGGCGTTCATCAGGGAGGACAGGTCAAGCGTGTCAGGTCGCACTTCCGAGCCCCTGCTCCTGCCGCGCCTGCTGGGCGCGCGGATCAATCTGGTCGATCTGCTGGCCATCATCTGCGTGCTCGGCCTGGCCGTGGCGATTGCCGAGACCGTGCAGCACACGCTGGCCCCGCTTGGCGTGCCCGGTACCGACCCGATCCACCTCGACCCCACCTACCTGCCATTCTATGCCTTTCGCACCACATTGCGGATGTTCGCCGGGCTGGCACTGTCGGGCCTGTTCACCCTGCTATACGGCACGCTGGCGGCCAAAAGCCGCGTTGCCGGGACACTGCTCATCCCGGCCCTCGATATCCTTCAGTCCGTGCCGATCCTCGGGTTCCTGACGTTTACGGTTGTGTTCTTCATGGGGCTGTTTCCCGGACGTATCCTCGGGGCGGAACTGGCAGCGATCTTCGCGATTTTCACGTCGCAGGTCTGGAACATGACCTTTGCCTTCCATCGCGCCCTGCGAAGCCTGCCGCCTGAACTTGATGAAGCCGCGCGCGGCTTCCGGCTGACCGGCTGGCAGAAATTCTGGCGCGTCGAGGTGCCTTTCGCCGTACCGACACTGGTGTGGAACACAATCGTTTCGGTCTCGGGCGGATGGTTCATGGTGGTATATTCCGAAACCATCACCGTGGGCTCCACTCACGTGGTGCTGCCGGGTATCGGTTCATATGTCGGGGCAGCCATCGCTCAGCGAAACCTGTGGGCCGTGCTGTATGCCATCATCGCGATGATGGTTGTGATCGTTCTCTATGACCAGATCCTGTTCCGCCCGCTTCTGGCGTGGTCGGAGCGCTTTCGCCTCGGTTCCGCATCGACGGAAAGCCAGCGCGACCCGTGGATGCTCACACTGATTCGCCGCAGCACGCTTGCACGCCGCGCGTCGGAGGGCACGCGCCATATGATGGGCCGGCTTGGCACGCTGCCGCTCGGTGCGCGCCCGGGTATGGATCGCGGCGTGCTGGGCGACGGATCGCAAGGTCTTGGGCATGTGGGCATGACCGTGCTCGCCATATTGACGGTCCTCGCACTCTGGCGGCTGTGGGCCTACGGGCAGGATCACTTTACGCTTGCCGACATCGCCGCCGCCGTTGTGCTGGGCGCGTTTACCCTGCTGCGGGTCAGCATCATGGTGGCTCTGGCCAGTCTGATCTGGGTGCCGATCGGCGTGTGGGTCGGGTTGCGGCCCCGATGGGGTGCGCCCGCACGACTGGCCGCGCAATTCATGTCGGCGTTTCCGGCCAACCTGTTCTTTCCGATCTTCGTCTTCGTGATCGTCCGCTTCAACCTGAACAGCGATGTCTGGCTCAGCCCCCTGATGATCCTCGGCGCGCAATGGTACATCCTGTTCAACGTTGCTGCGGGTGCTGCATCGATCCCGTCAGACGTGCTGGAGGTCGCACGCGTCTTTCGCGTACGCGGCCTGCGCTGGTGGATGCGCGTCGCGTTGCCTGCTGTCGCCCCGGCCTATCTGACCGGTGCGCTTGCGGCGTCAGGTGGTGCCTGGAACGCCGCCATCGCGGCCGAAATGGCAAGCTGGGGCGACACGCGACTGCATGCGCACGGTCTGGGTGCCTATATCGCGCAGGCAACACTTCAGGGTTCCGTGGCGCACGTTGCCCTCGGTATGTTGGTGATGGCGTTCTATGTCGTCGCCTTCAACCGGCTGGTCTGGCACCCGGCCCGGATTTTCGCCGAACGCCGCTATACGCTTCTTGGCTGACAGACAGAAAAGGCCGCCCCTGATGGAGCCCCACTCAGTTTCCCCCGACCCGCTGTTAACGGGCCTCCGCATTCCGGGAGAGGAACTGGTGCGCGTGGAGTCGTGCAAGCAGGCCTATCACAAGGACAGCAATCCGGACCTCGTCGTGCTGGACTCCGTGGATCTGACGCTCCGGCGCGGAGAGATTGTCGGGCTTCTGGGGCGTTCGGGATCAGGCAAGTCGACGCTGCTGCGCCTTATTGCCGGGCTGCTGGCCCCGACGGAGGGCACCATTACCTGGCAGGGCCGGCCGGTGCACGCGCCCGTCGAAGGAATTGCCATGGTGTTCCAGTCCTTCGCGCTGTTCCCGTGGCTCGATGTGGCGGAAAACGTCTCCCTCGGTCTGGAGGCGGCAGGGATCCCGCCGGGCGAGCGGGCGCGTCGTGTGCGCGACGCCATCGAACTGATCGGCCTGGGCGGTTACGAAAATGCCTACCCGCGTGAGCTTTCGGGCGGCATGCGCCAGCGTGTCGGGCTGGCGCGCGGACTGGTGATGCAGCCCGACCTGCTGCTGATGGACGAGCCGTTTTCCTCGCTGGACGTACTGACGGCCGAGAACCTTCGCACCGACCTGATCGAGATCTGGTCGGAGGGGCGTCTGCCGGTCAGCGCCATGATGATCGTGACCCATAATATCGAAGAAGCAGTGCTGATGTGCGACCGCATCCTGCTGTTTTCCGCCAATCCGGGGCGTGTCGCGCACGAGATTGCCGTTCCCTTCCCCCATCCCCGCAACCGCGAAGCCCCGGCATTTCGCCAGTTGGTCGATCGCATCTACGCCCTGATGACGCGCCGCGCGGCAATCGTGTCCGAAGCAGAACTGGCCGATGAAAGCACGCCCGCTCCGGCTGCCTCGCAGATTGCCGCGCTGCCGCGCCTGTCGGTCAGCACGATGGCGGGGTTGATGGAGACACTGGCAGCCGAACCACTGTCCGGCCGCGCCGACCTGCCGTTGCTGGCAGGAAAGCTTCAGCTGGAACTCGACGACCTGTTCCCGTTGGGTGAGTCGCTGCAGTTACTGGAATTTGCCGAACTGGAAGACGGCGACATCCTGTTGACGGCGGAAGGCACGCGCTTCGTCAATGCCGATATCGACGAACGCAAGGCCATATTGCGCCATAGTCTGCTGCAGAATGTCCCGTTGTTCAAAATCATCCGTGCGGCGCTGGACGAACGCGGAAATCATCGCGTCACCGCCAAACGGTTCCGCGAGACACTGGAGGAGAGCATGTCCCCGGACTATGCCCACCAGACTCTCTCGACCGCGACCGGATGGGCCCGCTACGCCGAACTGTTCGATTTCGACGAGGAAGCGGACCAGTTCTTCCTCGATATCGAGGAGGAGTAATCAGGGGGCAGCCAGACATTTCTGCCGCACACTGGCAAAGATGCCTGTTCTTCACGCCTGCCCTCCCGATTTGCTTCAGGCTGCTTTCAGACGATCACGATAGAGCTTGCGTGCCTTGGCAACCTTTGGGGCGACCACGGCCTGGCAATACCCGCTGAACGGGTTCTGCTCGAAATAATCGTGATGCTCGGCCTCGGCGACCCAGAAATGCGCAGGCCCCTCGATCTCGGTCACAATCGGCGCGGGCCAGATGTGCTCGGCCTCAATCTCGGCACGCACCTTCAAGGCGGTTTCCCGCTGCGCATCGTCCAGCGCGAATACCACAGAGCGGTACTGCGTGCCGATATCGTTGCCCTGGCGGTCCCGCGTCGTGGGATCATGCGTGGTGAAGAACACCCGCAGAATATCGGCATACGATATTTCTGCCGGATCGAACGTCACCTCCACCACCTCGGCATGGCCCGTGTCGCCGGAACACACCGCCTTGTAGCGCGGATTTTCCGTGTGGCCGCCAGCATATCCCGGAAGTGCGGCGCTGACGCCCCGCAGATCCTTGTAAATGGCTTCGACACACCAGAAGCAGCCAGCCCCTAAAAGCGCTTTTTCGGTCATTTCATGTCCCCTGACGACTGCACGACCGGCAGCATCACACTGCTGGCCTGCGCGCCGCCTTCGTGAATCGTCTGCGTCGCCTTGATGTAATCACCCGGCTTCGCATCGAAGATATTCGCGACATAGGATTGCGGGTTGCGATCATAAAGGGGGAACCACGTCGATTGGATCTGCACCATGATCCGGTGTCCCGGTTTGAACACGTGGTTCACCGCCGGAAGCGTGAAGTGATACTGCTCGGTCTGGTTTGCCGGAATGGCCTGCGGGTGTGCAAAATCAGTCCGGTAACGGCCGCGGAAGATGTCCATCGACACCGGCAGTTCATACCCACCCATCTCCGGTTCATCCGGGGTCTGTGCCGGATAGACGTCGATCACTTTCACAACCCAGTCCGCATCGGTGCCGGTCGTGGCCGCGAACAGGTTGGCCTCCGGCACGCCACTGACGCGCACCGGGGACGTCAGCACGCCGGTCTGGAACGTCAGCACATCCGGGCGCGATTCAGCCTCACGCTGGTCGGTCGTCAGCCACGGCTTCCAGCGCGCACTGTCCTTGAACGCATACGGGCGATGGACGAACGGGACCGGATGCGCCGGGTCCGAGACATAGGAATCCGTACCCTCGGCCGGGGTGTCGAAGCCCAGACCGCCCCCCTGATGCAGATAGATCGGCTTGGCGACACTCTGGCAGCCCTTTTCGCACGACATTGGCCAGGACTGGAAATGGTCCCATTTGTTGTCGCCGGTATTGTAGATGATCGCCTCGGGGAACATCGCCTCCGGGCTGCCGGGCTTCAGATAGCGGTCGAAGAACGGCCGCATCACGTCGCGGCGATATTGCTCTGCCGTGTCGCCCTCGAAATGCAGATCGCCGAGTGTCGAGCCGTTGTAATTCACGCCGCTGTGCCGCCACGGCCCCATGACCAGAATGTTCGGCACGGTCTGCGGTTTGCGCTCCAGAGCCTGCCAGCTGTGGATCGCGCCCCACATGTCTTCCTGATCCCACAGCCCCTGCTCCCAGATGGTCGGAACCGCGAGCGGCTTCGCCGACAGCAGCTTGTCCAATGCCTGCTGCTGCCAGAATTCATCATAGGCCGGGTGAGCGTGCATGCGCTGCCACCACGGATACTGGTCAAGGCCCGCGGCACGCGCAAAATCGCCTGCCGAGCCAGCACGCAGGAAATTCGTGTAATCGTCACGATCAACGCGCGGGATCGTGTTCGCCTCCCCCCGCACCGTCATCTGGCTGGTGAAATAATCGAAGCTGCCCTGCCGGAACGCGCCGTAATGATACCAGTCGTCACCCATCCAGCCATCGACCATCGGGCTTTCCGGGGCTGCGACCTTCAGGGCCGGATGAGGGTGCAGCAACGCCATCACCACCGTGAACCCCTCATAGGACGAACCGGTCATGCCCACGCGACCATTGGACTCCGGCAGGTTCTTCACCAGCCAGTCGATGGTGTCGTAGGCGTCCGTCGTCTCGTCCGTCTTGGTGGTGTTCAGCGGGCCGATCGGCGGCCGCGTCATGACATAGTCGCCTTCGGACCCATACTTGCCGCGAATGTCCTGAAAAACGCGGATATAGCCGTCTTCGACGAACACATCGTCACCCTGTGGCAGGATTTCGCGCATCGTCAGCGCATCGGGGATGCGGTTGGCCCGCTGCGACGCGTGATAGGGCGTGCGCGTTAGCAGGATCGGGGCCTTGCCGTGCGCGGATTTCGGAATCACGATCACGGTGTGCAGCTTCACCCCGTCGCGCATCGGGATCATGACGTCACGCTTGATATAATCCCGATCATCCGTCGGCAGGGTCACGTGTGCCGGAATGTCACTTCCGTCCTGGACCATCGTGTTATCGGGGCTCGCGGAAGGCGGGGTCTGCGCATGCGCCGCATAATATGCAGGCAGGGTCGAGACGACGCCAAGGGCAAGCAATGCCTGACGGAAGGTAGCTTTTCTCACATCGATCTCCGCAATTGTTACCTGAGTTAGGCCATGTTCTGGATTGCGCGGCAAGGCGGCTCTGACATCCCATTTATTTCCAATTAATATCAATTTCCGTCATAAAATTATAAAATCCCGGAAAAGAGGGTGGAACCTCCGCGCAAGCTCCTATATGTGGCAGCGTATCTATTCCGGTTTCATACAGCGCGAAGTCGTCTCACATGCCCGCATATCGCTCCCGCACCACCACTCATGGCCGCAACATGGCTGGCGCCCGCAGCCTCTGGCGCGCGACGGGCATGAAGGATGGCGACTTCGGCAAGCCGATCATCGCCATTGCCAATTCCTTCACCCAGTTCGTGCCCGGCCATGTCCACCTGAAGGATCTCGGCCAGATGGTCGCGCGTGAGATCGAGAGCGCGGGCGGCGTCGCCAAGGAATTCAACACCATCGCGGTCGATGACGGCATCGCCATGGGCCACGGTGGCATGCTCTACAGCCTGCCTTCGCGCGAATTGATCGCCGACGCGGTGGAATACATGGTCAACGCCCACTGCGCGGACGCGCTGGTCTGCATCAGCAATTGCGACAAGATCACCCCGGGCATGCTGATGGCCGCCATGCGCCTGAACATCCCGACGATCTTCGTCTCCGGCGGCCCGATGGAAGCCGGCAAGATCGTCAAGGATGGCGAGATCATCCGCGCCGATCTGGTCACATCCATGGTAGCCGCCGCGAACCCGAACGTGACCGAGGCTGACTCGGACGAGATCGAGCGTTCCGCCTGCCCGACCTGCGGGTCGTGCTCTGGCATGTTCACGGCCAATTCCATGAACTGCCTGACCGAGGCCCTTGGTCTGGCGCTGCCGGGCAATGGCAGCCTGCTGGCAACGCACGCCGACCGCCGCGAACTGTTCCTGCGCGCCGGTCGTGAGATCGTCTCCCTCGCGCGCCGTTATTACGAACACGACGACGCGACCGCGTTGCCGCGCGGTATCGCAACGCGTGAAGCGTTCGAGAATGCAATGACGCTGGACATCGCCATGGGCGGATCGACAAACACGGTGCTGCATCTGCTCGCCGCCGCGCATGAGGGTGAGGTCGAGTTCTCGATGGCGGACATCGACCGTCTGTCGCGCCGCGTGCCGAACCTGTGCAAGGTCTCGCCCGCACGCGCGGACGTCCACATGGAAGACATTCACCGCGCCGGTGGCATCCCCGCCATCATGGGAGAACTCGACCGCGCTGGGCTTTTGCATTCCACGATTCCCAGCGTCCACGCCGCCAGCCTGTCCGAAGGGCTGGCTCAGTGGGACGTGCGTGGTGCCGCGGCCGAGAACCCGGTGGCCACTGAGTTCTTCCGTGCCGCCCCCGGCGGCGTTCGCACGACCGAGGCATTTTCGCAGGCCAGTCGATATGCACAGCTTGACCTTGATCGCAGCGAGGGCGTCGTGCGCGATGTGGCGCATGCCTTCAGCAAGGATGGTGGTCTGGCCGTGCTTTACGGCAACCTCGCCGAAGACGGTGCCATCGTGAAAACGGCGGGCGTGGTCGAAAAACTGCTGCGATTCTCCGGCCCTGCCCGGATTTTTGAGAGCCAGGACGCCGCAGTCCACGGCATTCTGAACAACCGCATCAAACCGGGTGACGTGGTGGTGATCCGTTACGAGGGACCGAAAGGCGGTCCGGGTATGCAGGAAATGCTCTATCCCACCAGCTATCTGAAGTCGAAAGGTCTGGCCGAGAGTTGCGCCCTGATTACCGATGGCCGTTTCTCCGGCGGAAGCGCGGGACTGTCGATCGGGCACATGTCGCCGGAAGCTGCCGAGGGTGGGACGATCGGCCTGGTTGAAGAGGGCGACACGATCGAAATCGATATCCCCAATCGGGTGCTGCGCGTCGATGTGTCCGATGCCGATCTCGCTGCGCGCCGGGCCCGCATGGAAGAGCGCGGCGAGAGCGCGTGGACACCCGACCGGGAACGCGTCGTGTCGACGGCACTCCGTGCCTATGCCGCCATGACGACCAGTGCTGCCAAAGGTGCCGTGCGCGACATCTCGCAACTGGTGCGCCGCGCACGCTGAATTTTTGACACGAGCACGAAAAAAGCCCGCCAGGTTTCTCTGAACCTGGCGGGCTTTTTTGTGGTGCTCGGCCCGTTCTGCTGTAGGCAGAACGGGGTCGTACGGATCAGTTGATCCGTGACAAAGCAGCCTCAAGCCGAGCCTTATCAGCTTCAAACACTGCCTGCCGCTCGCGATTTTCTTCCACAACCTCGGGCTTCGCGCGGGCGACGAAATCGGCATTGCCGAGCTTGCGCTTCACCTTTTCAATCTCGTCGACGACTTTGCCCAGTTCCTTGGACAGACGTCCACGCTCTGCATCCAGATCGATCAGCCCGGCGAGCGGTATGACCAAAGTGGCCTCATCCAGCACTGCCTGCGCAGCGCCCTGCGGCATCTCGTCACCCAACGCAGCAATATCCTCGACGCGGGCCATCCGGCCGATCGCCTCGCGCCACGCCGTTGCCCGTGCGACGGACTCTGGTGCTGCATCACGCATGAAAACCGGTGCCAAGCGCGATGGCGGCACGTTCATCTCCGCCCGAACAGTGCGTATTTCGGTGATGAAGCGCACGACCCAATCGAGTTCCGCCGTCGCCTCGGCGCTGCCATGTGGCGCAGTTGGCGTCGGCCACCGGGTGGTCATCAGGCTGCCTTTGGGGCCAAAGCCGAACTCATGCCAAAGCTCCTCCGTGACGTAAGGCATCGCAGGGTGCAGTATCTGCAATATAGTGCCCAGCACGTGCGCGGTGACCGCCCGCAGTTCGACCGCCTCAGGCGTATCGCCAGCCGCGAAGACCGGCTTTGCAAATTCAAGGAACCAGTCACAGAAGCGGTTCCAGACGAAGCGATAGCACGATGCTGCATATTCATCGAAACGAAACGCTTCGAGCGCGGCGTTCGCCTGTTCCACAGCCTGCGCCAGCTCGCTGAGAATCCAGCGTGCCAGTGTGCCCTGAGCTGTTGTTGGATCGAAGTCAGCGACAGGTGTCACGGCGTTCATTTCGCAGAAACGCGCCGCATTCCACAGCTTGGTGACAAAGGACCGATATTCTTCGACCCGCTTGCGACCCAGCTTCACATCGCGTCCCTGGCCGGTCAAAGCGCAAACCGTAAAACGCATCGCGTCCGCGCCGAACTCTTCGATAAGCTCGAGCGGATCGATACCGTTGCCCTTGCTTTTGGACATTTTCTGGCCGCGTTCGTCGCGCACCAGACCGTGGATCAGCACCTTGCGGAACGGAACGTCGTCCATGAAGTGCAGACCCATCATCATCATCCGGGCGACCCAGAAAAAGATAATGTCAAAGCCCGTCACCAGCACATCGCCAGGGTAGTAGCGGGCAAGTTCAGCCGTCTTTTCTGGCCAACCCAGCGTGGAGAACGGCCACAGCGCGGACGAAAACCACGTATCGAGCACATCGTCGTCACGCGTCAGGCTCTCGGCATGGCCATAATGTGCGTCGGCCTGTGCCTGTGCCTGAACTTCGTCGCGCGCCACAAAGACCTTGCCGTCCGGGCCGTACCAGGCCGGAATACGATGCCCCCACCACAGCTGACGGCTGATGCACCACGGCTGGATGTCGCGCATCCACGCGAAGAAGGTGTTTTCCCACTGGCGGGGGACGAACTCCACGCGGCCCTGCTCCACTGCGGCAATTGCCGGAAGCGCGAGCTTCCCGGCGTCGCAATACCACTGTGTGGTCAGGCGCGGTTCAACCACGGCGCCCCCGCGCTCGGCATGAGGGACCTGATTACGGTGGGGTTCGATCTTCTCGAGCCACTCAAGCCGTTCGAGCTCCGCGACGATGCGCTTGCGTGCCTCCTCGCGTGAGACGCCTTCGAGTGCCCGCAGGAAATCCATGTCGGCAAGCCCGTCAATCGCGACGATCTCGTCCTGGATCTCAGACAACGTGATGCACGCATTTTCATCGAGTATCGACGGCATTGCCAGATTGTGCCGGCGACCGACTTCGTAATCGTTGAAATCATGCGCTGGCGTGATCTTCACCGCGCCGGAGCCTTTTTCGGGATCGGAGTGTTCATCAGCGACGACCGGAATGCGGCGGCCGGTGATGGGCAGGATCAACATCTTGCCAATCATGTCAGCGTAACGCGGATCCTCCGGGTGGACGGCAACGGCCATGTCACCCAGTAACGTCTCCGGACGCGTCGTCGCCACCGTGATGGTGCGGGTTGTGTCGTCTGCCAGCGGGTAACGAATATACCACAGGCTGCCGTTGACCTCCTTGCTCTCGACCTCGAGGTCGGAGATGGCGGAGCGGAAGACCGGGTCCCAGTTCACCAGTCGCGTGTCGCGATAGATCAGTCCCTGTTCGAACAGTGTGACGAAAACCTCGCGCACTGAATCCGAAAGCCCGTCGTCCATCGTGAAGCGTTCACGCTTCCAGTCCAGCGACGCGCCAATCCGGCGAAGCTGTTGCGTGATCGCGCCGCCAGACTCGTTTTTCCACTGCCAGACGCGCTCGATGAAAGCGTCCCGTCCCATATCCTGCCGGGAGGGCCCCTTTTCCGCAGCAAGCGCGCGCTCGACCACAAGCTGTGTTGCGATACCGGCGTGGTCGGTGCCCGGCTGCCACAGTGTGTCGCGGCCCTGCATCCGACGCCAGCGGACCAATGTGTCCTGCAGCGTCATGGTCAGGGCATGGCCCATGTGCAGCGTGCCCGTCACGTTCGGCGGGGGGATCATGATGGTGAAGGGCGCAGTGTCGCGTGATGGCTGAGCCTCGAACTGGCCGCTTTCTTCCCAGAGGCGATACAGGAGGCTTTCGCTATCGGACGGGGAAAAAGTCTTGTTCAGCATCGATCACTTACCAGCTTGACGGGGGGCGCGATACGCCGCAGCGGACGCACGCTATGGTGCCCCTCTTCTCAAGCAATCTGCGGCAAAAAGCCAGCCCCGGGGTCCAGTTGACCTCAGCGTTGCGGCTGCAACCGGGCAATTTCCGCCCGCACCATAGTCTCGACAAGAGACGGAAGGTGCCCGTCCAGCCATACCTTCACAAGACCACGGACTTCCTGGCGCACCAGATTTTCAATTGTCACCGCCATTGTGGCCGCCGGAGGTGAAACGGGCAGTGCGCCGATCTGGTCAATGGCAGAGTGCAATGCCTTGAACGAACGCGCTGTCAGATCGACGGTTGTATCATCGAGCAATGGAGGCGAAATTTCGATGTGATCCGACGCGGAATTCCACTGCGGCAACGGCGCACCATTTGCCTCGAGGTTATCGGTTGCCAGGTATCCGCCATTATCCATGATCGCTTCGGGTGGGGCGACACGCATTGACTGGGCCAGCCGGACCACGCGGCGATCTCGCTGATCACCCATCGGGTCAGAGAGGCCGCCGATCGGAAGATCGGCAGCTGCGTCGTCATGCATGATACGCCGCAAAGAGGTCAGGATCGTATCAATCGAGCCGTCTTCGCGCTCCGCGGTCTGTGTGGTCTGGTCCTGCATTGGCTGATCTGCTCCTTGCGGAGTGGATCAGCGTCCTGACTGACCCACCGCGTAATCGTTAAGTCCCCACAGGCGGTTTTTCACCGCCTTGTAATATGCTTTTTCGTCATACAGCGGCACGTCGAGCTTCAGATCCGAGGCCGTTAGTCGGCCGATCGCAGCCGCCACCTGATACGAAGCGTTCACAAGGTTCCCGAGGCTCTGCACAAGTGCGACCTGTGCCTGCAGCAGCGTTTCCTGTTGCTGCAGCACCTCGAAGGTCGTGCTGGTTCCTACGACGGCCTGACGTTCTACGCCGTCCAAAGCCACCACGTTCGACGCAACGGCTGTTCGATTGCTGGCGATTGCTGCCTGATAAGACAGGAGTTGCTGCCAGTTTGACGAACCGAGTTGCTGCGCCGTCTTTCGCTGCACCGAAACCTCGGCGTGTGCGGCCTGCGCCTGCTGGCGCGCCTGCCGAACCGCTGCGTACTCTGAACCGCCCTGATAAATCGGGATCTGAAATGTAATCTCGCCGTATTTGTTGTCCGTAAACTGATGACCCAGACCCTGGTTGACACCACGCTGATACGCCAGTTCGGCACCGACTTTCGGCATCAGCGCAGCGATCGCCACGGCCACTGCATCCTTGTCCGCTGATTCGGTAAACAAAGCGTAAATTATGTTGGGATTATTCTCTAAAGCCTGCGCGACGACCTCTTTTTCAGAGGTTACGGGCAGCACCAGCGGCTGCGGTGGCTCCAGATTCGCGGCCGGAGCGACGCCCACCTGTTGCAGATAGGTCGCCTGCGCGGTCTGGAGCGTACCTTCCTGCTGCTGGCGGGTCGATTCGGCGGTCGCCAGTGCCGCACGCGCCTGAGCCACGTCTGTTCGCGTCAGTTCACCCTGACGAAACCGGTCCTCGGTCGCGTGCAACTGCGATTGCAGCACTTTTTCGTTGTTGATATCGAGCTGAAGAACCTGCTCGTCTTGGACAACCGAGACGTAGGCCTGAACCACACTCGAGAAGACCTGCTCCTCGGTCGAGATCAGCTTGGCGCGCTCGGCCATCACCTGATTGACCGCCTGATGAGTCGAGGACGTTGTCTTGCCCCCGGAATACAGCGGCTGCGTAATCGTCACCCCGCCCATATATCCGGGCGTGGAGTAAGATCTGCTGTAGCCCGGAATATCGCCCTGCCCCGCGTAGTTCGACAAACCATGGTAATATGTGAGTGCTGCCGAACCCTGAATGCTCGGACGCCAGCCCGCCAGCGCAGTCGGCACTTTCTCGTCCGTGGCGCGCAGCGTGGCACGCTCTTCCCGCAACGTCGGGTTGTTGAGGTAAGCCGCCGCCAGCGCCTGCTGCAACGTGTGCGGGATGAAGGAAGGCGAGCCACTGCCGTCATATTTCTGCGCGAATGCAGTGGAACTGCAGAGCACGGCTGTCAGACCAAGGCTAAAACCACGTATCGCCTTCATCGGGGCTCCCGTTTCATCGCTCGATGTTGCTGGTAGGGTATCGTGTCACATAACACCACGCGTGACACGTGGCTTTGTCAGAGCGAAAACGCCGCCTCCGGTGCGAAGTCGCGCAGGTTTGGAACCGAAGCGTCGAACAACCGCTGAGGCGTCACGTTACCGGCTTCATTATATGCGATAAAGGCCGATACGACGCGGTTCGGCGATGCGATCATGCCAGCGATTCGCCCACCCGGGCTCATCTGCGCCACGAGTGCAGGAGGAATTTCGCCAATCGCGCCGTCGATCAGGATCAGATCATATGCCGCGCCGCCGGAGAAGCCCTGCGTCAGCGGGCCCGAAACCCACACGACCTCAGGCGCGACATTGCGCGTAAACTCCCGCCCCAGATCGGACAGGGCGGAAACGTTCTCAACGGCTGTGACGGCAAGCCCCAGTCCGTTCAGCAGCGCCGCTGTGTATCCCGAGGCAGCACCGATCACCAGTGCACGCTCGCCCAGCTGCGGCTGCGCGCTCTGGATCAGGCGTGCAATAACGCGGGGTTCGGTCAGGAATCTGCCCTCACCGATCGGCAGGCTCTGATCGGAATAGGCAAATTCGACGCGTTCGGGCGGGACGCACCGTTCGCGGGGCAGCATACGCATCAGGCTGATAATCCGCGGATCGTTGATCTGCGCGGGACGAATCTGAGCATCGACCATGCGCTGGCGGGCGGCGTCGAAGTCAAACGCAGGATGGTCGAGGGCTGACTGGCTCACAGGCGATTTCCTCCGATAAGCCGCTTTGCCCCGAACGGCGAGGACGGCTCTTTTTTCCATGTTAAGCCGGGCAGCGTCACCAGCCAATCCCCAACAGTGTAAATCCTTGGGTTCATGGAAGCCCGAACCGACAGCATCGTGGGGTGCACAATATTCAGTGCGTCAGACGCTTGACCCGCGCCTGAGAAAGGTGGATACAGCGCGCATCGCCGGGTCGGTCCGATGGCAGAATGGTGATGTAGCGGACTGCAAATCCGCGTATGTGGGTTCGATTCCCGCTCGGACCTCCACCGCCCGGCGAATATCGCAGAAAACCGCCATTTTTTAGGACGGTTTTACACTTCCGACATTCAGTTTTACAAATGCCATGCGCTCCATAGCCTCTCGGGCTAGTCGCTCTTGGTCAACGGCGCGCGTGTAACGCTCGACTTCAGCAAGCGTTTTGTGCCCTGTGATGGCGGCTATCTGGTGCGTTGAACACCCAGATTCAGCCAGCCTCCGAGCCGCGGCCTTGCGCAATCCGTGACCAGATAGTGTGTCTGGTAAGCCTGCAGCCGCGACCCAATCTCTGAACTGATTTCCTAAGCCATTGGATGACGCCGCACTGCCGGACTGGGTCTCGAGAAACGTCTCCATGTCGTCCGGCACAAGAGCCAAAATATCAGCCAGACTCGCATGGATTGGCACCAGCAGGCTTGTGTTCGTCTTTTGTTGCGTGAGCGCGATCATTCCATTCTTGATGTGCGCCGGCCCCATACGAACCACATCCGATCTTCTTTGTCCGGTATAGAGCATCAAGGCGAATGCAAGTCGCGGTCGAGTTCCTTGCGCCCAACGGCCCTCAAACTGGGCTATCTCTTCCTCACTCCAAGATTTTGAGCCTTCCCCCCTCTCCTTCAATCGGCGCACTCCGATTGTGGGATCCGCTGACACCAACTCGTCGTCCAGCGCGAATTGGAACATGATCCGAAAGAGGCTCAACCAGCGATTCGCCGCTGCTGGTCGGTCTCCGAGTCGCGCGACGATTTTCCTGATGAAGCGCGGCTCGAAATCCGTAAGCAAAGCGTCAGCAAACGGCTCCATCTGCATTCTCTTGACAATGTTGCGGTAGCCCTTCTGGGTTTGCGGTCGCAGTGACATAAAACCAACAGACTTCAACCAATCATCGCATAGACGCGCAAACGTCCCTTCTCCGCGTCGAACCTTTGGCTGGCGCGGCTTGGCCCCCGCTATTGCGGCATTGTATGCGGGCCAGAAATCGGGTGAGTCAGCGGGTGGAAGCTGTATCCTTGGAAGGCTTGGGTGCCTGAAGTATAGACGAACCACTCCATCCCGCCCGCGATGCCGCTGCAGGTATTTGATGCGGACTGTATTTATCACTCAGTCAGATACTCTAATGGGTTTTTACGAGCAGTAGTCTCGGCTTCTGCAGCAGCGCCCGATAGGCGGTCGATCCATGCGTCAAGAGCCTTGCGGTCCCAACCCCGACGGCGCTCAGAGATTTGGAGCGGAAGAACATCCCTGCCTGCCGTATTCAGGAATGTGGTCTTCGAGATGCCGCAATAGTCGGCAGCGTCGTCGAGGCTTAGAATACGAGGCTCAATCTTGTTCCCCATCTGCCTCCCCTTTCGGCGACCAGTCGCGAATATTCTGCAGCCACTTATCCATGTCGAGTTGGTCCTCCTCTGTGAACGGAGGTATCGACCCATCGCGCGCCCAGCATTCGAAAATAGCAGCCATCACGAAGGTAGCGAGCCACGTTGGCCGACGCTGCTTCAATGCCTGCTCGAGCGCCCACATGCGGATCTGTTCGATGTTCACTGGATCTGCCAAAGCACACCCACCTTCCCAGCTTGCGGACGGAGGCGAAAAATTCGCCTCCACCACGGACGTTGCTTGCGATATTCAACCCACTTGACCTGACGATATTGTTGGACACCGCCGATCACGCCTTCATTGATGGAGCCTGTGCAGTGCCATTCCCGTCCATCTAGTGACCATTTTGCGATAATCTTCGCCCCTTCCGGCGGACGGCACTCGCGCGGGGCGGTCATGGCTTGCAATCTCTATACTTAGCGCACGCATCCCAATAATGCGCTTTTGACTCCATGAGTGTGCAAGAGCCGATCCCCAATCCTAGAGACAACCAAATGGCAGCCCATCCAAGGCCGTTCCATAAATTATTCATCACTTCGTCTCCGGCGCTGGGGGTAGCGGCATCCAGTGGGTAGGCGCATCACGTAACATCAGGCCGTTAGAGGTTTCTCGCCATCCAGCACCCCAATAAGAAACAGCATCTGCCCCGATGTGCTTGACGTTCACCAGAATAAGCGTCCCATCCCTCGGCGCGGTCTCAATCGGCTGCCACATCGCGGAAAGGGCGGCGGTGATAACGACTTGAGATTGGCGATCATGGACCTTCCAGTTTTTAGACAATCCATAGTGCTCAGCATTGTCGCTCGCATCCGGGTCGAAGCATGCAAGCTCGGCTAAAGCCCTCGCCCCCGCCTCGATCATCTCCTTCGTGACCTGCATCACTCGGCTTCCTTCTCGCTGTCCATTGCGGCGTCGATGGCTTCGACAATCGTAGGTCCATTGCTTGAAATTTCACGCGATATGATGACGCACCACTGCTCACGCAGCCGAAACTCTATCGTCGCTAGATTGGTTTGGAGCCAATCCAGCCGCTCGCTGTCCGTCCGCCCGGTGGGTTGTGCTATTTTCATCGCATCCCGGACGCGCTTTGACTGAGCTTCAATAGCTTGCAGCATAGCTTCAGGCGTCATTTTCCCATCATTTCCGTATTCCTCCCACTTCGCTGACTTCCATGCGCCCCAAGGGGAAAACCAGAATTCACACATGTCGAGCAACCGCGCCGCTTCCCCGCTCTGGGTGTCATTGGTCATGGTCAGCGTCCTCGACTCGTTCCTTTGCAAGAATCATTACTGGGGCGAATGTTTTACCTTGAACCCAAAGCTCAACTGTTCCGCCGTCATGCAATATTTCGAGTTCTTTCGGTGTTGGTTCCCAGCGGCTGACAAAGCAACCTTCTGTTTGTAAAACATGAAGGTCTCGAACGTCTGTGCCGTTGCCCTGCAAAACCATATTCGCTCCATCAATGCGAACAGGGATCATCACTCATCCCCCGTGGCGGCGAGGGCGTTGGTAGCGTGGCCGAGTGCTTCGCGCCGATCATAGATGGCAGAGGCGTGGATGAACTCTCCGTCCGCGCATGAAAGGCTTGGCCCGTTGCGGTCGTATAGTTCAAGAGTGCAGCCGAACTCCGAGACCAGCGCCGCCAGCGCCTTGCGCAACGCCGCAACCTTCGCCCGCTCTGCCACCAGATCGCCCGTAAGCTCTGATTTCAGCGCCATCAGTTCCGCAATAGTTGCGGATTGGCTGTCTATCTCAGAGTTTTTCCGAGACATAGCTTTCGACCACGCTAACAACTCACCAGCAGTCTGCTTTATGGCGGCGTCATCAGCCGTGGCCTCCCCACCTTCCTCCGCCACCCGGCGTGCGTATCCGGCAGCGTCGCCAAGTTTTATAACCTCATCTACCAAATCATCCACATGGTCCCAACAATCAGGTAAGTGATGACGACTTATGTGCGCCGAAGCTAGGTCGATTATCTCTTCCCGCGTCCGCACGCTCGCCTGATCCGCACCGGACCGCTCTTCGGGCTCCGGGTATAGTTGCCCCTGCCCCTTACAGGTTGCGCAAAGGCCAAGGACATTCGGTAAAAACCCCTCTCCATCGCACTTTTCGCAGATCACAGCGCCTTGCGGTTCTTCGGGCTGGGAGACGATGTAGCCGCCGTATCGATCCCAATCCTCGCGTGTAATTACTAAGTCGTCGGTATAGACAACCCCGTCCTGCGCTCTGAAAACAACATATTCAGCCGTTTTGACGAGGTTCGTTTTGAACTTTGTCCCAACACGGATTTGCGAAAAGTCGCGGTTTTTATCGGTCATCACATGCCCTCGCCATAGCTGGTGTCCTTGACAAGGCGGCGGACGGTGCCTCCGATCCACGCAGCGTGCTCTTTGGCGTCTGCCTCACAAGCATAATGCCAGATGCGACGTCCATCCTTGTCATGGACATAGAAAAAGAATCTAGGCTCACGGATTTCCTCGGCGGCGAATATTATCTGCTACCCATTTCTATGCCCGTCTCTTCTTGTATGGGTCGGTCTTTCGTCCCCTTGGGATTTAACTAACCAAACAAACTTTTCGCCGTTAGCGCTCACACAATCGGAGCAAATCAGACGAGCCGGACAACCCGATCCCGACACAAACGGCCCTTTGTGCGTCGTCAGGTCTGCGGGCTGCGGGTCTAGGCGACGGAGTTTGGTCATGGCGAAACTCCTGCACGAATTGCGTCCGCATAGGCCAAACCTTCAAGGTTCCCTTCGTAACGCTTGGCAAGATATTTTGTGTTTTCGCCTTTGTGCGTTGAAGAACCAATCTGGTGCTCCTCTACCAGACGGGCACAGCGTTCGCGCTCTGTCATAACTGCCGCTTCGATACGGGATTTCCGCACGAACTCCACAGCCACTTCAGACGGCAGATTGAGCGTATTTCCCTGAGCAACGGCCCGCGACTCAGCCTCGCTCGTGAACGGCATGCTCGGGCGGTCGCCGTGGAAGTTCAGGTAAATCTCGGTGATTTTGGTCATGCGTAAACCTCGTGCTCTGAGCGGGAGTGAATCTGATTTGTTTGTTTTGATCCGCCCCACTGATCAGCCATTGCAGCAGCGATGCCGGCGTAGGTTTTGCTTCTCAGTTTCCAGCGGTCTTCAGACGGCGGCATCCTGTGCACGCGGTTATCGCGGCCGGCGACAACATCGGTTGCCGTGAGGGGCCGCAATCCCTTCAGCCAAAGACATGTCGCCTTGGTTTCTCCGTGCCCGAACTGCCACGGCTGGATCACTTGATCCGACTTGCGCCACAGCGACGACATGATGCAGACCGGGTTCTCGATCGCGATACGCTCAATCGGCGCGCGAGCCAGCATCATGAAGAACGCGACTGCTGCCTGTTGCCGCCCATCCATTCGTTTGCCATCAAAGTGGCGGGCACCACTGACGGACAGGTGGGTGCATGGTGGGTGGAAAATCGCAAGATCCCACGGGTAATCGAGCACGTCTCGCACGTCGCCCTGATAGTGTGGACCAGGAGCCTCGGTTGGCAGCAGGTCACAGGACATTGCTTCGTGGCCACGCTGGATGAATGCATCTCTGACGACCCCGCTATACTCGCATCCCACGAGGACGCGCAGCCGCTGATACGCCGCACCTGCTTGCGGGGGGATGTGGGTCGCGATGGTGTTGTCGGTCATGCTGGCACCGCGAACGGATCAGCACGCTCCAGAGCGGCGTTCACCGCGGCCATGACATTGTCGTTCAGCTCGGGGCGACCGTTCCGCAGCCTATCCATCCGATTGACATAGTTCTTGCTGCTGGTAAGAGCCTCGATGTCCTTCATCTGGTTCAGACCGTCGATCTCGGCGATGATGGTATCGGCCCACTCGGCTGCCGGGTCGCCAGCTGGCTCATTCGACTGCTGAGAATGCTCAACCTGTTCTGCTGGCGTCTGAACCTGCACGCGGAGCGGCTTGACCGTATAGAGCCCACGTCGTCCCTGCTTCACCAGGAGCGACACCTGCTTGGTCTCGTTCAGGTGCGACATGTGGCTGATGCGAACGCCGCCGACTGCCTCTCCGCCATACTGGACCTTCGGATCGCGGTAGAGCGTCATGCTCTTGCCCACGAATTCGTTTGCATCCATGCCCCAGATGTCCACTAGAACCCGGCGCATTGATTTGCATGGTCTGAACGACTTCTTGCCGCTCCCTTCATAGAAGAGGAACACAGGCTGGTCTGCCGAACCCTGTTGCGCCCGGGTGATCGTAATCGTCATCGGGCCAGCCGTGAGATCGTCAGCGTTCAGCTGGTCGCTCTTGGCGATGATGGTTTTGCTCAGATCGACCATTACACGGTCAACTCCAGTTCATGGCGCCGCTCGGTTTCAAAGAACCGGATCGCCTTGTTATTGAGGGCCGCGTCGTATTCAGCGCGGCGCTGCTTGATTTCTTCTTCGAACCCGCGCGCTGCATCGAGCAGGGCGTCCTGCATCACGGTGTCGGGATAGACGCGCAGGACCATCATCTTGCCTCCGCCCATTGCCGGGTAGCTGATGAAGTCGAGCCATTTCCGACCAGACACCATCAGGCCGGTCTGGATCTGGGCCATGAAATCGGCAGGTACGGCCTGACTGAGGATCGTCTGCATTTGCAGGTCATGCTTGCGCGACTTGCACTCGATCAGTCCATCGGAACCCACCAGGCCATCTGGCGAGTAGCCAATCACAAAGCCCCAGCGGTCCTCGGTGATGAATCCGACATCCTCGACCAAGGCAACCTGCTGCGAATACTTCAGCTTGGCCTCAGCCTCATCGTCGTGACCACGCAGCATCGCAAAGTTTTCATGCACAGGCTCGACCACTTTCGTGATCCGCTGCGACATCAGTTCGAGCACGAGGCGACGAGACGTGTCATTGTTCGCCACCTTGCCAGTTGCCGTCAGGAGCTTCCCGATCACACTTGCCGTCAGGATGCCGCAACGGGCATCAAGCCATGCGTCAGAGCCCTGCTCGAGATCGCGATAGATCTTCATGGTCATCCCAAATCCACCTCATCCCGCCGATGCCCCCAATCCCCCACCTTCGCCAGCCACTCCATCACCTGCGGCTTGACCTCGCAGCAGGACAGCATGATTGCGAAGGCGGCAAAGGTTGTGAGTGCGCTGGACCAGATCGCGATGTTTGTGTTGGCGTCGGTCATGCGGCCTCTCCCTTTGCTTTCGCGAGGGCGGCGCGCAGCATGATCGTGATCTCCACGCGGAAATCCTCATGGCTGATCTCTTGGTTGTCTGCGTTCCGGTCTGCCCAGATTGCGACTTCGGCCAAATCCGGTGCGGCGGCGATAAAACGGGCGTTCTCTTCGCGATCTGTGCAGGCGCGACCTTCCGAGTTAGTCCTTGTATGCCACGCTAGATGGCAAATAGTCTGACCATCGGCATCGAACACCTGCGTCGAATACATGCCATTTGCCTTCATACGGTGAGCATGAGACCAAGGCCCCGGCGTCCAAGGCGCGGTCATGCCACTAACTCCAGCTTCCCAGACCGCTCATACTCCCGCTGCACGATGATCGTGTCCGCGAGCAATTCCTCAACGTCGGATCGGGTGCCCGCATCCAGACGGCCAGAGAGTTGGTGCGAGAGATGATCGCGCACTTTCTCGAAGTATTTGGTGTGGTCGGTCATGCGTGATACTCCGCAAACATCCGCCTGTCGCGAGCTTGCTCATAGAGAAAGTCACCGCGATCATCGGCTGCATTCTGAGCGTGGTCGTTATCCCAATCCTCGATCCCGTCGATCTGCTCCTGAATGGCCGCAGCCTCAGCCTGCAAATTCGTGACGAGATCAGTGAAGTGACCGACGCCCTCTTCAGTAACCTTGTTGTCCCGCAAGGCCTTTGCAGCAACCTGCATCTCGGCCGCATCGGTTTCAGCCTGCGCCAGGCGCTTTTTGATCAGATCAAGCCAGGCTTCCAACATGGCTAGACGTTCCTCGCCATCCGCGGAAAGAGCGACACCGCCAAAGCGTGCGTCGATCATCGCCTGAGTGCATCCCGGAGGCAGATTGTAATCCTGCATCTCACACCTCGTTATTTCGAATACTTGCCGGTCACACCGACTTGAGAACCCGGTCCGCAGACCGGGAAGCCAAGAGGGTGCTTAGATGGCGCGCTCCAGAAATTCGATGAATTGACTGACTGTCAGGCTGCCAACTTGATCGTTCTCAGCGCACAATTCATTCAGATAATTGACCGTCAGATTTGCCCGATCCACGGAGACGTGCCGGTCTTCATCGCGGTCAGTCTCATCAAACACATCCTGAAAATCACTGAATTCCATTGCCTTATTTCCTCGAATATTTGAAATTACTCACCGAACCCGGCAAAGATGCGAGGACCGCAGCCCTCGTGTCTTGGTGGGGTTAGAGCCTGTGACGAGCGGCGATCTGAACTTCGGTTTTGCAATCAAGGAATTCCCGGCGCCTCTGCGCTGCCTTGCGCTCATACGCGCGACGGATTGGAGGGACCGTCAGGGCGAATAGAGCCAAATCGACGCGGATTTTGTTCAGGAATTCCCGCATCACCCCACCCCCTCGATCAGGTAGCCACCGGTGCGGGCCTGATGGGCGCGGAATGCGCTGACAGGAGCAGTAAAGGCTGGACGCAACGAGTTGCGCGCACGCTCTGCGCTGAACGAAAACGCTGACTTGGTTCCCGAACCCTCTTTTGTGCGAACCGTGAACGTGCGGCCGTCTATGTCGGTGACGATCCGGCTGTTGGTAATCTTGCCCAGAGACTGGCCCTGCGCTGCTCGATCGTTCCGCTGCTGACGAGCCCGCTTGCGGAAGCTCATTCTAGCGCCGTGATCGACTTTCTGTGGTTTGCCCATCCCATCCCCCTTTGTGGTGTAGAGTGTTGATCGGGTAGTTGTATGGCCATCATGGCCATTACGTCAATCATAAAATGGACATTGGCCATTTTTTATGGCCTTCGGTTGACAAAAAAAAATCCCACCAACCGAAGCGGGCGGGATTGATGGGCCGCGGGAAGGCCAATCTAAGGCTCATGATCCTTCACGTCTTCGAGCTTGTGCTCCGGTAGGTCATCGCGCGGCTTGCTGTCCGGCGGCGTCGGCTGGCACGGCGGGTGCTTGCCCTGGTTCGGGCTCGGCTTCATCTGGTCTTCGGACATGGGGTGACTCCCTTGGGGTTTGGGGGAGTCACCGGGGGGGGGGGCGCCGGGGTTGCGAAGATGATATTTCCTCTATTGAGGATACGGCGCTTATGAGAGCTTATAGCGGAGTCGAACTCCGTTCACCGTTAGCGGGCAAAATGCCTTTGGTTGAAAACCAAATCGTTCATCGCATTGAAAACATTATCCTGCGTCTGTTCGGAAAAGTACGACACAGCGAAGCGGTTTTGAGCGCGGCGGAGCGTCTTATTGGTCACGGTGTGACGTTTTAGCTGATCAAGGACGAGCATAACGTTAGCGCCATCCGAAGAATCATTTTTCAGTTCCGACCACAGCAATAAAGCCTCAAGCGCCTTTGATTCGCTCGTTCCTATGAATACAGCCAATGGCTTCGATGAGGGCGCTTGCACCACCACATCGGCAGGGCTATCCGGAAAAATCTCAGATACCTGAGGCCTTCCCACTACCACCGTTGCCTCTCCAGCGAAGTGTGATGCAATCGCACTCACTACCTCATCCTTGAAGACGTCCTCCACGTTTTTGCGGGTCAAAAAAGTCATGCGCTGGATGCCAATCATGAATTCGACAAATGGCAAAAGTCGCGCAGGGGTTTCTGCCTCAGAAAAAAATGGCGTATGAAATATAAACTCGTCTGCATCAAATGCTACGCCGCATTCGCTCGCATAATTATTCAATATAGAACGACGTGTTTCTTTGGAAAGATCAACACCAAGCATTTCTAGGTGAGATATGGTATCCCCAGAATCTTCTATTCTAACCATATTAAGATTATTTTTCGATTTAACAATATAAACCGTGATTGCTTCTTGATCGAAAAAAGAAAATGGGAAAGATACAGCTATGCCGATGGGCACTTTTCGGACGGTAGTCCCCTCGCAAAAGGCTTTGCACAGGCCATCCTTCATAGTAGTGACCCTTGGCTATCCACACAAAAAAACTTAAGCGCCCACTCCGTTGCCTCGCGCTCGGTAGCTAATCCCATATCAGAATCCTGGCGCTTTGAGGGATTAAATTTTGGCTGCCTAATGAGCTCTCGGTGGGTAAAATCATGCACACCTTTGGCGACCTTGACTGCGGCATGGCAATGCCACCCAGGCTCACTTGGATGGAACTCCTTAATGCATATAATCTTGAGAACGCCGCCTACTGTGCAAGCCAACGTGGCACGATAAATCTGCTTTCCAAGATTGAAATTTATCCAAATTTTGCAAGGCATGCCATTGGCTATAAAACCCACAATTCTCCAGCGATATGACGCCCCTTGCTTAATCGCCCCCCTACCGCGGCTAAGTAAAAACTCGTGAGCGGGCACCTTCCCAGCATGCCATTGCCCGATTGTTATGTCAGTTTTTTTAGCCTTGATAAGCGCCTTAGTCAGCATAAGCCATACCGCGCACCGTCAGCTTCACCATGCAATGCCCCACCCCTCACAACCTTCGCGCAAACCAAACCACCCGCCCGAGGATCTAGCAGCGGTCAGCCTCGACTTCGTAGGGTTTGAATTCGTCGTTCGCCGACCGGATGCGGAGCTTAGCTGGATCGCTGTCCCGGACCCGCTCCACGATCTTGCAGACAACGTAGTCCCCGTCGAACAACACGAAGATGCCTTCCATCCCTATGTTCTGCTTGCGGCGATCTACCAGAACAGTGTCGCCGCTACACAGGACCGGCTGCATCGACTGCCCCTCAACCTCAACCACCACCAGGTCTTCAGGACTCGCTCGCAGGTCGCGAGTGATGAAAGTTTCCTCAAAAAATTGCGGTGCCCCGAGGTGCGCGCCATCGATTATCCCGCCGCCTCCCGCCCCAGCCCTGACTTCCAGGGTAGGGATTGGCAGGTACCGCGGCATATCTGACCGAGATGCGAGCGCAGGAAGATCGGCGGTCGTCGCAACTGATTGCGATCGGCTCGGCTCAGGAATCGGCGATCCAACCGGGGCGTGCAGCGCCTCTTGGGGCACGTCCAGAGCTATGGCAATCTGTCTAGCGAACTGAGGTGAAACACCACGCTTCCCCTTGTCGATCTTGTTGAAAGTCGACGGGTCCATGTTGTCCGCCGCTCGAGCGACGTCCACTTGGTTCAATAGCCCACGGGCAAGGCGTATCTCCTGCACGCGGCTTTCGGGCTTATCCTCAGTCATATGTCCAGTCTGGCCATAAATGTCAGGAAAAAGATATTGCCGATGTGGCAATTATGATTGACGTATTGGCCATTACGGCCATATCGTATGGCCATGACCCTTGATGAATATCGAACTCAACAGAAAATCTCGGTGTCCGACCTAGCTGACCGGATCGGCGTGTCGGGCGAACATAAGGTGCGGACCGTCTATCGGTATCTTCGCCACGAGAGGATTCCAGGGCTCGGCTTGCTCAAAGCAATTGAAGACGCGACGGGCGGCCAGGTGACGATCCGGGATTTTCCGTCGTCGCCCGTTCGGATAGAGCGCCCGGCGCGGGAGGCGGTGGGATGAGCAACCTCACAGAACACCAAGCCCTGCGCCTCGTTCGTTCCAGCGCCATCACGCGCAACCGCGTTGCCAAGGCGTGCAGCATCCCGGTTGAAGCAATCGAAGGATGGACGCGTATTCCTGCGCCTTTCCGCGGGAACGTCGCGCGCGTGCTGGGCTGCACGATCACGTCGAGCACGCCAGTTCTGGAGGCGACACCATGATCATCAACTGCCTCATCGTCCTGCTGATCGTGGTCATCATGCTCATCGCAGGGTTCGTGTGCGCCGATTTCGACGATGACGACGACGATTTCATGATGGGGTTGGTTTGATGGCGGAACTCCAGATCAGTCGTAGGCCTAACGGTCAAATTGACTGGCCGTCACTGCGGCCTTTCATATCTGATCGCCTTTCTGCGGGCGAACGTGTTGTGGAAATCGCCGCCCGGATCGGGTGCACCAAACGTGCGGTGCATATGGCCGTTCTCCGCGACAAGCGAAAGTCGTCCCCTCGGACGCCGGCGCTGGGCGAGACGAAGAAGTGCGGCAATTGCGGTGTCTCTTTCGCGCGCCAGTCGAAACTGCTGACACGATGCCCGCCCTGTCGTGCTGAGTCTGTTCCGTATTTCTAACGCTATCGACTCCTTTAATCGAATTCCTGATCATCAAGGTGAGGTGTAGTGTTTTCGCGTCCCATCAATTCCCGTGAAACGAGCGAGGCGAGATACCCGCGGACCTGCAAGTCCGCGTTTGGGTATAGCGTCGCCCACGTTTTCGCCGTGATGATGAGCTGCTCTGCGATATATACGCCAAATTTTGGAGTCTCTACCGCTCCGTCAAAAATCTCCTTCACGTCTGATGTCTCCGTTGCCTGTCCACAAGGTCAACGTGGAGGTTCCGATGATGCTGGAGAGAGAAAAGTTTTCCGTGAGAGCAGAAAGATGCGTCATGAGCGCTTCTGATGCTGTCGCAAACAACGTGCAGGCATGGCTGCGTGCGATTGCCGAAACCCTCGGCCGCGTCAGCCTTAAAGAGACGTTCAATCATCTTTCCAAACAGACCGGGCTGACGCTTGGCCAAGTTAAACGCCTCTGGTACGGCGAATGGAATGTGATACCGGCCTACGTCTTTCTTGCCGTTGCGAATGCCTACAAATCCGCAATTTCGCGAGCTGTCGCCTACGCTGATCATCAGCGAGCCGTCTATGCCGCGCTCAGCAAAGAATGGGACGACACATGGGGAGATACGTTCTCCAGTTGCGCGCCAACTGGGTCCGAAAACGGTCAGTCTTTACCCTCAACCGAGCAAAGCGACTGAGGCTTCGTGCCGATGCGCTGAATGAAAAAGCGAACCGGCTTCAGGCCCGTGCTGATGCCATGGCTCAGGAGAATCTGCCGCTATGATCAGTCTTCGCTTATACCAGCAGGATGCTGTGGACGGTGTGCGGGCTGCATTCCGCGCCGGGTTTCGCGCGCCGTTACTTGTAGCCCCAACCGGCGCCGGGAAAACTGTGATGTTTTCCCATATCGCTCATGCAGCGATGGAGCGCGGGTCCAAGGTCCTGATCGTGGCGCACCGAAAGGAATTGATCCGGCAGGCGTCGCGGAAACTTAGTGAATCGAGCGTCCCGCATGGCGTGATCGCGCCCTGGTCTGAGCCAACAGGCCACCAGGTGCAGGTCGCATCCGTCCAGACGCTTGGTCGCCGCATCGCCACGCTCCCCAGGTTTGACCTGATCATTCTGGACGAGGCCCATCATGCAGTCGCAGGCACGTGGGCAAAGGTCATCGCATCTCAACCTCAGGCCAAAGTGCTTGGCGTGACCGCAACACCCGAGCGGCTTGATGGCCGAGGCCTTGGGGTGAGCGCTGGAGGGGTATTTGACGAGCTCGTTATGGGCCCGACGATCGACAGCCTCATTGAGGGTAAATTCCTCACCCCGTCGCGCGTGTTTGCGCCAAGCCTTCCGGACCTGTCGTCGGTCGGTAAGCAGGCGGGCGACTATGATACAGGCGACCTATCGCGCGTCATGTCCGAACCGAAGATCGTCGGCGATGTCGTTGCGCACTATGGTCGGCTGGCGCCCGGTCTGCCCGCGATCGCATTCTGCCCCCGTGTGTCTGACGCTCAACTGTATGCTGAGGCGTTCCGTGATGCAGGATGGCGTTCAATCGCTGCGTATGGCGCGATGCCTGCCGATGAGCGCGACCGGGCACTTTCGGGGCTTGCGAGTGGCGACGTGCAAATCCTGACCACATGCGATCTGGTTTCTGAAGGCCTGGACGTCCCATGCGTCGGAGCAGTCATCCTTTTAAGGTCGACCAAATCGCTTGGGCTTCATGTTCAGCAGGTTGGTCGCGGTCTGCGGCCGATGCCTGGGAAATCACACCTGATTGTTCTCGACCATGCTGGGAATACACTGAAGCACGGCCTGCCGGACACTGCGCATACCTGGTCGCTTGATGGAAAAAAAGCGCGCGACCCGAATATGGCTATTGCCACATGGCGATGCGGTCACTGCTTCGCGATGAACGCCGGTAAGGCTCGCGTTTGCGGAGAATGTCAGGGCCCGCGCGATCTCGATCAGGATGAGAAGGAAGATTCCGAGGCGAAGATCGAGGAGGCTCCAGGCGAGTTGGTTGAAGTCGATCACGCCGAACTCAACCGATGGCGAGAGATGAGCTTCAAGCAGGCGCTCAGGACAGCGCAGACCGATGCGGATCTTCGCGAGGTTGCCCGTGCTCGCGGATACAAGCCGGGATGGGTTCACAAGATCAAGGCCGAACGCGCTGCGCGTCGGGGGGCCGTGGCATGATCGCGCTGAACGAGGCCCAGAAGGCTGCGCTTAAAGAAATTCGGGCAGCGCAATCGTCGGGCAAACCGACACACCTTCTGACAGGCTACGCCGGCAGTGGCAAAACGACGCTGATGCATGCGGTTGCCCGCGCCTTTCAGGAGCGAGGGAATGAGGTTGTCGTATCGGCACCGACGCATAAGGCGACTGCCGTGCTTCGCTCAAAGGTCGATCCCTCGATTACCTGCCGAACGATCCACAGTCTGTTAAGCCTGCAGCCGTCACCTAACGGGGCTCAGACGGTGCTTGTGCGGTCTAAGCGCCCACAACCTATCTCATGCGATGTGGTGATCATTGACGAGTGTTCGATGATTTCTATCGAGCTTATGCGGTGGATACGGGAATTGATCCCACACTGCTTCGTGCTGTTCGTGGGAGATCCTGCACAGCTTCCGCCGGTCAACGAAATCGCCTCACCGTCATTCTCAATTACCTCGCGCTCGCACCTGGACACGATCGTGCGCCAGGCCGCCGGCAATCCAATTCTTGAGGCAGCTGGTCTCATACGCAGAAGCCAGAACAAGTTTGCGGACTGGTCGTGGATCATTGAGGCCAAGCGAGGCTCGGCTGGGGTCTTTATTCCGAAGGATCCACTCAACTGGATGAAGAAGGCGTTCCTGTCTCCGGAATTCGAACAGAACAACGACACGTTTCGCTTTCTGTGTTGGCGGAACAAGACGGTTCAGGAGGTCAACCAGATGGTCCGACAATGGAGATATGGCGAGGATGCTGATCTCAGCCCGTTCCGACCAGGTGAATCCGTGATCACCAGAGCGCCAATTTTTCAGGCTTCAGAATCTGATCATGGCGTGATGGAGCCGCGGATCGTCTTCACAACAAATGAGGAAATCTCGGTCGTCAACATAGAGCAATCCCGATTACGTTACGATTTTCCGGCCACGGATGAAATCGAAGCGTGGGCGACTGATCTGCCTACATGGAAAATAACCCTGCGCGGGAAAACCCCAGAGAACAATGAAACCGAAGTCACCGCGCACATGGTCTCCGACGACGCCGCTCTTCGTGCAACAGATGGTCGCTTGCTGCGTGAGACCAAGGCGGATGGCGCACGATGGAAGCACCGCTTCGGATTCAATAACGCGCTCCTGAATCTCACCGCTATCTACGCGATGACGGTTCATACTTCGCAGGGCAGCACTTTCAAAAACGCGTTCGTGGATATCGGCGACATTCGCTGCCGGGAGCGCGACTGCCTGCTTGAGTCGCAGCAGTTGAGTTACGTCGCCCTGACACGCGCCACTGACATGGTGTTCCTCGTCAATGCGGGGGCGGCTGCGCGCTCAACCCCGAAGGCCCCGGTGCTTGCATGACCGAAGCGCAAATCCAAGCCGAAATCCTACTTCGGTGTGGATCAATCCGCGGCGTACGACTTTTCAGAAATCTCGTGGGCGAGGGCTGGGTCGGCAGGATCGCCGATCGTGGCCGCAACCATGTGACTCTCGTCAACCCGCGTCACGTCAGTTTCGGGTGGTGCCCAGGATCATCCGACCTGCTCGGTTGGCGCGCGCGGATCGTTACCCCTGACCTTATCGGCACGCAGATCGCGCAACTCGCTGCGCTTGAAATAAAAGGCCCTCGGACTCAGGTCGAGCCATCCCAACAAAACTGGCATCGCGCCCTTATATCCGCCGGTGCCCTGTCCGGCATCGTTCGCTCTACTGACGAAGCGCAAGCAGCGCTCGGACTGGTGACAGCATGATTCCATTTGACCAGATTAACGCGGTAGCGCTGTCGCAGCTGCCGTCTCTGCTTAACGAATGGCTCCCGAATGGTCGCAAGCAAGGCCATGAATTCGTTGTCGGCGGCATTGACGGCGCCCCTGGGCGCTCCCTGTCCATCAACCTGAACACATGCCAGTGGTCAGACTTCGCGGACGGCGAACTCAAGGGTGGTGACCCGATCAGCCTTTATGCTGCAATATTCCACGAGCGCGACCGGGTTCGTGCCGCACGAGATCTAGGGCGCAAGCTCGGCGTATCAAGCGATACAGTCGACCCTGCGCCGGTGCACCGGGTTCCGGCTCCGATCTCCGACTGGTCTCCAAGCCTTCCACCCCCCGATGCCCCCACCCCCGATCTGTCCAGATGGGACCTGGTTTACCCATATCGAAATTCAGAGGGGCAAATTGTCAGATATGTCCTGCGCCGTAACGCCACCGAGCATGACCGCAAAAAGATCATACCCCTCACATGGGGAACGCTGAAAGGCGAAACGGGCTGGCACCAGCGTCACCCCGCCTCACCGCGCGCGCTCTATGCCCTTGATCGTATTGCGGCGTGCGAGACGGTTCTGATCTGTGAGGGTGAGAAGTCTGCCGACGCTGCCCAGCGTATGCTGCCTCGCATGGCCTGCACAACATGGACTGCCGGCACAGGGAATGTCGCGAGTTCTGACTGGTCGTCTCTGCACGGGAAAAAGGTGATCATCTGGCCTGATAACGACGATCCCGGACTGAAGGCGGCGAGTGAGATTGCCGAGATGCTCGCTCAAATTGCCTCGACCGTCCGGACCGTTGACGTGTCAGACATGGGCCCTGGTGAAGATGCGGCCGACCTTCAGACCGACAATATCCGGGACTGGCTGCAGCCGCGGATCGGTCCGATCACTTGCGGGACGGCCGTCAAAATCGCAACAGCGATGCCCCCTATCGTTATGGCCGGCCGGCGTGCGGCTGGAATTGATCCGATCCAGGTTCGTGCCGGGGAGATTGATCTGGCCGCCACCGCCGGCGAGCGGGCTCTGATCGCAGCCAACGCCCCTGTGTTTCAGCGCGGGTCCGATCTGGTTCGGCCAGGGCGCCGCGATGTTGCTGCGGCGAATGGTCGTATGACACTCGCGGCGTGCCTGGTGGAAGTGACACCGCCCGCGATGGTTGACCTGCTGTGCCAGGCTGTCGAGTGGCAGAAGTGGAATAAGCGCGCCGGAGAGTTTGTACAGATCGACCCGCCTCGTGAGGTGGCTGCCGTGATTATGGGGCGCTCTGGTGTCTGGGCGTTCCGTCCACTCGCAGGGGTTATCACCACACCGACGCTACGGCCTGATGGCTCGCTTCTGTCTGCGCCTGGCTATGACGCAGAGACCCGGCTTTATCACGTTGATGATCCCACACTTGAGATTAGCGTGCCCGCACCCTCCCGGTCAGCTGCCGAGACAGCGCTGTTTGATCTGAACTGCCTTCTGGACGAGTTCCCATTTGCGACCGACGTGGACCGGGCCGTCGCGCTCTCCGCGATCATCACGGGCGTTTGCCGAGGCATGATGCCGGTCTCACCGCTGTTTGCGTTCCGCGCCACCACGCCAGGTTCCGGTAAGTCGTTCCTGGTCGACGTCGCCAGTGTCGTCGCCACCGGCCGCGTCTGCCCCGTCACAAGCGCGGGGGAAGATACCAACGAAATGGACAAGCGGCTGGCCGGGCTTCTGCTCGCGGGCTACCCGATTATGTCGCTGGACAATATCAACGGTGAACTCGGTAGCGATCTGATGTGTCAGGCGATCGAGCGTCCGATCATCCGGATAAGAGAACTCGGGTCATCATCGTCGACAGAAATCGAAAACCGGTCGGTGATTTTTGCCACCGGTAATGGCCTGCGCGTGAAGGGCGATATGACCCGACGGACTGTGCTTTGCACGCTTGATCCGGGAATGGAGCAGCCGGAACTGCGCGAGTTCTCCGGCAACCCGATCCAGCAGGTCGTCGAAAATCGCGGGAAGTATGTCTCATGCTGCCTCACGGTCGTTCAGTCGTGGATGGCATCGGGAGAAAAATCGGCACTCTCGCCCCTAGCGTCCTTCGAGGTCTGGAGCCAGACCGTGCGGGCGGCCCTCGTATGGCTAGGCCAGAAGGACCCGTGCCGCTCGATGGAGTCAGCGCGGGAAGACGATCCCGAAGGCGCTGAGCGGCGCGAGGTGATCTGGTTGTTATCTGAGGCGCTTGGGGTCGGGCCACAATTCGCCAAGAGCGTGCGCGAGATAGAGGATATGGCGAACATACCCGGTGTCGACGAGAGCGGCTCGAGGTCAGGTTACAGGTATCCAGATTTACGCGACGTCTTGCAGAGGATCGCCGGGACGCCGAACGGGAAGCTCAATTCCCGAAAATTAGGTTGGTGGCTCACAAACAATAAAGGAAGGCTTGAAGATGGATTAATGCTTGTCGGCCGGGAAACCTGGCGTAAGACTAAAGAATGGTATGTCGAGAAACCCTGAGCTCGGATTTCACGGGTTTTGAATGTGCTGATGAATTTATTTCGCACTAAAAAACACGGGTTTCACGGGTTTCAAGGGTTTATTTTTCCCAACGCACGGAAATTCGCATGCGAAATCTCACCCGCCTAGATTTTTATACCCTTTAAACCCGTGAAACCCGTGTTTTGGAAAAGAGATATGAAAATCCTTGAAATGGATATGCTATCTAAGGTTACTAATGCTTAGTTTGTGACGTTTGGGAACAAGGCCGTGTCACTCACTGAAATTAGACATCAGTTGGATATTGGAAATCCTTTGGGTTTGTTTCTCAAGGCGTGCGCCACCAATCCGAAGGGGAAGATAAATTCCACAACGCTATCGGTTTGGTTGCTTCGCCATCGCAGGACCAAGACTGAGACTGGAACAATCCACCGCTTGTCGTTGAACGGAGGACGCGGAGGTGCCAGCGAGTGGGAACTGAACGCGAATTTCTGATCTGCTAACCCGCCACTGCCCGAGAACACGCCAATATGAACACAGCCACCCTCACCCGCCGACCCCGCCTCATCGTCCCCACGGCTGCCGATAACGGGCCGACGGCGGAACGTATAGCCAAGGGGGATTACGAGGACACCAAGGCGCCGAAGGGCAAGCCGACCCGCCGTCGGGCGTATACGGTGCAGGCGTTGCACACGAAGGGCGACATCACGAGCGAGGCGGTCGAATATGCCGGACGCTGGGTATCGGATTGGAACTTCGCGCGAGACGGCTACACGGACGGCACAGCGGAGCCTCTGCCGGACGGTTACGTGCGCGGCGACGTGCATACCTGGTTCGTGTCTCGCGGCCGCGCCAGCGAGCGTCTGACGCGCATTCGGGAGATCATCGGGGATGGCGCACACGAGCGTTTGCTGATGATGCTCGGTCACGGGGCGTCTTTCACCGAGATGGCGAAGGTGCTGATCCCTGAGCTGAACATCTCCAGCGCGACGACCCGAGTGTCGGCACAGTGCGCCACGATCCTGAACATCCTGCCGACGACTTACAGGGCGGCCGTGAAGGCGCAAAAGGACGCATGGGACAGGCTGCAGGTTGCCGCGAAATGAGCGCTTGTACTCTTGCAGAACATATGCCAAGATTCGTTCAAATTGACGAATTGCGCCCAGATACGGCGCACTCAGTCCGGGTGAGAGACGCTTTCCTGGCATCTGGCACGGATACCCAAAGCCCAACCTCCCTACTCTGCTGGTCCCGTCGGGTATCAAACCCGCAGACATGGGCAAACCGCGTCTCTCGGCAAACGCATAGCGGTAAGGCGGTAGTGCAATTGAAGGCGGAACGGGCGGCCAGGTCACTTCCCCCGACCCAACGCTCAGGCGTACCCGTTCCTCTGCGCGGCATAGCTTAGCCTCGCCCCAAAAGGAATTCATATGTGCGAGATCGGCGTCGCAGTGTGGGTTCGGTGATTTCGAAGAGTGGAGATTTGTGATGGCTGGGCGTAAGGGTCCGGTCGTTGAGAAAGCCCCCCCGGGGCGTCCGACGAAATACAGTCCCGAACTTGGGGATCTGATCTGCACGGAAATCTCCGAGGGGAAGAGCCTCCGCCTTATCTGCGAACCACATAACATGCCTGATCGGCGAAGTGTGTTTCGCTGGCTCCGTGAACATGATGAGTTTTGTCACCAATACGCGCACGCACGCGAGGCTGCGGCCGATCACTTCGCGGAGGAAATTGTCGAGATTGCGGACCAAGCAACCGACAAGGAGGATGCTCCAGCGATCAAGGTGCGCGTTGACGCCCGTATGTGGGTTGCTTCCAAGTTGCGCCCCCGCGTCTACGGCAACATCGCTGCGATCCAGCACTCTGGCCCTGATGGCGGCCCGATCCGAACGGCAGCCACGATCGCACACACTGACCTAGCGAAGCTCTCAGATGACGAACTTGCGAAGTTCTATGCTGAGAAGGTTGAGTCTCCTTGACCGTCTGAGCCGAAGCCCTGACGCGCAAGCTGCTGAACTGGAGATGTGCCGACGAAACGTGCTGCACTGGTTCGATAACTGGGCGTGGACATACGATCCGCGTGCGGCGAACGAAACACCGAAACGGCCTTCCTACATGCCGTTTGACCTGTTCCCTCGGCAGCGGGATATGGTTCGCTTCCTGGATGCCCGTCTTGCCGGGCGTGAGGATGGGCTGATCGAAAAGAGCCGTGACATCGGCTTCACATGGGTCGCGGCAGGATACGCGCTGCACAAATGGCTTTTCGTTGACGGTTTCAAGACGACGTTCGGTAGTCGAAAAGAAGAATACGTCGACCGGCTCGGCGACCCCGACAGCATTTTCGAGAAGATCCGGCTACTGCTCTACCGCATGCCGTCGTGGATGCAGCCAGAAGGATTCTCGTCCGCTGTCCACGATAACCATCTGCGTATTCTGCACCCGCTGAACGGCAACGTCATTCGCGGTGAAGCTGGCGACCAGATGGGGCGCGGTGGGCGATCGACCCTCTATTTCGTCGATGAGGCGGCGTTTGTTGAGCGGGCAGAAAAGGTTGACGCTGCGACGAGCGCAAACACGGATGTGCGCATTTGGGGGTCGACCGTCAACGGCGTCGGAAACCTGTTCTACCGCAAACGCCACGGGCAACTTCGGGAAGAGCAGATATTCCGCTTCCACTGGTCTGATGATCCGCGGAAAACTCCGGAGTGGGCCGTTAAGAAGCGCGCCGGGATAGACGAGGCCGCCTGGGCTGCTGAATACGACATCGACTATGCGGCCTCGATTGAGGGCCTGTGCATCCCAGCGAAATATGTGACAGCAGCTCAAGAGATCGCTGGTCTGATGAAGATTGAGCCGTCGGTCAGCGGTATTGCTGGGCTCGACGTTGGAGCGGGTGGAGACAAGAGCGTCTTTGTGGCCCGATTTGGTCCGGTGGTGATGCTGCCGCAGTCTTGGGGTGATCCTGATACGATCGAGACAGCGCACCGGGGACTTGAGGCGGCGCAAGATGCTAGAGCATCGCGTTCTGACGGTGCGCCTTGTTCGGTTGCTCTGCTGAATTTCGATAGCGTTGGCGTCGGGGCCGGTGTCGTTGCTGCTCTGGCTCGCGCTGAACGCCCAGGGTTGAAGACGCACGGTGTCAACGTTGGTGAGAGTCCATCGGAGACGCAGTGGCCCGATGGCGAGACCTCAAAAGAGAAGTTCGCCAATCTGAAGGCCGAAGCATGGTCTCTGGCGCGGGAACGTTTCAAAGCGACATACGAAATGGTGCTCTTCTTGCGCGGGCAGCCGGGCGGCCAGAAGCACGATGTGTCCAACCTGATTTCGATACCAAGGTCCAGCGAAGGCGCTGAGGCCTCTGCCCTCGCTTCGCAGTTGTCGGCACCGAAGCGGTTTCGCGATGAGCGCGGCAAGATCATGATCGAGAAAAAGGCTGATCTGCGGAAACGGGGTGTTTCATCGCCCGATCATGCTGAGGCTTTGGTGCTGACGTTTGTGCCTGCGCCTGCGCCACCCGAGCCTGCCAAGTTCATTTACGTCAAGCGCCGATAAGGTTCCGAATGTTCGATACGATTGCCAAGACGATCGGGGGCCCGTCCGGACTCCCCGAGAGGGCAGCGCGTATCACGGTTCTGACCAAGGTTCTCGAAGGTAAGTTCTACGACAAGCTGCTGCACGAGTTTGAGAAAGAGGAAGACAGCGCGGGTGAATATATCCCGCTGCAGCACCGCAAGCCGTCCGTTCGCTATAACCTTTGCCGGATGGTGGTCGAAGACAGCGTGGCCATGCTGTTCGGAGAGGATCGCTTCCCGGTCGTGCATAGTGACGACGAGAACACCCGAGAGCGTCTTTCAGACATTTTCGACGAAAGCAACTTCTCGGAGAACATGATCGACGCCGCGATGCGCGGATCGGTGGGCTCTGTCGCGATCCTGATGCGCGTGCTGGGCGGCCGGGTGTTCTGGCAGCCGATGAGCACGATTTGCCTGACGCCCGAGTGGAATCCAGAGGAGCCGGACAAGCTTCTGAGGGTCACTGAACGGTATCAGGTGCGCGGCGAGGTGTTGCGGGGCCTCGGTTACCTCATCTCCGATGACGATGTTTCGGTCTCCTTCTGGTTCCAGAGAATCTGGGATTCCAATGCCGAGACCTGGTTCTCGCCGCTCAAAGTTGAAGACCTCAACAATGGGAAGAAATTCGAGCCGGATGCCGAAAGAAGCGCGCAGCATGATCTGGGCTTTTGCCCTGTCTACTGGGTGCGCAACCTGCCGGGCGGCGATGAGATCGACGGAGCGTGCACCTTTGAGGCGGCGATCGAGACGCAGATCGAAATTGAATATCGCCTCAGCCAAGGCGGTCGCGCGCTGAAATACGCGTCAGACCCGCTGATGATGATCAAGGACCCGGCGCGCGGCGATGGCGGGGACATGGTCCGCAGCGCCAGCAATGCCATCATGGTCGGCGAAAATGGCGACGCCAAGATGCTGGAGATCGACGGCGCTTCGACGACTGCCGTCATTGAGTTCTGCCGTGTGCTCCGCGAAATGGCGATCGAGGCCATCCATGGCAATCGCACGAGTCCGGAGAAGCTGGCTGCTGCTCAGTCAGGGCGCGCGATGGAGTTGCTGCATCAGTCACTGATCAATCTGACGGACAGGCTGCGACACTCCTACGGGCGAGCGGTCCTTGGGCTGGCACAGATGGTTATAGCCGCAAACGCGAAGATCGAACTGACCGCGCATGGTGAGAAGATTGCCCGCGGTTCCTTGAAGCGGCAGCGGTTGAAGCTGCAATGGGGACCATACTTCGCAGCGACCATTCACGACGAGCAGATGATGACCGAGACGCTTGGGTCGCTCAAGCGGAACGGACTGATCAGTCGCGAAACCGCCGTCGAGCGTGTCGCTGATTTCGAAGATATCCCCGATGTACAGGAGGAAGTGAAACGCATCCTCGCTGATCAGGCATTGGAAGATAAGCGCCTCGCCGCGCAACCCGGCGTGGGCGTCAAGGCTGGGTTCTCGGAAGAGGTCTAGTTGGTCGATAGCAGTACTGCCGGACGGGGTGCTGCAACACAAGGCGGTGGACACCGCATCAGGGCGCGGACGCGCAAGGACACATCATGACACTCGAAGAACTCCAAGCGGAGAATGCGAACCTGCGCACTCAGGTTCAGACCCTTGAGGCCGCGCAGGAGCGCGTCAACAAGGAGAGCAAAAGCCATCGGTTGAACGCAGAATCGTTCCAGCGCCAGGCCGATGATCTCCGCACGCAGTTGGAAGCTGCAACCAAAGAGCGTGACGCACTGACTGCTGCGCACTCGACCGAAGTTGAGAAGATCAAGGTCGATCTGACAGCTCGCGCGACTGCAGCGGAAACGGCAGCCACCGAGGCCAGCACTAAGGCTCAGCAGCGCATGCTGCAGGCTGATCTTCGGGTCGCAGCGCGCGACGCCGGGATGGTCGATCTCGATGGCCTCAAGCTGCTCGACCCCCAGGCCTTGAAACTGGGTGACGACGGCAGCGTGCAGAACGCAGCAGAAGTTCTGACGCAGATGAAAGAGGCGAAGCCGTATTTGTTCGGCACGGCGTCGACCACCAGCACGTCCAAACCCCCTCCACAAGAGCCCGGTAAACCCGTTCACACCTCGCAGATGAAGACGCGCGAAGAGCGTCAGGCTGCGGCGCGCGCTGTGGGTATCGAGACGAGCTCAATCCTGTAACTCGCGGATCGCTGAAGCGAACGCGGGCGCACCCCGCGCTGATGGGCAGATGCCCGGCGCAATTAATGGCATCTCCCAAAAGGAACCCGCCACATGGCAATTTCGAATTTCCCCGTTTCCCTCCAGCCCGCAATTCAGCAGGGCTTCTTGGAGCACAATTTCGAGCAGGCCCTGCGCTCGAAACTCGCTTTCCGCATGGTTGCGGACAAGGAAGTGTTCCAGACCAACATTGGTGAATCCATCACCAAGACCCGCATCGGCCTGCTGCCGACCGCCAAGACGCCGCTGAATGTTACGGCGGTGTCGCCCACAGCCGGCACCGCTGCGAAGCTCGACAATGGCCTGACGCCCAAGGCTCAGTCGCTCGAGCAGTATACCATCACGCTGAACGCCTACGGCGATACGATGGATCTGGACGTCAAGGCGCAGCGCGTGGGTATCGCGAATCGGTTCGTGCAGAACGCCATTTCGCAGGGTGAACAGGCCGCTCGCACAATGGATGAGTTGGCGCGTGACGCCCTCTATTACGGCGACCAGAACATTGCTGGCGGGTACCTCTCGGGCAACACGTTCATCACCGTGGCTTCGACCGCCACGAGCGTTCAGGTGAACGACGTTCGAGGTTTCCAGCGGGTGCCAGTCAATGGCGTTCCGATGCCCGTCTCGACCACCTATCCATTGCCGGTCCTGATCAACGGCAATTCCTACATCGTCACTAATGTGTCGGTCGATGCGACGAACACATCGACAAACTACGGAGCGGCATCCGGAACCCTGACACTGACTTCGGCCCTGTCGTCGGCTGACGGTGCCGTTGGGATCGCCATCGTTTCGACGATTGCCCCGAAGATCATCCGTCCGAATGGCCGCACGGCCTATGGTGGCCTGATTGCTGCCGATCAGTTGCTGATGTCGACGATTCTGGACGGCGTATCGCGCCTGCGCTCAAACGCAGTGCAGACGGTCAATGGGCTTTACAACACCTATGTCGATCCGGTGTCCTCTCGCCAGCTTTTCGCTGATCCTGACTTCAAGCAGTTGTTTCAGGGGGCTGCTTTCGAGGCCGCCTTCGCGAAGGGTATCGTCGAGCAGCCGTTCCTGGGTGTCCGGTTCATCCAGACGAACGAAACGCCGGTGTTCAACCACCCGACCATCAGCGGGGCAACAGTCCGCAATCCGATCATCGTTGGCCAGGGCGCGCTCATTGAGGGCAATTTCCCCATTGGGCAGGATGAAGGTGCGGCTGACCCGGTTGGCGAAACCATGATGAAGGACGGCGTGCGCTATGTCGTTCGTCCGCCGATCGATCGCCTTGGTAACATCGTCACGCAGTCGTGGAACTGGGACGGTGGCTTCTGCACCCCGACGGACATCACCACGACCCCGCAGACGATCCCGACCGCCACCAGCGCCGCCCTCAAGCGCGCCGTCGTGATCCAGCACTTCGCGGCGTTCTGATGGTCGAACGCCAGGGAAGGACGGCGCGCCGCAATGAGGCCGCCGATCCTGTCCGCCACGGCCCTCTGCCGAATCACGTAGGCATGGCCATGGATAATGTCACTGTCGGCTACAATGGTGTGACGGTGACATTTCAGAAGGGAGCCGATGTCCGGGCAGATGACGGTCTGTATGACCTGCTGACCAGCCTCGACGCTCCGATAGTCTGGGAATGACGCTATGTCGGATACGACCAGCCCGACGCCGCTGACCGACGCCGAGCGGGTCGATATCCGGCGCTTCATGGGGTTCCCGGCATACGGGTCAGGCCCAACGCTTGACCCGTTCTTCCGAACCTTCGCGATGTATCCCGATCTGGAATGGCGATTGAGCAATCTCCAGCCCGGTGAGCTTGTCGTAATCCGGGCGCGCCTGGCAGCGCTCTACACGGCTGAGACCGGACTTGAGTCGGTGGGCGACAACCTCGACACGGCTTCAGCCAGCGTCTGGGTGCATAACCCCCGGGAATTTGCCGACCGCGTCGCTTTTTTTGACGGTCTGCGTCGTCGCCTTTGCCAGTTCATCGGCATTGGGCCCGGTCCTGAACTCCGCCGCAGCTCCAGCAACACACGACTGATCGTATAGGAGGACGTAATGTCCCAGACAGATGACGACTTTGCAGTCGACAGCTATGCTCCAATGCATGGGCACCACAATGTCATCATGACCGCGTGGGCAAAGGTTTCGGGCGGTCTCGTTGAAGCCATCGCCGTAATCCCCGCGCATCTCGCGCATCCGTTCAGCGAGCATGAGGCAGCAGGCGGACGCGTGGTGAATGTCACCAGCGTGCCGTGTGCCGTCGGGTATGTGGTCGACACACACGGCAACGTCGCGCCGCAGGGCACGAGCCCGATGCCCAGTCAGGGCGCTCAGGCGGTGATGACGCAGGAAGTCGCGTCGTCGGCGCAGGATGAAACTGTAGCCACGGAGAGCGAGCCCTCCCTCGAGGAACAGCCGCACCCCGAACTCCCACCGCCCGATAAGCCCGAAGGCGAGTGATGCGGGCGTGCGCGTGATGGTTTTGAGGGGTTGACGATGAAAACGGTAGAAAAGCGATTATCCCTTCTGACCGGGTGCACTTTCATGGGCATTCTTGCTGCAAAGGAACGTCTCCAAAGGCGCAACCTTGGTGACAGGGATGTTCATTACCGCATGATTATTCCTCAGAAAGCTGCCCGCATACTTATGCGTGATCCTGATTTTGTGGGAATGGTCCGTGGTGCGCCTATCCCATTACAATCTGAACCAAACACCGTGACGGTAATGGGCATGGAAATTGTATTCGCTGGCATCCGACGCTCCCCAAAACGTAAAGAGCATCGCTGATGGACCAGGCCACGCTCCAGACGAAAGTCGCCAAGGGCTACGGTAAGGCTGCTGTCCGCCTCGGCGCGACGACGACGCAATACCGCCCCACGAGCGTGGCCACACCGCTCGGCACCGCGCACGCGACATTCCTTGCTGCGTTCAACAACGATGCCGGGTTCTCGTTCAAGCAGCCGACACCGTGGGGCAAGCCTATGGTGTATGGACTGTTCGACACGACCGACGTTGCTGCCGGGGATCTTCTGGTCTCTGGCAGCGACACCTATTTCGTGGCCCGGTTCGAGGCCTATCAGCCGCCGCTGTGCGTGCTGTGCAATAACGCGCTGACATTCTCGCCCGGCACGACCGGATCGAACGGGTCAGCATCATCCGGCACGTGCGCCGTCGCCGGGGTCCAGCCGGGATATAGCGGCATCGCAGCATCGGAAGGCGCGGTGACCGGGGCGTGGCCATGCTCGCTCCTGCTGCGTCGGATCGGGCAGGTCCCGAACTCCGGCATTCCCGGCGCGCAGAAGCCCGGCGATTACGAAATTCTCCTGCCGATCATGCCTGATTTCCAGCCCGAGCCGTATATGACCGCCGTTGACCGTAACGGCCAGATTTACACGATCGAGGCCGTCGAGATTTCGCAGTTCGGCTATAAACTCTGGGCCGTGGTGCAGCAGTTCTGATGAGCGACATTTCGGACGTTGCCACCGGCCTTGCCATGACGATCGCGGGGATCGTGTATCCGAATGGCCCATCTCCCGTCACCGGGTCGATTACCGGGCGGCAGACGATCGTGCGCCGGGGCTGGGTTCTGGCTGGGGATCGTGGCCCCAAGAACCCCTGCTCGATCGACAATGGCGTCGACATCATCACTGTTCGCACACTCGGCCCATCGACGCAGGAAATGCCTGCTGATCTGGGCGCGCCGTGGCGGACATGGAGCACGGTTGCGTCAACAGTCACGTTGACGGTCTCCGGCAACAGCGTGACAGTCTCGATCCCCGATGGCGCAACACCGAGCGGCATTGTTGGCGTGAAAATCGTGGCTGATGCCAGCGGCGCGCTCCCGGACAATTCCAGCGCGACCTATCTGGTCACGTCCGCAGACACCGCGGCCAGCATCGCTGTTGGTCTCGCTGCGCAATTCCCCGGGTCGTTTACCTCGGGCGCGACGCTGACGATCCCGAACGCGACATCCCTGACAACTGCGACGGGCGGAACCGGGCTTTCCGTTCGCGTGCTGTCGCGTCAGGTGCAGAACTTGACCGTTTCCGTCTGGTCGAATAGCTGGCAGGCACGCGATGCGCTCGGCAAGGCGATCATCACCGGCCTGATGTCGGTGCTCTGGTTCCCGGCCTATGACGGTTGGGGCGCGACGCTGACGAAAGCGCCGGGGTCCATCGAGGTCGACGCGATGCTGAACCAGGGGATCTGGCGGCGTGATATCCAGATCGCCGTTCGCTACGACACGATCGAAACCCAGACGGGCAGTTCGATGGTGTTCGGGACCGGCATGACGTCGAATGTCTCCAGCGGGCGCGTTGTGCTGCAGCCGTTCGGTGCGACACCGCCCGTCACAGGCGCGATCAGCGACGGCAACGGGACATTCTACCAGGACGCCGCGGGCAATCTCGTCTTTGGCGTCCAGCAACCCTATTCCGGGATCATGGTCGACGCCAATGGCAACGTGATCCTCGACAGCGCCGGCAATCTGGCCGGCAACCCTTCCTAAAACAGCGAGCGCAAAACATGAGCGATAGCAGCTCCGGCACGAGCACCGTGACCGGCGGGACAAGTGCGTCCATCGATACCGTCAGCAGCGGGGCCACGACTGTCTCCGGTGCGTCCGGCAGCGCGACAACGGTGACTGGCGGAGCGTCGTCCGCGGTCACCACGGTCAGCGGCGGGTCGTCCACGACGGACACCGTGTCCAGCGCGTCGGCCGCGATCTCCTACAGCTATGTCGTGCGCTCGCCGTTCGGGTCGAACGCGATCGGGACGATCATCAAAGATGCCGCCACGATCGAGGCTCTGACAGCCAGCGGCCAGATCGCCAATTGCACGCGGTTCCTGCCGCAGACTGTCACCGGAGGCGCTTCGTAATGGCTAGAATTTATGCTTCAGGCGCTTTGAATACCACCGCTCTCGTCGTTCCGAACCTCTACGTTCAGATCGTCCCGCCTGCCACGCTGCAGAACGGTGTTTCGACCGGCCGGATCGGCATTGTCGGCACCGCCGGATGGGGGCCGGTGAATACGCCGATGGTCGTTGGCACCATGAGCGACTACATCGCCACGTTCGGAACCAAGCAGGCGTTAACGTCGGATGCCGGTCTGACCGTGGATATCGCCATCCTCCAGGGGGCGTCTGACTTCCGGGTTGTGCGCGTCACGGACGGCACCGATACGGCGGCGAGCGCGATTGCCGATATTTTCGTTGGCACAGGCAATCTGGCGACGCTTACCTGCAAATACACAGGCTCTCTGGGCAACAATAACACCTGGTCATTGAGCCTCTCGTCCAAACCGAGCACCGCAATCTTCTTCGTGAAGAATACAAGCACGGGGGTGTCGGAATCTTTCACGATCCCGACGACCGGCACTTCGATCTCCACAGACAACTTTGTGGCTGCGATCAACGGCACTGATGGCGTCAACACGCCGAGCAATATCTTCATTGCGTCGCCAGCATCGACCGCGAGTTCGGTCGACGTATCGACGACCCGGACCGGCGCCTGTCTCGGCGGGACAGATGGAGGCGTGCCGGCGGACACGGACTTCATTGGGGTGGACGGCACGCCCCGCACGGGCATGTATGCGCTCCGTGGGCAGGGGTGTGCGATCAGTTTGCTGCACAGCCTGAGCATCAACACGTCTTGGACCACACAGGCCTCATTCGGCCTTGGTGAAGGCGTCTATATGATCGCCTGCGGCCCGTCGGGTGAAACGATCAGCAACGCGGTCGCCACGAAATCCTCCGCCGGGCTCGACAGCTACGCCGTGAAGGTGATGTTCGGCGACTGGCTGTGGTGGCAGGACGATACGAATGGCCTGATGCTGGTGCCACCCCAGGCGTTCGTGGCTGGCCGCCTTGCAGCGCTGACGCCCGCACAGTCGAGCCTGAACAAGCAGATGTATGGCATTGTCGGATCGCAGAAGTCGGGCCTGGTATCGAGCGGGGGTGCCCTCACCTATTCCGATGCGGAACTCGAGGCCCTGTTCGATGCCGGGATTGACGTGATCTGCAACCCGGCACCGGGCGGTTCCTACTGGGCAGCGCGCTCGGGCCATAACTCGTCCAGTGTGGCGACGACCAACGGCGACAATTACACGCGCATGACCAACTACCTGGCCGAGACGTTCGTGACGGGCATGGGCACGTATGTGGGTGAGCTGATCAACTCGACGCTGTTCACGAACATCCGTTCGACGATGCTGGCCTATCTGGGTGGCCTGCTCTCTCAGGGCATCCTCGGGTCGACAGACGGCAGCACGCCGTATGCTGTGGTTTGCGATACGACCAACAACCCGGCCGCGCGGACGGCGCTGGGTTACGTCCAGTGTGACGTGCAGGTCCAGTATCAGGGGATCAATGAGAAGTTCATCGTGAATCTGCAGGGGGGTAGCTCTGTGACTGTCTCCACTGCTTCGGGGAGTGTGTGAGGATGGCCTACAAATATACGATTGGCCGTAATACCACTCTGGTTCTGGTTTACGCTGGATCGACCGTTCAGATCGATACCGTCACCGGGTTTAAGGCGACGCCGGAATATAACCGCCAGCGGGTCAACCCGTTGAACGGCATTCCAGCAGAACTTTCCGTGCCGAACGGCTGGCGTGGTTCCTTCAACGCCACTCGGTCATCTGACGCATTGGATGCTCTGATTGCGGCTATCGAAGCGGGGTTCTGGAGCGCCGGAACCATCAATACCGGGACCATCTATCAATACATCACTGAGGCAGATGGTTCTCAGACCACATACGAATTCATCAACGTCACGCTTGAGCTTTCGGATGGCGGCGACTACCGCGCTGAAAATCCCGTGACGCAGACGCTATCCTTCTTTGCTGGACAGAGGACCAAAATCTCGTGAGTGAAGCTCAGACACCATCGCAGAAGATCATTGAAGCCGCCGCACAGACCGAAGATATCACGGACTCGCTGGGCCGTGTCCTGACGGTTCAGCGGACGACCAAGCTGGAAATGCGGCGTCTCACCCGGGTTTGCGGTCCGGCTGCGGACATTGATCGCTGGTTCGGGGAGGCCATGCTGGCGGTCCAGGTGCGCGCGATTGATGGCGCGAAGATGATGTTTCCTATCTCGGCCGAAACCACCGATGCGCTGGTTGCTCGCGTCGACAATGAAGGCCTTCTGGCCGTGCAAGAATGGGCGATGCGCGGCATGGAGGTGCCGCAGGAAAACCCTCAGACATAGCCGCTGATGACGATCTGAGATGGCGCCTCTATCTCGTTTCCAAGAACATACCCTTCGATGTGGCCATGTCGCTTGGGGACGAGACCATGTTGGCGTGGGGCATCGTCTTGGGTGAGCTTGAGAGCGGAAAGCAGTTCAACTGGGAAACCAATGAGTGGCCGACATGACGATGGATCTGTCTGCATTGGAATTCATCGCCAAACTCGGCGAGATGGTCATTGAGACCGAGATCGCGACCCATGAAGGTTTAGAGCGCGCGGGTCAGATCGTCGAGCGCGAGGCCAAGGCGGAGATCGGTCACTATCAAGAGGCCGCAGGGCCTTTTCAGGCGTGGCAGGAGCTTGCCGAGAGCACGAAAGACGACCGCGTAAAGCACGGCTACAGCGAGAACGATCCGCTACTGCGCGAAGGCGACCTGCGCGACAGTATCGAGCACAAAGTTGAGGGTCACACTGCCTATGTGGGCAGCGACAGTCCGATTGCCGAGTATCAGGAGCTTGGGACGGCACATATCCCGCCGCGCTCGTTTCTGGCTGGCGCGCTGATCCGCAAGGAGCGTGAGGTTGTGGACGAGATCGGCCGGAACTTTGTTGGGGCGCTGATTGGGCGTGGCGTCGCCCCTGGGCAGTCGTTTTTAGGGGGTGCCGCGAAGATAATCGACGCCGATAATGAGTAGCAGTCCGAGGAATAGAAAGACGCCAACAAAGAACGTGCCATACACGAGCATCGCGGCATAGACCTCGACCGGACTCGCCTTGTCCCACCACTTCCGCAAGTCGCTCTTTTGTGGAGGGGGGACAATCTGGATGACCGGGCCAACTTTCGCATGACGTGCGCGCCACATCGGCGTGCCGCCGTCGTCAAATTCCTCATCAGTTTCGAGATTTCGCATGGTTGAAGCATATCGCGTTGGCGTGGCAATTGCCATGTCTTCGAACGGTACCCAGGTTCTTGGTGAACTGAGCCGCAGCATGCTCGGCCTTAACCTGCGTGCCAAGGAACTTGAGGGCGGCCTGTCGCGCATAAAGTTCGCGGCTCTGGGCCTGGGGGCTGTCACGATTGGTGGTGGCCTGATTGAAGGCATGCGTAAGCTGTCCGATGCAGGCAAAGAGTTTGTTCATCAGCAGGCAGCAATGCGGATTGCCGGCGTATCGCAAGTGGATATCGCTCAGGCTACGGCGGCAGCGTGGACGAATGCCCACAACGTCATGGGCTCAAGCGCTGAAAAAAACCTCGCACTAATTGCGGATTTGCGGAATCAACTTGGCACCATGAACGAGGCGACTGCAGTCGCTCCCATAATGACGCGTATGGGTGTTTATCTGCAGAATTTGACCGGCCAAGATCAGGAACAGGCCGGATACAAGGCCATGCAATTCCTGGATCAGCGCGGGGCCCTGGTCGATCCTGTAACTCACCAGATTAGTGGCGCTCACCTGACGCAGCAGTCCCGCATGCTTGAGGCGATCGCTGCCGGAACGCGAGGTCGGGTCGGGCCAGAACAATTGCTTGGCTTCCAGCAGTATGCTCGTCTTGCTGGCGCAGCCCTATCAGACAATGGCCTTATCAATCTAGCGCCAGTAATTGCAGCCTCCCGTAGCGCGTCTTCAGTTGGCACTCAGTTGTCCTCCCTTCAGCAGCAACTACAGGGCGGCATCATGACGAACGGCGCAGCCCAGTGGCTGGAAAGCCTGGGCTTGATGGATGCGAAGAAGGTGCACGTTGGTCGCGGTGGCCATCTGACTCTTGATCGCGGCGCGCTGGTGGCCGGAAGCGAAATGCAGGCAGATCCAGTCACTTGGATCAGAGAGCACTTGATTACCGCGCTACAAAAGCACGGCTACAACACGACCGACGGGCAGGTTGCCGAATTGCTCCGTAGTCACCTTAGAAGCACCGTGATTGGGTTGATAGGGGAAGTGATCCGAAACAGCCCCGCTTTCGAGCGCGACGCCAACAATATCCGGCAGGCAGCGGGCGTCGACCAGTATGACGAGATGATGAAGTCGGACCCAGTCGCGGCTATGAATGCCTTGTCGACATCGTGGAAGAACCTCGCCACAGCGCTCGGTGCGCCCAGTATCGGAGATTGGGCCTCGATCTATCGCAAGTTGGCGGGAGCCCTGAATCAAATTACCGACGTTGTGCAAAAGCACCCAGACGCGGCGCGCGGCTTCACGATCTTGGCTGCTTCCCTTGGTGGTTTGATGGTTGTTGGTGGCACACTCGCAATTGCTGGCGCGGCATTCGGTCCGTTTGTGACTGGGATCAAGCTATTCGCACGCGCGATCCTTGGCATCCCTACCGCGATTGGCTGGTTAGTGCGCCTTGGCGGCGGCATCAAAGGCTTCATCGAACTGCTCTTGGAATGGGCGCCGAAACTCTTGAAGATTGGCGGCCCGATTGGCGCCTTCCTTGCAACGATGTTCCATAGCGACCCGACCAATACCAATGAGGGCGCTGCTCTGGACAAACTGCGTCAGCAAGGGCGCTTGGGCGGCGATCCCCGCTCGCTCGGCCTTGCGGACCGCCCGGCTGCCCCATACTCCATGCGGGACAACCGTCTGCCAGCCCTGCCGCCTGCTGTCAGCCTGCGCCGCAACGACCCGAACAACCGGTCTGCGGAGGATCAGGCCACCGTCAACCTGACGGCGCACTTTACGCTGGACGGCAAGCCGATCGCCAAGGTCGTCAGCCAGCATCAGGCAAAGATGTGGTGGCGCGAGGCGCGGGCCAAGCCGACATCGCCCGACACCATCGCTGATCCGCAGTTCCCGAACGCAGCGTTTGGGTATTGAGATGCCGAACGCTCAGGGTGGGGTGAATTGAGGGGGGGGGTAAGTATTGGGAATTGACGCTCATGGATGGGGCGACTGGGAAAAATGACATTGGCATTAACAAGAAATCTTCTTGAGCCTTGATTTTGACTTACTACAAACACAACGCATTAAAGTATAAAATACTTGCATATCCCTTGATATGTATCAAGATATAGCGATTGTATAAATCTACGATGTCAAAGATATTTGTGAATTTGTATAAATTAATCATATATTTAGACATAATAATATATATGGTAATTCGCCAATCGATTGCACGGATACAAACCCACATTAATTGGGAATTCGATAAATAGTATGCAATATCAATGACTTAACTTTATGAATTTTCATTTAGAAATTAATCACCTCTAAGGGTTGATTCTCAAGGCCAACAAAATGTATCTTTTTGTGTCCTTACTAATGTAAGTGACCATAAAAGGAGTGATGGCATGAGCGCAGTAAAACCACCGCCTCCAGGGAATGACCCGGCACCGCCAGGCGCCGGGGGCTATACAGGGCCGCAAGGGTTCAATTCTGGCTCCTATAACGCTGGTACAGAATACTCAAACTCCATATTCGGAGGCATGAATGTCCAAGCTGATGGTTACGATCTAGATCCCGGCGTCGGCAATTACGGCGCGCCTTATGATACCTCCGCTAGCGCTAGCGGGTCCGATGGCAATGCTACAGTGTGGGTTGGGCATCAAGATCACGCTCTCTACATCGGAATACAACAATCTTTTGTAGCAAGCGACGGGAATAGCTATACAATAAGCTCTCACGTTGAGGTACAGAACGCTGATATTAGTCAAAATATCAGACCAGAGCTACTCGCACCCGGAGTCGATAGCACACTTGCGTCCAGCTTGGCACAAGCGGTGTCGTCACAAGTCCAGGGCGTGGCTTCACAGGGATCGGACATTGCAGCATCATCTGTATATGCGACCAACGCTCAAAATCTAACCAACTATAATAGCAATCTTTTGCAAACCGCATCTCAAGTAATACAAAACGATTTCTTGGGTGGCGGAAACACCAATGGCGCGCTTGCGCAATCCAACTTTATTAATCAAAATAATAGTACAGCTTTGAATAGTGCGGCGATGCTTCCAGTTTCTGCATCACAGCCGGATATTTTGATATTATCAAACGGAAATGGTAGCTTTTAATTTCATTGCGAAAGGGTTGCGCGTAAATGCGTGGCTCTTTCGAATATTTCAATATAAATATGATCGACAAATTATCAGATATTATTTACCAATATCGAATCCGGACTGCAAAAAACCTCATAAAGAGTGGATTAAGCCCTTTAAAAGGCTTTCGCATGATGTTGCGACTTGCGCAGAAGGGCAAGCAGTATCCTCAATTTTTGATTGCCTGCTATTATAAAGAAGGAAATATCGTGCCTTTCAGCAGGATCGAAGCAGCAAAGTGGGCGAGAAAGTCTGCTCATTTAGGGTGCCTTGAAGCTCAACACCTGCTTGCGACTCTTTATATAGAAGGGCTGCCGCCTGATGATATAGAATCCGAATCCTTTTTTAGACCCGACGGAGCAAACAGCAATCCTGATTACCAAAAGGCCTATGAGTGGGCGCACCAAGCCGCTATCGCTGGGCACGCAGAAAGCCAAGCACTCACTGGATACCTACTGAAATTTCAAAATGCAGGCAACCAGACACTGCTCGATCCTAAATATTGGTATTCTAAATCCGCAGAAGCTGGATGTGCTACCGGACACTTGGGAATCTCCTTGGTACTGCTGCAAAACGCACGTCGAAATGACGATTTTTCAAGAGCGATACGTCACCTAAAAATCGCAGCCGAAGCCGGGCTAGTGAGCGCAAATTTTCACCTGGCAAATTTACTTAAGAATGGCATAGGTGTCGCAAAAAACCTTCAGCTCGCGTATCACTACTTTTTTCGGTCCGCTCAGTTAGGCAACTCTGATGCGCAACTTGAGGTTGGAATCTGCTTATTAAATGGATCTGGCGTTCAGGCTGACCCATTTTGGGCTGAGACATGGTTACGTCGGGCAGCCATGAGTGGGAATCAAGCCGCCGCAGCAAGTTTAGCCAACCTGTATTTAAATGATGAATCCAATGAATTTTCGAACTTTGTCGAAGGCGAAAGATGGCTTCTCGAGTCGGTCAAGCTCGGGAGCCACGATGGAGCCTATCTCTTGGGGAGGTTGTATTACGAAGGCAATAAATCAATTAGAGACATACCTACTGCACTCAGTTGGCTTTTGACCGCATCAAAAAGCGGCATTGAAGATGCAGATGATTTGATCATAGAAATCCTAATCAATAACTCGAATCAAATTTCTTCCAACCTTGCCGGGCAGATCATAGATTATTTCTACAAATATGCGGTTTCTGGGAATTATATATTCTTTCAAAGACTCTGGAAATTACAGATATTTGGTATAGTAAATAATGTTTATATTAATATTCTGAGTGCTACCTCAATTAATTCTTCACGTGGTTGTTCCTGCTTCGTCATTAATGCACCGGATGCAGACCGTTATTCACCCCGTGCGTCATTTCGCGGATATGCGCTTTCACCATGAACCACTCATTCACACGACCAATATCACCGGCGGCCATGAACCCCATGATCCTCGTGTGAGCCATCGCTTCCGCCGCGGCGCCGAACAGGCGTAGCAACTCATCTGCGGCCGCCTTGGGATCAAGCGGCGGCCACCCTTCCGGGAATTCCTTTAGTTCAGCCATTCAGTGACCCCGCCATGATGCGAGCACGTGCCCCGGTGATGCAGGCTGAAGCTGAACGATCCGTCGCCACACTTGGCTGACGCACCGGACGGCGCGGCCCCGCTGAGTGTATGGGCCGGCGAATGAACTTCCCGGCCATCGACGTTCCGATAGTGGTTGTGTTCCTTGAGCGTTGATTCGTTGGGCTGTATGGGCGACGGAACCTGGGTCGTGGTATCGAACGCGACCGCCGTGTTGACCCAGACCGGCACAGAGATCGCTAACAGGACGCCCAGAAGCAGTGCACGCATACATCACCCGTCGATCAGAAAATCTTAACGACGATGGATTCCCGACAATAAAAAATATTGCGAGTCATTTCGCTGTCGTGGCGGCAGGTATTTTGGCCATGTCTTCGGTGGCGTTCGCTTCCCCATGCGACAGTATTGGATTCGGGGCGCAACTACCGTCGTCTCAATCGGTCGGCCCCGTGCTCTGTAACCAATTCTATGCGGCTCAGGAGTCACTTGAGAGACGCGAGCCGATTTGGTCGGCTGAGCACCTGACGGCTGCCTCTGTTCTTGCGGCACGAGCGCTCCACGGTCGCGGTGCGTTCCATGAGGATGACCGCCTGCCCTTCACGGCGCGGTCCGGCCTCGACGACTACAAGCGCTCAGGCTGGGCGCGCGGGCACATGACGCCAAGTGGCGACGCGGCGGATCAGGAGGCGCGATACGAGACGTTTGCGCTCTCGAACGTCGTCCCGCAGGACGAGCGGATGAACTCCGGGCACTGGGAGCATATCGAGGCGGCGGTGCGGCGTCTGGCCGAGGCTGACGGGGATCTGTATGTGGTCACGGGGCCGGCCTACACTGCGGAGCGCGGCGCGATCGGTCCGCATCGGCTGCCGATCCCAACATCGGTATGGAAGGCGGTCTACGATCCTGCGCAGCGCGCGGTGGCGATCATCACTTGCCGGAATGAGCCTGGCGGGGATTGCCATCGGGCGACGCTGGCGGGGCTTGAAAAGGCGACGGGAGTTAACCCGTTTCCGAGTTTAACGCGGGCCGAAGGTATATCTCAGATGGAAATGCCGGAATGGATTCATGAGATTGCGGGACGATAGAGTCCATTAAGGGACTATTGGCCATCACTGTCGGTGCCATTCCTCGGGATCAATCTTACTGGCGGCCTATGGGCGACAAAAGATGAGTCGTGATAACTCACTCAGGCTTGATGCCACCTGTAGCCCAACGACGACCAATTTCCGCTTGGATAGATTTTGTTTTCTCTAGTCGCTTTAACAAAGCCATGATGTTGTCGTTCGATAAGCATCTCCGCCAGAATTCCTGACACTTTTAAATACGCATGCCCGCTAATGGCACATCAAATTTTATTCGCTTTCTGATGGAGACCTAAATAATAAGCGCGCCCCGATCGGCAAATCGATTCGATGACATTCTGGAAGTCTACATTTATTTTATCGGTCTGATGAAAAAGCAAATCGATTGAGACCGGCTTCAAGGAAGACGTAAGTTTAACCTCAAAAACATCATGGCTTGCAGGGGACGCCTCTACAATGCTTGGGGCGGCAATAAAGACGCTCTTCGCACGAATTGCACCCTCGACCAGATAATCTAGTGACGGACTCTCAAACTTACTATATGGTTTGAACTCTGCTATATTATATCTTGAACCATTAAAATCTTCGACAAAAAGATATCGATCCGTATGCTGGAGAGCGCAGCCGGATTTGAGAGCGAATTCTAGTTCATAGGATTCGTTCGGATCTAGCGCGCCTCCGACAGGAGCGTATACAGCGATGTCGACATCACCCACGTGCCTCAACGTGATAGAATCATGCTCCATCCAGTGACGGCCGAATCCGACATAAATATGGCCTCGCCCGATCTTGGAATCTCTGACATCGTTTTGATCTCTTAGTGTGAAGCGCAGTTGAGGGTAACATTCAATTAACGGCAAAAGGCAGGATTTTAACCAGCTTTTCATAATACTACTGTGCGCAGACACTATAATGGATTGAACTGCAGTAGCTGATATAGATAAATTTTCCTCAAAATCTCGCAAATTATCGATAATTTCTTCAATTCTTTTCGCAAAAACCTCGCCGTGCCGCGTCAACACAAGAAACCTTCCGGTTTTAGTAACTAATTTAATCTTCAAAAGAGCTTCGCAATCATCTATTGCTTTAGAAACAGTTGAAGGGTGAACTCTTAATTCTTGGGCACATTTTGTAAGATTCCTATGCTTTGAGAACACATAGAAAACAAAACGCATGTCTGACAGGTAGAAGTCCCTCTTCATAATTAATTACGCCTCAGGTTTTTAAACAGTATCAATTCACAACTAGGAAAAATATTAAACCTTCTATTTCTAGATCGTCCTTCTAGGAAATTCGTATTTACTAATCATCTGCGCCATGAAATCCTCCCTGCATGAATAAGCGCGGCATCAATCCAGCTTCGATAAACTTAGACAAGAGCAACAAAGATCTTATGTTGCCCTGCATCATCAGGGATTAAAGATAAATCAAAATTAGGTAACAATATGGCAGCCCTATTCCAAATTATCGCTTGTGGTCATTTAGTCTGATGGGACTTTTGACTCCCCAACTGGCAGTAAAAGCGCCAAATGGTCGTGCATTCAGGGCAACCAAAATCACCGGAAGATTTCGAAGCTTTCTGATTCCTACGGCACATGCTGATATGCGCTTTGCCGCGTACTTCCCGGGAAACTCGTCAGATCCCGCCTTACCGATCGATCATACGGGACCACTATTCCAAATCGGCCGATGCGAAATCAACATTCGTGGGGAGAGCTTCGCTTTTGAGCCACATCTTGTTTATGATAATTTGGAGGGGTGGGGAAAATTACGATCCAATAACGGTCGGTGGGCATGTGATGGAGCACTTTTCCCCATGCCCTCTCAGAAGATGAAATACACTCTATGCCTTCTGAGAGTGGAAGTCCGGCGGATCATGTTGATACGCCCGCAGGCGCTTGGTAATCGAGAAAAATCCACGCCGATACACCGATCTTAAAACAGGTCTTGTACAATCCATTTAGCTCGTACTAAACTCTTCACAAGCCGTCCTTCCGGGGCGGCTTTTTTTGATTCAGAGGCCCCATGTCCGCGACCAAGCTCCTGAATATCCAGACGGCGATCGGCTCGACAGCCTAGCGGCAAGGTGAGGATACTCGACGACGTTGCTGGCGCGCACTTCTCAGGAGCCACGTTTGGGTATTGACGGCCCGATCTGTCCACTCAATGCTGATACGAAACCATTGAGTGAGTGGAGATAGAAAATATGGCCTCCCAAGTCATCTATAAGTCAGGTGGCATATTTATCTCTACGACGTTGCTGCGGTTCGGCGGCGTTACCTACAGCACCGCTCATATCAACAGCGTCAGCATCGAGCGTCGGAAGATTTTCTGGTATGTAATATTCGGTATCGGCCTGACGCTTATGGCGATCGGGACGTTCTACGCCGCCTTCCATCCCGACACGGCCCCGCAGGGACTGTCGACTATTACTCAACAATCGGATGACAGCGGGGCTCTCTTTGGTTCAGGCTTGGTTGTCACAGTGCTGGCGCTGGTTTGCTGGGTGAACGTATTCAAGCCGCAGCACTATCTGATTGTTAGAATGTCCAGTGGGCAGCGGCATGCGATAGAAAGCCGCGATGTGGACTATCTGCAGAACCTTCAGAACGGCGTCGAGCGTGCTGTTGATGAGCGGGGGTAAGGCGTCTCCGTTATGGCGAGGCAGTAAATTGATGTGAGGGCGATTATTCGCCTTGAGGCCGCGTCCGGCGCACCCACTCAAGCTTATTCGTCAGTACCTGGATGGAATCTTCCATTTCCTTGATCTGCCGATCCCAGTTTTGTCGCACCATTTCTGTCAGGACGGCAATTGTCCCTTTTGCCCGCTCGGGCGTGAACTCATCGGAATTCAACAGCAGGATATTCTCTGTATTGAGCTGCATCCCGGCAATGTTCCGGCGGATGTGCTCGATCTGATCTTCAATGTCTGCTTGGGTTTTGGGCAAGGCGGGCCACGGGTCCCACTGCATCAGGATAGGTTGAGCGTCGGCGAGGCTGCTCTCCAGTCGCTGCACGATCTCGGCATTCATCGAATGCCCGCTTTGTGCAGCAGCAAGGCGCATCTTCTGGAGAAGATCCTCGCCTAGCCTCACATTGATGGTTGAACGCTTTTCACCTGTCATCTGGCGCTTGTAGCACAAGCATAGATTTTCGCCACTTGCACTCAATGGACACAATGTGCGATGGTGCTTGTGTCCATTAGACACAAGAGAAGCGCATGAGAACGATCATCCCAGACTGCCCCAGAATGACATTGAGGCTGCGGCCAGATGTCTACGAGGCACTTCGCCTGAAGGCGTTCCAGAATTATCGGAGCATGACGGCGGAGATCAACGAACTGCTTGGAGCAGTTCTGCTCAACGAAAAAGAGACGAAAGAGGATCAGCTTGGCGGCCCGACCTCTTCCGTCTCTCACCGATGATTGGAGAACCACGGTATGAGTAAGCTTACCACAATCGACTTCCACGGCGCAAAGCTTGTCGCGATTGCTGGCGACCGACCGGAAAACACGTTGGTTGCTATGCCACCCATTGTTGAAGGCATGGGCCTCAACTGGGAAGGTCAGCGTAAAAAGATTATGGCGCACCCGGTGCTTAGCAAAGGGGCCTCCGTTACGGTGGTCCCTTCTGAAGGGGGCCCGCAGGAGATGACATGCCTCTCCCTCGACCTCCTGAACTTCTGGCTTGCGACTATTCACCCGGACCGGATTAAGGATGAAGCAGTCCGCGCCAAGGTCATCGAATACCAGACCGAATGTGCCCGCGTCCTGTTCAACCACTTCTTCGGCAAGGCGATCGCGCAGGGTGACCACCTTACCGCCCAGCAGACTGGCGGCATCGTCAAATCAGGTCTTGGTAAACTGAAGCGCGAGATGATGGCGGAGATCAGGGCCGAGTTCGCACCGATGTTCGAGGTGATGAAGGCTACCCTCGTGTCGTTCGACCCGACTGCGGGCTTCACGACTGAATACCGTCCGATGCGCTACATCGTGGACAAGCACGATTTCCCCCGCACTCAATCGCGGGCGTCTCTGATCCGCGCAATGTCGCGCCGGTGCACCACGTGGCTGCTCCGCAACGACATGGGTGGAGCGATGCGTTCAAGCCGCGATATCGAGCGTCGCCTGTTCCACATTGATGCGCTCGACAGGTGGATGGCAGCCGAAGGCAACATGATGATCCAGATCTATCGTGATCGGGTGATCGGGCAGAATACCATCCCTTTTCCGAAAGCCCGGCGGGGGAAGCCATCATGACCGCCCTCACCCAGCGCGGCCCGGCGCCGGTCACGGGTGCCGTCATGATCGACGGTGAGGTCGTGTGCTTCGACCTGAACGACTTTCACATGATGGCCGGCGACCGGGCAGTCGTGCTGGCCGAGGGCAAGGTCTGCGTCGAGAGCATCCTGTCGCACTATGACGGGGTGTATCTGACGCCGGAGCGCAAGACTCGATCGGCGTTCGTGCGGCGCGGGACTGCGGACAAGCCGTCCCGGCTGCTGGTTCAGGTGCTTGGGCGGTATGTGCCCCGGCAGGATGAGGCGGCGGAGAACGCGCGTCGTATCCGGGCGGTAGCGCGGACGCTGAAGTCGCAGCGGGCGCTGGAACCAGCATAGTTGCGCTGAGGCCGGGGCGAGGGATACGGTTTCACTATGAAACGCACCCTCGCCTTCCTCCCGCTGCTCGCTCTCGCCGCATGCAATCAGCCGACCGTTTCGACGGATGTGCTGTGCATGCATCACGCAATGCGGTTTGGAGGTGGGTCGAATAGCTCTCTGCCTTTCGATTACGCTGCAAGCAGGTGCGAAAATTTTATCGGTGGCAACAACCTGGTTGGAATGGGCGCGAAAATTGCGCCATTCGATTTTAGGCAAGACCCCAAGCTTCAAGCAATGGCCGAAGACCCGGCCATCAACGTCGACCAAATGCCGTATGTGCCGCGCGACTCCACGGAGCCCGTGCATATCCGGCCTATGGACCCAATTCATAATCCAGGCGCTTTTTAGGAGCCGTCACTTCGAGTGCCGGCTCCGCAGGGGACACAATGGCACTCGCAAGCACGCTTCTTAATCTGACTTCCGCGATCGGGTCACTTTCCAACACGCAGGCATCTGCACCGCTGAGTATTGGACCGCTATCACTGATCGGCATGGAGGTGCCGAGCATTTTACGCGTTGGCGGCCAGCAGATGCTCATGGTCCATCGCCTTCCCGGCGGGGATCGCGTGATCGATGCGGCAGGGAATGACCCAAATCGACTTACCCTCAGTGGGGTTTTTGTCGGCCCAAATTCCCTGTCGCGCGCTGAAAGCGTGGAGAAGCTTCGGAACGTTGGTAAGCCTTTAGACCTCTTCGTTGCCAACCTGGACTTCAAAGTCATCATCTACGAGTTCTACTACCTCTATCAGAACCGCGGCTTTACGATCCCTTATGAGATGGTGCTCGAGGTTTACTCCGAGAAAACCGCAACCACGCCATCTGCAGACATCGCGTCGATCATCGGCGACAGCGCGGCCGCAGCTTATTCGGGGATTGCCTCGGCCATTACGTCGGTTTCGACGTTCACGAAGAGCGTCGTCGGCACACTGACGGGTGTGATTGGTCAGGTAACGCCGCTGGCGAACCTGACGGGTGCGGGCGGTGTTCTGGCAAAGGCGCAGACGCAGTTGACGCAGGTTTCCACAATCGCGAGCACGACGACCAATCTTACAGCCGCCCCTGATGCAGCGGCATCGATGTTTTCGAGCCTGCAGTCTGCGGGCGAGAATATCTCGACGGCAGTGACGCAGACGGGTCAGAATCTTGAGGGTATCAGCCTGAATTCCACGGCGGGTATCGGTGCCGCGATGCAGAATGCCCAGGTGCATAGCGCGGCAGTGGACGCGGGGGCGAACGTGAACGTTGCAGCCAAGAACGTGAATGTGGCTGGCGGGGTGGGCACCACGACACCGATTGTGTCGTGAGCCCACAGCGAGGCTATTAGTGCCTCTCCAAACTCCCGAGCGGCAACTGCATCATCAACGCCATTAACGTGTCATTGTCGAGCTTTCGGCTAAAACGAACCAAAAAATAGTCATTCTGCGGAAGCTTTTTTGTTTGGACCTTCACCATTACTGGCGGCGACATGTTTGCAAATTCGCCTTCCATGTATTTGACAGCGTGCTGCTCGCTATACAGATCCCGCCCCTTTGGATAAAATTTTCCAGATCGAAATTTTTGCGAAAAACGCTTAGTAATCTTGTCTCTCTTCATAGCAATACTCCTCAAGCTTCTACTGTGATTTTGATAGCGTCGACAGGGACCCCGAGCTTCCGGGCAATCGCGGCCTTTGCTTCCGGTATGGTCAGCGAAAGGTCGGATAGCTCGCGGTCGCGGGGCGCGTCGGTGTAGATCGGCTCGCCGACATTCACGTCCGAAAACACAAACTTTACAGAAAGTAAATTTTCTAGTTGCATTAACTTGTCAGCGGTTGGGAAAAAGCGCCCCTTCAAATAATTGTGGATTGCTTGAGTGGTGCATTCGAGCGATTCGGCGACGCTTTTGATACTCGCGCCTCGACGGGACATTCCCGCTTCGAGCTGCCTAGCAAAAGATTTTTCTCGCTCTCCTCGGGCTCCATCTAAATTTGCCATAGTCCGATCTCCTTGTTTTTTGTTTGCGGCTGCGGTTTGCTTCCGTGCAACCTACATAACTCTGAGGTTTACCAATGTCAACCAAAACTTTGATTTCCGCAAACGATGTGACCCTCTTTCACATCGCGGCCAAGCAATTGGGTGATGCAACCCAATGGTGGCGTATCGCCCAGTTGAACGGCCTGTCTGACCCCGACCTTTCAGGGTTCATGACACCTGTCCCAATTCAGATTCCCGCCGTCGATCCGACACAAACGAGCGGCGTGCCCGGGGTGGCATCATGAGTGAGACCATTACGGCGATCGGGAAGCGCCGGACGTCGCCGTTTCGCGCCCCACGCGCGCAACTTCTGATTAATGGCGCAATCCGCGCCGAGACGCCGATTCAGGGCTTCAGCCTGAACAGGACGCGCTATAGCCGGGCTGATACCGCGACCCTCACGCTGGCGGTTGACCGGACGGCGCTGGCGAAGTTGACGGCGCCATACTGGTTCGACCCGACGGCCTCTGCTGATGTCGTTCCACCGGATATTGATGTCGTGATCCAGATGCGCGACGCGATGATTGATGGCTCGCCCTGGACGAATATGTTTCAGGGCATTGTCGATCAGGTTTCATGGAGCCCGACGGGCACGGCGATGATGGTGGAATGTCGGGATTATCTGGCGAAGCTGCTGGATATGCGCGTGCAGCAGGCCTGGTTGAACCTGACCGGGGCGGAGTTGATCACAGACGTCATCAAGGCGGCGGGCCTGACCCCGAATGTTGCCTTTCCTGCCAATCTGACCGGCCAATTCTGGCAGATCGAGCACAAGCGGACATCGAGTGCCGGGCAGCACCGGTTCCAGACGGCTTATGACCTGTGTCGCTATATCGCGAATGTGGCGCAGTGCGACCTGTATGCGAGCGGCAAGACAATCAACTGCGTGCCTTTTCCAACACCAGGCGATGGCACTGCGACGCACACGATCGCATACACAGACACCGGGAGCGGACCTATCGTGTCGGACGTTATGGGCCTGAGTCTGCAGCGCGATTTCCTGATTGCAAAAGGGGTGACAGTTCACGCGATGGCGTGGGACAGCAGGCAGCGCACGAAGAACGAAATTTACTGGTCTGCGCTCGGGAAGGGGCGCGCAGCGTCGGAGAACGCAGGAACCCTTTACACCTTCCGCGCTCCGCCTGGATCGAAACAGCAAGCCGTTGAGGCGTTTGCCAAGCAGAAGTACGACGAAATCATATCCCATGCGCGAGAGGCGTCGTTCTCGATACCGGGGAAGCTCAACCTGGAGCCCAGACAGTTCTACAAGCTGAGCGGGACGAACACGTCATGGGATATGTCCGGGAAAGGTGACGATATTTACAGCGTGGATTCTGTTGAGACCAATTACGATTTTGAAAAGGGCTTCGGGCAACACGTTATGCTGAGAAACAGAGCCACATCCGATGGGGCGGGGACCAGCGACGATGCATAACCGCATGGATATTGCCACAACGCTGGCTCGGGCGGCGCATCCCGTCCACGGCATCGTCTCAGCTGTCGATCCAATCAACCATGCGGTTAAGGTGAAGGTCCAGCCCGAGGATGTGGAGACCGGGTGGCTGGCAGACGCTGGCGGGACGGCGGTTGGCGACCTTCGCATCGCCCGGCCAACGGCGATCGGCACGCACGTGTTGCTCGCGCCGACCGAGGGGGATGCTGAGCATCTGACGATCATCGGCCACGTCTACGACACCGTGATGACGCCGCCAGTCTCCCCCGCAACGGGACAGCCCGCGCAGCCCGGCGAGATGCTGATCATGACGGGTCGTGGCGCTCCGCCGGTGGATGCGGCGTCGAACAGCGTTGGGGCAGCAACGACCAATGCGCCATGGTGGCACATCACGCCGGACGGGATGTTCTGCGGCGCGGGCGTTGTGAGTGCCCAGATGACCTCTGCCGGGTTCGTCTGGAAGGTGGGAGACGTGACGATGACCCTCGACGCGGGCGGCCTGTCGATCACGGGCGGCACGATCGTTTCCGACACTGACGTGCTGGCCTCGGCCATATCGCTCAAGGCCCATGTGCATTCTGGCGTTCAGAGCGGACCCAGCGAGACAGGAGAGCCCGTCGCATGAGCGCGAAAATTCACACATTGACACAGGCCCAAGCACCAGCGCGCGACGCTATGCTTGAGATGATTGATCGGACACGGGCAGAGATCGAGCGAGGCGACGCCATCAGCATCATGATGATCGTTGTGGCTCCTGACCGGGAGTTTTGCACACGGGCCGAGGGTGAAGTCCGGTCGCTTGAGCTCATCGGCATGCTTGAAACCCTGAAACATGACCTGATCAGAGCGATGGACTGAACATGAGCGCCATATCCCACAACGCAGGCGGGGACCTGCTCCTGAGCAGTACAGGCGGCCTCGCTGTCGTCTTCGGGGCCGACCAGACGAAGCAGATGATCCTGCGGCGCCTGACGACGAACCTCGGCGATTACATCTGGAACCTGGATTATGGCGCGGGCCTTCCCGCCAAGATCGGCGATCCCGTCCAGGCGTCGACCATTCAGGGCATCGTGCAGTCGCAGATGGCGCTGGAACAGGGCGTGGACCATTCCCAGCCGGTGACGGTGAGCGTGACGGCGGTCAGTGTCGCGAACGGGCAGTATCGGTGCGACATCAGTTACACAGACCTGGCGAGTGGGTTGGTTCAGGGGCTGAGCGTCGTTAACTGACAAAGCCCTTGTACTTTTGCCGATCTTCCACCATACTTCGCATAAATCCCCGAGATGCGCGCTTTCTATCAGAGCAAGATGACCCTCGGCTTGTCGCTGCAAATACTGCACTGGTTTGTTGACGGGTCGCGACTGTTGACCGTATAAATACGCATCATCGAATAATATTGTGCAGCCACCTTCGGGTGGCTTTTTTCGTTTTGAGGCCTCATGTCCCTGTCCCTGCGCTCGTTCGCAACCACCGTCACGGCGGCGGTGACGGCGGCGCAGGGCGCGTGCGCGTCGCTGCTGGATATGACGATCGGCACGCCGGGCCGGGCGCTGATGGAGGCGGTCGCGGGCATCGGTCTGTGGCTGCAGTATATCGCGCTGCAGATTCTGACGCGCACACGGCTGGCGACGTCTGTTGGTGCCGATGCCGATACCTTCGTCAACGATTTTGGCATGACCCGCCTACCTGGCACGGCGTCAACGGGATCGGTGACATTCACCTCATTCTCTCCGGCCGCGCAGTCTGCGACCATCCCCGTTGGCGCGACGGTGAAAACTGTCTCGGGCATTATCTTCGTCGTCACCGAGGACAGCAGCCTCCCGGCTTGGAGCGCTGTGGCAAGCGGCTATGTCCGCCCGGCGGGCACGGGCTCGATCATCATTCCCGTGACATGCCAGACGACGGGATCGACCGGCAATGTCGCGGTCGGTGCGATCTGCCTGATGGGTACGGCGATTTCCGGGATCGACACGGTGACGAACACCGCGGCCCTGGTGAACGGATCGGACGGCGAGACAGATGCGGCACTGCGGGTGCGGTTCCCGCAATGGCTGGCGGCGAAGGCCACGGCGTGCGTCGCGGCGATCCAGAACGCGATTTCTGGTGTGCAGACGAACCTGAACGATAACATCCTCGACGGTATGGCGGCCAATGGCGCGGTCAGGCCGGGCTATTTCACGGCTGTCGTCGATGACGGGACCGGATCGCCATCGGATTCCCTGCTGAGCGGCGTTTACAGCGCGATCGACAGCGTGCGGGCCTGCGGCGTGGCGTTTGCGGTTCAGGGGCCGACGACGCTGCAGGCGAATGCGTCCATGACCATCACTGTGCCGTCCGGGACTGACGCCACGGCGGTGCAGACTGCAGTTTCGACCGCGCTGACGACCGATATCGACGCGCAGTCGGTCGGGTCTGGTTATCCCTACTCGCGGCTCTCTGTGGTTGCGTGGAACAATGCCGGTGTGACGCCGCTTTCGATCACCAACGTGCTGCTGAATGGTGCGCAGGCTGATCTGTCCGCGACCACGACCACCGCGATCCGGGCCGGCACGATTACCATCACCGTCGTGGCAGCGTCATGAGCACTGGTGACCAGGCTGATTTCGCACGGCGTCTGCGCGCGCTGCTGCCGACGGGCTGGTTCCCCCCTGCCCCCGCCGCCGGTGAGACGGAACAGGCACCGGTCATGAATGGTATCCTGCAGGGATTCGGCTCGGTATTTGCGTGGATCTGGGGGCTGTTCACTGGCGTCGATGCCGCAACCCGACTGGCGACCTGCACCGGCGCGTTCGTCGATATGTTTGCCGACGACTATTTCGGCGTCGGGCTTTTCCCGCGTGCAACGAGCGAGACTGATGCCGCTTACATCGCCCGGATCAGGGCTGCGCTGATCGCGACACGGAACACGCGGGCTGCAATCTCTGCCGCTGTGCAGGGCGTCACAGGTACGGCGCCGACGATCATTGAGCCGATGAAGGCGGATGACACACATGCACTCGGCAGCACCTCTGCCCCGGCAGCCGGTGGTGGCTATGGCTACGGGACGCCGGGGCTGGCTTACGGCTCGCTTTATGGCGGCCAGTTCTTTGTCTCAGCCACGCTCGGATCTGCCACGACCGCTACCGTCAACACCGCCATCAACCAAGTGAAAGCCCAAGGTGTGATTGCCTGGGTCAAGGAATCCTGATGGATCGCCCTATCGTTTACGCTGGCAGCATCCCGCTCGACACCGATCTGTTGCGCTCCGGCCAATACACCAAGGAGGCTCTGGGCCGGGTTCTGGATTCCGTCTACGGCCAGAATGTATCGAGCGCGATGGCATTGCCCGTCACGCTGTCGGCATCCGCGCTGTCCCTGACGGTCGGGCCGGGCATCGTGAATGCCTGGAACAAGATCGACACAACATCGATCGGCGCTCAAGGCGCCGGGCTGGCGACAAATGGCAGCGGTGTCACCAATCAGTATCTGAACGAGACGACCCAGACGGTCACGATCCCCAGCGCGGGCGCGACCTATGGCATTTATGCGATCTGTTCCGAGCAGGACACGGACAATACCGTGCTGCCCTATTACAATTCGACGAACCCGAGCCAGACGCAGGCGGGTCCGAACAATGCGGGCACGGCGCTGCCGACGCGCCGGACCGGCACGATGTCGTTCATTGCAGCGACGACTGCTCCGACGGCCGCAACCGGTCAGGTGGTGGTTGAGCTTTACACCGTGACGGTTCCGTCGGGCGCAACAAATCTCAGCGCGGCGACGCTGACGGCTCTGTCGGTGTTTTATCCGACGATCCCGCAATTGAAGCCCGGCCGGCTGATCCGCGTGGTGGAGATCACGGGCACCCAGCTTTATGCCCCGTCGGCGAACTGCGCCTCGTTCGAGGTCGAGCTTTGGGGTGCTGGCGGCGCATCGGGTGGGGCGGCGAGCAATTCTGGCGGGACTTCTGCGTCAGTCGGGACGCCCGGCGGCGGGGGCGGATACGCCAGGTTCCGCATTGATCGCTCCATTCAAACGGCATCGAGCTTCACTGTCACGATCGGTTCCGGGGGAGTTGGCGGCATCATCGGTGTCGGCGGTACAGGCGGCACCAGCAGTTTCGGCAGTTTGGTGACGTGCAATGGTGGCGCTGGCGGCAATACATCCGGCTCCGTCGCGAATGGGACGGCCTACTGGGGCGGCCAATCGGTCGGTGGCGCTGTCACCATCAATGCCGCAACCGGACTCTCTGTCGTGCTTGCGTCCAAGGGGATCAATGGCGAAAGTTCATTCATTATTCCCGCTGCCAGCGGATCAGGCACCCCTGTTCCGTTTTGCGGTGCACCCGCGCATGGCGGCGCAGGCACTGGCGGAAACAATGGCATCACCACGACCGATAATGGTACCGGTTCAGGCCTGAACGCGTTCGGCTATGGCTCGGGCGGCGGCGGCTGTGGTTCTGTAGGAACCGGCTCCAGCGGTGGCGGCAACGGCGCGCCAGGGCTGTGCATTATCCGCGAATATACCTGAGGCTGACATGAAGCGCCTTTTCGTCCTCGCGGCTCTTGCTGCGCCCCTGTCTGCCGCCGCCCAAACAGCGGGCAACTACACGCCCGTCACGCTGTCGAACCTGGCCAAACAGGTAGCGACGCAGATCCCGGCGACGGCGCTTTCGGGGCTGGATGTGAGCAACGCGCGGGTGGGGTCTGCGACGGTTTCGGCCTCGATGACGGGCCTGCAGTCGGCGATCAGTGCGGAGGCGCAGCGCGCGCTGGGGGCCGAGGAGAAAAAAGCTGATGCGCTGTCAGGAACACTGACCAACCCCATTATTAATGGGGGGATCAAAGGGCGCCCGACCTTCACGCCGTCCAACACGTCCGCGCCCACCTATCTGCCTGGTGTCGATCCGCAGCTTGGCCAAATCCTGAGTGCTGCCCCGCAGACAGACAAGAGCGTCTGGGTCAGTTCGGTTTCGCAGATCGGGCAATACTCGGCAGCAAACACGGGGAATATCCGTGCGACGGGGCGTGTGACATTCTCGACGTCAAATGCGTCCCTGGCAACCAACGCCAGCGACCTCAGCCCCATTCAGGCAGCGGTTGACGCATTCGCAGGCACGAGCGGGTCGTTTGGAATCCTGCATGATTCCGTTCTGACGCCGGGCCTGCCGATGTATCGGATTCCGGTTTCGTCGCCGACGCAGAGCATCACGGTATCACCCGGGACTTCAATTTCTCCCAACCATGTAGAAATTGACCTGAACGGCGCCATCGTCGGGAAAGACAACGGCAGCGGACTAATCATCGGGTCAGGCGGGAGTGGAACCGTCAATTATACGACCGGTGCCATCAGCTTTACGTTTGCATCTGCGGCGGCTGCGGATGCTGAAGTCTGGGCTGGTATCTGGCTACCTGGTGGCTTCGGCTCCATCACCGTGCCCTCAACGTGGTGGCAGGTGTGGGACCAATCAGGGAGCAATGACACGTCGCCTGCACAGTTGAAGCAGCTGGGCTATGCGCCAACGCTCGGTCTGCTGAACATGAACGGGGCTTCCTCCACAACGTCGGCATACAGCAGCATGGCGGCCAGTGATATGGCAGTGTCTACTGCGAATATCTCAGCGGCGATCCCGTCGATCAAGCGTGTGATCCCCTTCATCAGTCCCAACGGAACCACGTTCGGCACGTTTGCGACGGACAGCTATTGGGCGTCCGCGCGCGCCGCAGCGCTGCAACAGGGGGGATTTGCGATCGATATGCCTGTCGGGTTCTTTCTGTGGAACTCGGATACATATCGGGCCTTCGTCGTTCAGATGATCAAGTGGGCGCACCAGAATGGCCTGATGGTGGTTAGCGAGCTTTCCCCTGGAAACCCCGTGACAGGGCAGGAAAACGACTATCTGACCGAGGCGCAGCAAGTCGTATCGTTCCTGATGGACAATCATGCCATTCCGAATGTCTGGTATGTGGACCAGTATGTTTTCAACGTGTATCCCGGCACCGACGATACCAACAGCGCGTCGTATTCCACCAACTCGACGCTGGCAGTCGCGCGGTGGATTACCGACAATGTGCCGACTGAACCCTATCCTGCTGGATTGAAGGGCACGCAGAGCGCGGGTTCTCTTGTGGCTGCTCCGGCAGTTTTGAATGGGAACATCACCAGCCGTCAGACTATTGGCAACCTGTATGGTTCTTTGGGATCAATGGCGCTTCAGGGTGCCTCCAATGTGAACATCACAGGTGGCAAGATAGTTGGCTCCGCCATAACCGGGGATTTGAATGTTTCGAGCGTAGCTCTCCCAGTAGGGGGAGCTGTTGTTGTGACGACCGCCTCCGGTCATACCGCGACTATCTCAGGTGACGGCAATGGAAACGTGATCGTCAATACGGGTGGCGGAACCCTCCAGATCAACGGAAATTTCAGTCAGTATGGTGGAAATTCAACAGTTCAGACGTTGATCTACGACCCCTCTGTGGCCGTTCCGACCGCAACGTCTGCGTGCACGCCCGGGCAGGTTGCGCATGGCAAGGACACTGATGGCAATTTCCACGAGTATTTTTGCTACGCGACAAATCAGTGGGCGATGAGTCCTGCCTACAGCACTTCAGGATTCTGAAATCCCTGCCTGCATTTATTGGGTTCGACATGAAAAAATTCCGGATTGCCGCTATGCTCGCCAGCGCTCCGCTGGCCGCCCACGCGCAGACCTATACCCCTGTCCCGATGTCATCTCTCGCCGCACAGGTTGCGCCGATCATTGCCAGCCAGAACTACGCGGGCGTCCATATCGATCAGGCGTTGCTTGGTAGCATTGCGCTGTCACAGGTCTATGCGAACCAGCAGGGGCAGATTTCGACGGTTCAGGCGACAGCTCAGGCGGCGATCCCTGCGGCCCAGAAGGGCGCGGCGTCTGGTGTCGCACCGCTGGATGCGAATGCCAACGTCATTTCCCCGATCAATGCACCTGCCGGGAATTTCAACCGGACAGTGTCCGCCGGGAGCGCCAGTTACACCGTGCCGATGGTCGGTCTGGTCGGAAAGAATCCCGACGATCTGGCCGGTCAGGACATGGTCGCTTTCGGCGGTCTGACAGATACCGCGGGCAACACGTCGTCCGCGTCTGTGAACATCATCGGTGCGCCCTACTCGAACTATAACGCGGGGACCGTGCTGTTCCTGGGCGATACGAACAACAATTACACAGGCGGTGGCGGTCGTGCTCCGGTCTCCGAGACTGACTGGCGATCGGGCGGCGCTCAGTCCGTCATTGACGCGGGCTATTTCGACAACGTCGCGTTCGAGCAGTTTGTCGATACGCTGCCCGCGCGCGTGCAGGCGGATGTGGCGTCCTATGACGCGACGGGGCTGACGCTGGTTACGCCGATGACGAACACGCAGATGGCAATGCTGCGGCCCGGCATGTACGTCTCGACCAACTCACTTGCATCTGGCGCTAGCAACAGCACCGCCACAAGCATCCCGTCGCAGAACTTTTATGCCGGGTTCCTGATCTCCTGGACATCAACGCGGCTAAATGTCGGCGGCTGGGCGGTGCCGGGTTCGGGCAATGCCGCTTCGGGTCAGATCCCGACCACCAATTACGACACCTATTTCTCCAGCCTCGGGAAACCCGAAGTTTGGGTCGGGTCTCCCACGAAGACGTTCGCGCGCAACGTCTACATCAACATCGACACGACGAAGCTCGGGGCGAACCCCGTGACATTGAACCGACGCTTTGAGGGGGCGGAGGAAGATTACGCCGTGACAGGCGCAGCGGGTCAGGTGCCAGACGGCTCGATCGCGCTGCATGGCCTGACACTGACGGCGCTGTTCCGTGGAGGCATCTCTCCGAGCGTCCTGTCGCCTGATTCCTACGGCCTGTATATCGGCGGCCCGTTTCCGGACGGCATAATTGTCGGCGAGGCTGGCAATGACAATGTGCTGCGGTCGGGTTCGACGCTGATCCACGGCAATGAGGGCGTGACGTCTTCGCGACTCACTGGCGTGGGTTTCGAGCATGCTGACTATGCGGACGGTCAGGATACCTTCAATCTGAAATGGTATCTGTCCAAGGACCGGACGGACGTGCAGGGCTACAGCGCGGTGTCGGGGCATCTCGGTGTGCTGGTCGATGCGGCTCAAGGCAGCGTCAGCACGGGTTCGGGTGCGGGTGAGCTGGTCTGGAACCCCAAGGGGCAGCTGGGCGGTGGCTTTGCGGCCTGCGTCGGCAACAACGGTGCGACGTGCGAGGAATACTGGAACGCAGACGGTCATGTCGGCATCCGGCAGGTCGATGGTGTGACGGCGGGCAATGCGCTGACCCTTGGGAAGCAGCCTTCGGGTTATGCAGCCATGATCGGGGCATATGCGGAGGACGGATACGGCAACAACCTGCTGGATATCGAGGTTGGTGGCTCGCCGCGCCTGACGCTGAACGCTGGTGGTAGCGCGGTCTTTGCGGGTGGTGTCCAGGCCAATACTCTCTCGACGCTGGGCATTGTCACCGGCAGCGGCTTTGCGGGCACATCCGCAACCGGCACGGAGCTGGCGCAGTGGTATCCGACTGCGGCAGGTGACTGGCAGTGCGGCACGTCTGTTTCTGGAGGCTGCTCGATCCGGGGTGTGAACAGCTATTACGGTTCGTTGATGAATTTGACCGGGGGCATCACTGCTGGCGGTGCCCAGATCAATGGCTCGTCCGATGTGACCGGTAATTCGACCGTGGGTGGATTTCAGACCGTCCAGAGCGAAATGGTCGTCCAAAACGGGGGCACATGGACCGACAACGGTCTGCTCGTTGGCACGCAGCCTGCCGGGTATGTGGCGGCGTTCGGTGTCTATGCCAATGCAGGTTATGGGCACAGCCTAGTGGATGTCGAAGTCGGGGGTGTCTCGAAATTTCTGGTCGATAACGCCGGGAATGGCACGTTGGCAGGGTCCATGCAGGCGAAATCCTTTATCGGGACGCTGACTACGCCCGCCAGCTCAAGCGACACCTGCGCGGCAGGACAGTCCGAGGACGACGCAAACTATCACTACGTCTGTGTCTCGACGAACACTTGGAAGCGCGTCGCGCTCAGCAGTTTCTAATTTCCCCCGCCGCTCGCGGGCCACCACCGGACACCTCCATGAAAAAACTGATAGTCCTCACAGCGGCCATGCTGCTGCCGGCGGCTGCGCGTGCGGCTGACCCCATTCCGCTCGCCTACAAGGCGGCTGACAGCCAGTATCGTGCCCTGGCCGTCACCAGCGCGCTGTCATCGAACGGAACGCCGGTGGTCTCCGCCTACAAAGGGACCGACGGGCTCTATCACTCCACGCTGGTCACGGCGCAGACGTGCAGCCTTGATGCGAGCGGCAACCCCCTCGCCTGTCCTGTCGCAGCGACCCAGGCCGATCTGGCGAACTACGTGCCCGAGAGCGCGGTCGGACAGGCCAACGGGGTGTCGGGTCTGGACGCGAGCGGCAACGCAACGGCGCCCGTGAACACGACGACCGGCACATTCTCGTCGGGCCTGAACTCCGGCGGCGATGTGAACGTGACCCTCGGGCACAGCCTGATTTTCTACGACACCAACGGCGTGAAACGCGGGTATGCTTATGGCGCGAACGGCTATCTCTACGTCTACACCGCGGACAACACGGCGACGGTGTTTCAGGGCGGTCTCGGGGTCTACTATACGACGCCCGCGATCTTCACGAACACGTTCAACGTGACCAACGGGATCGGCGGGACATCGCTGCTGGGTGTTGATGCGTCGGGGAATCTGACGGCTGCCGGTCTGGTGAAGGGCGCCACTGCCTCGTTCAGCGGCACCGCAACGCTCGGTGGTGGCGGGACTTCTGTGACCAAGGGCGCGAACGACAACTCCACGAACATTGCGACCGATGCCTATGTGGATCGGATGAACGGCAACACGGCGAGCCTTTCCGCCGCGGCCATTACCGTTCCCGCTGCCGGGACTGCGCCGACAGGGGCAACGGCGATCACCCAGCCATTCACGACGATCACCGCGTGCCCGACGAATGGTGCCGTTCAACTGCCCGCCGGATCTGCGGCGTCGCTGTCAAATCAGTATCTGGTTGATAACCGCACGACGACGGCCTGCCTCGTATATCCGCCGTCTGGTGGGACCCTTGGCAATAACGCGGCCAATGTGCCCTCGTACCTGCCTCCCGGCCATACGGTGAACTTTCGGAGCCAGTCGGCCTCGGCCTATTTCGGATTTACCGCGCCACATCGCAACTACATCATCCCCAATGTGGTCGTGACGGTTCCCGCTCTTGGTGCCAGCTCCACCACGAACATCACTGCCGTGAGCGGCAATTCTATGGTTCTGGCGGGCGATGTCTGTTCGGCGGGGGCAGTCAGCACGACGACTCTGCCCAATGGCCTGATGCTTGGTGGTGTCGCGAATACCGGGACGGCGGGCCAGATCATCATGCGGGCCGCGAACGTGCAGACCATCGCCACGACTGCCGCGAACTCTGTGACGGTGACGTTCAGTTGCGAGGGGCCGTGAAACCATATCGTCCGGCTTCACTGCCGCCTGTCAATGAGTGAGTAGCGCTATGGGGAATGAAGCTGAGCAGGACTTCAACGACCGATGGGACGACCGATTTGAAGAGAAAATGGAAGTCGTCGGCTTCAATGTTCGGACCCAGGAGGGTCGGGAAACCACACACAAGAACAACAAATGGGTCGATGAGCAGCGGCGCAAGGGCGAGAAGCGAAAAGAGGCAGTGAAAACATTGATCGTGACGCTCATTGGAATGGCTGCGACATCAGCGTTCACAGCGTCACTTCCACATATCTTACCAGCACTGAAAGCGTTTTTTCGATGATGCGTGCCAAGCACTACCTCATTGTTGTTGGGGCCTGCATCGGCACGGCCGCCATCGTTGCGCCGTTCTCCTATGACCGGGGGCGCGGACCGGATATCCGGATTCAGAAGGTGCAGTCTATTGGCCCTGCAATCATGGGGCAGCGTCTGGAAATTCGGGTCTGGGGTGATGTGCGCCCCGGTTGCCTGGTCCTTTTGGCGCGCAGCTTCTCGCGCTGGCAGGACGTTGGCGGCGGTATGCGGGCGATCGAAAAGCAACCACTTGCGAATAACCCGACCGTCTCATCCTCACCGCCGGTGCCTGACGATTTGAAGGGGCTCAAGCCAGCCCCATTCTCTGAAGTCTTCGTGCCTTTGCCCAACAAGCTGGCGCCGGGGACGGACTGGTATCTGATGGGTGAAGCATCGCCGCTTTATTGCGAGCCATGGTGGCGTCGCATCTGGGGTGTCTCCAAGCCGCAGAGTTTCGCGGCGCCAACCGTGATTGCAGAAGCAGGAGCAGCACAATGACCACGATGATGATGTTCGTCCGGATGTTTATGGTTCTGATCGGCGCAGGAGATGGGACCGGCGCATAGCGCGTCCCAGACACCATATTTCACACACAGGCGGTCCTTCGGGGCCGCCTTTTTTATTGGGAGCACGCCATGAGATCACCCGCTCAAGCGATGCTGATAGTGGCCGCAGTGATGATCCTGCTCGTGCTCTACGTCGCAGCCCTGCTGGGATGCACGCTGACGAGATACGCGCCATGACCCTGCTTGCCGACATCAAGTACCAGATCGTCACGCCGGTGGTCGAAGCGCTGAACCTGCCCGGCGACACGGTGGCACGGATTCAACTCTCGACCGGGATCGGCAACCGGGAGAGCGGCTACCGGACGCGCGTGCAGGGCAATGGCGGCCCGGCGCGCGGATACTGGCAGGTCGAGCCCGCAACGCATGACGATCTGTGGAAGTCGTATCTCCCGGCGCATCCGGAGTTGCAGGCCGTCCTGCTGCAATATCTGCCCGCGCGCTTCGACGGCCAGCCGATCGGGGCATACGACGCGCTTGTGGAAAGCGATGAGTATTGCGCGGGGATTGCGACGCTGCTTATCCGCCGTTCGCCGTATTCCCTGCCCGCTCGTGACGATGCCGCCGCTCAGTGCCGAGGGTGGAAGCAAATTTACAACACCCAGTTTGGCGCAGGCGTCGTGAACGCCGCAAGCATCGCCCTTTTTGAAGCTGCAATCGCAGCCTGAGGAAATCTCAAAATGGACATATCTACCCTACTCGGCCTCGTGCCGGAGAAGTACGCCATCTTCGTGCTGGCCCTGTGCGTGGCGTGCAAGATCATCACCGTGTTCGTGCGGCCGCCTCAGGCTGGGTCGAAACTCGCACCGATCTTTCAGGTCGTCTCGGCCCTCGCGCTGAACGTCGGCTGGGCCGCGAACCAGCTTCAGGTCGGGAAAACCGGCGTGATGGTCAATCGCGAAGATGCGCCAGCCGTGAAGGCAGCCATTCCGGCCATCGTCGGGACGGCCAACGCTACGCCACCCGCTGTCGCGACCGCTGCCATTGCCACGGACACCATCGTCACCGTCGAGCATGCCTCCCCCGCTGTCGGCCCGAACAGCACCATTCCCGTCAAACCCACCCCCGCGCCGAACGCGCAGTAAGGACACCGCCATGACCATTCTCACACTCTCCCGCCGCAACATCCTCCGTGGCGTTCCGGTTCTCGCTGGCGCTGCGGTGCTGGGTGCTTGCACTGTGACCACGTCCGGCAGCACGACGACAATCACGCTGAACGTCGCCAAGGTCGAAGCCTATGCACAGGCCGGTCTCAATGCTGCGGCCACCGTCACGTCGCTGATCGGATCGACCGCCGTTCTCGCGCCCTATGCAACGCAGATCGCCGCAGCCGAGGCGGCGCTGTCCGCGGCGCTTCAGGCGTTCTCGACCGCAGCCGGTTCGAGCATCACCATCGAATACGATTCCTCGACGTGGACGACACGCGTGGATTCGATCCTGTCGGCGATCGAGACGCTGGCCACCGTCGTCGCGAACGCGATTGCCGCGATGGGCAGCGCGGTGAGCACCGCCGTGCAGTCCAACGCGCAGACGGTTCTGTCCGCTCTGAAAACTGTCGTGTCGGTGTTCACGGCGCTGCTGGGCACTACATCGGTTGCGGCCACGCCGTCGTCCATGTCCGAGGCGCAGGCGCTTCGCACGCTCGGCGTCGCCCGGTGAACATCCTCACCCGCCTGCTCAAGTGGGTGCTGGGTCTGCTGCAACGGCGGCAGGCCCAGACCGAAGCCGACAATGCTGCGATCCAGCGCAATCAGGATGACGCCGATGCTGTTCAAACCGTGGAGCGCGCGCCTGTGTCTGATCGCGCCGCTACTGCTGACCGCCTGCGCCGGGGCGACTTCTGACCCCGGGCCCGCGCCAGTCGTCTCGCCTGTGGTCAACCCGTGCGATCCGATCATCGTGCGGGAGTATCTGCCCGCGCAGCAGGAACTTGTTGCCCGCGAGATGGATGCGGCACCCGAGACAGCGGAGTGGCCGGGCATGATCGCGGATTACGGGCGGATGCGCGACGCGGTGCGGGCGTGTCAGGGGCGGCGGTCGTGAGGGCATGGATTGCCCTGCTGCTGGCTGCGCCGCTGGCGGCCTGTGGCGGCTATACCGCGCGTGAGGCCCGGACGCGCCTGCCCGGCATGACGCTGCCGGACCTGCTGGCGTGCGCCGGGGTGCCGGACAAGCGGATGCAGATCGACGCGGTCGAATGGGTGCTGGTTTACGACCAGTCCAGCGCCGTGCAGCCGAGCATGACCGCCAGCATCTCGGCCCTCGCAGCGCTGGTGAAACCGGCCCTGACGATGGGGGCTGCCGGGACGTGCCGGGTCATGGTGCGGATCAACGGCGACCACGTGCGGTCGGTCCATTACGCCGGGCCGTCAGGAACGCTTGAAGGGCCGAACGCCGCCTGTGCGCCGCTGGTGCGGGACTGCCTGAAGTATCCGGACCAGACGGTGTTGCTGGTTGGGTTTGATCAATCCGAAATTCTGAAAGCCGCACCATGATCGAGACATCGATCACGCCGACGACAAATCAAAATATTGCGGATCTCGCCGATGCGGTCTGGCAGGCCTTGGATGACTTCCAAGGCGGAACATCCTGTTGCGTCGCCACGAAAGCGCAATTGCGTTTCAGGTTTGAGCCATTCATGACCGCAGGCGATCGCGAAGCAATGAACGGGATCATGACCTTATCGGAAGCTGAGGCCATTTTACGCGAAGTTGGAATGCTGTGACCTAAAGGGAAGCAATTGACCGATACTCAAACCATCCACGGCCTGTTCTCCGCCAATTGCATAACCTTCTCGATCTCCGGGCTGAATTTCGCCGGTTGGCACCCGTCATAAAGGTCGAGGCCGCCAGACCCTGACGCGACAATCTTTCCGCCGCCAAACCAAAGCTGATCTGCCGAGAGTGTGTGGAGGTCAGAAGATTTTCTGAAAAGATACCAAACGCCTTCACCTTCGCCCCTCACGTCATCGGGATGCTTCCAAGCGTCAGGGTCTGGCGGATTTGCGAGCGCTAAGGCTGCGTCCTCAATTTCAAATCTACCATTTAGTTCGAGCGCGTAGCGGCCTCTGACGGCGCGAGCCAGCGCGGTCAGCAAATAAACACGCAGGACTTCTGGTTCAATTTCCATCCCTAGATTCTACCACCTCATCAAAGGTCGTACCAGCAAAATGACCCTCCCCAAACTCGGCTGCCTCCCCGCGCAGGTCCGGCCCAACCAGCCGCGACTAGAGTCCATGCGGATGATGGCGCGACAGGCCCCGCCCCGGCTGGACCGGTCGCACATCGACCCCAAGCCCCTGATGCTGGCGAACGACACGCTGGGCGACTGCACGGCAGCGGGTCTGGGCAACCACATCCGCTCGACTGCCGCGCTGGCCCGGTTCGAGATCGGCGTGCGGAATGCGGATGCGATCCTGTTCTATGAGCGATCGACCGGCTACAGCCCAACCGTGCCCGGCAGCGATCAGGGCGGCATCGAGTCCGACGTGCTGACTTATGCCAGCCGCAACGGCTATGCGCTCTATGACCAGACGCTTTATCCGATCTGGGGCACGGCAGAGCCGGACGACCTGAACGGCATGCGGAACATCATGGCGGCGCTCGGCCCGGCCTATCTTGGCGTGCAGTTGGCGATTGCGGATCAGGCGGACGGCGTGCTGGACACAGACACGCCCGGCGACCAGACGCCCGGGTCGTGGGGCGGCCACTGCCTGCTGGCTTGGGATTACACCGGGACCGGTGATACCGATCTTGTCTCGCTGCTGACGTGGGGCACAGTCCGCAAGGCCACGTGGCGCTGGGTCCGGTCACGGATCATGGAGTGTCACGGTCTGGCGTGGCGGCAGTTGATGCCCGCGAACGGTCTGGTGTCCGGGCAGGACTGGGACGCGCTGGTCGGGGCAAACCGGGATTATCTGGCGGGGTGAGTTGTCCGGAAATTCCGGATAACTGCCCGATTCGCAAACCAATCCCGTACGGTCTAAAAACGGCAGTTAACAGCCAAAAAATGCCGATTCCCTATTGGCCCGTACTATCCATCCATCACCCCCTGCCACCCTCTTTCGCGGGCACTTTCAGGTAAGTCGGACTGTTCGCCCCGCATCGATAATACGGGTCGGTATTCCCCTTCTTGGGGCAATCCTTCGACACCTCTTCAACGATGTCCCACACGTCGCAATACTCGCCCCATCGCGCTATCGCGGCTTTGATCGGGTATCGCCCATAGCGTCCGCATTTTCTGCACTGAACCTCGATATGGAGCACCCACCACGCCGCCTCTCGAAGCGAGAGATGTCGCAGGCCATTCACTCTCGGCTTGGGCGATGTCCGCTTCTCCATGCTGTGGACATAACGAGAACATCCGCAGAGAGTCAACGGTTCTGCTGTGGGTATCGTGGGGATAAGGTGCCGCTGCGTGCCGGGCTTGATACCGGCTTTCGCCAACGGGGCCATGCCTGGCGTCCCGGAGCCTTTCCGGTCCTTATCCGTCTACCACCTCGCCGTTGGTCGGTTTTGGCCGGTGGGTCTCGCTTAGGGGTGACCAAACCCCGCGTGTCCATCCACGCCGCCGCAGCCCGAGCAGAATCGCACGGGATGGGGTGCGGGTACAAGGGGAAAGTGAGGCCACGAATCGCGATTCGGCGTTTTACAAATTTCCAGAATCACAAGTAAATCAAAGGTAGCAATACTGACGTTTTACACCCTATGCCATTGTAAATACTGATATATGCACTTCCCGCTCGGACCTCCACCGCCCGGCGAATGTCGCAGAAAACCGTGATTTTTCGTTGGCGGTTTTACAATCCCGATATTCAGTTTTACGAACGCCATTCGATCGATTGCATCTCGAGCCTGTGGCTCTTGGTCAACGGCACGCGTGTATCTCTAGTTGTCTGCCTCTTGGTCGAGTTGATCAACGCGCGTAGCCATTGCGTCCATCGAACTCACGGGCTGGCCCAAATTCCGAAGCCCGACAATTTGCAAAATGGTGCTCGGTCGCCTCCACGAAAGATTCTGTCACAGAGAGGCCGCTCTGATAGTCCAAAAGCCGCAATGATCTGGAACTCTCTCGAAAGAGTTTGTTCATCGGGACATAACTGGCCAACGCGCAGTCGGCGATGGGCTTTACCAGTCAGCCGGTGGCCGCATCTTTTCGGATAACACGCGGTGGGACTTCCCAGCAGGATGTTCGCGAACATCCTGCTGGACGCGTGCCTCCGAAACAGCGCTGCGCTCTCAATCGACCTACTTCTCAGTGAACGGTTTCGAGAGCACAGACCTGATCGCGCATCTTCTCCCGAAGACTCATTTTCACGGTGTACCAAAGTCTGAGTTCTTTGATATTCCCCAACGACAGCAGCCAGTTGATATGTTGATCAACGATTTCCTCGGCTTGTGATGCAAACATACGCAATAATTCGTCTGCAGCGGTCTCTGGATCGATCGGTGCCGGGGGTGCCTCAGGCTGAATCATGCGCGCCATGAGCTAGCCCCTCCCTGCAGCGAACGGACATCGCGACGACAAGCGCGAGCCACGTGTCGCGTCTCGAACTCACTTGAAGCGGCATCATTGGCGCCTGAAGATACCAGGGTCGGCACATTGGAACATGACGAAGCAGCGTACCAGCTCCATACAGGACGGTCCGCCGCAAGAAGATCTGCGAAGGATGATGAGCACATATTCGACTCGTTGTCGGAAAAATTGATGGCGGACTATGTACGATAATAATTAAATTTACGAATCATTTTTTCACAGAGCCATGTGCCTGGACTACACAGTCAGGTCGATTACCGTAACTTCAGAGATTATAGCTTTCAAAAATCTATTCATTATCATGCAGCAATGTCAGCATTCGGAGGTCGGATTTTTCTTTGCAAACAAATCTTTGCAAGTATTCACCATCACTTCATGCACGCCGCTTTTGGAACGCATTCGGTCCTTCATGCGGGCTATTTTAAGTAGCGATCGATAGCACGGGACGGCGGTTTTTTGAAAAAATGCAGCCTTGTCGTTTTTAAAAACAAGTTTTCTCGTTTTTCTTATTGAGTGATTGTTCTAATTGGGCGTTTTTTGTTATACTGCAACCTGCGCACGTTCATTTAAAATACACCAAAATATCGAAATAATACTATCAAATTATCGCCCGAAAGGAGATGAATATTACCGAGAGTGGTCACGTCCCCGTGGACGTTCAAGGTTGTTCAATCTCATAAAGACGCCTTCAAAGATTACGTATCTAGCAATGAATATGGGAATTTCTCCGCAGAAACCCCGCAGCGCAGACTGCGCATGGACGTCAAAGGCGGGAAATTCTTTAAGGCCCTACGCTGCATGACAGACGCGACTGTAAGCGATCATGGAATCTGAATAGCCGGGCCGTCGCCTATGTAGTTGGCCGCATAAACCTTCGAGACAGCGCCTGAGGGAGCGACAGCCGCGCACCCCGACAACGCCGCAATGAGAATCAGGGGAATGAGCTTAACCGTTGGATCGTCCTCGCTCGGAGAATGGAAGCGCATTCAATCACACTCACGATTTCGTGATAGTTAACCAAACATCAATAAAAAGTAATGTAATCGGCACACGGTGGTCCCGCCCGCGCCTAGAGCGTCGTTCAGGCCGTCTACGTGCGGTCTTGTTTGCTGGGAAAAGCCGCGACGACTTGCCGTATCGCCAGGGGTTTCACACGGTTAGATCGAAATTCGCGATCTAATTTGAAGCGGCGTCCGGGAACTTCGCCGTTACCCTGCCGTCCGCGACGCTTGTCGTCACGAGATTGGGTGGCCGGTTAAGGCCACCCGCACACGTCATGCGCGCGAGATGTTCGCGGCCTGGCTCTTGCCGTTATTTCCGGCCTCGACATCGAAGTTCAGGGTGTCACCCTCAGCCACTTCGGCCATGCCGGCGCGCTGCAATGCCGAGATGTGCAGGAATACGTCCTGCGAACCGTCATTAGGCTGGATGAATCCAAAGCCCTTTGTTGCGTTGAACCACTTAACGATACCTGTCGCCATGGCAGGTCTCCTAAAAACTCACAGCGGCGCGCGAACTTGCGCGAAATCGTCTCCCGAATAGGCGGCCATAAGCGGCCGCGCGCAATGTAGTGGGGAGCGCTGCAGGCCGCACTATAGAGACCTACGGTCCAGATAGATAGGTCCAGTTGACAAATACACTTCCCGGGCCTTTTCAGCCCTTCCGAGGAGCGGCCATCCTGCTTCCGGGCGCAAAACTCAGTGCGTCAGCCCCACGCGAGATCGTGGGAAGCGACGCTCGCGCATCGACTGATTTGCCAAGAGATATGCAGTGAGTCGTGACCACGCAAACCGTATCCGTGTCTGGCTCCGCCAAGGCGCGCCCCTCCTGTTGTCGTCCTGAAGTAACGGCGTCGCCTCATCGATCACTCCTGAAAGAGCTATCGTATTGTTCTAAAAGCCATTTCGCAAAACAGTGCCGCTCCTAGACAATAATTTATAATTACAGAAACCGATTATTATTGAATGATAATTCAACTACACTCGAGTATTATTAAAATTATTTACAAATCAACGAAATAATTAGACTGCGCGTATTTGCGGATATTGTCCGCGCTATAATCAACAACGGCTTGGACCTCAGCGTCGCTCTCACGCTTGGGAATCTGACCTTCGACCCGTAAACGCTCGAGGCACGCAGCAATACTTTCCCATTGATTAACAAGGTCAACATTACCTTGCTCAGCAAAGCCAGCAATACTGTGTCGGGCAATATCGATTGCCTTCTCTCCAAATAATCTGATCATTTCCATGGAAGCGTCATGTGGATTTACCACCGTGGCATCCACATTTACCGGGATCGACATAGTAGTGAGCCTTCTGGGACAATACGCGCTAGTTACGGGCCCCCTTGCAGCAGATTTTCATCACTCGTTCCACTGCTATTTTTGCATAGCTTTCGATAAATTTTGAAAGTCGATAAATTATTTAGCAATCGAAATACTTTATTATTTTAGAATGCTAAGTAATCCGGAGCCTACATTCAATCTGTTCCTGCGAAACACAATTGACAGTCAGAAATGCTGTCGTTAAGGAACGGTCCAGCGCAAAGCCTGCAATGGCCAGCGTCGTCTTCTACTTTACCTCACATCCAAAATTTGCAGTGCTACGCGAGCAATATGTGTCCACCTGCCCTTTCATGCGCCCTCCTGAACGCCACCAAAGGGTGAACCATCTCCGGTGCTTCGGTCCGGTTTTTTCGGACTTACAGGCAACAGGAGCGCGACCAGGTCCGGAGCGGCTTCCCGCACAAACACACAGCAGGACCTGATCCGCACTGCGGAATAGACACAACACGCGTTCACAAAATCGTCGCGAATTCTGGAAAATCCGATCATCCCGGTCCGATCAACTCGAAAAAATCGCAGTTTCATCACCAGATCGGCGGCAAATTCAATATGTTAGTATTAAATTAAGTATTTCCTTGCGTATGCATCGATCTCAGTTTACTGTTTGTTAAGACCTAACAAATGGACACCGGAAGACTTCGACCTAGTACTCATACAAACCAGATCGAACATATCCTGATATAATTCTACGAACGCGTGTATTTAGTTCGTATAATTAATATATTTTGAAAGAAAAACCTGAAATGGCGACTGCACCCATATCAATCACTGGCACGCTTGCAACCATTTATGGAAGCGGCACCAAGCCACTTGTTCCGGTAACAATTCAGTCGATCCTTGTTACTAAGAATTCTCAGACGACTGCTGGTGACTCTGTCGTGGTTGACCTGTCGTCAGGGCTCGGGACGTTCACGGTTGCTCCGTCCGTCTCGGTGACAAACGGCGCAACAGTCAAAATCGGTGGCACGCTGAGTGCCACTTCCGTGATCGGCAATCTCACCACGAACGGCGGCAACGTCGAAATTACGAACCAGTATGTCTCTTTGTCGGCGATCAATGTTGGGCCGGCCGGTGGCAAGATCACACTCGACACCTCGATTTTCAGCATCCTGACGAGCGTATTCGGCAACACAACCGTGTCCTTCGTCGATGCCGCTGGCAGCGCGACGTCCACCATTCCGTCGAACTTCGTTGTCGATTTCCCGGACCTGACGTCGGTCACCGCGACCTACAACACGATTACGAACCAAACGACACTGTCCAGCGTCGTCGGCCTCCTGACCGAGAACTACATGACGCTCGCCGGAGACCCCTTCAATCTCGAGAGCACCGGCACGTCAGCGCAGACCACGCATTCCCTGTTCGCAACGCGATCGGCTGCGGCGACCCCGACCACCTATTCCCGCACCTACAACACGACGAATGCTCCTGACGGCACCGGTGGCGTCGAGATCTGCTTCCTGACCGGCACGCTGATCAGCACGGACAATGGCGATCTGCCCGTCGAGACGCTTCGCGTTGGCCAGCAGGTCGTGGCCCTGGTGAACGGCGAGCGGACGCTGCGCGACGTTGTCTGGGTTGGTCGCAAGCACACGACCGTGCGCGCAGAACTGTCCGATGACGAAGCCGGCTATCCGGTGCGCGTGTTGCAGGGTGCGCTGGGCGATGGCGTTCCCTACAAGGACCTGCTTGTCACGCCGGAACACAGCCTGTTCCTCGATGGCCAGTTCGTGCCTGCGCGCATGCTCGTCAACGGCCGCAACGTGTTCTACGATTGTTCCATTACGTCCTACGATTATTTCCACGTCGAGACTGCCGAGCACTCGGTCATTGTTGCCGACGGCGCCCTGACCGAGAGCTATCTCGACACCGGCAACCGTCGTTCGTTCCGTCAGGACGGCACTGTTGTCAGCCTGTCGACCGGCAAAAGCCGCTCATGGGAACACGACGCCGCAGCGAAGCTGACGGTCGAGCGCAGCACGGTCGAGGCCCTGTATCGTCAGATCGAAGCCCGCGCTCTGGCAGCCGGTCTCGGACTGGTCGCCCAGCAGCCTGCGGTGACGGACGATGCGGACCTGCACCTTGTTGCTGACAAGGGCCAGATCATCCGCAAGAGCCGCGACGCGAACGGCACTGTGATGTTCATGATCCCCGCCGGCGTGGAGACAGTTCGCCTCGTGTCGCGCACCAGCCGCCCGAGCGATGCGATCGGCCCGTTCGTCGATGATCGTCGCCAGCTTGGCGTCCTGGTGGGCGAAGTGACCTTCTTCGACAGCAACCGGACCAGCACAATCGACACGCACCTGACCACCGATGCGCTCGAAGGTTGGGACGTTCAGGAGGCTTCGGCGGTTCGCTGGACCAACGGAAGCGCAGTGCTGCCGCTGGGCAAGCGTCAGCCTGACGCGATCGGCATGCTCGCGATCCAGATCGTCTCGGCTGGACCTTACATCGTCAGCGAGAACGACGCTCAGGTCGCACAGAAGAGCGCCTGATCTTTCGAAGCTGGCCCACTCCCTCTGGGGGGTGGGCCTGATGTCTGCGGGCCGAATGGCCCCGGACATTCGTTTCACGCGGACCCTTTTAAAGACTCAGCGCCCGCTACTTGGACCGCTTGTCTTTACAGCCATTGAGGCGAACTCTGGCCTTGTGGCATTGCGCTGCGCATTCGCGCCTCCGAAATGATATCTTCCCTAGCCGGCCTAGAGGCAACGCTGGCCGCCCCGCGGCACCGCAGCGGCGAAGCCATTGACGCGTCACGACCTGATGGCGTCAGATGCGCTCCCCCGAATCAGGAAGCTCCGGTTAATGACGTCGTCCCCATTTCGTTCACACGTCATAACCGCCATGATGAGCCTGCTGTTTTTCGTTCTGATGGCGTGCACGTTCAATTCGCTCGGCGTCGTCCTGCCGATGATGGTGAAGGACATGGGCCTGAACTGGACGCAGGCGGGATTCGGATTCACCCTTCTCGGGCTTTCCTGTGGCCTGACGAGCATGGCCCCGGCATTGGCCATCCGCCGGATCGGCATCGTCTGGACACTCGCGATCAGTGCTGCGGTGCTGTCGGCCGGGTTCATCTGTCTGGCCACAGCGCACAGCACACGTATTTACGATCTTGGAACAATCCTTCTGGGGATCGGTTTTACTTTTGCGGGCACTGTCCCGGGCACGCACATCATCTCCAGCCTGTATGCACAGCCAGGCCGGGCACTGGGCGCGTATTTCGCGATCGGGGGGCTGGGGTCGGTGTCCGGGCCCTTGCTGTTTTATGGATCGGCACAGATCGTCGATGGCTGGCGCCCGTTCTGGTTCGCGGCCGCAATAGTTGCCCCGCTGATTGGAATTGCCGCCGCGGGCAGCACCCGATTGGCCAAAAAGGTCAGTGCGGAAGAACAGACGCGCGATACGGGATCGGTTCCTGCCGAGGGCTGGACCGTTCGGGCCGCTCTGGCGACGCCGCAATTCTGGATCATCGTTGCGTCTTATACCGGGTCCCTGATGGTTAACACGACGGTGCATAGTTTTGCCGTCCAGACCCTCGGCGAACACGGCATCTCGCTGGGCCGCGCGGCCAGCGCCGTCAGTCTTGCCGCACTCGTCGGTGTCGGTGCGGCTGCCGTCGCAGGACGGCTGGGCGAGACACGCGGCGCGCGTTTGCCGACAATCCTGTCGATGACCTGTCTGGTCATTGCCCCGATGACGCTCATCCTTCCGACGAACACCCTGTCGATCACTGCGTTTCTTGTTTCTCTGGGCGTCGGGCTGGGTGCCAGCAACGTGTGCAGCGCGACGCTGCTGCTTGCCTATTTCGGCAAGGCGCCCTCGCTGGAGTTGTACTCCCTTATGTGCCTGATCTCGACGATTGCTGCGGCGGGACCGACGATCGGGGGCTGGATGCGCGACCGCTTCGGCGCATTCGACCCGATCTTCATGGCGCTGTCGGGGGTGGAGTTGCTTGTGCTGGTTTTCGTTCTGCTGATGCGCGCACCGCATGCCCGCGCCCTTGGCGGCTCCGTCACCACCTGATCCCACGCTGTCCCTGTTGCTCAGGCAGGCTTTTCGGTGCTGATGTGTATCGTCTTTTATGATACCCGGACCGGAGGACATTCCGCATGCACGCCTTGATGGTGGACGGCAAACCCGAGTGGCGTGATAGCTGGGCAGAGTGCCTGCGCGACCTGTTGCCCGGGTTCGATATCCGTACACCCGCCGCACCGGGAAACCCGGATGAAATAACGTGTCTGCTCAGCGGACGACCGCAGGACGGACTGCTGGACCTCTACCCAAACCTGCAGGTCATTTTTTCCGAGGGCGCGGGCGTGGACCGTGTCATGAGCCTCGATCTGCCGGAACGAATCGTCATTACCCGAGTCGTCGACGACAATCTGAACGCGATGATGACCGAGTATGTGGTGTGGGCAGTCCTTGCGATTCACCGCGACGCCGCACGCTACCGGGAGGCGCAGGCTGCCGCATCCTGGACGAAGCAACCCGAGCGACTGGCGTCGCAACGGCCGGTCGGGATACTTGGCCTCGGCACCTTGGGAACTGACGCGGCAATTGCCCTGCGATCGCTGCACTTTCCGGTCGCGGGATGGAGCCGAACCCCGCGCGAGATCCCGGGCATCGCGTGCTTCCACGGTGCGGACATGCTCGGCGACTTTCTTGCCCGGAGTGAAATCCTTGTCTGTCTGCTGCCGCTCACGCCCGAAACCCGCGGTATCATCGACGCATCCCTGCTGGATCGCCTGCCGCGCGGGGCGGGTCTGGTGAACGCCGCACGCGGCGGCCATGTGGTGCAGGCCGACCTGATTGCGGCACTGGATCGCGGCCAGATCAGCCACGCCGTGCTCGACGTGACGGACCCGGAGCCCCTTCCCCCCGACGATCCGCTATGGCGTCGTGCCGATGTCACGATCACGCCACACGTGGCCAGCATCACGACCCTTCGCAGCGCATCCATCAGCATCGCCGACAATATAAAGCGACTGATGGCCGGGCAGCCCCTGACCCATCTGGTCGACCGTTCGAGAGGATACTGAAATCGCACCGTTCGTTCGCCTGCTCGACAGGCATTTTCACATCGGCCGCCGCGGCTCCACCCTAACCCGCGAGATCCTGGCCGGGCTGACCACATTCGGTGCGATGGCCTATATCATGGCCGTCAATCCCGAGATCATGGCCATGGCGGGCCTCGACCGGCATGATATGATCATCACCACGATTGTCGCGGCCGTGGTCGGCACGCTGATGATGGCGCTGTGGGCCAATCTGCCGATCGCGCTCGCCCCGGCCATGAGCAGCAACATCGTGTTCGCACAGATCGTGGTGGTGCATATGGGGGTGCCTCCACGTGTCGCCTTCACGATGGTGTTCATCAGCGGTCTGGTGTTCGCAGCCCTGTCGCTGACGAACGGTCGCAAGAAGATCATACAGGGCTTCCCGGAGCCGATTATCGACGGCATCCGGTTTGCCATCGGCGCCTTCATTGCACGCATCGGCCTAACGACCGGCGGCCTTGCCGTGCCCTCGCATGAAGGGCTGGGCTTCGGATCGCTGGCAAATCCGTCCGTCCTGCTGTGTCTGGGCGGGTTGCTGATGGCGCTGATGCTGGTGCGCGCGCGTGTTCCTGCGGCAATGCTGATCACCATCGTCGCTGTCACGATCATGGGGTATTTCGTGCAGGGCACGGACGGTCACGCGATTACCCGCCTGCCCGATCATGTCACCGACTGGCCGCATTATCCGACGCACCTGCTGTTTCCGTTCGATTTCGCGGGCCTTGCGAACCACCTGCTGGTTCTGGTCCCGGTCACGATCTATTTCTTTCTCAGCGACTTTTTTGACGCGACCGGCACGATGCTGGCCGTCACGCGCCGCGCCGGGCTGGAGCGGGAGGATGGAAAGCCGCTGCTGGGACGGGCCGCCTTCACCGCCGATGGTGCGGCAAGCATCGTCGGTGCGTCGGTCGGGACCTGCACGGTTTCGGCCTATATCGAATCGCTGGTGGGTGTGGAATCGGGTGGACGGACCGGCATTGTGGGCGTGACGGTCGCGCTGCTGTTTGCCGTGTCGTCCTTCTTCTGGCCCGCGATCACCATGATCCCTGCAGTTGCGACAGCACCGGTGCTGATCGTGGTCGGTCTGGACATGCTCTCGGGCCTGACGTCGGTGGTGCGCGAAACCGCCGACGAGATGCTGGCGCCGCTGTTCATGGTCATCGTCACGCTGCTGACGGGTAACTTCATGATCAGCCTTGCCTGCGGGCTGCTGCTCTATTCGGCGCTGATGGTGGCCACGCGCCAGTGGCGGAAGCTAACGCCGATGCTGCTGGGGCTCGACGTTGTGTTTCTGGTGTTCCTGGTGCTCGAAACCCGCATGCAGGGCTGAGGAATTTAACCTCCCGTCAACGCATGGCGGCGATGATGATGGGCATGAACGCACACATCTTCATCGCCACGCCCTGTTTTGGCGGCCTTGTTACCCAGACCTATATGCAGTCCGTGCTGGGGTGCGTTGTGGAAGCCGGCGGCATGGATTTCTCCATGACGCTTTCGATGATCGGCAACGACGCCCTGATCACCCGGTGCCGCAACACGCTGGTGCATCAGTTTCTGCAGGTCGAACACGCGACTCATCTTCTGTTCGTCGATGCCGATATCGGGTTCTGTGCCGCCGACGTCCGGCGTCTGCTGGATGCGGAGCGCGATGTGATCGGCGCGCTCTATCCGCTCAAGCAGCATTACTGGACTGCCGAGACCGACGCGCTCATTCGTTCTGGCGAGCCCCCTTCAACGGCAAGTCTGCGATATGTCGGGGAATGCGCGCGGTTGCACGAGCAGACGGGGCCAGTCGCGGAAGTCGGGTATGCAGGCACCGGCTTCCTGCTGATCCGCCGCTGCGTGATCGAGGCCCTGATCGCAGCACACCCCGAGACACGCTATGCGAGAATCGATGCCCCGGGCGGTACTGACCGCGGCCAGGTGTCGCCGCACGCACTGTTCGACTGCATGATCGATCCGGCGACCTCGACCTATCACAGCGAGGACTTCGCTTTTTGCGCCCGGTGGCGTGCCATCGGCGGGACAGTCTGGCTGGATCGCGAAATTGTCCTGTCCCACACTGGCCCCGCGACGTTCACGGGCAATCCCGCTGTCCGTGGCCCAGTGCGTATTGTTTAGACGCTGGCACGCCCCCAGCCCAAGCCACCGCGTTGCAGGGCCACAGCAATCGTCAGCCCGAGCACCGCACAACCGGCACCCATTGCGAAGACCGCCGGATACCCGAAACCCGACGCCACGATCCCGGCAATCGGCCCCGTAAGGCCGTAAGCCACGTCCTGAAACGCCGACACGCCGCCAAGAGCAGTCGCGCGGATTTGCGGGGGCGTATGCCGAACGACCAGCACACCCATGGAAGGAAAAATCATCGAGCAGCCAGCACCCGTCAACGCGGCCCCAAGCAGCGCCACCCAGGCGACCGGTGCCCCAAACAGTGCAAGTTGCCCGACCAGTTCGACGCTCAACGACACCAGTGCCACAGGAATGGGACCCACACGCGCGGGTGTGTGACCGGCGAAGATACGAACCAGCACGAACGCACCGCCAAAGCAGCTGAGCGCGAGACCCGTTCCGCTCCAGTGATGTGTCGCGAAATCCAGCGATATGAAAGCACCGATTGCCGCATATCCCACACCTTGCAGCATCACCACGCTGCCCGGCTGCCAGATTTGGCCGATCACTTTGAGGAAGGAGCCGCGCGGCCCACCCGGTGCATTGATGGGGGCCACCGGCCACGCGATCACGGCTGCCAGAGCGGGAAAGACACACGCGGCAAGGCCAGCCAACGCCAGTCCGCCTGAATTATACAGCCAGAATCCCAACGGGGCCGCCGCCGCAACGGAGCCATACATCGCCATTCCGCACCATGCGAGCACGATACCCGACCGCTCTGCACCGACCGTGCCGATGCACCAGCCGAACATGCCGATCACAAGCTGGCTTTCACCGAGGCCCAACATCAGCCGACCAAGCAGGATGATCGCCAGCTGGACCGAATGCCCCACTGGCAGAAGCTCCGCCAGAACCAACGCCAATCCCGACACGGCACACAAGATCATCCCGCGTATAACCACGGGCTTGGACCCGTTTGCATCGACCTCGCGCCCTGCGACACCGCGCGTCAGGATGGTAGCCAGAAACTGGATTCCGACCGACATACCAACAATGAAATTGCCGTAGCCCAAAGTGTGATGCACGTAGAGTTGCAGGATCGGCAACGGGATTCCAACTGCCGCAAAGCAAAGAAAGATGCAGAACGTCAGCCGCGCGACGATCTTCAACGCAGGGTCCATGCCAGTACGTTGCGCGCCCGTTCCATCCATCACACGATCTCTCCTGCTGTCCGCGCACGGCGTTGAACGCATCCGTGCCCGTTGGCCTTGCTCCCACCCGTGCCAGAGGAGCGTATGCCGTCCGCTTGTCGCATCTGACCGCTCCGGCGTCGAGGGCGGCAATCAGGGTGGAATGGCTTGAAGTCGAGATCGCCCCGTGTGCTGGTTCCCGCCAAAACGGAAACACGACCCATTCGGAACAGTCGTCCGGGCGCGCATCCTCCGACGCGCCTGACACAAACATCAGGACACGGCGTCGATCATGCTATCCGTTAATGAGGACGCCTGTCGCGCCCACGGCGCTGTTGCAAAACACTCCGTCAGATATTCCATCAGGACAGTCACGCGCGCGGGTCGCAGCCCGCCGGGCGGCGTGACCAGATGCAGGGCAATCGCCGGAGACTGCCAGTCGGGCAGGACATGCTCCAGCACGCCATCTTCCAGATCGCGCCAGACCATGAATTCGGGCATCACCGCCAACCCCTCACCCGCGCGCAAGGCGGGCAGAAATGCTTCGGCGCTGTTGGACCGCAGACGGCCATGTTGCGTAATCTGATAGACCTCCCCGTCGGAATTCGTGACCCGGAAAATCCCCGGGGCGGCCGTATTGGTGTAGACGAAGCTGTTTTCACCGATCAGATCGCGCGGATGCTCGGGCCGCCCGTGGCGCGCCAGATAAAGCGGCGACCCGACCAGCAGCAAACGAACGGCGCAGAGGCGACGCGCCCGCAACGACGAAGATTCCAGCGATCCGATCCGCAAGGCCAGATCGAACCCGCCGCCGACCAGATCGATGACCTGATCGCTGAAATCGACATCGATATCGACGTCGGGGAAACGTGCCATGAAATCGGGCAGCACCGGCGCTACGTGCATCAGACCGAAAAACATCGGCGCGGCGAGCCTGACGCGCCCGGTCGGACGAAGGGTGCGGTCCTGCGCCTCTGCCTCCACCATCTCACCCTCGGCCAGGATACGCATCGCGCGCTCCAGCGAGCCGCGGCCAGCTTCGGTCAACGCAAGCTGTCGGGACGTGCGGTTCAGCAGCGCCACACCGAGTTTCTGTTCCAGCCGCGCCACCGCTTTCGACACGGTCGGCTTGGACAGGTGCAGCACATCGGCGGCACGCGCGAAGGACCGGGTTTCCACCACCTTCGCAAAGATGGCCCAGGCTTCGAGATCGGGAAGGCGGCTCATGTAAATATCAGAACCATTGGATTTCCATCATTTCCATTTATCGCATCCACCAGAAGCGATATTCAATGTCTCGAACCCAATCAAGCCTTTTACGGCTTCGATCGTAAAGGAGACCTCACATGATCGACATTCGTTCTTTCAGCAGCCTCGGCGCCGCCAATCATGGCTGGCTCGACGCACATCACCATTTTTCGTTCGCCGGATATCATGATGAGGACCGAGTGCACTGGGGTGCACTGCGCGTCTGGAACGACGACAAGATCGCGGCCGGATCGGGCTTCCCGATGCACCCGCATCGGGACATGGAAATCATCACCTATGTTCGCAAAGGCGCGATCACGCATCAGGACAATCTTGGCAACAAGGGCCGGACCGAAGCGGGCGACGTGCAGGTGATGTCCGCCGGCAGCGGCATCACGCACAGCGAGTATAATCTGGAACCCGACACCACGGACATTTTCCAGATATGGCTCATTCCGACCACCCGCGGCGGCACACCGACCTGGGGCGCACAGCCCTTCCCCAAGGACGGACGCGATGGCCAGTTCGTGACCCTTGCGTCCGGGTATTCGGACGATACCGGTGCGCTGCCGATCCGGGCCGAGGGCCGTGTGCTGGGTGCGACGCTCAAGGCCGGGCAGACGCTCGACTATCGCATCGAGGCCGGTCATTACGCTTATCTTGTTCCTGCCGTGGGCAAGGTTGACGTGCTTGACGCGGACAAGGCGGGGACGCCGCAGACGCTGAATGCCCGTGACGGCGCTGCAATCAAGGACGTGACGACCCTGCGGATCACCGCGCAGGAAGATGCCGAACTGGTGCTGGTGGACACGGTCGGCTGAGTGCAAAGCGATGCCCCTCCCTGATCAGGGAGGGGCATTCTCGGCTTTCAGCCGACGTCGAACTTCACGCCTTGCGCCAGTGGGACTGTCCGGCCGTAGTTCACGGCATTAGTCTGCCGCCGCATGTAAGCGCGCCATGCGTCGGAACCGGACTCACGACCGCCGCCGGTCTCCTTTTCCCCACCGAATGCTCCGCCGATCTCGGCCCCGGACGGGCCCATATTGACGTTCGCGATACCACAATCCGACCCCGCAGCGGACAGGAACTGCTCCACCTCCCGGATGTCCGTGCCGAAGATGGACGAAGACAGGCCCTGTGGAACGTCGTTCTGCATGGCAATCGCATCGGAAAGATCACGATATTTCATCACATAAAGGATCGGCGCGAAGGTTTCTTCCTTTACCGGCCCGACCTGACCTGGCATTTCGACCAGCGCCGGTCGTGCATAGAACGATCCCTCGCCGTTCACATCCACACGTCCGCCGCCGTGCACAATACCACCCTGCGCGCGGGCCGCATCAAGGCTGGCCTGCATCGCGGCAAAGGCCGGTGCGTCGATCAGCGGGCCAACCAGCGCCTCGCTATCGACGGGGCTCCCGACTGCAATCGTCTCATAAACCCGCGCCAGACGCGGAACGAGAACATCGTAGAGATCTTCATGCACGATCAGACGACGCAGCGTCGTGCAACGCTGTCCCGCCGTGCCCATCGCACCGAACGCGACCGCCCGCAGGGTCAAATCCAGGTCTGCCGACGGCGTGACGATGGACGCATTGTTGCCGCCGAGTTCAAGAATGGCCTTTCCAAAACGCCGGGCCACGCGTTCACCCACGTCGCGGCCCATGCGGGTCGATCCGGTGGCCGACACCACCGGCACGCGTGCGTCTTCCACCATCAGTTCGCCAATGTCGCGGCCGCCGATCAGCAGCGCGCTCAGCCCTGCGGGTGCATCACCGAAGCGTGCCAGCGCGCGCTCGAACAATGCGTGCGTCGCAAGTGCGGTCAACGGTGCCTTTTCGGATGGCTTCCACAGGATGGCATCACCGCACACCAGTGCGAGTGCGGCGTTCCACGACCACACGGCAACGGGGAAATTGAAGGCCGAAATGATCCCGACCACGCCCGCAGGATGCCATTGCTCGGTCAGGCGATGATCGGGGCGTTCAGACTGGATCGTCAGACCGTAAAGCTGGCGGGACAGGCCGACAGCAAAATCGCAGATGTCGATCATTTCCTGTACTTCGCCGAGCCCTTCGGAAGGCACCTTGCCGACTTCCAGCGTCACCAGACGGCCCAGCACGTCCTTGTTGGCGCGCAGTTCCTCGCCCAACAGCCGTACGAGTTCACCGCGGCGCGGTGCCGGGACACGGCGCCACGCAGCAAAGGCTTCAGCCGCTGCGCCGATTGTCGTGCGTGCCGCATCCGGTGCGGTCTGCACCACGCGGGCAATCTCTGTGCCGTCGATCGGCGACGACACCACAAGGTCTCCGCTCGTGAAAACGGTTTCGGACACGCCCAGACCGGTCAGAAGGTCGCGGACTTCGGTTGCGATACGGCTTGTCATTGTGTGTTCAGTCTCCAAACTCATGTCTCAGATACGGGCGGCGACCAGATGGGTCGCGACCGCTCCGGCCTCGTAAAAAGTCTCACGCACGAAGCGGCCCCGTATCGGAGCGGCATCCGTCACGGGCAGAGGCAGTGCATCCGGCGTGATCTGCCCAAGGATCAGGTGCGCCAATGTTCGGCCGAAACTCGTCCCCGGCGCAATGCCCCGGCCATTATAACCACTGACCGAGATAACGCGTTCCGCAAACCGGTGGAAACGTGGCACGGCATCAGACGTCATTCCGATGGTGCCGAACCATTCATGCTCGAACCCCACACTCCGCAAGGTCGGGAACAATTTTGCCATCGCCCGCATGGCCCATGCCCGGTGCGCAGCACCCCCTGCCCCGCGCAAGGCACCCACGCTGCCGAACACCAGCCGTCCGCGCGCGTCCTTGCGGTAGGAACTCAACACCGAGGCTGTGTCCCACACGCCCTGTCGCCCGGGCAAGATCGCCTCCCCGATCTCTGGCGGCAGCGGCGGGGTTGCACAGTTGAAATAGTTCAGCGGCACCAGTTCGTGCCGGATTTCCGGCCAGAGACGGTTGGTGTAGGCATTGGTTGCCACAACGACCCACTGCGCGCTCACCCGGCCATCCGCGGTCAAAATATCCCAGCCAGATGGCGTCTCTCGCGCTGACGTCACAGCGCTGCCGGTGAAAATCCGAACGCCCTTGCCGATCGCTGCCGTCGCAAGGCCCCGCGCATAGGCCAGCGGCTGTATGGTGCCCGCCCGATGATCGAGCAGCGCGGCGTGATACGTGCCACCGCCGGTCGCCCGCCGCACCGCCGCAGCGTCAAGCAGTTCTACAGGCGCGCCCCGCGCCCGCCACTGGGCCTCTCGCTGCGCGAGGTCCGCCGCACCGGCCGCATCGACCGCACAATGCAGTGTTCCATTCGGTGTGGCCTCACACGCAATGCCCAGCCGTCGGATAGTCTCGAACACTAATGCAGGCGCGTTGCCGAGATCATGCAGGATACGATGACCGTAGACTGGACCGAGGCTTTTCATCACCATGTCCGGCTTGACCCACATGGCGGGATTGACCAGTCCGACATTGCGCCCTGAACCGCCGAAGCCGATTTCGACATCTTCCAGCACCACAACGGATTTTCCCGCCTCTGCCAGATGCAACGCCGTCGAAAGCCCGGTAAACCCGGCCCCGATCACGACGACATCGGCGGTAATCTGCTGGCGCAGCGGCACGGTTTCCGGCGGCGGTGGCGCGGACTGTTCCCACAGGCCGTGAGTTCGGACACTACCTTTCATGCAAGCCGTCTTTCCTGAATCCGATTTTCATCCGCGCGACAGCGCCGCGCGGACCTGCACGACCGATCGTGCCTGTGCCGCTTCATACAACGCCTGTTCATCGCGTGTTTGGGCCCCGAGTGCGGATTCAAAAACCTTACGATGAGAACGTGTGCTGTACGAGCGTGCGGCATCTGTTCCGAGATTCGACTGAAATATCCCGGCGGCACTGACCGGCAGAAAATCTTCGTACGTAATCGGAATCGCCGTCACAACCTTGCGCCGGACCAGATCGTCCATGCTGGCCTCGGAATCATCGCGATGCGGGCGATAACCCGGGGTGACGGCATACCGGAACCACCCCAGCCGTTCGGTCCGCAATGTTTCCTCGTCATCCGGAAAATGCGCGAAATGGTGTGTGAGGCTTGTCGCGTGGTCCGAGCCGCCTGCCGCATCCGCGCGCGCCAGATCGAGCAATCGGTCATACAGGGCACGGCCCGTCGGGGTCAGCGCCACACCGCGCTGCTCGATCTCACCGAACCGGGCCGTATGGGCGCCGGACTGGGACTCCTGCCCTGCACCGGCCGGGAACAGGACCGCCTCGTTCAGGGCAAGAAAGCTCGTCTGACGCAACAGGATCGGGCAACGCCGATATGGCGGCCCCTCGATACTGGCCTTTACCCTCATCCCGGCAGCCGCCATCGCCCGATGGGTCGCGTCAATGTCCAGCGTCCGGGGCGTCAGATGATTGATATGGGGCCCCGGAAAACACACCACGTCCGCCACCAGACGGTGCGCGTCCAGCATGTGGCGATAGTCTGCCTGCGTGACGGTCGATTGACCGTGCCAGCGAAATGTTTCGATCGCGGCGGCGACAAACCGATCGGCCTGCGTGGTGTCGAGTCCCCCCTGATCCTCCGCCCGATTGATCAGGTCCAGCACTTCTTGTGTAAAAATGCGCCGGGTGGACAGTATGTCTTCTGCCTGCTGTCGCAGCGTTGTGTCTTCGACCAGTTCGAGACGCAGCAGCGATGTGAAGACGCGAAACGGGTTGCGGCGCAATGCCTCGTCAGTGACGGGTCGGAACGCAGTGGCGTGAACGGGCACACCCGCCGGCGCAAGGTCGTAATACCCCACGGGATGCATGCCCATCACTGCAAACAGGCGTCGCATTGTGGCCAGTTCGGCGGGCAGCCCAAGCCGGATCGCACCGTGACGCTCGGCGCTGAGGCGTGCCAGGCCGCCATCTTGTTCAAACCGGGCCCGCAAACCCGGATCGCCCGTCAGCACGTCCTGATTCGTACGTGTCACAAGGTCGATCAGATCGCCGTAAAGCGGTACCTCCTGTCGGTACATTTCCGACATGGCGGCGGCAAATCGCGTGCGTATTTCGTCGCTGGAAACATGGGTCGGGTTCGTCATCACTGAGGCTCCCTTCCTGGGACACGCGGCGTTGCTTCATTCCACAACAGCATCATTGTGTATCTCCATCCGCTGAGAAAGCGATATTCGGGCCTAATGTCATGCGAATATGGAATGATCTGTTTGCATCCGGCGCTGACGCACGCCAGGATGACACTGGCTTTTTCCCCGGGGTCTTTTCCATGGTCATGTCCCGTCGCTTCGTGCCACCGACAGCCCTGCTTTATTCGTTCGAAGCGGCCGCGCGGCACCAGAGTTTCACTGCTGCGGCGACCGAACTAAGCCTTACGCAGAGTGCGGTCAGCCGGCACGTCCGCGCGCTGGAAGATCAGTTAGGGGCCGACCTGTTCGTCCGGGACCGCCAGACAGTACGCCTGAATCCAGCGGGTGAAGCCTATGCCCGTGAAATCAGGGCCGCCCTGTCACTGGTGGCAGGGGCAACGCTGAATTTCCGCGCGAACCCGTCCGGTGGCACGATCAATCTGGGCGTTCTGCCGACGCTGGGCGCGCAGTGGCTGGCTCCGCGGCTGGCGCGGTTTCATCGCGATCATCCCCATGTGACGATCAACCTGCATACCCGCCTCGGCCCCTTCGCCTTTGCGGGAGAAACTCTGGATGCAGCCGTGCATTTCGGCGTGCCGGAATGGCCGGACGCCGACATGGCACACCTTATGGACGAGCAGTTGGTGCCGGTCTGCAGCCCCGATCTGGCGGCGCGTTATTCGTTCCGCGCCGCTGCCGATTTATTGGCCGCCCCCTTGCTGCACCTGATTTCCCGTCCTGACGCGTGGGAACGGTGGCTTGCGGCGCAGGGCGCAGAAGCGGACCGGATACGCGGCCCGTTGTTCGATCAGTTCAGCTTCGTGATCGCGGCCGCGATTGGGGGGGCAGGTATCGCGCTGGTGCCACGGTTTTTGGTCGAATCCGCGTTGCAGCGCGGGGATCTGCTGCAACTCGGGCCGGCCTATCGCCCTGTTGACGAGGCCTATTATCTTGTCTGGCCGCTGACACAGGCAGCGCATGCACCGCTGTCGCTGTTGCGAACGTGGCTGCTGGAGGAAACAGCATCCCTTCGGCACCCTTGAAAGCCCGGCAGGATCGGGGAATATGGCGCACTCCACGTCACCTGAAGGAAGCCCGATGACCATCACCCGCCTCGCCCCCGAAGAACGCCTGACCGGGGCTGTGATCCACAACGGCCTGGTTTACCTCGCTGGTCAGGTCGCCGACGACGCTTCGCTGGATGCCGAAGGCCAGATGGCCGACATTCTGGCGCAGGTGGATGCGCTGCTGGCCGAAGCCGGGACGGACAAGTCGCGCCTGCTGTCGGTGCAGATTTTCATCACCGACATGGCTGATATCGCCGGCATGAACCGCGCATGGGACGCGTGGCTGGACCGCGACAACAAGCCCGCGCGCGCCACCGTCCAGGCCCTGCTGGCCAACCCGCAATGGAAAGTCGAACTGACCGGTATTGCAGCCCTCTGACCTGAAGGGGTATTTGGAAAGCTACGTTGGAGGGGCGTCAGGCATATGGACGGCTTCTATCCAGCGTCCCCACGGGGTTCAACTTTCCAACGCCCCAGCAGCAGCGCATTGCACACCACAGTGATGGAACTGAGCGCCATCGCACCAGCGGCGACCGCCGGGCTGAGTTGTCCGGTCGCAGCTAGCGGAATACCCAGAATATTATAGAAGAATGCGAAAAACAGGTTCTGCCTGATTTTTCGCAACGTCGCCCGCGACAGCGACAGGGCGTCGAGCAGCGCCGTCAGGTCGCTCCGCATCAACACGATGTCCGCGGTATCGATGGCGATGTCTGTGCCAGCTCCGATTGCAAACCCGACGTCTGCGGCTGCGAGCGCCGGGGCATCGTTCAACCCGTCCCCCACCATCCCGATGACGCCGCCTGACTGACGCAATGCATTGATTTGTTCGGCTTTATGCTCCGGCAGGATTTCCGCATGAACCTCATCGACGCCGACCGTGCGGGCTATGGTGGCGGCGGCCCGGCGATTGTCACCCGTCAGCATGACGGAGCGAACGCCGCCTTCTTGCAGACGCTTCAGAACCCGGTTTGCTTCAGGGCGGATCTGGTCGGCCAGCGCGACATATCCCAGCAGTTCGCCCCCCCGTGTCACCCCGATTATGGTTGCGCCGCGATCCTCCCACTCGGTTACGACAGCCTCATCGATCTCGAACCCAAGCGCGCGCAGATGGCGGGGTGAGCCGATCTGAACATCTTCCCCGTCAACAAAGCCTCGGACGCCGCTGCCGGGAAGGGCCTGCATATCCGTGGCCGCCGAAATCCTCACGCCCCTGGCCTGCGTGCAGGCAACGATCGCGCGCGCAATCGGATGCTCCGACCCGGTTTCGAGTGCCGCTGCGGAGGCCAGCAGAGTGTCGGGCGTGAACGCACCAACGGGATGGACGTGACTGACTGACAGTTTGCCTTCCGTCAGGGTGCCGGTCTTGTCGAAGGCAATCGTGGTGAGCGCGCGTGCGCGCTCCAGCGCATCGGCATTGCGGAACAGGATGCCGGCATTCGCGCCCCGCCCTGTTCCCACCATCAAGGCGGTTGGCGTCGCCAGCCCCAACGCGCAGGGACACGCGATGACCAGCACCGACACCGCGCGCACCACGGCCTGCGCTGCCGGGACGCCGACAGCAAGGGCCGCCAAAAATGTCACCAAAGCCAGCGCCAGAATGGTTGGCACGAACACGGCTGAGACCTGATCGGCCAGTTTCTGGATCCGCGGTTTGGAACCCTGGGCGCTTTGCACCATGCGGACGATCCTGGCCAGCGCGGTCGCAGAGCCGACGGACACCGCCCGCATCCGCACCATGCCGGTCTGGTTCAGGGTTGCGGCAAACACACGATCGGGCGATTGCCGGAGCACCGGTACGCTCTCACCGGTCAACATCGATTCGTCGACGTCCGTCAGACCGTCCTCGATCTCTCCGTCGACAGGAAAGGCCTCTCCCGGGCGCACCATCAGCCTGTCCCCGACCTGCACGGCGGTCACTGGGCGATCGACGATTTCACCGTCCACAAGGACATGCGCGATCTGCGGCGCACGCTCCAGCAGCGCCGTGATTCCCGCGCTGGTACGGCGGCGGGCACGCGCCTCCAGCAATCGCCCGACCGAGACGAGTGTGATGATCGCCACGCTGGCCTCGAAATAAACCGGCTGGCGAACGCCCAGGATCACCACGATCGCGCTGAAACCGTAGGCGATGCTGGTTCCCATCGACACCAGCACATCCATGTTGGCACCGCCGCTTCGTAGCGCGTTCCAGGCGTTGCGATAGTAATCGCGCCCGCACCAGACCTGCACCGGCGTTGCCAGCATCCACTGCAACCAGAGCGGCATATGCAACCCGACGCCGAGCGGCATCGCGGCCATCTGCACCACAAATGGCAGAGCAAACAGTGCGGATATGGCCAGACGCCAGACGTCCCGGCGCCAGCGCCTGTCATCTGGTGTTGGCTGCGTGTCCGTATGATCGGTGATTTCGTGTGCCGAAAATCCGGCTTTGCTGACCCGATCAAGCAGGTCCGGAACCGTGACAGCCCCCGGCACATAGCGCACATGGGCGCGTTCGGACGCAAAATTGACCGTTGCCTCAACCGATGGCAGGCGGTTCAGCACTTTTTCGACACGCGCCGCGCACGCCGCGCATGTCATGCCTTCAAGCGCCAAATCCAGTTCGGTGTGTACCACCGTGAAGCCAGCACGCTCCACCGCCGCGAATACCGCGTGGTCCGAGACCTCGGCGGGCGTGATGTTCACATGCGCTGTGGACGCAGCGAAATTGACACTGGCCGTGACACCATCCAGTCGGCCCAGCACTTTCTCGATGCGGGTCGCACAGGCGGCACAACTCATGCCTTCGACAGGAAAATTCAGGGTGCGCGACATCGACCGGTCCTTCCGGAACATACGATGTCACGGGGGTAACATACCCCCCACCCCTATTTCAAATTGTCATACGTTCCGGCACGGCAATGCCGGGTTACGCCTCACGCAGGGCTGGCTTGGCGCGTGCTTCGTCAATCACACGGAACAGATTGTCGATGTCATGGGCAAAACGGCCCAGGAACAGACCGTCCACCACATCGCCCACTTCGGTCAGCAGGCCCGGGCCAGCACTTCCGCCATAGATCATGCGAGTGCCGGTCCAGTCGCGCAGGGCAGCCTGAAGCGCACCGCCGACATCGCGGATATACGCGGCCGAGGCGGATTCGGCCTGTCCGATGGCCCACACCGGTTCCCACGCCACGATGACTTCGGTTGTGTCGGGCAGACCAGCCATCGCGGCCCTGAACTGATGCATGCACTGCGTGACGGCGGACTCCGTATCGCCACGATCGACCTCGCCGATACACAGGACGGGCACCATGCCCGCACGCACGCAGGCCGCGACCTTGCGGGCGACGATTTCATCGGTTTCCCCGAAGATCGAGCGGCGTTCGGCGTGCCCGATCTCCACGAAGCGGCACCCTGCCTGCGCCAGGATCGGGGCTGACACTTCGCCGGTATAAGGCCCGCGATCTTCCCAGAACACGTTCTGCGCGCCGAGCGCGATGCCCGTGCCTTCAAGCGCCGCGCGCGTGTCGTGCAGCGAGACGAATGTCGGGATGACGAACACGTCTAGTTCCGTTGCCGGTTCCTTGTTCCAGCGCGCGGCGAGCGATTGCATCCAGTCCCGCGTCTGGTGGAGGTCCATGTAGACTTTGAGGCTGACACCGACGAGGGCACGACGAGTTTGCATGAAGGCGGCTTTCATTATGGGGCTCGAGAGGCGGGAACGGGTTACGTGCGGGCGGGTCCTTGCTCACGCGCGCCGAAGGCAAGAATATCGGTCACGAGTCCGAGGGGACGGGTATCAACATCGGTTTCACCGCGCGCGATCAGATCCGCAAAGCGGCGATAAAGGCCAGCATATTCCGCATCCTGCGCATCGACGATGATCTGACCATCCAGAGATAGTTTTGCGCCGCCACTGCTGAGGCTCAGTTTCGCGTTATCCCCCAGCACCCAGTCGATATTCCAGGTCTCGTCGGGCCCGGTATAGTCCCAGTCGAACGTTGCCGTGATGCCGATGGTCGCCTCGGGGTCGCGCAGATTGACCTCGGCGGAGACAGGTGCGTGAAGACCCGCCGGGATGACCAGCCGGGCACTATCGAACACGATGTCACAGGGGGAGACTGAAACCAGGATCGACAGTGCGTTGATACCCGCGTCGAAAACACCGAACGCGCCGGGCTCCCAGAACCATGTGGCGTTCGGGTGCCATTTCTCGGCGTCCTCCTGCCAGCGTATGGTCGCAGACTGCACATCGTGAGTCCGCAGCAAGGCGCGCGCTGTCGGAACAGCGGCGGAATAAGCCGAGTGCCACGTCGCGAAAATCGTGAGCCCGAGCGAGAGGGCATATCCTTCCAGCGCCACGGCTTCGGTCACGGTCGTGCTCGGAGGTTTTTCCAGCAGGACATGCAAGCCCAGGTCCAGCGCTTCCCGCGCCAGTGCGGAGCGCACGTTCGGAGGGGTGCACAGGGCGACCGCCTCCACACCAAGCGCGCTGTCGGCAAGAGCCTCCAGCGATCGGAATACGGGGATGTCGCTGCCATCCCCCTTTCCGTCCGGCGAGACGAACGCGACCAGTTCAAAGTCGGGGGATGCCGTGATCACCGGGATGTGCTGGGCTTTGGCAATCTGCCCGACACCGACAACCGCAAGTTTAGTCATAGTGAAAAAATCCTTGGACACTCACGCAGCCGCCCTGACCACTGGTTTGGAACCCCACAGGGCATAGAACAGAAGAAACACATAGCACGCCGCCGGCAGAAGGTAAGAGAGAGCCAGACCCACTTCGTCGGCAATCATGCCCTGCACGATGGCTGCCGCACCGCCCGCGATGGCCATGATGAGAAAACCGGAACCTTGTTCGGTCTTTTTTCCGAGACCGGCAATCCCGAGTGCGAAGATGGTGGGGAACATGATGGAATGGCACAGACCGGTCAGGATCAAGGCCCACATGGCGACATGCCCGGTGGTCGCAATTGCCACCAACACGAGGGCGAGCGCTGCGCCTGCCACGCATGCCAGAACCTTGTGCGGGTTGACAGCCCGCAGGATTGCCGCCCCCACGAAGCGCCCGACCATCGCACCACCCCAGAAAAAGGCCACGTATTTCGCGGCCGCTTCGTGTGTCATGGCGCCAATGTCCGGTTGGGAGATGAAATTGACCAGCGTGCTCCCGATCCCGATTTCGCAAATCATATACAGGAAGATCGCAGGCACGCCCCATGCCAGATTGCGATGTCGCCAGACGCTTGGCTCGTGGGACAGATCCTCGGTCTGAGTGTGTTCGTTCAGGACAGGCAACGGGAAACGCCACACGATCAGCGCAAGCACAATCAGCACCGCCGCGATGATGCCATAGGGCAACTGCACGGCCTGCGCGTCCAGCATCCGTTGCGATGCGGTTTCCACGCCACCGGTCGAGACACCGCTGGTGCTGCGTCCGAAAATCAGCATTCCACCGAAGATCGGCGCAACCGTGGTCCCGAGCGAGTTAAACGCCTGCACCAGATTGAGGCGGCTGGACCCGGTGGCCGGCGGCCCGATCACAACGACATACGGATTGGCCGCCACCTGAAGCAATGTGATCGCAGCGGCCAGAACGAAGAGTGCCAGCAGGAACAACTGATACGAGAAAAAGGCACTTGCCGGTATGAACATCAGGCACGCGACAGCCATTCCAAGAAGGCCCGTAATCACCGCGTTCTTGTATCCGATCCGCGCAATCAGGCGGGATGCGGGTAACGACACCACCAGGTAACCCAGGTAAAAACAGAACTGGACCAGCAAAGACGCCGTGTAGCTCAGGGAAAACGCTGCCTTGAGGTGCGGAACGAGCACATCGTTCAGCACCGTGGCAAAGCCCCACATGAAGAAGACGGTCGTCAGCAGCGACAGCGCCGCGCCGTATGGCGTCGCAGTCCGGCTTACGGCGACCGTGGCGGAAGGGTCAGTTGAGTTCATCGCGACCATTTATAATTCTCCCGCCCACGTATGGGCCGCATCAGACAAGAGGCCTGTTGTCATCCCTTTCGAACTCCGAAGCGGAACACGGTGGAGCTTTTGAAGGTCTGGCCCGGCTTGAGTTCGGTTGTCGGAAAGTTCGGGTGATTCGGGCTGTCCGGGAAATGCTGGGTTTCGAAGGTCACGCCTTCGGTCTGGCGATAGATACCGCCATTCCCGGCGTAGTTCCCCTTGACAAAATTGGAGGTGTAAATCTGCACACCAGGCTGCGTCGTATCGCACTCCATCGTTCTACCGCTGGCAGGATCGTAAAGCGTCGCCGCCTTTTCCAGCGCGTCTGCACCATGATGTTTGTTCAGGACCCAGTTGTGGTCGTAGCCCTGGGCAAGGAGCAGCTGTTCGTTATCCACTTTCAGATCACGCGAGATCGCCTTGGGCGTCCGGAAATCGAAAGGCGTTCCAGCAACGCTTGCATTCTCCGAGAGCGGGATGGAGGTGCTGTCTGTCGGTGTGTACTGGTCGGCGTCGACCCACATCACCTGATCCAAAACACCGTGCGGGGAGCCAACACCAGCCAGATCGAAATAGCTGTGGTTGGTGAGGTTCAGGACTGTGTCCTTGTTCGTCGTCGCGCTGTAATCGATGCGGAAGCTGTTGTCTTCGCCAAGGCTGTAGGTCACTGCGATGGCGAGCGCACCAGGATAGCCCTGATCGCCGTCCGGGCTGGAAAGCTTCAGAACTGCGCTGACGATGCTTCCGCTGCTCTGCAGCGGTTCAACGCTCCAGATACGCTTGTTGTAACCATCCTTGCCGCCGTGGAGGGAGTTCGGCGGGTTGTTGATGTCCAGGTGATAGGTCTGTCCATCAAGCGTGAACTGGCCTTTAGCGATGCGGTTCGCGTACCGCCCCACCAGCGCGCCGAAATAAAGGCCGCCGTCGACACTTTTTGTTTCGTAGTCGTGCAGCGTGGGAAACCCGAGGACGATGTCCCCGGGCTTGCCATGCCGGTCAGGGGTTTCAATTTTGGTGACAACGCCGCCCCAACTCATGAAGGAGACGGAAACCCCGTGGCTGTTCTTCATGGTGTAAAGCGTGACGGGTTTACCGTCCTGCGTCTGACCAAATGATTCGGAGGTCAGTGTCGCGGCCTGTGCGGCGCCGAGCGTAAGCACGGTGGACGTCAACAGGACCGCGAAGAAAGTTGGTTTTTTCATTGTTCATTCCCTGATATTGTTTTTGTTTTTCGGGATTGCGGAGCGACTAGCTTGGTGCAGCACCTTGTGTTTGAACCTGAAGCGCGTAAAGCGACTGCCCGCACATCATAAACAGAACGTTCCGCTTGGGACCGCCGAATGTGAGGTTCGAGCACAACTGCGGAAGGCGTATCCGCCCCAGCAGTTTACCAGCCGGTGAAAAGACCATCACGCCGCCATAACCCAACGGCCCGTTGGAACCACACCAGAGGTTCCCCTCCACGTCGGCTTTCATACCGTCGGGAGAGCATTTGACGCCATCGACCACCATATCGGTGAACAGTCGCTGATTGGACAGCGTGCTGCCATTAACATCGAAGGCGTAAATTACCGATTTACCCCCCGCCACTTTCGAGCCCGGCCCCTTTGACGTGCTGGCGACATATACGGTTTTGAAATCGGGGGAAAAGCAGATGCCGTTCGGGTCAGGGAGTTGCGATTCCGAAATGACCTTGTCGATCTTGCCGGATTTATCGATCCGGTAGCAGTTGGCTGGCAGTTCCCGTTTCTGACCAGTGATCAGTTCGGGGTGATCATCGCCGATGAATGGGTTCTGATGACCAGGGTTTGACGGGCCGCCCAGCACATCCGGGTGTCCTTCGGACAGCGTGTCGCCATAGGACGGATCGGTGAACCAGACGCTTCCATCCGGGTGCACGGCAAGATCGTTGGGCGAATTGAACGGCTTGCCCTCGAATTTATCGGCCAGGACCTTGTAGCTGCCATCATGCTCGCGCCGGATAATACGGCGATAGTGATCCTGCTCTATGATCTGGCGGCCCTCGAAATCGAAGGCGTTGCCGTTACTGTTGCCGGAATCCGGGTTTGCCGTCGTGACCTTCCCGGTTTCCCACAGATAGCGATATTGCTTGTTGGCCTGCACATCGCTGAAAATCAGGTAATTCCCCTGGGACGACCATGCCGGCCCCTCCAGCCACAGCCCCTTGTCCCACACGCGCCGGATCTGCGTGATGCCGAGCAGCGAATCCTTGAATGCCGGATCGATGACGATGATGTCCGGGTCGGGATAGATTGTCGGCGGCGCATCTTTACCCCAATCCCTCGGGGGGTTCGTAATGACACTCGGGGGCGTTGCTCCGGCGGCGAATGCGCGGGGCGCGGCGCCCACCACAAGGGTTCCGCCAACTGCCGCCAACGCACGTCGGCGGGAAATCAGGACTTTAGGGGTAACGACCTGCGACATCAGTGACATTTTCCTCTTTGACTCGGCGCGTGTCTTACTGCGCTCATTTTATTACGTTTTCCAGTCACACTACCGTGGAGTGCATACCTGGCGCGCCGGGCGTGATGTCGACGCGCGGTTCTTCCTCGTGCACGCCGCCAGCTGCAGATTGTCTGCCGTGGCCGAAAAACAGCAACGCAATCAGGCCCGATAGAATCAGACAACATCCGAGAACGACCAGCCCCGCCCGGTCGCCACCGAAGTGGTCACGCAGGATCCCCAGAATGGTCGGACCACAAAATCCGCCGAGATTACCGATGGAATTAATCGCAGCGATTCCGGCTGCGGCAGCGCGCCCGGTCAGTTTTTCGCCCGGAAGGCTCCAGAACAATGCCGAAGATGTCATGCTGCCAATCATCGCCGCAGTCATGCAGATCAGCGTGACATAGATGCTGAGCATCCCCCAGTAAGCACTGGCGATCAGCGACACACCGCTCAGCATCGCAAAGCCGGCGATAAACAGTGTTTTGAGGCCCAGCCTTTCCGCCATACGGGAAAAGCAGACCATCCCGATCGCGCAACCGATATACGGAATTGCGGACAACAGACCGACGTTCTGGTTGCTCTGGATGCCGGTATTGTGGATCAGCGTCGGGAGCCAGAAATTGATGCCATACACGCCGACGACAATCAGAAACCAGCACACGATCAGCACCCAGATCGAGGGGATCGCGAGGATTTTCAAAATCGGAACGTCTGCCTTGGTTTCCTGCTCGGCTGCCAATGCCTGCTCGACCACCGCGCAGTCCTCTGGCGAAAGCCACGCGGCTTCTGTCGGGCGGTCATCCAGCACGAACAGCACGATAGCACCGAGGATAATGGCAGGCAGAGCCTCTGCCGCGATCATCCAGCGCCAACCAGCAACACCCCAGACGCCGCCAAGATGTTCCATCAGCCACCCGGCAATGGGAAGGCCGATGACGAAAGAGAGCGGCTGGGCGGCCATCAGAATGGAGAACACACGCCCCTGGCGGCTCGTCGGGAACCAGTAATTCAGATAGAGTACCAGACCGGGGAAGAAGCCTGCCTCCGCTGCGCCCAGCAGGAAGCGGATTGTCAGGAACGGGACAGTTGCATCGATCAGGTGAAACGCGGCTGCGATCTGGCCAACGAAGGCAACGCCCGCGGCGATGACGCCCCATGTCACCATGATACGCGCGATCCAGAAGCGCGCGCCGACCTTGTGCATCGCCAGATTGCTCGGCACTTCGCACAGGAAATACCCGACGAAGAATATGCCGGCACCCAGACCGAATGCGGTATCGGACATTTTCAGATCGCCGAGCATCTGCAGCTTGGCGAGACTGACATTGACCCTGTCCATATACGCCACGACGTAACAGACAATCAGAAAAGGCAAGATACGCAGCGCAATGCGACGAAAGACGCGGTCTTCCGTCTCATGCTGCGTGGCAATACCGGACTCCATAACGCGTCCGCCCCCGGTTTCGTGTCCGCTTGAGCGGATCTGTTATTGCGACGATGCAGCCCTCAGGATGCGAGTGGCGACGGGCCCAGTTCCTCAAGCAACTGCGCCATCTTGGCGTATGCCTTGTTGCGGTATGCTACCAACGCAGCGCGCTGCTCTTCGGTGAAGGCACCGGTGAAGCCTTCGCCTGACTTCACGCCGAATTTACCGTCCGACACCAGCGACGTCAGCAGTTCCGGGGTGGCCAGCCGAGGGCCGAACGCATCTTCGAACGTCTTGAAACAGTTCGCATAGACGTCCAGACCAGCCATGTCGGCAATGGCGAACGGGCCGAAGAAAGGCAGACGGAACCCGAATGTCGAACGCACAATCGTGTCCACGTCGGGCGCGGTTGCGATCCCTTCTTCAACGATCGAATTCGCTTCCTTGAGCAGCACGTATTGCAGTCGGTTCAGCACGAAGCCCGGCGTGTCGGCGACTTCGGCGCTGCTGCGTCCGGCGCGGTTGAGCATGTCTTTCACAACCGGGATCACCGTCGGATCGGTTGCCGTTCCGCTCACCAGTTCGACGCCCGGAATGAAAGGCGCCGGATTGCTGAAATGAACCGTCAGGAAGCGCTCCGGGTTGGTGACGGCCGGTGCCAGCGTGTGAACCGGCAGCGTCGAGGTGTTGGTGCCGATGATCGCGTCGGGGCGTGCCGCAGCGCAGATGCGACGCAGGACTTCGTGCTTGATTGCCGGGACTTCCGGCACGGCTTCCTCGATAAAATCGACCGACGCAACGGCTTCTTCAATAGATTGTGCTGCGGAGAGGTATTTTCCGATCGTCTCCGCAGCACCTTCCGGGAACAGGCCTTGTGCCTCGAACTCACCGGCTTCGCGCAGCAAGCGGGCGAGTGAGGTCTGGGTTGCTTCAGGTGACACGTCCGCCAGAATGACTTTCATTCCGGCCATCGCCAGAGACTGCGCAATGCCGCCGCCCATATAACCGGCTCCGATGACGGCAACGGTCTGGATTTTCTCAATCACGATATAGATGCTCCAAATTTCAATGGGCGTGCTCTCACGAGCACGCTTCGCCAATCAGCTTTCGTAAGAACAGATGGCGGCCACCTTGTCTGCGGACGCGGATTTCGGGTCGAATTCCAGCGTCAGCCACTCGGCCGCCAGAACGCGCGCCAGCTCCAGCCCGATGACACGCTCGCCAAAGCACAGGACCTGCGCGTTGTTGCTCATTACCGACCGCTGCACGGAATAGATGTCATGGGCAGTCACAGCGCGAATGCCCGCAACCTTGTTGGCACTGATCGCAACGCCCAGACCGGTGCCGCAGATCAGCAGCGCGCGGTCGGCCTCGCCACTGGCGACCATACGCGCGGCGGTGACCGCCACATGGGGATAGGCCGTGTCGTCGCCCGCCTTTACGCCGACATCGGCAATTGATGCCACAAGACCACTTTTTTCAAAATCGGCCTTGAGAGCGTCGCGGAAGCGCACACCTGCGCTGTCGCAACCGATCACGATTTTCAGCTTCTTGTCAGCCATGGTTTTTACTCCACCTTCGATGTCACGTGTGCTGCAAGCGCAAAAGAGACGGCTCCGGCGTCACGATGGCCCTTGCTGCGCTCTGCCAGCGGGCGAGCCCGCCCCAGTTTCGGTAGCAACTGGGCGGTTGCAGTTGCGGCCTCGTCTGCGGCCTTGGCTGCCTTTTCCCATGCTGCAGACAGCGAATCTCCCGCTTCGACCCGTTTGGAAAGGGCCTTGGCGAATGGTTCGAACGCGTCGATCAGAGTCTTGTCGCCAACCTTGGCACCGCCAAGCGCCATGACGTTTTCAAGGCTCGCGACAACGGCTGCCGCAACGGTCTCGGCGCTTGGCGCTTCGGTATCAGACAGGCCGAGGGCGGCAGAGCGCAGCCCAAGGCCCCAGATCGCACCCGACGTTCCGCCCGCCCGGTCAGCCCATGCGTCAGACGCCCGACCCAGAACAGTCGCGGCCCCTGCCCCAGCGGACGCTGCTTTCGCCGCCGCCGCCGCTGCCGCCGCCGCGCCGCGTGCCATTCCATGCCCGTGGTCGCCATCCCCGGCCTGCGCGTCGATGCGTCCAAGCTCTTCCTCGGCCTCAGCAAGGGCGTCGCTCAGTACCTTGACGCCTCTGGCGATCAGTTCGCCAACCTTGCGGGAGTCGTCGGACGAGTCCGGCACCGTTTCATCGACCACGATGGCGTCTGGCAGAGGTCCGGCGGGCTGGGCGTCCGGCAGGTTGCCAACGCGAAGTGCTGCCGCGTCGCATGGGGCGAGCCACAGCGGCTCCAGTTCGTCATCCAGCCACGTGACAGTCAGGGAGCAACCCTCCATATTCAGGCTGGTCACGTATTCGCCCACGATTGGAGACACCAGCGTCAGACCAGCCGCTTCCAGCAGTGGTTTGACGTAGGTCCACAGAACGAAAAGTTCTTCATATTTTGTGGTGCCAAGCCCGTTGAGGAGCACTGCCACGCGTGAGCCGCTGCCATCCGGTCGGTCGGCCAGCACGCGTTCAACCAGCAGTTTGCCCAGATCGGACGCAGGGGCCAGCGGAACTTCCTCGATCCCGGGCTCACCGTGGATACCGAGGCCGAGCGCCATCATGCCTGGCTTGACTTCAAACAGCGGCTCTGTCGCGCCCGGCAAGGTGCAACCGCCGAATGCGACGCCGAACGAGCGCGTGCTGGCGTTCGCCAGTCTCGACAAGCGTTCCACTTCGTCCAGCGAGTCACCGCGATCGGCCGCCGCGCCTGTCATCTTGCAGACCGGAATGTCGCCCGCAACGCCCCGACGGCGAGAAATCTGGTCTTTCGGCGCGCTAGCCACGTCATCTGTGACATGCACGATGCGTGCGTCTATCCCTTCGGCCCGCAGGCGCTCTGCCGCAAAGCCAAAATTCAGCACGTCTCCGGCATAGTTGCCAAAGCTCATGATAATGCCGCCGCCCAGATCGGCCATCTTGCAAACTTCATAGACCAGGCGGGTCGAAGGCGACGCGAAGATATCACCCGCAACGGCCGCGTCTGCGAACCCGCGACCGACGAAGCCCGAAAATGTGGGAAAATGGCCGCTGCCACCCCCTACGACAAACGCGACCTTGCCTTTTTCGGAGTGTGTGGAGCGCACAACGCCACCGGGCACCGGGCGGACGATCCGTGAATAGACATCGCAATAACCGGCCAGGGCTGTCTCGGCAAATTCTTCAGGATTTTGAATGATGTGCGTCATATCTTGTTCTTCTTTTCGCTAGAATATGGACGTCATTTCCGACAACGTTGATCAAACGTCGTGCTCGGGCAAAATACGTCTCAAATATTCGCGATTGGTCGCGCTAACACTCAGCCCATCACCGCCATAATGCTCGCAGCACAGCGCACCGCGGAAACCCTGCGCGATGGCGAGGCCGATAGCGTAGCGATAGTTGATAAGCCCCATTTCCAGCGGCACCGGCGTTGAAGCAATGAAGCCGGTCTTTGCGTCTTCGATGCGGGCATAATTCTTCACGTGCCAATAGCGCGTGAAGGGCATCGTGAGATCGACCATGTCCTTCCAGTGTTCCACCGGACGGTGCAGGCGAATCAGGTTGCCAAGATCAGGGTTCAGACCCACCGATGGATGGTCCACGTCCTGAATGAACTGGGCCGCCCCACGAGCTGTTCCGATATATGTGTCCTCATACATCTCAAGCGCGATATCCACACCCACTTCGGCGGCGTGAGAGCCGAGTTCGCGCAGACGCGCGATGGTGGCAGCGCGGTCTGCCGGTGCCTCGGAGGTTTTTTCACCGTCCACCGTCCAGAACCACAGCGCCTGTTTCTGCGCCTCGGTCAGTGCCCCGAAAAGGCCCAGACAGACTGTACGGGCACCGAAAGACGCCGCCACATCGATCAGACGGTGGCAGTAAGGCATGATTTCCGGGCCAGTGGTGGGGTGAGCCAGATTTTTCCGCGCTGTCGAGATTGCAGGGACAGTAAGACCCGCCTGACGCACGACGTTCTGGAACTCGGCCAAGCGGGCGGGCGACAGATCGGCCACCCTGATCCAGCAATCCGTCGGGTCGAGTTCGGTGAAACCGGCGCCGGTAATGTCTTTCAGCGTTCTGGCCCATTGTTCTGCAGACTGATCCTGCACACTCGAACCATCGGGGGCGATGTTGGCATATTGTATCATTGCCGCTGCAATCGGCCAGTTCGTCCGATTGAGGGGACC